>Ga0155175_131_pt2 | contig 182917 bp, 156 predicted proteins | sample RifCSPhighO2_01_FD_106143 | JGI IMG/M metagenome (GOLD analysis project Ga0155175, IMG submission 106143) | Sphingopyxis sp. RIFCSPHIGHO2_01_FULL_65_24 | reverse complement strand
GGGGCTGCGCCCCAACCCAGCGCTTTCGGTCGAAGTCGAGAATTTCGTCGGCACCGGGCCCTATAATGGCGTCAATGGCGCCGATATCACGGCAAGCGTCGCGATCCCGCTCGAACTCGGCGGCAAGCGGCAGGCCCGGATCGCGGTTGCCGATGCGGCGGCGCACCGCGCGCAAATCGCGCAGGCGATTGCGCAGGCCGATATCCGGTTCCAGGTCACCGAACTCTATATCCAGGCCTCGGCCGCCGAAGTGCGTGTCGCGATTGCCGAGGACCAATTTCGTATCGCCGGCGACACGGCGCGCGCCGCGACCATAAGAGTGCAAGCGGGGCGCGCCTCGCCGCTCGAACAAGAACGCGCCGAAGTCGCGCGCCTGACCGCCGAAACCGAGGCCGAGAAAGCGCGCCGCCTCGCCGATGCCGCGCGCGCCAGTCTCGCGCGCCGCATTGGCCGCCCGGTCACCGGCCCGCTCGATGTCGCGGTACTCGGCGGCCCCGGAAGCGGCACCATGGGTCCGCCCCGCCCTGTATCGGCGGCTGGCACGCTCGCGCTGGCGGCGGCCGATGCCGACCTCGCCACCGCGGATGCCGGCGTCGAACTGGCGCGTTCGCAGCGCGTGCCCGATCTTACCGTCGGGCCGGGCGTTCGCCGGCTCGAAGCCACCAACGATGTCGCTGCGGTGTTCAGCGTCTCGGTGCCGCTGCCGCTGTTCAACAACGGACGCGCCGCGGTCGACCAGGCGAATGCCGAACGGCGGCGTGCCGACGCGCAGCGCCGCGTCACCGCGCTCGATATCGAGCAGAAGATCAGCGACGCCGAAGTCGAGGCTGCCAATGCGGCCGCGGCGGCGCGCGTCGCGAGCGGCCCCGCTCTGTCCTCGGCCATGGAAGCCGCGCGCATTGCGCGCATCGGCTACCGCGAGGGCAAGTTCGGACAGCTCGAACTGCTCGATGCCGAACGGACGCTGACCGAGATGCGCTCCGCGTCGATCGAAGCCCTCGCCTCCTATCAACTCGCCAAGGCCCGGTTGGAACGCCTGACGGCTCCCGCGCCGCTCGAAGGAAATTGACCCGATGACTATCACTATCAACCGAAAGCTGCTGCTCGCCGCGACGCTGCCGCTGTTCCTCGCCGCCTGCGGTGGCGGCGAGACCGCCAAACCCGCCGACGAGCATGGCGAGGAAGAGGCCGGCCATGCCGACGAGGGCAAGATCACCCTCACCAACGAGCAGATCAAGATCGCGGGGATCGCGCTCGGCAGCCCGACCATCGGCAGCGCCGGCGCGCTGCAATTGCCCGCAACGATCGAAGGCGATCCGCAAGGAACGCAGGCCGTGTCGGCCGCGATCGGCGGGCGGATCGTCGCGCTCAACCGCAATCTCGGACAGAGCGTCGGCCGTGGGCAGACGCTTGCGATTGTCGAGAGCCGCGAGGCCGCGCAGCTCCAGGGCGAGGTGCAGGCCACGCGTGCCCGATTAGCGCTTGCCAACTCCAATCTCGCACGCGAGGAGCGGCTGTTCGCACAGCGCGTGTCGCCCGAGCAGGATGTGATTGCGGCACGCACGGCCGCGACCGAAGCCAGGATCGCCTATCAACTCGCGCAGCAGCAGGTATCCGCCGCAGGGGGCGGCGGCGGCCAGCTCAACCGGATTGCCATTACCGCGCCGATTTCGGGCCAGGTAATCGCGCGCAGCGTGGTGCTCGGTCAGACGGTTCCCGCCGATGCAGAACTCTATCGCATCGCCAACCTCTCGAGCGTTTCGCTCTCGCTGAACCTCCAGCCCGCCGACGCCGGTCGTATCCGGCCCGGCGCCGTCGTCTCGGTGAGCGCGCCTGGACGCCAGGCGACCGGCAAGATCAGCTTCGTCTCGCCCGCGCTCGATCCGGCCACGAAGCTCGTGCCCGCAATCGCGATCCTCGACAATCGCGCCGGCCAATGGCGCGTCGGCGAAGCCGTGACCGCCTCGGTCGCGCTGGCTGCGAGCGGCGGCGTCGGCTCGATCAGCGTTCCCGCGACCGCGATCCAGACCGTCGAGGGCAAGAGCGTCGTGTTCGTGCGTACCAAGGACGGGTTCGAGGCTGTCCCCGTGGTGCTCGGCGACCGCGCGGGAGCCAATGTCATCGTCCGCTCCGGGCTCAAGGGCACCGAGCAGATCGCCATCACCAACAGCTTTTCGCTCAAGGCCGAGATCGGCAAGGGCGAAGCAGGCGATGAGGACTAAGCCATGATCGCTCGTATCGTTACCTGGGCGGTCGAAAAGCGCTGGCTTGTCGTCCTGCTCACCGCCATCGCCGCCATAATCGGGGCGACAGCATTGTCGCGCCTGCCGATCGACGCGGTTCCCGACATCACCAACAACCAGATCCAGATCAACGTCCGCGCCCCCGCGCTCTCGCCCGAACTCGTCGAGAAGCAGGTCGCCTTCCCGATCGAGACCGCGCTCGCGGGGATCCCCGGCCTCGATCACACAAGGTCGCTGAGCCGCAACGGCTTCGCGCAGGTCACCGCGGTCTTCGACGATTCGACCGACATTTATTTCGCGCGCCAGCAGGTCGGCGAACGCCTCAACGAGGCAACCGAGAATATACCCGACGGGGTTCGCCCGGAGATGGGGCCGATCGCGACGGGTCTCGGCGACGTCTATATGTGGACGGTCCGCCTCGCGCACCGCAAAGACGATGCGCACAAGGCCGGCGAGCCCGGCCTCCAGCCTGACGGCAGCTATGTGACCCCCGAAGGCGAACGGCTCGTCACCGAGGCCGACAAGTCGACCTATCTTCGCACGACGCAGGACTGGATCGTCACGCCGCTCGTCCGGACGGTTCCCGGCGTCGCGGGCGTCGATGCGATCGGCGGCTATTCGAAGCAGTATCTGGTCGTTCCCGACGTGCAGCGCCTCGCCGCGCTCGACCTCAGCCTCACCGAGCTCGCCGAAGCCCTCGAACGCAACAATAGTGCGGTCGGCGGCGGCGTCGTCGAGCGCAATGGCGAAGGGCTCGCCGTTCGTTCGGACGCGTTGGTCCGCGACACCGCCGAGCTGGCACGCACCGTCGTCGCAACGCGCGCGGGCGTTCCGATCACGCTCGACCAGGTGGCGACGGTCCGCACCGGACAGGCGGTTCGCATGGGTTCAGCCTCTGAAAATGGCACCGAAGTCGTCGTCGGCACCGCGGTCATGCGCATCGGCGAGAACAGCCGGACGGTCGCGACCGCGGTCGCAGACCGGCTGAAGGAGGTAAACGCCTCGCTGCCGCCCGATGTCGTTATCGAGCCGGCGCTCGATCGTACCAAGCTCGTCAATTCGACGATCTGGACGGTCGGCAAGAACCTGACCGAGGGTGCGCTGCTCGTCATTGTCGTGCTTTTCCTGCTGCTCGGCAATTTCCGCGCAGCGCTGATCGCGGCGCTCGTCATCCCGATCACGATGCTGCTCACCAGCTTCGGCATGCTGCGCGCCGGCGTCTCGGCGAACCTGATGAGCCTCGGCGCACTCGACTTCGGCCTCATCGTCGATGGCGCCGTCATCATCGTCGAGAATGCGCTGCGGCGCATGGCCGACCTCCAGCATCGCCACGGCCGCATCCTGACCGTCCAGGAACGTCTCGCGACCGTTGCATCGGCCGCGCGCGAGATGGTGCGACCGTCTGTCTACGGGCAGGCGATCATCATCCTCGTCTATGTGCCCTTGCTCACCTTGAGCGGGGTCGAGGGCAAGACCTTCATCCCGATGGCGCTGACCGTGATCATCGCGCTCGCTTTCGCCTTCATCCTCTCGCTCACATTCGTCCCCGCCGCGATCGCGATCTGGCTTTCGAAGCGGGTCGAAGAAAAAGAGGGCCGCATCATGGCGTGGCTGAAGCAACGCTACGAGCCGGGTCTCGACCGCGCGATTAGCAAGCCCAAGATCACCCTCGGCGCGGGCATCGGGGGGTTCGTCATCGCGATCCTCGCCTTCTTCTCACTCGGCCAGGTCTTCCTGCCGCAGCTCGACGAGGGAGATCTCCTGATCCAGGCGTTTCGCGTGCCCTCGACGTCCGTCGAACAGAGCCAGGCCATGCAAGTGCCGATCGAGCGGATGCTCGCAAGGCAGCCCGAGGTCGCGATCGTCTTCTCGAAGACCGGCACGGCGGACCTCGCGTCCGATCCGATGCCGCCCAACGCGACCGACAATTTCGTGATCCTCAAGCCTCGCAAAGAATGGCCCGACCCAAGCCTCCCCAAGGCCGAACTCGTCGAGCGGCTGGAGAAGGAACTGAACAAGATCCCGGGCAATGCCTATGAGATCACTCAGCCGATCCAGATGCGCTTCAACGAGCTGATTGCGGGCGTGCGCGGTGACATTGCGATCAAGGTCTATGGCGACGACTTCGACGCGATGAACGCGACCGCGCAGCAAGTCGCCGCAATCTTGCGGAAGACCGAAGGCGCGAGCGACGTGCGCGTCGAAGAAACCGAAGGTCTCTCGATGCTCGACATTCGGGCGAACCGCGACGCGATGGCGCGGCTCGGCGTCAGCGCGCGTGACGTGCAGGATGTCGTCACCGCAACGATCGGCGGCCGCGAGGCCGGCACGATCTTCGAAGGCGACCGGCGCTTCCCGATCGTCATCCGGCTGTCCGACGCGCAGCGCGCTGACCTGTCGGTGCTCGAACAGGTACAGGTCCCGGTGGCGGGCGGCGCCTTCGTGCCGCTTGCGAGCGTCGCCGATATCCGTATCGTCGAGGGACCGAACCAGATCAGCCGCGAAAACGGGAAGAGGCGCGTCGTCGTCCAGGCCAACGTCCGCGGCCGCGCGATCTCCGACGTCGTGGCCGACGCCAAGGCCGGCATCGCTAAGGATGTTCGCCTCCCCGCCGGCAGCTACCTTGAATGGGGCGGCCAGTTCGAGAATCTCGCCTCCGCACGCGACCGGCTTCAGCTCGTCGTCCCGGCCTGCTTCATCCTGATCCTGCTGCTGCTCTATGGCGCGCTTCGATCGTCGCGCGATGCGGCGATCGTGTTCACCGGGGTTCCGCTGGCACTGATCGGCGGCGTGCTAGCACTGTTCCTGCGCGGGATGGACTTCTCCATCTCGGCAGCAGTCGGGTTCATCGCGCTCTCGGGTATCGCGGTGCTCAACGGCCTCGTGATGGTGTCGTCGATCCAGGAACTGATGCGCTCGGGCATGGCGCGGGCCGAAGCCGCAAGGCAAGGCGCGCTCATGCGCCTTCGCCCCGTCGTGATGACCGCGCTCGTCGCCAGCCTCGGGTTCGTGCCGATGGCGCTCGCGACCGGCGCGGGCGCCGAAGTGCAGAAGCCGCTCGCGACGGTGGTGATTGGGGGACTGATCTCGGCGACCCTGCTCACGCTCTTCGTACTTCCGACCCTCTATGCCCGCTATGGCAGCCGGGAAGCCGACCTGCGGGAAGATCATTTGCAGTACGACGACAGCCTATCTGCGAGCACCCCCTAATGATCAGCACGACAAGACGCGCGGCACGCAAGGCTGCGGTTCTGTTGAACCGGCGGGCGACCATGCTGCTCGCTGGCGCCCGGGCGCCGATTCTCGACGACTTCGTGAACAGGTTGCCACATTGCCCGGCGATTCACATCGTAAGGGATCAGAATTCTAAAAATCTGGATCCAGGTCCAGCCCGGAACGGATGAGGTGCTCGTCACCGGAAGCGCCCAACGAGCCGGGACGAGCAGAGTCGTAAACCGCGGGCATCTTCACGCTTCCGCCGACATCGTCGGTGGAAGCGAGTCGATCATCGCAGACGCGCGCTAGACCTGTCCGATTTCCCCGTGCGTTAGATATTCCGCCCGGTTCGGCGTATCTATACCGATTTGAACATCTATCTGCTCCGCAACCGCTTGGCTGGAGTGGGTGGAAATCGCTGCCGGAGAACATGACAACGTCCTCTTCCGCCTCGGCCGGGCAGCCGTTTCCGAAGGGGTCACGCCGTTGGCGTTCCACTCCAGCAATTTTGACGCAACCCAGCCGATCGGAGGGACCGACTCATTCTACTGCGCGCTTGGGCCCCGATCCGGTAGTTGCAGCACGCTAAGCGCCAATCCTTTCCTAGACACACCCGTCGGCTCGCCGTCATCATATTACGTCCTTATTACGCGAGACGAAATGCGGCTCGACGTAACGCGGCATATTACGCCGCCTTTTGGCGTAAGTGACTGGAATTACTAGGAAAACTGGAGCGGGCGAAGGGATTCGAACCCTCGACCCCAACCTTGGCAAGGTTGTGCTCTACCCCTGAGCTACGCCCGCTCTGGCGGCTGAAACCGGTCGGTTCCAGCGGGTGAGGCGGGCGCTTAGCATCGGCTTTTGGAGTCGGCAACCCCCCTTCATGCTTTTCCTGCACGATTGGCCCCGAAGGGTTGGCATATCGGGCACAAATCCCACATAAGAACGACAGGCATTCAACAGGAGCAATAACCCCGTGGCCACTTTGGGTCTGAACCCGCAAGAAAAGGACGCCGTCGAAGCGTTCCGCCGCGACGTCGTCGAGCCGTCGATGTCGAACCTCGTCATCCTCGATTTCTGGGCCGAATGGTGCGGGCCGTGCAAGCAGCTGACCCCGATTCTCGAAAAGGTCGCTGCCGATTATGCGGACAAGGGCGTTTTGCTCGCCAAGATCGACGTCGATGCGAATCGCTTCATCGCCGGCCAGTTCCAGGTCCAGTCGATCCCGACCGTCTATGCGATCTTCCAGGGCCAGCCGGTCGCCAACCTGACCAACGCTCGCACCGAAAGCCAGATCAAGGCGATGCTCGACCAGTTGCTCGCGCAATTGCCGATCGAAAGCGCCGCAAGCGCCCGCGCCGTCGAGATCGCCCCGCTGATCGAAATGGGCGAGGGCGTGCTCGCCGAGGGTGACGGCGAACGCGCGGCCTCGATCTTCGGCCAGATCCTCGAGATGGCACCCGACAATGCGGCGGCGCAAGGCGGGCTGATTCGCGCGCTGGTCCTCGCGGGCGACCTGACGAGTGCGCAGGGCCTGCTCGACATGATCCCCGCCGAGATCGCCGACGATCCCGCGATCGCGCAGGCGAAGAGCGCCTATGCGCTCGCCGCCGATGCCCCCGACGCTGGCGAACTGGCGGCGCTCGAAGCCGCGGTCGCGGCAGATCCGGGCGACCATCAGGCGCGATTCGACCTTGCCGCCGCGCAGATCGGCGCCGGCAGGCGCGACGCTGCCGCCGACAATCTGCTCCACATCGTCGCGGCGGATCGCGAATGGCAGGAAGATGCCGCGCGCGCGAAATTGCTGTCGCTGTTCGAGGCCGTCGGGCTCGAAGATTCGTGGGTCGCGGCGCAGCGCCGCCGGCTGTCGCTGATCCTGTTCGGCTGATGGGCGATACCGCGCCCCTGACCATCCAGCGGATCGCGATCTTTCCGCTGCCCGGCGCGGTGCTGTTTCCCGGGCTGCACCTGCCGCTGCACATCTTCGAGCCGCGCTATCGCGCGATGGTGCAGGAGGTGCTGGTGCGCGACCGGCGGATCGGGATGATCCAGCCGCGCGTGCTGCCCGGCGAAGAGGATCGCGAGCCGCCGGCGCTCTACGACGTCGGCTGCGTCGGCAAGATCATCGACGTCGAGGCGCTCGACGACGGGCGCTTCAACCTGGTGCTCGAGGGCGTGGCGCGGTTCCGCGTCCGCCGCGAACTCGACGTCACGACACCGTTCCGGCAGGTCGAGGCCGAAATCGAGAGCGAGGTCGAGGAGGAAGCGGTGCTCGCGAGCATCGAGCGTGCCAGCCTCGAACGCGAGGCGAAGCGGTTTGCCGAACGGCAGGGCTATGTCGTCGACTGGAATGCGGTCGGCCAGCTCGACGATGCGACGCTCGTCAACGGCATCGCGCAGGTCGCGCCCTTCGATGCCGCGGCGAAGCAGGCGCTGCTCGAAACGACCTCGATCGATGAACGCGCCGAACTGGTCGTCCAGCTGATGCAATTCTTCGGCCGCTTCGACGGCGAAGACGGACGTTCGACGCTGCAGTAAAATCAGGCGCGACCCGCCGGCAAGAGATGCTGCGCCATATCGGCGAAGGCGGCGCGGACGATATGACGATGGCTTTCGGACAGGCGGCCCGCGGGTTGGATTGCGGTCAGATGCCGGCGCACGAGGCTGTGATGCGCCGCGAGCTTTGCCTTTCCTCTTTGCCATTCGGCGTCGCGGCGCCGCGCCCAGTCGTCGGCGAGGCAATCGGCAAGGCGGCCTGCGAGATAGTCGGCGGCCCGTCCTTCCGCGGCGGCTTCGGCACCGGGATCGACGAGCAGGTCGCCGATGCCCGGATCGTCCAGCGACAGCGTTGCGGCGGCAAACCGGTGCGGCGCTCGGCGCTGGTCGCCGTGGAGGCGGTGTCGCAGCGCCTGTAGTTCGGCGCGGATCTGCCAGTTCATATGGGTGGTAAAGGCCGCGCGGCGCGGGTCGTAGCTTTGCGCGGCGCGGTGGAGCGCGATCGCACACGCCTGTTCGGCATCGTCGGCCACCGATGACAGTCCGTAGCGGCGGATGAAATAGCGGACGCGTGGGGAGGCCGCGGCGGCGAGGCGCGCGAAGGCGCGGTCGGCCTGGACGCGGCGGCGCGGCGAGGGCTCGGCATCGAGGGCAGCGCGCGCGGCGATCCAATCGGTCACCGCCGCTTCGAGGGCGTGGCTGTTCACCGACATGGTCCGGCTCCTGCTGCGCGGCGGGTCGTTACCGCATGGGACAGGCTATGGGTTCATGGTTAGCGGGGGCGTGCCCGGGACGTAGGTGGAAATACGTAGGGATGGGCAAGATACCCGTTTGCAGCGCGCGACGTCGAGATGCCCATCGGTCGCACGCGCCATCGAGGCGTCTCGACGTCGCGCGACACGAACGGAAAAATGGGGTGGGCTTAAACCTCCGCCCCCGCGAGCAGGCGGGGCAGGTCACCGGCTTCGCCGCGCGCCTCGTCCATGAAGAAGCGTTTGAGCATCGGCAATCGCTGCACCGCACCGAGGCCGGCGCGGCGCACCGCCGCGGCGGTGCGGCCGGGAATGCCGAAGAGACGCGTGAGGCCATCGGTCGCGAGGCTGACCATCAGGCTGTCGAGTCCGCGCCAGCGCTGGTAGCGCGCAAGCAAAGCCGCGTCGCCGAGGTCGAGGCCGAGCCGCGCGCCCTCGACGAGCACTTCGGTGAGCGCCGCGACGTCGCGCAGGCCGAGGTTGAGTCCCTGCCCGGCGATCGGATGGATGCCATGCGCGGCATCGCCGACGAGCACGACCCGGTCGGCGACGATCGTCGCGCTATGGTGGAAGCCGAGCGGATAGGTCATGCGCGGCGCGACCAGTTCCATTTTGCCGAGCAGGTCGCCCGCGCGCTTTTCGAGTTCCGCGACAAAGCCCCTCTCGCCCAATTTGGCGAAGCCCGGCCCGTCCTTTTCGGCGACGGTCCACACGAAGGCCGAACGGTGGCGGCCCTGCGCGTCGTCGACAAGCGGCAGCAGCGCGAAAGGTCCCGAGGGAAAGAAGATTTCGTGCGCGACGCGATCGTGCGGTTTGCTGTGCACGACCGCGCCGATCATCGCATGATGGTGGTACGACCAGTTGGCGATGCTGAACCCTGCGGCGTCGCGGGTCGGTGAGCGGCGGCCCTCGGCGACGATCAGCAGCGGCGCCTGCAGTCTCGCGCCGTCGGCAAGGGTCAGGGTGACGCCGTGCGGGCCGATATCGCGGTCGACAACCTGCGCGGGCATGATGAGGCGTGCGAGCGGGGCTTCGGCGAGCGCGTCGCGGAGCGCAAGACGAAGCTGGCGGTTTTCGACCATCGTGCCGAGCGCGGGATCGTCGGCGCCGGTTTCGAAATCCAGTTCGCCCGAACGCCCGTTTTCTTTTGGCACGCCGTCGCTGACCTTGATCGCACGGATCGGGCAGCCATGACCGGCGAGCCGATCGGCGAGGCCGAGCACTTCGAACATCTGCCAGGTCGCGCTGGCGATCGCCGAGGCGCGGCCGTCGAAACCGGGCGCGATCGTCGCCAGTGGATCGGCGGGATCGACGACCTGGCTGGAGAGGCCATGATGCGCGAGCGCGAGGGCCAGGGCCTGGCCGACAAGGCCGCCGCCGGAGATGATTACGTCGCTGCGCTGTACGTCACTCATGACCCCGCCCTAGACCGCAATGCGGCGCTTGAAAAGCGGTGTGGCGCGGGCCGACGGGCCGGAATTATTTGTTTCGCGCAAAGACACAAAGACTCGAAGATGTCGCGCCATCCGCGAAGCGGCGCGCCATCCGAACGCCGCGACCACCGCACCGTTCATGGGATGAGGGGCCTGTCGGCCCGAACCTTCTTCTTCGTGCCTTTGCGTCTTTGCGCGAAACCCCTTCATAACCCACAGCTCGGTTGGGAGCCGCGCTTGACGACGAGTCCGGCGCATGTGCATATCGCCGTGGTTAATTCCAGTGGGGACCGATTTCAGCATGGCCAGCCGCAAGCCCGTCGCCGCAAAGGCCGATTGGCGCACCGTTTTCCGGGCGAGCATAGCGCGATCTTTGGTGATCGGCGCGGCGTTGGCGCTTGGCGCTTTCACGCTGTTCCTGACGCTGGCGCTGATCACCCATGACGGCACCGATGCTGCGATCCACACCGCGGCGGGGGGCAATCCGTCGAACTGGATGGGCAGCGCGGGGGCGTGGTTCGCCGACTTGCTGCTGTTCGTCGGCGGGGTCGCGATCACCCTGCTGCTGCCCCTGCTCGGCGTGATCGCCTGGCGGCTGTGGATCGGCGAGGCGCAGCCCTATTGGAAACGCCAGCTCGCTTTCGTCTTCATCGCGATCTTGCTCGTCGGCCTCGGCGCACAACTGTGGACCCCCGACAGCAATGCCCCGCTTCCCGCGGGCTGGGGCGGGATCATCGCGTTGATCGTCGGCGGCGCGGTCGACCCGTGGTTCGACCGCATCGGCGAACCCGGCGCGGCGCTGGTCCGCTTTGCAGCGATCCTGCTGTTGATCGGCGTCGGCCTGTGGCTCGCGTGGCGCGCGCTGCGGCTCGAACCCGGCTGGTGGACGCGGCTTCGGCTGCCCGCCGTCGAGGGTGGCCGCGTCGTCGCGCCGGCCCCCGCGCTTGCCGCCGATGCGAAGGCACCGTCGCTGATGGGCCGTGTCATCCGCCCGCGCGCCCGCGCCGAGCCGAGCGAGCGGGCACCGCCCGAGATTGCCGACCCGGCGCAGCGCACCCAGCCGTCGAAACCGCGCGCCAAGCCGCAGACCGAGTTGTTCACCAATTACCAGATGCCGTCGCTCGACCTGCTCGCCGAGCCGCCGCCGGCGCCGACCGGGCAGATCGACAAGGCGGGGCTCGAACGCAACGCCCGGCTGCTCGAATCGGTGCTCGAGGATTTCCAGGTCAAGGGGGTGATCACCGCGGTGCGCCCCGGCCCCGTCGTCACCATGTACGAACTCGAGCCCGCGCCGGGGACGAAAGCGAGCCGGGTGTCGAACCTTGCCGACGACATCGCGCGCAACATGTCGGCGCTGTCGGCGCGCATCGCGCCGATCCCAGGGCGCACCGTGATCGGCATCGAGCTGCCCAACGCCGTCCGCGAATCGGTGGTGCTGTCCGAAATGATCGGCAGCGCGCTGTTCCAGGAACAGACCGGAGCGCTCCCGATCATCCTCGGCAAGAATATCAGCGGTGACCCGGTGATCGCCGACCTCGCGCCGATGCCGCACCTGCTGATCGCGGGCACCACCGGGTCGGGCAAGTCGGTCGGTTTGAACGCGATGATCCTGTCGCTGCTCTACCGGCTCGGCCCCGATCAGGTGAAGCTGATCATGATCGACCCCAAGATGCTCGAACTCAGCGTCTATGACGGCATCCCGCACCTGCTCGCTCCCGTGGTGACCGAGCCCAAGAAGGCGATCCGCGCCCTCAAATGGGCGGTCGAGCAGATGGAGGACCGTTACCGGATGATGTCGTCGCTGTCGGTGCGCAACCTCGCGAGCTACAACGACAAGGTCCGGACCGCGCTGTCGAAGGGCAAGTCGCTCGGACGGCGGGTCCAGGTCGGTTACGACCCCGAAACCGGTCAGCCGCTCTATGAGGAAGAGGCACTCGATTACGCGCCGCTGCCGCAAATCGTGGTGGTGGTCGACGAGCTGGCCGATTTGATGATGACCGCGGGCAAGGAGGTGGAATTCCTGATCCAGCGGCTCGCGCAGAAAGCGCGCGCCGCAGGCATCCACCTGATCCTCGCGACCCAGCGCCCGTCGGTCGACGTCATCACCGGCGTCATCAAGGCGAATTTGCCGACACGTATCAGCTTCAACGTCACGTCGAAAATCGACAGCCGCACGATTTTGGGCGAGGCGGGCGCCGAGCAGCTGCTCGGCAAGGGCGACATGCTCTATGTCCCCGGTGGCAAGCAGATCACCCGCATCCACGGCCCCTTCGTGTCGGACGACGAGGTGCGGGCGGTCGCCGACCATTGGCGCGGCCAGGGCCAGCCCGACTATGTCGAGAGCGTCACCGAGGATCCCGAGGACGGCGGCTTCGCGATGGAGGGCGCCCCTGCGGGCGGCGACAGCGCCGAGGATCGTATGTATGCCAAGGCGTGCCAGATCGTCGTCGAGAGCCAGAAGGCCTCGACGAGCTGGCTGCAACGCCAGCTGCGCATCGGGTATAACAGTGCGGCGCGGATGATCGAGCGCATGGAGGAGGAGGGCCTTGTCAGTCCCCCCAACCATGTCGGCCGACGCGACGTGCTGACCGATCAATATGGACAGCAACGCTAGGCGGCAGGGGAACCAAAGCCGATGCTCGCGACTTGAACAGCCTCCAACGCCGGGTTCACGGCGGGTTCAACGCCGGATCGGCATACCCCTGCCGTCCTTATGGCAGAATGAGAACATCATGACCCTGAATTTTCCCCGCCTGACCCTGACACGCGCCGCCGCGCTGGCGCTCGTTCCTGCCGCCGCAACGGCGCTGGCGTTCGGCGCGCCAGCGATCGCGCAGTCGGCAAATACGCTGACCTCGGTCCAGTCGCACTTGCGCGCGACGAGTTCGATGACCGCCGATTTCGTCCAGACCGACCGCAACGGCCAGCGGCTGAATGGACAATTGACCTTGAAACGCCCCGGCAAGATCCGGTTCCAGTATCAGAAGGGCGTGCCCCTGTTGATCGTCGGCGACGGCAGTTCGCTGACGATGATCGATTATGAGGTGAAGCAGGTCCAGCGCTGGCCGGTGAAGAATTCGCCGCTCGGCGCGCTGCTCGATCCCGACCGCGACCTCACCAAATATGCCAAGGTCCTGCCGACAAGCAGCGACGATGTCGTGAGTGTCGAGGTCAAGGATCCCAAGCGCCCCGAATATGGCACGATCACCATGGTGTTCGTGCGCGACGGCGCCGCGCCCGCCGGATTGCGCCTGCGCGGCTGGGTCGCGCTCGATTCGCAAAACAACCGCACGCGCATCGACCTGACGAACCAGAAGTTCAACGTTGCGGTCGCCGATTCGGCGTTCAAATGGACCGACCCCCGCCCGCGCTCGCGCGGTCGCGGAAGCTGACGCGAACTTATCCACAGCCGAATATGAACGGCGCCGAATCCCACGAAGCGGATTCGGCGCCGTTTTTTCGGACCAACCGCCGCCCACCATCGACGAACTGCAAAACCGCCCATATCCGCCAGATTTTCGTTCAGCTTGGCGACAGGGAAGGGGCGGTATTCCCACTCTCGAAGGCGCCAACACGGCCCCCGGTTCTGGGTTTCCCCCTGTTGCCCCAACCGAGTGCCAGGCACCTTCATTCAAGAGCGTGACGAACGCTGACCTTGAACCCCCGTTCCACCGCCCCTGGAACGGGGGTTTAATTTTGGGTTTGGCGCCGGTCGCCGCCCTGCCCGCAATCGCATTGCACCGCGCGCGCCGCGCCGATAGAGCCACGCCATGACAACCAGCATCGCTTCGTGGAACATCAACAGCGTCCGCGCCCGCATCGGCATCGTCGAGAAATTCCTGCGCGAGGAAGCGCCCGACGTCCTGTGCCTGCAGGAAACCAAGGTCGAATGCGTGTCCTTCCCGCCCGACATGTTCCGCAGCCTCGGCTACACCCATATCGTCACCCACGGCCAGCGCATGCACCATGGCGTCGCGATCGTCAGCAAAGTCCCGCTGGCCGACGTCCGCAAATATGACTGGCAGGCCAATGGCGAGGCGCGCCACGTCGGGGTCACGCTGCCCGGCGGCGTGCGGCTCGACAATGTCTATGTCCCAGCCGGGGGCGACGTCGCCGACCGCGAGATCAATCCGAAATTCGGGCAGAAGCTGGATTTCTACGCGCGGATGACCAAATGGTCGGGGGCGCTCGACCAGCCCACGGTCCTGACCGGCGATTTCAACGTCGCGCCACTCGAAAGCGACGTATGGAATCATAAGGCGTTGCTGGACGTCGTGAGCCACACGCCGATTGAGGTCGAAACGCTGGCGAAGCTGCAGGCGGCGTCGCAGTGGGTCGACCTTGGCCGTCATTTCATCGCGGCGCCGACACCGCTCTTCACCTGGTGGAGCTACCGCGCCAAGGATTGGGAATTGTCCAATCGCGGCCGCCGGCTCGACCATATGTGGGTGACTCCCGACTTGCTGGCAAAGGCGGTGTCGCACCGTATCGTCCGTCCGGCGCGCAGCTGGGAACGGCCGTCGGACCATATCCCGTTGATTACCGAGTTCGATTTTTGAGTGACGCCGCGCGCATGGATGGCGGCGCCCGCCGGGCGGCGCGCGCGGTCGATGCGCTGCGCCGCGGCTGGCCGGTGCGCGTGACCGGCGACGACGGCGTTCTGGATTTGCTGGCGATCGAGAGCGCGAGCGATGCCGCGCTGGCGGATTTTAGCGATGGTGTCGCTGACGTGCTGCTGTCGGGCGAACGCGCGGTGACGCTGAAGCTCACCAACCAGCGTGCCGCCGCCGCGCCGGGACCGGTGCGGCTGACCGGCGCAGCTGGCAGCATAGCGGCGGGGCTGGCGATCGCCGACCCGGCACTCGACCTTGCCAATCCGCTCAAAGGCCCGTTCCGTACCCAGGCGACCGGCGGCGAGGCCGCCGCGATGGCCGCGATGCTGATGGCACGCCACGCCGGCCTGCTCCCCGCCTTTTTCGTGCGCGAAGCGGCGGGCGGCGCCGAAACCGCCTGCAACGCCGCCGATGTCGACGCGTTGCTCGACCCCACGCGCCTCCATATCGCCGCCCGCGCTCGCCTCCCGGTCGACGCCAGCGAAGGCGCCGAGATCGTCGCCTTTCGGACTCCCGAAGAGGCGTCGGACCATGTTGCGCTCGTTATCGGCAAGCGCGACGCGAGCCCGCCGGTGGTGCGGCTGCACAGCGAATGCCTGACCGGCGACGTGCTCGGCAGCCTGAAATGCGACTGTGGGCCGCAGCTTCACGCGGCACTTCACGCGATGGCCGAAGCGCCGTGGGGGGTGCTGCTCTACCTGCGGCAGGAAGGGCGCGGGATCGGGCTGGTCAACAAGCTGCGCGCCTATGCGCTGCAGGATCAGGGCTATGACACGGTGGACGCGAACCTGCGGCTGGGCTTCCCGGTCGAGGCGCGCGATTTTGCGATCGCGGGGCGGATGCTCGAATTGCTCAACATTCCGCGCATCCGGTTGATGACGAACAATCCCGAGAAGGTCGCGCGGCTGGAGCGCGAGGGCGTCGAGGTGGTCGAGCGCATCCCGCTCGCGCTGCCGACGAACAAATATAATGAGCAATATTTGGCGACGAAGCGCGACCGGACCGGGCATCAGCTCTAAAAACACGTCGCCCCCGCGAAGGCGGGGGCCGCTATCGGCGTTGCGCTAGGCTGCCTGCGGCCCCGCCTTCGCGGGGGCGACGATAATCAGTGTACGAACCGCGCCACCACGTCGCGATAGCTGCGGCTGACCTTCACCTGCGCGCCTGAGCCGAGGACCAGGAAGCATTCGCCATTGGTGTGCGGCTTGACCTGCTTGACCTGGCTGAGGTTGACGATCGTCGAGCGATGCACGCGCTGGAAGTTGCGCGGGTCGAGCCGCTTTTCGAGGTCTTTCATCGTCTCGCGCAGGATCAGGCTGTTGTCGGCGGTGTAGATGCACATATAGTCGCCCGCAGCATCGATGCGTTCGATGCTGTCGACGTCGACGCGGAAGATCTGGCCGCGATCCTTGATGTTGATCATCTTTTCATAGCGGTCGGCGGCATGCGCATCGGGGGCGATTTCGGCGTCATAATCGTCGGCCGCGTCGGGCGCGACCTCGGCGAGCACGGTCTTGAGGCGTTCGACCTCGGCTGCGCCGCGTTTTTCGGTCAGACGCTGGCGCACGCGGTCAAGCGCGTCGGCGAGGCGTTCGGGTTCGACCGGCTTGACCAGATAATCGACCGCCTGCGCCTCGAAGGCGCGGATCGCATGATCCGAATAAGCGGTGACGAACACCACCAGCGGCGGTTCGACCTCCATCAGCCCCTGGATCACCGAAAAGCCGTCGAAGCCGGGCATCTGGATGTCGAGGAAAACGAGGTCGGGCTTGTGGGTCTTGATCTTGCGGATGGCCTCGCGGCCATTTTGGGCGGTGTCGACGATTTCGACGTCGCTGTGCGGTTCGAGCCGCAATTGCAGGCCCTGGGTGGCCAGTTTTTCGTCATCCACCAGGATGGTTCTGATCGTCATGTTCTCTCGGTTCCAATCGTCATTTGCCCGTCGGGCTGAAACGGAAACTCGACAACCACCGTGAATCCGCCGTCAGCGCCCGATTGGGCATCGAACCGGTGCTGGTCGCCGAAAGCCTGCGCCAGCCGGTCTCTGATATTGGCTAAACCCACACCGGTTGATTCCGTTGCAATGACGCCAGTGGTGGGGTCCGCGCCATCGGCTGACAATCCCGACCCGGTGTCCGACACGGTAATCCGAACATTTTGACCGGCAAGCTGAGCCGAAATCGTGATGTCGGCGCCATCCTCCTGCGGGGTGACCGCATATTTTATCGCATTTTCGATCAGCGGCTGGAGCAGCAGCGAGGGCAGACGGGCGCGCGAAACGGCGGGATCGATCGCGAAATGCGGGCGCAGCCGTTCTTCGAACCGCATTTTTTCGATGTCGAGATACAGCTTCAGCGTCTCGATCTCCTGCGCCAGCGTCACTTGCGCGGTCGGTTCGTTGGCGAGCGTGTAGCGCAGGAACGCCGACAGCCGCGACAGCATCGCATTGGCGGGTTCGGATTGCTTGAGCAGCACCAGCGTCGAGATGCTGTTGAGCGTGTTGAACAGGAAATGCGGGTTGAGCTGGTAGCGCAGCATAGCGAGCTGCGCCGAGGCCGCCTGCGCCTCGAGGCGCAGCACGCGGTCATTCTGTTCCTCGAGCTGGAGGAAATAGTTGATCGCGAAATAGAGTGCCGACCAGGCGGCGAGCGAGGTCGCGTCGATATAGACCGCGCCGAGCAGCAGGCTGGTGAAGCCCGCGTCGCTGTTCGGGTTCTGGATCTGCGCGACCCAGGCGTCGATGAACGCCCAGAGCGCGGTGGCGATACCCGCCAAGCCGAAGCTGACCCCCCACATCAATAGCGGGCGGCGGCTGATCAGGGTGCGATAGCAGACCGACAGGATCAGCGAGAGCGAGAAGCCGGTGATCGCCGACACCGTCTGTGGAATCAGGAAGGCGAGCGCCTGCCCATTGGCGAGGCCCGACACGCCGCGCAGCCCGAGCCAGGCGAACCAGCCGAGGATCTGGAGATTCCAGAAGGCGCGCACCTTATTGCCGAAAAAGGGTCCCGGCGAGGATAGTCCGAACAGCGGCATCGGATGTTGGGTTGCGGTCAGCGGCAGGCGGGGCGGCTGGACGGTCCCGCGTCCGTCACTCGGCGGCAACCGGCGCCATCCGCTCATCTGCGCGCGTCCGGGCCTGGCCCAGCGGCTGCAGTTCCGACCGATGTTTCCACACCAGTTCCTTATAGCCGAGCGACCGTCCGTCGTGCGCGGTCATGGTGACGGGGCCGATCGGCTGCTCGTCGCGAACATCGACCAGCACCGGGGTCGAGGGCACGCCGGCCCCCCATTTTTCGCCCCATTGGCGCAGCGCGATCATTGCGGGCAGCAGCTCGAGGCCCTTTTCGGTGAGTTCGTAGCGTACCTTGCGGCGATCCTCGGCCATCACTTCGCGCGCCATGATGCCATGGTCGACGAGTCGCGACAGCCGGTTCGACAGGATGTTGCGCGCGATACTGAGTTCCTGCTGGAACTCCTCGAAATGATGGACGCCGTTGAAGGCCGCGCGCAGGATCATGAACGACCAGCGCTCGCCCATCGCCTCAAGCGCGAGCGGCAATGCACAATTGTCACCGTAGAGGATGTTCAGCGGTTCGCGTAATTTTCCCATAGGCCCAGCCCTAACGTAAAATCGGTCCCCGCACAAAAAAATATGTAGACTTGGTTGCATTTTGCAACCCACGTACTAAATTTCCTTTTGCAACCTAAATAGGTGCTCAAAAAGGAAGGGCCTCCCCATGTTCAAATTCTCTTTCGCGGCGCCTGTCGTGCCGATGTTCGCCGTCGCGTTGGCCGGCGGTGCTGCCGCCCTGCCCGTGACCGCCCAGGCCGCGGGCGGCGCCTATTACCGCGCCGAACTGGCGAGCCCGGCCCCGAAGGGCAAGTTCGTCGCGCGCGGTATCGTCTGGTCGTGCGAAGGTACCAATTGCGTCGGCGCGCGCGGCACCAGCCGTCCGCAGATGATGTGCGCCGGGCTTGCCAAGGAAGCCGGCGAAGTGAAGGGCTTCATTGCCGACGGCAAGGCGCTCGAAGCCGAGGATCTGGCGCGCTGCAACGGCGCCGTCTGACCGGCCGGACGGACGGCGCTCCCCTCCCGCTCCGCCGTTCGACCCTGGCCGCATAGAGAGCCGCCGCGACCTCCCATAGCCCCGGCGAGGCACGGCGGCTTTTTCTATGCCCGGATGATCAGGCCGTAAGGCGATTGCGCGCGACGACGAGCGTCCAGCGCGCGAGCGCGGGCAGCCGCGCGAGGACCGTCGGGGGATGCGCGCGCAAGGCGCGGCTCACGAGGTCGAAGCGCCACCGGCGCTGGCTCTTGAGCGCGAGGCCGAGCAGGATTTCGCTACGGCTGCGCGCCGGCAACTTATCAGGCATCGCGCGTTCGACGATGACAGCGGTCAACGCATAGATCTGATCGGCACGCTGACTGGTCAGGCTGCCGCCATGCTTGCGGTAGATATAGAGATCTTCGTGCAGTTCGACGAAGGCGAAACGCCGCGCCGCGCGCAGCCAGAAATCATAATCCTCGACCCCGAACAATCCGACGTCATAGCCGCCGAGCGCGTCGGTCACGCCACGGCGATACATGAAGGCGGCGCCGATGTTGTTGCCGTGGAGCAAGCGTTCGACCGGTCCGACCCGCGAACGGCCGAGATCGTTTCCGGCATCGTCGATCAGCGAGAAATCGGCATAGGCGACCCCCGCATCGGGATGCGCGTCGAGTGTCGCGACAAGGCGGTCGAGCATCTGCGGGCGGAGGAGGTTGTCGTCCGACGTCCAGCTGTGCAATTCGCCCCGCGCCTGCGCAAAGCCGTGGTTGAGCGCCGCAGGCAGGCCGACATTGGTGTCGAGGCGAAAATGACGGACGCGCGGGTCGCGCGCCGCCGCGGCGGCCATGATCGCGGGGCTTTCGTCACGCGAAGCATCGTCGACGAGGATCAGTTCGAAGTCGAGGAAGCCTTGCGCGAGGACCGAATCGATCGCCTCGTCGAGCCAGCGCGCACCATTGTGCACGGGCATCACCACCGACACGCGCGGGCTTGCCGTGGTCGAATCGAAAGCTTCGGTCCCTGTCATTGCCTCCCGCCATAGCCCGCACGCACGATGCTTCCAAAGCCGTTTACCAAAATTGCGAGTTCCCGGCGGCGGTGCGCAGCAAAGTTTCGCATTGCATTTGGGCGCGCATGAACGACATTGGGACAGGATGCTGCGTCAATATGAACTTGTCGAGCGCGTGCGCGCTTATGATCCCGACGTCGACGAGGCGTTGCTCAACCGCGCCTATGTATTCACCGTCCAGAAACACGGCAGCCAGAAACGCGCGTCGGGCGACCCCTATTTCAGCCATCCGGTCGAGGTCGCGGGCATTTTGACCGAGTTGCACCTCGACAGCGAAACGATCGTCACCGCGCTGCTCCATGACACGCTCGAGGACACGCTGACTACCCCTGAAGAAATCGAGCGGTTGTTCGGGGCCGATGTCGGGCGGCTGGTCGACGGGGTGACCAAGCTATCGAAGATCGAGGCGCAGACCGAGAATGAGCGCGCGGCGGAAAACCTGCGCAAATTCCTGCTCGCCATGTCCGACGACATCCGGGTGCTGCTGGTCAAGCTCGCCGACCGGCTGCACAATATGCGCACGCTGCATTTCATCCAGAATCCCGACAAGCGGCGTCGCATCGCCAAGGAGACGATGGACATCTATGCCCCGCTCGCCGAGCGGATCGGCATGTATGAATATATGCGCGAGATGCAGCTGCTCGCGTTCCGCGAACTTGAGCCCGAGGCCTATGCGACGATCACCGGGCGGCTGGCGAAGCTGGCCGCCGGCGGCAAGGACAAGGTCGCGAAGATCACGTCGGATTTCAAGGAGCTGCTGGCGAAGAACGGCATCGAGGCCGATGTGTCGGGGCGCGAGAAGCATCCCTATTCGATCTGGCGCAAGATGCAGGAGCGACACGTCAGCTTCGAACAGGTGACCGACATCATCGCCTTCCGCATCATCACCCCGACCGATGCCGATTGTTACGCCGCGCTCGGGCTGCTCCATCGCAAGTGGAAAATGGTGCCGGGGCGCTTCAAGGACTATATCTCGACGCCGAAGCGCAACGGCTACAAGTCGCTGCACACGACGATCATGCACCAGCAGAATATGCGAATCGAGATCCAGCTCCGCAGCGTCGGCATGCACCAGCAGTCCGAATTCGGCTTCGCCGCGCATTGGGCATACAAGCAGGGCGGGACCGCCCCCGACGGGCAGGCGGGGTGGATTCGCGACCTGCTCGAAATCCTCGAACAGACGCACGATCCCGAAGAGTTCCTCGAAAACACTCGCATCGCGATGTATCAGGACCGCATCTTCGCCTTCACCCCCAAAGGCAGCCTGCACCAGTTGCCCAAGGGCGCGACCCCGGTCGATTTCGCCTATGCCGTCCACACCGGGCTCGGCGACCGGACGGTCGGCGCCAAGGTCAACGGCCGGCTGGTGCCGCTGCGCACCCAGCTCGCCAATGGCGATACGGTCGAGATATTGTCGTCGGACAAACAGACGCCGCAGCCCGCCTGGCTCGGCTTCGCGGTCACCGGCAAAGCGCGCGCCGCGATCCGCCGCCATGTCCGTTCGAAGGAAAAGGTCGAACTCGCATCGCTTGGCCGCAAGCTGTACGACGAGATCGTCGCGCGGCTGCCCGGCCGGGTCGGCGATAAGGCGCGCGCCGCGGCGCTGACCCGGCTCAAGCTCGAAGACGACACCGCGCTCTATGTCGCGATCGGCAAGCGGCGCCTGTCCGACAATGCGGTGCTCGAGGCACTCGTCCCCGGCATCACCGCCGAGATGAAATCGAAACCCGGTAAGCTGACGCAGGGCGCGGCGGTGTCGATCGAGGGACTCACCCCTGGGGTCGCCTATCAGCTCGCCGATTGCTGCCACCCGGTACCCGGCGACCGCATTGTCGGGCTGGCGCGTCCGGGTGAGGGCATCGAGGTGCATGTCATCGACTGCCCGAGCCTCGCCGACGGGGTCGATGCCGACTGGATCGACTTGCGCTGGCAGGAGGACAGCGAGGGCGGCAATGCGCGGCTGTGCATCGTCATCCTCAACGAGCCCGGCACGCTCGCCGAAATGTCGGGCATCCTCGCTGCCAATATGGCGAACATCACCAATTTGCGGCTGTCGAACCGTGAGGGCGGGTTCCACACTTATGACGTCGTCGTCGAGGTACGCGACGTCCATCATCTGATGCGGATATTGTCGGCGCTGCGCGCGTCCGACACGGTGGTGCAGGCGGAAAGGCTCTAGCCCCCCGGGCGTACCGACCCGTCGGCGAAATCGGCAAGCGACGACTGGCCGATCGGTACCGCCGGGTTGCCCCCGACGATGACATTGCGCGCGACATCCTTGACCACCACCGCGCGCGCGGCGGCGACGGCACCGTCGGCGAGCGTCACGCCAGGGCCGATGAAGGCGTCGGCGGCGACCCACGCATTGCGGCCGATAGCGATCGGCGCCGCAGTGAGCGCGAAGCCGGGGGCGTGGATGTCGTGGCTGGCGGTGCAGAGATAAGCGCGCTGACTGACCACCGACCAGGGGCCGAGCGTGACGCCTGCCACCGAATAAATCTCGCTGCGCGGGCCGAGCGTGCTGCCCTCCCCCATTTCGAAATTCCACGGCGCCCAGATTCGCGCGCTGGGATAGGGCCGCGTTTGCGACCCGATTTTTGCACCGAACGCGCGGAGCAGGAGGCGGCGCCAACCGTGGAGTGGGATCGGGCTGGTGCGATAGAGGATGAGCCAGACGGCGTTCCACAGCGCACGGCGCACTTTGTCGCCAAAACTGGGATGGGGGATCACGACCGGGCGCATCGGCTAACGTCTCATAACAGGAAGGCGGCGGGACGGTCCGCCGGTGCGAGGCTGTCGCACAGGCGGACGCGATTGACTAGCCGCCGAACTTGTCGGGGCCGCGCCACGCCGCCGCCTGCTCGGCGTCCTTCGGATCGGAATCGCGGACCTTGTAGACATTGCCCTGGCTGTTCAGGAACAATTTCTCCATCTCGGGCCGGGTGAAGGGGCGCGAGCCGAGGCGGCCGAACACCGCCATCTGGCCGCCGGTCTCATCGACCGCGCGGTCGCGGTCGAGCCCCTTCGACAGCGCGAGCGCCGGCGCCGGGGTCCTAGCCCAGGCGATCAGTTCGGGGGTGGGTTTGGGCGAAAAGCCGTAGAGGCCAGCGTTGTCGGGGCTGGTCAGCTGTATCACCTTGATGCCCGCGCGTCCGTCGGCGACATAGGCGAAGAGCGAAGCGTTGGTCGACGCGACGATCACATCCTCGGCATCGACGAGCGCGCCGCCGAAGGTCTGCCCCGGCCAGACCAGCGGCGCCGCGGGCTTGGTGACGTCGACGATGACAAGGCCGTTCGCCTTCGCCGCGACATACATATAGGTGCGCGCGACATAGATTTTACGCGCATTGGTCAGGCGCACCGTGCCCGAGGGCACCGGCACCGGCTGCGCCAGATTGGTGACGTCGAACAGCTTCACCCCCTCGGCATCGGTGACCCAGAGGTAGCGGAACTGAACCGCGCTGGCGCGCGCATCGGTCAGCGGCAGTTGTGCCGTCACCTTGGGTGCGAGCGGGTTCGTCAGGTCGAGCACGACGAGTCCGGCGTCGGTGGTGACATAGGCGATACTGCCCGCAAGCGTGACGTGCCGCGCCCCGGCGAGGACATTGCCCTCGTTCCAGGTCAGCGCCCGGGTCAGCTTGTTGTTGCGGAACTCGCCGTCGGCCATCGTGTCGATATCGACCAGGATCAGCCCCTCAATGCTGTCGGTGATCACCGCATAGCGATAGATGGGGTGCATCGCCTGTTCGTGGTTCTGCGGGAAATCCTTCACGATATGGTCGTTGCGCGACACGCTGACCGGCTGGGTCGTGGCGATCGCCATGCAGGTGGCGTTCTTCGTCTTCACATGGGTGTCGTGACCCAGCGACGAGAAGGGGGCGCGAATGATGCGTTCGGAGAAGCCCTTGTTGCCGATCGACGCGACGTCATAGACGCGGAAACCGCCCTTGCCCTCTGCGACGAACATATATTCGCCACGCTGTTGCAGGCAGTTCACGCGGCCGCTGGTGTCCTGGACGATATTGGCGAATTCTTCGAGCGCATATTTTTCGCCCGACACCTTCTTGTCGAAGGTCTTGCCGCGCACCCAGTTCTTGAGCTCGCGCCCGTTCTGCTCGACGTGCAGCTTCCAATAATCGGGATAGGCATATTTCTGGAGGTAGCTGCCGATCACCGCCTGCGGCTCGTCCCATTCGGTGACGCGCGTCGCCTGGAAGCCGTCTTCCAGGCCCGACCAGACGTTGAGGCCGACGAAGTTGACGAAGTTGGTCCCCAGCAGGTTGAGCTGTGCCATGATCGCATTGTTGTCGTCATTTTCGGACAGGTGGCAGTCCGAGCATTGCTTGGTTTCCTGGCGGCGCACCGTGTGCGGGAAATGCGGTGCGAAGGCCTGGCTTGAATAGCCCGCCGACGAGATCGGCGGCTGTTGCACATAGATGCGCTCGCGGTTGATGTTGGTCGACGACAGCACGAGCGCCGAGGTCGATCGGACCGGCGTGATGATCCCCCGGACCTCGCCGTTCGGGCCGGGTTCGCCGGGCTTGGTGAGCTGGTGCCGGCCGAGCTGGAACATCTCGTCGCGCGCGACCTGCGGGTTGTAGGTAGCGAAGTTGCGCGTCTCCTCGCCCTCGAAATGATGCATGCTCGTCTTCCAGTTCGCCTCGATCGGCAAATGGCAGCCGCCGCAACTCGTCGTCCACGACAGGTGGCAGGTGAAGCAGGTCATCTTGTCTTCGCCGTGCGCGCGGTCTTCCTTCGCGACTTCGGGACCCCAGGCGAAAGTGCCGTCGTCCGCGCCGCTGCGCGCCATCAGCTTGGCGCGCGCCGCCTTGGCGTTGAAATGCGGCCCCGGGGTCACCGCCTGCTTGACCAGGCTGACCTGCCATTCGAGTTTCGGATCGACGATCGAGCGCTGGATCAGCCCGGTGACGTCGCCATTATCATTATACTGGAATTCGAAGCGGCGGCGCCCGTCGGGGTTGCGCAGCAGCGCGAGGTTGGTGCCCTGCGGCCGGGCCGCAACGTTCGAGGTCAAAAGGTTGGGCAGCGCGTCGGCGGTGCCGTGGCAATCCTTGCACCCGATCTCGACCGCGTTGGCGACTTCACCCTGGATATAGCCGTTGCCATGGCTGTCCTGCGCGAAGTGGCAGTCGGCGCATTGCATGCCCTTTTCGGCGTGGATGTCCATCATATGGACCGCCTTGCCGGGGTTGATGCCGGGCGGCACAAACTTGCCCTCGACACCCGGGCGGCCGGGATCGGCGCTCGACAGGCAGAGGTCGCGTTCTTTGACGTCGGTGTAATGGCTGCAGCTCTTGCGCCATTTCTCCGGGTCCTTGGGGTCGATGATGTTCGGGTCGGTGCCGTAGGTCGCCATGTTCCCGTCGGCTGTCAGCAGATTGCCGTTGCGGTCGCGCTTGAAGATACCGCGGAAGTTCCAGCCATGGCCGTGATAGTCGGCGAACTGGGTGTCCTTGTTGGTGTCGTTGACGTCATAGACGTCGCGCAGGAATTCGACGTCGGCCCACAGTCCGCGCGTCGCCGCGGCCTCGGGGTTGCGTTCGAGGGTCTTATGCACCTCGGCAGCGGTCGGATAATGCTGCTGCTTGTATTTCTTTTGATAGTCCGCGTCGCTCATCCCCGGCGGGCGCGGTGCGGTGTTGTTCGGACCCGGCCACATTTGCGGCGCGTCGGATTCATAGTCCCACATCGTGTAGCCGAGATAGGAATTCAGGAAGATGTTCGGCTGGTGCATGTGGCAGGACATGCACTGCGACGTCGGGATCGAGCGGGTGAACGTGTGCTTGATCGGGTGCCCCGCTTCGAGGCGCTCCTTTTTCGCGAACACCTGCGGACCGGCTGCTGCGTCGGCGGGGTTGATCAACCCACCGTGCTGGTCGGGATCGGGCGCGTGCTTGGCGGGATCGCCATGCTCGGTGCCCCCGCCGCCGTGACTGTCGCCATGGCCGTCGTCGGCCTTGTATTTGCGGTCACGGATCGTCGGGTCGATCGTCGCAGTCTCCCCGTCGCGGCCGAACTGCGAATAGGTCAGGCTGTGGCGTGGTTCGCGGTCGTTGGCATAGATGACGTGACAGCCCGAACAGCCTGAGTGGCGATAATCGCCCGGCTGGTCGTTGGTACCCATGAACCACATCAAAGGATCGTTGAGCCGCGTCTTGTGGATGTTGAGCACGGGGATCGACACGCGCAGCCCGGTGCCGGGGCCGCGGTTCGATTGCTTGAGGTCGGGGCGCCCCGGCTCCTCGAGCCGCTGGATGCTGCCGGTCGGGTTGGGCAGGCCGATTTCGGGGAATTGCGTGTTGATGTTGCGCCCGCCGCGTTCGAACACGCGGAAGACATCGCCCGGCGGGAGCACGCTCCAGCGCGGCAGCGGGTACATTTTGGCGAGCGCACCGCGCGCGCGCTCCTTGTCGGTCAGGATCTTGTCGAACGCGACCTTGGGGTCGCAGGCGTTCTTATATTCCTCGGGCGTCATCGAGGTGGTCGGCGACAATATGCAGGCGGCCTCGCCCTTGCGGGTATAGGCCTCGCCGAAGACGTAATTCTTATAGGGGACGATGCCGTTGTTATAGGCCGCACCGCCCCACAGCATCGCCCCCGTCGACATCATCGAGCGTTCGGTTGCCTCGATCACCTCGAGGTGGCACGCCCCGCACGCCTCGCGTGCGACACGATAGTCGCTGGGATTGATGAAGCGGATGAACTCGGGCGCTTCCTTGTTGAGCAAGGTGTAGCTGCGTTTCGGATTCGCGGAGCTGTGACCCCAACTGTTCGGCAGCGTCGGCTGCGGATGCGCGACCTTCATTGCCGCGAGATTGTACGGATTGTCGTAACCGAGCTTGGCGTTGCCGAAAGCCGCGGGCGATTCGGCGTCGCCGCCATGGCAATCGACGCAGCCGAGTTGCACCGCGGGGGTCGCGTGCATCGATGGGGCGTCGGTCTGGGTGTGGCAGCTGTAGCAGCCTTTCGATTTTCCGAGCACCGCAGCCTCGCGCTCGGCGAAGGTCGCCCCGGGCTGTTCCTTGGGCGCCGGAGGGCTGAAGCGATATTCGACCTTCACCGGCTTTTCGCCCTCGGCCGCGCGCACCATCGAGACGGCGAGGCTCGCGCCCATCAGGACGAAGGCAAGGAGGGCGAGGAGCTTGCGGGCCATGATCTAGAAACTCACAATCACATTGGCGAGGATCGAGAGATAGGCGTCGTCACCCTCTTTGTTGTCGAACAGGTCTTTGAACCCCTTGCCTGGCAACAGCACCGCGGCGCTGAGGCGTCCGACGATATTCTGCGTCGCCTTGGGTCGCCAGATCCCAGCGACCGAGAGGTCGAAGCCGATATCCTTGGGGATCGTTCCCTCGCTGCGCAGCACTTGCAGGCTGGAGGTGTCGGCGAACCAGAGGTGGTTGAAATTGGTGCTGACGCGCACTTCGGGCGACAGGTCGAAATCGCCGCCGACACCGACGAAGACGGTGCCGGGGTTGTTGAAGTTCGACTGCCCCTCTTCCTTCGACGAGCGCAGCGAATTCAGGATGCCGTTGCGGCCCGAGATCGCGATGACGCGACCGCCGCCGGCGAAGGGGATTGTCTGGCGGATCCAGTAGCTGGTGTCGGCGCCGCCGAAGATCGGATTTTCGAAGATCGCGTCGAAGCCGCCTTCGGTGTTGTTATACGGGTCGCGGTCGCCGGTGGCGTAGAGGCCCGACAGACGGAAGCGCATCCAGTCGTGATCGTAGCTGAGTTCGACCGCACCAAAGCCTGCGCGGATCTTGGCGGGCTTGCTGGTGAAGAAGCTGTTCCGGTCCTCACCCAGCGCGGCGTAGAAGCTCGCGGTCAGGTTGATCCGCCCGATGCGGCCATCGGCGCTGTACCCCAGATAGACGACATCATATTCACGCCCGCGCAGGTCGCCGAGCAGCGCCGGGCGCACCGGGAAACCATTATGGTCGATCTGAACGTCGTTCTTTTCGCGGTTCATATTATAGGTCACGCTGACCTGGCTGGTCAGCCCGACGAACGGGAAATCCTGGCGATAGAGATTGCCGGTGAAGACGAAATCGTCGCGCGGGGTCTGGGTGATGTCGTTGAGGCCGCTGTTGGTGTCCTTCTCCAGCCGCCAGAAGGCCGCGAGATTATATTGGAAGCGGTTGTTGTCGCGGTTGCCGAAAAAGCGGACGCCGAGCTGCGAATCCTGGAACAGGAAGCCGCGAAAATCGCTCTGGAACGGCTGGATACCGACGCGGATCGAGTGGAAGTCAAAGCGGTCGCTGTCGTTGCCGAGATGCTTGTCGACGAACAATTCCTGCACGCCGATGAAATGGTCGAAACGGTGGCTTTTCTTCGATGGGCGCACGTCGAGCACGCGCCGTTCGGGCACGTCGACATAGTTCGCCTGATAGGCCAGCGTGACGCGATATTCGATGTCGGGCGGCTTGAACGCGGTCGACCCCTTGATCAACGCCGCGCCGACAATGAAGGTCTGCGCCGCGACGAAACTGCGGTTCTTGCCGAACACGTCGAGGCTGCCGGGGCGCGACGTGGTCTGGACGCCGACCGGGATCGGAAAGGTGCGCGGTTCGAACACCGTGTCCGAAATGGCGTTGACGACGAAAAACCAGTCGTCGCCCTTCAGTCCCAGGAATTTTGGCGTCTTGCAGCGCACTTCGCCGGCCCGCGCGCGCAGTTCCTGCTCCTCTTCGGTCGGGATGCAGATCGGCCGGTCGCCCTTGTAGGTGTTCTGGTGATAGGGATCGAACCAGCGTTCCTTGACGACGCCAAGGCTCTCGATCAGTCGCCAGCGATCGGGGACCGGCAGCTGGTTTTCCATGCCCGGAAAGGCCTCGGGCGGTGGCGGGCGCAGCGCCCCGATATTGTCCTGGGTAAGCTGGTCGGGCAAGTCGGGGCGGTATCCCGGACGGCGACGACCGTCGATGATCTGGGTCATCAGATCGTCGCTCATCATCTGCTGCCAGTCGACCGGCGGTGGCGGCGGGGTGAGGTCGTCGAGCGACGGTTCTGCGGTCGGGCTTTCGGTCGTTACGACCGGGGGATCGGCGGGCACCGGTTCGGCCACGTCGCCCGGGGCGCTTTGCGCCGCCAGGCTGGCGATGATCGGCCAAAGGCTGCTTCCCGCGAGGCTCATATCCTATAGCCCATCGCAGACATTTTGCTGCGCCGTGTCGAGGAAGGGCGCGAACGGACAGCCGATATAGCGCAGCCGCACCGAGGCGCCGCCGGCGAGATTGACGATGATGCGGTCCGAGCGGATCGCGGGCGGCGCATTGCCGATGCCGCCGACACGCGCGCCGCCATTATGCGCGCCAAGGAAGCTGATCATGTCATCCTGATCGATGCCGTCGCCCGACACGCCGATGCCGCCGACGAGCTGGTTGCCACGATAGATGGGAACCGAGCCGGGGAAGATCTGGATGCCGTTCTGCAGCCGGTTGGTGCCCGACGGTGTGTCCGGCAGCGTCGTGCAGCGCTGCGGCGTGTCGGTCGCGCTGGCGCCGGTGACGAAGCCCAGATGCTGCCCGATATTGCCGATGATCAGCGCCGATTGCAGCCCGGTCGAAAAGGGATTGAACTGCGCGATCGGGCGCGACAGCGGGCCGTTCGGGCGCCCGACCTCGCCATCGGGGAAATAGGGACGCGACAGATTGCCGTTCGCGCGATCGGAGAAGGCATGGGTGCCGGTAAGCGCCGCCGGATCGTTCAGAAAGCTGCGCGTCGCTGTGACGAACTGGCGCACGTCGGCGCTGGCATTGGCGCTCAAGTCGGCGCCGGCGATCGCGTTCGAGAAAAAGGTCGCGGTGCGCGCCTTTTGCAGGGACACGTCGGTGCCGAAAATCGGCGCGTCGGGCGAGCGAACGATGCCGAGCACCGCGCCATGCGTATCGACGACGCTGACTGACACCTGTGCGCGGCTGTCGAGCGGGCGGCGGATCTGGCCGCGCGCGCGGCTGATGACGGTGAAAGCCTCTTCCATCACCGCGCGCACTTCGGCCTGGGTCAGTGGCGCGCTGTTGCTGGCGGCGTCGGTGGCGGCGCGGACCGGATAGCGGTTGGTGCCGCTGCCGTCGGTGAGCACATAGGCGTCACGGTTGCTGAACTCGGCGGCGGTCGAGGGGCGCATGCCCGATGCCTCGGTGCCATAGACGGTGCCCGCGATGATCGCGGCATTGGCATAGCCGATCACCGCGACGAGATTGCCCGCAACGCCGTTGAAGCTCGCGAAGCTCGCGCCGGTCGATGACTTCAGGCCGCCATAGGTGGCGTCGGAAAAGCGCAGGGTGGTGCCGTCGACGGTGATCTTGTCGGCGGTGATGCTCGTCGGCGCCTCGAAGCCGCGCGTTCCGGCGAGTGCGATGAACTCCTCGGCATCATTGTCGATGTCGAGCGTGTTGGCGTCGCTGCCGTAAACGCCGTCGCCCATCACCCCGATGCCGCCGACCAGCTTGCCATTCTTGTAGAGCGGCAGGCCGCCGGGGTCCGCCGACAGGCCGAGCGGCGAGCGTTTGGGGCCGATCAGCGCCGCGCCGCCGGGCGCGCCGAAGCGCGCGCTGAGGTCGCTGCACGGCAGCTGGCTGAACTGCACGCCGAACAAAGGCCCGCTTTCGAGACCGACGGTGGTCGGCGCGGGCGGGAAATGTTGCTGGACGATCTGGCTCGCGGTGCGTGACGAAAAGGCGTTGCCCGCGCTCGACAAATAGGCGCCGGTCACCGCCTTCGCGATCGCGCCGGCTTCGGCCGGGACGGTGACATTCTGCGCGTCCATGTTGACGCCATTGGGCGCCGCACCGGTCGTCGCGTTGGCGCGCGCGCCGTTCATGCGGAAAATGCCGAGGACGTTGCCGACGCGGTCGGTCACCGCGATCACCGACGGCAGGCCCTGCGCCTGCGCCTCGGCGATGGCGCCAGCCATCACCGCCTGAACGTCGGCGACGCTCAGCGATTCGCTGCCCGGCTGGGTGAAGACGCTGCCGGTCGGGGTCGGGGTTGGCGTGGGGGTCGGTGTCGGGGTGGGCGTGGGGGTGCCACCACCACCGCCCCCCCCGCACGAGGACAGGAGCAGGGTGGCCATCGCGGCCAAGGCGGTCGAGCGGAAAAGGCGACTATGGTTCGGCATGACGATCAGCGCAGCGCCCGGATGGCGCGCACCGCGCTGCCGAGCGAGGCCTGGAATTCGGCGGGTTTATAGGCATTGGGGTCCTTCACCGCGGCATAGGCGCGATCGATGTCTCCGCGGATTCCCGCTGCGGCACCGACGGTGATCCGCCCCGACGAGACCATCGAATTGAGCAGCGTATCGACCCCCATTACCGCCTGTTGCGATCCCGAATAATCGGTGAGGCGATCATTGATCGCCTTGGCCGAAATCGCGTCGACGAGCGCGAAGGCGTCGGCGCCCGAGAAATTGCGCGAGGCGAAGGCCGATTTGAGCGCCGCGACGGTCTGGCCGAGTTGCGCCGCCGCCGCCTTGGCGCTGTCGCGGTCGATCGTCATCGCGCGGTGGAAGGCGGCGGTGCGCGCCGCGAGCTGGTCGGCGAGGGCGGGGGCGGCGATACGCGCGGCGGCGGCGAGCATGATCAGATTCTCGTCATTATAGGGCGGCATGCCCTCGGGGATGTTGCGGCCGGCATTGTCCATGCTGGTCTTCACCGGCTTGGCCTGGTCATAGATGCGGCGGTGGCAGCTGTGGCAGTCGAGGAAGTAGAATTCGGGGAACATGCCTTCGGTCCCGCGCTTCGACTGGAAGAGCTGAAGGCTGCGTTCGAGAGCTGTCGCCTGTCCGATCGCCCACATCTGGACATGGTCGGTGCGCGCGTTCGCGGCGCCGAACTTGCGCCAGCCATAATCGGCGTCTTCCTGGTGATGCGCCTGGAGCGAGGAGAAGAGGTCGAGTTCGAAGCTGATTCGCGGGTGACCGGCCGCCATGATCCGGTGGGTAACGAACTGCCCCTCGCCCGCCGAACCGAAATGGCAGTCGACGCACACGCCCGCGCGCACCACCGGATCTTCGAGCTTTTTCAGGCCCGCCGACAGGTTGGCGAGATGTTTGTCGCGGCTCTCGCGGTCGGGGTCGGCGTTGGTACCGATCCCGGCATAGTGGCTGGCGATCCAGCCGCCGGCGGGGCCGTGGCACGATTCGCAGCCGACGCCGTCCTCGAGCGGCACGGTACCGCGCTGCGCGCCGCCGGCCGCGTCGATCGCGCCCTTGCTGCTGTGACAGCCGAGGCACATCGGCGCGGTCGCGGCATCCTTCAGTCCCAGATTGCGTGCGATGAACTGGCTGCGGCTGTTGCTCAGCACTGCCCAAGCGCGGCTGTGCGCGCCGCCGGGGGTCGAGGGTTCCTGCCATTTCATCAGCTCGTCCTGACGGACGACGGCGCCGTCACCCTCCATCCGTCCGTGACAGGTCGACCCGGCGCACGAGGCGACCCCGGTATAGCGCCCGCCGGCCTCGCCCTGCGAGCGGGCGGGCGGGGCGGCGATGACGGCCGCGACGGCGAGCGCCGTCAGCAACAGCACAAGCGCGGCGAAGGCCGCGAGTCCGGGCCGGACGACGGCGAACGCCGCCGAAGGCCGATCGCGGCGCTCCTTTCCAGCGTGCGTCGTCATCGCAGAACCCCTTGTTACCCGAACCGGACGTTTGCGTCCTGGCCCGAAACTCAAACCACCCCGAACGCCAGCATCGCATCGGCGACTTTCTTGAAGCCGGCGATATTGGCACCCTTCACATAATCGATATAACCGTCGCCCTGGTCGCCATGGGTCAGGCAGCTTTTGTGGATGCCGTCCATGATGTCCTTGAGCATCTGCTGCAGCTCACCCTCGCTCCAGCTGCGACGACCGCTGTTCTGGCTCATTTCGAGACCCGACACCGCGACGCCGCCGGCATTGGCCGCCTTGCCCGGCGCGAACATGATTTTGGCATGTTTGAACGCATGCACGCCTTCGAGGTTGGTCGGCATGTTGGCGCCTTCGCTGACCGCGATGCAGCCATTCTTCACCAGCTCCTTGGCATCGTCGCCGAGCAGCTCGTTCTGCGTCGCGCAGGGCAGCGCGACATCGCACTTGACCCCCCACGGCGTTTTGCCCGCGGTGAAGCTCGCGCCCTTGAACTCGGTGCAATAATCCTCGATCCGGCCGCGACGGTGCGTCTTGTGGGCTTTCACCCAGTCGATCTTTTCCTGGGTGATGCCGTCGGGATCGTGGATGAAGCCCCCCGAATCGGACAGCGTCAGCACCTTGCCGCCCAGCTGGACGATCTTTTCGGCGGCGTGGGTCGCGACATTGCCCGATCCCGAGATCACCGCCGTCTTGCCGACGAGGTCCTGGCCCTTGGCCGCGAGCATGTTGGCGAGGAAATAGACCGCGCCATAACCCGTCGCTTCGGTGCGGATCAGCGAGCCGCCCCATTCGAGGCCCTTGCCGGTGAGCACCCCGGTGAATTCGTTGGTGATGCGCTTATACTGGCCGAACATGAAGCCGATCTCGCGCCCGCCAACGCCGATGTCGCCCGCCGGCACGTCGATGTCGGCGCCGATGTGACGGTACAGCTCGGTCATGAAGCTCTGGCAGAAGCGCATGATCTCACGCACGCTCTTGCCCTTGGGGTTGAAGTTCGACCCGCCCTTGCCACCGCCCATCGGCAGCCCGGTCAGCGCGTTCTTGAACGTCTGTTCGAAGGCGAGGAATTTGAGCACCGATTCGGTGACCGAGGGGTGGAAACGGATGCCGCCCTTGTACGGACCGATGGCGTTGTTGTTCTGGACCCGCCAGCCACGCTGGACGCGGATATTGCCGTTATCGTCTTCCCAGCAGACGCGGAAGGACACGACCCGGTCGGGTTCGGCAATGCGCCGCAATATCTGCTGCGCGTGATATTCTTCCTTGTCCTTGATGAAGTCGAAGATGTCCTCAGCGACTTCCTGAACCGCCTGGACAAACTCCAGCTGGCCCGGGTTGCGCTTCGACACACCCTCCATGAACGTCTTGAAATCGACGTGATCTGTAACTGCCATGCACCCCTCCCCTGTTGGCTGGGAAAATCGGTGCGACCCCTTTACGATTTTGTCGTTGACCGACCTCGCCCTTCAAAGGCTACACCATCGTCCGGCAAAGGCAAGTCGCGAGCGCGCATCGCGCCGATTTTTTCGCACGCGCACAAGAGGGGCAAAAATGAGCGAGAGCAAGAAGATGGCGGGTGGTATGACGCGGGCTAACGGCGCAATCCTGATCGCGGCCTTCCTGCTGCTGGCGGGGGCGATCGGCTACGCGATCTGGCGCGATTCGGCGCCCGGAAGCGACGGTGCGGCGGCACAGCCGACCGCCGCCCCGTCGAACCAACTCGCCGCACTCGAGGCGCGAACGCGCAGCGAACCGAACAGCGCCGACGCGTGGATGCAACTCGGCGCGGCGCGATTCGACCTCGGCAATTTCGGCGGCGCGGCAACAGCATATGAAAAGGCGGTGGGGCTTTCGCCCGAATCGGCGGGGCTGTGGTCGGCGCTCGGCGAGGCGCGGGTGATGGCAAGCCAGAGCGACCCGATGCCGCCGGCGGCTTTGCAGGCGTTCGACAAGGCGATCGCGCTCGACCCCAGAGACCCGCGCGCGCGCTATTTCCGCGCGGTGAAAAAGGACGTAGGCGGCGATCACCAAGGCGCGATCGCCGACTGGTTCGCGCTGCTCGAGGACACGCCGCAGGGCGCGCCGTGGGAAAGCGACCTGCGCCGGACGATCGAACAGGTCGGCGCGATCCACAAGATCGAGGTCGCCGGCCGGCTCGCGAAAACGCAGGCGCGGCCGTTGACCCCCAATGAAATTCCGGTTGCGGCGCGCGCCATTCCGGGGCCAAGTCGGTCCGACATGGAGGCGGCGTCACAGCTGCCCAAGGGTCAGCAGGACGCGATGATCCAGGGCATGGTCGATGGGCTGGAGACGAAGTTGAAGGCCAATCCCGCCGACGTCGACCGTTGGATCATGCTGATGCGCAGCCGCATGACGCTGGGCGAGACGGCGAAGGCGGCACAAGCGCTGAAGGACGGGATCGCGGCCAATCCGGGCGCGGCGGCGCGATTGAAGGCGCAGGCGCAGATGCTCGGCGTGCCGGGGGCTTGAGGGGGATGGGACCGATGATGAAATGGGCTTTGGTGGCGGGCGCGATGATGGTGCCGGGTGCCGCAGAGGCGGCCGACGTGACCTTCACGGTCCATGACGTCTCGCTGACCGCCACGATTCCGGCGGGCTATTGCGTGCCGGTGAACAAGGACAAGTTGATCGCCGATACACTGGCGACGGGCGACAAGGATAATATCACGCTCGCGACGCTGATCCGCTGCGACAAGGCCGGGCGTGCCGAGGGACCAGGCAATGACTATATGCTGATCAAGACGCCCCAAAACGCGCTGGCGACGCGCATCCCGCGCGCCGAACTGCTCACCGCGCTCGGCGCCGAATTCGGCAAGGCCGAATGGCAATCGGGCGCGACGGGCAAGGCGGCGACCGCCGACGCCGCCAAGGGGCTTTCGGACGCGTTCAGCACGCCGGTCGATATCCAGGGTAATATCGCACCGCGCGGTACCGACGGCGATTGCGCCTATCTGGGCGGCACGTTGAACGTCAACGGCGGCGGGGTCAGCTATCCGATCATCCTTGGCGGCTGCATCACCAGCGCCGCGAATAAGGTCGTCGCGGTCTATACCTATGACGATCCCGGCAAGGGCGGCGGCGTCGCGGGCAAGATGCGCGCCGCGCGCAACGTCGCGATGTCGATCAAGGCGGCGCCCTAGCCTGCCATCAGCGCCGCATTGCCGCCCGCGGCGGTGATGTCGGTCGAGATCGATTTTTCCTCGGCGAAGCGGAACAGATAGTGGGGGCCGCCGGCCTTGGGCCCGGTGCCCGACAGGCCGCGGCCGCCGAACGGTTGCGAGCCGACGATCGCGCCGATCTGGTTGCGGTTCACATAGACATTGCCCACCGCCGCACGCGCCGCGACATGCGCCGCGACGCCGTCGATGCGGGTATGGACGCCCAAGGTCAGGCCGTAGCCCGAGGCGTTGATCGCATCGATCAGCGCGTCGAGCTCGCCGCCCTTCCACGTCGCGACGTGCAGGACGGGGCCGAAGATTTCGCGCTTCAGGTCGGTGACATGGTCGAGGCGGATCAATGCGGGGCGGACGAAATGGCCGCCGGGGGGCAGGTCACCGTCCGCCTCGGCGATCACGCGGCCCTCAGTCCGCGCCTCGGCCACATAAGTCGCGATATTGGCCTGCGCTTCCTCGTCGATGATCGGGCCGGTGTCGGTCGCAAGCAGCGCGGGATCGCCGACGTCGAGTTCGGCCATCGCGCCCGCGACCATCTCGATCATCGTATCGGCGACATCCTCCTGCACGCAGAGCAGGCGCAGTGCCGAACAGCGCTGGCCCGCCGACTGGAAGGCCGACGCGACGGCGTCGCGCGCGACCTGTTCGGGGAGCGCGGTCGAATCGACGATCATCGCGTTGGCGCCGCCGGTCTCGGCGATCAGCGTCGCGATCGGGCCGTCGCGCATCGCAAGGCTGCGGTTGATCAGGCGCGCGACCTCGGTCGAGCCGGTGAAGGCGACCCCAATGACGTCTTCATGTCCCGTCACCGCCGCGCCGACGGTCTCGCCGCGGCCGGGGAGAAAATGGAGAATTTCGGCGGGAATGCCCGCTTCGTGGAGCAGTTCGACCGCGGCGTGCGCGATCAGCGGGGTCTGTTCGGCGGGCTTCGCGAGCACGGCATTGCCCGCGGCGAGCGCCGCCGACACCTGGCCGAGGAAGATCGCGAGCGGGAAATTCCACGGGCTGATGCACGCGAAAATGCCCTTGCCCTCGAGCATCAGCTCGTTGCGTTCGCCGGTCGGGCCGGGGAGCGGCAGCGGGTGGGTGAAATGTGCCCGCGTCTGGCCCGCATAATAGCGCAGGAAATCGACCGCCTCGCGGACCTCGGCGACCGCGTCGACGAGCGTCTTGCCGGCTTCGTCGATCGCGAGGCCGAGGAACAGCGCGTCGCGCTCCTCGAGCAGGTCGGCGGCGCGTTCGAGCCGCTCGGCGCGGAAGGCGCCGCCGGCGAGACTCCAATGCTCCTGCACCTGACGCGATGCGGCGACGGCGGTATCGACCGCCGCGGCGTCGGCCTCGATCACCGAGCCGATGACGATGCCGGTCGCGGGGTTGTGGACGGGCTCGGACTTGCCGTCGAGGCTGCGGCCCGCGACGATCGGGGCGGCAACCGGGTTCGCGCGGCGCGCCTGGGCGATCGCCGCCATCAGCGCTTCGGGCACGCCGGGCTCGCCGAGGTCGTAGCCGCGCGAATTGCGGCGCTCGGGGTCGAGCAGGGTGCGGCCGGTCGCGATCGTCGAGGGCTTGCTTGCGATGCTGCGCGGATCGACCGCAAGCTGTTCGGCGGTCACGTCGGGGTCCGAGAATTGGTGGACGAAGCTGGAGTTCGCGCCATTTTCGAGCAGGCGGCGGACGAGATAGGCGAGCAGGTCGCGGTGGGTGCCGACGGGGGCATAGACGCGCACCGGGCGCGGCGGCGGGAAGAGGCCGACGATGGCGTCATGCGCGCCCTCGCCCATGCCGTGGAGCCGCTGCAGTTCGTAATCGGCGCCTGTGAACAGCTCGGCAACGAAGGCGAGCGTCATTGCATTATGGCTGGCAAAGGCGGGGAAGATCGCGTCCTGCGCCTCGCGCAATATCTGCGCGCAATGCATGTAATTGAGGTCGGTGTGGTTCTTCGCGGTGAAGACGGGGAAGTCGGCGAGGCCCATCGTCTGCGCGCGCTTGATCTCGGTGTCCCAGTACGCGCCTTTCACCAGCCGCATCGACAATTTGACGCCGCGCGCGCGCGCCTTCGCCGCGACCCAGCGGATCACTTCGGGCGCGCGCTTCTGATAGGCCTGGATGACGATGCCGAGGCCGGTCCAGTCATCGGCCAGCCCCGCATCGACCAGCGCCCCGAACACATCCATATGCGGTTCGAGCCGGTCGCTTTCCTCGGCATCGATCATCAGCGGGATGTTCACTGCGCGCGCGGCGCGGACGAGGGTGATGACGCGCGGAATGAGTTCCTCGCGGACGCGCGCGCCTTGCAGATATTCATAGCGCGGGTGGAGCGCCGAAAGCTTGATCGAAATACCATGATTGGCGTGCGGGTCGCCCGCCTTGGCATTCTTGCCGATGCGCGTGATGGCATTCGCATAGCTGTCGTAATAGCGTTGCGCATCCTCGGCGGTGCGGGCGGCTTCGCCGAGCATGTCGAAGCTGGCTAGCTCCGATTTCTCCTTGTCGGCGCGCTTGACCGCGGCGTCGATCGTCTCGCCCATCACGAACTGCTGGCCGAGCATCTTCATCGCGGCGAGCGACGCCTGGCGGATCACCGGCTCGCCCGAACGGCGGATCATCGATTTGAGCAGCGCGAGCGGGTTCGCCTTGCTGCCCATCGCCCCCAGCATCAGCGTCGCCGAGCCGAGCGACAGGCCGCGCGCCGACAGCGCGACGATCAGTGGGCTGTCTTCGTTGTCCCCCTCGTTCCAGTGCCGGCCGGCGATCTTGTCGCGGATCAACGCGTTGGCGGTCGCGCTGTCGGGCACGCGCAGCAACGCCTCGGCGAGGCACATCAGCACGACGCCTTCCTCGGTCGACAGGCGATAGCGGTTCATCAGCTGCGCGACGAGCGTCTCGCGCTCGCCCTCGGCCTTCGCCTTGCGGATCAGCGCGAGCCCGCGCGCGGTGGTCGCCTCGACGGTGGCGGGCGATCGGGCGAGGTCGGCGCGCAGGTCGGCGACGATATCGGTTTCGGGGCGGCGGGCGAGGGCGCGGATGGCGGCGCGGTCGGTGGGCTGGGTCATGGCGACTTCATAGCAGATTGGATGAAGTCGATCCGACTTGATTTTCCTCACAGTATATATGTTTTGACCAAATATTGGCATCAGCTTAGTCTGATTGCATGAAAAACACCGCATCCTTGGTCGATCTGGACGAGTTCGACCGCAAGATTCTGGCCATTCTCGGCCGCGACGGACGGATCACCTACACCGATCTCGCGGCGCAGGTCGGGCTGTCGAAGACGCCGTGCCAGTTACGCGTCAAGCGGCTGGTCGACAGCGGACTGATCACCGGCTTTCGCGCGATCGTCGATCCCGCCAAGGTCGGCCTCGACCATGTCGCCTTCACAGAGGTCAAATTGTCCGACACGCGCGAGGATGCGCTGCGCCGGTTCAACCAGGCGGTGCGGCAGATCCCCGAGGTCGAGGAATGCCACATGATCGCGAGCAGCTTCGACTATCTGCTTAAGGTCCGCACCCCCGACATCCGCCGCTATCGCATCGTGCTGGGCGAGAAGATTTCGAGCCTGCCGCATGTCGCGAGCACCTCGACCTTCGTCGCGATGGAGACGATTTTGGAATCGGCGCGCTAGGCGAACGCCTCGCGCACATAATCGACCGAGCGCCCGGGGTCAGTCAAACGCGAAGCGCCGAGCAGGCGGTTCCAATAGGTCTCCGACCCGTCGGCGAGGCGCCATTCGTGGAGGCGGCGGGTGAAGAGCTGGAGGTCGTGCTCCTCGCTGATCCCGATCGCGCCATGCACCGCATGCGCGGTTGCGGCGATACGCGCGGCGGCGCGGCTCGCGACCGACTTGGCCGTGGCGGCGGCCACGAGCGCCGGCGGGAAGGCGCCCACGCAGCCGAGCTGCGACGCGACGCGCGCGGCGACCGTTTCCTCGGCCATCACCGCCATCTGCTGCTGCAACGCTTGCTGGCGGCCGATCGGCTTGCCGAACTGGACGCGCTCATTGGCATAGGTGGCGGTCATCGCGGTGAGCCGATCGGCGGCGCCCGCGATCAGCGCCGCGCGCAGGATCGCAGCGAGGCCACGAAGGCCGCCTTCGGGTGCGGGCGCGACCGGCGCGGGCAATGGGCTGAGATCGAACCGCGCGGCGAGACTGGCAGGAACACCCGTCGGCTCGCCGAAAGTCTCGACGAGATAGAGACCATCACCCGATTCGACCAGAAGATGCGCCGCGACCAGTCCGCATGGCACGACGACGGCCGCACCTTCGGCGACCGCCAGCGCGACCGGAGCTTCGGGCGCATCGGCGAGCAGCGCCCGCGCGATCATCGTTTCGCCGACCGGCAATGGTACCGCATGGCGGCCGAGCGCCATCCACAGCGGCTGCACCTCGGAAAGTGGCAGGCCTGCGCCGCCGCGCTCCTCGGGCACCAGCGCATCGAGGAAGCCCGACTCGGCGAAGGCTCTCCACATCGCGTCGATGCTGCTGCCCTGTTCGATCGCGCGCACCGCGGCGGGGGTCGCGATATCCTCGAGCATCCGCTCGAACGGTTCGAGAAATTCGTTCATCAGCGTAGCCCCATTCCGCGCGCGATGATCCCGCGCAACACCTCGCGCGTGCCGCCGCGCAGCGAGAAGCTGGGCGCCACGTGCGTGACAAACATCAAAGTACGATAGAGTTCGGCATCGACCGCTTCCTCGGGATGCGCGGCGAGATCATCGCCGATCGCCACCGGCAGTTCCTGTTCGAATGCGGTGCCGAGGTCCTTGACCAAAGACGCCTCGGTCACCGGGCTTTCGCCCAGCGCCAGCCGCGCGGTGCAGGCGATCGACATCGCGCGCAAGGTTGCGAGGCGCGCGGTGAAGTCGCCGACGAGCCCCAGCGTCGCCGCATCGTCGCGCTTCATGCCGCGCAGATGCGCGATCCATGCGTCGAGCAGCACGACGCTCGAATAGATGCGCTCGGGCCCGCTGCGTTCGAACGCAAGTTCGGCGGTGACCTGCTTCCATCCCTCACCCTCATGGCCGATCAACGCATCGGCGGGCAGGTCGACATTGTCGAAGAAAACCTCGGCGAAATGGGCGTCGCCGGCAAGGTCGCTGATCGGGCGGACGGTGACGCCGGGTGCCTTGAGGTCGATGATCAGCTGCGACAGGCCGGCGTGGCGATCCTCGCTGGTGCCCGAGGTGCGGAGCAGTGCGATCATATAATCGCCGTGCATCGCATTGGTGGTCCAGATCTTCTGCCCGTTGACGCGCCAGCCGCTTTTGGTGCGGTCGGCGCGGGTGCGGACGCTCGCAAGGTCGGACCCCGATCCCGGCTCGCTCATCCCGATGCAGAAAACGAGTTCGCCGCGGCAGATGCGCGGGATGTAGAAGCTGCGCTGCGCCTCGCTGCCATAGTTGAGGATCAGCGGCGCGCTCTGGCGGTCGGCGATCCAATGCGCCGCAACGGGGGCGCCCGCCGACAACAGCTCCTCGACGACGACGAAGCGCGCGAAGGGGCCGCGCTCCTGCCCGCCATAGGCCTTGGGCAGGGTCAGGCCGAGGAAGCCCGCCGCGCCGAGGCGGCGGCTGAAAGCGGGGTCGAAGCCCGACCAAGAGCGCGCACGGACATCGGCGGAGGCCTGCGCCGCCGCCTCATCGGCGAGCGCGCGGATCGCCGGGCGCAACGCCTCGTCCGCGGCGGGCAGGCTGGCGAGGGTGAGCGTATCGAACACCGGCATCCTTCCATTTCTTGTCGTTGGAATGCCGCCTATTGCCCGCGCCGCGATGCCACAACCCGTTTTTCCGTCAGCACCGTCCTCGCATCCGATATTGACCGGCGGCGCGGATGGCGGCAAAGGCGGGACATCGGCACGCGTCGACCGGACGCGGGTGTAGCTCAATGGTAGAGCTTTTGCTTCCCAAGCAAGTGACGAGGGTTCGATTCCCTTCACCCGCTCCATTCCTTGAAATACAAAAAGTTGCGGCGGGCGGCCCTGAGGTCCGTCGGAACAACTCTGCCGGGAGCGAGCGCTGATCGGCCTTCCCGCCGGGCCTAGAAACCCGCGACCGCAAAACTCGCCTCGGCGCGAAGCCCGATGACGAGCGCATCGGCGATCGTGCGGTCGGCGGACGGTCTGCGGATGTAGTGGAGACTGGGCTGGAGCGCGAGCCAGGGCGCGATGGGCGCGCGATAGCTCACCTCGACCGCCATCTCCGACGCGGCCGCACCGGTCGCTGCGCGATAGCTGTCGGATGTGAAGGCGGCAGCGAAAGCGATGCCGAACTCGTCCTTATCGCGTCCCGGCACCCAGCCGCTGAATTTCAATCCACCACTGGCAAAACCATCGAACATGTTGAAGCGGCCGGCTGCCTTGCCGAGCCGGAAAAAGGCATCGAGCTTTCGGTCGGCCTTTTCGATCAGCGGAAATTCACCGCGGAAATAGGTCCCGGAATTGCCGTGGCCGGTTCCCGTCCCGTCGTTCAGGTCGAAGCGCGCCGTATAGTGCCAGTGCCCGAGGAGCAGCTTCCCGCCCCCGAGCGGCGCCTGGACCTCGCCGACGAGGAGCGCGCCGTCGCCATGTCCCAGCCGGATCGCGGTGCGGCCCGGATGGTCGGGATTGCCGGGCACGCCGTCGAGGACCGCGGACCGGATCGCCCAGCCATCGGCGGGGTCCCACTGCAATCGGGCGGCCAGCGAAGTCGAGGGAAAGATCGAGGGACCGTTGCGGCCGCTCTGCGCAAAATCGGTGCCGATGCCGTGCGGGCTGCTGACGAAGAGCCCCGCCGCATCGAGTGCGTCGAACTCCGAATTGAGGTCGTAGAGTCCGGCCTTCAGCGAGAGCGTGTCGCCGAATTTCTGGTCGATCCAGGCTTCGTAGAGCCGCAGCGCGCGCGTGCTCGCCTCGATATTGCTCACTGCCTGCGTATCGCCCACCAGATCGCTGATCGACCGGCCATTGTTATAAAGGCCATAGATGTGGACCTGTGCGCCGGTCCAGCCGACGAGCTTTTCCATGTCGGCCTCGAACACGATGTCGAGATTGTCGAGATAGCGGGTGCCGCGCCGCAGCCCGCCCGAAGCATTGCCCATGACCTCGCCGGTATAGGTGACCTGCAGCAAGATCGGGCCATGGTCCTCGTCGATCTCGGCCGGGGCATGGGTGTGGCTGTGCGGCAGGTGGCCATGGTGCGTTGGGTGCGGTGCGGTCTCGACCGCAGACCCCGCCGAGGCGGCCAGCGCGATCGCGGACACCAGCATCAGAAGCTGACCATGAAGGCGAGGCGGATGCGGTCGAGCCAGTCGGTCGGCGGCAGGCTGCCCGCATAGGCCGCGTCGAGCGGGCGATAATGATACCAGAGCAGGTCGAGCTGCAGATGCGGCGCCGGCACATGGCTGATTCCCAAACCGTGCAGCTTATAGTTGGTCGACAGGTCGAGATTGTCGTGGCTGAACGCTGCGAGCACCGAATCGACCTCAACTTCCGAATAATTATAGGCGATGCGCCAGTCGCCGGGCTGCGCGGTGCGGCCGGCGGCAAGTTCGAGGTTGAAGGCGGTGTCGCCCGATACGGCGGCGCCCAGATTGTGGACATAGTCGGCGGTGAAACTCAGCGGCCAGCGCGGCGACAGCCCGGTCCAGCCCAGCGTGCCGATGCCTTCGAGCAGATGGAAGTCCGACAGGTAGCGCCCGCCCGAGACCAGATTGCCGCGAAAATCGCCGGCATCGGCCCCCGCGACCGAGCCGAGGCGATAATGATAATAGCTGCCGGTCAGCCCGGCCTTGAAATCGCTGGCGAGCGGCGCCGAGAGCGCCAGCTGGCCGCCGAGCATGTCGCTGTCGCGGGCGACCGAGGCCTCGTCGATGACGAACCACAGCCCGCGCGCATCGACGCGTGCCTTGCCGATATTCGCGCCATAGGCGGCGGCGACGCCCTGCGGCGAAACGTCGCCGTCCCACAGCATGTCGGTCCGCTGGAACTGCTGCGGGAACTTGCCGGCATAGGTGGTGAAGCCGCCGTTCGCATAGCGAATCCACGCCTGATCGAGCGACACCTGGAAATCATCGACGAAATTGCCGAGCGTCACGTCGGTCGAATTGGGGTCGTCGGGATCGCCGGTTGCGACCTGCGTCCCCACCGAAAAATGGTCCGACACGGCATAGGATGCGCGCACCCGCGCACGCACCGCGGTTCGCGACCGGTCGCGGCCGTCGACGAAATTCCATTCCTGACGGACGCGCATGTCGCCCGCGGCGTCGAGGCCGGGAATGCGGAACAGGCCGTCGGGCGCCGCGTTTGCGGTGGCAGGTGCCGCAAGGACCGGAGCAGGTGCGGGGGGCGAGGCGACCGGAGCCGGTGCGCTTGTCCGCTGCAGCAGATCCGCTTGCCGGGTGACCAGCGCCTCAAGGTCCGCGATCCGCCGATCCTGTTCGGCGATACGGCGTTCGAGCGCATCGAGACGGCTGTCCTGCGCCTGCGCGGGCATGGCAAGGCTGAGCGCCGTTGCGGCAAGAAAAAGGGGGCGCAGTTGCATATTGGGTTCTCCCGGAATTGACGGAGCCGCGTCGCGGCGGCGTGCGTTCGCGATGTCGGCGTCTGTCACTGACGCGAGGCTGACGCTCGATCCCGCGGCTTTCGGCGTTTCAGCCACAGCAACAGCCCGGCGACGATCATCGTCACCAGCCATAGGCCGACGGCGATCGACAGGACGCGGCCGATGATCCCGCCGGCTTCGCCCGTATGGATCGGGAACAGCGCGCTCATGAAGGCGCGCGCCGGTTCGGCCTCGATGATCGGGAAGACCCCGCGCACCGCACCGGTGTTAGCGTCGATCAGCACCCGCGTGTCGCCATAGGCGCGGCGGATTTCGCCCGGGGCGTTGACGCGGACATAGTAGGTCGCGTCGCCGTCCCTGGGCCAGGCGACCTGCGTCAGGCTGCTGCCGGGCACCGCGTCGATCGCCGCTTGCGCCGCTTGCGCAAATCCGATCGAGGGTCCCGTGGCGGGCACCGCCGGCAACGCGACGCTCTTCGCGCCGATCAGATCGCCGACGCCATCCTCGAATTTCATCAGGGTGCCCGTTGCCGCGATGACGAGAGCGGGAAGCGCGACCCATAGCCCGAGCGCGCGGTGCCAGCCGTACAGGCGCGCCGCGGGCGGCCCCTTTTGCGCGGGCGTCAGCGCCCGCCGCCAGGTTCCGCGCTTCGGCCAGGCGGCGACCAGGCCGAGAAGGAGGTTCGAGCAGAGGAGGAGGCCGCTGATCGCGACGATCCAGCTTCCCCAGCTGCCGAGCAGATCATGATGAAAATCGACCAGGAAACCCATCAGCCGGCTTTCCTCCGCGTACGGGCGGTCGATGACCGTCCCGTCGCCGAGGATACGGACCGATGTGCTCTCGCCATCCTTGTCCTGCAGATAGATGTTGAAACGGTCGGTGCTGCTACCCGTCGTCCACACCGTCGTGGCGCTGGAGCCGGCGTCCTCGGCGACCAGCGTGTCGATGCGGCGTTCGATGGCGGTCAGGTCGGTGGTCCGGTGCGCGCTCGAAAGCTGCGCATCGGTGATTTCCCAATGGAAGACGATCGCGATGCCGGTCAGCGCCTGCAGCAGCCAGAAGATCGCGGCGCCGATGCTCAGCCAGCGATGGATGGTCAGGATCGACCGGCGGAAGGGCTTGCGCCCGCTGGAAACAGCCTCGCTCATCCTGCCCTTCTGGCCTCGGGATTGGGTCCCCTAAACATCCACTTTGGGATATTGGATGGGGCCAAGGGCGATTTCGATGGGGCATCGCGCCAAGGAAAAAGGCCCGGCTGTTGCCAGCCGGGCCCTGGGAGCAAAACGATTTTGATCGTTGATCAGAACTCGACGGTCACCGAGGTCTTGAACGTCCGCGGCTGGCCCTGGACCAGATAGCCGCCAAGCGAAGAGGACCAATAGGCATTGTTGGCGACGTTATCGACGTTGAAGCGGAAGGTGATCGGCGTCTCGCCCGCCGCGACGACATAGCGCGCGCCGAGGTCGAAGCGGGTCCACTCGCCCAGTTCCATCGTGTTGGTCAGGTTGAACGCCTGCTTGCCCGTCTGGATGACGCGGCCGGTCAGCGTGACACCGGGCAGGAAGCCAAGGTCCCATTCGACGTTCGCGTTCGCGGTGTATTTGGGCACGCCGATCGCGTCGCGGCCGTCGGTCGCGCCGCCGGTCGTCTTCTTCTGCGTCGCGTCGGTGATCGACACGCCGGCGATGATGCGCAGGCCCTTGGTCGGCTCGCCGTCGAAGCTCAGCTCGAAGCCCTGGTTGCGCTGCAAGCCGTCGACCGTGAAGACCGGCAGCAGCGGACCCGCGCCGTCGGGGTCGGGACTGACGAACGACTGCGGCCGGTCGGTTGTAAACAGCGCCGCCGACGCGTTCCAGTTGCCGAACGACACCTTGCCACCGATTTCATATTGCACGCTCTTGAAGGGCGGGAAAATCTCGCCGACGTTCGAAGTGCCGGCAGGCGCCGCCGGACCCTGCGCCAGACCCTCGATGCGGTTGCCATAGATCGAGAAATTCTCGCTCGGTTTGACGACGATCCCGACGACCGGGGTGGTCGCGCTTTCTTTATAGCCGCCGGTCTTTGCGCCATTGGCATAGGAATAGCTGCTGGTCTCGATCTTCTGGCGGCGCAGGCCGACGGTCACGAGCAGCTTGTCGTCGAAGGCGCCGATCGTGTCCGACGCGAAGAAGCTGGTCAGGCGTGTGCGGCTGATCGGGAAGGGATCGGCGATATTGCCGCCTAAGAAGAAATTGAACGCCGGCTGCGCCACATCGACGGGATCATAAAGGTTGGTGCCGTTGGTGGGCCCGCGCGAAAAGATCCCGAACTGATAGGCGTTGCGATTGACGTAGCGGCTGTGCGAACCGCCGACGTTGATCTGGTGCGTGATCGGCCCGGTCGCGAAATGGCCACGCAGCCCGACCTGTCCGGCCTCGTTATTGTCGTTGCGTGGAATGTTCGAACCGGTGGCGTAACCGTCGCCGGGGTTGACCAGATTGTCGATCGTCAGGCTCTGGTAGCGGCCCCGCTCGGCGGCGTCGCGTGCGCCGACGGCGGCGTAGAAGGTGAAGTTGTCGGCGATATCATATTCGAGCTTTGCGATGCCGAAGATGTCGCGGAGCGTCGTATAATTCCACTCTTGGCCATAGTTGCCGCTCGCGCTCGGCACGTCGGGAATCGTCGTGACGCCGAAGGCGAGCTGAACCATCGGGCGCATATGTTGGACCTTGGCGCGCTGATAGGCGAGGTCGAGCGATACGCGCAGCGGCCCCGAACGATAATCGAATGCCGCGCCGAGCACGGTCGAGCTGCGATATTCGTCGTCGATGGCGATATCGCCCCAGCGGCCGGCGCCGTTGATCCGGACGCCGAATTCGCCTTCACCTCCAAAGCGACGACCGAAGTCGAAGGCGCCGCCAAAATGCGCATCGGACAGGTAATTGGCGGTGACGCGGTTGGTGTCCTTGTCCTTCGCGCGCTTGGGTGAGAGGTTGACGGTGCCGCCGAGCGCGGTGCCGCCCGGCGCGGCGCCGAACAGGAAGGAACTGGCGCCGTTCAGGATCTGGACCTGGTCATAGAGTTCGGGCGAAACGAGCTGGCGCGGCGTGACGCCGTACAGGCCGTCGATCGCGATATCCTCGCCGAACAGCGGAAAGCCACGGATCACGAACTGTTCGGACGCGTTGGCGAAACCGAGCGAGGTCCGGACCGAAGGATCGTTTTCCAGCACCGCGCCGAGCGACAGCGACTGCTGGTTTAGGATCAGCGTCTCGTTATAGGATTTGACCGCAAAGGGGGCGTCCATGGCGTCGATGTTGCCCAGCGCGCCGAGCGATCCCTCGCGGGAAACCTGCGTCTGGTTGTTGCGCTGTGCGGTGACGACGATGCTCTCGCTGTCTTCGGCGCTGTCCTGCGCCAGGGCCGGCGCGGTTGAAAGGAGCGCCACGCTCAGAACGGCAAGCGCGCTTCCCCGATAGATGTTGCGATAGGCAACCATGTTCAATCCCCCTGTTGGTGTCCAAAACCCCTCCCGAGCCGGCAGGCCACGGGGGCCAAGCCTCTTATCGGTATGGCGACCTTAGATCGTCGATTGGGCCATTAAACATCCAGTTCGTTGCGCCGGCTGGGGACCAACTTTGCATTTATGTTACAAACGGCTGAAGTTTTCAGCCGTAACGTTGCCTTCCTCCGACGATCGTCCGGAGCACTTTTGCCTCTATAAGCAAATGCGAGTCGATAGCAAATAGATCGCTGTCCCACACCACGAAGTCGGCGAGCAAACCCGGCACGATCGCGCCCATCTTCTTCTCGTTGAAGCCGGCATAGGCGCCTTCCTGCGTATAGCTGTGCATCGCCTGGGCCAGCGTGACGCGCTGTTCGGGAAACCAGCCGTTCGGGTTCAGCCCGTCGAGTGTCTCGCGGTCGACCGCGGCTTCGAGCCCGGTCAGCGGGTCGATCGGCGCGACGGGCCAGTCGGATCCCATGCAGACATGCGCGCCCGAGCGGACGAGCGAGCCGAAGGCGAAACTGGTCTTGAGCCGCTCCTCGCCGATCCGGCGCACCGCCCAGCGGCCGTCGTCGATCGCGTGATAGGGTTGCACCGAGGCGATGACGCCCTGTTCCTTGAATCGCGCGATCGCGTGCGGCTTCATATGCTGGACATGCTCGACGCGGAAACGCCGGTCGCGGGGACCATTGGCCTTGGCGACCGCGGCGAGCGTGTCGAGCACGATGTCGTTCGCCTCGTCGCCGATCGCGTGGGTGGTCACCTGCAACCCCGCCTTGTCGGCGCCGGTGATCCAGGCCTTGAGGTCCGCGGGATCGGTGACGACGATGCCGCGCGTCGCCGGATCGTCGGCATAGGGTTCGTAAAAGCGCGCGGTGCGCGACCCGAGCGAGCCGTCGAACACGACCTTGCACGCCCCCCACTGCACCCAGTCGTCGCCGCGCCCCTCGCGCTTGATCAGTTCGACCTGTGCTTCCCAATCCTTGAGCGGCAGATAGTGGCGGAAGCGCAGGCCGGTTTCGCCCTTCGCGCGCAGGCGGCGGGTGGAATCGAAGCTGCTTGTTTCGAGTTCGGTCGGGTGGACTTGTGTCACACCCTTGCTCAGCGCAAGCGCGATGCCGCGCTGGACCGTCGCGTCGATCTGCGCCGGCGTCGGCGTGCCGATCGCGCGGTTCACCAGCTCCTTCGCCGCATCCTTGATGATGCCCGTCGGTTCGCCTTTCGCATCGCGTTCGATCACCCCGCCCGGCACGTCGGGGGTGTTGCGGTCGATGCCCGCCAGCTTGAGCGCCAGCGAGTTGAGGAACAGCATGTGAAGGTCGTAACGGATGACCGCGACCGGCGTGTCGGGGGTGACCGCGTCGATCCAGTCCTTGTGCGGCATCTCGCCGCCCCAGCGGTCCTGGTCCCAATTGCCGCCTTGCAGCCATTCGCCCTTGGGCAGCGCTTTCGCCGCGGCGGCGACGCGTTCGACGAATGCCTTGGGATTTTCGGCGTCGCGCAGCGAGGGCTGCGACAGCATCGTCGAGGCGATCACGAAATGGACGTGCGGGTCGATGAAGCCGGGGGTGACGAAGGCGCCTTTCAGGTCGATGACCTGCGTCGCCTTGCCGGTGCGCGAGCGGACCGCGTCGGCGCCGATCGCGGCGATGCGATCGCCCTTGACCCCGATCGCGTCGGTGTGAACGGCCGGCCCGGCGCCGGTCCAGATGCGGCCGTTGATATAGGCCATGTCGAGCGTGTCGCCGCCCTTGGCAAAGGCGGCGCGGGAGACGGCCGCCGCAGCGGTTCCGCCGGCGACGGCGAGGAGCGTGCGGCGGCCGATCATCACTTGGTCGCCGCCGATTTGCGCGGCGGGTTCTCGGCGCGCCATTTGTCGAGGCGTCCGAGCCATGTCGCTGCGGAGAGCGGGCCATAGGTCTTGGAGTCGGTATGCTCGGCGACCAGTTCGCGAATGTTGACGAAATAGGCGGGGCCGCTCGGCAGGCCGAGCTCCTTGCGCTTCCTGTCCATCGCCGCTTCCTGCGCGGGGGTCGGCTCGATACCGGTCACCGGCTTGAACAGGATGACGTCGAAATCGGCGCCATTTTCATGGAAGAAAAGCTGGGTCGGGGGAAAACCACCAGCGGCGGCGACCTCGTCGGCCTGCGCGATGCGGCGGATGAACTCTTCCTGCTTGCCGGGGGCGAGCTTGAAGATTTCGAACCAGGCCTCGGGCCAGGCGGCCTTTTCGGCGGCCGGAGCCGGCGCCGGGGCCTGCTGGGCTGCTGCGGGCGTGAACGGCAGCAAAGCTGCGGCGAAGACTAGCGCGACATTATATTTCATGATTTTCCCTCCTCGATCGTTGCAGATTTCCCCATCGCCGTGGATCGTAAAACATCCAACAATGGCGCCATCGATGGGACCAAGGCGTCAGCCCGCGGCCGCCTTGCGCAGCGCGGCGAGCGCGGTCCGCGCTTCATAGCTGTTCAGGCTGGCAAAACCGATCCGCAGCCCGCGCGGGGCATCGGGATGCGTCATGAACGAGCGCGACGAGGCGAAGCGCAGACCCATCGCCGACGCCCGCGCCTCCATCTGGTCGAGGTCGATATCCCCGAACCGCAGCCAGAAGGCGAGCCCGCCGTCGGGCATCTTGTACTGGACGATATCGCCGAGCGTCTTGTCGAGTTCGGCCGCGAAATTCTCGCGCCGTTCGGAATAGACCTGCCAGACCTTGCGCGCATGGCGGCGCAGCTCGCCATTTTCGATCAGCTCCGCCGCGGCATCCTCGGTCAGCGCATTGCCCATGCCGTCGGTCAGCGAGACGCGGTGCGCGATCGCATCGACGATGGCGGGGGGCGCCGCGACATAGCCGATGCGCAGCGCCGGCAGCAGCAGCTTCGACATCGACCCGACATAGATGACCTGACCCGGCCCATAGCTGGCGAGCGGCAGCAGCGGCTGCGAGTGGAAATGAAACTCGTGATCATAATCATCCTCGATGATCGCGAAGCCGAACTGGCGCGCGAGCTCGAGCAGGCGGAGCCGCCGTTCGGGGCGCAGCGAGACCGTGGTCGGAAACTGGTGGTGCGGGGTCACGAACACCGCGCGGACCGCGTTGCGGCGGCACGCATGCTCGACCGCGTCGATGTCGATCCCGTCTTCGTCGAGCCCGACCGGCACGATATTGGCGCCAAAGGCCCGAAACGCCGCGACCGCCGGCTCATAGGTCAGCGCCTCGACGACCACCGAATCGCCGGGGCGAAGCAGGACTTGCGAGGCGAGGAAAATCCCGTTCTGGCTGCCCCGGGTGATGCAGATATTTTCGGCGGTCACTGAAAGTCCGCGCTGGCCGCGCAGCATCGACGCGATGCCCTCGCGCAGTGCGGGGGACCCGCGCGGGTCGCCATATTGGAAGCCGTTGATCTCGGCCGCCCGGTTCGTCGCGCCGCGATAGGCGCGCGCCAGCAACTCGGTCGGAAAAAGCCGCCCGTCGGGGGCGCCCTCGTCGATCTTCAGCCCCGATCCGCCGGGCAGCGCGATCGGCCGCGCCGGCGGCTCGGAATAGCGATAGTCGACCCGCACGCTGCTCATCGTCAGTTCGACATCGCCCTGCTGACGCTTGACCGGGTCGGGCAGCGCGGCCGCGACCATCGTCCCGCGCGTGCCGGCGGAGTCGAGCCAGCCTTGTGCGATCAGATCTTCGTAGGCGAAGACCACGGTCTTGCGATTGACGCCCAAAATCTTCGCCATTTCGCGGCTGCTGGGCAGGTAGGTGCCCGACGTCAGCTTGCCGCGCTCGATGTCGCGGATCAGCGCCTGGATGATCTGCATATAGATCGGCGTTTCGCGCGACGGATCGATCCGTTCGCTGAGGCTTACTTGCCAAGGTCGCAGCATTGGACCAGTCCTTTCCGAAGAAATCCTTCGAGTCGGGAGCCAAGGGTAATGAGGGCAGGGCGGCGCGGCAAGTGCCCGCTGGTCCCCCCAGCTTTCTTTTTTTGGTGCTTGTCGGAGAGCCAAGGCTGCTCGACAAGAACGGTACGACGGGGTGCGTGCCGGGCCGGCGATGAGTCGCTAGGCGGGGTGCGAAAGGCTTTTCTCAGGGGGCGGCGTGACGCTTTTCGAACGATTTGACGGGGCCGATGTACGCAAGCTGGTGGAGGATTATCCGCTCGCCTGGGTTTGCGGCGGCGGCGCGGCCGACATCGAGGCGAGCCTGTTGCCGCTGATCGGCCGCTTCGACGCGCAAGGGGACTTGGTCGAACTGATCGGCCACCTCATGCGGACCAACCCGCTTCATGCCGCACTCCTGTCCGATCCGCGCGCGACGATCCTCTTTCAGGGTCCGGACAGCTATGTCAGTCCCGAACATGCGGGGCTTCGCGACTGGGCGCCGACCTGGAACTATGCGCAGATCAAGGTCCGCGCCGAGGTCCGCTTCGACGACGCCTTGACCGAACCCTCGCTCGACCTGCTCATCGACGCGATGGAAAAGGGGCGGCTCCAGCCCTGGTCGAAGGAAGAGCTTGGCGAGCGCTATCATGGCATGCTCGGCCGCATCGTCGGATTTCGCGCGACGGTCACCGGGCTGGCGGGCAAGTTCAAGCTCGGGCAGGACGAAAGCAAGGAGGCGCTGGCATCGATCCTCGGGACGCTTCCCGACGCGGCGATGACGGACTGGATGCGGCGGTTCAACGGGGGGCGATCATGAGCATGAAGCGGATCGGACTGCTTGCCGCGATCGGCGCGATCCTGTGCACGGCCGGCCCGGCGGGCGCCCAGCGCCAGGCTTCATGGCCGTGGCAGCAGGACCCTTTTCCGAGCCGCTATCATGCGCCGCCGGCGGACGACATGCTGCTGCGCGGCGCGACCATCCTCGATGGCGCCGGCGGGCGGATCGACGGCGGCGACATCCTCCTTCGCGGAGGCAAGATCGTCGCGATGGGAAAAAATCTCGCGAACCCCGGCGTGCGCGAGGTCGATGCGCGCGGGCGCTGGATCACCCCCGGGGTGATCGACGTCCATACGCACAACGGCACCTTCGTGCTGCCGCTCACCGCGATCGACCGCGAAGCCTCCGACGTGTCGGAGGTCAGCACCCCCAATGCGGCCGACACCTGGATCGAAACCGCGGTCAACGCGCAGGACATGGCGTTCGACCGGGCGCTGGCGAACGGCGTGACCACGACCCAGATATTGCCCGGCTCGACCCCGATCTTCGCCGGCCGCTCGGTGGTGGTGAAACCGGTGCGCGGCGCGACCGTGTGGGACATGAAGGTGACCGGCGGGGTGCAGGGCTTCAAGATGGCGTGCGGCGAAAATCCCAAGAGCTGGGGCGCCGACGACGACAATGAAGGGCCGACGAGCCGGCAGGGCGTGATCAGCTATATGCGGCAGGAATTCCTCGACGCGCAACGCTACAAGCGCGCGGTCGAACAGGCGCGCGCCGGGGCCGGTACCATGCCGCCGCGCGACCTGAAGCTGGAAGCGGTCGCCGGCATCCTCGCGGGCGATGTCCGCGTCAATCTCCACTGCTACCGCGCGGGCGACATCGCCGCGGTGCTGGCGGTCGCGAAGGAGTTCGGTTTCCGCATCGGCGCGATCCATCACGCGACCGAGGCGTACAAGATTCCCGGCCTGCTGCGCGAGGCGGGGACCTGCGCCGCGGTGTGGGCCGATTGGTGGGGCTTCAAGGTCGAGGCGCAGGACGCGATCCGCGCCGAGGCGCCGTTGCTCGAACGCGCCGGGGTGTGCGTGATGATGCATTCGGATTCGGCGAACGACGGCCAGCGTCTCAACATCGCGGCGGCGAAGGCGGCGGCGGCGGGGCGCCGGATCGGCATCGACACGCCCGCCGAGACGATGATCAAATGGACGACGAGCAACCCGGCGAAGCTGCTCGGGCTCGAGAAACGCATCGGCACGCTGGCGCCGGGGTTCGAGGCCGACATCGTCCTCTGGTCGGGCGATCCGTTCAGCATCTACAGCCGCGCCGACCTTGTCCTCATCGGCGGCGCGATCGCCTGGGATCGTTCGAAGCCGCGCGCGGAGCCGATATCCGACTTCGAACTCGGGCGCGGGGGGATCGGCCAGTGAGGATCCTCGTCAGCCTGCTCGCGCTCGCGCTCGCCGCCCCTGCCGCGGCGCAGACGATCGCGGTGATCCACGCCGACGCCTGGACGATGGATGCCGATACGCCGGTCCGCGACGCGACGATCGTCATCGAGAACGGGCGCATCACCTCGGTCGCTGCGGGCGGCGGCGTGCCCAACGGCGCAACGGTCATCGACGCGCGCGGCAAACCCGTGACGCCGGGCCTCGTCAACGGCGCGACGCAGATCGGCCTTGTCGAGATAGCGGGATCGCCCGATACCAGCGACACCGGCTCGGCCGACGAACGCAATCCGGGCAATGACGTCAGCCGGGCGCTCAACGGCAATTCGACGCTCGTCGGCCTCGCCCGCGCCGACGGGATCACGCGCGCGCTCATCTTTCCGTCGCCCTCGCGCCAGGCTCCTTTCAGCGGCGAGCCGGCGCTGGCGCGGCTGCGCGACGGGGTCGACATCCTCGATAAGCCCAATGTCGGCGTCTACGCCGTCATCGGCGGCGGCGCGTGGGACCGGCTCGGCTCGCGCGGCGTGCAATGGGCGGCGCTGCGCAAGGCGCTCGACGAGGGCAAGCGCGGCCTCGCGCCACCGCTTCCGGCCGACAAAAAGAAGGACCGCAAGGGCGGTGCTCCGGCGGGCGGGCCGCCCGGCGGACGGCCGGGCGAGGAACTGATCCGCGGCGTGCTGCAGGGCCATGTGCCGCTGGCGATCCAGACCAACCGCGAATCCGATATCCGGCAGGCGGCGGCGCTGGCATCGGATTTCGGGATCAGGGTGATCGTCGTCGGCGGGGCCGAAGCATGGCGCGCGGCCGATGTTCTTGCCGCGACCAAGATCGACGTGATCCTCGATCCGGTCGCGAACCTGCCGTTCAGTTTCGACCAGCTCGGCGCGCGGCAGGACAATGCCGCGATCCTGACCAAAGCCGGCGTGCGTGTCGCGGTCGGGCAGGCGGGGGGCGCGATCCATGCGACCTATAATGCGGGCATGGGACTGCGCGAAGGCGCGGGTCTCGCGGTCGCCAACGGCCTGCCCTATATCGACGCGCTGCGCGCGGTGACGGTCAATCCGCTGGCGATCTGGGGCCGCGGCGGCGGGACGCTGGCGCCCGGTGCCGATGCCGATCTCGTCGTCTGGGACGGCGATCCGCTCGAACCCTCGACCATCGCGCTGCATGTCATCGTCGAAGGCCGCGAAGCGGAGAGCCGCTCGCGGCAGGACAGGCTCGCCGAACGCTACAGGGACGCGCGCTGATGCCGGTGCTCCTCGTCGGTTGCGGACGCATGGGCGGCGCGATGGCGCGCGGCTGGGCGGGCAGCGAACATATATTCGTCCATGATCCGCTCGCCGAAGCGCTGCCCGATGGCGCGACGCGTGTCGACCGGCTCGACGCGCTCGCACCCGACGATCTGGTGGTCGTCCTCGCGGTCAAGCCGCAGGTCTTCGCATCGCTGGCGCCGTCGCTCGGGCCGCTTGCGGACGGCGGCGCGCTCCTCGTGTCGATCATGGCCGGGATCACGCTGGCAGGACTGAGCGGGGCGCTAAGCGGTTCGCGGCGGATCGTTCGCGCGATGCCCAACACGCCCGCGGCGATCGGTCGCGGTATCACCGCTGCTGCTGCGGGCGAAGATATCGACGCCACCGACCGCGCACGCGTCGAAGCCTTGCTCGCGCCGACCGGCGCGCTGCTCTGGCTCGACGACGAGGCGCAGATGGACGCGGTGACCGCGGTGTCGGGGAGCGGCCCGGCCTATTTTTTCCGTTTTACCGAGGCGCTGGCGCTCGCGGGCGAAAAGGCGGGCTTGCCAGCGCCACTCGCGATGCAACTCGCCCGCACGACCTTCACCGGCGCTGCCGCGCTGGCGGAACAGGACCCCGCTGAACTGGCAGAGCTTCGGCGCCAGGTGACGAGTCCCGGCGGCACCACGGCGGCGGGACTGGGCGAGATGGACCGCGACGATGCGATCGACCGGCTCGCCGCGGCGGTGGTCGGGGCCGCCGCGGCGCGGTCGCGCGCGCTTGCCGATTGACCGGAACGGACCGGCACCGATGTCGGCAGGGAGACGATGATGTCTGACAGGTCCGGCCTGGCCGGCGTACCGGCCGATCCCGGCGCCGCGCCCGCCACGCGCCCTGCGGCTGCGGACCCGCTCGATCGCAAAACGCGCGCGCGCGCGGCGGTGGCGGGATCGGCGGGCAATCTGATCGAATGGTATGATTTTTACGCCTATGCCTACACCGCGCTCTATTTCGCTTCGTCCTTCTTTCCCGAAGGCGACCGCACCGCGCAATTGATCAATGTCGCCGCCATCTATGCGGCGGGGTTCCTGATCCGTCCGCTCGGCGGCTGGTATTTCGGGCGCTATGCCGACCGCCACGGGCGCCGCGCCGCGATGATCGCCTCGGTACTGCTGATGGGTGCGGGTTCGCTGCTCGTCGCGATCCTGCCGACCTATGCGACGATCGGCGCGGCGGCACCCGCGCTGCTGCTCGTCGCGCGGTTGATGCAGGGCTTTTCGACCGGCGGCCAATATGGCGCGGCGGCGACCTATCTCAGCGAGATCGCCGAGCCGGGCAAGCGCGGCTTCTATGCGTCGTTCCAGTTCGTGACGCTGATCGGCGGGCAATTGTTCGCGCTGCTCACGGTCTTCCTGTTGCAGACGGCGATGAGTGACGCGGCGATCCGCGAATGGGGCTGGCGCATCCCCTTCTTCCTCGGCGCGGTGCTGGCCGGGGTGTTCATCCTGTTCCGCGATGCGATGCACGAGACGGCGGAACCGGCGTCCAAGGGCGAGGAGGCGGGGTCGCTGCGGACGCTGATGCGGCACCCGCGCGCGATGCTGACGGTGATGACGCTCAGCGCCGCGGGGGCGGTGACGCTCTACACCTTCACCACCTATATGCAGAAATATCTGGTCAACACCGCGGGCATGGACGTGACGACCGCGAGCCGGACGATGCTCATCGTCACCTTCGCCTTCCTGCTGCTCCAGCCGCTGCTCGGTATCCTGTCGGACCGGATCGGGCGGCGAACCAACCTCCTGATCTTCAGTGGCGGGATGACGCTGTTCGCGGTGCCGCTGCTCGGTGCGATCGGCAAGGCGCAGACGATGGGCAGCGCGCTGCTGCTGACATTCGCGGCGCTCGCGATCATGAGCTTCTACACCTCGGTCTCGGGGCTGTTCAAAGCCGAGCTGTTTCCCGCCAATGTTCGCGCCCTCGGCGTCGGACTCGGCCATGCGATCGCGTCGGCGATTTTCGGCGGCACCGCCGAATATGCCGCGCTGACGCTCAAGCAGATGGGGCATGAGCAGGCCTTCGCCTGGTATGTCTCGGCGGTCTGCGCGGTCGCCTTCGTCGTCGCACTGCGCATGCGCGAACCGCGCACGCACGGCCATCTTCACTGATCTCGTTCCTCGAAACCGGAGTTTTCCCGATGAAACCGATCTCGCTTCTCTGGGCGACCGCGCTGTTGTGCGGCGCCCCGGCCCTCGCGCAGGAGGCGGTCCCCGATCTGCCCTATGCGATGACGAACAGCGTGACGCTGCCGAGCAGCGACACGGGCTGGGATTATGTGAAGTTCGAACCCGGCACCTCGCGGCTGTTCATGGCGCGGCTGCACGACGGGCTGACCGTCTATGACGTCGATCGCGGGCAAGCCGTCGCGACGATCGAAAATTCGGTCGGTGCCAACGGCCCGATCCTGCTTCCGAAATATAATCGCGGCTATGTTGCGATGGCCGACGGCTCGCTGCTGAGCTTCGACCTCAAGACGCTGAAAGTCATCGCGCGGACGCCGCTCGCCGGCGATGGCGGGCTCAACAGCGGCTCGCTCGATCCCGCGACGGGGCAGCTTCACATTATCACCGGCACCCGGCCGAGCGAGGCGACCTGGTTCAGCCTCGACGCCGCGACGGGCAAGCTGCTGCGGACGACGCGCTTTCCCTTTCGCAAGATGGACGACCCCGCCGCCGACGGCAAAGGCCATCTCTATGCGCCCGCCCGGCTCGACGGCCTCGTCCTCCGGCTCGATTCGGCGACGCTCAAGGAACAGGCGCGCTGGGACGTCGGCTGCAACGTGTCGAAGATGAAATATCTCGCCGCGACCGACCGCCTGCTCGGTGCGTGCGGCGGCGACAGGCCTGCGGTGTTCCTGATGGACCCGGCGAGCGGCGCCATCCTGTCGCGCGTGACGATCGGCAAGGGACTCGACGCGCTCGCCTATGACGAGGAACGCGAGCGGATCGTCAGCAGCAATTATGAAGGGTCGATGACCGTCATCCGGCGCGAGGGGCGTGACAGCCTGCGCGTCGTCGCGACGATCCGCACCGCCTTCGGCGCGCGCATGATGGACATCGATCACCGCACCGGCCGCCTCTATCTGGTCAATGCGGACTCGACCGATTTCCCCGGCAAGGATGGCGGCGAAGAGGTGACGCGCTATCATCCCGACAGCTTCCGGGTCGAGACATGGCAACCCTATTGATGGGAGGGGCGATATGAAGCGCGCGATATGGGGACTGGTTTCGGCATGGGCGCTGGCGATTCCGGCGGCGACTATGGCCGCCGACGAAACGGCGCTACCGATGAAGCCCGCACGAACGCTCGACTATCAGGTGTCGAGCGGCACCTTCATGTCGCTGGCGATCTCGCCCGATGGCAAGACGATCCTCTTCGACATGCTCGGCGAAATCTATGCGCTCCCCGCCACCGGCGGCAAGGCGGTGCCGATCGCCACGGGTATGGCGTTCGAGGTCCAGCCGACCTTTTCGCCCGACGGCAAATGGATCGCCTATGTCAGCGATCGCTCGGGCGGCGACAATGTCTGGATTGCGCGCACCGACGGCAGCGGCGCGCGACGTGTCAGCGACGAGGACGACGGCGCGGTGCGTGTCTCGCCCGAATGGAGCGCCGATGGCAAGTCGGTCTATGTCAGCCGCTATCGCATCCGCATCGATCGCTATGAATTGTGGCGCCATCCGGTCGATGGCGGGCCGGGCGAACTGGTTGCGCCGGCCAAGCCGTCCGCCGATGCCCCGCGTGATGCCTGGCAAAGCACGCTTGGCGCCGCGGCGTCGCGCGACGGCAAATATCTCTATTTCGCTCGCCGCGTCGGTGACAATGATTTTGCCGAACCGGTGGCATGGACGATCGTCCGCCGCGATCTGGCCACCGGCGCCGAACAGACCGTCGTCGGCAATTCGGGCGGGCGCGAGGCGGGGAAGGAGACTTTTTTTCGGCCCGCGATTTCGCCCGACGGGACCAAGCTTGCCTATGCGACGCGCCGGCTGGCGGAGACGCGGCTGCGGCTGCGCGACCTCGCGACCGGCGACGACCGCGATCTGGGACCCGCGCCCGCCGACCTGATGAACGGCGCGGCCTCGCTCGACCTGATCCCGCGCTATGCCTTCACGCCTGATGGGCAGGCGATCCTGATCGCCTGGCAGGGGCGGATCGAGCGGCGGCCGATCGACGGGGCGGCGGCGACGTCGGTGCCCTTCACCGCGCGGCTGAAGCTGGCGGTCGGCCCGAGCACCCGGATCGGTTTTCGCGAAGACACCGGCCCGGTGCGCGCCAAATTGTTGCAGGGGACGTCGCCGTCGCCCGACGGCCAGCGCGTCGCCTATGCCGCGCTCGGCAGCGTCTATGTCCAGCCGGTCGATGGCGGCAACGCGCTGCGCCTGCCGATCAGCGGCGAACCCGCCTCGCTGCCGGGCTGGAGTCCGGACGGGTCGCGCATCGCCTATGTCACCTGGAGCGAGCGCGCGGGCGGTGCGGTGTGGAGCATCGCCGCCGACGGGTCGGGGGCGCCGGTGAAGGTCAGCGATGTTTCGGCCTTTTACACCCACCCGGCTTACACGCCCGATGGTGCGAATATCCTCGCGGTCCGCTCGCCCGCCGCGGCGCGGCAGCAGACCAGTTTCGAATTCGGGACGGTGCGCCCCGCCGATCTTGTCGCGTTGCCCGCGGCGGGCGGGATGGCACGGGTCGTTACCAGCGGCACGCTCGGCCAGCGGCCGCATTTCGTGCGCGGCGAACCCGGTACGGTCTATCTGCTCAGCAGCGACGGGCTGGTCGCCATCGATCTGGCGCGCGGGACGCAGCGTGTCGTCGCGTCGGTGAAGGCGCAGGACTATTATTTTACCGAGCGGCTCGCCGACGCCGACGACTTGCGGATCAGTCCCGACGGCCAATGGATCGCGGCGCAGACGAGCGAACAGCTGTATGTGCTGCCCATGCCCGCCGATCCCAAGGCGATGGTCGACCTGACCGCCGCCGACACGACGGGGCGCAAGGTCACGCGGATGGGCGCCGACTTCTTCGACTGGCGCGCGGACGGCAGCTTGATCTGGACGGTTGGCAACTATTTGCAGGTCCTGCCTGACGCCAAGGCGACCCCGCCCGCGAAACATGTCGAACTCGTCGCCGAAATGCCGCGCGCCCGGCCGGCGGGCAGCCTCTTGCTGCGCGGTGCGCGGGCGCTGACGATGGCGGGTGGCGACAAGATCGTCGACGATGCCGATATTTTGATCGGCGGCGACCGGATCGTGGCGATCGGGCCGCGTGGCAGCCTTGCGGTGCCGAGCGGCACGCCCGAGCGTGAACTCGGCGGCAAGACGGTCGTCCCGGGCTTCATCGACGATCATGACCATATCGGCGGGGTGCGCCGCAACGTCATCGGTTACGATGAATGGGACCTGCCGGCACGGCTCGCCTTCGGCGTCACCACGTCCTTCGACCCCTCGACCTTGGGCATCGACCAGATCGCCTATCAGGATCTGATCGATGCGGGGCTGGTGATCGGGCCGCGGCTCCGCTCGACCGGCCCGGCGCTCTTCTCCAAGGAGCGTTTCACCTCGCTCGATCAGGTGCGCGACGTGCTGCGCCGTTATCGCGACGCCTGGGGGCTGCGCAACATCAAGCAATATCGCGGAGAGAGCCGAACCGTGCGGCAATGGATCGCGATGGCGGCGCGCGAGCAGGGCATCGTCCCGACGACCGAGGGCAGCCATAATCCCAAGCTGATGCTGACCCAGATCATCGACGGCTATGCCGGCAACGAACATGCGTTGCCGATCACGCCGTTCGGCGAGGATGTCGTCGGCCTCTATCAGCGCATGCGCACCAGCTATGTTGCGACGCTGCTCATCAACACCAGCGGTCCGTCGGGGCGGCATTATTATGTGTCGATGCATGATCCCGCGCTCGATCCCAAGGTGCGGCATTTTTGGTCGCCGTCGGCGATCGCGCACAAGCTCGGCTTCCGGCCCTGGGGTTCGCTCGCGGCGTCGCGCATGCCCGCGCTGGCCGCCGATGCGGCCAAGCTCGCCGAAAGCGGCGCGCTGGTCGGCATGGGATCGCACGGCGACGAGCCGGGGATCGGCTTTCACTACGAAATGGAGGGCCATGCGCTCGGCGGGATGAAGCCGATGGCGGTGCTGCATGCGGCGACTGCCGGGGCGGCAGAGACGATCGGACGGCTCGCCGACATGGGCACCATCGAACCGGGCAAATATGCCGACCTCGTGGTGTTCGACGAAGACCCGCTGACCGACATCCGCAAGACGATGTCGATCAAACTCGTGATGCGCGGCGGGCAATTGTTCGACGCCGCGACGCTCGACGAACTGTGGCCGACCGCGCGCAAGATGCCCGCGTCGCCCTACATCGACGCCGAGAAGGACGCGCAATGGCTGCCGGTGAAATGACGATCGACACCGAAATCGCCGAATTTCTGGCGATCATGAAGCAGCGCTGGGCGGCGCATCCGCCGTTCGACACGCTGGACTTCCCCGAACAGCGCGCGGTGTCGGAGGCGGTGCGCGCGCACTGGACGGCGGGCGGTCCGGTCATGGCCGAGACGTTCGAACGCCGCTTCGACGCCGGTGCGGGGGAATTGCGCGTCCGCGTCTACCGGCCCGAAGGGGTGGCCGTGCCCGCGCCGGCGCTCGTCTATCTCCACGGCGGCGGCTTCACCCTGTTCTCGATCGACACGCACGACCGGCTGATGCGCGAATATGCCGCGGCGGGCGGCTTCGTGGTGGTCGGCGTCGATTATCCGCTGTCGCCCGAACATAAATATCCTGTCGCGCTCGACCGCATCGAGGCGCTGATGCTGTGGCTCGGGGCGCATGGCGCGACGCTGGGGATCGATCCGGCGCGGATCGCGATGGGCGGTGATTCGGCGGGCGCCAATCTCTGCTTCGCGACCGCGCTGCGGCTGCGCGCGCAGGGCGAGGGCGGGCTGATCCGCGCGATCCTCTCCAACTATGGCTATTTCACGCCCGCGGTCTCCGACCGTGCCGAAGCCCTTTTCGGCGGGCCGGGGTCGATCATGGATCGCGCCGAGGCCCAGGGCTATTATGCCAATTATCTCGTCGACATCGCGGCGGGCGCGCAGGATCCCTTTGCCTGTCCGATCCACGCCGAACTCGCCGGCCTGCCGCCCGTGTTGCTGGTGATCCCCGAATGCGACCTGCTGACTGAGCAGTCGATCGCGATGGAAGCGCGGCTCGAAGCCGCGGGGGTCGATACCGAGGCGCGCATCTATGCCGGGGCGACGCACAGCTTTCTGGAGGCGATGTCGATCGCCGAGGTCGCGCGCCGCGCGATCCGCGACGGTGCCGCCTTCATCCGCCGCCGTATCGGCTGATCAGGCCGCGCCGACGACGCCGCTGTCGATGAGCGTGTCGATCTCGCCTTCGTCGAGCCCCGCCTCGCGCAGGATCGCACGGCTGTCGGCGCCCAGCGCGCGCGGCGCGACGTCGGGAAGCGGCGCGACGCCGTCGAACAGCACTGGCTGCGGCAGCGTGCGCCTGATGCCGTCGGGATAGTCCGCCGGCACGTCGAAAAAGCCGATCTCGGCCAGATGCGGGTCGGCGAGCAGGCCGGGCAGGTCGGGGACACGCGAGCAGGGAATGTCGCGCGCCGAAAGCGCGTCGAGCCATGCGGCAGTCGTCCGCGCCGGCAGGCTCCCGGCGACGATCGCGTAGAGGGTGTCGATATGCGTGGGGCGTTGGCGCGGGTCGGCGAACCACGGCTGCGCGATGACGTCGTCGCGGCCGACCTCGGTCAGGAAGGACCGCCATTGCCGGTCGGTATAGGGCAGCACCGCGATCCAGCCGTCCGCCGTGCGGAACGGCCGGCGATTGGGCGACAGGATGCGCGGGTAGCCGGGTTCGCCGTCGGCCGCGAAGGTCGCGCCCGCGAGATGCTCGTTGAGCAGGAAGGCAGCGAGCGCCTCGAACATCGGAACCTCGACCTTGATCGCGCCGCTCCGCCCGCTCGCGCGCGCGACCAGCGCCGCCATGATGCCATAGACGGCATGCAAAGCCGCGACCTTGTCGGCGAGCACGGTCGGCACGAAGCGGGGATCGGCGCCGGTCGCGGCTTCGAGTCCCGCCAGCCCGCTCGCTGCCTGGATGATGTCGTCGAACGCCGGCCGGTCGCGATAGGGCCCGCGCTGCCCGAAACCGATCGCGGCGCAATGGATGATGCCGGGGTTGATCGCCGCGACCGCATCGAAACCCAGTCCCAGCCGCTCGGCGGCATCGACACGCATATTGTGGAAGAGAACATCGGCGGTGCCGATCAGCCGGTCGAGAGCGGCTTTGCCTTCGGGTTTCTTGAGGTCGATCGCGAGCATCCGTTTGTTGCGGTTGTTGTTGAGGAACAGGGCGCCGCCGCCGGGACCGGCGGGATGGGCGTGGCGCGCGATGTCGCCCTCGAGAGCTTCGACCTTGATCACCTCGGCGCCAAGGTCGGCGAGGATCTGGCCGGCATAGGGGCCGAGCACGACCGCGCCGACCTCGATGATCCGGACCCCTTGCAACAGCGGCAGCATGTCTCTCTCCCTTGGCGATTTTGTTCCCATATAGAGACTAAAATTATCACAAATAGAGATAAAATCTTGCCTTCTGGCAATATGTGCTACCCGGTTCCGGGGGCGTTCGGGTCGCGATGACCGCCGCATTATCCGCAGTTAGCCGCGGGTAAGCGCGTATCGGGAAGCAGAATCCACCCATCAAAGTCGGCTTTTACCCGAATCCGGACAACCACAGAATTTCAGGCGATCTACACTGGCGTGACAAATTCAAGACGACCGGGGAATTTTTGGCTTAGACCGACAGAAAGAAAAGGGGGCGTAAGATGCGCGTTTGTCTAGATCGTATGGCTGTGATGCGGGGATCGTTCGGGGTGTCATTGCTGGCGCTGGCCTGCGCGCAGCCGGCCTATGCCCAGTCCGAACCGACCGATGAATCCGATATCGTGGTGACCGCGACCGCGTCCACGGCGACCAAGACCGACACCCCCATATTGCGCATTCCGCAGGCGATCGAGGTCGTGACGGTCGAAGAGATGCAGGACCGCGGTGCGCAGAATATTCGCGAAGCGCTGAAGTACACGGCGGGCGTCTACAACGGCGGCGACGATTCGCGCGGCGATTTCAACATCGTCCGCGGCTTTGAATCGGTGCTCTATGTCGACGGGCTGAAGCGCAACTATGGCTTCGTCTATATGCCGCGCCCCGAAATCGCGACGCTCGAACGCGTCGAGGTCCTCGTCGGCCCGGCCTCGGTGCTCTACGGCGCGGGCAGCTCGGGCGGCCTCACCAACATGCAGAGCAAGCGTCCGCAGTTCGACTTCGGCGGCAGCGCCAGCGTGAGCTATGGCACGTTCGATCGCAAGGAAGCGACCGTCGACGTCACCGGGCCGCTGAGCGATACGCTCGCCGCGCGCTTCGTCGGCGTGGTGCGCGATTCGGACTCGCGCATGGACTTCACGCGCAACGACCGCATCGTCGCGCAGGGCGCGCTGACCTGGCGGCCGGGCGACCGCACCGACATCACCGCGATCGGCATCTATCAGGAAGATCACAACCCGCCGAACTATAATGTCATGCCGATCGTCGGATCGCTTTTCGCGCTTCCGGGACAGCGCATCCGGAACTCGAGTTTCTTCGGCGAGCCGGGAATCAACCGCGGTGACAAGGAATATACCGCGGTCTCGCTGCTCGCGACCCACGAATTTTCGGATGCGTTCAGCTTCCGCAGTTCGAGCCGCTATACCTGGGCCAATACCAAGCAGGCCGAATATTATCTGGCCACCTATCTCAGTCCGGGTGGCCCGTTGGACCCCTTCCTTCCCGGCACCACGATGGTTCCTCGCAACCTGTTCGCGATCAACATCAAATATCGGACGTTCAACACCGACAATGGTGTCGCGTTCAAGTTCGACACCGGTCCGGTCTCGCACCAGCTGCTCGCCGGCGTCGACTATTCATACTTCAAGCAGGTATCGGGACAGGCGTTCATCGAGAACGCCGGCGCGATCGACGTCTATAATCCTGTTTATGGCAACGCCCCCACGCCGGTCTTCAACTTCTTCAACACCCAGATCCTGAAACAGACCGGCTTCTATCTGCAGGACCAGGTCGATTTCGGTGAAGTGGCGTCGCTCGTCCTCGGCATCCGGCGCGACCGCTACTCGAAGGTGGATGTTGGTCAGCCGGTGGAAATCACCAAAAAGACGACCAAGCGTGCCGGCCTGACCATCAATGCCACGCCGACGCTGGCGCCCTATATCAGCTATTCGGAATCCTTCCTGCCGATCTCGGGCCTCAACCAGTTCGGCAGCACCTACCAGCCGTTGTCGGGCAAGCAGAAGGAAATCGGGATCAAGTGGCAGCCGCTCCGCACAACGATGCTGCGCGTGTCGCTATACGATCTGAAGGAAAACAATGCGCTCCGCACCGATCCGGCCAATCCGCTGAATCAGATCCAGACCGGCTCGGTCAAGTCGAAGGGCGTCGAGTTTCAGGCCAACCACAATGTCGCCGACGACTTTTCGCTCACCGCGGCCTTCTCCTATGGCAAGGTCCGGCTTTCGGGTGAGGGGCGTCAGCGCGACGATACGCCGAAATATCTCGCCAGCATTTTCGGCACCAAGACGGTCGAACTCACCAGCGACATCGACATGCGCCTTGGTGGCGGCGTGCGCTATCAGGGCAAGCAGACGTCGGACCCCTTCGGCGGCGCCTTCGTCGTCGAAACGCCCAGCTACACGCTGGTCGATGCCTTGGTCGCCTTCGATTACAAGGCCTGGACGCTGCAGTTCAACGCGATCAACCTGTTCGACGACGTCTATTATCCGAGCTGCTCGGCCTTCGGGTCGTGCGCCAACGGCGAACCGCGCACGGTGCAGGGGACGCTGAGCTTCCGGTTCTAAACCGAGCATAGCCAAGGTCTTCATGGGGCGGCGGCCGGGGCATCCCCGGCCGCCGTTTTCTTGGGGGCACGCGTGACGCCGAGGAGAGGCAAGACGATGAGCGGACAAAGGTCGGACGAATTGCTGGGCATGGGCAGCGGCATCACACGGCGCGATTTCTTCAACGGCGCGATGGTGGCGAGCGGCGCGGCGCTGGTCGCGGGTTGCGGTGGCAGACAGGGCGCCGCCGCCGACGGCCCATGGGCGCCCTCGGGTTCGTCCTGGACCGGCTATGGCGGGTTGGGTGACTATGCCTGGTCGAACGGCAATACGCAGGCAGTGGTCGATGCCGCGCACGGCATCCGCGATCGCCTTTACCCCGATCCCGCGACGAAGCCGATCGACGAGGATTTCGATCTGGTGATCGTCGGCGGCGGCTTCTCCGGCATGACCGCAGCCTATGAATTTTCAAAGCGCGCCGGCGAGGGCGCGACCTGCCTGCTCCTCGACAATCATCCGGTGGTCGGCGGCGAAGCGAAGCAGAATGAATTCGACGTCGATGGCCACCGCCTGGTCGCGCCGCAGGGATCGAACGGCGCGATCGTTCCGCACGACAATTATGTGCGCGGCAGCTTTGGCGAAGGCACGTACGACATCTTCACCGACTATTATCGCGAGTTCGGCCTGCCGACGAAATATGACCTCGAACCGCTCGGCGGCGGCGCCGAGAAATATGAACTGACCGACTATCATTTCGGTCCGATGGCCCCGGCGTGGGAAAAGGCTTACGCCACCGGCTATCATTTCCCGGGCACCGGCTGGGTCGCCAATCCGACGACCGATGGCTTTGCAAAGACGCCCTGGCCGGCATCGGCGCAGAAGCAGCTCGACGATTTCGTCGCCGACCGCCGCGATGTCCTGTCAGGGGTGGCGAACCCGGAAGCCTGGCTCGATACGCTCACCTATTACCAGCTGCTCGACAAGCTCGGCTATGGCACCGAGGTCCGCAATTATATCGATCCCGGCATCGCGGTCGGCAATTACGGCGTCTGCGGCAGCGGCATTTCGGCCTTCGCGGCGCACCGGTTGCGGCTCCCCGGCACGACGATCAAGGACAAGGTGATTTCCTCGTCCGACATCGGCCTCGTCTCCTTTCCGGGCGGCAACACCGCCTTCATGCGGATCATGCTGCAACGGATGATTCCCGGTGCGATCCGGACGCAGGAACAAGGGCCGCTGGCCCCGGTCGGCGGCACGATCGACCCCGCGAAGCTCGACCGCGCGGGCAACAAGATCCGCATCCGGTCGGGCTCGACCGCGATCGACGTGCGCCATCCCGGCGATCCGGCCAAGGCCGATCATGCGATCGTCAGCTATGTGCGCGATGGCAAGGTTCGCCGCGTTCGCGCCAGGGCGGTCGTCATGGCGTCGGGCGGCTGGGTGAACCGCAATATCGTTTCCGACATGCCGGAGGACCACCGCAAGGCCTATGGCGAATTCCAATATGGGCCGGTGATGGTCGCCAATGTCGCGCTTCGCAACTGGCGCTTTTTCGACAAGCTCGGCTTCACCAACACGCGCTGGTTCGATGCGCTCGGCTGGCAGACGTCGATCCGGCGCAATGTCGATATGGGCGGGGCGCAGACCTTCACCCCCGACAGCCCGACGGTGCTGACCTTCTACATCCCCTTCCTGCATCCCGAATTGCCCGGTCCGCAGCAGGGGCCGGCGGCGCGCGCGCGGCTGTTCGCGACCAGCTATGCCGATTTCGAACGCCAGCTACGCGAGCAATTGACCGCCGGTTTCGCCGCCGCGGGTTTCGACGCGAAGCGCGACATCGCCGGCATCATCCTCAACCGCTGGGGCCACGCCTATGTCGCGCCGCAGCCGGGTTTCTACTTCGGCCGCGACGGCGCGCCGCCGCCTTCGGACGTGATCCGCAAGCCGCACGGCCGGATCGTCTTCGCGCACTCCGAATTGCTCGGCGAAATGGCAATGGCGCACGCGATGCACGAGGCGTATCGCGCGGCGGGGCAGGTCATGGACATGCTGTAAGGATCAGGTCTCGGCCCACATCCGCCACAGGTCGCTGGTGTTGCGCGTCAGCGTGTCGAACGCCGCGCTCTTGCCGCTCTCGGCGAACATGGTGGCGCGCAGATTCTCCAGTTCGAACAGCACGCGCCGCTTGTCAGCCTCGCGCACCAGGCTCTGGATCCAGCCGACCGCGACGTCGCGCTGCCCGGACGTCACCTTGGCGACCTGGTGCACCGAATTGGCGGGATAGAGGATCGCGGCCCCGGCGGGCAGCTTGAACGATCGCGTACCGGCGGGCTCGTCGATCTCCAGTTCGCCACCCTCGTAACTGTCGGGATCGGAGAGGAAGAGCGTGAAGGCAAGATCGATGCGTGTCTGCGGCGCCTCGCCCATCAGGGCGTTGTCGACATGTGCGCCATAACCCATGCCCTCGGTATAGCGGCTGAACAGGATCGGGCGCATCGTGCGCGGCATCGCCGCCATCGCGAAAAAGCGATTGGCCGCCAGCGCTTCGGTGACCGCCGCCTGCATTGCGGCATAGTCCTTCGAATCGCCCGCGACCTGCTTGTTTTCTTTCACTCCCGCCGCAGCCCAGCCGGCAGTCTCGCGCCCGTCGATGAAGTGCTGCTTGTCCATCATGGCGACCAGCTTGTTCAGCTGGTCGCCAGTCAGGATATCGGGGATGCAAATCAGCAAGATGCCGTTCCTACATGTCGGGCGCGGCGCCTTTCTTCAGCGCGTGCGCCTTGCCCGAAACGGTGCCGTCGGGCTTCACCATCGCGACGCTATCCATCACGAAGAACATTGTATAGCAGCCCGTGATCTGGGTCTTGCCGGCCCAGGCGATATCGACGCACAGCTTGTTGTCCTCGGCCTTCCAACTGCCGGTCACCGGCTCGTTGACCTGCGCACTGCAAACGCCTTCGTAAAGGAGCAGGCCGTCGCCGGGGATTTCCGTCTTGGGGCATTTCTTCACATCGACCGCATCGTAACGGATGTTGTAGCCGCCCACCTTGCCGTTGGCGCTGTACTGGTGCGCATAATGATAGGGGATGGCGAGGGTGTTGCCGGTGAGCGCCTTGCCGATCTGCTCGGTGGTCAGCGCCGGAAAGGACAAAGTCGGCCAGACGCGGTGCGAGCCGATGCCATTCTCGCCGCCTTCGCCGGCCAGCATCAGCGACAGCGCCTTGTCGAAACCGGTCGGATAGACCAGCTCGCTCGGCTGCGGCGCCTGCGGCGCGTTGGGATCGGCCGCCGTCGCCGGCACCGCCATCGTCGTCGCGGCCGCGGCGCCCGCCGCCACCGTCCATAGCTTCATCGTGAAATTCTGCATGTCAAAGACCTCCCTATCGACGACCCAGCCGGCACCCGATGCGCCGAATCTGCCCTTTGCGAACTCAGCACATTCGGAAGGGATGGTCAGCAGGGCCTTTGGGTAAGCGGGGGGTTCGAAGGGTAATGGGTCAGCCGCGCGCGCGCCGGCGCCACCAGAGCAGCACGCCGAGGACGATGGTGACCGCCAGCCACAGCCCGGTCGCGAGCGACAGGATACGGCCGGCGAGGCCGAGGCCTTCTCCGGTGTGGAGCGGATAGAAGGAAGCGACGACGATCTGGCTCATGCTCGCGTCGGTGATCGGCCAGGCGCCGCGGATGCTGCCGTCATTCGCGTCGACGATGACCAGGCTGCCGCCATAGCCGCCGCGATACAGCTCGCCCGGCGCCCGCACCCAGGCATGATAGCTGGCGTCCTCGGCCGAGGGCATGGTGGTGCCGACGAAGCGGCTGCCCGGGATCGCGGCGACCGCCGCGCGCGACGCGGCGGCGAAACCGACCGCCTGGCCGGTGGCGCGATTGGGGGGCAGGCTGACCTCCTCGGCACCGACGAGGCCGCGCACCTGTTCCTCGAACATCACCAGCGTGCCGGACGCTATGATGATCAGGGCGGGAATACCGGCCCACAGGCCCAGCGCCTTGTGCCAGCTATAATAGCCCGCGGCCGAACCCCGCCGCCCGCGCGGGCGCAGCGCCTGGCGCCATTGGCCGCGTTTCGGCCAGGCGACGATCAGGCCGAAGATTAGGTTGGTCAGCAGTAACACCCCGCTGACCGCGAGAATCCAATGACCGGCGGTCCCGGCGACGAGCGTCAGATGGACCTCGCGCATCAGCCCGAGGAAGCTGTAATCGTCGGCCGGCGCATTGCGCAGCATCGTCCCGGCGCCGTCGATATAGGCCTTGCGGCTGACGCCCGCCGAATCGTCGTGCAGGATGATATAGCGATCGGACAGCCCGGCGGTCGTCCAGATCCAGTCGACCCTCGCCTTGCCGCCCGCCTCCGCCAGCGTCTCGATCCGCCGCTCGATCGCCGCCGGATCGGTGGGCACGTGCCGTGTCGACAGCATCGCGTCCTCGGCCTCGAAGTGAAAGGTCAGCAGAATTCCCGTCACCGCCTGGACAAGCCAGATCGCGGCGGCGGCAAGCCCCAGCCAGCGGTGCAATTTCACTAGGGTTCGGCGTGTCGTTCCGCTGGCCGGCAAAATATCGGTCATCCTTGGTCTTTCTTTTGAGGCTCTAAAGATGCGCCGGGCGCAGCGGACGCAAGCCGGAAAGCTGCCCGGCCTCGTCGAGGCTTGCGAAAGCGATAGCCGATCCCGCAGGTGCCCGCATCGGGCGGTGGCGTCGTCGCCGATACCCGGGGCAGCCCCGCTGCAACCGCCGTGCCGCTGGTGCCGAGGCTCGCAAGCCAACCCTGCGCGATCAGATATGCATAGGCCGACACCACCGTTTTCCGGTTGAGGCCCAGGGTCTCCGCCAGGTAGCGGCTGCTCGGCAGCCAGGCGCCCGGCATGAGCCGTCCGGCCTCGATGTCGTGGATGATCGCGCTCGCGATCTGGCAATGGAGCGCCTCGCGCCGCCCACGGTCGATGCGGTCGCGCAGGCCGACGTGCCAGTTTTGCAGCATTGCTTCCTCCGCCCGCTGTGCCGAGCGGCCACTATCCGGTGCGCGGCGGGACCGCGAAAGCGACGCGACGGGTAAGGCCGGTCAATATTGGGGAAGCGGCGCCGCGAGGCGGCAAAGGCTTACCCGTCTTCGCCCGCGACTACCCCGGATTTGGATTCGATCCGCGGGCGGCTTGCTGGTCATATCGGCGAAGCGCCGCGCCGCTTCGCACGTGCAAATTTATGTCCATCGAAAGCCGGACCTGCAACAAGGTCCATCCAGCGTCCTCGGGAGTGAACATGTCGAAACCTGCCGTCTCCGCCGCTCTCGCCCTCGCGCTGGCCCTGTCAGCCGGCACCGCCGTCGCCCGCGACAAGGCGCCGGCCGACCTGATCCTGACCAATGCACGGGTCTATACCGTCGAGGACAAGCAGCCCTGGGCGGAGGCGGTGGCGATCCGGGACGGCAAGATCGTCGCGGTCGGCAGCGTGACCGGGGTCGGCAAGCTGCGCGGCGCGGCGACGCGCACCGTCGACCTCGGCGGCAAGCTGGTCCTGCCCGCCTTCGGCGACGCGCATGTCCACCCGCTGTTCGGCGCGCTCAGCCGCTCGCGCTGCCCGCTCCAGGACGGCAAGACGATCGCCGACTATCAGGCGCTGATCGCCAAATGCGTCGCGGCGGTGCCGGGCGACGGGGCGATCTATGGCATCGGTTGGAGCGACGCGCTGTTTCCGCCGAGCGGCATTCCGAACAAGGCCCTGCTCGACGCGGTGTCGACGACACGCCCGCTGATCTTCGAATCGACGGGCGGCCATACCTATTGGCTCAATTCGAAAGCGCTCGCGGTCGCCGGGATCACCCGCGATACGAAGGATCCGGCAAACGGGACGATCGACCGCGACCCCTCCACCGGCGAACCCGTCGGCAGCCTGCAGGAAGCGGCGATGGACCTCGTCAAACATATGATCCCGCCGCCGTCGGCGGCCGAAATCCAGAATTCGATCCTTTATGTCGCCGACCATTTCAACAGCCTCGGCATCGTCAGCTGGAACGATGCCGGGGTCGAATATGATGCCGATGGCGGCAGCGCGATGGTCGACGCCTATAAGGCAGTGCTCGACGCGGGGAAGCTGACCAGCCATGTCGCGGTGTCGCTCAAGTGGAAGAATGAACAGGGCATGGAACAATTGCCCGGCCTGCTGCGCGCCGCCGAGCGCGCGAACCGCCTCGGCATTTCGACGCATACGGTCAAATTCTACGTCGACGGCGTGATCCCGCAAAAGACCGCCTTCATGCTCGCGCCCTATGAGAATAGCGGCGACGAACGCGGCACGCCGCAGATCGCGCCCGACCTCCTGAAACAGGCGGTCACCGCCGTCGACGGCAAGGGCATGCACGCCTTCCTCCACGCGATCGGCGATGGCGGGGTGCATATCTCGCTCGACGCGATCGAGGCGGCCCGCAAGGTGAACGGCGTCAGGCCGACGCACCATATGATCACCCATATGAATGTCGTCGATCCCGCCGACCAGCCGCGCTTCGGCAAGCTGTCGACCTTCGCGCAGTTCCAGCCGACCTGGGCGTCCTGGTATGACTATATGGACCTGACGGTTGCCGCGATCGGGCCGAAGCGCGCGACCTATATCTATCCGGCGGGCAGCATCGTCCGCGCCGGCGGCAAGCTCGCCTATGGCGCCGACTGGCCGGTCGGCGGCGCGAATCCGCTCGAAGGGATCGAGGTCGCGATTACCCGCCGCACCGCGGGCGATCCGAACGCCAAACCGCTTCTGCCCGACGAAGGCGTCAGCCTGAAGGAAGCCATCGCCAGCCACACGATCAACGTCGCTTATGTCAACGGCTTCGACGCCGTCACGGGGTCGATCAAGACCGGCAAGAGCGCCGACCTCGTCGTGCTCGACAAGGACATCTTCAACCTGCCGGCCTATGAAATCTCGAAGACGAAGGTGCTGGTCACCCTTTTCGAAGGCAAGCCGGTGTTCGGCGACTGGACCGACGCGGCAAGTCCCGCCGCCCGCTAGGGCGCGGGACCGCGCGGTCAGGGCCAGCGCATCGCCGCGCGCATCACCGCGGTGATCGACCGGTGCGGCACGCTGATGTGCGTTTCGTCCTCGAGCATCAGTAGGTCGCTGCGCAGACCTTCGCCCGACAACGGCGCGAGGCGCGCGGCTAGCGCGGATGTGTCCTGCGCGATCGAGGCGTCGCTCTCGAGCGCGCCGGCGATGAGGAACAGGTGCGTGCGCCGCGCCAGCGCGCCGTCCTTGCCCGCCCGCTCCCGCCAGGCCGCTTCTTCGGTGAGGATCGCCTGATCGTCCCACCAGATCGACGGGCTCGCGGCGACGATGGTGTTGAAGGCGCCGGGGTGGGTGTAAAAGAGGTGGAGCGCGAACAGTCCGCCCAGCGAATGGCCGAACAGCGTCTGGCGCCCGGGATGCACGGCAAAGCGCCGTTCGATCGCGGGTTTGAGCTCGCCAAGCAGGAAGGCGCGAAAGGCGTCGCGACCGCCCGACGGATAGGCCGCGTACAGCTGCTTCAGCGCCGGGGTTGCGATCGGCGCGGTGAAGTCCTGCATCCGGCGCGGATCGTAAATCTGGTCGCCGGGATGGCCGACCCCGACGACGATCATCTTGTCGAGGCCGCGGCCGCCGAAGCCCTGGACGCGCCGCGTCTCGGCGAAGCCCGCGAACATCGCATTGCCGTCGAGGACATAGAGGACCGGATAGCCGCCCTCGGGCGCCGGACCCGCAGGGCGCGAGACGAAGATGCGGTAGGTCCGGCCGGTGGCCGAGACCATGTCCCATGTCTCGGTTTCGGGCATGGCATAGGGTGCGGCGGGCGGCTGCGCGGTGGCGAGCGACGCGGGGGTAAGCGCGAGCGCGAGACCGGCGGCGATGGCTTTCATGTCGATCCCCTTCGAGCCCTGCGGGGCGTTCAGCGGCGCAGGCGCAGCACCGCGAGATAGACCCCCGCGGCGAGGATTGTGGCGTCGAGCGCCGGCACCGTCGTCAGCGACCAGCCGAAATGCATCGCGGGAAGGGTGATCGCGAGGCTGCCGAGCCACACGCCGATCGCTTCCCAACGAACCGCCACCGTCACCGCCGCGCCCTCGTCGCAGTCGCGAAAGGTCAGGAAGGCATCGATGACATAGATCGCCGCGATCGGCGGGATGATCAGGCCGAGTGCAATCAGGAAGGGAATGAAGCTGTTGATGATGCCGAGGAGCGCGAAAAGACATCCGATCGCGCCGCCGATGACGATGATCGTTCCTTGCCTGAGGCGGGGAAAGGTCGCCGCCATCGACAGCCCCGCCGAATAGAGGTTGAGCGCGTTGATCGTCCACACCGACAGCACGAGCATCGCCAGCGCCGGGATGCCGAAGCCCATGGCGACGACGAGTTGCATGATGTCGGTCTGCCCGGTCGCCAGCGCGATCAGCGCCGAGACGAGCATGATCACCGGCGCGCAGAAGGGAAAGGAGAGCAGCATACCCATCACCGCGCCGCGCTCGGTGCGGATGAACCGCGACAGGTCGGGCATCGCCGCGACGGTCAGCAGGTTGCCGCCGACGAGCGAGGACAGCGCGATGCCGAAACTCATCGGAACCGGCGGCTGTGCGACCGGGCCGAGATCGGGAGCTGGATTGCTGCCGAGCGCCGAGACGCAGACCGCGATCAGGATCACCCCGACAAAGGGCACCGCGATCATCGCCAGCCGGTCGAGGGTGCGAAAGCCCCAGATCGTCGACAGCGTGATGATGATGCTCCCGGCGACGACGAAGAGGTTGAAATTTCCGGGAATCCCATATCCCTGCCGCGCGGCGGCGACCATCGCGTCGCCGAAGAACGACACATTGACCCCGAACCAGCAGAAATGGACGATCGCGATGACGATATTGACGAGCGCGGCGCCCCAGATGCCGAACGAGCGCTGGACGAGCACATAGGTGGTGAGGCGGGTGCGCACGCTGACCACCGAGGTCAGACACGCGCCGGCGCACAGGATCAGCCCGGCGAGCAGCGAAGCCAGCACCGCCTGCCGCAGCCCGAGCGCCATGCCGGCCTGGGCGTTGTTGAGGAATCCCGGCAACGAAAAGGTGAAGCTCGCAATGATCAGCGCGACGCGCCAGCCGGGGACCGTCAGCTCTTCGGGCAGGCGCCCGCTCGCATAGTTCCCGCCTGCCTCTGCGCTCATGCCGTCTCCGTCTCGTTCAACTGTTCCACCGGGGCAAAGTCATGGCCCATACCGAAGGCGCGCGGCCCTACAAAGGACAGCGCATGGTCGTCGCGCAAAATGTCTGGCGCGGCTGCGGCGATCACCTTGATCCGCTGTCCATATTTGAGCTTCTCGGTGGTGATCGTGTCGGCCGTGTCGCGGTCCATCACCGTAATGATGTCGGGGACCATCGCCAGAATTTTTCCGCCGCTGGTCGCGACGAGATTCTCGTTCTGGAACGCGATTTCCATCCGCCCGCTCGCCGCGAAACCGTCGATCGTCACCTTGCCGACCGAAAAGCCGCCGCGCGTCTCGCGCTCGACATCGACGATCTTCCCGTCGAACAGCGTCAGGCAATGCGGGTAGAGTCCGGTCGCCTCCAGCGCCTCTGCCAGCGCATCGAAGGGATCGGCGCCGGCCGCCCGCGCCTCGCGGATCGCGCGACCGACGGCGATCGCCGCGCTGATGCTGCCGGGTATCGCATGCGCCTTGGCCTCGGCGCCGCTGAGCGGATATTCGACCATATGCGCGATCCCGCCGAGCGATACCGCCAGCGCGCGCGCGATGCGTTCGTGGGTGACATTGTCCTCGGTCTCGATGACGCTCAGCGAACCGTCGGCGGCGGTGAGCACCGACGGGCAGGCCGACAGGCCGCGGATGTTGAAGATCGCCATCTGCGATTCGGGAAAGGCGCGCCCCATGCCGTCGCAATCGACCACCGGAATGCCGAGTTCGGCCGCCGCGATGAAGGGTGCGAGGCCGTTGCCGCCGCCGATCTCGATCGGCAGAACGGCATCGATGCGCCGCCCCATGATCTCTTCGAGCCGGCGCAGCCCGGCCACCGCTTCGCCGCCGTTGGGCAGCTTTTCGACCGACACGGTGGGCGCGCCGATCCATCCGCAGGGCGCGAGCAGCGCGTCGTCGGCAACCTCGGCGAGCGGCATGAGGTCGAAGCCGCCGCAACGGGTCAGCGCCGCCTCGGCAAGCAGCAGGCTGTAATAGGGGTCGCCGCCGCCGCCCGAACCCAGAAAGGCGGCGCCGCCGGCCAGATCGACGAGTTGTGCCGCGCGTTCAATGCGCATGACGCGCCTCCGCGACCGGCAGGGCGACGGCGCCCGCTTCGTCGGCGAGGCTGCCGACCGCCTTCATCCGCAGCTGCGCCGAACGACCGGGCAGGTAAGACAGAAACACCTCGTCCATATCGACAATCTCTACGCTTTCGGGGGTGGCGCCGGCGGCGATAACGTGCGCGAGCAGGTCCGCGCGCATCGCCTCGATCGCGGCGGCGCGGGGTTCGGCGTCATAATCGACGATGCGTTCGGCCTGCGCGCCGACCTGTGCGATCGCGGCGCCGACGGCATTGGCTACCGCGGCATGGTCGGGGCGAACGACGCGCGCTGCGCCCTTGAGATTGTCGTCGATCAGGAAATGGCCGCCGCCGACCGCGATGATCGTCGCGTCGCCGGGCTGGGTCTTCATCCGGTCGATCCCGTCGGCCAGCATCGCCGCCATCTTGTCAAGGATCGCCCTGTGGAGCGCGGGGGTGAGTGTGGGAATCCGGCTCGCGTCGCCGAAACTCGCTTTGCCCGCCGCGACGGCGATGTCGCTGGCGGTCAGCGTCGATCCGCCGAACAGCCAGGCATCCTCGGTCAGACGGAAGCCGACCGAGTCCGGGCCGATAGCGAAATCGTCCGTCGCTGCGCCCTCTGGGGGCAGATGAATCCGCGTGCCGCCGCCCAGCCCGATCGCGAGGATGTCGGGCATGCGGAAATTGGTGCGGACCCCGCCGATATCGACCGCGATCGAGGATTCGCGGGGATAGCCGCCCGCAAGCACCCCGATGTCGCAGGTCGTGCCGCCGACATCCATCACGATACCATTGTCGACGCCGGTCAGGAAAGCCGCGCCGCGCATGCTGTTCGTCGGTCCCGACCCGATGGTCAGCACCGGGTAGCGCGCGGCATCGGCGGCCGAAATCAGCGTTCCGTCGTTCTGCGAAATATAGAGCGGTGCGGCGATGCCGAGGTCCGCGAGTGCGCGCTCGAGCGAGGCCACGACATGCCGGGCGAGGCTGGCAAGCGCGGCGTTCAGGATCGTCCCGTTTTCGCGCTCGATCAGGCCCAGCCGGCCGATATTGTGCGACAGGCTGATATTCGCGTCGGGACAGGTGTCGGCGACGATCGCCCCCGCGCGGTCTTCCATCGCGGCATTGATCGGCGCGAAGGCGCAGCTGATCGCGATGCTGTTGATGCCCTGGTCGCGGCAATCGACCGCCGCGGCGCGCACAGCAGCTTCGTCGAGCGACGAGATTTCGCGTCCGTCGACCTCATATCCGCCGGGAAGCAGGAAAATGGCGCCGCTGAGCTGGCGAGCGAGCGCTTCGGGCCAGCCGGTGAGCGGCGGCAGCGCTTCGCCCGACGGGCTCGCGAGCCGGATGATGCCGACGCGGTCGAGGCGCTCGCGTTCGACCAGCGCGTTGGTGAAATGGGTGGTGCCGACCATCACCGCGCTCACATCGGCGGCGGGAACGCCCGCGTCGGCGAGGATGGCGCGGATCGCGGCGGTCACGCCCGAACTGACATCGGCGCTGGTCGGCTGCTTGGTCGATGCGACCACGCGGCGGCCCGCGATCAGGACCGCGTCGGTGTTGGTTCCCCCGACATCGACACCAATTCGCACTGACGCATCCTCCCGCAACCTCTTGCGGGGCCGATTACACTGGAGGGCATGGGGGCGCGCAACGCGTAAAACGGGTGCTTCGGGGCCGCGAACGGGTAAGCGCTTCGGCGAAGACGGGTAAGGCTTTACGGGCGGTTGTCAGGCCTGTCATCGATCCGTAACCTGCCGGTCCGGAAACCGACGACGATGCGTGCGAGGTTATACCGAATGCAGGACTTGATAGCCGCCAAGTTCGACCCGCCGATGTGGATGGGCGACCAGATCCGCCGGGACGCGCTCCTCGGCAGGCTGCAGGGCGTCCTGCGTCACCGCCTGACCCTCGTTCATGCCCCCGCCGGCTATGGCAAGACCAGCCTGCTGTCGCAGTGGCGCGACAGCATCGACGCGGGGACGGCGCATGTCGTCTGGCTCACGCTCGATCGCGACGACCGCGACCTCAAACGTTTCGTCAAATATCTGCTTCTCGCGCTTCGGCAGGATCGCGGCGACGGCGAGGCCAGGGGCGCGCCGAGCGACATCCCGCCGCGCGCGGCGCTGTCGGCGATCGTCAATGAACTCGGCGATGCGGCGGTCCCGGTGGTGTTGATCCTCGACGACCTGCACCATGCTTTCAGCGAACCCGTCGGCCAGTTCCTCGAATCGCTGGTCCGCCTCGCGCCGCCCGATTGCCATTTCCTCTTCTCCTCGCGCGACTATCCCTGGGTCGGCCAATCGATCCTCGCTGCCGAGGAACAGTTGCTCGAAATCGGTCCGGCCGACCTGCGTTTTTCGGCGCAGGAAACCGAATGCCTGCTGACGCGGACCGACCGGCCGCTCGAAACGCTCGACATCGACACGCTGCTCGACCGGACCGAGGGGTGGCCGATCGCCGTCCAGCTCGCGTCGCTGTCGATCAAGCGCGGGATGGGCGCCGAGCGCGTCATCGACGAATATTGCGGCACCAGCAGCGACCTTGCGCGCTATCTGTCCGAACAGGTGCTGATGACGCTGCCGCAGGAAACGCGCGATATTGTGGCGCGCACCGCGCTGGTCGACCGGCTGACCGGCGAAATGGTCGACCTGCTGTGCGACCGGCAGGATGGTTGGATGGTGCTCGAACGGCTGGAGCAGCAGGGCGTGTTCCTGTCGCCGGTCAGCTGGGAACGGCGCGAATATCGCTATCACCAGCTGTTCGCCGAATATCTGCGCGATCGCTTCGAGCGTTCGGACCGCGCGCAATTCGCCGCGCTCCAGCGGCGGATCGCGAGCTGGCTCGCCGAGCGCGGACAGGTCGCCGAGGCGATCGACCATGCCATATTGTCGGGCGACGACCTGCTCATGGCCGCGATCCTCGAGGACGCCGGCGGCTGGCGCCTGATCCCGCAGGGGTTGCAGGGCGTCGTCGTGCGCGGCCTCGCCAAGCTGCCGGTCGCGCTGATCCGGGCGCGGCCGCGGCTCGCGCTCGCGCAGGTCTATCTGCAGATTAAGCTCGGCGAACTCGGCTCCGCCCGCGCCGAATTCGACCGCTTCCTCGCGCAGGTCGAGGGCGCCGATCTCTCGGTCGATCTCAAGACCGAGGTTCGCGTCGTCGGCGATACGCTCACCGATTATGAAAACCAGCCGGTGACCTTTGACGACCTGCTCGCGCGCGAGGCGCTGCTGCGCAAGCTTCCCGCGAACGACCATCTGGTGCTTGCCAACATCAGCGAGACGCTGGGCGCCAAATATTTCGAGGGCGGCTGGCTCGAGCGCGCGCTGCAGCCGACGCTCGCGGCGCGCGATCATTATCTGGCGATCGGGTCGCTCTACAGCGATCTCTTCACCCGCTTCCTCGAAGCGCGCATCAAGCGCGCGCAGGGGCGTTCGCGCGAGGCGGAGGCGATCCTGCAATCGGCCTGCGCCGACATCACCGCCAATTATGGCGACCGGTCCGACCTCGCCGCCAATTGCGCGGCCTTCAAGGCCGAACTGCTGTTCGAACAGGATCTGGTCGCCGAGGCGCGCGAGCTGCTGGTCTGGGCGCTGCCGCACATGGAACAGTCGGACGGCTGGGTCGATGTCTATGCCGCCGCCTATCTGACCGAGGCGCGGGCGCTCGCCGGCGAAGGCGCGTTCGAGGAAGCGTGCGACATCATCGCCCGCGCTCGGCGGGTCGCGGCGCGGCGGCGGCTGCGCCAGCTCGAAATGCTCGCCGACATTTGCAGCATCGAACTGCAGATCTCGCAGGGCGCGCCGACGCATGCCGTGCTCGCGGCGGCGGCGGTCGTCGGGCTCGATCCGATGGCCGACATGATGCACGAACAATCGCCGCCCTATCGGCCAGTCGCGATCGCCGCCAGCCTGTGCCGGACCCGGCTGCGGCTGTTGATCGGCGAGGTCGAGCCGGCACTCGAGGAACTGCGCAAACTTCGCGAATGGGCCGAGCAACATGGCGCGGGGCGCCTGCTGGTCGACGTCAACATCCTCGCCGCCGCCGGCCTCCGCATGCGGGGCGATACCGCATCGTCGCGCGCCTGTTTCGACGAGGCGGTCGGGATCGCGATGTTCCAGAACATCGTCCGTCCCTTTGTCGAGGCGCGGCAGTTCGTCCAGGCCTGCCTCGACGACGCGCTCGAAACCGACGGCCAGGTCGACCGCTTCCGGGCGCAGTTCATGAAGTCGCTGGCGAAGTCGCTCGCCGTCTATCGCAACAATGTCACGGTGCTCGGCGTGTTCAGCGAAGCCGAGGCCGAGGTGCTGCTTTATCTGAGCCAGGGCCATTCGAACAAGGAAATCGCCCGGCTGATCGGCATGTCGCCCGACACGGTGAAATACCGGCTGAAGTCGGTGTTCCGCAAGATCGGGGTGAGCAAGCGCCGCGATGCGGTCCGGATTTCCGCCGAACGCGGCCTCATCCCCGCCGGGATGTAACAGCGAGTCGCCCTTTTGTTCCTGGTCAAGCCGCGGCGCGTCGCCGCGGCGCCTTACCCGTTTCGCCTTGTTGACATATATCTCTATATAGGGACAAATATGTCCAGTATAAGAAATATGATGGAAGAGGGTGATGGGCGAATTCCGATTTGATCGTTTGTTCATCGGCGGCGCGTGGGTCGCGCCGATTGATGGCGGGGTGCGTCCCAGCATCGATCCTTCGACGGGCGAACCATGGGGCGACGTCGCCTATGGCGGACGCGCCGACATCGACCGTGCGGTGGCGGCGGCGAAGGCGGCGTTCGAAGGGCCGTGGCGCAAGATGCCGCCGTGGGAACGCGCCGCGCTGCTGCGCAAATTCGCCGATCTTTACGCGACGCAGGTCGATGCGCTCGCCGAAATCGAGACGCGCGACAATGGCCGCGCGGTGCGCGAATCGCGCGGCGACATCGGGCTGCACGCGCAATATTATCACTGGTTCGCCTCGCTCGCCGACAAGCTCGGCGGGCGGACGATCCCGATGGACGACAGCGTCCACGCCTTTACCACCCGCCACCCGGTCGGGGTCGTCGGGGCGATCACGCCGTGGAACGTGCCGATGATGGCGGCGGCGTGGAAGCTCGGCCCGGCGCTGGCGGCGGGCTGCACCGTCGTACTGAAGCCCGCCGAACAAACCCCGGCCTCGTCGCTCGCGCTCGCACATCTGTTCGAGGAAGCGGGCTTTCCGCCCGGCGTCGTCAATGTCGTGCCGGGCGACGGGCCGGTCGCCGGCGCGGCGCTGGTCGAACATCCCGACGTGGCCAAGATCAGTTTCACCGGCGAGGGTACGACCGCCAAGACGATATTGAAGACGGGCGCCGACACGCTGACGCGCTGCACCTTCGAACTGGGCGGCAAGGCGCCGCATATCATCTTCGCCGACGCCGACATCGACAACGCGTTGAACGCGGCGACGGGGTCGGCATGGGCGCTGTGCGGGCAGAGCTGCGCGCTCGGCAGCCGCGTCCTCGTCGAGCGGCCGGTCTATGACCGCGTCGTCGAGGCGTTTGGCGAGCGCGCGGGCCGGGTGCGGGTCGGCATGCCGCTCGACCCCGCGACCCACATGGGACCGCAGGCGCACCGCGAACAGCTCGACAAGACTCTCTCCTATGTCGCGATCGGACAGGCCGAGGGCGCCGAGCTCGTCACCGGCGGCGCGCGGATCGAGCGTGACGGCCTCGCGAAGGGTTTTTTCGTCGAGCCGACCGTCTTCGCCGGGGTCGCCGCCGACATGCGGATCGCGCAGGAAGAGATTTTCGGGCCGGTCGCGGCGCTCATCCCCTTCGACGGCGAAGAGGAAGCGATCGCGATCGCCAATTCGACGCCCTACGGTCTCGCCGCGGGCCTGTGGTCGGGCGATACCGGCCGCGCCCACCGCGTCGCGGCGCGGATCGAGGCGGGCATGGTGTGGGTCAACACCTATCGCTACATCCGCTGGTCGACCCCCTATGGCGGGGTGAAGGCCAGCGGCTGGGGCCGCGAAAACGGCATCGAGGGGCTCGATCCCTTCCTCGAAACCAAGACCACGATCATTTCGACCACCGGCAAATTCGCCGATCCCTTCGCCGCGTAAGGAAGACATCATGCGCCTCAAAGGCAAACTCGCCATCGTCACCGCCGCCGCATCGGGCATGGGTCGCGCCGGGGTCGAACGCTTCGTGCGCGAAGGCGCGAGCGTCGCCGCGATCGACATCAGCGCGGATGCGCTCGATGCGCTCGTCGCGGATTTCGGCGCCGACAGGGTCACCGGCATCGTCGCCGACCTGTCGACCCCAGCCGGCGCGACGGGCAGCATCGACGAAGCGGTCGCGGCGCTCGGTGGCGCGGACATACTGTGGGCGCACGCCGGCATGCCCGGACCGGCATCGGTCGAAAATCTCGACATGGCCGCCTATGACAAGGCGATCGCGCTCAACGTCACCGCGGCAGCGCTTGGCGCCGGGCAGGTCGCGCCGCATATGCGCCAGCGCGGCGGCGGCGCGATCATCTTCACCGCATCGGTGTCGGGGCTTGTCGGCTCGATGATGAGCCCGATCTATTCGGCCGCCAAATGGGGTGTGGTCGGGCTGACCAAGAGCCTCGCGCTCGCGCTCGCCGGCGACAAGATCCGCGTCAACGTCGTCTGCCCCGGCCTCGCCGACACGCCGATGAAGATCGGCTTCACCGGGCGCAGCGGCGACCCGGCGGAGGCGGCGGCGAACGAAGCGAAGCTGATGGCCAATGTGCCGATGGGGCGGCTCGTCCAGGCGGGCGAGGTCGCCGATGCGGTGCTGTGGATGGTGTCGGACGAGGCGAGTTTCGTCACCGGCGTCGCGCTGCCCGTCGACGGCGGCTTTACGGCGCGCTGACGATGGGTGGGCACCCGGAAATGCTCACGGCTTTTCGGGGCGCCGGACTTCGGCCATATGGGATGTCACGACCCTTTTCAGGCGAATATCATCATGATCGTGCGGCAGGCCGCGAATGTGCTCGAAATCCTCGAATATTTCGCGAAACGGCTGCGGCCCGCGACCGCCGCCGAAATGGCGGAGGACCTTGGCTGGCCGCGGTCGAGCACCTTCAAGCTCGTCGCGACGCTGGCGTCGAAGGGCTACCTCTACGAACCGCGCGGGCGCGGCGGCTATTACCCCAGCCCGCGCTGGCTGGTGCTGGCCGATGCGGTGACGCGGGCCGAACCGCTGCCCGATCGGGTCCAGCGGCTGGCGCGCGACCTGATGCAGGCGACGGGGGAGACGGTCGCCATCGCCGCGCCGGCCGGAACCTTCGCGACCTTCGTCGACGTCGCCGAATCGCCGCAGCCGGTGCGCTATTTCGCGCAGGTCGGCGACCGGGTACCGATCCACGCGACATCGGCGGGGCGTGCGCTGCTGGCGCAGATGCCCCGCGACGAGCGCGCGCGATTGTATCGCAAGATCGATTTTGTCCGCTATTCGCCGACCACGCCCGTGACCGCCGCGACGGTCGAGGCGCGGCTCGACGAGGCGTCGGCGATCGGCTGGCATCAGAGCAACACCGAATATACCCCCGATCTCGCCGGCATCGCGCTGCCGCTGCCCGGCGGCGATCGGCTGTTGTCGGTGGTCGTGGTCGGGCCGGTGTCGCGCTGTCTCGAGCGGCGGCCCGAGATGGCGGCGATCGCCGCCAAGCATCTCGCCAAACTGAAATAACCCAGAACCAGAACCGCAGATGGACCGGGGCCGCCGCAAGGCGCGCCGCCGGCGGGAGAGTCATGGTATGAACGAAGATCCCAGGGCGACGATCGCCGCGGCGCCGATGCGCACGCTCCAGATCGTCGTCGTCGCGCTGTGCATCGCGCTCAACGCGCTCGATGGCTTCGATGTGCTCGCGATCAGCTTCGCCGCACCGGGGATCGCGGACGAATGGGGGGTCGACAAGGCGACGCTCGGCATCGTGTTGTCGATGGAATTGTTTGGCATGGCGGCGGGATCGGTGCTGATCGGCAATGTCGCCGACCGCGTCGGGCGGCGTCCGACGATCCTCTGCTGCCTCGTCGTCATGGCGCTCGGCATGTATGCCGCGATGCATGCGCAGGGCGTGACGAGCCTGTCGGTCGTGCGCTTCCTGACCGGCATCGGCATCGGCGGCATGCTGTCGTCGACCAGTGCGATGGTCGCGGAATTCTCGAACGATAAGCGGCGCGGTCTCAATGTCGCGCTCAACATCGCGGGCTATTCGACCGGGGCGATCCTCGGCGGGCTGCTGGCGTCGCGCCTGCTAGCGGAAACGGGCGACTGGCGATCGGTCTTCATGCTCGGCGCGATCGCGTCGGCGGCGATGATCCCGCTCGCCTATTTCTTCCTGCCCGAATCGATCGAATCGCTGATCGCAAGGCGTCCGGCGGGGGCGATCGACGGCGTGAACCGTACGCTGGTCCGTATCGGCCATGCCCCGGTAGAGGCACTGCCGCCGCCGCCCGCCCAGGCGCTCAAACCCTCGATCGCGACGCTGTTCGGATCGGGATTCGCGCGGATCACCATCCTGCTGACGGTCGCCTATTTCGCCCAGATTCTCTTCTTCTATTATATCCAGAAATGGGTGCCCAAGATCGTCGTCGACATGGGCTTCGATGCCGCTCAGGCGGGCGGCGTGCTGGTCGCTGCGAATGTCGGCAATCTGGCCGGGGCCGTCCTGATCGGACTCGCCAGCCAGCGTTTCGCGCTCCGTCCGCTGGTGGCGGGGGCGATGCTCGCAGGGTTCGTGGCGATCGGCCTGTTCGGCGTGGCGGGCGCCGACCTGACGCGGCTGTCGATCACCGTCGCGATCGCCGCCTTCTTCATCAACGCGGGTGTCGTCGGCATGTACCCGCTGCTCGCACAGGCCTATCCCGCCGCCTTGCGCGCGAGCGGGACGGGTTTCGTGATCGGCATCGGTCGCGGCGGGTCGGCGCTGGGACCGGTCGTCGCGGGCGCGCTCTTCGCCAGCGGAGGCAGCCTGCTCCTCGTTTCGCTGGTGATGGGGCTGGGTGGTTTGCTGGCCGCGACGATGATCCTGTTGCTGCCGCGCGAAACTTCGGCAAACATCGGTTAGCGGGTGACTTTGGGGGGGCAGAATGGCGGAGCTAGGCAAGAGCGGCACATGGCGCGGCATCATCGTCGGGCTGATCTTGCTCGCGCTATGGACGCTGCGCCCCTTCGGCGTCGATGCGCCCGCCTCGGTCGAAACGCCCTTCGACGCCGACCGCGCGGTCGCGCGCCTGACCACGATCCTCGGCGACGAGCGCGCGCATCCGACCGACAGCGACGCCAATGACGCGGTCGAGGCGCGGCTGCTCGCCGAAATCCGCAAGGAAGGATTCTCCCCGCAGATCGACGAGCGCTTCCACTGCAACGACATTCGCGAGGGCGCGGCGATCTGCGCCCGCCCGCGCAACATCGCCTTCTGGGTGACGCCGCCCGGCAAGGATGCGGTGATGATCGCCGCCCATTATGACTCGGTCCCCGCCGGGCCGGGCGCCGCCGACGACGGCATCGGCGTCGCGGTCGCGCTGGAGATTGCCCACCAACTCAAGGGGCGGAAGCTGACGCGTCCCGTGCTCGTCGTGCTGACCGATGCCGAGGAAGCGGGCCTCGTCGGCGCCGCCGCCTTTGCCGCGCATGATCCGCTGGCGAAACGCGTCGGCGCGGTGGTCAATATGGAGGCGCGCGGCACCACCGGCGGCGTCAACATGTTCCAGACGAGCAGCCCGAACGCGCGCGATGCCGCCGCGATCGGCCGGCCGCTGCCGTCGGCCAATTCGCTCGCGACCGATTTCTACGAACTGCTGCCGAACGACACCGACCTCACGATGCTGCTGCCGCTCAAGGTCGACGCCGGCAATTATTCGATCATCGGCGGCGGCAAGCGCTATCACACCCCGCTCGACAATCTTGCCCATCTCGATCGCAATTCGGTACGCCATATGGGCGCGACGACGCTGTCGGCGGTCGAGCGTTTCGCGTCCGCGAGCGGCGAGGGTGCCGAGGGCCAACGCGTATACACCGACGTCGCGCGGAAATTTTTGCTCGAACTGCCGCAGATCGTGGCGATGGTCGTCGTGGGGCTGGGGCTGATCGCGGCGGTTGTCCTGTACCGGCGCGGCGGGACCGGGCGCCGCGTCCGCAGCGCCTTCATTCCGTTGCTCGCGCTCGTCGCGGGCACCGGCCTGGCGATCGGCGCCGCGATGCTCGTCGCGGCGCTGCGCCCCGAGGCGGCCTTCGGTACCGCCCATCCCGTCGTCTTCCGCCTGCTTTATGCCGCCGCGGCGCTGACCGGCGCGGCGGCGGTCCTCGCCCTGTCGCGCGAGGAGAATCCGACGCGCGGCACGGTGGCGGCCTGGGGCTGGCTCGCCATCCTCATCCTCGTCGCCTTCGCCTTCGTTCCCGGCCTGACGATCCTCGCCGCCTGGTCGATGCCGTTCGTGATCGCGGCTGCGGCTGCGGCATTCGTCCCGGCGGCGCGGCGCGCGGTGCCGTGGTTGCTCGTCGGCGCGGCGATCGTCTATCTGCTTATCGCCCTGCCGCTCAGCGGCGGGCTGGAGGAAGGGCTGTTCGTCGAACATGCCGCTCCGGCGACGCTGCTGCTCGTCTTCCTGTTCCTCTTTTTTCTCCCCGGTGCGGGCCGGGCGGCGCGCCCGGCACCAGCGATCTTTGCGGCCATCATGCTGGGCGCGTTCGTCGCCGCCCTCATGGTCCCGGCCTATACGCGCGAGGCGCCGCGCCACCTGACGATCGTGCACGAGGATGATGCCGGAAAGGCGACCTTCCTGATCGACGACAATGGACCGGTCCCGGCGGGCATCGCCGCGCAGGCGAAATTCGCGGCCCAGCCCGACGACAAGGGCTATTGGCGCGCCTCCGCGCCCGCGATCGCCGACGATGGCAGCATCGAAATCCTTTCCGATACCGTCGCCGGCAACCGCCGCACCATCCGCCTCGCCCTGGTCGCACCCTCGGCCGACCGGCAGGAACTGCTGATCGAGGATGGCGATGCGATGCGGAACATCCGCGTCAACGGCGCACGCCCGGCGATCCGGGGCAAACCGGTCTATATCGGTTGCACCGGGCGCACCTGCCGCCGGCTCGAAGTCACATTCGAGCTGGCGGCGAAGGCGAAGCTGCCCGAGATCAGCTGGCGGCGAACGCGCTATGGGCTGGACGCAGCCGGTCGGACGCTGGCGGCGAAGCGCCCGGCGACCGCGCAGCAGGTGCATGTCGGCGACCGCCAGGTCTGGATTCGTCCACTGCGGCTGCCCGCAGTTCTGGCGAACTAGGGCGACCGGTCGATATAGGTCAGGAAGACCTTGAGATTGTCCTTCGCGTCGCTGTTGGCGATGCCGCGCCAGCTGTCGAGCGGCGCAAAGACATGGTCGCCCGCCGTGACCGGAAAGGCTTCGCCGTCGACGGTCATCGTCCCCCGCCCCGCGACGATGTAATAATATTCCTCATAGGGCCCGAGCGCCGGATCGCTGAGATTGTGCAAATGCACCCCCTCGCTGGCGCCGGGGGGAATGTCATAGATCATGAAGTGCGCGGGCGCCGATGCCCCGCCGAAATCGAACAGGCGGACGCCGAGTTCGCCCAGCCCTTCGTGCACCGCCTTGAATTTGTTGAAGCCCTCCGACGCGCGTTCGAGCTTGAAGCGCGATGACCCGGCCACGGCGGCCGCGGGCGCGATCACCGCGCCCATGGCGGCAGCGGCGAGAAGCGTGCGGCGGCTGATATCGTCCATCGTCTTTGCCTTTCCGCCAAGGTTCGCAACCGGGGTTCCCGCGACAATCTAAAGGGGCCGGATTGGGCGCGGAACGGCGGCAAACGGGTAATCGCTTCCGATAAGGGTAAGATCGAAGATCGGCCTTACCCGTTTGTCGAATGCGCCACCCGCCTCGGGCCTTGCCGCCGCGCCGGGTGCGAGGCAGGCTGGCGCATCACAAATGGAGGGACCCGATGCTGCGTAGCCTGACTTTTGCCCTGTTCGCGCTCAGCCTCGCCGCGCCGGTCGCGGCGAAGGAAAAGGCCGCCGATCCGGCGGCGGTCGAGATGACCGCGCCGGTGTTCGAGATGTTCCGGCTGGTGCCCGGCAAGACCGAGGAGTTCATCCGCGACATGGCGAAATGGGACCAGGTCAGCATCGCCGGCGGCCAGCCGCCGACCCAGCTGTTCCTCCATGCCGGCGGCGAAGGCTGGGACGTGCTGCTCTACAAACCCGCGCGCCCGAAACCGACCCCCGAACAAGAGGCGGCGATGGCGGCGAAGGCGAAGCAAATGGGCCTGCCGACCGGCGCGCTCTATTATGTCGATGTGCGCGAGAAGATGGCCGACCATGTTCATTTCGAAGGCACCGGGCCGCTGACCGCCGAGCAGTGGGTGGCGCAGATCGACCGCGAGCGCGCCGACCGGAACGCCGGCAAATAGCTGGTCCCCCCGGGCTGCACGATCTGGCCGTTGCGGCGGGGTCGCCCGCGCCGCACGATGCGTCGATGGCGGAGGACCGATGATTTTTCACCCGACACGCCGCGCCGTGCTCGCCGGCCTGGGGCTCGCCCCGCTCGCGGCAGCCTCGGCGGCCGATGCGCCGCCCGCGACGATCCTGATCCGCAACGTCCAGCTGTTCGACGGCACGGGCAGCGGCCGCCAGCCGCGCAACATACGTATCACCGGCAATCGCATCGACGCGGTGTCGGCGGGCGATATTCCCGTCCCGCCCGGCGCGACGGTGATCGACGGCGCCGGGCAGACGCTGATGCCGGGGCTGACCGACGCGCACTGGCACATGGCGGCGGTCCGCGGCGTCCCGTGGATGGGGTCGGACGACGCCACCCACATCGCGATGATCTTCAAGGATGCCGAATTTCAGCTGATGCGCGGCTTCACCACCGTGCGCGACACCGCGGGCGCGATCTTCGGGATCAAGAACGCGATCGACCGCGGCATCATGCCCGGGCCGCGCTGCTATCCCAGCGGCGCCCCGATCTCGCAGACGTCGGGGCACGGCGATCCCGAACCGGTCGGCGAGCTTCCGACCGCGCTCGGCGGCCAGCCGTCGCCGCGCCAGCAAAAGGGCATGACCGCGGTCGCCAACGGCGTTCCAGAGGTGCTCGCCGCGACGCGCGAACAATTGAAGCGCGGCGCCTCGCAGATCAAGATCATGGCGGGCGGCGGCGTGACCTCGGATCATGACCCGATCGACACGGTGCAATATACGCTCGAGGAGATGCGCGCGATCGTGCAGGCGGCGACCGACTGGGACACCTATGCCTGCGCCCATGCCTATACCCCGGCGGGGGTGCGCCGCTGCCTCGACGCCGGTGTGATCTCGATCGAGCACGGCCATGCCATCGACGACCGGACCGCGGCGCTGATCGCCGAAAAAGGCGCATGGCTCTCGATCCAGCCGTTCGAGAATGGCGACAATATCCTCACCGACGAACAACAGGCGAAGGCGGCCGAATCGCTCGGCGGCGCGGGCTGGCAGGCGGGGGTCCGGCTGGCGAAGAAACATGGGGTGAAGGTTGCGTTCGGCACCGACCTCTTTTCGCGCACCCGCACCTCGCGCACCGAAAACGCCATGCTCCCGCGCTTCGGGGCGATCTATTCGAATGCCGAGGTGCTGCGCATCGCGACGTCGGGCAATTGCGAGCTCTTCGCGCGCAGCGGCCGCCGCAACCCCTATCGACAGGCCCCGCTCGGGGTGATCCGCGAGGGCGTCTGGGCCGATATGCTGCTGGTGCGCGGAAATCCGCTCGACGACCTGCGCCTGCTCGAGGACTATGCGCGCAACCTGCTGTTGATCGTCAAGGACGGGGTCGTCCACAAGAATCTGATGCCGGCCTGACCGGCCCCCGGTTCAACGCATGGCAAAGGCGAAACGCAGCACGTCGGTCACCGCGCGCGCGGGCACCGTCATATGCCCCTCCTCCTCATAGCGCTTGAACCGCACGCGCAGGCCATGGCCCGACAGGCGATCGAACCGGTCGGCCAGCGCGCGCGCCGGTTCGGGGTCGTCGTCGATGTCGCGCCCGCCGACCACGACCATGACCCGGCTCGTCTTGCCGACCTTGCCCGCCTCCAGCCGGCCGACGAAGTCGCGCTCGTCGCGTAGCACCCCCGCGTCGAGTTCGAGCGAAGGGCTGGCGACGACGATCGAATGGAACGCCTGCGGTTTGCTATAGAGCGTATGGAGCGCGAACAGGCCGCCGAACGAATGGCCGAACAGCGCCTGGCGGTCGGGATCGATCTTGAACCGGCTGCCGATCTCGGTGCGCAGCTTGCCGGTCAGGAAATCGAGAAACTCGTCACGGCCGCTTTTGCCCTTGCCGCGGCCCAGCCGTTTTCCGGGCGGCGGATCGTCCATGACGATGAAATCCTCATTGCGCTCCTCGGCATAGGGCATGTCGGTCTGATAGCCGACGCCGACAACGATCACCTTGCCGATCGCGTCATATTCCTGGATCCGCCGTGCCTCGGCAAAGCTGGCGAAGCTCGCATTGCCGTCGAGGACATAGAGCACCGGGTAACCGCCTGCTGGCGGTTCGCCCTGACCGGGGTAGGAGACGAAGATACGGTATTTGCGGCCGACGTCCGACGTCATGTCCCACATCTGCGTCGACGGCATCGCATAGGGCGTTCCGGCGGGCGCGGCGGGCTGTGCCGAAACACCCCCCGATCCCGCGACGAGCAACAGCGCCGCGACGCTCAATGCAAAGGCCTTGCCGGTTCTGCTCATCCCTGTCCCCCTCGCTTCAACCATGGACCTTGTGCGCCGCCAGCGCGAAATCGGGTTCCGCTCTGCCGGTGCCGAGCACCAGGTCGGCGACATGGCGGCCCACCATCGGTCCGTGCTTGAACCCATGCCCGCTGCCCCCGCCGACGATCCAGCAATTCGCCCATTGCGGATGCCGGTCGATCAGCAAATGGCCGTCGTCGCTATTCTCATACTGGCAAACCCGCCCTTCGGCGAGCGGCTGCTTGGCAAGCGCGGGAAAGCGCCGCGCCAGATAGGCGCGGACATCGGCGAGTGCCGCGTCCGAAACCCGGCGGTCGCCGGTGTCGGGGTCATATTGGGGGCCATGGCCATCGAGTGCGATCTTGAACCCGCGCGATTCGATGTCGGGAAAGCCATAGTGCAGGTCCTTGCTGCTGACATCGACCCACGCCGGGAAATGCGGCGCCTCGAACCGCGTGTCGCCCGCGCCGGGCGCGAAGAAAAAGACATCCTGCCGCGTCGGGACGATGCGGCCGCCGACGACCTCGGGGAACAGCTTGGGAAGCCAGGGGCCGCAGGCGAAGACGAAGCGGTCGGCGCTCAATGTCTCGCCGCCGCCGCCGATCGACGCCAGCGTCGCTGCGTCCGATCGCGGCGGATCGACCGCGAGTTTGCGATAGGTCCCCCCGGCCGCGATAAATTCGGCGACCAGGTTCTGGACGCTCCGGCGCGCCATCAGCGCCCCCATCGTTGGCTGCATGACGCCAACCGCGATGCCCTCGAAATCGATCTGCGGCCACCTCTTGTCCATCTGGACGCGGGTCAGCTTGTCGATCGGGATGCCGAGGCCGCGTTGCAGCGCGATGCTTTCGTCGATCTTCGCGCCGTCCTCGGGATAGATGTAGAGCGCGCCCGTCGGGTGGAATATCGGCGATTCATGGCGGTGCGACAGCGCCTGCCATTCGGCGAGCGACGCCCAGGCCCAGCGCGTGTAAAGTTCGTTGCCGGCATATTCGGTCCGGATCAGCCGCGTCTCGCCGCCCGACGAGGCCCGGTTGTGCGCGGCGCCCCACGCGTCGAGCAGCAGCACCCGGTTGCCGCGGCGTTGCAGGTTCCACGCCGTCCAGGCGCCGAACACCCCGGCGCCGACCACGATGACCTCCGGGCGACTGCCGTGCGCGGCGATCGCGGGTGTGGCGCTGGCGAGGCCGCTAGCCACACCTGCCACTGCCAGCGAACCCAGGATGCTGCGCCGGGGCAGCAATATGGGGGAGGCTGTCGACCGGCCCGCTTCTTCCTCATCCGCCACCCGCCGCCTCCCTGTCGTCCTCGCTCTGTCGGCGAACAGAACATCCCGGCGGTGGTATCGCCAGACCGGCGGCAGGTAAGCGGCGGTGCATTTCGGGTAACGCCGATGGTCCGGGGGCTCAGCCCTCGCGCGCGCCGCCGCCATAGCGCTCCTGATAGGCGGCGACGATCTCGGCGACGAGCGACAGCGCCAGCGTCGCCGGGTCGCGCGTCGCGGGAATCAGCCCGGCGGGGTCCTCGAACCGGCGTAGAATGGCGTCGTCGAAGCCCTCGCGGCGCAGCATGTCGCGGCGGTTGGCGCGGCTCTGCCATCCGCCGATCGCGCCGACGAACAGATGCGGGCCGCGAAGCGCCCATGGCAGCAGCGCATCTTCCCACTCATGATCGTGGAACAGAAAGGCGAACGCCGTCCATGGATCGGCGGCCAGCGCCGGGGGGCTGGTCCGGGTTTCGAGCAGCGCCGCCGCGATCCCGTCCCCCGATGCCGCCGCGACGTCGTCCGCCAGCGGAGAAAAGGCGAGGGTTTCAGCCCCGAAAAAACGGGCCAGCCGCGCGGTCGCGACCAGCGCCTCGCCATGGCCGATCGCGGCGATACGCAGGCGCGGAACATAGCGCACGCAAAAGGCGTCGTCCGACCACCCCGCCGGCACCGTTCCGGGTTCCGCGATGGCGAAGCCGTCGCCCTTTATCCACAAGCCCGCCGGTTCGCGGGCGTCGAGGCGCGCCAGAATGTCGTCGAGTATGTGCGGGTCGGGGCGCGGCGTGAACAACAGGTCGATGCCGCCGCCGCACGGCAGGCGAATGTCGATATAGGGCGACCCCGCGCCGAAGCGGACGCGGCGGCTTTCGCCCGCCGCGAGCACCGACAGCGCCTCGCCGACGATCGCCGCCTCGATGCAGCCGCCGGAGAATGAACCGCGATAGCCGCCGTCGGACGCCACCGCCATCTGCGCGCCGATCGCGCGCGGCGACGATCCGGCGATGCCGGTCAGGGTCACCAGCACGACGCCCCGCGCGCTGTGGTCGTGCGCGAAGCGGAGAATGTCGGCGGGGGTGATTGCCAGCGGGGTCATTATGCGGGACAGGATGTCCGGCGCGCGGCGGGAGGCGAGATGATGATCGATCGGGATGCGGTGGCCGCCATCTTCCTCGCCGCGGGGCGCTCGACCCGCTTCGGCGCCGACGACAAATTGCTGGCGCCGCTGGGCGGCGTGCCGCTGCTGCTCCACGCCGCGCAGGCGATCGTCGACCTCGCGCCCGCGCGCCGGATCGCGGTCTGCCCTGACCAGAGCGGCCCGGTCGCGGCGCTGCTCGCGGACCGGGGGTTCGACATCGTCGCCAATCCCTGTCCCGAGCGCGGGCTGTCGCAATCGCTGCGGCTGGGCCTCGGCGCGGTGTCGCCGGGCCCGGAGCGGGCCGCGCTCTTGTGCCTCGCCGACATGCCGTTCGTGCGCGCCGGCCATCTCGCGGCGCTGCTCGCCCGCTTCGATCCCGACAGCGCGCCCGTCGTCGCGTCGGGGCGCGACGGCGTGCCGATGCCGCCCGCGCTGTTCGCGCGGTCGCGGTTCGCGGCGCTTGAGGAGGCAAGCGGCGACCAGGGGGGGCGCTCCATGCTGGCCTCGGCCGCGCTTGTCGCCGCACCCGCCGGGCAGCTGAACGATATCGACCGACCTGCCGACCTGCCTCGCGCCTGATCGCCGCCTTCCGGCGTCATGCGATCTCCGGCAACCGGCCGATGAGCTTGTCGAGCGTGACCGGATAGTCGCGCACGCGGATGCCCGTCGCATGATAGACGGCGTTGGCGACCGCCGCCGCGACGCCGCAGATGCCGAGCTCGCCGACGCCCTTCGCCTTCATCGGCGACGTCGTCGGGTCGACCTCGTCGAGGAAGATCACCTCCTGATGCGGGATGTCGGCGTGGACGGGCACTTCATAGCCGGCGAGGTCGTGGTTCACGAAGAATCCGAACCTCTTGTCGACCGCCAGTTCCTCCATCAGCGCCGCGCCCGCACCCATGGTCATCGCGCCGATGACCTGGCTGCGCGCCGCCTTGGGGTTGAGGATGCGGCCCGCGGCGCACACCGCGAGCATGCGGCGGATGCGGATTTCGCCGGTGAAGCTGTCGACTGCCGCCTCGACGAAATGCGCGCCGAAGGTCGATTGCTGTTCCTTTTCGCCGAGATCGCCGAATTCGATCATATCCTCGGCGACTAGATCGCCATCGACGCTGGCCTTGGTCAGCGCGACGCTCTTGCCGCCCGACCGGACCTTGCCCTTGTCGAACACCGCGTCGGCGGGATCGAGACCCAGCTTCTGCACGACAATCCCGCGCAGCTTGTTGCAGGCGGCGTAAACCCCCGCGGTCGAGCTGTTCGCGCCCCATTGCCCGCCCGACCCCGCCGAGACGGGAAACAGCGAATCGCCGAGCCGCACCTCGACCTGCTCGATCGGCACGCCCATCATCTCGGCCGCGGTCTGCGCGATGATCGTATAGCTGCCGGTGCCGATGTCGGTCATGTCGGTCTCGACGACGATCTTGCCCGACCGCTCGAGCCGCACCCGCGCCGCCGAATTGCCGTTGAGATTGTTGCGGAACGCCGCGGCGACCCCGGTCCCGACCAGCCAGCGCCCGTCGCGGGTCTGCCCCGGCTTGGGATTGCGGTCCTTCCACCCGAATTTTTCGGCGCCGAGCGTCAGGCATTCGTTGAGCCGCCGCTGCGAAAAGCGCCGTTCGGGCTTTTCGGGGTCGACCTGCGTGTCGTTGAGGATGCGCAGCGCCACGGGATCGATGCCCAGCTTCTCGGCCATCTCGTCGATCGCGATTTCCAGCGCCATCAGCCCGGGCGCCTCGCCCGGCGCGCGCATCGCATTGCCTTCGGGCAGGTCGAGCACCGACAGCCGCATCGCGGTCATCCGGTGCGGCGCCGCATAGAGCAGGCGCGTCTGCCCGACCGCGGTTTCGGGGCCGCCGCCCTTGAGGTCGCCCGACCAGCTTTCGTGGCCGATCGCGGTCAGCTTGCCGTCGGTCGTTGCACCCAGCCGGATGCGCTGGATCGTCGCGGGGCGGTGCGTGGTGTTGTTGATGATCAGCGGGCGCTGCAGTGCGACCTTGACCGGCCGCCCCACCGCCTTGGCGCCGAGCGCGGCGAGGATCGCATCGGCGCGGACGAACAATTTGCCGCCGAACCCGCCGCCGATATAGGGCGAGACGAGCCGGACCTTCTCCTTGGGGATGCCCAAGGTCTTCGCGACGTCGCCGACCGACCAGTCGATCATCTGGTTCGACGTCCACAGGGTTAGCCTGTCGCCCTCCCAGTTCGCGATCGACGCGTGCGGCTCCATCATCGCATGGCTGTGGTCGGGCGTCGTGTAGCGCGCGTCGAGCTTGACCGGCGCGCTGGCAAAGGCCGCATCGAAATCGCCGAAGCGGCTGTCGGCCTCGGTGCCGAACGAGGCCGGCGGCTTGATCGCGCCGTTCAGCGATTTGGCGAGGTCGAACTGGCCCTTGGCGCGCGCATAGTCGACACGCACGAGCGCCGCGGCGGCGCGCGCCTGTTCGAAGCTGTCGGCGACGACGAGCGCGATCGCCTGATGATAATGCTCGATCTCGGGCCCGCCGAGCAGCTTCGCGGTGTTGAAATCGCCCTTGGCGAGCATCCCGGCGCTCGCGGCGGTGACGACCGTCAGCACCCCCGGCGCCGCCTTCGCGGCCGCGATGTCCATCGCCGCGATCCGCCCCTTGGCGATCGCGGCGCCGACGATATAGCCATAGGCCTGGTTCGGCGCCACATCATGCCGCTCATAGGCATAGGCTGCGGTGCCGCTGGTCTTGAGCGGTCCCTCGATCCGGTCGGTCGGCTTGCCGACGACCTTCAGCCGGTCGATCGGATTGTCGGTGGCGGGCGTGTCGAACTTCATGGCTCAACCCTTCGCTTGCGCCAGCACCGCGGCGAGCGTGCGCTCGACCAGCGGCAGCTTATACGCGTTTTCGTGGCTCGTCTTCGCGCCGGCGAGCAGCGCCGCGGTCACCGCCTTGGCGCCGCGCGGCATTTCGGCATCGGCCGCCGCCGCGCGCCAGGGCTTGTACCCAACCCCGCCGAGCGCGACCCGGCCGCTGCCGTCCTTCTGCACCACGGCGCCGACAGAGATCAGCGCAAAGGCATAGGACGCACGGTCGCGCACCTTGTGATAGATATGCGTGCCGCCGACGGGCTTGGGCAGGGTCACCGCGGTGATCAGTTCGCCCGGCGCCAGGACCGTTTCGAGATGCGGGGTGTCGAGCGGGGCGCGATAGAAATTGGCGAGCGGAATCGCGCGGGCCTTGCCCGCCGCGTCGACCGTCTCGACCGTCGCGTCCAAGGCCTGCATCGCGACCGCCATGTCGCTCGGATGGGTGGCGATGCACGCGTCGCTCGCCCCGACGACCGCGTGCAGTCGGTTGAACCCACCGATCGCGGCGCAGCCGCTGCCCGGCGTGCGCTTGTTGCACGGCTGGTTGGTGTCGTAAAAATAGGGGCAGCGCGTGCGCTGGAGCAGATTGCCGGCCGTCGTCGCCTTGTTGCGCAATTGCCCCGATGCGCCCGCGACCAGCGCGCGCGATACCAGCCCATAGTCGCGCCGCACCCGCGCGTCGGCGGCCAGGTCGGTGTTGCGCACCATCGCCCCGATCCGCAGCCCGCCCTCGCGCGTCGGCTCGATCGTGTCGAGCGACAGCCGGCTGACGTCGATCAGATGCGCCGGGGTCTCGATCTCGAGCTTCATCAGGTCGAGCAAATTGGTTCCCCCCGCGATGAAGCGCGCGCCCTTGGTCTTGGCAAAGGCGGCGGTGGCGGCGGCGGGCGTCGCGGCCCGCTCATAGGTGAAGCTTTTCATGCCTTGACCCCCGCGACATCGGCGATCGCGTCGACGATGTTCGAATAGGCGCCGCAGCGGCAGATATTGCCGCTCATCCGCTCGCGCAGTTCGCGCGCGGTCACTTGAGGTGCATCGGTCAGGTCGGCGGTGACATGGCTCGGAACGCCCGCCGCGATCTCGCCCAGCACCGCAACCGCCGAACAGATCTGGCCCGGGGTGCAATAACCGCATTGATACCCGTCATGGACGATGAAGGCCTGCTGCATCTTGTGCAGCGTGCCGGGCAGGCCGAGCCCTTCGATCGTCGTGATCTTGTCGCCGTCGTGCTGGACGGCGAGCGACAGGCAGCTGTTGATCCGCCGCCCGTCGACGATGACGGTGCAGGCCCCGCATTGCCCGTGGTCGCAGCCCTTCTTGGTTCCCGTCAGGCGCAGATGCTCGCGCAGCGCGTCGAGCAGGGTGGTGCGCGTGTCGAGTTCCAGGTCGTGCGGCGTGCCGTTGACCTCGAACGCGACGCGCGCCGTCGGCGGCGGGGCGGCGGCATTGCCGGCTGTCGCTTCGGCTGCAAGGGGCGGCGCCACGGTGACCGCGGCGACCGAGGCGGCACCGCCGGCGATCAGCCCGCGCCGCGAAATGGGAAACTCTTGCGGTGTAACCATGCCATGTCCCCGATGATGTCTATCGCTCGCGGACATGCAGTCCCCGCGGAGCCTCGACGATATTATGCCGGAGGGGGCGATGCGTTGCCGCCCTTCACGATTTTGGGTTGTGGCGACACGCTATCATGACGCGGCGGACCGGGGCAAGCGCGCTCGGCTTTGCCCGGCACGGTGCGCGGTCAGAACAGCCCGGGCATCTCGCGCTGGGCGGCGCTCGGCGTTTCGCTTTCCAGCATCGCGGGCGCGGGCGCCAGTCCGGGCGCGATGCGCTCGGCCGATGCGACCCGGCTGTTGGCGCTGGTGATCCGCGCTCCGCAACTCCGCCCGGCCAGGAAATCGATCGCCGACCGCAGCGACGCCTCGTTGGGATCGCCGAGCTGGACCGACAGATTGTCCGCCGCCGCGCAGCTGTTGGCGATCTTGGGCGCGAGGCCGGTAAAATAGTCGCTCGCCCCCGACGCGTTGCCGGTGGCGAAGGCGATGACGCGCATCCGATCGTCGCATTCGGCCTTGTCGAGCGCGATCTGGCCGACCGGCTTGCCAAAGGTGTTGCTGCCGACGAGCGTCATGCTGGAACCCAGATAGGGCAGCATGCCGTTGATCACCAGTTCGCTCGCCGATGCCGTCGATCCGGTGCCGATGAAGGCGATTCGCGTCGGCGCGATCGATTCGGGCTGGCTGGTGAAGAAATGCCGGTCATTCTCGGCCGCTTTCGATGGGCGGAAATCGGTGCGCGAAAACAGCTCGCTGGCATTGCGGTTGCGCCCCAGCAGGTCGCCCATCAACTCGGCCGTGCTCACCAGCCCGCCGCCATTGTAACGGAAGTCGATGACGATGTCGGTCACCCCCTGGTTGCGGAAGTTGAGAAAGGCCGCGCGCAACTGCGGGTTCGCCGAACTGATGAAGGTGCGCAGGTTGATATAGCCGTAATTCTTCCCGCCCTCGGTGATGATCTTGGCGCCATAGCGGTCCGAAATCGGGTCGATCTCGAAATCGGCCTTGGTCACGGTGACGTCGCGCTGGTTGCTGCCATTGGCGTCGAGGATCCGCAGCACCCGCGTGGTGCCCACGGTGCTGGGACCCAGGGCGTCGGTAATGCCCCCCGTGCCGCTCGCGGCGACGATGTCGCCGATGCTGCGCAGATTCGCCGCGCTGGTCCCGATCGCGGTGATCTGGGTGCCGCGGTCGATCCCCGCGGCGAACGCCGGCGCGCTTTCATAGGCTTCGGCGATGACGACGCGCTGGGTCGACGGATTATAGGTCAGCCGGACGCCGAAACCCGCGCTGGCGCCGCTCGAGAAAAAGGCATTCTCCTCGGCGATCGAGGTGATGTAGGTGAAAAAACGGTCCTTGTTCGCCGCGCGCGCCGGCGCGACGAGCGCGTCGATATAGGATTGGACGCCGCTGTGGCTCGCCTTGTTGACCCCGGTCGCGACGTCGCCGGGGAACAGATACCATTCGTCGATCACCGCCTTGGCGAAATCCTGCCGCGCCGACAGGCCGCAACTCGCGGTGGGCGTCGGGGTAGGGGTCGGCGTCGGCGTGACCGTCACCGGCGGCGCCCCGCCTCCACCGCCGCCCCCGCCACCGCAACTCGCGAGGACAAAGGCCGATATCGTCAGCAAGGCGATGGATTTTCCAGCGATTCGGCGCATTGTCATTCCCCGGTTGATCGTGGCGCAGACGCGGCGAGCGATAGCATGGCTGCGACCATGGCTGTGTATCGGTGTTGGAATCGCTCGGCAATGATATGGATCATAGGGTGCGATGAAATGAATGATGGCTTTTGGGTGGAAAGCCGCCCACTCCATTTCGTCATCCCGGACTTGATCCGGGATCCCACTTTTGAAGCATCCGCAGACTTCGACCTGAAGCGGGACCCCGGATCAAGTCCGGGGTGACAATGAAGAATAGGGCGACAATCGGTCGCTAGCCGTCGCTGGCCTGATCTTCCACGTTCGCCTTGCGCCCCTTGAACCCCTGCGCCACCACGAACATCTCGGGCGACCCCTTGCGGCTCGACGGCGGCTTGGCGTGCTTCACCGTGGCGAAATTCTGCTTGAGCAGCGTCAGCAGGCTATGATCGGCACCGCCCGCGAACACCTTGGTGACAAAGCTGCCGCCGGGCTGCAGCGTGCGGACCGCAAAATCGGCGGCGGTTTCGGCGAGCCCGATCGTGCGCAGATGGTCGGTCTGCGGATGGCCGACGGTGTTCGCCGCCATGTCCGACAGGACCAGGTCGGGGGCGGAACCCAGCGCCTCGATCAGCGCGTCGGGTGCGGCATCGTCCATGAAATCCATCTGCAGGATCTCGACCCCTTCGATCGGCTCGCATTCGAGCAGGTCGATGCCGGCGATCTTCGCGCGCGGGTTGGTCTTGCGCACTACCTGTGACCAGCCGCCCGGCGCGATCCCCAGGTCGACGACGGCGCGTGCCTTTTTTACGAAGCTGAATTTTTCGTCGAGTTCGATCAGCTTGTACGCGGCGCGCGAGCGATAGCCTTCGGCCTGTGCGCGGCGCACATAGGGGTCGTTCAATTGCCGCGACAGCCAGCGCGTCGACGATGTGCTGCGCTTCTTTGCGGTCTTGACGCGGACGTGCAGTCCGCCCCGTCCACCCTTAGCGCCGCCGCCCTTGCTGCCGCCCTTGCCCTGGGTCATTTGCGATACTCGCGGCGGGTGACCGGCACGTCGCGGCCCTGCATTGCCAGCGTGCGCAATATGCCTTCGCGGATGCCGCGGTCGGCGACCCCGACGCGCGCGGCGGGCCATAGGTCGATGATGCTCTCCAGGATCGCGCAGCCCGCGACGACCAAGTCGGCGCGTTCGCGCCCGATGCAGCCAATTTCGGCGCGGTCGGCGATGCTCGCCTCCGCCAGGCGGCGGCTGATGTCTCGCATCGCATCACACGGCACGACCAGCCCGTCGACGGCACGCCGGTCGTAACGCGGCAGGTCGAGGAAGACGCTGGCGAGCGTCGTCACCGTGCCGCTGGTGCCGAGCAGGCGCAGCGGCTGGCCCGAATAGCGTTCGGCGCGCGCGGCGAAGGCGGCAAAGGCGTCACGGGTGACTTGGCGCATCTGCGCATAGCCGGCCTGACGGTCGGCCATCGTCGCACCCTCGGCCGACGCATGTTCGGTCAGCGACACGACGCCCCACGGCACGCTGACCCAGTCGCGAATCGCGACGTCATGGCCGTCGCCCTCGACGTGCATCAACTCGGTCGATCCGCCGCCGATGTCGAAGATCAGCGCCGGGCCGTCGCCGGGTTCCATCAGATTGTGGCAACCGAGCACCGCTAGCCGCGCCTCCTCGGCGGGGGCGATGATGTCGAGCACGATGCCGGTTTCGCGCTTCACCCGGTCTGCCAGTTCCTGTCCGTTGCTCGCGCGGCGGCACGCCTCGGTCGCGACCGCGCGCGACAGGCTGACGTGGCGGCGGCGCAATTTGTCAGCACAGACGGCGAGCGCGGCGACCGCGCGGTCCATCGCGGCATCGCTGATCCGCCCGCTGCCGTGCAATCCTTCGCCGAGCCGGACGATGCGCGAAAAGGCGTCGATGACGACAAGCTCGCCGTCCTGCGGACGCGCGATCAGCAGCCGGCAATTGTTGGTGCCAAGGTCGATCGCGGCATAGCTTTTGGGCCGCGTGAAGGGCGCCGGGCGGGGATTGCCGTTCGGCGCCTGCCGATTCGGGCTTTCCCTGTTCTGCGCCGCCGCCGCCCCGGGCCGCGGCGACCGCCCCTGGGGCGCTGCCATTTGCCGCATGGCTATTCTTACCTGTTTCTCACGCGCCCGAAGACCGGACGTGCACTTGGGGCAAGATTAGGCGCGGGGGCACGCGATGGCAACCCCGGCGGCTTGGCCGGTGGGGTGTGGAACGTTGGAGGTCAAAATCCTCCCCGTCGCGCAGCGATGGGGAGGGGGACCGCCCGCGTAGCGGATGGTGTAGGGGCCGCAACGTCGCGCCAATGCCCCTCCGTCAGGCTTCGCGCTGTCACCTCCCCATGGCTGCGCCACAGGGAGGATCTTATGTTCGCACCCGATCGCTCCACCCCTCCCAAAAAAAGAAACCCCGCCCGGTACGAAACCGGACGGGGAACAGGGTAGAAGAGATTATTGGAGGTCGGGTCAGCCCTTAACGGCAGCCGTCATTCCCCTTGTCGATGGCGCGGCCGGCGATGGCGCCGACGGCGCCGCCGAGGATGACGCCGAGCGTGCGGTCACCGCGGCCGGCGATTTCATGGCCGGCCAGGCCACCGGCGATCGCGCCGATCACCGTGCCGCCGGTGCCATTGTCGCACTGGCGATAGTTGCGGTTGTTGTAGCGGCGCTGGTCGTAACGGCGGTCGTTGCGGTAATCGCGGCGGTCGTAATTGCGATTGTCGCGGCGGTCATAGCGGCGGTCGTCGCGGCCATAGCGGGCGTCATAGCTCGAATAGCCGTCGCGGTTGTAATAACCGTTCTGCGCCGCGGCGGGAGTGGCTGCCAGGCCCAGCGTCGCGGTGGACATCAGGGCGGCGATCGAGAGGGTCACCATCTTTTTCATTTTCTGTCTCCTTCTTTCGTCTTCGGCCCTTTGGGGCGGTGGTCGATGAAAGAGGTTCTAGGTGATTCGCATTGAGCTTAGCCTGAACATCATTGTTGGCTGGCGTTCAGGCTGCGTTGCCCGCGGTTCATCTTCGGCCGCGCTTTGCCGCGCTTTCCTTTGTCCGCCGATCGCTCTAGGCCCCGGGCGATGCGCCGCCTCCTCCCCGCCGCCCTGATCTTCCTGACGCTCGGGCCGGTGCCATGGACCGGTTTTCGCTATCAGGTGGTCGACCGGAGCCAGACGGCGAGTGCGCGGCCGCTCCTCTATCCCGCCGCGACCGGCGGCACCTTGCGTTTTGTCGAGGGCTGGCGGCTGACCAGTTCGAACAGCATGTTCGGTGGCTTTTCGGCGCTGGCGCTGCGCGGCGACAGGCGCTTTCTGCTGATCGGCGACAATGGGCAGGCGACGCGGCTGACGCTCGGCGCCGACGGCGCGGTGTCCGACGTGACGATCGCCGCGCTGCCGACCCCGCCGCGCAGTCCGCAGCGCAAGGCGTTCACCGATGCCGAGGCGATGGTGCGCGATCCCGTCACCGGCAAGCTGTGGATCGCGCTCGAGGGGATCAACCAGGTCTGGCGCATCGATGCCGGGCTGACCCGCGTCGAATCGCGCCGCCGCTCGCCTGCGCTCTACCGCTGGCCGGCGAATCGCGGGCCCGAGGCGATGGTGCGGCTCAAGGACGGCCGCACCATCCTCTTTTCGGAAGGCGAGGACCGCAATGATTACGGGACCGAAGCGCTCGTCTACACCGACGACCCGGCGGTGCCGGGCAAGCCGCCGCTGCTTTTCTACTATGATGCCGAGGGCAAGGGCCAGATCAGCGACGCTGCGCCGCTTCCCGACGGGCGCATCCTGCTCGTCCACCGCCGGCTCGGGCTGGGTCCGCTGTTCACGACGACGCTGGCGATCGTCGACCCCGCCGACATCGGCAAGGGCCGGGTGGTGCGCTCGGTGGCGATCGGGCAGGTCCCCGAACCGCTGCGCGAAAATTACGAGGGCGCCGCGGTGGCGGTCGAGGACGGCCGCACCTTCGTCTGGCTCGTCGCCGACGACAATTTCAACAGCTGGCAGCGCAGCCTGCTGCTGAAGTTCGAGCTGGTCGACCTGCCGGACAGCAAAAAGGCCGCGCGGTAAACCGGCGGCCTCGATGCGATTCGAAAGCTTGGGAAGCTTAAGCGGCCTTTTCGGCCAGCTTCTTCACCACGTCCTTCTTCAGCTTACGCGCCGAAGCCGACAGCTGGTCGTCGCCGGCCTTGATCAGCCAGTTGTCGAGGCCGCCATTATGCTCGACGGTGCGCAGGCCGTGCGTCGACACGCGCAGCTTGAAACCCTTGCCGAGGGCGTCCGACAGCAAGGTCACATTCTGCAGGTTGGGCAGGAAGGTGCGCTTGGTCTTGTTGTTGGCGTGGCTGACATTGTTGCCGACCATACGACCCTTGCCGGTCAGTTCGCAGATGCGCGACATGATATCTGTCCTCGTACAAAAAATTTCGGTTCGGCGTCCGGGCGCTTCCCGATAAATCGGGGACTGCAGGACCGGAGTGAGCCGGGAAAGGCGCGCGCTTATCGGCTTGCCGCAGATTCGTCAAGGGACTAGCGGGAAAAGCGATGCCGCAATTTCCCCTGCCCGAACCGATGCGCGCCGCGCTCAACCTTGCGAAAGCGGCGGCCGACGCGGGCGAAGTGCCGGTCGGCGCGGTGATCGTCAAGGACGGCGCCATCATCGCCGAAGGCCATAACGCCCCCCGCGAATCGCACGATCCGACCGCGCACGCCGAAATCGTCGCGATTCGCGCCGCCGCCGCCAGACTCGGCAACGACCGCCTCGACGGCTGCGACCTTTATGTCACGCTCGAACCCTGCGCGATGTGCGCCGGCGCGATCGCCCACGCCCGCATCGCGCGCCTCTATTATGGCGCCGACGATCCCAAGGGCGGTGCCGTCGTCCACGGCCCGCGCGTGTTCAGCCAGCCGACGATCCACCACCGCCCCGAAATCTACGACGGGATCGGGGCAGGGGAGGCGGCGGCATTGCTCCGGGATTTCTTCGCGGCGCGGCGCTAGGCGCCCAGCATTTCCTCCACCCAAGCCGGCACCAGCACACTCGCCGGTCCGTGCCGCGCTTCGCCGAACCAGTTCGACCCCTGACTCGGCTCCATGTTGAGCTCGAGCGTCCGCGCCCCGCTCGCCCGCGCCTCGCGCACGAAGCCCGCCGCCGGGTATACCGCGCCCGACGTCCCGATGCTGACGAACAGGTCGGCGCGGTTCAGCGCGTGATAGATCACGTCCATATGATAGGGCATCTCGCCGAACCACACGACGTCGGGGCGCAGCAGTTCCGCGACGCCGCACGCGGGGCAGGCCGGCCGCTCGATCAGCGGGCCGGTCCAGCGGCTGCGCGTGTCGCATCCGGTGCACCAGGCGTTCAGATGCTCGCCGTGCATATGGATCAGCCGCTTCGCCCCCGCGCGCTCGTGCAAATCGTCGACATTCTGCGTCACGATCAGCAATTCGCCCGGCCAGGCCGCATCGAGCCGCGCCAGCGCGTCATGCGCCGCGTTCGGCACCTTCGACTGGATCGCTTCGCGCCGCGCGTCATAGAAACGGTGGACGAGGTCGGGGTCGCGGACAAAGGCCTCGGGCGTCGCGACATCCTCGACGCGGTGCTGTTCCCACAATCCGCCGCCGTCGCGAAACGTGTCGATGCCGCTCTCGGCCGACACCCCGGCGCCGGTCAGGATCACGATGTTTTGAATCTCTTTCATGCGTCCCTCTTATCCGTTCGTGTCGAGCCCTTCGCCTGCCTTTAGCAGGAGCTCAGGATAAACTTCCACCAACGGTAGAAGTCGAGACACGCAAGGCGCGGCGCCAACGTGTCTCGACTTCGCTCGACACCAGCGGTTAAAGGGAGGCCGTATTTCGGGGGACGCATTATGACCAGCATCGGCATCGTCGGCAGCCAGGGCCGCATGGGCCTCGTGCTCGCGGCCGCCGCGGCGGAGGCCGGGGCGCGGCACTGCGGCATCGACAAGGGCGGCGATATCGCGAAGCTTGCCGGGGACGCCGACGTGCTCGTCGATTTCTCCTCGCCCGCCGCGCTCGAAGCCACGCTCGACGCCTGCGTTGCTGCAAAGACCCCGATCGTCATCGGCACCACCGGGCTTGAGGAGCGGCATCATTATCTGATCGACGACGCGGCACAGGACATTGCGGTGCTCCAGACCGGCAACACCTCGCTCGGCGTCACCCTGCTCGCGCATCTGGTGCAGGAGGCCGCGGCGCGCCTCGGCCCCGACTGGGACATCGAAGTCGTCGAAATGCACCACAGGATGAAGGTCGACGCCCCCAGCGGCACCGCGCTGCTGCTCGGCCAGGCCGCCGCCGACGGGCGCAACATCGACCTCGCCACCTGCTCCGAACGCGGCCGCGACGGCTTCACCGGCGCGCGCGGCCATGGCAAGATCGGTTTCGCCAGCGTCCGCGGCGGCACCGTCGCGGGCGACCATGACGTCATCTTCGCGGGGAACGAGGAAATGATCACCCTGTCGCACCGCGCCGAAAACCGCATGATCTTTGCGCGCGGCGCTGTGCGCGCCGCGCTATGGCTGATCCACCAAAAGGCCGGACGCTATACGATGCCGCAGGTGCTGGGGCTTTCGTGACCGCCGAACTGTTCGGCCTTCTCTGTGCCGCGATCGTCGTCGCCCTGGTCCTTGTCGGCCCGGCCCGCCGCTGGCTGGCCGAGCGCGCGAACCTGAAGACCTGGCGCAAGGACCTCGGGGCATGGAAGGCCGAAGACGAGCGGCGCAATCCGCCGGGACCGCCGATCACCGATGCGGAGATCGCCGCGATCAGGGCGTGGTTCCCCGCGCACGCGCTGCCGGCCGCCGAACTCAAGCCCGATCCCGACCACGCGCGTCGCTTTCTCCTGGGACTGCCATTAGGATGACCGACATGGACAAGGTAACCGCATCCGCCTGCACATGGCGCGAGGAAGGCGGCGGCGAGGCGGCGGCGGCGCGTATCCTGCCCTTCCTCGAAGAGGTGGGGATCGAGGTCGACTGGATCGGCGACCAGAAGGAACAATTGCTCGAAGGCCTCGCGATCGTCGAGGGCCGTTTGCTGATCGACCCCGACACCCCCGTCTGGCCGGGCGACCTGCTCCACGAGGCGGGGCATATCGCCGCCGTTGCGCCCGAAGACCGCGCGACGCTCGGCCCGCTCGTCGCCGATCCGACCGACGAGATGGTCGCGATCGCCTGGTCCTATGCCGCGTCCCTGCCGTGCGAGCTGCCGCTGCGCCAGCTGTTCCACGACGGCGGCTATCGCGGCGACAGCGCGGCGTTGATCACCGCTTATGCCACCGGCCGTTATATCGGCGCGCCGATGCTCGGGGTCTATGGCATGACCGCCGACCTGCGCACCGCGCTTGCCGAAGGGCTGCCCGCCTTTCCTGCGCTCAGCCGCTGGCTGCGCTGATCGCTTGCGCCCTCGGCGGCGAAGTGTACGGAATGGATAAGACAGTCAGAGGAAGACCGGCATGAGTTTCGATCCCGCCATCGCCACCGCCGCCTATATCGACGGCCTCGGCCCCGCCGCGCTCGCCAAGGCTGCGGCCTATACCGTCGGCAGCGAATGGCTGCTCCTGTGGAACGTCGTCGTCGCCGCTGTCGTCACCTTCCTCTTCATGCGGTTCCGCATCCTCGACCGCGTTTCGGCGAAACTCGAACGGCGCAGCTGGGCCGTCCGGACATTCCTGATCTGCGCCGCCTTCCTGCTGCTTTCGGCGCTGCTCACTTTGCCGTGGGACCTCTACACCAATTTTTTCCGCGAAAGCGCCTATGGCCGCACCAGCCAGCCGCTCGGCGACTATCTTGCGCAGTCGGCGATCTCGCTCGTCATCGGTACGCTGTTCGGCGCGCTTTTCTTCCTCGGCATCTATGCCCTCATCCGCCGCGCCGGAAAGCGCTGGTGGATCTGGTCGGGCGGGCTTGCCGCCACCGCGATCCTCGCGATCCTGCTCGTCTCGCCGATCGTCATCGAACCGATGTTCAACGACTATAAACCGCTCCCCGCCGGCGAAGTGCGCGATGCGCTCGAGGTGCAGGCGAAGCAGGCGGGCATCGAACCCGACCGCATCTTCGTTTTCGACGGCTCGCGCCAGTCGAACAATTTCACCGCCAATGTCTCGGGCCTCGGCCATTCGGCGCGCATCGCGATTTCGGACGTCGCGCTGAAAGGCGCCTCGCTCGACGAGGTTCGGGCGGTGACGGGGCACGAAATCGGCCATTATGTTCTCGGCCAGATCTGGTGGATGATCGCCGTCTTCTCGCTGCTCGCGATCCTGCTCTTTTTCCTCGCCGACCGCCTGTTCCCTCGCTTCGCGCGCTTCTTCGGCAGCGATGCGACCATCGGCGACGCGCGCGGTTTCCCGGTCCTCATGTTCATCGTCTCGCTCTTCGGCCTGCTCGCGCAGCCGGTACAGAACTGGGTCGTGCGCAAGGGCGAGACCGAGGCCGATCTGTACTCGGTGCAGACGGTCAACCTGCCCGACGCGATGGCCAGCGCGCTGGTCAAGACCGCCGAATATCGCAACCCGCGCCCGAACGCGGTCGAGGAGCTCCTCTTCTATTCGCACCCCTCGGTCGAACGCCGCGTCCGCGCTGCGATGGAGTGGAAGGCGGCGCATCCGCCGAAGGCCGAATGAAAAAGGCCGATATCTTCGAATTCTACCGCCGCCTCGCCGAACTGAACCCCAGTCCCGAGACCGAGCTTCAGTTCGGCAACACCTATCAGTTGCTCGTCGCGGTGGTGCTGTCGGCGCAGGCGACCGACGTCGGGGTGAACAAGGCGACGCGCCTGCTGTTTCAGGAGGTGACGACCCCGCAGCAAATGGTCGATCTCGGCGAAGAGGGGCTGAAGCAGCACATCAAGACGATCGGGCTGTTCAATGCCAAGGCGAAGAATGTCATCGCACTCTCCGAAATCCTCGTCCGCGACCATGGCGGAGAGGTACCCGCCGACCGCGACACCCTCGTCGAACTGCCCGGCGTCGGGCGCAAGACCGCCAATGTCGTGATGAACTGCGCGTTCGGCGCGGAAACCTTCGCGGTCGACACGCATATCTTTCGCGTCGGCAACCGCACCGGCCTCGCGCCGGGCAAGACCGTGCTTGGCGTCGAAAAGAAGCTCGACAAGGACACGCCCGGACCCTTCCGCGTCGGCGCCCACCATTGGCTGATCCTCCACGGCCGCTACATCTGCAAGGCGCGCACCCCCGAATGCTGGCGCTGCCCGGTCGACGATTTGTGCCGGTTCAAGCCGAAGACCCCGGCGCCGAAGGCGAAGAAGATCGCGGCTTGATTTCCTATCGTCACCCGGGCTTGGCCCGGGGCCTGCCTTGTCTTGAAGGCAAAAAAGGCGGGTCCCGGGTCAAGCCCGGGATGACGGATTGCTTTCCGTCACCATATCGCTTGCGAACCCGCTCGACCGCGCCATAACCCGTTGCCATGCGCACCTACACCGCCCCGCTCGCCCTCGCCGCCGCCCTGATCGCCGCCGCGCCCGCCCACGCCAAACCCGCCGACACCGACACGGCGAAGAAAATCCTGATCGACAGCATCGCGATCCCGACCGTCGAGGGCCGCGGCAAGGTGCCCGAACTCGCCGCCTATTACGCCGGCGTGCTCAAGGCCGCGGGTTATACCGACGCCGATATCGAAATCACGCCGATCGGCGAAACCGCGACCTTCGCCGCGACGCTCCAGGGCACGGGCAAGGGCAAGCCGATCGTGCTGCTCGGCCATATGGACGTGGTCGAGGCCGACGCGAAGGACTGGACGCGCGATCCCTTCGTGCCGGTCGAGGAGCAGGGCTATATTTTCGGCCGCGGGTCGGAGGACAACAAGTTCGACGTCTCGATGATGGTCGCGACGATGGCGCAGCTCAAGAAGGACGGCTTCAAGCCGAAGCGCTCGATCATCCTGTTGCTCTCGGGCGACGAGGAAACATCGATGACGACGACTCGCGCGCTCGCCGCCAAGTACAAGGGCGCCGAGTTCGCGCTCAACGGCGATGGCGGCGGCGGGCTGATCGGCGAGGACGGCAAGCCCAAATATTACGGGCTGCAGGCCGGCGAAAAAACCTATGCCGATTTCGTGCTGGAGGTCACCAATCCCGGCGGCCACAGCTCGCGTCCGTCGGCGACCAATGCCATCGTCCAGCTCTCGACCGCGCTCGCCAAGGTCGGTGCTTATCGTTTCACGCCGCAGCAGAATGAGCTGACCAAGGTCGGCATGCCGATCGTCGCCGACCAGGTCGGCGGCGACATTGGCGCGGCGTTGAAAGCCTTCGCCGCCGATCCGACCGACGCAAAAGCCATTGCCGCGATCCGCGCCGATCCCGAATATGTCGGCCAGATCGGCACCACCTGCGTGCCCACGCTGGTGAAAGGCGGTCATGCCGAAAATGCGCTGCCGCAGCGCGCCACCGCGAACATCAACTGCCGCATCTTCCCCGGCGTGCCGGTCGAAACGGTGCGCGCCGAACTCGAAAAGGTGATCGCCGACCCCGGGGTCAAGGTGAACACCGATCCTGACGCCAGCGCCAGCGACGCCTCGCCGCTGCGCCCCGACGTCATGGCGGCGGTGACCAAGGCGGTCCATGCGCGCGCGCCGGGCCTGCCGATCATCCCCTCGATGAGCGCGGGGGCGACCGACTCCTATCATTTCCGCATTCAGGGCGTGCCGAGCTACGGCGTCGCGGGCCTCTTCTCGAAAGCCAGCGACAGCTACGCCCACGGCCTCAACGAACGCGTCCCCGTCGACGCGATCGCCCCCGCGCTCGCGCACTGGGACAGCCTGCTGCGCGAGCTGTCGAAGTAAGAGTCAGACGAGCGCCGCGACCGCGCGCTCGACCATCGCCACTGCCGCCTCGGCGCCGAAGCTTTCGGCGTCGAGCGACAGTTCGAGCCATAGCCCGTCGACCATCGCGGTCAGCAAAACCGCGAGTTTTGCGGCCTCGGCGGGCGTTACGCCGCACGCGATCAGCAAGTCGCCCAGCCGTGCGCGATAACCGGCGTAACTTTCGGCGTGGATTTGCACCATCCGCGCGTCGCTGCGGGCCAGCGCCCAGAACGCCGTCCACGCCCCCAGCAGTTCGGGATCGGTCACCGGCGGGCGGAAACTCGCGGTCAGATAGGCGTTCAATCGCGCCCGCGGATCGGGTCCCGCGCCTTCGACGGCAGCGGCAAAAATCGCATCCATCCGCGCGCTCGTCGCTTCGTAGGTCGCCGCGACCAGATCGTCGATGCCGCCGAAATAATGGCGCAAAAGTCCGGGCGACACCCCCGCCCGCGCACAGATCGCCCGGACATTGGTTCCCGCCAGCCCCTGCTCGGCCAGCACCGCCGCGGTCGCCTCGATCAGCGCACCCCGGCGGGCATCGGCGCTTTCGCGCGTAAAGGCTTGGCGAGCGGGCTGCATATTGTTATACATTCGTATAACAAGGATCGACTCATGGCAACGCTGCGCGACACTTTCACCAACATTGACCCCCAGGACGGCTGGTCTTTGCCGGCCTGGACCTATAGCGATCCCGATTTCCACGCCGCCGAAATCGAGCGCATTTTCCGCCCCAGCTGGCAGGTCGTCTGCCACGACAGCGACATTCCAAACGTTGGCCACTGGCACAGTATCGACTATTGCGGCGAAAGCGTCATCGTCGTGCGCGGGGCCGACCGCGTTGTGCGCGCCTTCACCAACGTCTGCCGCCACCGCGGCTCGCGCCTCGTCGATGGCGCGACCGGCTGCGCGAAAAAGCTCGTCTGCCCCTACCACGCCTGGACCTACGATCTCGACGGTCGGCTGACCGGCGTACCCGACAGCGCGAGCTACCCGACACTCGACCGGAGCAAGGCGGGGCTCGTCCCCGTCGGCCTCGAACAATGGCGCGGCTTCTGGTTCGTCCGCCTGACCGACGATGGCGGTCCCTCGGTTGCATCGATGATGGCGCCCTATGAGGCACAGGTCGCACCCTATCGCTTCGAGGAACTCGGCGCGCTCGGCCGCGTCACGCTCCGCCCGCGCGACGTCAATTGGAAGAATGTCGGCGACAATTATTCGGACGGCCTCCACATCCCCGTCGCGCACCCCGGCCTCACCCGCCTGTTCGGCAAAAGCTATGGCGTCGAGGCAGAGGACAATGTCGATCGTATGTGGGGCGATCTGATCGACCGCCCCTCTGCCAATTGGTCCGAGCGCCTGTACCAGCGGCTGCTGCCCCTGGTCCCGCACCTGCCCGAGGCGAACCAGCGCCATTGGCTCTACTTCAAGCTCTGGCCCAATGTCGCCTTCGACATCTATCCCGACCAGGTCGATTTCATGCAATGGCTGCCGACCGGCCCCACGACCTGCCTGATCCGCGAAATCAGCTACGTTCTGCCCGACGACCGCCGCGAAATGAAGGCCGCGCGCTATTTGAACTGGCGCATCAACCGCCAGGTCAATGCCGAGGACACCGAACTGATCACGCGGGTGCAGGCGGGCATGCAGTCGAAGAGCTTCACTATGGGTCCGCTCAGCGACAAGGAAGTCTGCCTCAAGCATTTCTGCGCGCGGATGCGCGACATCATCCCCGAAGCGAGGCTCGAGCACGCGCCCGCGGCGGGCTGGAGCTGACGTTGAGCGAAACCGCGCCCGTGGTAATCGTCGGCGGTGGCCCCGCCGGCATGGTCGCGGGGTTGCTCTTCGCGCGCGCCGGGGTCCGAGTGACGGTCCTTGAGAAGCACGCCGATTTCCTCCGCGATTTCCGCGGGGACACCGTGCATCCCTCGACGCTCGAACTGTTCCACGAGATCGGCCTGCTCGAGGAACTGCTGAAAGAACCCCACGCTGCGATCGACACGATGACGCTCAACCTGCTTGGGCAGCGTTATACGATCGCGACGATGAAGCATCTCCCTGTCGCGGCGCGCTTCGTCGCGATGATGCCGCAATGGGACCTGCTCGATTTCATCGCGGGGCAGGGGCGCAAATATCCGACCTTTGACTTGCGCATGTCGACCGAGGCGAGCGGACTCTCCTACGATGCCGCCAATCGCGTCAGCGGCGTGACGCTCGCGAGCGGCGAGGCGCTGCCCGCGCGGCTGGTCATCGCCGCTGACGGGCGTCGCTCGGTGCTTCGCGATGCGGCCGAACTGCCGCTCGAAGATCTGGGCGCGCCGATGGACGTGCTGTGGTTCCGCGTTCCCGTGCCCGCGGGCATGGACATGTCCGAAGTCGCGCTCGGCACGATCGACAAAGGCGGTATGGTTGTGGCCATCCCGCGCGGCGATTATTGGCAATGCGCGCAGATCATCGAAAAGGGGGGCTTTGCCCCGATCGAGGCGCAGGGCATCGCGGCCTTCCGCGAGCGCATCGTCGCCATCGCCCCGGGCCTCGCCGCCGGGATCGATGCGATCCATAGCTTCGACGACGTCAAGCTGCTCTCGGTCGCGCTCGATCGGCTCACCCGCTGGTCGCGCCCGGGGCTGCTTGCGATCGGGGATGCGGCGCATGCGATGTCGCCCGTCGGCGGGGTCGGCATCAACCTTGCCGTGCAGGACGCCGTCGCAGCGGCCAATATCCTCGCCGCCCCGCTCGCCGCCGGCGCCGACCCCGATCCGCTGCTCGCCAAGGTACAGGACCGCCGCTGGACACCCACCACCCGCATGCAGGCGATCCAGCGTTTCGCGCACCAGCGCGTCATCGAACCGATGCTGCGCGGCGAAATCACGCGCGTTCCACTCGCCGTCCGCCTGCTCGACCGCATCCCGCTGCTCCGCCGCATCCCCGGCCGTGTCCTCGGCCTCGGTTTCGGCCGCCAGCATGTTCAATCCCCGCTTGCGAAAGACTTCCCATGACCAAAGCCTATGACGCCCTGATTATCGGCGCCGGCCACAACGGCCTCGTCTGCGCCTTCTATCTCGCCAAGGCGGGGCTCAAGGTCCGCATCGTCGAGGCGCGCGGCGTCGTCGGCGGCGCCGCGGTGACCGAGGAATTCGCGCCGGGTTTCCGCAATTCGGTCGCGAGCTACACGGTCAGCCTGCTCCAGCCCAAGGTGATCGCCGACATGAAGCTCGCCGATCACGGCTACCGCGTGATCGAGCGGCCGATCAGCAATTTCCTGCCGCAGGAAGATGGCGGCTATCTCAAGCTCGGCGGCGGGCTCGAGCGCACCCAGGCCGAGTTCCGCAGATTCTCTGCCCGCGACGCCGACGTGCTGCCCCAATATTATGACGCGCTCGAAAATGTTGCCGAACTGCTCCGCGACCTCGCGCTGCGCGTGCCCCCCAATGTCGGCGAAGGCTTCCGCACCCTGATCGACGGCGCACGGCAGGGGCGCCGCTTCGCGGGGCTCAGCCTCGAACAGCAGCGCGACGTGCTCGACCTCTTCACCAAGTCGGCGCGCACGATGCTCGACAGCTGGTTCGAGAGTGAGGCGGTGAAGGCCGCCTTCGGCTTCGACGCCGTCGTCGGCAATTACGCCAGCCCCGACACGCCGGGCAGCGCCTATGTCCTGCTCCACCACGTCTTCGGCGAAGTGAACGGCAAGAAGGGCGCCTGGGGCCACAGCGTCGGCGGCATGGGCAAGATCACCGAGATCATGGCGAAGGTCTGCCGCGACCTTGGCGTCGAGATCAGCCTCGAAAGCCCGGTCGAGAAGGTGCTCGTCGACGGCGACAAGGCGGTCGGGGTGAAGCTCGCCGGCGGCGAGGAAATCGCCGCCGCGCGCGTCATCGCCAATGTCGGGCCGAAACTGCTCTACGAACGGCTGATGGACGCGTCCGACCTGCCGGGCGATTTTCAGCGCCGTATCCGCGGTTTCAAGGCGGGCAGCGGCACCTTCCGCATGAATGTCGCGCTGTCGGAACTCCCCAAGTTCACCTGCCTGCCCGAACCCGGCGAACATCACCAGTCGGGGATCATCCTCGCGCCGACACTCGACTATATGGACCGCGCCTTCCTCGACGCGAAACAGTTCGGCTGGTCGAAGAAGCCGATCGTCGAAATGCTCATCCCCTCGACCATCGACGACAGCCTCGCGCCTCCCGGTCAGCATGTCGCCAGCCTCTTTTGTCAGCAGTTCGCGCCCGAGCTGCCCGATGGTCGCGACTGGGACGACGAGGAAGGCGCCGCCGCCGACGCGATCATCGATACCGTCGAGGCACATGCGCCGGGCTTCCGCGGCAGCATCGTCGGCCAGACGCGCCTCAGCCCCAAGGGCCTCGAGCGCAAATTCGGGCTGATCGGCGGCGACATCATGCACGGCAATATGACGCTCGACCAGCTGTGGGCCGCGCGCCCGGTGCTCGGCAACGGCGGCTATCGCGGCCCGGTGAAGAACCTCTATATGTGCGGCGCTGGAGCTCACCCCGGCGGCGGAGTCACCGGCGCGCCGGGGCATAATGCCGCCGAAGTGGTGCTACGCGACCGGGGTTTCTTCGCGCCGAAGTGGCGCGTCTGATCCGAACCCCATCGGCTGCGGCATCGCGGGGCGCGCGGCGCGCTCGCGCCGCAGCCGATCGACCAGCGCTGCATCGTCGATCGCGCCGGTAAAACGCATCTGCCGCGCGACGACGGCGAAGTCACCGAGCGTCAACCCGCCGAGCCGGTCGAGCGTCGCCGGCGCTTCGCGCGCGAAGAAGTGTGCGAACGCCCGCCGCGCCCGCACCTCGTCGAGCGCGCGCATTTCGACCTTGAACACAAAGCGGCGTGCTGACGCGGGGTCGAGCTTCGCCGCATGGTTCGTTGCCGCGGCGAAGGGCAGCGAATGATCCTCCATCCAGGTCAGTAGTTCGTTGACCCGGCTCACCTCCCAGCTGTGCGCCGCCCCCTGCCGGTCGGCGAGCAGCGAATCGACCTCATCGAAGAACAGCATTGCCCCCTGCCGCCGCGCCTCGGCGAAGGCCCCCGCGATCGCTTTCTCGGTTTCGCCGACCCATTTGGACATCAGGTCCGACGCGCGCTTGATATGCAACGGCCGCCCCAGCCGCCGCGCCAGCGCCTGCACCGCCTCGGTCTTCCCCGTTCCGGGAGGCCCGGTGAGCAGCAGCGAGAAATCGGCGAGGCCGCCCTCGCACGCCAGGCTGGCGAACAGCGCCGGAAGGTCGGTGTCGGCGGCGAGCAGCATCTCGTCGAAATCACGCGGCGTGCGCGGTTCGATCGTCTCGCCGCGCATTGCGCCCAGAATGGAGCCTGCGAAGCGGCTCGCGCTGTCGGCGTCGCCCGCCAGCGCGGCCGCGCGGGCCGCGACGCGGAACAGCGATGCGGTTTCGGGCGCACGCGCGGCGAGCGCGACGAGCGCCGGATCGACCGCGACCTTTTCCTCGCTGCTGACCCGGTCGAGCATGCTCGGGCTGTGCGCGATGCTCGGAAAGTCCATGCGGATCGACAGGCTGAACCGGCGCAGGATCGCCGGATCGACATCGGCGATGCAGTTCGATGTCCAGATGACCGGGACGACATTCTCCTCGAGCAGCCGGTTGACGAACAGCTTCGACCCCGACCGGTTGCGGATGCGGCCATCCTGTTCGATTTGCGCATTGCCGAGCAGGTCTTCCATTTCGTCGAACAGCAACAGCGCACGCCCGCGCTTCTCAAGCGTCCGCAGCGCCAGACGCAGCGCGGCGACGCGGTCGAAACGACTCGGTTCGTCGCCGTCGCTGTCGGCTTCGCCCACCGCATGCAGCGGCTCGCCGAGCGACGCCGCGAGTGTCCGCGCCAGCTCGGTCTTCCCCGTTCCCGGCGGGCCGTGGATCAGAATGTTGATCCCCCGCGCGCCGCCAGCCATCGCTCCGCGCAGCAGCGCAAGCGCCAGATCGGCTTCGCGCTGCTGCGCGGGAAAGTCGGCCATCGCATGGCGCGCGGTCTGGCGGCGACCGAGCAGGCCGTCGATCAGACTGTCATGCTGCCCTGTCTTGGCGTCGAGCAGCCGCTCGAACGACCAGCACAGGCCGAACTCGACCTTGCCCTCCTTGCTCGTCCAGCGACCGACGAGGTCGAGCCGCACCACTTCGGCGGTGCGAATGGCATGCGGGGCAAGCCCAGTGAGCGTTCCGACCAAGGCCTCCATGTCGAGCCCCTCGACCTCGACCAGCTTGGCGAGGCTGCGCGTCAGCGGCCCGCGCTCCATCGCGGTGACGAGCAGCAGCAGCGCACGCTCTTCGGCGGCGAGATCGAGCGCGTCGGCCAGCCGGTTTGCCTGCATCAGGCTTTCGTCCTCACGCGCATTGGGCGCCGGGGCCATGGGCCCGAGCAACGCCGTGCGCGCGATGGTCTTTTCGTCGAACCCGAGCGCGGCGGCGCGCGCGCGGGCCCAGCCGAGCAGGACCCGGCCGGTCTTGGTCTTGCCCGGATGATCCGTGGCGACGGCCCGCGCAAGCGCGCGAGCCCAATGGCTGTCGTGCAACATAAATACCTGCCTGCGGCGGGCGGACGCACGGCGCCCGACGGCTGAGTTGATGTTGGCGGGTTGAAATTGCGGCAGCGCCCGGGCGCACCGCGTCAGGAAAAACGCGCTACGACAGCGGGCGGATGCCGCAGGGTTTCAAACCCTGGTTTGTTCGGCGGTCCGACACGTCACGTCTCCAAAAAAGCCCGAATCCGGGCCAACGGGATTTCGCCGATAAGCGATTTCCCGCTTGCAGGCAAGTTTCAGGCGGTCGCGGGCCGGGCGCGGCGCATCGCGAGGAAGATCGGCAGCCCGGCGGCGGTCAGCCCGAGGCTCCACAGGCTGGCTTCCCAGCCGGCGCCATAAAAGGCCCAGCAGCTGTAGAGAAAACCGAGCAGCGTCAGGGCGACGAACCCCGGCGAGGCCTTGATTGCGCCGCTGCGCTCGAGCTTCAGCGCCGCGAGCGCGCCGACGATGTAGAAGATGATTGCGGTCGAGGTCGTCACCAGCACCATGAATTTGAACAATTCGGCCAGCCCGCGGGCATAGTTCGCATAGACGACGAAACTGGCGAGCGCGCTCGACACGATCTGGGTGAACCAGGGCACGGCAAAACGGTTATCGCGCGCGAAGATCGGCGGCAGCAGGCCGCGATGCGCCAGGTCGCGCGGGATTTCGCCCTGCAAGAGGACGAAGCCGTTGAGCGCGCCGAGCGCCGCGATCGCGGCGAACAGCGCGACGGCCTGCCCTGCCGAAGGGCTGACGAGCGTGCCGAAAAAGGTCGCATAGGCGGCGTTCGACGCCTCGAGCGTTTCGAGCGGCAGCAGCAGGGTGACCGCCGTGCAGGACAGCAGATAAAGCAGTCCGGTCGTCGCGGCTGCGATAATCGTCGCGCGCGGGATCGTGCGTTCGGGTTCGCGTACCCGGTCGCCGACGACGCAGGCGCTTTCGAAGCCGAGCAGCGCGAACAGGGTCAGCGTCGCGGCGGTACCGATATTGTCGAGGCTCACCGGCTGGGTGCCGACCATCGTCGGGGTCGGGGCGGTGCCATTGCCCCATAGCCACAGCGCCACCAGCACCGCGCCGACGACAGGGATCAACTTGAGGCCGAGAGTGAGCAATTGCGCCCCGCCGGCACGGCGCACGCCCATCAAATTAACGAGGGTGAAGAACCAGATGAAGCCGATCGCGATCAGCGCGGTACTCGCGCCGCCATCCGCGAGCGCCGGCACAAGGATCGACAAATTGCTGATCGCCGCCACCGCGAGCGTCGCGACGACGGTCCAGCAACTGATCCAGTAACTCCAGGCCACGATGAAGCCGGTCCCGGGGCCGAAGGCCGCGGCGGCATAGGTGTAGGTCGCGCAGCCCGTCGGGAGCCGCTTCGCCAGCCGCGCGAAAGCGACCGCAAGGCACAGGGTCCCGGCGATCGACACCCCCCAGCCGATGACCACGTTCCAGCCGAGCGGGGCGAGGTCGCGCGGCAGCAGGAAGACGCCCGACCCGATCATGTTTCCCATGCCGAGCGCGACGCACATCAAAAGGCCGAGCTTTTGGCCCGGCCTTTCGTCGTTGGTTTGCGTGACCGTCACCCGATCAGAACTTGGCGCCCAGCCGCGCCCCGATCGTCCGGGGCTGGTTTACCAGAATCTGCACACGGCCGTCGCACTGGCCGCAGTTCGAATAACGCGCCAACTGCGCGCGCTCGTCGAATGCATTCTGCAGGAACAGTTCGAAACTGTACGAACTCCATTCGAAGCCGGCGGCGAAATCGACCGTCGTCGATCCCTTGACCCGGCCCAGCGCGGTCGCGGTGTCGACGCGGATGTCCGGGGTCGCGGATCCGCGATGCGCGATCACCGACTGGAAATGCATCTCGCCCGGTCCGACCGGGAACTGGTACCGCACCGTCGCATTGCCGTTGAACTTCGGCGTCACGGGCAGGCGCGTGCCTTTCTTCGCGGCGATGAACTTGTCCGGATCGGTCGGATCGTCGGTGGCACAGACATAGGTCGGATCGTCGAATGTGCACAGATTGTTGCGCGTCTTGGCGTCGGTATAGGATGCCGCCGCCGTGATGGTGAGGCCCTGAGTCGGTCGGATGTTGATATCTGCCTCGATCCCCTTGATCCGCGCGTTCGGACCATTGTGAATCTCGGTAAAGCTGTTCTCTCCCAGGAATGAGAACTGGAAGCGCTTCCAGTCCTGCATATACACCGCCGCGTTGAGTCGGACCATGCCGTCCGCCAATGTCGTCTTGATCCCCAGCTCATAGTTGGTGAGGAAGTCGGCGGCATAGGGTGGAATCGTGCCGCGCCGGTTGATGCCGCCGGGGCGGAAACCGCGCGACCAAGTCGCATAGGTCATCACATCCTCGCTGGGCTTCCAGGTCAGGTTCACGCGGTGCGTGAACCCCGTGTCCTTGGTACGTTTCGGTACCAGTTCGCCGCCGACGAAATCGGCGAGGTTGGTGCAGGGACCACCCGGTACCGCGGCGGGCAATAAGGTGCCGCCCGGATTGTCGCGCAGGGTTGCGCCCGTCGTCGTGTAACAGCCCGCGACGCCGGTGCGCGAACTGCCCGCGCCGTTGAACGGAGGGCCGTTCGGATTGCGGCCAAATCCGAAGAAGCCGATCAGGCTGTTATCATATTTATAATAGCGGCCGCCGCCGGTCAGCGTCAGCGTTGGGGTGATATCGAAGCTCGCTTCGCCGAATGCCGCATAATCCTTATCGACGCGCTTCTGCTCGGTCAGCCATAGCGTGCCGGGCAGGCCGTTGACCGACAAGGCGTCGGCAAGGCCGGGAACCTTATAGTCTTGGTGGATCTGGTTGCTCTGGCGCTGGTAGAATAGCCCGGCGACAACGCGGAAGCGTTCGTCCTGCGGCGACGACACGCGCAGTTCCTGGCTCATCTTGCGGAAATGGTCGGTCCCGATGATGAACTGGCGTGGGTCGATGGTGTTGCCGGCATTGTCCGAAAAATAGAAATAATTGGCAAGACCGCCGACCGGTTCGTAGAGTGCGTCATAGGCCTCGGCATAGTCGGTGTAGTCGTTGATCTGATACGCTTTGCGGTCGAGATAGGCCCCGGCATAGGTGATGTCGAAATTGCCCAGCTTGCCCTCGATTGTCAGCGCCGCCTGGATGAATTTGTCGCTACGTTCGTCGGGGTAAAAGCGCTGGACCTGCAGGTCGCCGACACGCGGGTCCTGTGCAAAGGTACCGCTGCTCGTCTGCTTCTGGTACAGCAGGGTCGGTGTCACCGTCCAGTTGTCGTCGAGGTCGACCTTCAGCGCGGCGCGACCGCCATAGATTTCGGCATCGTTGAAATTCTTCTTCACGAACCCGGCGTTGTTGACCGAGATGCCATCGCGGATACAGCCATCGATATCGCCGTTCCCGTCGCGGGTGGGCGTGCCGCAGAAGGTCCGCGTGCCGGGCACATTGTCGATATAGCCCGCGTCGCGCTGATACCAGCCGACTAGGCGCACCGCCGCCATCTCGCTGATCGGGGCGTTGATCATGCCCTCGATCTTGCCGCCCATGCCGCCGCTCTTGACGCTGTTGAGCTCGCCGTCGACGCGGCCTTCGAAGCCGCTGGTGTCGGGTTTGTTGGTGATGATGCGGATCGTCCCGGCCTGCGACGAGGCGCCGTACAATGTGCCCTGCGGTCCCGCGAGCGATTCGATGCGCGCGATGTCATAGACATGGACGTCGAGCGTGCCGCCGATCGTCGTCACCGGCTGTTCGTCGAGATAGACGCCGACGCTGGGCAGTGAACCCGAATGGTTGCCGTCGCCGCCGCTGGCGACGCCGCGCATATAGACGGTCGTCACGCCGGGCTGGCTCGACTGGAAGGACACGCTTGGCAGCAGCTTCGAGAAATCCTCGAAATTGCCAACGTTCAGCTGGTCGAGCTTGCGGGTGCCCAGTGCCTGGATGCTGATCGGGACATTCTGGAGATTTTCTTCGCGCTTCTGCGCGGTGACGATGATTTCGTCGTCATAGCCCTTGGTGTCGGCTTCCTGCGCCAGCGCAGGCGTCGAGGAAAGCACCGCGCCCGACAGCGAAGCCAGAAGCAGCGCGCGGCGCGAAAATTGGACCCGCATAAAAGACCCCCCTAATATGTGCGATCGCCGTTGCTGCGGCGGAAAGGGAAGCTTGAACAGTTTCACGGCGTCGTCAATCACGCCGCCGCCAAACGGGGAGTGCCGACCACCGTTTCGTCGGCACTATGACAAAATTGCAACAATCGTGTCAGGCGGTGGCGGGATATTGCGTCAGCGCCGGGCCCAGCGCCTCGACGAGCGGTTCCAGCCATTCTTCCATGGCGCGCCACTGGCCGACGCCGTCGCGATTGATCGGCCGTCGCACCTGTTCCGAACTCGCGGTCCGCACCGCGCGCTCGTTGGTGTGGAAGTCGAGGCACGCCGGTTCGAACGGCACGCCGAGATAGTCCAGCAACGCGCGCACTTCGCCCTCGAGGTCGTCGATCAGCCTTTCGTGGAATACGCGGTGGATTCGCCCCGGCATGGCCCGGTCGAAATGGTCCATCAGTTCGACATAGTCGGCATAATAGCGCCCCATGTCGGCGAGGTCGTAACTGAATGCCTGCCCGCGGGCAAAATGCTGTTTATAATTGGAGAAACAGCAATCCATCGGGTGGCGCCGTGCGTCGATGATTTTCGCATGAGGAAGGATCAGCCGGATGAAGCCGGTATGCAGCCAGTTGTTCGGTAGCTTGTCGATATAGAAGGGCTTGTCGCTCTTTCGCTGGACCAGCGTGTCGTGCAGATATTGCTCGCCCAGTTCGCGTGCGTCCGCCGCCGACAGCTTGGCGATGCCCCCCATACCCCGCGCCTTGGCGTAAAGCTTGGGGATGTCTGGCAATTCCATCGTGCCCTCGACCATCGAATGGCTCGACAATATCTGCTCGATCAGCGTCGATCCCGCGCGCGGCATGCCGACGATGAAAATCGGATCGGGCGCGGCGGCGCCATGGCCGCGCTGCGCTTCGAAAAATTCGGGGGTATACAGCGACACGGCATGATCGACCGCGGCGCGCGTCTGGTCGGCGTCATAGGGCAGCAGTCTTTTGCGCAGGGCGTTGCCCGTCGCGTAATGATCGAAGGCCTCGGCCGCCTGTCCCCGGTCCTCCTGCGCCTTGCCCAGCGCGAAATGGAGATGGAAGCGGTCCTCGGCGGCGATGGCGTCGGTGTCGAGCGCGTCGCGCATCGCCGCGATGTCGTTCTCGTCGAACTTCAGCGTCTTGAGATTAGCGAGGCTCCACCACACCTCGCCGAGCGTCGGCGACAGGGCGAGCGCCTTGCGATAGGCGGTAATCGCGTCGGCCTGCCGCCCCACCGTCTTGAGCATATGCCCATAGGACATCCAGATCTTCGGCTGCTTCCCAAAGCCCTTGAGCACCTGTTCGTACAGCTCGAGCGCCTCGTCGAACTCGCCGACGCGGCCCAGCGCCGCCGCCTTCAGGTTGGCGTTGGTCAGATTGTCGGGATCGATCCTTTGCAGCTTGTCCAGCTCTTCGACCGCCTCGCCCGAACGGCCCTGGCGATGGAGGACGGTGGCGAGGTTCGAGCGCGCGGCGAGAAATTCGGGCGCGAGGTCGAGCGCGCGGCGCAGCAGCGCCTCGGCATCGCGATAGCGTTCGATCCGCGCCGCCAGCTCGGCGAGCATGCGGATCGCCGCGACGTCGAACGGATCGCGCTTCAGATGCGCCTTGAGCGCCGGTTCGGCGTCGTGCAGCCGCCCCTCGAACAGCGCGAGCGCGGCCTCCATCAATGCGGGGTCGCGGATCGCCCGGCTGATCGAGCTATGCGCGGCGCCCGATGTCATCGCCTCAACCCTTGGTCCGCGCTTTGGTGACCGCCGCGCGCAGGCCGTCGTAACCGATCTGCCCCTGCAGCAACTGGTTGCCGACGACCCAGGTCGGGGTTGCGTTCAGCTGCAACTGGCTTGCGATGGCGAGGTTGGAGTCGAGTTCGCGCTGGAACAAAGCTTCATTTGCGGTCGCATCGGCAGTGCCGTCGGTGACGACGCCGGCCTTTTCGGCGGCCGCGAGGATCGCCCCTCGATCGAGCGACGATGCCTGGAACATCGCATGGTGGAACGCGTCATATTTGCCCTGCCGCGCGGCGGCGAGCGCCATCAGCGCAGCATCACGGCTCTGCGGGGCGATGATCGGCAGTTCGCGGAACACCACTTTCAGCCGACGATCGCTGCGAATCAACCGGTCGAGGTCGGGCAGGCTGGCGCGGCAATAGCCGCAGGCATAATCGGTGAAGACCGTGAGCGTTACGTCGCCGTCGGCATTGCCCGCCCACGCGCCGGCATAGGGTTTTTCGAGCGCCGGGCGGATCGCGTCGATCGCCTTCGCCATCTCGCGGTCGCGCTGCGCGGTCAGCGCCTCGGGAATGAGCTGCGGATTGGCCTTGATATAGTCGGCGACGACGGTCTCGACCTCGCTCTTGGACAGGCCACCGCTGAAACGGCCGCCGAGCCAAAAGGTCGCGCCGAGCAACAGCAGTCCGCCGAGCGCGATTACCCAGCCGGGCGCGGGCAGGGCGACGCCGCTCGCTCCGCCGCGCGGCGGCTGCGGGCGTTGCGGCGTCCGATCATCGGGCGCCGGCGTGGAGACCGATGGCGGCGGCGTCGCCGATGCCGCTTTGGCAGGCTTGGCCGGCGTCGTTTTGGGTGCCGCGAGTTCGATGCCCGGTTCGCTCGCGAACAGCGGCAGGTCGGGCGCGGCCGGCTTGGTCGCGGCGGTTGCGGCCGCCGCTTCCTGCGCCTCGCGTGCGAGCAATTGTTCAAGCCCCGATGGCGGCGGTCCGGCTTCGATCCGCGGCGCGGGGCGCAGTTTTGTCGCCGCCTCGCCCAGACTTTCCTTGCTCGCCTTGGCGGCCTGGCCCAGCGCTTCGCCGGCCTTGCCCGCGACATCGCCCAGCCCGCGTTGTGCGTCGCTCGACAATTTGCCGACCTTTTCGCCGAGCGCTATCTTGTCCCACGCCTTGGCGCTCGCGGCGGCGGCGGCGGCGCTGCCGCGCGCGGTTCCACGGCCGAGAGCCTTGGCAGTCCGCGCGGTGGCATCGGCTGTACGTCCGGCGAGTTTACGCGAGCGGCGCGGAATTTCCATCGCCTCGACCCGAGCGGGAACATCGGCCCTTTCGCCGACGCGGATCGTCCAGTCGGCAAAGGCGCTGCTGCCGTCGCGGATCGCCCGCCACAGCCCGTGTGCGCCGGCCTTCAGCCGCTCGCCATCGACTGCGGGTTTGCGTGGGGCGTGCGTCTCGGCCGGATAGCGCGACACGTCGAGTCCGATCGGCGGCACCTCGCGTGGCTTGGCCAGGCCACCATCGTCGCGTGTCTCGGTCGATGCGGCGCGTGCGCCATCGTCGGCGGGCGCCGGGTCACGCAGCCACGGCTGGTAATAATCGTCTTTTCTATCAGTCACTTGTTGCCCTTGCGCATCGATATGGACGATGCGTCCCCGCTTCGTGCGTTCGAATCTAGCGCCGTTTGCGTTCGCGTTCCACCTCGGCGCGCGCGACCAGCGAAATATCCTGTGCACGAATCCAGTCGGGCGACCCCTCGGGCAGGCCCTGCATCGCGAGGTCGGCGTTACGCAGCGCGAGCATCGCCTGTCTACCCTCGAGCTGGTAGCGTTCCGCCGAGGCGAGCGCGGCGCGCGGCTGGTCGCCCTTGTTCGCATAGACGATGCCGAGCTGGTACCAGGCAAAGGGGTTCTGGTTGTCGAGCGCGATCGCGGTCTTCAGCACCTCTTCGGCCTCGGGGAAATTGGCCGGCTCCTCGGTCGCGATCAGGGCGTGGCCGAGCAAGGCGGCGATCAGCGGCTGCGAGCGCGAATTGGTGACCGCCTTGCGCAGCGGCGGGATCGCTTCCTTTGGGCGCCCCGATTCGAGCAGAACCTGGCCTTCGAGCTCGAGGAAATAGGGGTCCTCGGGCGCGGTGGCGAGCAGGCCTTCGACTTCGGCAAGCGCTTTTTGAGGATAGGCACTCTTGTGCCAGGCATAGGCGCGCGCATAGCGGGCCGGCACGCTGGTGTTGCTTTCGGGATATTTGCGCAGCGTGCGTTCGGGTTCGGAAATGAAGCCCTGCAGCTTCGCCTTTATCCGCTGGAACCGTTGTTCGATCGCCGGGTCGGCGGGCTTTGCCCACGCCGCATCGACGACATAGACTTCGCGCAGCGACTGGATGCGGTCGCCCGACATCGGGTGGGTGCGGCCATAGGCCTGGTCGTCGTCCTGCTTGACGCCATAGCGGAATTCGAGATTCTGGAGCTTCTTGAAAAAGGCCAGGCTGCCGCGTCCGCTGATCCCAGCCTTCGACAGATATTGCGCGCCTGCGGCATCGGCGGTCGATTCCTGGATACGGCTGAACGCGAGGAACTTGCCGAGCGCGGCCTGCTGTCCCGCCATCATGATCCCCATGCCGGCTTCGCCCCCGCCTGCCGCGATCGCCGCCGCGCCGAGCAACAGGCTGAGCAGCGAAATGCTCGTCGCCGCCTTGGCGCCGTCGTTGATGCGGATCGCGTGGCCGCCCATGACATGGCCCAGCTCGTGCGCGAGCACACCCTGCACCTCTTCGGCGCTGTCGGCAGCGTCGATCAGTCCCGCAAAGACATAGATGTCCTGGCTGCCCGCGACAAAGGCGTTGATGCTGCGCTCGCCGAGCAAATGGACACGCACCTGCCCCGGCTGCAGCCCCGCCGCGACCAGCAGCGGGTCCATCATGTCCTGGAGCAGCGCTTCGGTTTCGGCGTCGCGCAGGATCGACTGCGCCGCCACCGGGCGCATCGCGACCGCGAGCAGGACGACGACCGTCATCAGCAACCGGACCAGCGAACGCCAGGCGTCGGCCCGTATCAGGCGCTGCGGCGGGGAAAAACTCATCACATATGTCCTTGCGCCGAGCGCCTGAACCTCAACTGAAGCCATGAAGGCCTTGTGGGGTTCAGGACGCTCGGTGGCAAGGCTGCGATCGCTATGATGCGATCAATTGCCGCCAATCGGGGTCCGCCGATCAGTTGCCAAAGGTGCGCTGCCACCAGCCACGGCGGGGTTCGCCGTCAGGGGCTTCGTCGCCGCCGGCGGGGACGGGTTCGCCGTCCTGCGCCGCGACCTCGGTCGATGCGGTCGCGGCCTCTTCGGCTGCGGCGGCCGCTGCGGCCTTGGTCTTGCGCGGCGCGCGCTTCTTGGGCGCGGGCTTGGCGGGTTCGACCGCGGCTTCGGCTGCGGCGACGGTTTCGGTCGTTTCCTCGGCGACGGCTTCGACGGGTGCGGGCGCTTCGGCCGCTGCGGCGGCTTCGGCCTCTTCGGCGGCGATCTGCGCCTTGGTCCGGCGCGGCTTGCGCTTCGGCTTTTCAGCGACGGGCGCTTCCTCGATCACCGGCTCGGCGGCGACTTCGGCCTCGATCGGGGCTTCGGCTTCTGCGGCCTCGGCCTCTTCGGCTCCCTCATCACGCGGCTTGCGGCCACGACCGCCGCGGCGGCGGCGCGGCTTGGCTGCGGTTTCGCCTTCGGCCTCGACGGGAACTTCGGCGACCGCTTCGGTCACCGCGTCGCCGGCGTCGTCATCCTCGGGCGCGTCGCCTTCGCGGTCTTCGCCTTCGGCGCCTTCACCGATCTCATTGCCCTCATCGTCACGGCGACCACGGCGGCCACGACGGCGACGACGACGGCGCTTGCGGCCTTCGCCATCGGTGTCGGCGTCGCCTTCTTCGCGTTCGCGGCGGGCGGGGCGCTCGGTCTTTTCCGCCTCGGCTTCGGCCTCGGCCTCTTCTTCCTCGTCGAAATATTCCTCGTCGTCGTCATCGTCCTCGATCGGGGCGATCGGGGCGAAGCTACGGCGCGCGACTGGCGGCGGGCCGCCTACCTCGATTGCCATGCGCGCGCCTTCGGTCTCGCCGTCGGGCAGGATTTCGACGCTGACGCCGTACAGATCCTCGATCTCGCGCAGTTCGCGGCGCTTTTCGTTGAGCAGGTAGAAGGTCGCTTCCTGGCTCGCGCGCAGGATGATCTTGCTGCCCTTGCCGCGTGCGGCTTCCTCTTCGATCATGCGCAGCGCGCTGAGGCCCGCCGACGACGCGGTGCGGACGAGGCCGGTGCCTTCGCAATGCGGGCAGGGGCGGGTCGAGGCCTCGAGCACGCCGGTGCGCAGGCGCTGGCGGCTCATCTCCATCAGCCCAAAGCCTGAGATACGGCCGATCTGGATGCGCGCGCGGTCGTTCTTCAGCGCGTCCTTCATCGCGCGCTCGACCTTGCGGACGTTCGAACCATGATCCATGTCGATGAAGTCGATCACGATCAGCCCGGCCATGTCGCGCAGACGCAGCTGGCGCGCGATCTCGTGCGCGGCTTCCAAATTGGTGCTGACCGCGGTTTGCTCGATATTATGCTCGCGCGTCGACCGGCCCGAGTTGATGTCGATCGACACCAACGCCTCGGTCGGGTTGATCACGAGGTAACCGCCCGATTTCAACTGGACGACGGGATTGAGCATCCCGGCGAGCTGGTCCTCGACGCCATAGCGCTGATAGAGTGAGACGGGGTCGGCATATTGCTGGACGCGCTTGGCGTGGCTCGGCATCAGCAGCTTCATGAACTGCTTGGCGGCCTTATAGCCCTCCTCGCCCTCGACGATCACTTCCTCGATATCCTTGTGATAGATATCGCGGATCGCGCGCTTCACCAGGTCGCTGTCCGAATGGATCAGCGCCGGGGCGCTCGACCCCAGGGTCTTTTCGCGAATCTCGTCCCAGACGCGCGCCAGATAGTCGAAGTCGCGCTTGATCTCGACCTTGGTGCGGCTCATCCCGGCGGTGCGCACGATGCAGCCCATCGTCGGCGGCAGGTTGAGCTCGTCGACCATGGCTTTGAGCTTGCGGCGGTCGGCGCCGTTCGAAATCTTGCGGCTGATCCCGCCGCCGTGCATCGTGTTGGGCATCAGCACGCAATAACGACCGGCGAGCGACAGATAGGTGGTCAGCGCGGCGCCCTTGTTGCCGCGTTCTTCCTTGACGACCTGCACCAGCATCACCTGACGGCGGCGGATGACGTCCTGAATCTTGTAGCGGCGACGCAGCGACATGCGGTTTTCGCCGTCCTCGTCCTCGTCGCGGCGGCGGCCACGGCCGCGGCCGCCCTTGCGGCCGTCGCGCCCGCGCCCGCGGCCCTTGCGGTCGCCGCGGCCGTCCTTGTTTCCTTCGGCACCCTCTTCGGCTTCGCCCTCGGCGTCGCCATTTTCGTCATCGCCTTCGTCGCCGTCATGGTCTTCGCCGACGGTTTCGGGGGCCGGGGCGTCGCCATTGTCGTCGTCATGATATTCGACGTCGGCGACATCGCCTTCCAGCTCGTCGAGGTCTTCCTCGGCGCGCATCGCGGCTTCGGCGGCATGCTCGGCCTCTTCGCGGAGCAGCGCTTCGCGATCTTCCTTCGGAATCTGGTAATAGTCGGGATGGATTTCGCTGAACGCGAGGAAACCATGGCGATTGCCGCCATATTCGACGAACGCCGCCTGCAGCGACGGTTCCACACGGGTTACCTTGGCCAGATAGATATTGCCCTTGAGCTGCTTGTGCTCAGCGGACTCGAAATCAAACTCCTCGATGCGGTTTCCCTTGGTGACGGCGACACGGGTTTCTTCCCGGTGCCGCGCGTCGATCAACATGCGCGTGGTCATTATTATCACTCCAGGCGCGCCGTGGCGCGCCAACAAAAAAGGCCGCGGCGATCCGTACGGGATCGCTGCGGTCGATAGGGTTCAATGAAAAAAAGACGTTATTGCCTTGTGCGGCCCGCGTCCGGTCGTGGACGCGCATGCGGTCTTCCGCCCGAGCGACAGCAAGCGCGCAAGCGCCTGCGTCGCGGGTGAAAGAGGGCATGGCAAGCCTCATGCGGCATCAACCTGTTTGGCGGATGACCGGCCAGCGCGAATCGACCAGCGCCTGATCTTCCTTCGCTGCCCGGGCATCCGGGTGGGCCGACGGCAGGTTGCCAGGCCTGGATTGTCGGGCACCGGGGGAGAGCCGCCGTCCGGTCCGTGATCCGGTACCGATTGGGCGCGTTCCCCGCATAAGGCCCGACGGTCAGGCAATGACACCGTCAGCGTTCGGGGTGCTAGCATCGGCGTTATCGAACGGCAACAGCCAAGCACCGGAAAAATATGGGCATGGTAAAGCCCGCGGCAAGGGGCGTCGTCCGCCCAATCATGCTAAACCACCGGTTAACCCTGCCTTTTCACCATGACTTGACGCGCCATCCCTAATGACCGGTTCATTGTGATGACCCGCAGGTGGCCTTGGATGCTTTCAGATAAATACTGGACCAATCGTCCTGCCCGGCGGCATAATCGTGCCATGCTTCTCGCGTCGCTCTTCCTTTCGTCGTTGATGGCCACGCCCGCGGTGCTGGCGGGCAATATCGGCGCGATCGAGATCACGGGCGGCGAGGTGACTGTGCGTTTCGACGATTTTGTCGCCAGCGCGTCGACCTTGCTGCTCGCGGGTCCCGACCGCATCGCGCTCGACATCGCGGGTGCGCAGGCGGGGCATTCGCCGCAGGGCGCGGGGTTCGTGCGCACCGTCCGCCAGGGCCAGCAGGGTCCCGATACCGCGCGTGTCGTCCTCGACCTCGACCGGCCGGCGCTCGTCTCGAACGCGCGCTTCGCCGCCGACGGGCGCAGCCTGTCGTTCCAGTTGAACCCCGTCTCGGCAGACGAGTTTCAACGCGCCTCGCGTGGCCCCCGCGTCCAGCTTCAGCCGCCGGCGCAGTTCCGTGCCAAACCGCCCGAAAAGCGCTATTCGGTCACCGTGCCGATCGGCAAGGCGAAGCCCGCGGTCGCGCTGCCGAAGATCGAGGGACCGAACAATTCGCGCCTGCCGCTCGTCGTCATCGACGCCGGGCATGGCGGGCATGATCCCGGCGCGATCAGCCCGCACAGCGGCAAGCGCGAAAAGGACATCACGCTCGGCATTGCGCGCGCGATTCGCGACGATCTGATCGCCAGCGGCCGCGTCCGCGTCGCGCTTACCCGTTCGGACGATCGGTATCTGGTGCTCGAGGAACGCTATGGCATTGCGCGTCGGCTGAAGGCCGACCTGTTCATTTCGGTCCATGCCGACGCCGCCGAAAACCAGCAGGCGAGCGGCGCGTCGATCTACACCCTCTCCGAAGTCGCTTCCGACCGCGAAGCGGCGCGGCTCGCGGCACGCGAGAACAAGGCGAACATCATCAACGGCGTCGATCTTGGCGCGCACAGCAGCGACGTGTCGTCGATCCTGCTGGACCTGACGCAGCGTGAGACGATGAACGTCGCGTCGGACTTCGCCCGCCTGCTCCAGCGCGAGGCGTCTGACGACGTCAAGTTTCGCACCACCGCGCATCGTTTCGCGTCGTTCGTCGTGCTGAAGGCGCCCGACACGCCGTCGGTCCTGTTCGAAACCGGCTTCATCTCGAACGAGGGCGACGCCGAATTCCTCGGCTCGGCGGCGGGCCAGAAAAAGGTCGCGCGCGGCGTCCGTGACGCGGTGCAGGTCCACTTCGCGCGCCAGATCGCGTCGCTGCTCCCGTAAATTTCATTTGACCATCATCCCCCGTCCCGACAGCTTCGCCGCAAGCTGAGGGGAGAGAAATATGGGCTGGAGCAACTGGTCGGGCAGCGTCGCCGCGCCCGTCGCCGTCACCCGCCCGCAAAGCGAGGACGAACTGGCAAGTCTTGTCCGCACCGCCGCAAAGGTCCGCGCCACCGGCGCCGGCCACAGCTTCATGCCGCTCTGTGCAAGCGACGAACTGATCCTCAATCTCGATGCGCTCCCGGGCCGGATCACCGTCGCCCCCGACCGCCAGACCGCGCGCATCCCCGCCGGCTGGAGCATCAAGCGGCTGACCGCCGCGCTGTGGGACGAGGGGCTCGCGCTCGCCAACCAGGGCGACGTCAATCCGCAATCGCTCGCCGGCGCGATGGCGACCGGCACCCATGGCACCGGAGTCGATCTCGGCAATCTGTCGACGATGGCGCGCGGTTTCCGCCTGATCGGCGCCGACGGCGAAGCGCGCTGGTGCGATGCCGGCACCGACGCCGACCTGTTCCAGGCGCAGCGCCTGTCGCTCGGCATGTTCGGCATCGCGACCGAGATCGAGGCCGCCGTCGTCCCTGCCTTCCACCTTGCCGAACGCATCGAGAAGCGCCGCTGGGACGAGGTGCGCGAAAGCTATGACGACCTCGCGGCGCAGCACCGTCATATCGAGTTCTGGTTCTTCCCTCACGCCGACCATGTGATCCTCAAGACGCTTGACCCCTGCGATCCCTGCGACCCGCCGCCGCGCACGACCGACATGGAGGAGACCGCATTCCGCCGTGCGCTCGATGTGGCGGCGCGCGTGCCTTTCCTCACCCCCTGGCTCCAGCGCGGGATGATGAAGACCGGCTTCGACGGCGGCCGTCGCGGTCCGGCGCACAGCATCTTCCCGTCGGACCGCACGCTCCGCTTCGAGGAGATGGAATATGAAATGCCGCGCGCCGCCGGGCTCGATGCGCTGGTCGAGGTCGTGGGCTGGATCCGCAGGAAGCGGCTGCCGGTCACCTTCCCCTTCGAATATCGCACCGTCGCCGCCGACGATATCTGGATGAGTCCGATGAACGCGGGTTCCGTCGCTGCGATCTCGATGCACCAATATGCGAAGATGCCATGGCGGACGCTGTTCGCCGATGCCGAGGCGATCTTTCGCGGCGCCGGCGGCCGCCCGCACTGGGCCAAGCGCCACACACTGGCGCGCGGCGACGTCGACAGCCTCTATCCGATGGCCGAACGCTACCGCGCCGTCCGCCGTGCCGCCGATCCGCACGGCAAGTTCCTCAACCCGCATCTGGAAACCCTGTTCGCATGACCGACGATTTGACCCTTCACGCACACCTCATCGGCCGGCAGGGCAGCCGCGCCGACCTCAACACCCCGGTCCTCGTCCTCGACGTCGACGCGCTCGACCGCAATATCGCCGCGATGGCCAGCCTGGCTGCGTCGCATGGCGTCGGCCTCCGTCCCCACGCCAAGACGCACAAAAGCGTCGATATCGCCAAGCGCCAGCTCGCAGCGGGCGCGGCCGGCGTCTGCTGCGCCAAGATCGGCGAGGCCGAGGTGCTCGCCGCGGGCGGCATTACGGGCCTGTTGATCACCTCGCCCGTCGCGGCACCGCGCGCGATCGAACGGCTCGCGGCACTGGCGAAGAGCGCGACGGGGCTGATGGCGGTCGTCGATCACCCCGCCGTCGCAGGCCGGATCGATGCGGCGCTCGCTACCAGCCTCGATGTCGTCATCGACATCGACCCCGGCATCGCGCGCACCGGCGTCGCTTCGCCCGAGGCAGCGGTGGCGCTCGCCGAAGCGATCGCGGCCCTCCCGAACCTGCGCTACCGCGGCGTCCAATATTACTGCGGGTCCCAGCAGCATATCGAAGGCTTTGCCGACCGCCGCGCCGCGATCGAGGAGCGCACCGCTTACCTGCGAACCGTCATCGCCGCGCTGGCCGACGCTGGCTTCGCGCCCGAAATCGTCACCGGATCGGGCACCGGGACCCATCGCGTCGACCTCGATCTTGCGATCTTCACCGAATTGCAGGCGGGCAGCTATGTCTTCATGGACAAGCAATATCTCGACTGCGACCTCACCGGCGACGGCACCGTCCTCTTCGAAACGTCGCTGGGTGTCGACGCCCGCGTCGTCAGCGCCAATCATCCGGGACTCGTCACCATCGACGCCGGTTATAAAGCCTTGTCCACTGACGGCGGCGTTGCGGTGGTCCGGCGCGGTGCGGCGGAAACCGCTTTTTTCGCCTTCATGGGCGATGAACATGCCGCGCTGATCGCACCCGGCATCGGCGAAACGCTTGCGCCCGGCGCTCCGGTCACGCTCACCGTGCCGCACTGCGATCCTACGGTGAATCTCTACGACCATTATCATGTCGTCGAGAACGAGACTCTGGTCGCGATCTGGCCGGTGAGCGCAAGGGGCAGGGCGCGGTGACATGACCGGCCCTACCGCGGGTCGGCGGGGTAACATGCACCCCACCGCAACCATACTTCCCTTTCGCCCGGACACGCTTTAGAGGCTGCTCACGATGGTCGCCGACAGTCCGCCCAATTTCCGCCTGCGCCTGCGCCGCGACAGCAATGCCGTTTTCGGCTGGTTTCGCACCATGTGGGCGCGCCGCTGGTTCCGCTGGCTCGGCTATCTGGCGCTTGTCGGCCTGCTCGGGCTCTTCCTCATCTGGCTGATTTTCGCGCGCGACCTGCCCTCGGTCGACCAGTTGCGCGATTACGAACCCCCGCTGCCGACGATGGTCCGCGATGCCGAAGGCACGCCGGTGCACAGCTACGCCCGCGAACGCCGTGTCCAACTTGACTATAGCGAATATCCGCAGCTTCTCGTCCGCGCCTTTCTCGCCGCCGAGGACCGGACCTTCTTCAGCCATGGCGGCATCGACTATCCGGGCATCGCTACCGCGATCGTCACCAACATGACGAACAGTGGTCGGCCGGTCGGCGCCTCGACGATCACCCAGCAGGTCGCCAAGAACCTGCTCTTGAGCAACGAGCTCAGCTATCGCCGCAAGATTCGCGAACTGATCCTCGCGCGCCGCATCGAGGGTGCTCTGAGCAAGGAACAGATTCTCGAACTCTATCTCAATGAAATCCCGCTCGGCCGCCGCAGCTTCGGTGTCCAGGCCGCAGCGCGCGCCTATTTCGACAAGGATGTCGATCAGCTCGCGCTCCACGAAATGGCTTTCCTCGCCATCCTGCCCAAGGCGCCCGAAAAATACGGCCGGTCGCGCTTCGCCGCCGAGGGGCTGGCACGGCGCAATTTCGTGCTTGGCGAAATGTTCCGCAACGAATGGATCACCGCCGCGCAGCGCGACGCCGCGCGCGCGATGCCGCTGGGTCTCAGCGAAACGGGCAACCGTGCGATCGCGCAGGTCGGCGGCTATTATATGGAAGAAACCCGGCGTCAGTTGATGGCCCAATTCGGCGAGACCGCCGAGGATGGGCCGCACAGCGTCTATGCTGGCGGCCTCTGGGTCCGCACCGCCTATAACGGCAAGATGCAGGCGGCGGCGACCAGCGCGCTGCGCAAGGGCCTGATTCGTTACGACGCGGGCAAGGGCTGGTCGGGACCGATCGCGACGATCGAGGCCGACGACCAGTGGCAAAGCCGCCTCGCCTCCAGCTTCATCGGCATCGATTATGACGGCTGGCGGATCGCCGCGGTGCTGTCGAAAAGCGCTGCCGCAGCACGCATCGGTTTCGCCGACGGCACGACGGGCACCCTGCCGGCGGGCGCTGCGGCCCTCGGTTATCGCAAGACCGGCGGCAGCGCCTTCTCGGCGATGCGCCCGGGCGACATGATCGCGGTCAAGGCAACGGGCAATGGCGTCTATGGCCTGCGCAACATTCCCGAAGTATCGGGCGGGATGATCGTCGAAAGCCCGCATTCGGGCCGCATCTATGCGATGCAGGGCGGCTTCGACGTCCGTCTTTCGCCGTTCAACCGCGCGACACAGGCCGAACGTCAGCCGGGATCGACGATCAAGCCCTTCGTCTATGCTGCCGCGCTCGACAATGGCATGACCCCCGCGACGATGATCGTCGACGGGTCTTTCTGTGTCTATCAGGGCGCGCGCTTCGGCAACAAATGCTTCCGCAACTTCGGCGGTGCGGGTGGTTCGGGCGAGCATACGATGCGCTGGGGCCTCGAACAGTCGCGTAACCTGATGACGGTGCGCACCGCGAGCCAGGTCGGTATGGAACCGATCGTCGACACGATCCGTACCATGGGTATCGGCGAGCACGAACCCTATCTCTCGACCGCGCTCGGCGCCGGCTCGACGACGGTCGAAAAGATCACCAACGCCTATGCGATGCTTGCCAATCACGGCCGCGAACTCAAGCCGCGCGTGATCGACTATGTCCAGGACCGCCGCGGCAAGGTGATCTTCCCCGCCAATTGGAAGGCGTGCGAAGGCTGCAACAAAAAGGATTGGGACGGCCGTCCGATGCCGCGCTTCGCCAAGTCCGGCAAGCAGCTGATGGATCCGCTTACCGCCTATCAGGTCGTCCATATGCTCGAAGGCGTCGTCCAGCGCGGCACCGCGGTGCGCCTGCGCGACCTCGGCGTGCCCCTGTTCGGCAAGACCGGCACGACCTCTGGCCCCAAGGACGTTTGGTTCGTCGGCGGGTCGCCCGACGTCATCGCCGGCGTCTATATCGGCTACGACCAGCCGCGCGACATGGGCGGCTATGCCCAGGGCGGTAGCCTCGCCGCGCCGATCTTCAAGGATTTCGCGCTCGTCGCGCTCGACGATCGCCAACCGATCCCCTTCACCGCGCCCAGGGGCATCCGCATGGTGCGCATCGACCGCCAGTCGGGCCGCCGCGTATATGGCAGCTGGCCGGGCACTGACCCCAAGGCGTCGATCATCTGGGAGGCTTTCAAGCCTGAAAGCGAACCGCGGCGGACGATCCGCGAAGAGGAAATCAAGCCTGCCAAGGCCGCCAAGCGACAGGATGCGCCGGTCAGCGAGGGCAGGGGCGGGCGCAGCGACAGTGACTTCCTGGAGGATCGCGGCGGCATCATCTGACCCGCCGCGCCTTCTTCCCCTTCGGCTCGACAGGCCGTAAGGGCGTGACCAACATATTTTCAGGAGCAAGGACATGCGCGCCGAAGCGCAGGATCATATCGACAAGATCGGCGCCGCCTTGGCGCTGCTGCGCCGCTTTCTCGACTGGGATCGCGCGGTGCGGCGGCTCGACGAGCTCAACGCCAAGGTCGAGGACCCGACCCTGTGGAACGATCCGCGTGCCGCGCAGGACGTGATGCGCGAACGCCGCCGCCTCGACGAGGCGATCACCGCGACGCGCGCGATCGAGACCGAATGCGCCGACACCGCCGAACTGATCGAACTCGCCGAAATGGAGGGCGATGAGGCGATGGTCGACGATGCGGTCGCGAGCCTTGCGACGCTCGCCGCGCGCGCCGAGGAAGACAAGATTCGGGCCCTGCTCGCGGGTGAGGCCGACGCCAACGACGCCTATATCGAGGTTCACGCCGGCGCCGGCGGCACCGAGAGCCAGGACTGGGCCGAAATGCTCCAGCGCATGTACAGCCGCTGGGCCGAAAAGCGCGGGTTCAAGGTCGAACTCGTCGAATATCAGGCGGGTGAACAGGCCGGCATCAAATCGGCGACGATGCTGGTCAAGGGCGAGAATGCCTATGGCTATTCGAAGACCGAAAGCGGCGTCCACCGCCTCGTCCGCATCTCGCCCTACGACAGCTCGGCGCGGCGCCACACCAGTTTCTCGTCGGTGTGGGTCTATCCGGTGATCGACGACAATATCGACATCGAGATCAACGAGGGCGACCTCAAGATCGACACCTATCGCGCTTCGGGTGCGGGCGGCCAGCACGTCAACACCACCGACTCTGCGGTGCGCATCACCCACATCCCGACCGGTATCGTCGTCGCGTCGCAGAACGACCGTTCGCAGCACAAGAACCGCGCGACCGCGATGGGCATGCTCAAGGCGCGCATGTACGAGGCGGAACTGCAGAAGCGCGAAGCCGCGGCGTCGGGCGAATATCAAGCCAAGACCGAAATCGGCTGGGGCCACCAGATCCGCTCCTACGTCCTCCAGCCCTATCAGCTGGTGAAGGACCTGCGCACCGGCGTCACATCGACCGCGCCCGGCGACGTGCTCGACGGCGCGCTCGACCCGTTCATGGCCGCCGCCCTGTCGCAGAAGGTGACCGGCGAAAAGGTCGAGGTCGAGGATATCGATTGATGATCCGCGGCGCCGCCCTGCTCGCCGCGCTGGTGGTGCTGCCGCTGCTCGGCAGCTGCGACGCGCCGTGGGAGGGCGATAGCGACCGCACCGAGACCGCCCGCGACTTCCCGCCCGCCGACCGCCCGGTCGCGCCGACCGTCTCGACCAAATGGTCGACCGAAGAAGCGCGCGACCGGCTCAACGAGGCCGAGGATGTGATGGATTCGGCCGACGTTCGTCCCGGCATGACCGTTGCGGACATCGGCGCCGGCGACGGCTATTACACCGTCCGCCTCGCCCAGCGCGTCGGGGCGGGCGGGCGCGTGCTGGCGCAGGACATCATGCCCGAGGTGATCGAGCGCCTCGCCGATCGTATCGCGCGCGAACGGCTCGAAAATGTCTCGATCAAGCTCGGCGCGGTCGACGATCCGCGCCTCCCCGCCGCCAGCTTCGACCGCGTCTTCATGGTCCATATGTATCACGAGATCGGCGAGCCCTACGCCTTTCTGTGGCGGCTGCGCCCGGCGCTGCGTGCGGGCGGGCAGGTGCTCGTCGTCGATGGCGACCGCCCGATCGCCGACCATGGTACGCCGTTCCGCCTGCTCGTCTGCGAATTCGAGGCGGTGGGTTACAAGCTGCTGTCCTACGACGACAAGCAGCATGCGGGTGGCTATCTCGCCCGCTTCGTCCCCGACGGCAAGCGGCCGGCGCCCGAAGATATCAAGGTGTGCGAGAATCCGTGACGACGATCAATATACCACCAAACGGTCGCCCGCCCCTACCTCGCGCAGAAAGCTGACCAACCCCGCCGCCTTGGCCTGCGGCACCATCTCCTCCGCTGTCAGCCCGACCAGCGCCATCCCCGACTGGCAAACGAACAACTCGACCTCCATCGCCGTTGCTTCCTCGATCATCGGCGCGAGACTTGGCATCCCGGCCGCCTCCCGCGGGGCGTCGCCAGTGGCCGACACGCGTTCGCGGAGCAAGGCGACCGCTTCGCCCTGCAGGAAAATCCGGGTGGGCGATCCCAGCGCCGTCGCGGCCATTGCGGTTTCGAGCGCACCATAAAACCGCTGATCGTCACCCCCCGCGACGATGATGCTCAGCCCCGGCACGTCGGGCACCCCGGGTCCTTGGCGACCCCGACCTCGCGCCAGCGCCGCTCGAGCATGTCGAGGATCGCCAGCCTTCCCGTCAGGCTGGATCCCCAGCCGGTCAGCGCACGCACCGCTTCGAGCGCCGCCATCGTCCCGACCATGCCCGCGAGCGCGCCCATCACCCCGGTTTCGGCGCAATTGATCCCCTCGCGGTCGGGATCGGCACCGACAAGGCATTGGTAGCAGGGGCCGCTCTCGCGCCAACCCTCGTAAAGCGCGACCTGCCCTTCGAACGCCCCGATCGCGGCGGATAGCAGGGGGGTATGCAGCGCCACCGCTGCGCGATTGACCGCGAGCCGCGTGTCGAAGTTGTCGCAGCCATCGAGGATCAGGCTCGCGCCTGCCAACAATGCGTCGGCATTGCCGCGATCGAGCTTCTCAACCACCGCGAGCGTCTCGATATGCGGGTTGATCCGCCGCGCCGATACTGCCGCAACCTCGGACTTATGCGCGCCGATGTCGCCATCGGTGAACAAAGGCTGGCGCTGAAGGTTCGAGAGCTCGATGACATCATGATCGATGATCGTTAGTCGCCCGACCCCCGCTGCCGCCAAGTAGGTGACCGCCGGACAGCCGATCCCGCCCGCGCCGATAACCGCGACATGGCTGGTTTTCAGCTTGGCCTGCCCCGCGCCGCCGAACTGTGGCAGGATGATCTGGCGGGCATAGCGATCGAGTTCGGTGTCGGAGAGCAATTACTCCCCCGGCCGTCGCAGCTTGATGCCCGATAGGGACCCGACATTGTCGGGGATATTGTCGTCGACCGGCTCGTCATCGGCGCTCTCGCTCGTCATCCCCGTCGATCCGAACCCGCCCGCGCCGCGCGCGGTGTCATCCAGTGCTTCGACCTCTGTAAAGCTCGCCCGCTGGACCGGCGCGGGCACCAGCTGCGCGATGCGGTCGCCGCGCCTGATCTCGAACGGCTCCTCGCCAAGGTTGGCGAGGATCACCTTCACCTCGCCGCGATAATCGCTGTCGATCGTCCCCGGGGTGTTGAGGCAGGTGATGCCATGCTTCAGCGCCAGGCCCGACCGCGGCCGCACCTGCACCTCGTAGCCCTGCGGGATCGCCATCGCGAAGCCCGTCGCGACCGCGTGGCGCGTGCCGGGGCGGATCGTCAGCGATTCGGCTGCGACGACGTCCATGCCCGCCGCACCGTCGGACGCATAAGCGGGCAGGGGCAGGCCGCCGCCATTGGGCAGGCGCTGGACCCGGATTTCAATCGTGCTGGAGGGGGATACGCGCATTGAGCTCATCGGCGATCTTTTCCATCAATTTGCGGGCGACGGCCGCCTTGGGCAGCCGGTCCCAACTTTCTACGCCGTCTTTGCTAACGATATGCACCCGATTCGTCTCGCCTCCCATCGGGTCGGCGGAGACATCGTTGGCGACGATCCAGTCGCAACCTTTCTTCGCCAGTTTCGCCTCGGCATGCGCGAGCACGTCATTGGTCTCGGCGGCAAAGCCGATCAGCAAAGGCGGGCGCAGCGGACTCTTCCCGACGCCCGCCAATATGTCCGGATTCTCTGCGAGGGCTAGAGGCGGCACCGCGCCGCTGCCATCCTTCTTGATCTTCTGTGCCGACGTGTCGGCGGCGCGCCAGTCGGCGACTGCGGCGACCATGATCGCGGCATCGACCGGCAGTCCGTCCTGCACCTCGACCGCCATCTCACGCGCGGTCTCGACATCGACGCGGATCACCCCGGGCGGGGTCGGTAGTTCGACCGGTCCGGCGACCAGCAACACGTCGGCGCCGGCTTCGGCGGCGGCGGCGGCGATCGCAAAACCCTGCTTCCCGCTCGACCGGTTGGCGATATAGCGGACGGGATCGATCGGTTCGTGCGTCGGCCCGGCGGTGATCAGGATGCGGCGCCCGTGGAGCGGGCGGTGATTGGCGGGCGCGAAATCGGGTTGGCCGGTGAGCGGCGAAAGTGCGGGTGCGTCCGCCAGTGCTTTCCCGATCGCATCGAAAATCGCCGGCGGCTCGGGCAGCCGTCCTGGCCCATATTCGCCGCACGCCATCGCGCCCGCGTCGGGCTCCATCACCGTCACCCCGTCGCTGCACAGCGTCGCGACATTGCGCCGGGTCGCGGCGTGCAGCCACATCCGCACATTCATAGCGGGCGCTACGAGCACCGGCTTGTCGGTCGCGAGCAGCAGCGTGGTCGCCAGATCGTCGGCGATCCCGGCCGCCATCTTCGCCATCAGGTCGGCGGTCGCGGGCGCGACGACGACCAGGTCGGCCTCGCGGCTCAACTGGATATGCCCCATCTCGACCTCGTCCTTCAGGTCAAAGAGGCTGCTATAGACCTTGTTTTCGCTAAGAGCCGCGAGCGTCAGCGGCGTCACGAACTGCTCGCCCGCGCGCGTGATGACGCAGCGCACGACATAGCCCGCCTTGCGCAGCAGCCGGACGAGCTCGATGCTCTTGTACGCGGCGATCCCGCCGCCGATGATGAGGAGGATGCGTTTCGCGGCCATCGTCAAACTCCCGTCACCAACATATCGACCGCATTCAAAATCTCGTAGCGCCGATCGGCGAGCGACGCGACCCTGTCGCCAAGTTCCTTGCTGTCGACCGCCGATGCCAATTGCGTCGCCATGATATGGTGTTCGCCGTCAATCTCGAGCACCGGATGCAGCCGCGACAATGTCTGCGCCGTTTGCGCTGGAAGGAGGGGCACGACAAAGCGCGTGTCGAAATGGTCGAGCAGATCGCTCTGGCAATCGAGCAGCAGCGCCGCTCCGTCGCGGCTCCGGTGAACATCGAACTGCGGCATCAAAATTGCCGATATTTGGCGAGCGGCAGGCCATGTTGGCGCGTATAATCGTTCCAGCTTTCGATCGCGGCGCGATTTTCTTCCTGCCATGCCGCCTCGCGCGCCTTCTTCACCTCGACGGCGAGGCCGGTCTGGCACGCCTCGCTGACGTTGATACCAAGCTGCTTCGCCTCCTCGACCAGTTCGGCGTTCAGCGACACATTGGTCGCCTTCTTGGGGCCTTCGAATCGCGTGGGACGGTTCATCGCCATTCTCCTTGCGCATAAGATATGCGCATTTCCCGCCCCGATCAACCGACCGCGACTGGCGCGCCGAAGCGTCCGGCGCGGCCGAGTTTCCGGCGCAGGCGCCAGCCCGCGAAGCCACCCGACGCGCCGGTCCATGCCAGCGCCGCCACGGGTGCGAGCGGTCCCTCGACGATGTCGAACCGCGGCAAGCCTTCGACGAAGAACAACCAACCATAGCCGATCCCGACGGCCGCACCGGTTGCGATCCAGAGCGAAGTGGCCGCGAAACGGCGGTCTTGCGCCGCCCCAAGCAGCAGCAAGCCGCCCGAGATCGCTGCGGTCGGCCACAGGACAATCAAAGCGACCATCAGGGCAAAGGGCAGCGTCACCGCGAACATCACCCACAGGAAAAGGAAATTTTCGACAATCGCCTCTGCGGCTCCGGGATAAAGCGCTACCTCGCCCGCCGATACGATCATCATCAGCAAGGCCAGCCCGAAAATCCCCGCTTCTATCGCGGCCAGCAGCGCACCGCCGGCCAGCTGCACGACGGCTGACCGGTGCGCGAACGTCAGGAGGCGAACCACGCCATCCCCAGAACCCCCGCCGCCGCGCCGACGATCGCCGTTAGCGCATAGCGCCACCAGCGCCGTTTCTCGCCGCGCTCCCACATCAGGGGGATGTCGGGCAGCGGCGGCGCGGGCGGGGCGGCGCCCTTGCGCGGCAATTGCGCGTCGAGCCGCCGGATGATGTCGGGGATCAGCGCCAGCGTCTTGCCTTGTTCGCGGATGCCGTCGGCGAGCGCGGCTTCTGGGCCGAGCTCGTCGCGAATCCATTCCTGCACGAACGGTCCCGACACGTCCCACATATTGATCTTCGGATTGAGCATCGTCGCGACACCCTCGACCATCACCATCGTCTTTTGCAGCAGCAGCAGGTGCGGCTGGGTCTTCATGTCGAAGTCGCGGGTAATCGCGAACAGTCCATCGAGCATCTGGCCGACGCTGAGATCGCTCACTGGCTTGCCGCGCATCGGCTCGCCCACCGCGCGGAGCGCCGTCGCGAACTCCTCGACATTATGATAGTCGGGGACGTACTGCGCCTCGAAATGGATTTCGGCGACGCGGCGGTAATTGCCTGTGGTCAGGCCGTAGAGGATTTCGGCGAGCCAGTAGCGCGCCTGCCGGTTGATCCGCCCCATGATGCCAAAGTCCACGGCGGCGATCGTGCCGTCGGCCTTCACGAACAAATTGCCCTGGTGCATGTCGGCGTGGAAGAAACCTTCGGCGATCGCCTGGCGCAGGAAGGCGTTGACCAGGTTCGCCGACAGTTTCTCCATGTCGTGCCCGGCGGCGATTAGCGCGTCGCGATGCGAGATCTTGATGCCGTCGATCCAGTCGAGCGTCATCACGCGGCTCGTCGTGCGGTCCCAGTCGATTGCCGGCACCTCATAGGTCGGCACCCCGATCATCGCGTCGGCGAGCTCCGAAGCCGATGCGGCCTCGCGCCTGAGGTCGAGTTCGCGCAGCGTCCAGCGGCGGAAGTTGGCGATCACGTCGCGCGGGCGAAGCCGTGTCGCTTCGCCGCCGAGCGCTTCGAGATGCGCCGCCGCCCATTCATAGGTGTCGATGTCGCGCGCGAACTGCTTGTCGATGCCCGGCCGGCGGACCTTGACCGCGACCCGGCGGCCTTCGGTGGTGACCGCGCGGTGGACCTGGGCGATCGACGCCGACCCGACGGGGACGGGGTCGAACTCGGCGTAGAGCGTGTCGAGCGGGGCTTCGAACGCGCGCTCGATCTCTTCGCGGATCTTTTCGAATGCCACGGGTGCCAGCGCATCCTGCAGCGTCAGCAAATTGCGCGCCGCCTCCTCGCCGACGATGTCGGGCCGCGTCGCGAGCGTCTGGCCGAGCTTGACCGCGGCGGGGCCGATCGCCTGAAAGGCCGCGGCATAATCGGGAATTTTCGGTTGCACCGTGCCGAAACGCGCGATCCGGCACAGGCGCTTCACACCCGGCGGGGTCGTCGGCGCGCTTTCGATCCCGCGCAGCGCCCCGTGGCGCGCGAGGATGCGGCCCCATTTCAGCAGGCGCAGGATATGCGTGGCGGGACGGGTCAAGCTTTCCACCCGCTGTGGATCGCGACCAGCCCGCCCATGATCGGCTCGACCTTCACCGATGTGAAGCCCGCCTCGCGGATCAATTGCGCGAACGCGGGCATCGGCGGGAAACGGCGGATCGATTCGATCAGGTAGCGATAGCTGTCCTCGTCCTGCGCGATCAGCTTGCCGAGTTTGGGGACGACACGGTGCGAGTAAACATCATAGGCCTGCGCAAAGCCCGGCCATTCGTTGGTCGAAAATTCGAGGCAGAAGAAGCGCCCACCATAACGCAGCACACGGTGCGCTTCTTTCAGCGCAGCGGGGATGTCGGTGACGTTGCGGATGCCGAAGGCGATCGTATAGGCATCGAAAAACTGGTCGGGAAATGACAGTTTCTCGGCATTCTGTTCGCTCCATACCAGGCTGTCGATGCCGCGTTCGGCGGCGCGCTCGACCCCGACGCCCAGCATGTCGGGGTTGATGTCGGCGACGGTGATGCTCGCGCCCGCCGTCTCCATGCGAAAGGCGATGTCGCCGGTGCCGCCCGCCATGTCGAGAATGGTTTCGCCGTCGCGCGGTTTCACGCGGCGCACGAAACGGTCCTTCCACAGCCGGTGCATGCCGCCCGACATCGCGTCGTTCATGATGTCGTATTTGTGCGCGACGCGGCTGAACACTTCGCCCACCATCGCGGTCTTCTCGCCCGCGGGGACCTGTTCATAGCCGAAGCTGACGGTGTCGGGGGTCGTCATGGGAAAAGCGCCTTTGCGGGGAGAAACGAAGTCGAACCGGCCTTTAGCGGGGCCTTGTCGTGCAGGCAAATGGCGCGTAGCCCAAGCAGCGATATGCCCGAACTTCCCGAAGTCGAAACCACTGTCCGCGGCCTCGCGCCCTTTCTCGAGGGGCAGCGTCTGGCGTCGGTCATCACCTTCCGTCCAGACCTCCGCCGCGCCTTCCCCGCCGACCTCGCGCAGCGGCTCACCGGCGCCACCGTCACCAGCCTGTCGCGCCGCGCCAAATATGGCATCGTGTCGACCGACCGCGACGATCATATGATCTTTCACCTCGGCATGTCGGGGCGCTGGCGGACCGAGGGCGGCGAGGCGGGCAAGCACGACCATCTGCTGCTCGAAACCGGGGCGGGGCACCGGCTGTTCCTCCACGACCCGCGCCGCTTCGGCTCGGTCGACCTGATCGCGGGCGACCCGCTCACCGGCTTTCCCGCTTTCGTCACCCTCGGCCCCGAGCCTTTATCGGACGCCTTCGACCCGGCCTGTCTCGCGCGGACGTTCGCCGGGCGCCGCGCGCCGATCAAGGCGATGCTGCTCGACCAGACGATCGTCGCTGGGCTCGGCAACATCTATGTGTGCGAGGCGCTCAACATGGCGCGCATCCACCCCGCCAAGGCCGCCGCCGACGTGTCGAAGGCCAAGCTCGCGCTGCTCGTCCCCGCGATCAAGGACGTGCTCACCGCCGCCATCGCCGCGGGCGGCTCGACCTTGCGCGATTTTCTGAGTCCCGAGGGCGACCTCGGCTACTTCGCGAAGGAGTGGCGCGTCTATGGCCGCGAGGGCGAGGCCTGCGAATGCGGCGGCACGATCGTCCGCATCGTCCAGTCGGGCCGCTCGACGTTTTACTGCCCGAAATGCCAGCGCTGATGCGGGATTTTTCCCGCAAGGCCATTGACCAAAGGCCCCTCGCTGGCTATGGGCGCACCCTTCGAGCAGGGTCCGGTCGTCCGGAACCGGCCGTATCCGGACATTGATTCGCACGTTTCGCGCGATTCGGCTGCTCCGGTGACGCTGTGCTCCGACCGTACTAGACCGTTTGAAAACTGAGGAATTTATGGCCAATACGCCCCAGGCAAAAAAGCGCATCCGTCGCAACACCGCGCGCACCATCGTGAACAAGAATCGCGTTTCGCGCATTCGCACCTTGGTGAAGAAGGTCGAGAACGCCGTCGCCGCCGGTGACAAGGATGGCGCCGCTGCGGCTCTCAAGGCTGCGCAGCCCGAAATGGCGCGCGGCGTCGCCAAGGGCGTGCTCCACAAGAACACCGTCGCGCGCAAATATTCGCGCCTGACCAAGAGCGTCAACGCCATCGCCTGAATGGGCGCGTGATTCGGCCCCGTGCCGGACCAGGTTGAAAAAAGGACCCGCCGGCGTAAGCCCGCGGGTCCTTTTTTGTGTCCGTTTCGGGACGGTCCTTTGTCGCCACTTTGTGACAGGGCGATGGCATTAGTGTTGCAATGCGGTAAGTGGCGGATTTACCGCGATTCGTTCTCTGTTGACATAAATGTCACAATTAAGAAATTGAAAATAAACAATAAAATTGGTGTTTCGCGCGATTCCGCGACCTCGGGCGAGTCAAGATTTTTATTTCAGTATTTTTACATGCCGCGCTCTTGATAGACTCCGCCTCGCCTGCCTAGACAGGGACGTCATCGGCCTTCGCCGCTGGCCGCCACATCACATGATTCGCCTTCCTTCGCTGCTCGCGCGGATAGGAAGTCTGCGCCCTGCGTACGGGTGCTTGGGGATCGGTGCGCGCGGTCGCGGCGTGGCTGCCGGGGGGGCACGGCGATGGCGCGATGCGATTGGGGGACAGGTGTGATTTCAGACGGGGAGAGCTATGGCCAAGGCGGCGGACAAACGGCGATGAGCGGCGATGCCGCGGCGCTGTGGCCGCGCGTGGCCGAAGGGCTCCGCCGCGACCTCGGCGTGCGCACCTTCGACCATTGGCTGAAGCCGGTGCGTTTTGCCGACTATTGCGCCCTGTCGGGCGTCGTGACGCTTGAGGCGGCGAGCCGCTTCTCGGCCAACTGGATCAACGAACGTTTCGGCGACCGGCTCGAACTCGCGTGGCGCCAGCATCTGCCTGTCGTACGCAGCGTTACTGTGCGCGGCGCCAGCGCGGGCGCCGAGCGCGCCGCGATCCTTGCCCAGCCGCCGCTCCCGACGTTCGAGAATCCCGCCCCGGCCGCGAATCCGGCGCTGCTCGGTTTCGACCCGCGCCTGTCGTTCGACCGCTTCGTCGTCGCGCGCTCGAACATCCTCGCCGCCAACGCCGCGCGCCGCATGGCGATGGTCGAGGCGCCGCAGTTCAACCCGCTCTACCTCTGCTCGGGCACCGGCCAAGGCAAGACCCACCTGATCCAGGCGATCGCGCAGGATTATGCCGTGGCGCACCCGACCGCGACCATCATCCTGATGTCGGCCGAGAAGTTCATGCTTGAATTCGTCGGCGCGATGCGCGGCGGCGACATGATGGCGTTCAAGGCGCGGCTGCGCGCTGCCGACTTGCTGCTGCTTGACGATCTGCAGTTCGTGATCGGCAAGAATTCGACGCAGGAGGAACTGCTCCACACGATCGACGATCTGATGACTGCGGGCAAACGCCTGGTGGTCACCGCCGATCGCCCGCCGGCTATGCTCGACGGGGTCGAAGCGCGGCTGTTGTCGCGGTTGTCGGGCGGGCTCGTCGCCGATATCGAGGCGCCCGAGGACGACCTGCGCGACCGCATCATCCGTCAGCGGCTCGCCGCGATGCCGATGGTCGAGGTGCCCGACGACGTCGTCGCCTATCTGGTGAAGCATTTCACGCGCAACATCCGCGAACTCGAAGGCGCGCTCAACAAATTGCTCGCTTATGCCGCGCTCACCGGCGCACGGCTCGACCTCGCGCTCGCCGAGGACCGGCTGGCGGAAAATGTCCGCAGCGCGCGCCCGCGCATCACGATCGACGAGATCCAGCGCGCGGTCTGTGCCCACTACCGGCTCGACAAATCCGAAATGTCATCGAAGCGCCGTGTTCGCGCGATCGCCCGCCCGCGGCAGGTTGCCATGTATCTGGCCAAGGAACTGACGCCGCGCTCCTATCCCGAGATCGGGCGCCGCTTCGGCGGGCGCGACCATAGCACGGTGATTCACGCGGTCCGCACGGTCGAGGCGCTGCGCGTCAGCGACAGCGAACTCGACGCCGAAATCGCCGCGATCCGGCGCAGCCTTAACAGCTGATCCACAGACATATCCCGGACTTGTCCCCGGGATTGCCCACAAACAAAAGGCCCGCCGTCCGGATGGAAGGCGGGCCGTTTTTGACCGTTGACCGACGGGCTCAGCTCTTTTCGGGCGGTGCCACCGTGATCCGCACCTTCTCGCCCGAATTGCCGGGAAAGCCGGTGAACATCGCCTCGACCAGGTTCGGGACGATCGCCTGCAGATTATTATCGCGCGACTGTGCTTCGGCGCGGCCCTCGAACAGGCGATAGCCGTCTGACGCGCGGCTGATCTGCAGGTCGAGCCCGCTGGTATAGACGGTGAAGCTCTCGACGTCGTTATAGCCGAAGCCCGGCCCGAAGCCGCCCCACAGGAACGGGTCGCGATAGCCATAGACGAAACGGCGCCCGCCGCGGCCGGTAACCACCACCGGACGATAGAAGCCGCGGCCATAGCCGCCGCCATACCAAGGGTCGCCGAACCCCGGCGTGCTGCGTACCCGCTCGCGACCCTTGTCGATGTCGTAACCCATGCGCACGACCATGTCGGGGCGTTCGCCCGGCGCGGCGGGGCGATAGCCGAAGCGCGTCAGCTCGCCCGCGACGAGGTTGGCGTACTGGCCGAACTCGATCCCGCCAGCGAGCGCGGGGTTGCCCGCCTCAACGATGAAGCTCTGACCCTGCGGCGCGGGAAGCTGGGTCTGGAAGCGCGCGACGTCGGCCTTGAAGGGCGTCGCGCAGCCGGCGATCGCCAGCGTCGCCGCGGTCAGCGCTGCGAGGCTCAATCGGCGGAAATTCATCTTGTTCATCATCGTCTTGGCTCCGTGAGTCGGTGCACGCAAAGGCCGCTCTTTATACCATGACTATGCAGAGGCGGCTTAACCTTGATTGAACTCGCTCCATCGCACGACGGTTCAATTCGCGATATGGGGCCAGTTCTATCGAAAACAAGGATTTTGCTGCCCGAACAGGCCGCTCGCGCAAAGATTCAGTGGGACAGTTCCGGCGCGGCATGGGCGGCGCTCGGTCCCGCGACCCATGCCCTCAACCCGTCTTTTCGGCGTCGAGCATCGCCTGGTGCGCGGCGCGGGCGGCGGCTTCGGCTTCGCGCGCGCTTTCGGCATCCGCCTTGGCCCTCTCCGCCTCGGAAACGGCCTGGGCCAGTTCCTCGCGGCGCAGCGCGGCGGCTTCGGCCGCCTTCGTCGCCTTATCCCTGGCTTTGGAGCTGCTATCCTTCGCTGCCGCGGTTTCGGCGCTTTTCGCCTTTGCATCGGCCTTGACCGCCCGCTTTTCCAATCCGGCCCGGATCGCCTCGGTCGACGACAGGCGATAAGGCATCACGTCGCCCAGCTTATGGCAATATTGTGCCAGCGGTTCGACGAACGTCTCGCGCGGGACCAGCGTCAGTTCGGACAGGCGCCATTCGCCCAATTTGCGGCCGAAGGTCGCGACATAGGTTCCGACCAGCCGACCGCCGATGTCGCGGAGCCGCCATTGGCCACGCGCCGCACTGCCGTCGCCAGCGCGAACGAACGATATGTCTTCGAGGCGGCGGTCTGGCCCCGCGAACGGGTCGCGAAGAGCGGACAGCTCGGCCATTCCGCGCGGGGCTTGGCCGGCGGCGGTCCAGCGGCTCTTCTTGTCGAGATGAAACTGCACGCCGACATTGGCGGGCTCACCCGCAGCCACGCTGGCCCAATAGGCTTGCATCACCCGGGTTGCCGGTTGCCGCGCCTCGGCGATTTCGGTTTCGGGCATCGGCGTGCCCGACATGCACGCCCGTTCCTGTAACGCCGCTTGCTGGCGCGACATCATGTCGCCGACCATCAATCCGATCCAGGCTTGCGCTGCGGCCGGTCCCGGTACGGCGGTGAGCAGCAAAACGCCCGCTGCCATCGATCGCCTTGCCCCACAATATGATTGCAAGCCCCGTCTCCCCGTCGCCCCGACCTCCCTATTGGCAGGCACATCGCGGACGTCAAGCGGGACCAGGCATCAAAGCTCAGCGGCACAGCCCCAGCGCGGCATAGGCCGCGTCGAGCGTCGGCTGTGCCAACGTTTTCGCCCTTGCCGCGCCATCCTCCAGCGCCGCGTCGATCGCCGCCGTGTCGGCCTTCAGCGCGTTCAGCCGCGTCGCGATCGGGGTCAGCGTTTCGACCAGCAGTTCGCCGAGCGCTGGCTTGAACGCGCCGAAACCCTGCCCGCCAAAACGCGCCAGCACCGAATCGACGCTCTCGTCGGCCATCGCGGCATAGATCGACACGAGGTTTTTCGCCTCGGGTCGTCCGTCCAGCCCCGCCGCTTCTGACGGCAGCGGCTCGGCATCGGTCTTCGCCTTGCGGATCTTCGCCATGATCGTCTCGGCATCGTCGACCAGGTTGATCCGGCTCGCGTCGCTCGGATCCGACTTCGACATCTTCGCCGACCCGTCGCGCAGACTCATGATCCGCGCTGCCGCCGGCGGGATCGTCGCATCGGGTAGGGTGAAGGTTTCGGTCCCGGTGTCGAGGTTGAACTTGGTCGCGACGTCGCGCGCGAGTTCCAGATGCTGTTTCTGGTCGTCGCCGACGGGGACGTGCGTCGTCTGGTACAGCAGCACGTCGGCGGCCTGCAGCACCGGATAGGCGTAAAGGCCGACGCTCGCGCCCTCGCGGTTCTTGCCCGACTTTTCTTTGAACTGGGTCATCCGGTTCAGCCAGCCGATCCGCGCGGTGCAGAACAAGAGCCAGCCGAGTTCGGCATGCGCGGGCACGCGCGCCTGGTTGAACAGGATGGCCTTGGCGGGGTCGATCCCCGCCGCGATCAGCGCCGCCGCCATCTCGCGCGTATTCGCGGTCAGCGCGGCGGGATCATTATGGACGGTGATCGCGTGCAGGTCGGCAAGGAAATAGAGCTTCTCGCCCGCCATCTCGTCCTGCATGCGCACCCAGTTGCGGATCGCACCCAGATAATTGCCCAGGTGCAAATTTCCGGTGGGCTGGATGCCCGACAAGGTCCGCATGATCTATTCCTCTGTAAGCACCGGTTTGGCGCGCCGCCGCGTCAGCATGGCGATCAGATCCTTGTCAAGCGCGCCGACCAGGAAAGCGGCGGCAAAGAAGGTCACGCCACCGACCGCGCACAGCGCGCCGAGCGATCCGATCCGCTCGATTACCGACCCGGCATAATAGGCCTGAAGCTGCGGCATCAGCCACCACAGCGCCGCCGCCATCACCGCGACCGCGACCAGCTGGCGCAGGATGCGCCCGCCGAGCCGTGCGGTGAAGTGGAACCAGCCGCGTCGGTGCAGGATGATATAGAGCAACAGGCAATTGATGGAGGCCGACACCGCGGTCGCCCCGGCGAGGCCGACGATGCCATAGCGTTCGACGACATAGAGGTTGATCGCGATATTGACGATCAGCGACGCCAGCGCGGTCCATACCGGCGTGCGCGTATCCTCGCGCGCGAAGAAGCCGGGATTCAGGATCTTGACGATGACATAGGCGGGCAGGCCCGCGACCAGCGCGACGACGATATTCGCCATCAGCGCGCCATCGGCGGCGGTGAACTTGCCCCCGACGAAAAAGGCGGCGGTAAAGGCCGGGGCACAGATTGCCAATGCAGCGGCGGCGGGCAGCGTCAGCAGCGTCGCGATCTCGAACGCATTGGCCTGCAGCCTTTGGGCCTCGGCGCCGTCGTCGCTGTGGATATGGCGCGCGAGCATCGGCAGGATCGCCGTGCCCAGCGCGATGCCGACGATACCGAGCGGCAACTGGTTCAGCCGGTCGGCGAGCTTGAGCAGGGTCAGCGACCCCTGCGGCAGACTGGTCGCGAAGAAGGTGTCGACGAACTGGCTGATCTGGTAGATTCCGGCACCAAAGGTCGCGGGCAGGATCAGCATGCCCAGCTTCTTCACCTCGGGGGTGACCTTGGGTAGGCGGATGTGGAGTTTCAGCCCCGCGCGCCGCACCGACCACCAGAGATAGGCGAGCTGGGCGACCCCCGCGAGTGCGACCGATATCGCGAGCGCGAGCGCGACGATACGGTCGTCGCCGCCCGGTCCGCGGAACTCGGCACCGATCAAGATGCCCGCGATCAGCACGATGTTGAGCAGCACCGGGGCCGCCGCGCCGGGCGCGAAACGCGAGCGCGCGTTGAGCAGCCCCGACAGCATCGCGACGAGGCTGATCAGCCCGAGATAGGGAAAGGTGATGCGGCTCAGGAAGACGGCGAGTTCGAACTTGCCGGGCACCGTCTGATATTCGCGCGCGAGCAGCCAGACGATCCCCGGCATCACGATCATCGCGACGGCGGAGAAGATCAGCAGCACCCACAGGAACAGCGCGAGCACATCGTCGGCAAATTTCGCCGCCGCTTCCTCGCCGCCCTCTCCGTGCAGCGCGCGGCTGTACATCGGCACGAAGGCGACCGAAAAGGCGCCCTCGGCGAACAGCCGGCGAAAGGTATTGGGCAGGGTGAAGGCGAGCTGGAAGGCGTCGGCCGCGAGTCCCGCCCCGAGCACCCGCGCGAGCAGCATGTCGCGCGCGAAGCCGAACAACCGGCTGACCATCGTCAGCCCGCCGATCGTCCCGACGCTCTTGACCAGGCTGCTCATGCGGCACGCCCGGCGAGCGTGGATCTGCGATCCATAGACCGCCTCATTGCGAGCGAAGCAAAGCAATCCAGAGCGGTTTTGGGCCGCACTGGATTGCCGCGGGCCGTCGGCCCTCGCAATGACGATGGTTGTTCAGCGCGATCAGGCCTGCCCGACCGGCGCTTCGCCGGCCTGTTCGGCCGCGATCTGCTGCGCTTGCTGCTGAAACAGGCCGTGGAAATCGATGGGTTCGAGAAGCAGCGGGGGGAAGCCGCCGTCGCGCACGACGTCCGCGACGACCCGGCGTGCGAAGGGGAACAGGATGCGCGGCGCTTCGGCAAGGAAGAAAGGCTGGAGCTGGTCGTCGGGCACGTTGCGCACGCCGAACAGCCCCGCATATTTCAGCTCGACGACGAAGCCGACCAGCTCGGCATTCTTCGAGGTGATATCGATCTTCAGCGACACTTCGAACAGATTGTCGCCGACATTGTCGGCACCGATGTTGAACTGGACGTCGACCTGAGGCGCGTCCTGCACCTGATAGATCGCGGGCGCATTCGGATTCTCGAACGACAGATCCTTCACATATTGCGAGATCAGGCCGATCGCAGGCAAATTGTCTTCGCCGTTCGAAAGGGTTTCGGGGGTGAATTCGGGCGTGGTGTCGTCGGCCATGTCGGTCTTGCTTTCCCTGTCGTCTTCATCTGGCTCCCGCGGCGCCATAATCGGTCGATCCGGCGGCACGGGCGATTGCGGCGCCGCTTAGCAGTGGCGGACCGCCAGCACAATGGGCGCCCATAGGGAGCCCCGGGGGGCGTGCCCCGCAACCGCTTCGGCGTGGCAGGCGTTGTGCGGGCGTTGACCTCCCGCATGGCGGCGGCCATGGACATTTGAAACATGGCCGCCGATAGCCTATGTAACGGTTCGACTTTTTGATATTCATATTGGACTTCAGCCCGTGACAGCCATTTCGATCGTCCTGCTCGCCATGATTGCCGCCTTTCTCGGCATGCGGCTCTATTCGGTGCTCGGCAAGCGTACGGGCCACGAGCAGGAACCCGTGCTGCCGCGCCGCGACGACCGTGCCGCTCCCGCACCGGTGCGCCTCGACGATCCCGATGCGCCCCCGGCGCCGCAGGGCGCCGCCGACACCGCTGGCCTCGTCTACGAACCCGCCGCCGAAGCCGGGCTGCGTGCCTTGCTCGCGACCGACCGCAGCTTCGACGCCGGCCGTTTCATGGAGGGAGCCGAGGCGGCCTATCGCATGATCCTCGAGGCTTTCTGGACCGGCGATCGCGACACGCTGCGTGACCTGTGCGATCAGGACAGCTACGAAGGCTTCGTCGAAGCGATCGCGGCGCGCGAGGCGCGTGGCGAACGGCTCGACAACCGCCTTGTCGGTATCGATTCGGCAAAGATCACGGCGGTCGAACTGTCGGGCGGCGAGGCACGCGTCACCGTCCACTATCGCGCCGACATCAGCGCGATCACCCGCGATGCCGAGGGCAATATGATCGCCGGCTCGATGATCGATGCGCGCGAGACCAACGACCATTGGACCTTCCGCCGCGCGATCGGCAGCAACGATCCCAACTGGCTGCTCGACGAAGCCGAAACCGCCTGATTGCGATGCCCGGCCCCGTGACCACCCGGGCGCTGGGATTCGCCCTCCTCGCCATCGCGCCCGCGCTGTCGGCCTGTTCGTCGGTGATTCCCGATGCGGGCGGTGGCCGTGTCGAAACCACGCCGCGCCCCGCGCCTGCGCCAACCCCGTCGCCTGCGCCCACGCCGACGGGTTCCACACGCCCCTACACCCCGCGCCCTTCGGAAAGCGGCACGGTCGCGGCGAAACCGATTCCCGCGACGCCCCGGGCCACGCTTGCCGCGCCGCCCGTGCCCGCGAGCGCGACCACCGCCGCCGAAGCCGGGGCGATCGCCGGTCCCGAATATGCCGATCTCGGCATCTCTGCGTCGCAGGCGAGTGCGGCGCTTGCTGCCTTCCGCCTCAGTTGCCCCTCGGTCATGCGCCGCGCCGACGTCAGCGGCCTGACTCAGAACGCCGACTGGAATGACAGCTGTAACGCCGCGAAAGACTGGCGCGACAGCGACGCTGCGGCCTTTTTTACCCGCTATTTCGGCACCGTACAGGTCGGCGCCGGCACCGCCTTCGTCACCGGCTATTACGAGCCCGAAATCGCCGGATCGCGCACCAAGCGCACGGGCTACGACATCCCCATCTATCGCCGCCCCGCCGACCTGATCGATGTCGATCTCGGCCAATTCTCGGACGACCTCAAGGGCAAGAAGATTCGCGGCCGGGTCGAGGGCAGCAATTTCGTGCGCTATTACGACCGCGGGGCGATCGAGCGCGGCGCCCTCGAAGGCCGCGGACTCGAAATCGCCTGGGCTGCGGATGCCGCCGAATTCTTCTTCCTGCAGATCCAGGGTTCGGGCCGCCTGCGCCTTCCTGACGGCGAGGTCATGCGCATCGGCTACGACACGCAGAACGGTCGCGACTATGTTGGCATCGGCAAGCTGCTCGCCGATCGCGGTGAACTCAAGTCGGGCCAGACCTCGATGCAGGGCATCCTCGACTATCTGCGCGCCGACCCGGTGCGCGGCGCCGCGGTAATGAACGAGAATCCCAGCTGGGTCTTTTTCCGCGAGATCGTCGGTCCCGGGCCCCTCGGTGCGCTCGGCGTGCCGGTAACGGGACGCAGCAGTGTCGCCGCCGATCCCAAATATACGCCGCTCGGCGCCCCTGTCTTCCTGTCGCTCGACCGCGCCGAACCGAACGGCCTGTGGATCGCACAGGACACCGGCGGCGCGATCAGGGGCGCGAACCGTTTCGACAGCTTCTGGGGCGCCGGCAACGACGCGCGTGCGATTGCCGGCGGCATGGCGGGACGCGGCTCGGCGTTGCTCCTCCTGCCGCGCACCAGCATCGCGCGCCTCATCCGGCGCTGACGATGGCTCGCCGGCTCGCCCCCGACGAGTCGGCGCTCTGGAAAAGGGTGGCAGCGACGGTCACGCCGATTGCCAGACAGTCCGTCCCGCTCGCCCCCGCCGCCCCGCCGACGGTCAAGCCGCCCAAGACGCCCCCACGCACCGTCGCACCCCCCGCCGCGCGTCCACCCGCGCCGCTCCCACCGCCGCGCCGCATACACAGCGCCGCGACGCTCGACGGCCATTGGGACCGCCGCTTGCGCAAGGGGCTCGTCCGCCCCGACATGAGCATCGATCTTCACGGCCACACGCTGACCTCGGCGCAGACTTTGCTCGACGAGAGCATCGACCGCGGGCTGATCCGCGGCGCGCGTGTGCTGCTCGTCGTCGCGGGGCGCCTGCGCCCCGGCGCCGACCGCCTGCCGCAGATGCACGGCGACCCGCGCCCGCGCGGTGCGATCCGCGCTTCGCTCCCCGACTGGCTCGCTTACTCGTCTCATGCCGACCAGATCGTAGCGCTGCGTCCCGCGCATATCAGCCACGGCGGGGCGGGCGCGGTCTATGTCATCCTGCGCCGCAGCCGCGACGACTAGGCAAAGGCGCGCATCAATATCCCGCGATAGATGGCGGTGAGCTTGTGCAGGTCCGCCACCGCGACGGCCTCGTCGAGCTTGTGCATCGTCGCATTGGTCAGCCCGAATTCGACCACCGGGCACAGCGCATGCAAGAACCGCGCATCGGACGTGCCGCCCGTCGTCGACATCTCCGCCACGACATCGGTCTCGGCATGGATCGCCTCGGCGACCAGTCCCGACAGATCGCCCGGCGGGGTCAGGAACGCCTCGCCCGACACCTTCCCCAGCACCTTCGCCTTTGGTTCGACGCCCTGTGCAATCCGCTCGATCATCGCGATCAGTTCGGCGCCCTTGTGCGCGTCGTTGAAGCGGATCGACAGCCGCGCCCGTGCCGACGCCGGGATGACATTGGTGGCGCCATTGCCGACCTCGACGTCGGTGAACTCGATGTTCGACGGCTGGAACCAGTCATTGCCCTCGTCGAGCACCACGGCGTCGATCGCCGCCATGATCCGGACCAGCTTGGGGATCGGATTGTCGGCGAGGTGCGGGTAAGCGACATGCCCCTGCGTCCCAGGCACGTCGATCCAGATATTGACCGACCCGCGCCGCCCGATCTTCACCATGTCGCCCAGCTTGTTGACCGAGGTCGGCTCGCCGACGACGATCATGTCGGGCGTCACCCCGCGTCCCGCCATATGCTCCATCAGCGCGCGGGTGCCGAAGATCGCGGGGCCTTCCTCGTCGCCGGTGATGATCAGGCTGATCGTCCCGGCGCTCGCCGGTGTCGCGGCGGCTGCGGCGACAAAGGCCGCGATCGACCCCTTCATGTCAACCGCGCCGCGGCCGTAAAGCAGCTCGCCGCGCACGTCGGGGACAAAGGCGTCGCCCGCCCAGCCGACGCCCGGCGGCACGACGTCGAGATGCCCGGCAAAGCCGAAATGCCGCGGCCCGGCGCCTTCGCGGACCGCGAGCAGGTTCTCGACCGGCCCGTCGGGATCGATCCCGTCGATGAAGCGCTCGACCATGAAACCGAGCGGGGTGAGCGCCGCCTCGAGCACGTCAAACACCTCGCCCGTGGCCGGGGTGACGGAAGGGACGGCGATCAGCGCCTGGGCGAGGTCCACGGGGTCGATGCTATGGGTCATGGCGCTCCCTTACCCGTTCGTGTCGAGCGAAGTCGAGACCGTTGGCGCGAGCGCATCTCGACTTCGCTCGATGCCAACGGCAGAAGGGAAGCGGAGGCCCCATGCCCAAGCTTGATCTCGACGCCATCCCGCAAACCAACGCGACCGGCTATCCCGCGCCCTATGATGCGGCGGTGCAGGGCCGCTGGTACCGCCGCCTCGCGCCCGTCACCGGGATCGACGATTTCGCCGCCAGCCATGTCGTGCTCAAGCCCGGCGCGATGTCGTCGCAGCGCCACTGGCACGACGGCGAGGACGAGATGGTCATCATGATCGCGGGCGAAGCGATACTCGTCGAGGACGACGGCCGCTGGCCGATGCGCCCCGGCGACATCGCGGTCTGGCCCAAGGGCAGCACCAACGGCCATCATCTCGTCAACGAGAGCGAAAGCGACTGCATCCTCGTCGCGCTCGGCGGCGGCAAGAAATATGATACCGGCGGGGGCTATTCGGATATCGACATGCTGTTCGGTCCCGACGGTTATTTCCACAAGGACGGCACGCCCTATCCGGCGAAGCGGATTCCCTAGTCGACCCGAAACCCTGTCATCACGAACTTCGCCGGCGCGGTCGCATAGACGCCGTGTCCGCGCGCATTCGACGACCCGAACACCAGCCCGATCCGCTCGATGTCGGCGAGCGCGTCCTGCATCGCGCCCGGATTGATCGCCGACGGCTGCCCCAGCACCGAAATCCATTGCGGATCGTCGAGCGCTACGCTGATTTCACCCACCCCCGGCGTCAGCTCGCGCACCGTCGCCGATGGCGCGTACCAGCGATAATATTGATAACGCCCCTTGGCGTTCCAATTGTCGCCCCGCCGCTGGAGATAGAGCGACACCGTCCCCACGCGGTCGGGGTTCGCCTGCGGTACGAAGCGCGTGCCGGGCTTCGCGTCGATGCGGTAACGCACGACGATCCGCGATTTGCCCACCAGCGATCCGGGGCGGAAGGTCACATAATGGACATGCCCGGCCGCCTTGCTCCCGACGGGGAAGTCGAACGACCAGCCGTCGCGCTCGGGTTTCGGCGCCAGGGGCATGCCAACCGAATAGTTTTTCCCGCGAATGATCGGGCCGATTTCCCACTCCGATGCAGTGGGGGCGGCGGCGGTCACGACGGCTGCGCTGAGTGCAAGGACGGAAGCGATAAGCGTGCGTTTCATGGACAGCGTCTACCGCGTATCCGGCACCCTGCGCTGAACGCCGCGTTCATCGCGTTGAAACCTCAGCCCTCCGCCGGCCCTTCGAACTTCTCGATCACCCAATCCTCGGCCTGCGCGCCGCCGATCCATTCCTGCATGTGCGGATGGCTGATCACCGCCTGGCAATAGGCCAGGGCAAAGCGCGGCAGCGGGATCGAATAAGTGATGAAGCGCGTCACCACCGGCGCGAACATCATGTCCGCCGCCGACCAATCGCCGAACAGAAAGTCCCCTTCGCCACCGAAACGCGCGCGCGCTTCAGCCCAGATCTGGATGATGCGGACCACATCGGCCTGCACCTCGGGCAGCAGGTCACCCGCCGGATAGATACGGCGGATATTCATGCTGTGGTTGCGGCGCAGCGCGGCGAAGCTCGAATGCATCTCGGCCGCCATCGACCGCGCCATCGCGCGCGCCGCGATATCGGTCGGCCAATAGCCGCGCTCGCCGCCGGTCTTTTCGTCGAGATAATCGACGATCGCCAGGCTGTCCCAGACGACGATATCCTCGCCGTCCCACAGGATCGGCACCTTGCCTCCCGACGGCGCGAACTCGTCGCCCTCGCGCCGGTTCGACCAATCCTCGTCGTACAGCGGGACGGTGACTTCTTCGAACGGCAGCCCGCTATGCTTGGCCGCCAGCCAGCCGCGCAGGCTCCAGCTCGAATAGGCCTTATTGCCGATGAACAGTTTCATGGGGTCTCCCTCTTTTCCTCTCCCTCAAGGGGAGCGGAGCGAAAGTCAAACCTCCACCGCCTCCAGCACCGCGGTGCGCAGCTCGGCGATGCCCATGCCCTTTTCGCTGCTCGTCACGATCACTTGCGGGTGCGCCGCCGGGTGCTTGCGCGCTTCAACCTCGGTCGCCGCCAGCACCGCAGCGAGTTCGGTCGCCTTCACCTTGTCGGCCTTGGTGAGCACGATCCGGTAGCTCACCGCTGCGGTGTCGAGCATCTCGAGCACGTCGCGGTCGACCTCCTTAATCCCGTGGCGGCTGTCGATCAGTACCAGCGTGCGTTTCAGTACCGCGCGCCCGCGAAGATAGTCGTTGATCAGGAAGCGCCATTTCCTGACGACATCCTTCGGCGCCTTGGCAAAGCCATAGCCGGGCATATCGACCAGCCGGAAAATCAGCGGTTCGCCGACGTCGAAATAATTGAGCTCCTGCGTCCGCCCCGGCGTTACCGAGGTGCGCGCCAGATTGTTGCGGTTGGTCAGCGCGTTGAGCAGCGACGATTTGCCGACGTTCGAGCGGCCGGCAAAGGCGATCTCGGGCATCGACGGCGCGGGCAGATGTTCGAGCGCCGGCGCCGATTTCAAAAAGGCGATCGGCCCCGAAAACAGCTTGCGCGCACGCTCGGGGCGCTCGGGATCGACCCCGGGTGCGGGCTGGTCGTCGCTCACTTCGCGACCGCCGTCCTCAGCGCCGGGAACTTGCTGTACATATATTGCTGCTGCGCGATCGACAGGATGTTGTTGGTGATCCAGTAGACCAACAGGCCCGCAGCGAACGGCGCCATGATGAACATGAACATCCACGGCATGATCTTGAACACCTGCGCCTGTACCGGGTCGGCCGGGGCGGGGTTCAGGCGGAACTGCAGCCACATGGTGATACCCAGGATCACCGCCAGCACGCCGATGCTCAACAGCGACGGCGGGGTGAAGGGCAACAGGCCGAACAGGTTCAGGATATGCGCCGGGTCGGGGGCCGACAGATCCTTGATCCACAGCACAAAGGGCTGGTGACGCATTTCGATCGTCAGCATCAGCACCTTGTACAGTGCGTAGAAGATCGGGATCTGGATGACGATCGGCAGGCAGCCCGCGAGCGGATTGATCTTTTCGTCCTTATAGAGCTTCATCAGCTCCTGCTGCTGCTTCTGCTTGTCGTCCTTATGTTTTTCTTGCAGCGCCTTCATCTTCGGCTGGACGAGGCGCATCTGCGCCATCGAATGGAATTGCCGCTGTGCGATCGGGAACATCAGCAAGCGGATGATCAGCGTCAGCGCCATGATCGCGACGCCGAAATTGCCAACTTGCTTGAACAGCCAGTCGAGCAGTTTGAAGATCGGGATTTCGAAGAAGTCGAACCAGCCCCAGTCGATCGCATGCGACAGGCGGGTAATCCCCTCTTTGTCGGTATAATTCTCGAGCACGCTCACTTCCTTCGCACCGGCGAAGATCCGGCTGGTCGTGCTGCTCTGCTTGCCGGGAGCGATCTGCGTATAGGGGCGTGCAAAAAGGGCCCGGTAATTGTCCACGGCGGTCGCGGCAAGTGACGCGGTGACACGTTCGCCCTTGGCTGGAATGACTGCGGCGAGCCAATATTTGTCGGTAAAGCCCAGCCACGCGGCCGACCCATATTTAAACGCTTCGCCCTTATCGATATCCTTGTAGTCGACGTCGAATTCCGACTTGTCGTCGACGAAACCAGTCGGGCCGATGTGATTGGTCCAGCTCGTCTGCTCGTGCGGGTCGGTCGGCTTGCCGAGGCGATCGATCAGCGCAAAGCTGCTGGCCGTCACCGGCGCCGCGCCGGTGTTTGCGATGGTCTGTTTGGCGGTGATCAGATAATCTTTGTCGACGCTGTATTCGATACGGAAATTCTGCCCGGCGCCGTTGTTCCAGCTCAGTGTGACGGGCGTCGTCGGGGTCAATCTGGTGCCGCTCGCGGTCCAGACGGTGGTCGGACCCGGAACCGCGACGCCTTGCGCCGACCAGCCGATGCTGGCGAAATAGGCGGCCTTGGTGCCGCCGGGCGCGAACAGGCGCACCGGCGGCGAATCCTTCTTGATCGTCTGGCGATATTTGGTCAGCGTGATGTCGTCGATGCGCGCGCCGACCAGATTGATCGACCCCGCCAGCTTCGGCGTTTCGATCGGAATGCGTTGACCTTCGGCCAGCACCGTTTCGATCGGGCGCAGCACCTGCATCGCGGGCGCGGCCGGGACGCCCGGAGCGGCAGCAGGCTGGCCCGGCAGCGCGGGGTCCGCCGTCGCGGGGCCGACTGCGGCCGTCGTCCCGGCGACCGTCTTGGTCACATCGGGCTTGTCGGGGGTCGGAAAGAATTTCTCGGAGACGAAGTTCCACCCCAGCAGGATGGCTGCCGACAGCAACAATGCCGTGATCCAGTTACGCTTGTCGTCCACGCCGGTTGGTCTCTCTTCGTGTCTAATCAGGGATTATGGTACGGGGTCATAGCCGTGGCCGCCCCAAGGATGGCAGCGCAATAGCCGCTTTGTCGCGATCCAGCCACCCTTGATCGCGCCATATTTCTGCAGCGCATCGATCGCATAGGCGCTGCACGACGGGGCATAGCGGCAGGTTGGGGGCAGGATTCGCGACGGGCCGAGTTGCCAGCCGCGCGCGATCAGGATGAGCAGTTTGGCGATCATGCGGAAAGCCCGGAAAACTGCGCAACTTCATTCGCGAATCGCGCTTTTTCCTCTTCGTGACCCCGGACTTGATCCAGGGTCCCGCTTTTCGACGTTGCTGAGCGGAACCCTGGATCAAGTCCGGGGTCACGACAGGGACGAACGGAAGCCGAAGGCTTCATTTCGCCAGCTTCTTCGCGGCACGGCCCAGTGCGGTCGTCAGTTGCTCGTCCAGATCGGCAAAGACGATGTCGTTGCCGCCGGGCCGGCCGATCAGCACATGATTGGCCCCCGCGATTCCCGATTCGGGCAATGCGGCGCGGCACAGCGCCCGCAGCCGGCGCTTCATCCGGTTGCGGGTGACGGCGTTGCCGACCTTCTTGCTGACGGTATAGCCGATGCCGATGCCGGCATCTTCGTCGCCGCGCGGAAACACGAGCAGGACGAATCCGGGCATAGGAAAGCGAAGGCCGCGGTTGGCGGCCAGGAATTCGCTGCGTTTACTTAAGGTTCGCACCAGCGTGGCTGGCGCAGCGTCGGCGATTAGGCCGACAGCTTCTTGCGGCCCTGGGCGCGGCGGTTGGCGAGAATCTTGCGGCCGCCAACCGTCGCCTTGCGGGCGCGGAAACCGTGGCGACGGGCGCGCACGAGGTTGCTCGGTTGAAAGGTACGCTTCATCGCGGTTGTCCCTAATTCTCGTCAAAGGCTTTAACAGAAAAGGGCCGCCAAACGTGGGCGGCCACTGATGGGGGCGCGAATAAGCAGGATTCGGGCGAAAGTCAATTGTCCCCGAACGCATTTGCCGATCAATCGCCATTGGAGCGGCGATCGGCAGCATTGGCGTCGATGCTTCCCGAAAGCATCCCGCGCTCGCGCCGCCGCGCCGCGCTCGCCCGCCGCATGATGCGATCGGTCCAGCCGGCATAGCGCGGGTGCCGCCGCTTGAACCGCACATAGAGGCGTTTCGCCCAGGCGCTGTTCTGCAGCGCGAGCGCGAGGCCGAGCGGGAAGAGGATGATGAAGCCGGGCCCGGGCAGCGGGCCGAGCAAAGGCGCGAGCAGCATCAGCAGGCAGCCGAGCAGGAACAAGGCGAGGCGTACCTGCGCGGTCGACCGCAATCGCTGGTAAAGGCTGCGCTTTGCCATGCCCCGCGATGTGGGGTAGCCGCCAGCGTGTTACAAGGCTAGATCAGTTGAGGGTGACGTAGCGCGCCATCTCGTCGCGCGTCAGGTAGGTCACATCGTCGAACGGCGTCGCGTTGGTCATCGCGTAAAAGGCGTGCGCCTTGGCGTCGTCGAGTCCCATTTCGCGATAATAACTCAGATATTCGGCGTGCACCGGGTCGCTGGCGGGATAGTCGCGCGCCTCGCGGCCATATTCGTCGGCCCAGCTGTGCACCCCGAATTCGGCATCGGGGGCGGCGCTGCGCCGGACCCCCGCCATCCACAATTCGACCGCGCCCGATCGCACCGACCCGCCTGCGGGCACCACCGTCTCCATGCCCTGACGGCGGATCGCGCGGGCGAGGATCAGGTTCGCGGCTTCGTCGAGGCTGCCGGGGCAATCGACCATCTCGATCCGCTTGAGCGTCGGATAGGCCGCGAGCATCGCCGCGAACTGGCGCGGCGTCGCGCCATCGACATCGCCCGCCATGCGGACGGTCGTCGCGTCGATCACCGAGAAGGGACCGAAGGTCGCCTTGGCGCGGCCAAGCGTCGCGAGCGAAGCGCCCGGCGCATAACGCCGCGTCGCGCCCAGATCGGCATCGCTCGCGACGGCCTCGTCGTCGAGCAGCGCGGCTTCCTCGTCGAGGACATCCCCGTCATCGTCGCTCGTCGCATAGGTCCAGGTGACCGTCGTGGTCGTCACGACCTGCTGCGCTTGCGCCGGCGCGAACGCCAGCACCGCCGCGAGGCAGGCGACGATCAGCGTGCGGAGCAAGGCGGATGGCGAAACCATGCCATCGCTTTCGCGCGCGGGCGCTTGCCAAAAGGCAAAGCGGCAATGTCAGCGCTCCGTTAACCCTACGGCCTCTGCCGTGCCGTTTCGGGACGGGGCGCCGCGAGAGGTTAATCGCGGTCGGGCGCGCCGAGCGGGAAATAATGGCGATAGGGCCGCCCGCCATCGACCGCGCGCGCCACCGAGGGATGCGCGAGCAGGCGGGCGCGATAGGCGCGCAGATTCGCATGGGCCGCGGGGATCGGATGCACCCAGTCGGCGTAGAAGAGCGACGGCGCCGCGGCGCAATCGGCGAGGGTGAAGCCATAAGGCGTCGCCCAGCCGCCGCCCGCCAGCTCCTGGTCGAGCCAGGCATAGATGGTGTCGAGTTTCGCCTTCGCGGCATTGACGATCGATGGCACATGGCCGTCGGGGCCCCGGATCGCGTCGTTCACCACCTCCTGCATCTGGCCCATGACATGGTTGTCGAAGATGCGGTCGAACAGCCGGACCTTCAGCGCGGCATCGAAATCCGCGGGGATCAGCCGGGGTTCGGGCACCAGATGGTCGAGATATTCGATGATGATCGACGCTTCGAAAATGGGCTGGCCGTCGTGGACGATCAGCGGGAATTTGCCGATCGGCCAATAGGCCCGCAGTTCCGGGCCATGCTCGGGAAATTCGGGATCGACCGAGCGATAGGCAAAATCGATGCCCTTCTCATACAGAGCGATCTGCGCCTTCCAGCTGTAGGAGGAGAAAGGGTGGCCATAGAAAATGAGCATCAGCGAGCATCCTTGCGGGTCAGCCAGGCGAGCGGCCAGCCAACGAAGAAAATATGCGGGAAGAGCGCGATCGCGCCCTTGACGAGGTCGTTCGGCGGGAAGGGCGATCCGAAGCGCAGCGGCAGCACGATTCCGTTCATGATGACGTAGAGGATCAGGCCATAGATCGTGCCGGTGAGCCACCACGGCCATGTCGTCAGCGCCGTCCAGCGCCGCGCGACGAAGAACCACGTCGCGACCATTGCCCCCATGATTGCGTAATGGGTCGCAAGTCCCGCGATATCGCCGCCGATCCCCCATGCGCGCGCGCCGTCACCGAACGGCCCGCTGGCGACGGCGTGCAGCATCGACGAGACGGTGCCGCCCTGCACCACGCTCGACGCCGCCGCATAGACGATGTCGAGCGTCCCGCAGAGCAGCCAGGCGAAGAGCGCGGGGCTACGCCGCGCCAACCGCTTCGCCTTTTATCGCGGCTTCGATGGTGGCGACGTCGATCTTCTTCATTGTCATCATCGCCTCGAACGCGCGCTTGGCGGCCGCGGTGTCGCCGCTCGTCATCACATCGGTCAAAACGCGCGGGGTGATCTGCCAGTTGAGCCCCCATTTGTCCTTGCACCAGCCGCACATGCTTTCGGCGCCGCCATTGCCGACGATCGTGTTCCACAGCCGGTCGGTCTCCTCCTGCGTGTCGGTATGGACCTGGAAGGAAAAGGCCTCGCTATGCTTGAAGGTGGAGCCGCCGTTGAGCCCGATGCACGGGAAACCGAGCACGGTGAAGTCGACCGTCAACACATCGCCTGCCTTGCTGCTCGGGTTGTCGGTAGGCGCACGGTGGACGCCGCCGACCTTGCTGTCGGGGAAGGTCGCGGCATAGAAAGTCGCCGCCTCCTCGGCATCCTTGTCGTACCACAGGCACAGGGTTGCTTTATTGGACATCATTTCTCTCCTTTGATGGGTGCCCCAATCGACCACAGGTGTCCGAACGGATCCTTCACCTGGGCATAACGGTCCCCCCAGAAAGCATCATGCGGTTCGAGTTGCGACGTCGCGCCCGCCGCGATCGCGCGATGGTACCAGGTGTCGGTGTCGTCGACGTGCAGGTGCATCGTCACCCCCGTGGGCGGGGCCATCGGCCCGCCGCTATATTCGGGGAAATCATCGTGCATCATCAGCGAGGCGCCGTTGACGAGCAGGTGCGCGTGCATCAATCGCACGCCATCCTGCGCCGGCATGCGCATCCGCTCGGTCGCGCCGAACGCCTTCGCATAGAAATCGATCGCTTCGCCCGCACGCTTGTCGGCGATCGCGATATGCGGGGTCAGCCCGCTGGTGGGGCTCTGGTCGGGATTCGTCATCACCTCTCTCCTCTTCCTCTTGCTTGCTCCCCCTCAGGGGAGGCCGTTTATGATTTGCGCGGTCCGACCAGTCCAAAGGCGGCACCCTGCGGGTCGATTGCGTTCATCGCAAATTCGCCGCCGGGGATTTCCATCGGTTCGTTGGTCACCGTGCCGCCATGGGCTTTTACCGCGGCCAGCGCCCGGTCGATATCGTCGACCCCGATGTAATAGGTCCACATCGGTGCCGGCATGCCGGGCATCAGCGGCATCACGGCGCCCAGCCCCACGTCGCCGCGCTGGATGAAGCGATAGGCCCCCATCTCGCCCATATCCATTTCGCCCTTCTGCCCCCAGCCGAAGTGGCGGGTGTAAAAGGCGATCGCGCCGTCGGGATCGTTCGTCGCCAGTTCGTTCCACCGCACATGCTGCGCCTCGGTGACCGAAAAAACGTCGCTCTCCATTCCCTCCATCCCCGGCGGCGGGGTCGGCGCCATGATATAGAAGGGTGCGCCCTGCGGATCGGCGAGCATGGCGATGCGGCCCGCCATCTCGACGTCGCGCGCGGGCATCAACAGCGTGCCGCCCGACGCCTTGATCGCTTCGATTTCGGCATCGACGTCGGCGGCGTGAAGATAGCCCAGCCAGCAGGGATGCGCGCCGTGCGCCGCCATGTCGGACGACAGCCGCAGCACCCCGCCATTCATTCCGCCGTCACTGCGGGTGATGAAGCCGTAATCGCTGTTGTCGCCGTGCCCGGTCGACAGCGTCCAGCCGACGACCTGGTCGTAAAAGGCTTTCGCGGCTTCAGGATCGGGGGTCATCAGTTCGTACCAGATGAAGTTGGAGGCATCGGTCATCTCTTGGCTCCTTCGACGGTTGGAAAATAATCCCCGCGACCTTCGGGGGTCATGTCGAGCAGGCCCCACAGCGAATCGACGAGGTCGCCGGCGCGGTGGTGCTGGCCGGGGTCGGACGGCGCGAACGCCATCTCGCTGCCCCAGTGGTGGCGGACGGTGTCGCCGTCCCTGCGAAAGACGTTGAAGATCGTCTCATCCCATTCCTCGCCGGGCTTCAATTTTCGCTCGTCGCGCATCGCGGCCGGGAATTTGCGGGTGTCGCCGAAATAATCGGCCGAATAGCGGGTGGTGACGTCGGACAGGAAGGTGAAGTGCGGCCAGCCGCGCATGCGCGCCCATTGGGTCAGCCGGGCGATCGGCGACTTGGCGACGATATAGAGCGGGGCGCGGTCGTCGATATAGCGCGCGCCGCCATCGACCGAATCGAGCATATGGGTGCAGCCGGGGCAGGGCTTGTCGCGCTCGGCGTTCCACATGAAGCTGTAGAGGATGATCGTCGGCTTGCCCGCGAACAGTTCGGACAGCTTGACCGTCTCGGGCCGCTGGTACGCGCCGATGCGCTCGAAGACATAGTCTTCGGCCAGCTCGCCGCCGGGGGGCAGCGAACGTCGCTGCGCCGCCACCGCCTCGATCTGCCGCCGCAGCGCGATCTCGGCATCGAGCAGCGCGTTGCGCGCGGTCCGGTAATCGGCGCTCTCGTTGGGATAGCTGATGTGGTGCATGTCGCTCTCCTCCATCACCTGCTACCGGACCCAGCCCCGCGTCTTTTCGACCGGCGGCGCGCGAAATCCCATCGCCGCCCAGGCCGACAGCAGTTTCCACATGAACTTGCCCGAATGCGTCGCGTAACTCGGTATGGCGTCGGTGAATTCGACGCCGTCGGGCCGGTCCTTGGTCATCGTTCGCATCGCGGGCGGCGGCCGCTCCTCCCTGGCGATGCGCCCCGCATAGACGCTCAGCCAATGGCCCTTGGTGAATTCCAACGCGATCGGCGCGTTGCAGCATCGCGCGACGAAGCGCCGGGTCGGCGAATCGGCTTTCAGTCGGTGCGCGTCGAGTTGACCGGTTCCTGATATCCACGCGATGCGGTCCTTGCGCACCAGCAGATAGGGGGTGCCGCCATCGGCATCGACCACGCCGGGTGCGCCGGGCAGGGCGCCGAACGCCTGCCCGGCTTGCTGGCAGCTATGGCAATAGCAGGTCGCCGCGACGATCGGCTTGCCCGCGAGCTCCAGTGTCACCGCGCCGCAGTGGCATGACGCGATGCGCGTTTCTTTCTCTTGCGTGCCGGCCATCGGGTGTCTCCTCTTCATCCACCCTGTCGCGAAGCGATGGGGCGGGGGACCGCCGCGAAGCGGTGGTGGTGGGGCAGCAACGGTGCGTCCTTGCCCCTCCGTCAGCCCTTCGGGCTGCCACCTCCCCATGGCTTCGCCACAGGGAGGAAATCGATCACGCCTCGACGATCGGCGCGAAGCCGCCGTAGATCATGCGCTTGCCGTCGAAGGTCTGGTCGTTCGGATCATGCTGCATCCGCTCATCCTTCATCACCTTGTCCCAGCCCGCCATGCGCGTGTCCTTGTCGGGCCATTCGACCCAGCTGAACACGACGCTCTCGCCCTCCTTTTTGTGCGCGGCGCGGTTGAAGTCGGTGACCTTGCCGTCGGACACATCGTCGCCCCACGCCTCGACGACGCGCGTCGCGCCATGGTCGCGGAAGACTTCGGACGCCTTGATTGCCATATTGCGATAGGCTTCCTTGTTCGCGTCGGGGACCGGAACGATATAGCCGTCGGCATAACCGAACCCGCCCTCGGCTTTGTCGTCGAGCAGCGAGTCGAAGCCGGCGACGATCATGCGTTTGCCGTCGAACGGCATGTCGCCGCCCATCGCCGCCATGCGGGGGTCGTTCATCATCTTTTCGGTCGCAGCGTCGCGCGTCGCCTTGTCGGGATATTCGAACCAGCTGAAAACGACGGTTTCATCGGGCTTGGCCTGGACCGCGCCCTTGAAGTCGTTGACCTTGCCGCCGGGCACATCGTCGCCCCAGCATTCGACCATGCGCGCGACGCCGAACTCCTTGAACAAGGGCGCGGCGTCGGCAGCGTGCTTGCGATAGGCTTCCTTGTTGGCGGTCGGCACCGCGACCACAAATCCTTCTACATAGGTCATCTTGTCTCTCCTTGGGGGTGGGAGGGGATTTCAGGCGGCGGGTGGACCCGCTTCTTCGCTGAAGGCGGCCAACTGCGCGTCCATCGCGCGCTGGAAGGCGGGGCGGGCGAGGCAACGGTCGAGATAGGCCTGCAACCGCGGCTGCTCGGCGATCAGTCCGGCCTCGACGGCTTCGCGCAGCACCGTCGCCATCGCGATGTCGGCGACGGTGAATTCGCCGGTCAGATAGTCTTTGTCGCCGATCGCGTCGTTGAGACGCCCGAGCCGGCCCTGAATGAATTCGATCAGGCTTGGACGGCGCAGCTTCGCCCATTCCTCGTCGGTCGAGAAAATATCGACATTGCCGAGTTCGAACAGCATCGGCTCGACACTGTTATAGGCGGCGAACAGCCAGGCGAGCGTGTTGGCGCGGGCTTGCGGATCGCGCGGCATCAGCCGCGCATCCTTTTCGGCGAGGTGGAGCAGGATCGCGCCGCTTTCGAACAGGCGGATGCCGCCGTCGTTCAGCACCGGCACCTGCCCCCACGGCTGGAACAGGAAATGATCGGTCGGGCGGTTGATCGCGCTGATCAGATGCTCGGCATAGTCGAGTCCGATTTCCTCGCACGCCCAGCGCGGGCGCAGGTCGCGGACGTAACCGCGGGCGAAATCGGGCACCCAGTCGAAGGCGGTAATCTCGAGCTTGGCGTTCTGGTTGACGGACATGATCGTTCCTCTCCGTTTCTTTTGTCATCCCGGCGAAAGCCGGGACCTCATCCTCGCGTTCTTTCTTCACCGTCGAGATTCCGGTCGCCGCCGGGATGGCGATGATGGGGCTTGTCTAAAAAGTCGGCATCGGCGGCTTGGCGTCGTCGAGAAAGGGCACGACCATCGCGACGATCGCCGGCACCTCGCCCATGATGCCGATGTGCGATGTGGCGGGCAGGATCGCGAGCCGCGCCCTTGGCGCTTCGGTTATGAAGCCCTGCGTCGCCGCGGCGATGTCGCCGCCGCCGCGCAGCTTGAACAGCGTGATCGCATGATCGAGCGTGACGCCGTCGGCGTCGCCAATGATCACCATCGTCTTGCCGGGGATCGCGCGGACCTGTTCGTCGGAATAGGCAAAGGGCGTGGCGTCGAGCGTCTTGATATTCTCGACCAGTTTCGGAAATTTCTCCGGCGTCGGCGACAGGCTTTTATATCCTGTTTCGATAGGGCTTCCGGCGAAGACTTCCGGGGTCAACTGCGCGATGCCGGCGAGCACTTGGGGATACCAGCCGTCGAGCCGCGACGTCCCCGACAGGATGACCTGTTTGCCGACCTGTCCGGGGTGGCGGACCGCCAGCGCAATCGCCGTCGACGCGCCCATCGAATAGCCGAGCACATCGACCCGTTTCACGCCGAGCTTCGCGAGCACCGCGGCGGCATCGTCGGCCATCAGATCATAGCTGAGTTTGCCGTCGACCCCGCCCGAGCGACCGTGGCCGCGCGCGTCGATCGCGATCACCTGGCGCGTGGCCGCCAGGGGATCGATCAGCGTCTTCATCGCGTCGCCCGACATGAAGGCGCCGTGGAGTATCAGCAGCGGGGCCTTGCCGGGCGCGGGATCGCCGTACAGCTGATAATGGATGCGTGTGCCGTTCACATCGGCGTCGCCATTCCTGGCTGTTGCCGATGTTGCAGCCTCGGCGGCTGCGGGCGGCGCGGCATGCGCAGGCTGCGGCAGGAATGCGGCGGCACTCGCGGCAGCAAGCAGCGCGAACGCGGACAAGAGGTTCCGGCGGGAGGATAAATTTGTCATCGAACTATTCCTCTTGTTCCAAAGACGGAGGCTAGGATCGTTTGCCTTTGATCCAGGCGACGATCGACATCGCGTGGCCGTGGCCGAGGTCGTAATCCTGCTTCAGCCAGTCGATGATCGCGCCGGCTTTCACGCCCGGAGCGGGGCCGTCTGCGTCGGCGAGACCCTTGTCGATCGCGATGACTTTCAACGCGTCGGCCGACTTTCCGGTCTTGGCCTCGACATTGTCGATATAGGCTTGAAAGCTCATGCGCTCGCTCCGGTCCGAAAGGGGATCATGGCGCGGAGGCGGGAATCGCGCAGCCAGAGGCCGCCCCACAGCATCACGCCGAGGTACACGCCGAACAATATGTGGCTGAACAACGGGCTGCCGATCCGAACATGGGTGGCGACCGCGCCGCCGAGATAAGCGGTGATCAGGATCGCGCCGAGGATCGCGGTGCGCGGCCAGATATAGAGCAGGGTCGGGATCAGCAGCAGCGTGCCGAGCATGGTCATCGTCGGGACGTCGAGCGGCCAGCCGAGGTCGGGCGGGCTATATTTGATCGCGGTCTCCGGTGAGACCAGCTTCAAGCCGGCGTCGAAGAGGAGGAAGAGGATCACTAAGCCGCTCAAAACGCGGCCGGCGATCGACTGACCCTTGGGGACTGCATCGGTCATCACTTCCTCCTCCCGAAACGCTGGTCAGGCCGATGCTTCGGCGGGTTCGCCGGCGGGGATCGCGGTGGGGTCCATCCACATCACTTCCCAGATATGGCCGTCGGGATCCTCGAAGCTGCGGCCGTACATGAAGCCGAAATCCTGCGTCGGGGTCGGATCGGCCTTGCCGCCCGCGCCGACCGCCTTGTCGACCTGTCCATCGACCGCCTCGCGGCTGTCGGCCGAGACGCAGAGCAGGACCTGCGCGGTCGTATGTGCGTCGGGGATCGTCTTCGCGGTGAAGGTCGCCCATTTTGCGTGCGTCAGCAGCATCACGTGGATCGACCCTTCCTCGATCACCATGCACGCGGCGGTGTCGTCGGTGAACGCCGGGTTGTTCGCCGCGCCGACCGCTTCGTAAAAGGCCTTCGACTTGTCGAGGTCGGCAACCGGCAGGTTGATGAAGATCATCTGGGGCATTTTCTCTCTCCTTGGGGATGTGGGACTATTTTCAGAGGCTGGTTTCGGGGACAGGCGCCTCGCCATTGGCGACGGCGGGGTCCATCCAGAACGGACCCCAGACATGGCCGTCGGGGTCGAGGATGTCGCGGCCGTACATGAAGCCATGATCCTGCACCGGGTTGATGTCGGCGGTACCACCCGCGGCGGCGGCCGCTTCGACCATCGCATCGACCGCCTCGCGGCTGCCGAGCGCCAGCGCCAGCGATACCTCGCTCGACGTCGCCGGGGCGATCGGCCGGTCGGTGAAGCCCTTCCATTTTTCGTGGGAGAGGATCATCACGAAAATCGTTTCCGACCACACCATCGCGGCGCCGGTATCGTCGGAGAAGCGCGGTTCGTTGGTGAAGCCCAGCGCCTCGTAAAAGGCTTTCGACTTTGCGAGGTCGGCGACAGGCAGGTTCACGAAAATCATCTTCGGGGAATCGGACATCGGGGGTTCCTCTCGCTTCAGTCCGGAGCGAACAGCATCCGGACATAACGCTTCAAATGGGTGACGGTGCCGCGGGCAATCGCCGGGTCGTTCGTGGTTTTCGCCAGGACGAAGGCGCCCTGCAGCACCGACTGGACATGCTGGGCGAGTCCGATCGCGGTGACGTCGTCGGGGGCGCCGTACAGGTCGATCGCGGCCTGGATGTCGGGGGCGAGGGCTTGGCAATAGGCGTTGATGCTCGCCTCGCACGCGGCGCGGATGCGGTCGCTGGTCGCATAGGCTTCCTGCACCATCGTGCCGACGAAGCAGGTATAATCCTCGGTCGGGCCGTCGAGCATCGCCAGCCGGAAATCGATATGGCCCAGCAGGCGGTCGAGCGGGTCGTCCAGCCGGTTGTGCGGCGCCATCTCGAACATCGGCCGCGCGCGCTCGGTCCAGCCCTCGGCGGCGGCGACCCCCAGCGCTTCCTTCGACGCGAAATGGTGGAAGAAGGCGCCCTTGGTGACCCCTGCCGCCGCACAGATTTCGTCAACGCTGGTCGCGGCATAGCCCTGCTTGCGTACCGTGCTGTGCGCTGCCGCGATCAGCGCCGCACGGGCGCTGCCGCGCGGTACACGCGGCGATGGGGCCGGGCCGGAAGGGGGTTGGTTGCTCGTCATGCGAATCAACATACCGACCAGTTGGTATGGTGTCAAGCGCCGCCAAAAGACCCTTCGATCTTGTCGCCCGGTCATGGTGGGATTCGCCGCGTGGGCTCTGGGTGCGATATCCCCGCCAGCCCTGTGCAAAAAACAAGGTCGCCGAGCGGAGTTTTCGCGGCGTTCGTGTCGCGGCGCGCTTGTTCGAAAAGACTCGACCGCGCGGCACTTTCCTGCCACGAATATGAGAACAAAGCAAGCACATATTGTTTGGGGGGGCGTCCATGGTCGCGATCGTATCCACCGTCGCCTATCTCGGGCTCGAAGCGCGCGGGGTCGAGGTGCAGTGCCAGATCACCCCCGGTGTCCCGCGCTTCGTCGTCGTCGGCCTGCCCGACAAGGCGGTCGGCGAAAGCCGCGAGCGCGTCCGCGCCGCGATCGCCGCGATTGGCCTCTCGCTCCCGCCCAAGGTCATCACCGTCAACCTGTCGCCCGCCGACCTGCCGAAGGAAGGCTCGCATTATGATCTGCCGATCGCACTTGCGCTGCTCGGCGCGATGGGCGTCATCGATGCCGAGACGCTGAGTGCCTATGTCGTCGTCGGCGAACTCGGCCTCGACGGCCGCGTCGCCGCTTCGCCGGGGGTGCTGCTCGCGGCGCTCCATGCGGGCAGCCAGGAGCGTGGTCTCGTCTGCCCCGTGGCGCAGGGTCCCGAGGCGGCATGGGCGGGCAATGTCGAGGTGCTCGCGGCGCCCGATCTGCTCGCGCTGCTCAATCATTTCCGGGGCAGCGCGCTGCTCGCCCCGCCGCACCCCGGCGAAGTCGAGGAGCCGCGCCGCATGGCCGACCTCGCGCAGGTGAAGGGGCAGGAGGTCGCCAAGCGCGCGCTCGAAATCGCGGCGGCGGGGGGGCATAATTTGCTGATGGTCGGGCCGCCGGGGGCGGGCAAGTCGCTGATGGCGGCGTGCCTGCCCGGCATCCTTCCCGATCTCGATCCGGGCGAAGCGCTCGAAGTGTCGATGATCGCGTCGGTCGCCGGGCAGCTCGAAGGCGGGCGCCTCGTTCGCGCGCGGCCGTTCCGCAGCCCGCACCATAGCGCGTCGATGCCGGCGCTCGTCGGCGGGGGCTTGCGCGTCCGTCCGGGCGAGGTCAGCCTCGCGCATCTCGGCGTGCTGTTCCTCGACGAACTGCCCGAATTCCAGCGCACCGTGCTCGACAGCCTGCGCCAGCCGCTCGAAACCGGCGAGGTCAGTGTCGCGCGGGCCAACGCCCATGTCACCTTCCCGGCGCGGGTGCAGATGGTCGCGGCGATGAACCCGTGCCGCTGCGGCCACCTCGGCGACCCGGCGCTGGCGTGCAGCCGCGCGCCGCGCTGCGCCGCCGACTATCAGGCGAAGGTGTCGGGGCCGCTGCTCGACCGCATCGACCTGCATGTCGAGGTGCAGGCGGTGAGCGCCGCCGACCTCGTCCTGCCGCCGCCGGCCGAAGGCAGCGCCGAGGTCGCGGCGCGGGTCGCCGCGGCGCGGGCGGTGCAGACGGCGCGCTATGCCGATCACAAGACGCGGACCAATGCCGAGATCGACGGCGAATTGCTCGAAGCGGTCGCGACTCCCGACGAGCCGGGGCGCAAGTTGCTCGCGCAGGCGGCCGAGGCGATGCGGCTGTCGGCGCGCGGCTATACGCGGATCTTGCGGGTGGCGCGGACGATCGCCGATCTGGGGGGAGCCGAAAGCATCGGCCGCATCCACCTTGCCGAAGCGCTGAGCTATCGGCGGCAGGCGCCGCGCAGCTGATGCCGGATATGCGGTTCGACGCCGAGATCATCGAGTGGCGCGGGCCGCCGCCCTATTTGTTCGCGGTCATTCCCGAGACCCTTGTCGGCGACATACGTTATGCGGCGCTGTCGGAAAGCTATGGCTGGGGAGTCGTGCCGGTGGTCGCAAAGATCGGCGCCACCGAATTCGCGACGTCGCTGTTTCCGCGCGCCGGTACCTATCTGCTGCCGGTCAAGGTTGCGGTCCAAAAAGCCGAGGCGATCGGGCTTGGCGACCGGGTGCGTGTGGCAATGCGCGTCGGGCGGCCCGGCCAGGGCTGAGGTCATGGTAAAGATTTTCGAACACATTGGTGCGATACGGCGGTCATGACGGCGGCGGGCAACCCCTTGATGAAGCTGTATGGCAGGCTCGCGCTGGCTCTGACCCTGCTCGCTTTCACCTTCTCGCCGACGCCGGCAAGCGCCGAGGCGCTGACGGTCGAGCATGGCCTTTGTCACGCGGCGAGCGGGTTGGACACGCCCGACGCCGCCCTTGCGGCGCGCCGCTTTTCGTGCGGCGGACTGCCGACGGGCTATCATCGCGCCAGTCTCTGGCTGCGGACCGATCCCGCGCAGGTCCATCTCGCGCGCAGCGACCTCGCGCTCATGGTCCACCAAAGCCGGTTCGACCGGCTCGCGGTCGCCTTCACCTACGCTGACGGTGTCACACGCTGGCAACAGGTGCGCCAGGGCGATTATGGATCGCACTGGCGGGCGGGCGGGCAGATCTTGTTCGAAGCGCCCGAGCGCGGGGTGCCGCTGGCATCGGTGACGATGCGTTTCGACCGGCTGGCGAGCGCCGGCCTGATCCGCGCGCGCCTGTTGCCGAAAGCCGACGCGGTGGTGCAGTCGACCGGCATGGCGGTGGCGATCGGCGCCGCGCTCACGCTGCTGCTGGTCAGCGGCATCTACAGCCTGTCGCTCGCCTTCGCGGTGCGCCGCCAATATCTGGCCTGGCAGGCGGGCTGGTCGGCGACCATGCTGCTCTGGGGCTTCATCTGGTCGCAGGCTCATCTGGGGATCTTCCCCGGTCTGGCCGGTACCGTGTCGGCGCAGATCGCGACCTTCCTCGCCTGCCTGGCGATCGCGATCGCGACGTTCAGCGCGGTGCTGGCGGTCGATCGCGGCGCCGTGTCGGCGCGGCTTCGCGGCACCGCGCTGGCGCTCGGCACCATCGTCGGGGTCGTCGGGGTTCCGCTGGCGCTGATCCGCAGCGAAAGCCTGACGCAATGGGCCGACCTGCTGGGGCTCGTCATCGTTGCCGACCTGCTGGCGGTCGCCGCCTATCTCGGCTGGGCGTGGCGCCGGGGATCGGTCGAGGCGCGCGACTTCCTGGCCGCCTGGTGCCTGCCGATGGCGGTGCTCGCCTTCATTCATATCGTCGATGTCGACGACCGTGTGTGGGGCGGCGGCTCGCAGTTGCTCGTGCTGGCGGCGGCGACCTGGCAGGCTTTGTGGCTGTCGGCGTCGGCGACGCGCCGGCTCGCCCGACTGCGTATCGAGCGCGACAGCGCGCGGGCGTCGGAGGCGCTGGCCCAGCAACTGGCGCGGCGCGATCCGCTGACCGGGCTGCCCAACCGGCGCGGCTTCGTCGACAGCGTGACGCCGCTGCTCGAACGCGCCCGCGCCGACGACCTGCCGGCGGCATTGCTGCTCGTCGATATCGACCGGTTCAAGTCGATCAACGACGTTCACGGTCATGATGCCGGCGACGCGGTGCTGTGCGAAGTCGCCCGGCGGATCGCGCGCTGGGAAGGGCCGATGTGTACCGTCGCGCGGCTTGGCGGCGAGGAGTTCGGCCTGCTGACGGTGGGCATGGATGGCATCGTTCTCAGCCGCTTCGCCGAAAGCGTCCGGCTGGGGATCGCGGCGTGCGACCACCGCACGGCGATCGGCGCGCGAACGGTCACCGCCAGCGTCGGGGTCGCCGAAGTCCGCCCCGCGAGCGATTTCCAGCAACTCTACCGGCTCGCCGACGAAGCGCTTTATGATGCGAAGCGCGGCGGACGCGACCGGGTGGTCGTCCAGCGCCGCAGCGACGGCGCCGGTCCCTCCGACGATCGATCGAGCCGCGAAGCGATGCTGTCGCGCTGACCGCAGGCTGTCGCTTTTCCGGTCAGATGCCGAGCGACGCCGACTTGTTCTCGACCACCTCGAGCGGCGGCTTGGCTGCAGCCGCCCCGTGGCGGCGGTGGCTGAGCTTGCCGTCGACCTTGCCGCCATTCTCGATCGTGATCGTCTCGTAGACGACGTCGCCGGTGATCCGCGCGGTCGCGTGGACGATCAGCGTCTTGGCCTCGATCGAGCCATCGACCAGCCCCGCGATCTTCGCGGTTTCGGCGACGACTGCGCCCTTGATCTCGCTCGCCTCGCCCTGGACGAGGTTGGCGCATTTGAGGTCGCCGTCGATCTTGCCGTCGACGTGCAGGTCGACGCTGGCCGCGACATTGCCGGTGACGACGACGTCCGATCCGAGGATCGAGAAGGTCGTATGACGGGCGCCGGTCGCCATCTTAGCGGGCACCGCGGGCGACGGAACCGACGCGCTGTCGGGCATCGGCTTTGACTTCGAGAACATCGGCTTTGGCCTCCAGGAAGCGGCGCGGGTTGACCGCCACGCCGTTCAAACGAACTTCAAAATGCAGGTGGCTGCCGGTCGAACGGCCGGTCGAACCCATTCTGGCGATCTGTTCCCCCGCCGTGACCTGTTGGCCCACCGTCGCGGTGAAGCCCGACAAGTGGGCATAGCGGGTTAAGATACCCTGACCATGATCGACCTCGACGACATTGCCGTAACCCGACTTCTGACCGACGAAGCTGACGCGGCCGGGGGCGGCGGCGAGGATCGGGGTGCCGATGGGGCCGCGGAAATCGAGGCCCGCGTGCATCGCGCCGCCGCCGGTGAAGGGGTCGCTGCGATAGCCGAAGCCCGACGACATCATCAGCACATTGGCGGGGTTGCCCGACGGCACCGCGACGAGGGTGCGTTCGAGCACTTCCATGCGGAACAGCGCGCCTTCCAAGGCGGCGAACGACGCGCCGAGCGCCTTGGCTTTGCCCATCTTGCCGCGATAGGGGATGAAGGGACCACCACGGCCGGCCGCGGCGTTGCGGACGAGGCCCCTGGGGTCGAGCCCGAGCGCGGCGACGGCGGTTTCGGCCTTGGCGGCGCGGTCGTTGACCGCGGCGAGCAGGCGGCTGGCAAAGGCTTCCTGCCGCGCTTCGAGGCGGGCCAGCGCCTGCGCCTCGGGGGGCAGGTTCGGGTCGATCGCGCTGGTCTTGAGCGGTGCGGCGGCGGCGGGCGCGGCTTCGGCACCGGCTTCGTCGGTGACCGCGGCGGGTTCGGCGCCGAAGCTTTCCTTCGACCATTCCTCGAGCTGCACCTGGCGCTCTTCGAGGTCGGCGGCGGTTTCGGCGACGCGGTCGCGGTAGCGGGCGATGCGTTGCTCGGCGGCGCTGGCGGCGGCCTGTTGCTGGGCGACCGCGGCCCGCTCGTCGGCGCCGAGCAGCTGGTTAACGAGGATGGCGAGCGTGACGCCGGCCCAGGCGAGCAGCACGGCGGCGGCAATCAGCGCGACTCGCTTTTGCCAGGTGGCGCTGATCCGAAGAAAACGCACATGGCCGTGCGTTCGAACGAAGATTTCATGGTCCTGAAACAGCGCGTTGAAGCGCTGGCGCCAATGGCGCAGGCCCGTCGATTTCGATGACAAGTGGCGACCCCATCTTGTTATTATGTGGAGCCCTCCGCCCCGAATGACCGGCGCCTTAACAGCAGTGCCAGTGACTCGCGAATCCTGAACGGGCGACTCGCGCCGAGTCGAAAGGGGGATGCGGTGAACGGTGTCAAAGCGCGGCAACGCTGCCATTCTGGCAGGAAATAGCGCCGAATCGTCGGCCATCATTGACGGCTTGCTTACCATTTTCGGCTAGGCCCGAGCGCGTGACCCATTTGCCCGACATGACCCTGCCCGCGGGTGCCGACACGGCGCCGGAAACCGCCGCCAAGCGTGCCGCAAGGCCGCGTTCGGCGGTCAGCGCGGGGGTCGGAATCGTCGGCCTGATGGGCCTGATGTCCTATCTGCTGATCGCGCGCTACACGCCCGAGATCGCGGCCTTCCTCGGCATCGACTGGGGCAATCGCGGGCCGATGAGCGGGCCGAACTCGGCGATCGCCAGTGTGCTTGCCTGCGCCATCCCGATGGTGCTGTGGTCGGTGTTCGTCGACAAGGTCCACCGCAATCCGTCGACCGGGATCGACTGGGCGCAGCGGCGGCCCTGGCGCGAGACGGTCGACATCAGCCTGACCAAGCTCGCCGGGCTGTGGGCGACCTGGGGCCTGATCGCGCTGACCTATGCGACGATGCGCTATTATTGGGAAGGCCAGTATGAATTCTCGATGGAGCTGCTCGAGCGGGTCGCGCCCTGGCTGCTGCTGATTTCGGTACCGTACATGCTGTGGCTCGACCGCCGGCTGGTCGAGCCGCGCGACGGCTGTTACCAGTTCGGCCGCTGGTTGGTTGCGCCCGGACAACCGGTCGATGGCCGCGCGATCGGCCATCATTTCCGCGCCTGGGGGGTGAAGGGCTTCTTCACTGCCTTCATGCTGTCGATCGTGCCGGGCAATTTTTCGAGCCTCGTCACCGTCGACATGGGCGAGGTTCTGCGCAACCCGTATATGACCGGGCTGTGGGCGATCAACCTGCTCTATCTGGTCGACGTCCATATCGCGACGGTCGGCTATATCCTGACCGCGCGGCCGCTCGATTCGCATATCCGCACCGCGAACCCCTATGGCATGGCGTGGGTCGCGGCGCTGATCTGTTACCCGCCCTTCATCCTGATGAACGGCGGCCCGCTCGATTATCAGGTGAACGGGTCCGACTGGGGCTATTGGCTCGAGGGTCACGACAATGTGATGATCGTCTGGGGGGTCGTGCTCGTCGGGCTGACCGCGATCTACAGCTGGGCGACGATGGCGTTCGGCATCCGCTTTTCGAACCTGACGCATCGCGGCGTGATGACCCACGGGCCGTATAAATATACGCGCCACCCGGCCTATCTGTCGAAGAACCTCAGCTGGTGGGTCGGTGCGCTGCCCTTCCTCGTCACCGATGGCGGCTGGACCGAGGGGCTGCGCAACACGGTCCTGTTGGGTCTCGTGAGCAGCGTCTATTACTGGCGCGCCAAGACCGAGGAAAAGCATTTGCTCGCCGATCCGGCGTATCAGGCGTATTGGAACTGGGCGCAGGAGAATGCGGTCGTGCCGCGGCTGTTCGCGCGGCTGTCGGGGCGCAAGCGTCCGTTGATCCGGCTGGAGCCCGATGAGCGGATCGGGCCGGTGGCATAAGCCTGGCATCGGATTCCCGTTCCGGATCGTCGATTCGGGAACAGTGAACCATATGGGTACAAATTAGGAAAGCTGTTTTTCGGGCGAGGCGATGGTTTCGCCGGCGGGGGCGCCGGGTTTCGGGTTTCTTTAAATCCTCCCCATCGCTTCGCGACAGGGAGGATTGGCAAGGCGCGCTTCCCACCCCGAACCGGTCTCCTCCCTGCGGGCTCGCCGCAGGGAGGATCGAGCCGGTCCTAGAACTTCACGCCCGCCTCGACGCCCCAGATGCGGGGTTCGTTGACGTAGCTGGTGAGGTTGTTGAAATCGATGCCGCCGGTCGCCGACTTGTCGCCGGTGATGTTGCGGACGAAGCCCGCGACATCGAAGCGATCGGTCTTGTAGCCGACGCGCAGGCCGCCCTCGAGCATCCTGTCGTCCGAGAATTCGACCGACTGATAGAGGAAGAACTGCACCTTCGAGCGGTAATACCAGTCGGTGAAGGCATAGATGGCGCCGTCGCCGACCGGGATTTCATACCCAGCGGTCCAGTTCGCGGTCCACTTCGGCGACTGCGGCAGCTGGTTGCCGTCGATCGAGAAGATGCCCGGGCTGCCCGGGCGGACCGGGTCGAGGACGGTGCACGGGGTCGCCGAACCGCAGCCGGCGACGAAGGCGTTGGCGTCGTCGATCTCGGCGACGTTCCAGGCACCGCCGACCGAGAAGGTCAGGCCCTTTGCCGGCGCCGCCTGCAGCTCGGCCTCGATGCCATGGCCCTTGGCATCGACGTTGAGCAGGCTCGCGACGTTGGCGGTGCCGCCGACCGCGGTGAGCTGGAGGTCCTTGGTGTCGAAATAATAGCCGGTCAGGTTGAAGCGGACGCGGTTGTCGAGGAACGAGGTCTTGATGCCCGCTTCATAGGACATCGTCTCTTCCTGGTCGGCGGTCGAGATGACGCGCGAGAAGGTCAGGCGGCCCTGCACCGACGGGGCGCGATAGCCGCGCGCGACGCGGGCATAGACGGTGATATCGTCCGAGGCCTCATAGGTCGCGCTGGCGTCCCAGGTCAGCAGCTTGCCCTTGACGCTCGCCGCCTGCGGCGGAACCGGGGTGTTGGGATTGACGACGAAGATCGGGCGCGTCTCGACCGGACGCGACGCGACGAAATCGCGCGTGTCATGGTTGTAGCGCGCGCCGGCCTGGAGCTTCAGGCCGTTGTCGAAGGCGTAGTTGACCGAACCGAAGATGCCATAAGCCTCGCTGTCCTGACGCTGCACCGCGATCGCCGAGGGCATCGCATCGGTCGGGCCGCCGAATTCGAAGCTGGAGATGTCGAGCTTTTCGTCGAAGTAGAAGGCACCGAACTGATAGCCGAGGCCGGTCGAATTGTTCGACGCGACGCGGACTTCCTGGGTGAACTGGTCGAGGCTGGGGACATTGTCCTGGCTCTGCGCCTGGAAGGGGATCAGGCCCGGACCCGACACCGGCAGGAACACCGCGCCGAAGCCGCCGTCGATGTCGCCGCGGCTGCGGAAATTGGCGTTCCAATAGGAGGTGATCGAGTAGAGCGTCACCGGCCCGAAATCATATTCGAGGTTGAGCCCGGCATTATAGGTGTTGAGCTTCTGGAAGTTCAGCCCGTCCTGATAGACCTTGTCGCGCTCGAATTCGGTGCCCGCGCCGCCGAGGCCGACGAGTTTGTTGCTGCCCGGAAGCTGGGTGTTGGCGCGGAAGATGATCGCCGAACCGTCATAGATGCGGACCTGGCCGATCGCGCGCGCGGTGAACGGGCCGTTTTCATATTGCAGCTGGAGGCGCGCGGCGATGTCGTCGTAGCCGCCGAGGTCCTTCTTCGCGGTGGTGGCGACATTGTCGACCCAGTCGTCGCGGTGCTGGAACAAAGTCGACAGGCGGACCGAGAAGCCATTGTCGTCGGCGGCGCCCGCCGCGACTTCGACTTGCGACGTGCCATAGCGGCCATAGCTGACGCGCGCATAGCCGCCGGTCTTGCCGGGCTTAACGGTGTCGAACTTGACGATGCCGGCCGGGGTGTTGCGGCCGAACAAGGTGCCCTGCGGCCCGCGTAGCACTTCGACGCGGTCGAGGTCGAAGATCGGGAAGCCCTTGAGGATCGGGTTTTCGAGGACGACGTCGTCATAGACGACGCTGACCGGCTGCGAGGCGTTGAGGTCGAAATCGGTGTTGCCGAGGCCGCGGATGTAGAAACGCGGGAAGGTGCGGCCGAACGAGCTTTCGATGTTGAGGCTGGGGACGCGGCCGGCGAGCGCGCGGACGTCCGAACCGGTCGAGGTGATCGCGCCGAGTGTGTCGCCCGACAGCACCGAGACGGCAACCGGCACGTCCTGCAGGCTTTCCTCGCGGCGCTGCGCGGTGACGACGATGTCGGTGAGGCCGCCTTCGTCGGCGACGGGGGCGGTGTCCTGCGCGGCGGCGGGGGCGGCGAAGCCGGCGGCGGCAACGAGTACGAGAGCTATAGCGGTGGCGGAAGGAAAGTGGCGCATGGCAAGCTTCCTGAAACAGAGTGACGATGGGAGAGGCGGAAAACCATCGCTCTTTGGCTTTCGATGCGCCCGCGATCAATCGCCGAAGCGCGTGCCGCTGACGTTCGTGTCAGCAGTGTTGCGCAATTGCTGCAGTTTGTGACAGCCGGGACGGGGGTCGGCGGGTTCCGATCCTCCCCATCGCTTCGCGACAGGGAGGATCGCTCAGCCGCTGGCGTGGCGGGGTTTTGCATCGCTGGCGGGGTCGTTCGCCGGATTGGGCAGCCCGAACCAGGCGCGCCGCGCGGCTTCGGCGGCGCGGCGTAGCGGGGCGACGGCGGCGTTGTGGGCGGCCTCTGCGGCCGCTTCCTCGTCGGGTTCGAGCGTGCGTTCATAATCCTCGTCGCCGAACACCCCTTCCTCGATGCCGAGGAAGTCTTCGGGCGGCGGGAAATTGGTGCGCCATTCGCCGTCGTCGTGCCAGACCGAGAGCGTGGCGGCCTCTTCCTCGGGGGTCAGGTCGGGTTCGGGTTCGAGGTCGGAATCGGCGGAAAACTGCGCAACTTCATTCGCGATCGCCGTGTCTTTCCACAGCATTGCGAGCGGGTTGGTGCGGTTGTCGCGGCCCGCGAGCCAGCAGGCGAGCGCGGCGCCGCGACGGCTTTCGTCGCCATCGGGCAGCGCGAGGTCGAAGAGCGCGAGGAAGCCCGCCCAGTCGCCCGCGATGATCTGCGCCAGCATCGCCTCGCCGGCCCGGGCGCGGGTTTCGACCGCGCGGTCGAGTCGCGCGAGCATCGCGAGGCCGAGGCTGGGGACGTGGCGGCGGCGCTTGGTCAGGCTCTTGAGCTTTTCCTCCTCGGTGAAGCGCTCGGTGACTTCCTCGATGCCATAGATGGCGCGGTCGAGCAGTTCGTCGGCGAGGCGGTCGCGCGCGATGAGCAGCGCCGCGCTCCAGCCGAGCCGGAACGCCGCGCCCGCGGGGCGCTGCTTGAGCTGGTAGGCGGCGCCGGGCGACATCGCGACGCGGCCCGCGGCGATGCGCACCGATCCGGTGGCCGCGAGATGGCCGAGAAAGGCGCGCTGGAGCGCGGGGGTCCAGTGGTAGCTGGCGGGGGCGGGGATGTCGTTTTCGCTGTCGTCGGTCATGTGATTCGTCCTTTTGGTCAGTGAAACTGACTGAACGAACCATATCGGTACATTTTAGGAAAGCGTTTTTTGCAAGGGGGCGATCCTATTTTGTCGGCGAGGCAGGATGGGTGGGAAGCAAGTTGGCGTCCGATTGTGGGCGGTGACGGACGAAAGCACACCAAAAGCCCCGTTCGTGT
>Ga0155175_132_pt1 | contig 197794 bp, 209 predicted proteins | sample RifCSPhighO2_01_FD_106143 | JGI IMG/M metagenome (GOLD analysis project Ga0155175, IMG submission 106143) | Sphingopyxis sp. RIFCSPHIGHO2_01_FULL_65_24 | reverse complement strand
TGGGAGGCCGGGTGGGGGAGCGGGCCGGCGCCGATTCTCGCGGTAGCGAGAAAAACGCGCAAAAAGCACGGTAATATGCGGTTGACAGCTCGGGCTTGGCTCGTTAGTGGGCCTGACTTTCCCGCATGCCGGAAAAATCGCCTGCCTTGGCAGGGGACTGGTGCGCGGGTGATTTAGTTTTTTGATTGGATGGAAGACCATGTTCGCAATCGTGCGCACGGGCGGCAAGCAGTATCGCGTCGCCGCCGGAGACAAAATCGCCGTCGAGAAGATCGCCGGTGAAGCTGGCGACACCGTGTCGCTCGGCGACATCCTGCTGGCCGGTGACGGCGGCGAAGTGAAGAGCGCCGACGGCCTCGTCGTTTCGGCCGAGATCATCGCCCAGACGCGCGGCGAAAAGGTCATCGTCTTCAAGAAGCGCCGCCGGCACAACTACCGTCGCCGCAACGGCCACCGTCAGTCGCTGACGCTGCTGCGCATCCTCGCCGTCGGCGAAGCCAAGAAGGCCGCGCCGAAGAAGGAAGCCGCTCCGAAAGAAGAGGCTGCTCCCGCGAAGGACGCCGCGCCCAAGAAGGCTGCTGCCCCGAAGGCCGAAGCCGCTGCCGAAGCGCCCGCCAAGAAGCCCGCTGCCAAGAAGGCAGCCCCCAAGAAGGACGCCTGAGCGCGGCAACGCGGCTCGGCCTCTCGAACGAACTAAGGAGCATCAGTCATGGCACATAAAAAAGCAGGCGGTTCATCGCGCAACGGTCGCGACTCAGCCGGCCGCCGCCTTGGCGTGAAGAAGTTCGGCGGTCAGGAAGTGATCGGCGGCAACATCATCGTGCGTCAGCGCGGTACCCGCGTCTATCCGGGCGTCAACGTCGGCATGGGCAAGGATCACACCCTGTTCGCGACCGCCGAAGGCCATGTCCGATTCCACGATGGCAAGCTTGGCCGCAAATATGTGTCGGTCGACGCCATGGCGGAAGCCGCCGAATAAGGACGCTCTTCCAGGGTCGTCCACCAAGGGATGACCCGGAACGGTCCTTTCCGCATCGGCGGAAACAAAGTTCGAAAAGAGGGAGACGGGTCGCCCCCGGTCTCCCTTTTTTCTTGCCCGTTATCCATCACTTGGCAAACGGGCGCGAAAATCGGGCCGATCATCTCCCTCTTCATCGCCTGTCGTCAAAGCGTCACCATCTGGCGCCAGGGCGACAGGCAAATGGGAGTGAAGACGATGTTCGCAAGAACCGAAAGATTATTGCTGCGGCCCGGCTGGCAGGAAGATGCCCCGGCGCTCGCGAAGGCGATCGGCGAGGAAGGCGTGGTGCGCAACCTCGCCACCGCGCCTTGGCCGTACCGCGAGGAACAGGCGATGGAATTCCTCGCCAAACCGATCGACCCCGCCGAGCCGCGCTTCCTGGTCTTCAGTCGCACCGGCGGTGCGCCGCGCCTCGTCGGCGGCTGCGGCATCTCGCCGGCGCCTGACGGCACGCTGGAGATGGGCTATTGGATCGCCCGCCCCTATTGGGGGCTGGGGTTCGCGACCGAGGCCGGGCGCCAGCTGATCCGCATCGCGCGCGCGATGAACCTGCCGCCGCTGACCGCCGGGCATTTCCTCGACAATCCGGCGTCGGGCGCGGTGCTGCGCAAGCTCGGCTTCCGGCCGACCGGGCAGATCGCCCAGCGCTATAGCCTCGCGCGCGGCGGCGAAGCCGCGTGTGCGCTGTTCGAGGAAGGGGACGGCGACAGCGATGGCGCCGTCACCCCGATGCGAAGCCGCATCGGGGTGGACGAGGACTTTCGTCAGGAACTGCGCCTGATGGCGGCGTGAGCCTTGAGCCCCTCCCCTGAAGGGGAGAGGGCTTGAGCTTTAGCCCCTGAGCTTGCCGGCCATGCCGATGATGTCGTCGAGCGGGTTGCCGTCGCCATCGAGGTCGAGCAGGCTGCCAAGCCCGCCCAACGCGCCGCCGCTGCTACCCGAGGCAGGCGCCGCGCCACCACCCAATGCGCCACCCAGCACATTGCCGAGCATGCCGCCAAGACCGCCACCGGCGCTCTCGCCGCCGCCCTGCTTCGCCATGTAACCCGCGACGAGCATCGCGAGGATCGGCAGCATCTTCTTGAGCGTGCCGGCATCGATGCCGGTCTTCGCCGCCGCGTCGCCGGCGACCGAGCGGCTGACATCCTTCGACCCGAAGATCTGGCCGAGCACGTCATTGCCCTGTTCGACCGGGGTCGCCTGCGGCGCGAGCACCGCGTCGAGCAGGCCTCCACCGCCAAGGCCGGCGAGCAGCCCACCGAGACCTTCGATCCCGCCGCCGCCCTGCGCCTGTTTCTTGAAACCGCCGAGGATCGCCGGGAGCAGCGCCTCCGCGCCCTGTTTCGCGAGTCCGGGCGGGACGCCCAATTCTTTCGCCATCGATTCGATGCCGCCGGCCTGGGCGAGGATATCGGTCAGATTCATAAGGTTATGCTCCCACTTCGGCGCGCGGATCGAATGGCGCCGACGGGCGTTATCATAGCATCGCGCGGGCCGGGGACGAGCCGTTCATTGAGCTGTCATTTCCCCATGCCCAAGCATAGTCTGCGGGCGTGCGACTCCGCACCGCCGTATCAATGTGGGAGCATCACCATGGGTATTTTCAGTTCGATCAAAGACGCGATTTTCGGCAAGAAGGCGGAGGCCGCCGTGCCTGCTCCCCCCGTCGCCGCAACCACCAGCGCCCCCACGGCGCCGCAGCCCGTCCCCGCCGCGCCGGTGGCGATCAGCGACGTCGATGTCGTCGCGATCCTGACCGCACAGGCCGCCAACGCCGGACAGGACCTCAACTGGCGCACCTCGATCGTCGATTTGATGAAGCTGCTCGACCTCGACCCGAGCCTGGCCAACCGCAAGGAACTGGCGACCGAGCTTGGCTATACCGGCGCGCTCGACGGCAGCGCCGAAATGAACATCTGGCTGATCAAGGCGGTCATGCGCGAACTCGCCGCGAACGGCGGCACCGTGCCCGCCGACCTCACCGACTGACAAACGCACCATAGTTTTCGACGGGGGTCGGGCGAGCCAACGGCTTTCCCGGCCCCTTTTCGTTGACCCCCGCGCGGCGCCGCCTAGACAGGTTTCAGAAGAAACAAAGTCGCAGGGAGCCGCCAAAGTGCACGACAGTCTTTCCACCCCCGTCAGCCGCCGCCACACGCTCGCCGCGCTCGGTGCCGGTACCGCGAGCTTCGCCGTTGCCGGTTCCGCCGTCGCCGAAACGATCATCACCGGCCCGCGCCCGAGCGCGGCGGACGCGCTGCTGACCTCGATCGCGGACAATCTGCTCGCGCAGTCGCCCGAGGGCGCGACCTCGCTCGGCATCGACACCGGCGCGCGCGCCGCCGAACGCGGCAAGCTCGGCGATCGCTCGCCGACGGGGGTAAAGGCGCTCACCGAGACGCTGCAGGCCGACCTCGCGCGTGTCCGCGCTTTCGACAAGGCGGGCCTCGACCATAAGACACGCACCAGCCTGGCGGTTGTCGACAGCGCGTACAGCGTCGCGCTCGACGGCTTTGCCCTGCCCTATGGCGACGTCGCGGTCGGCGGCTGGCGCAACACCCCCTATGTCGTGATCCAGAATGTCGGTGCCTATCTCGACGTTCCCAAATTCCTCGACAGCGATCATCCGGTGAAGAGCACTGGCGACGCCGAAGCCTATCTGTCGCGCCTGAACGCCTTTCCGGGCGTGCTCGATGGCGAGACCGAGCGGCTGAAATCGGCTGGCGGCCAGGGCATGATTGCCCCCGCCTTCCTGATCGACAAGGCGGTCAAGCAGATGGAAGCGAGCCTTGCCGATGCCAAGGCGGGCGGCGGCATGGTCGACAGCCTCGCCACCCGCACCCGCGATGCGAAGATCGCGGGCGACTGGACGGATCGGGCACAGGCGATCGTCACCGGCCCCGTCGCCGCAGCGCTCGAACGCCAGCTGGCCGAGATGAAGGCGCAGCGGCCCAAGGCGACGATGGATGCGGGAATGTGGGCGCGGCCGGGCGGCGACGAATGGTATGCCTGGGGCCTGCGCGCGAGCACGACGACACGAATGACCCCCGACGAGGTCCATGCAATGGGCCGCGACGAGCTTGCGGCGCTGCACGGCCAGATGGACCCGATCCTGCGCAAGATCGGCTATACGCAAGGGTCGGTCGGCGACCGCATGAACGCGCTCGCCAAGGACCCCAAATATAAATTCCCCGACAATGACGCGGGGCGCGCCGAGATCGTCGCCTATATCCAGACCTGGCTCGGCAAGATCCGCGCCGAGTTGCCGCGTGCCTTCCGCACGCTGGTGAAGGGCAATGTCGAGGTGAAGCGCCTGCCGCTCGCCGAGGAGCCGGGGGCACCGGCGGCCTATGGCGGCGCGGGGTCGATCGACGGTACGATCCCGGGGAAATTCTGGATCAATCTGCGCACCACCGAGTTGCATAGCAAATATTCGCTGCCTGACCTCGCGATGCACGAAGCGATCCCCGGCCACGCCTGGCAGGGCGAATATGCCAACCAGATGCCGCTGATCCGCACGATGCTGGCGTTCAACGCCTATAGCGAAGGCTGGGCGCTCTACGCCGAACAGCTTGCCGACGAACTCGGCCTCTACGACGATTTCGAGGTCGGGCGGCTCGGCTATCTCCAGTCGCTCGCCTTCCGCGCCTGCCGGCTGGTCGTCGATACCGGGCTGCACGCCAAGCGCTGGACACGCGAGCAGGGGGTCGAGTTTTTCGTCAAGGAGAATGGCTCGAACCCGCTCGAAGTATCGAGCGAGGTCGATCGCTATTGCAGCTGGGCCGGGCAGGCTTGCGGCTACAAGGTCGGGCATAGCGAAATCGTGCGCCAGCGCGGGCTGGCGCAAAAGGCGCTCGGTGCGAAATACGACCTGCGCGATTTCGACGATGTCGTGGTCAAAGGCGGCAATGTGCCGCTCGACGTGCTGGCGCAGAATGTCGCGGAATATGTGGCGGGGGCGAAAGGCTGATGCGCCGGACGGCCGCCGCCCTGGCGGCGCTACTGCTGGCGGGCGCGGCACAGGCCGCCGATGCCCCGCCGCCGCGGGTCGCGATTATCACATCGGACGTCGAGCGCTTTTTCGCGCTTTACGACGATCCCGCGATCGCCGGGCAGCCCGATCTGCTTGCGGCCCGCTACCTTGCCGAGCCGACGCCGGGGTTCGCCGAGTTTATGACGCTGCGCCGGATCACCCCCGAGCGGCTGGCGACGGCGTTGCGCGACAAGCGACAGGTCTTTGACGACGCGCGCGGCTGCGCGGCGAAGCTCGGCGGTGTCCGCCCGCGCCTCATCGCCGCAACCGACAGGCTCGCCGCGCTTTATCCGCAAGCGAAGTTTCCGCCGATCACCATCGCGATCGGCCGCGCATCGACCGCCGGGACCGCGAACGCCAACGGCCTCTACATCGGGCTGGAAGCCCTGTGTGCCGCAACATTCATTGAAGCCGACGACGAAGACCGCTTTGTCCACGTCATTGCGCATGAATATGTCCATGCGCAGCAACCTCTTGCGCAAGTCGAGGACCCCGAAGAAAAGGTGTTGCGGGCAGCGCTGGGCGAAGGGGTCGCCGAATTCGTCGGCGAGCTGATGTCCGGTTCGGTCGGCTATCCGCTGCTTCACCAATGGGCCAAGGGGCGCGAGAAGGCGTTGGAGACCGCCTTCCTTGCCGAGAAGGACGAGAAAGCCATCGGGTCGCGCTGGCTCTATAACAAGCAAGGCAGCGATGGCTGGCCCGGCGATCTTGGCTATTGGGTCGGTTATCGAATCGTCAAAAGCTATTACAACCGCGCGCCCGACAAAGCGGCGGCGCTGCGCGAGATCATCGAGATGAAGGACCCGGCCGCCTTTCTCGCGGCGAGCGGCTGGACGCCGGGGATAGCCCTCTAACCCCGGCGCGCACCCTTATTTCTTCCCGAACAGCGACCCCGCGATGCCGCCGAGGTCGTTGAGCGGGTTGCCGTCGCCGTCGCGGTCGAGAGCGCCGAGGATGCCCGAAGCGCCGTCCTGCTGGAGCATCGTCGCGAAACGGCCGAGCGAACCTTCACCGCCGATATGGCCGACGATTTCCTGCAGTTTTTCGAGCGGCAAGCCGGTTGCTGCAGCGGCACCCTCGGCGGTGTCGCCCTGCATCGGGTGCTGCTTGGCGAGCGCCGCGATCGCCGATTCGACATGCTCGGGGGACAGGCCGACCTTGGCCGCAAGGTTGGTCACCGTGTCGTTGCCTGAAATCTGGCCGAGAATATTGTCCAAGATGCTCATGTCATGCGCTCCTATTTGGCAAAGCCGGTGCGACGCTATCACGCCGAAGGAAGCGGCGCGAGGTCCGGTGTGACATATCCCCGCCGCGCAGGCACCGAAAAGAGCAGGTCGCGGCTGTAGAAGCGCAGCGGCCAGTCGCGCGCGCCCATCGGCGAAAGCAGCAGCGCGTTGACGCGCGCCGTCAGTCCCGTCTCCGCCGTCTCCGACAGGAACAGCCGTGCCCCCGCGACATAGGCGCGGGTGATGCTGTCGTGATAGCCCTGCGTGTCGTCGTTGACGCCGCCGACGCTGGTGTTGAAGCGGCGGATGATGCCGGCGATCTCAGCGTCGATGTCGATCTCGGGGCGTTCGGTCAGCAGCCACAGGCAGGCGCCCAGATGCGCCTCGTGCGTCCAGGCGGTGCGCGGCAGCGCGCAGGCGAGCAGCCCCTCGCCGAGCGCGTGTATGTCTTCGTCGCGCACGAAAAGGCGCGGCTTATAGTCGGTGGTCATCGGTCCGGTCCTTCCGGGTGAATGAGCACCCGGAAGTTTCCGGGTCAATTATGCTGCGACAGCCGCCTGCGGTGCGGCCTGACGGACGCCTTCGTCGACATGCTCGGCAAATTGCGCGAAATTGTCGATGAACTGGCCGACGAGCGTTTGCGCCGTGCGGTCATAGGCCGCCTTGTCGGCCCACGCCTCGCGCGGATCGAGCAGACCCGAATCGACGCCCGGAACCGCAACCGGAACCATGAAGCCGAAATTGGGGTCCTTGCGGAATTCGACATCGTTCAGGCTGCCGTCGAGCGCGGCGTTGAGCAGCGCGCGGGTCGCCTTGATCGGCATGCGCTTGATGCCGTCCATCGTCGCCATGCCACCGGTCCAGCCGGTGTTGACGAGCCAGCACTGGACGCCGCCCTTGGCGATGCGTTCCTTGAGCAGATTGCCATAGACCGACGGGTGGCGCGGCATGAAGGGCGCGCCGAAGCAGGTCGAGAAGGTCGCCTCGGGCTCGGTCACGCCGATTTCGGTGCCGGCAACGCGCGCGGTATAGCCCGAGAGGAAGTGATACATCGCCTGGTCGGGGGTCAGCTTCGCGATCGGGGGCAACACGCCATAAGCGTCGGCGGTCAGCATGATGACCGTCTGCGGCACCGGACCCATGTTCTTTTCCGAGGTGTTCGGAATGAAATCGATCGGGTAGCTGCCGCGGCTGTTCTCGGCGAGGGTCGCATCGTCGAAGTCGAGTTCACGCGTCGCGGGGTCCATCACGACATTTTCGAGCACCGTGCCGAAGCGCTTGGTGGTCGCGAAAATCTCGGGCTCAGCCTCGGGCGAGAGGCGGATCATCTTGGCGTAGCAGCCGCCCTCGAAGTTGAAGACCGCCGTGTCCGACCAGCCATGCTCGTCGTCGCCGATCAGCGTGCGCGAAGCGTCGGCCGACAGCGTCGTCTTGCCGGTACCGCTGAGGCCGAAGAAGACCGCGGTGTCGCCGTTCGGACCGATGTTCGCCGAACAATGCATCGGCATCACGCCCTTCACCGGGAGCAGATAGTTGAGGATGCCGAACACCGACTTCTTCATCTCGCCGGCGTAGGCCGTGCCGCCGATCAGCACGAGCTTTTCGGAGAAATTGACCGCGACGACGGTTTCCGTGCGCGTGCCATGCTTCGCCGGATCGGCGCGGAAGCTCGGCAGGTCGATGATCGTATATTCGCTCGCGAAGGCCGCCAGTTCGTCGGCGGTCGGGCGGACGAGCAGGGTGCGGATGAACTGGCTGTGCCAGGCGAATTCGGTGACGACCTGGACCGCGACGCGATGTTCGGGCTGCGAACCGCCGAACAGCTGCTGGCGGAACAGGCGGGGACGATCGGCAAGATGCGCGAAGAAATCGGCCTTGAGCGCCGCGAAATGATCGGGGGTCATCGGCACATTGGTCTTGCCCCACCAGATGGTGTCGCGCGTTTCGTCGTCCTGGACGATGAACTTGTCCTTGGCGCTGCGCCCGGTGTGCTTGCCGGTGGCGACGACCAGCGGGCCGTCCTTGGCGAGCAGGCCTTCGCCATGACGGATGGCATCCTCGATCAGCGCCGACGTGCCCCAGTTTTCGGCAACCGCGGCCTGCGTTTCAACGGCGCCATTGCCGATGATGATCTTCGTCATGTTCTTGCCTTTCCCAACCGCGCCGCAGCCCCACTGCATAGGTATGCAAGGCCTGCCGAGCATAAGGGGAGGCCCGCATTTTCATGGGTGCCGACGTGACGCCGATTCCGTAAATTCCCGGCCGCGTTAGCGAGGATGAAGGATGAGGTCAAAAGATTAAAGCTGGGTATCGGCGCCGCCGCCATGCCGGTGCCGTTACGGAACCCGAGCGCCGCCGCCGCGGTTGTGGCGAGGCCACGGATCGGCTAGTTGCCGGACGCCCGCCCATATGGAAAGAGCATGACGGCAACCATCGCGCTGGTCGACGACGACCGCAACATCCTGCAATCCCTGTCGATCGCGCTGCAGGCCGAGGGTTTTGTCACGCGCGTCTATTCGGACGGCGAGGCGGCGCTGAAGCCGCTGATCGACAATCCGCCCGACCTCGCCGTCTTCGACGTCAAGATGCCGCGCATGGACGGACTCGAACTGCTGCGCCGGCTGCGCGAAAAGAGCCAGCTGCCGGTGATCTTCCTGACCAGCAAGGACGACGAGATCGACGAGGCGCTGGGGCTTGCGATGGGCGCCGACGACTATATCGCCAAGCCCTTCTCGCAGCGGCTGGTGATCGCGCGCATCCGCGCCATCCTGCGCCGCGTCGAGCTCAACAAGAACGCGCCGGGCGACGAGGACGAGCCCGTCGCCGACCCGATCACCCGCGGCCGCCTGCGCATGGACCCAGCGCGCCACAAGGTCGAATGGGACGGCAAGGACGTGACGCTGACCGTCACCGAATTTTTGATCCTCGAAACGCTGGCGGCCCGCCCCGGCATCGTGCGCAGCCGCAACCAGTTGATGGACGCCGCCTATCAGGACGATGTCTATATCGATGACCGCACGATCGACAGCCACATCAAAAGGCTGCGGCGCAAGTTCCGCGAGGTCGACCCCGAGTTCGACGCGATCGCGACGCTTTACGGCGCGGGATACCGGTTTGCCGACGAAAGCTGATCCCGCGCGCGACGCCGAGGACCAGCCGCTCGTCTGGTCGGCGCGCTGGTCGCTGACGACGCGCATCCTGGCGGTCAATATCGTCGCGATCGCGTTGCTCGCGGGCGGCTTCTTCTATCTCGACACCTATCGCAGCCGGCTGGTCGATACGCGCATCGAGGTGATGAAGGAGCAACTCGCGATGCTCGACGAGGCGCTGGAGGCGGCCCGCCCCGACCAGCGCCGGCACCTGATCGACGAATTCACGCGCGCGACCGAATCGCGGCTGCGCTTCTATGCGCGCGGCGGCGACCGGCTCGACGACAGTTTCGACCATGGTCCGCCGACCTATACGCTGCGCGATCCCGACCTGCAGCCATGGAAACGCGACGCCGCGCGCGCGATGGACCGCGGCATCGACTGGATCGTCGGTGCACCCAATTATCCCGATTTCGAAGAACCCGCGACCGACCGTGGCCCATCCTGGCCCGAGGTCACGGAGACGATGCGGAGCGGCCAGGCCACCACCCGCTTCCGCTACGCCCCCGAACGCACGCCCTTGCTCAGCGCGACGCGGATCGTCGACCTCGACACCCCGCAGGTCATGCTGATGACGTTGAACGCGCGCGACATCACGCGCACCGTGCGCGCCGAACGTTTCCGGCTCGCAGTCGTGGTCGCGCTGGTGCTGATGACCTCGATCCTGCTCTCGCTCTTCCTCGCGCGCACGATCGTCCGCCCGCTGCGCAAGCTCGCGCGCGCCGCGGTCCGCGTTCGCCTGGGCCGCGCGCGCGAGGTCGTAGTGCCGCGCCTGCCGAGCCGCCGCGACGAGATCGGGACGCTGGCGCGCGCGCTGAGCGACATGACGCAGGCGCTGCGCGAACGCATCGACGCCGGCGAGCATTTCGCCGCCGACGTGACGCACGAGCTCAAGAACCCGATCGCCTCGGTACGCTCGGCGGTCGAGGGGCTGCGGCGCGTCCAGACCGACGAGCAGCGCACACAACTGCTTGCGATCGCCGACGAGGATGTCCGGCGGCTCGACCGGCTGGTCACCGACATCAGCGACGCGAGCCGCATCGACGCGCAATTGTCGCGCACCAATTTCGAGCCGATCGACCTGGGGCTGATGATCGAATCGATGCTCGCGTCGCGGGCGGCCAGGGCGGAGGGCACCGACCTGCCGCATCCGCGCATCGCCTTTGCCCGCCCGCGCAAGGGTGCGACGCTGGTGATGGGCGACGGCCATCGGCTCGAGCGCGTGATCGACAATGTCATCGACAATGCGATCAGCTTTTCGCCCCCCGGCGGCCTCGTCTGCGTGCGCGCGACGCGGCTGGGCAACGACGTCCATATCGGGGTCGACGACGACGGCCCGGGGATCGAACCGTCGCAGCGCGAGGCCATTTTCCGCCGGTTCCACAGCGAGCGCCCCGACGGCGAGGCGTTCGGGCGCCACAGCGGACTGGGGCTCGCGATCGCACGGACGATCGTCGAGGGGCATAGCGGGCACATCGCTGCGCGCGACCGCGACGACGGCCAGCCGGGCGCCAGCCTGCTGATCACGCTGCCCGCCGCGGAGGGCAATGACGACGCGGCGTAAGCGCCGACCCAATCGCCTTGCCCCGCCGCTGACACGCCGGTAAGCCTGAGCGCCATGTTGCCGCGCCGGACCGCCCCCCAGATCGTCAATATTCACGCGAGTTGCGTCGCGGCGGGGAGTCGCGGTATTTTGATCCTCGGCCATTCGGGACAGGGCAAGTCCGACCTTGCGCTGCGGCTGATCGATCGCGGCGCGCGGCTGGTCGCCGACGACCGCTGCGACATCTGGTTCGACCGCGGCCGCTTGTGGTGCCGCCCGCCCGCGATCCTCGCCGGCAAGCTGGAGGTGCGCGGCATCGGCATCGTCGAGCAGCCCTTTACCGGCCCGGTTCCGCTCGCGATCGCGGTGCGGCTGTCCGAACGGCCCGAGCGGATGCCGCCCGCGAACCAGGTCGAGGTCGTCGCGGGGGTCGAATTGCCCGCGGTGCTGATTTCGGGATTCGAGGCATCGGCACCGATCAAGATCCTGATGGCGCTCGACCGGCTGGGGGTCGGGGCATGAAGGAGACGCGCGACCCGCGCCTGTTGCTCGTCACCGGCCTGTCGGGGGCGGGCAAGTCGACGGTGCTGAAAGTGCTCGAGGACCTGGGCTGGGAGGTCGTCGACAACCTGCCCGTCGCGCTGCTCGACGCGCTGCTCGACGCCCCTGCCGGGCAAGGCCGTGAAGGCCGTCCGCTCGCGGTCGGCATCGACAGCCGCAGCCGCGGGTTCAAACCCGCGCCGCTGGTCAAACGGATGAAGCAACTCCGCGAAGCGGGCGGGCGCGACATCGACACTTTGTTCCTCGATTGCGCCGGGGCCGAACTCGAACGCCGTTTTTCGGAGACGCGCCGCCGCCACCCGATGGCCGAGGACCGCCCCGCCGCCGACGGCATCGCGCGCGAACGCGAGATGATGGAGCCGCTGCGCCGCTGGGCAGAGCATGTCGTCGACACCACCAATTACAGCAGCAACGACCTGCAACAGGAAATCCGCCAGCGTTTCGGCGACAGCGGCGAGGATGAGCCGGTGCTGAGCGTGCTGAGCTTCGGCTTCGCGCGCGGATTGCCGCGCAACGCCGACCTGGTGTTCGACATGCGCTATCTGCGCAACCCGCATTGGGACCCGAAACTGAAACCCGGTACCGGACTCGACGGCGATGTCGCCGCTTATGTCATGGCCGATCCCGCCTATGAGGCGACCGTCGGCCAGATCGAGGCACTGTTGCTGGCGCTGCTGCCGCGCTACCGCGCCGAGGGCAAAAGCTATGTCACCATCGCGTTCGGTTGCACCGGAGGGCGTCACCGATCGGTCCATGTCGCCGAACGTGTTGCCCAGACGCTACGGTCGGCGGGTCATGCGCCGACGGTCACCCACCGCAACCTTGACTCCGCCCCGCAAGATGGGCTTGAGGGCAAGCCCCCGTCCGCATCTCCCGCGTCCGGCGGCAAACAAGCATAAGGGTCTCGCACTTCATGCCCACTGACAAAGCATTGCCGCTGCTCGGGATGGTCCTCGTGACCCATGGCCGGCTCGCCGAGGAAATGGTGACCGCGATGGAGCATGTCGTCGGCCCGCAACGCGCGATCGCCACCGTGTGCATCGGTCCCAACGACAATATGGAGATGCGGCGCAAGGAAATCGCCGACGCGATCCGCAAGGTCGACGAAGGCCGCGGCGTCATCATGCTGACCGACCTGTTCGGCGGCACCCCGTCGAACCTCGCGATCAGCCTGCTCGAGCCCGGACGCACCGAAGTGATCGCGGGGGTCAACCTGCCGATGCTGATCCGGCTGGAAAGCGCGCGCAAGACCATGGACATCCGCCCGGCGGTGATCGCCGCAAAAGAGGCGGGCCAGAAATATATCTCCGTCGCATCCGAAATGCTGGGGGTTGGTTCATGAACGAAAACAGCGAGACGGTCGAAATCACCAACCAGCGCGGTCTGCACGCGCGCGCCAGCGCCAAGTTCGTCACCTTCGTCAGCCGCCTGCCCGAGACCGTGTCGGTCGAGGTCGAAAAAGGCGGCAGCCGCGTCAACGGCACCTCGATCATGGGGCTGATGATGCTGGGCGCCGCCAAGGGCGATTCGATCACCATCCACACCAGCGGCGACGGCGCCGACGCGGCGCTGCTCAAGCTCGTCGGGCTGGTCAAGGACAGCTTCGGCGAGGATTGACGGCATGACCCAAGCGGGCCGCCGTTCCACCATCGAAAGCCTGTCCAATCCGCTGGTCAAGCGGATGCGCCTGCTGCGCGAGAAGCGCCATCGCCGTGCCGAAGGATTGTTCCTCGCCGAAGGGCTGCGCATCGCGACCGAGGCGCGCGACGCCGGAATCCTGCCGCTTTGGCTGTTCCTCGGCCCCGAGGGTGCGGCGCATCCGCTGGCGCAGGCGCTGATCGATGCGACGCTGGCGGGCGGCGGCGAGGTGGTCGACACCACGCCGGCGATCCTGTCGAAACTGTCGGGCAAGGATAATCCGCAGGCGATCGTCGCGATCTATGCCGAGCCGAAGACGTCGCTGGCCGATATCGACCGCGGCGCGTCGCCGATCTGGCTCGTCGCCGAACGGCTGCGCGATCCGGGCAATCTCGGCACGATGCTACGCACCGGCGACGCGGTCGGCGCGGGCGGGTTGATCCTGCTCGACGAGAGCACCGATCCCTATGCGGTCGAGGCGGTGCGCGCGAGCATGGGGGCGATCTTTACCCAGCAACTGGTGCAGGCGCGGTGGGACGAGTTCCTGTCCTGGTTGCGTGGTGGCCCCGGGCAGCTGGTCGCGACCTGGCTCGACGGAGCGGAGGATTATCAGGCGGTGCGCTATGCCGCGCCGACCTTCATCCTGATCGGCAATGAATCGCAGGGGATGCCGGCGGACTATGCCGCGGCCGCCGACGTGCGGGTTAAGATGCCGATGCTCGGCAAGGCCGATAGTTTGAACGCCGCGGTCGCGGCGGCAGTCATGGCCTATGAGGTATTGAACCAGCGGCGGAACCGATAGCGGGCGGTTCACGTTCATCGGTCGATCAGCCCGATCGGTCCAGGAGGTCCGCATGACCAAGATCACCCTGCCCGCCCTCGCCCCGCTTTTGCTTCTCACCGCCTGCGTGCCCGCCGCCGAGGCACCGCAGGGACTCGGCGATCCGCCGGCCGCCGCCTATTTCGCGCTTGGTACCGAGCCCGGCTGGACGCTCGAGATTACGCCGGGGATGCTCAACTACGACGGCGATTATGGCGACACCAAGATCGTCGTCGCCAATCCCGGCGCGCGGCCGAGCTTCAACGGCGAGCGCTATGTGACGCCGCGGCTGACCGTCGATATCACCCATGGCGAATGCAGCGACGGGATGAGCGACCGGCGCTATCGCGACACGGTGACGCTGACCGCCGAGGGCAAGACGGTAAAGGGCTGCGGCGGCGGGGTGCTGCCGCCGGCCGCGCTGGCGGGCACGAACTGGACCTTCGTCTCGATCGGCGGGGTGGCGGTCGCACGCGACCGGCCGACATCGCTGGCGTTCGAGGGAGCAAGGCTGAGCGGCAGCGCGGGCTGCAACCGCTTTTCGGGCGGTTATAAACGCGACGGACAGACGCTGACCGCCGGGCCGCTGATGGCGACCGAAATGGCGTGTCCCGGCGCGGGCATGACCCAGGAGAACGCCTTCTTCGCGCTCATGCGCGGGCCGGTAAGCCTGAGCTTCCCGAGCGACGGCACGCTGATTTTAACGGGCGCCGAGGGGCTGACGGCGGTGCTAAAGCGGGTGATCTGACGCACCAGCCGGGGTCATTTGACAGCAAGCGGAGAGCATTGCAGACGCAAGGCATGCAACAATCGTGGGCCGATATCGCAGCGTTTTACCGCCAACATAGGTTTGACGACGAGGCCTTCCAGAGCGCTTTCGCCGGCGTGGCGCAGGTGGCGGCACTGATATCGGACGGACCGCTTGGCACCATGTTGTTCGGTTGGACCTCGATGCATGATTTGTGCATCCAGCAATCCGACGCCCACCCTCAAACAGCGCCCTATCTTCGCATTTCGCCGCTGCGGTCCGGGCTGGTGGATTTCCGCTACATCGATACGCCGATCGCAGAGCGTCAGTGGCAAAGGCTCGTCGCACCGGGTGCGGCGTGCGAGCGACTGACCGCTTTCCTCGCACGGCTTCGCTGGACGGCGTGATCCCTCCAAGTGTCAGGGATCAGCGCTATTCACCCGCGTCGTTGACCGCCGCCGGCGCGCTGGCCAGCTTCGCGAGCGGGCGGGCGGTCTGTTCGGTCACGGGCAGCACCGGGATGTCCTTGTCGCCGGTCTCGATATCGAGCGCCTCGAAGCGGCGTGCCTGTGTCAGCACCTGCGATTCGAAACTGCCGACAAAACTGTTGTAGGCGCCGGTCGCCTGGTCGAGATTCTTGCCGACGCGCGCGATATGCGACCCCATCACCGACATGCGCGCGTAAAGCTCCTTGCCGAGCGCAGCGATCTCGCGCGCCTGGTTGGCGAGCTTTTCCTGCCGCCACACCGCCGCGACGGTGCGTGCGATCGCGATCAGGTTCGTCGGTGTCGCGAGCAGCACCTTGCGCTCGAACGCATAGTCCCACAGCGCCGGATCCTGATCGAGCGCCGCCGCAAGGAAATGTTCGCCAGGGACGAACATCACGACGAAATCAGGCGTGTCGTCAAACTGGTTCCAATAGGATTTGGCGCCGAGCGTGTTGACATGCGCCTTCATCGCGGCGGCGTGCGCGGCAAGATGCAGCGCCTTCTCACCCTCGTCGACCGCGCCGAAGGCGTCCTGATAGGCGTTGAGCGAGACCTTTGCATCGATGACGAGATTCTGGCCGCCGGGCACGCGCACGACGACGTCGGGGCGCAACCTTCCGCCGTCGCCGTCGGTGACGCTGACCTCGGTCTGGAAATCGGCGTGTTCGCTGAGGCCGCAGCTCTCCAGTACGTTGCGTAGTTGCTGTTCGCCCCAGCGGCCCCGCGCCTTGGGGGCGTTGCGCAGCGCGTTGACGAGTTTCGCCGCCTCGCTCGACACGCGTTCGGTGCCCGCGCGCATCGATTCGATCTGGCCGTGGAGCAGGCCGAAGGCGCTCTGGCGCTCGGTCTCGACCTTGCGCACCTCGACCTCATATTTTTCCAGCCGCTCGTGGACCGGCTGGAGCAGTGCCTTCAAATTCTGCCCCGCCGTCGTCTCGCTCTCCTTGAACCGCGCGTCGGCGCGTTCGAGGAAGGCTTTTTGCGCGCCATCGAGCATGACCTGCCCGACCTCGCGGAACTGCGCGGTGAGCGCGGCCTGCGCGTCCTTCAATTGCGCGATCTGCGCATCATGCGCCACATCGCGCGCGCGCTGTTCGCTGACCAGCCCAGCGAGTTGCAGATCGGCGGCCTTGCGCGCCTCGGCCTCGGCCGCGAGATCGGTCACCGCAATCCTGAAGCGCTCCGAAAGCCCGTCGCGCTCGGCCTTCAGCGCCCCGGCCTGCCGCCCGGCGAACAGCCAGCCGATCAGCCCCCCGAGGATGAGAGCGACAAGGGCAACGAGCAACGAAACGATATCCATATGTGGAACATAGGACGAACAGCGCGCGCTTGGCTAGAGGCTTCTACCTTCGGGCCCCGGTTTCTTTTCGAAGGGATTGGTCACCGACGTCAGGATCCGGTCGATCATTTTCGACAGGGCGATCGTCCGCTCCCTCGTTGGCGTATCGGGCAGATCATTGGCGGGGGTCACGCAATGGGTCCGGACCAGCGTCTCGTCGCGGCCGGCATCGCCCGGCGTCATCTGGGTGAAACAGTTATATTCCCATTTTCCATCGAAGTGGATGCGCCAGACGATCATCCGGGCATCGAGGAGGCTCGTTTCGACCTGCCAGCCCGGCATGCCTTCGATACTGCCGGGGACATAGTTGCGGTTGAGTAGATGGTCGCGCAGCTCGCCGATCGGCAGCGGATAGCGCTTCTCCTCGCTGTATCCGTCCGGGGCGCAGGCCGCCAAAGCGGCGACGAGCAGCAGCGGGACCGCACGCGGGATCGTCCGGAGAGAAGGCAAGGTCAGAGCAGGTCGCTCGCGACGTCGAGTTCGCGGACGCGGCGCTTCTGGCGCGCGGCGTCGACCAGACGGCGCAGTTCCTCGCGCCGCTCGGCGGCGCGTTCGACGTGCGGGATCACCAGCGGGCCGTCGCGCGTCGTCTCGTCGCTCGAATCGAGGCCGATGGTACCGATCCCGGCCCATTGGTTGACGAGGGTGAAGTCCATGCGGACATTCTTGACGCGGTAGAGTTCGATCTCGTCGATGCTCTTCACGAAAATGCCCTTGCGCAGGATCAGCCGGTCCTCGGTCAGTTCGTAAGTGACCGCGAGGTTGTGAACCCAGATCGCGGCGATGATGATGAAGCCGACCCCGACGAGGCAGAGCAACAGGGTCAGCCAGCCGAGCAGGGTGCCGCGCAGCCAGCCCCAGGTCGAGGAACGGAAGCGGTCGAGGACTTCGGGCACCGGCGGCTCTCCTTACAGCAGATAGACGATGACATAGCGCGCAACGAGCAGCGACAAAATCGCGATGCTGGCATGCACGTTCCGGACCCACATCGCCGCGACCATCAGCCCGGCGAGGATGAAGGTTAGCCCCCACACCAGCGGATGTTTGAATGCGGCGACCAGCACCGGATGTGACAGATAGAAGGCAAGCTGCGCGCCGAGCAGCACGAGCAGCAGCACGAGGATGATGCGGCGGACGCGGAAATAATGGGTGTCGAGATTGGCGAATCCCTCGGGCTGCGAGGGAAAGACGAGCCGCGCGGCGAGGAAATAGAGGCTGGCGAAGGCGGCGACCGCCATCAGCGTGCGCCCCGACACCGCGATACTCTCGCGCACCGTCCATGCGGCCTGCCAGAAAGAGAGCAAGTCGAGCATCACGAAGATCGCGAGCAACGGGGTGAGCCAGCCGATCGCGAATTTCTCGCGGCTTTCCTCGGCGGCGAAGCGCGTTTCGAGCGCGCGGCCGAGGCCGCTGAGCAGTTCGACCATCGAGAGGCCGAGGAGCAGGCTGTAGAGCGCAAAGACGAACTCGAAATCGCTCACACGGTCCCCTTCCATGCCGCGGGCAATATCGCGCGATAGGCTTCGACCCCCGGCGCGCCACCGATCGTCATGTCCTGGGTCAGCATCCAGTAATGGCGCACGATCTCCGCCTGTTGTTCGAGCCCGTAGCGATGGAGCGGCCAGCCGGGCTTGAGGCTGTAGTCATAGGTCGCGAAGGGATGGCGCATGAAGACAAGGTACCAGCGCCCGCGCTGCTGCGCCTGCCAGACATGCGTCATTTCGTGGATGAACAGCCCCTTGGCGCGCGTCGCATCGCTGACCGGACAGGAAAAATCGTCGCAGTAGACGTCGCCGCGCGGGTGGAAATGCAGATGCCCCATCGGCGCCATCACGATCTGGCGCGGCTGGAAGAAGATCCATTTGCGGTGCCGGATGCGCACCGCGTCATAATCGATCGCATCGCCGAACACGCTGCGCGCGAGCGCGACCTCTCCCTCCGTCAGCCGGCGCCCCGCGCGCTCCACGGACGCTTATTTCTTCGCCGCGTCTGCCGCCGCGCTATCGGCCTTGCCGGCATCATCGCCGCCATGATCCATCGCGCCATGGTCCATCGCCGCGCCGTCGCCTGCGGTCGCGGTCGCGGCGTTCTTGATCGGCAGGTCAACGACGATGCGGTCGTTGTTGGTGAACATGAAGACGAGCGACAATTTGCCCGCGCGTACCGCCGCCGGGTTGACGTTCCAGATCATCAGATGCTTGCCGCCCTGCTTGAATTCCAGCGTGCCGCGCGCCGGGACCGGGGCGCGGTCGATCGACTTCATCGTCATCATGCCGTTTTCGCGGACACTCTCGTGCATCTCGATGCGCTGCGCGAGGTCGGCCGACACCGCGACCAGTTCGACCGGCGCGTCGCCGCCCTTCACCGTGAAATAACCGACCGCCGGCCGGTCAGGGGTCGCCCCCATTTCGATAGAACCGCCCGAAATGTGGAGCACCGGCCCCTTGCCCATATTCTCCTCGCACGCGGCCAGCGTGAGCGCGGTGGCGGCAAGGGTGGCTCCGAGGAAGAGACGGCGGGCAAAGAACTTCATCGGGGGTCTCCGTAAACAGGGGCAATTTCCTGTCCCCGATAAGGCCAATGAGTCCTTGTGCCAAGGATTAGCGCACCTATATCGCGGCCAGAAACCTATCCAGGCGTGCCTGTTCAGGGCGCCAATGAGACAATGAAGGACGTGTAAGACTATGGCCAAAGTGATCGGGATCGACCTCGGCACCACCAACAGCTGCGTGGCGGTGATGGAGGGTGGCAAACCCAAGGTGATCGAAAATGTGGAAGGCACGCGCACGACGCCGTCGATCGTCGCCTTCGCCAAGGACGGCGAACGGCTGATCGGCCAGCCCGCGAAGCGCCAGGCGGTCACCAATCCCGAAAACACCATTTACGCGGTGAAGCGCCTGATCGGCCGCCGTTTCGACGATCCGATGACCAAGAAGGACATGGAACTCGTCCCCTATGCGATCGCCAAGGGTCCGACCGGCGATGCGTGGGTCAAAGCGGGCGGCGAGGATTATTCGCCGTCGCAGATCAGCGCGTTCATCCTGCAAAAGATGAAAGAAACCGCCGAGGCCTATCTGGGCGAAAAGGTCGAGCAGGCGGTGATCACCGTTCCCGCTTATTTCAACGATGCCCAGCGCCAGGCGACCAAGGACGCCGGCAAGATCGCCGGCCTCGAAGTGCTGCGCATCATCAACGAGCCGACCGCGGCGGCGCTGGCCTATGGTCTCGACAAGTCCGAGAACAAGACGATCGCGGTCTATGACCTTGGCGGCGGCACCTTCGACATCTCGATCCTGGAAGTCGGCGACGGCGTGTTCGAAGTGAAGTCGACCAACGGCGACACCTTCCTCGGCGGCGAAGATTTCGACTCGAAGGTCGTCGCCTTCCTCGCCGACACCTTCAAGAAGGACGAAGGCATCGACCTGCGCGGCGACAAGCTGGCGCTGCAGCGGTTGAAGGAAGCCGCCGAAAAGGCGAAGATCGAGCTGTCGTCGGCCGCGACGACCGAGGTCAACCTGCCCTTCATCACCGCCGACGCGAGCGGCCCGAAGCATCTGGTCAAGACGATCACCCGCGCCGACCTCGAGAAGCTGGTCGAAGACCTCGTCAAGCGCACCCTCGAGCCGTGCAAGAAGGCGATCAAGGACGCCGGCGTCGATCCCAAGGAGATCGACGAAATCGTCCTCGTCGGCGGCATGACGCGCATGCCGCGCGTGCGCGAAGTCGTGAAGGATTTCTTCGGCAAGGAACCGCACACCGGCGTGAACCCCGACGAAGTCGTCGCGATCGGTGCCGCGATCCAAGCGGGCGTGCTGCAGGGCGACGTCAAGGACGTGCTGCTGCTCGACGTCACCCCGCTGAGCCTCGGCATCGAGACGCTGGGCGGCGTGTTCACGCGCATGATCGACCGCAACACGACGATCCCGACCAAGAAGTCGCAGGTCTATTCGACCGCCGACGACAACCAGTCGGCGGTGACGATCCGCGTGTTCCAGGGCGAGCGCGAAATGGCCGCCGACAACAAGGCGCTGGGCCAGTTCGACCTGGTCGGCATCCCGCCGGCGCCGCGCGGCGTGCCGCAGATCGAGGTGACCTTCGACATCGACGCCAACGGCATCGTGTCGGTCCACGCCAAGGACAAGGGCACCGGCAAGGAACAGCAGATCAAGATCCAGGCGTCGGGCGGCCTGTCGGACGCCGACATAGACCAGATGGTCAAGGATGCCGAGCAGTTCGCCGAGGAAGACAAGGTGCGCCGCGAGGCCGCCGAGGCGAAGAATAACGCCGAAAGCCTGATCCACTCGACCGAAAGCCAGCTGCGCGAACATGGCGACAAGGTCGACGCGAGCCTGAAGGCCGAGATCGAGGCGGCGGTTGCCGAAGCCAAGACCGCGGTCGAAGGCGGCGACGCCACCGCGATGACTGAAAAGTCGGCGGCACTCGCGCAGGTCGCGATGAAGCTCGGCCAGGCGATCTATGAGCAGGAGCAGCAGGCTGCGGCGTCCCCCAGCGCCGATGGCGACGCTCCGAAAGCCGACGAAGATGTCGTCGACGCCGAATTCTCGGAAGTCGAAGACGACAAGAAGTAAGAAGAAACTCTCTCCGCCGCGCGCCAGACGCGCGGCGGGGCTGAGGGGGCATTTGGGTTATGTCGCTCGACATCGATTATTACGAACTGCTCGAATGCGAGCGCACCGCCGACGACGCGACGCTGAAGGCGAGTTATCGCAAGCTCGCGATGAAATATCACCCCGACAAGAATCCGGGGTGCGGCGACAGCGAGGCGCGCTTCAAAGCGATCAGCGAGGCCTATGACTGCCTGCGCGATCCGCAGAAGCGCGCCGCCTATGACCGGTTCGGCAAGAGCATGCCGCATGGCGCGGGCGGCAATGCCGATTTCGGCGATATCGGCGATATCTTCGAATCGATCTTTGGCTCGGCCTTCGGCGGCGGGCGCCAGCAACGCGGCCCCGCGCGCGGCGCCGACCTGCGTTACGACATGGAAATCCGGCTCGAGGATGCCTTCACCGGCGTCACCCGCGAGATCCAGGTCGACGTCGCGGCGCGCTGCGACAGCTGCGACGGATCGGGCGCCAAGCCCGGCACCCAGACCAACCGCTGCACCACCTGCGCCGGCCACGGCAAGGTCCGCGCGCAGCAAGGCTTTTTCATGGTCGAGCGCACCTGCCCCAATTGCCAGGGCGCGGGCGAAGTCATCGCCGACCCGTGCAACACCTGCCATGGCGAAGGCCGGGTCGATCGGCGCAAGACGCTGACCGTCAACGTCCCCGCCGGGGTCGACGAAGGCACGCGCATCCGCCTGTCGGGCGAAGGCGAGAGCGGCGCGCGCGGCGCGGCGCCGGGCGACCTCTACATCTTCCTCCACATGGCGCGGCACAAGGTCTTCGAACGCGAGGGCACGACGCTGTTCACGCGCGCGCCGATCAGCTTCACCACCGCAGCGCTCGGCGGCGAGATCAGCATCCCGGGGCTCGACGGCGCCAAGCATGACATCCGCATCCCGGCGGGCATCCAGTCGGGCAAGCAATTGCGCCAGCGCGGCGCCGGCATGCCGGTGCTCAACGGGCGCGGCCATGGCGACCTGGTCGTCCAGATCGACGTCGAGACGCCGACCAAGCTGACCGCGCGGCAGAAGGAATTGCTCGCCGAATTCCGCGAAACCGAGACCGGCGACGAATGCCCCGCGAGTCAGGGCTTTTTCGGGCGGATCAAGGAAATGTGGGACGATCTGACCGACTAGAACTATTCGTCGCCCCCGCGAAGGCGGGGGCGACGAATGGTCAGCCGATTTCTTTCCGCAATTCCGCGATCAGCGCCGCCACCTTGGGCAACCGCTCCTCCTCCTCGTCGAGAATCGCGTGGAACGCGCGGTGCTTGATCGCCTTCAGTTCGTCGGCGGGCAGCGCTGCATCGCCTGTTATGCTCGACGCGACGATGTCGATCAGCCGGTCGGCGCCGTGGAGGCGGCCCCAGAGATAGTCGTTCTCGCGATAGGCGCGGCTGAAGAAGGCGCCGAAGCTGTTAAACTCGATCCCTTTGAGCATCGCCGCCGCGCCGCCGCTACGGATCGCGGTCGCGTCCGACGGCGAGATGCGGTCGATCTTGATCGGGTCGAACTCGTCGAACCCCTCGCCCTGGAGCAGCGGCAGCGTCGCGATGTCGTAGAAGGGGTAGCCGAGATAGGCGAGCAGCAGTGCGCGCCGGTCGTCCTTGGGCAAGGCGCCGAGGCCTTCGGCGATCAGCGCGTCGGCGGCGGCGTCGGCGCCGATCAGGTCGCGGCGCGCGGCGATGGCGTCGATCCACTGGCCGGCATCGGCGTCGGCCGAGATATCGAGATCGGCGAACCAGCTGTCTCCCTCGCGCTCCAGATACACGCCGAGTGCGTCGTAGATGGTGTCGCGCATCGCGTCGCACGCGGGGTCGCGCGTATCGCGCTGCGCCTCGACCACCCGGTCGAGCTCGCGCGCGAGGAAGCGCAGGCGGCGCACGCGGAAACCGAGATCGTGGGTGCGGAAGAAGGTGACGGCGTCATTGCTCGCCCCCGCGCCGCGCCTGCCCGAAATACGGTCGAGCCCGCGTGCGCGCACCTCGTCCCAGAGCTGCTGGCGGCGATTGCGGCGATGGATGTCGCCTTCGGGCGGGGCGAGGCGATCGACGATGCCGACCAGGTCCTCGACCATCGCCGACAGCTTGAGATGGCCATAGGGCGAGAAGGCGAAGCCCGCGCGTTCGGCCGCCTGTTCCTGCGCCTTGGCGCGCCATTTGGCGAGCCGGGCGGTGGTCGGGGTGTCGAGGAAGAAGGTGGTGCCGAAAAGCGCGGCCACTTGCTCTTCGACCTCGACCTTCATCGCGTCGAGGATATGTTGCATCCGGCGGATGCGGCGCGACATGCCCTCGATCGCCTCGACGTTGTCGCGGATCGGCTGTTCGCGGGGGATTTCCGACATCGCGCCGAGGATCGTCGGCAGGAAACCCGGCAGGCGCGGGGCATCGCCCTCCGCGGTTTCGCCGGGCTTGCCGAAGCTGATCGAGCGATAATCGGGTTTCGGGTCGATATAGATGAAGCGGCGATCGATCTCGCGCCGCGCCGGGCGCTGTTTAAGCGCGGCGATCGCGGGACGGAAAGGCGCGTTGGCGAGCACTGAGCCGTCGATCAGCACGCGGTCGGCGGGATCGGCCTCGCCGCCTGCGGGCAGCTGCGCGCGGATGAAGCCGTCGCGGCCGGGCCAGGCGATCCCGCGCTTGTCGAGTACGCGGTCGAGTTCGCGCAGGGTGAAGGGCGGGAACGCGCCCGGAAAGCTCGCGGTCGCGCGCGCCGCGGCGGCGAGGCCGGGGACGTCGTCGAGCGCCTTGCCTGCACGGCTGTCCTGACGGAAATGGAGAATCAGGCGATGCTCGTCCTCGGTCACGCGCGGCGGGCTGTTGAGCGACAGCGAGACGCGGTGGCCGGCAAAATCGGTGACCGAAACGAACAGGTCGACGGGCTGCCCCGCCGGCACCAGCGCGGGTCCGCGCGGCCCTTGGTCCATCGCGTCGAAGGCATCGAGGAGCAGGTTCGAAAAGGTCTCGCCACCGAAGGGCGGTTCGAACCAGCGCGCCCGCACGAAGCGCGACAGCTTCGCGCGCACCTCGTCCTGCGCGCCTTCGCCCACCGTGCGGTCGATGACATTGCCGCGCTTTTTCATCATCCAACCGGCGATCGGCACCGCCCAGAATTTGGTCGCCGCCGACAAAGGCCGCGCGTCGGGGTCGATCAGATGATCGACGTCGGCATCGTCGAGCCACAGGTCGGTGAGCGGGTCGAGCGACTGGCCGGTGGCGAGCGCGCGGGCGAGAAAGATGCCGTTGATCCCGCCCGCGCTGGCGCCCGCGACGATGTCAGCGAGCACGCGCAGGCGGATGGTGCTGCGTTCGGCGATGGACGCGAGCAGGTCGCGATAGACAGTCCCGACGCCGCTGAGCGGACCGCCGTCGTGGAAGGCGCGCGATGCCGCGGCGAGTCGCCACACCTCCTTGGTGATGCCGTGCATATAGACGGCGAGGCTGATGCCGCCGTAGCAAATCAGGGCGAAACGCAGTTCCTTCTCGCGCATGGTCAGGCTGATAGCGCGCTTTCCCTGGTGTGGCCAATTTTCCACAGCCCCGTGACAAAGCCGCCTGCCAAGCGATTCTCCGGGCTTTTCTCTTGCATATGCAAATCATTCGCATTAGCGGCCCTTGCAAACAGGAGCTGAGAATGAATCGCAAATTTGCCGTCGCCATGCTGGCTTGCACCATGCTGTCGTTCCCCGCCGTCGCGCAGGACGACACCGCGACCGACAAGGGGACAGGTGAAGACACGATCGTCGTCACAGCGGCGCGCACCATCTTGCCGCCGAACGCCCTGCCGCTGACCATCGACATCATCGGCAAGGACACGCTCGACCAGCAGATCGCGATTTCGGGATCGATCACCGACGCGGTGTCGAGCCTGACCCCCAGTTTCTCACCGACGCGCCAGAAACTCTCGGGCGCGGGCGAGACGCTGCGCGGCCGCTCGCCGCTCTATGCGATCAACGGCATCCCGCAGTCGACCCCGATGCGCGACGGCAGTCGCGATGGCTTCACCATCGACGGCTTCTTCATCGACCGCGTCGAGCTGATCTATGGGTCGAACGCGCTGCAAGGGGTCGGCGGCACCGGCGGTATCGTCAACCAGGTCACCGTCGGCGCGCCGAGAACCGAGGGTCTCGGTGGTCGCTTCCTGCTGCAGGGCACGGCCGACGATGGCTTCAGCAAGGACGGGCTGGGCGGCAAGGTCGCGGGCCTCGTCCAGTATAAGGCCGGCCGCTTCGATGCGACGGTCGGCGCCGCATTCGAAAGGCGCGGCGCCTTTTACGACGGCGACGGCCGCCGTATCGGTATCAACCTGACGCAAGGCGAGACGCAGGATTCGCAAACGCTCTCGCTGTTCGCGCGCCTCGGCTACGAACTTTCGTCCACGGCGCGTCTCGACCTGACCGCCAGCCGTTTCGAACTCAAGGGCGACGGCGACTATGTCGCGCTCGCCGGCAACCGCCTGACTGGCGTGCCGACCAGCGCGGTGCGCGGCACCCCGCCGGGCGAAGCGGCGCAGAACCGTACCGAAAGCGTCGCGCTGTCGCTGACCGACACCGACCTTGGCGGCGGCAATTTCGTCAGCCAGATCTTCTTCAACCGCAGCCGCGACACCTTTGGCGGCGAAGTGAATACGCAGGCGACCTTCCAGGATCCCGCGCTCGCTCCCGTCGGCACGCTGTTCGACCAGTCGCAGAACCGCAGCCGCAAGCTGGGTGCCAAGCTCAGCTATGAACGTGCGGTCCCGGGCTTCGAGGACCTGACCGTCACGGTCGGTTTCGACGCGCTCGTCGACAAGACCGAGCAGGCGCTGATCGCGACCGGGCGCGTCTGGGTACCGCCGAGCGATTTCCGCAGCCTCGCGCCCTTCGGCCAGGCGAACCTCAAATTGTTCGACGGTCTCGTCCGCCTCGCGGGCGGGGTGCGCTGGGAAAATGTGAAGATCAAAATCGATGATTATCACACGCTCGCCTCGACCACCTTCGTCGCCTGCTCGGCGACCGTCACCACCAACTGCGGCGCCGCAACCTATGGCGGCGTCGACGTCGCGGGCGGCAAGCCCAAGTTCCAGGACCTGCTGATCAACGGCGGCGTGATCGTCGAGCCATGGGCGGGCATCCGCGCCTATGCGAGCTACGCCGAAGGCTTCACCGTGCCCGACATCGGTCGCATCACCCGCGCGGTGAACCGCACCGGGGTCGACCTCAACAGCTTCCTCGACATCTCGCCGATCGTGTCGAACAACCGCGAGATCGGCGTCGAGCTGAAGCGCGGGCCGCTCGACGCCAGCGCGACCTATTTCTGGTCGTCGAGCGACAAGGGCCAGCTGCTCATCGCGCGGCCCGACCGCATCTTCGACGTCCAGCGCCAACGCGTCGGAATCGAGGGACTCGAACTCAACCTGCGCGTCGCGATGCCGATCGACGGACTGAAGCTTGGCGTCGGCTATGCGCATCTGCAGGGCCGGTATGACAGCGACAGCGCAAACCCCGATGGGATCGTCGACACCGACCTCGATGGCACCAACATCTCGCCCGACCGCCTGAACCTCAACGCGAGCTACAACAAGGGGCCTCTCTCGGCGCTGGTGCAGACGCAATTCTTCCTGTCCAAGAGCTTCCACGGCAAGGCGAACCCCGACCAGCGCAACAATTTCGGCGGCTACAACCTCACCGATGCCAGCATCCGTTACCAGACCGGCTTTGGCGGACTCAGCCTGAGCGTCCAGAACCTGTTCGACAAATTCTACATCGACTATTCGAGCGACACACGGCTGCCGACCGACAATCTCGCCTTCTTTGCGGGACGCGGGCGAACCTTCGCGCTTGGCTGGGACTATCGCTTCTAACATGATGACGCTGCTCGACACCCTCCATCGCTGGACCGGGGGCCTGCTCGGCCTCATACTCGCGCTGCTCGGGCTGTCGGGCGCGATCCTGCTCTATGAGCATCTGTGGATCGGACTGCCGGGCACCGGCGACGCACTGCGCGGCGACCTGCCCACGGTCGCCGCGACGACCGAGCGACTGATGGCGATGCCCGGCGCACAGGGCATCATCTATGCCGACGAGCGTTTCGGGCTGCACCAGCTCCGCTTCGGCAAGGAGGCGGGCGCCTATGCCAGCCAGTCGGGCGAGGTCGTCACACGCTGGGCGAGCCAGTGGGAGCGACCCGAACTGTGGATCTTTGATTTCCATCATCATCTGTTCGCGGGCGACAGCGGCGAATGGGTGATCGGCATCGCCGGCCTCGCCGGCCTGTTCTTCGTGATTTCGGGCGTCATCCTGTGGTAGCGGACGCGAAAGACCTTCAGGCTGCGGCTGTGGCCGAAGCGGATGAGCCGCCCCGCGATCGTGATGCAGCATCGCGACCTGGGCGTGGTCGTGGCGCCGCTGTTGCTGATCTCGGTCGTCACCGGCACGATGATGATCTTCCGTCCCTTCGCGATGGTGATGATCGCCCCCTTCGGATCGCCGGCCGAGGCCGCCAGGGCGATCGAGCCGCCGAAATACAGCGGCGGCCCGCTCGCCGCGAAGCCCGATTACGCCGCGATGCTGACCGAAGCGCGGCGGCGCTTTCCGGATGCCGAGTTCCGCATCCTGTCGCTGCCGCGCAAGCCCGGCGACGCGATCATGCTGCGGATGCGTCAGCAGGCCGAATGGTTGCCCAACGGCCGTTCGACATTGTGGTTCGACGCCGCGAAGGGCGAAGTGCTCGGCGCGCGCGACGCGCTGGCGATGCCCGGCGGCGCGCAGGCGTTCAACATGGCCTTCCCGATCCATGCGTCGAAGGTCGGCGGCTGGAGCTGGCGGATATTGATGACGCTCTCCGGCCTCGCGATGACGATGCTCGGCAGCTTCGCCGTGTGGAGCTTCTGGTTCAGGCGTCCGAAGCCTGTAAAACGGACGGCGAAGAAAGCGGCGATGGCGTCCACTTAACTCGTCGCCCCCGCGAAGGCGGGGGCCGCTGGAAATGTTGCGCAAGGCCGATAGTGGCCCCCGCCTTCGCGGGGGCGACGGTTCTCGACGCGCCGCTTTCCTATTTTACCCGCCGCCCTATATCCTGCCCAGTCCCATGACCCGCGCCCGCGTCCTCCTGCTTACCGCCGCCCTCGGCCCGCTCGATTACCGGGTGCCCTATGGCACGGACGCCGAACTCGGCAGCGTCGTCGTCGCGCCGCTCGGACCGCGCCGGCTCGGCGGGGTGATATGGGAGGACCAAAGCTTCGGCGCTCCGCAAGCCGTCGGCGACAACCGGCTGCGCAATTTGTTCGAGGTCGTGCCGGTGCCGCCGATCCAGGCGCCGCTCCGCCGCCTCGTCGAATGGACGAGCGACTATTATCTCGCGCCGCCGGGGTCGGTGCTGCGCATGGTGCTGCCCGGCGTCGCCTTCGCCGATGCGCGGCGCCCGATCATCGAATATCGCGCGACGGGTGAGCTGCCCAAGCGGATGACGCCGCAGCGGACGGTGGCGCTCGACATGATCGGACGCTCGCAAGGAACGGTGCGCGAACTCGCGGCGCTTGCCGAGGTCAGCGAGGCGGTGGTGCGCGGGCTGGTGAACAGCGGCGCGCTCGAGGCGGTCGCGGTTTCGGCCGACGCCCCCTATCCCGCCCCCGATTCGGCCTTCGCGCCGCCCGACCTGTCGGACGAACAGACCGCGGCGGCGGCGCGGCTGATCGCGGCGGTGGCAGCCGAAAAATTCGAGACGCTGCTGCTCGACGGGGTCACAGGGTCGGGCAAGACCGAAGTCTATATGGAGGCGATCGCCGCCGCGATCGACGCGGGCAAGCAGGCGCTGGTGCTACTCCCCGAAATCGCGCTGACCGAGCCGATGTTGACGCGCTTTGCGGCGCGCTTCGGCTGCGAGCCGGTTGGGTGGCATTCAGGCCTCCGCTCGGCCGAGCGCCGCCGCGCCTGGCATGCCATCGCGAACGGTGACGCACGCATCGTCATCGGCGCGCGCTCGGCGCTGTTCCTGCCCTACGCCAAGCTCGGCGTGATCGTCGTCGACGAAGCCCATGAAACAAGCTTCAAGCAGGAGGATGGCGTCCATTATCACGCGCGCGACGTCGCGGTGATGCGCGGGCATTTCGAGGGGCTGCCGGTAGTGCTCGCGAGCGCGACCCCCGCGCTCGAAAGCCTCGCGATGGTCGAGGCGGGGCGCTACCGCCATATCCAGCTGCCCGCGCGCTTCGGCGGCGCCACCCTGCCCGACCTCGCCGCGATCGACATGCGGCAGGACCCGCCCGATCGCGGCACCTGGCTCGCGCCACCGCTCGTCGACGCGCTCGCCGACCGGCTGCACAAGGGCGAGCAGAGCCTGCTGTTCCTCAATCGCCGCGGCTTCGCGCCGCTGACCTTGTGCCGCACCTGCGGCCACCGTATCCAGTGCCCGAACTGCACCGCGTGGATGGTCGAGCACCGGCTGGTCCACCGGCTTGCCTGCCATCATTGCGGCCATGTCATGCCGCCGCCGCGACTGTGCCCCGAATGCGAGGATGAGGACAGCCTCGTCGCCTGCGGACCCGGGGTCGAACGCGTCGCTGACGAGGTGCGCCTGCGTTTCCCCGAGGCACGCGTCGCGATCGTCACCAGCGATACGCTCTGGTCGCCCGCGAAAGCCGCCGAATTCGTCGACAATGTCGAGGGCGGGCTGGTCGATATCATCATCGGCACCCAGCTCGTCACCAAGGGCTATCATTTCCCGAACCTCACCCTCGTCGGGGTGGTCGATGCCGACCTCGGGCTCGACGGCGGCGATTTGCGCGCGTCCGAACGCACCTTCCAGCAGATCGCGCAGGTCGCGGGCCGCGCCGGGCGCGGCGTGAAGCCCGGCGAAGTGCTGATCCAGACGCGCGTGCCCGAGGCGCCGGTGATGACGGCGCTGGTCGCGAACGACCGCGACGGTTTCTATGCCGCCGAGGCCGCGGCGCGAAAGCACGCCGGCGCCCCGCCCTATGGCCGCTTCGCCGCGCTGGTGATTTCGTCGGAGGATATCGAAGTCGCGCGCGGCGTCGCGCAGCGGCTGGGACAGAAAGCCCCGGTCGCCGAGGGTCTCGCCGTCTATGGCCCCGCCCCCGCCCCGCTCGCGATGCTGCGCGGCCGCCACCGCTTTCGCCTGCTGCTCCACGCGCCGCGCAGCTTCGACCTGCAAGGCACGATCCGCGAGTGGGTCGGCCAGATCGACTGGCCGTCGAAGGCGCGGCTGGCGATCGACATCGACCCCTATAGTTTCGTTTGACGGGTCAGGGCTTTACAGGCCGCCGCCTGCTTGGCAGCATGGCCGGGCAGAGGGGTGTGCCGGCGGATGAGACATGCATAAGGCGGCAATGGCGGCGCTGGCGCTGGCGCTGATCGCGGCGCTGGCGGCGACGGGCGCACAGGCCAAATGGCTGCGCGCCGACACCGACAATTTCATCATCTACAGCGAGGGCAATGAGCGGTCGCTGCGCGATTTCACGGAGAATCTGCAACGCTTCGATGCGACTTTGCGCTTTCGCTTCAAGGTGCCGGGGGGCAAGGAGCCGAACCGGCTGACCATCTATCTCCTGCCCCGTGCCGAGGATGCCGGGCGACTGATGTCGGGCAAGCGCGGTTCGTCGATCGCCGGTTTCTACAGCCCCGACCCCGAAGGCAGCTTTGCCGTGTCGCATCGCGAGGATCTGGGCGGCGGCCTGGGCACCCCGCAATCGCAGCAGACCCTGTTTCACGAATATGGCCATCATTTCATGAAACGCTATGTCCATGCGGCCTTCCCCGCATGGTTCATCGAGGGCTTCGCCGAATATTATTCGACCGTGGATTTCAATCGCGAGGGCAAGGCCGAAATCGGCCGGCCGGCCTATGGCCGCGCCTATGGCCTGCTCGAAATGCCGAAGATACCGGCCGAGAAACTGCTGTTCGTCCAGCCCGGCGCGATGCGCAATTCGGGCCAGGTCGACGTCTATTACGGACGCTCGTGGATCCTGACGCACATGCTCTACAACGACGCCTCGCGCGCCGGGCAGCTCACCAAATATATCGAAGCGATCAATCGCGGCGAGGAGGCGAAGAAGGCGGCGGTCGAGGCGTTCGGCGATCTCGCGCAGCTCGACAAGGATCTCAATCACTACACCCTGCGCCCGCTCACCTATCGCACCTCGCTCGAACCGATCGCTATCCCCGGCAATATCGCGATCACGCCGCTGGTGGCGGCCGAAGATGCGCTGATCGATCTGCGGCTCGAGCGGATCAGCGCGAGCCGCGACAAGGAACGCCTTGTCAGGGTGCGCGACCAGTTGCGGGGGCTGACCGCACTGCACCCCGGCCATGCCAATGCCTGGTTCGAGCTGGCGATGGCCGAATGGGAGATCGATGAGGAAGAGCTCGCTCTGGCCGCCGTGCGGGCGGCGACCGACAAGGCGCTGGCGCTCGACGCCGATCATGTCCGCGCCAATGTCCTGCTCGGCCGGCTGCTGGCGCTCGACATGGACAAGAAGAATGATTTCACCGCCGCCGCCTGGCGCGAGGTGCGCAAGCCGATCGCGCATGCCAATCGCACCAATCCCGACGACCCGGTACCGCTCTACGCCTATTTCCGAAGCTTCGTCGATCAGGGCGTAATGCCGCCCGACATCGCCATCCAGGGGCTTGCGCAGGCCTTTTCGCTGGCGCCCGAGGATATCCAGCTGCGCATGGAATATGCCTTTTCTCTCGCCAACAAGGGCGATTTCGAACCGGCCATCAAGCTGGCAAAGTCGGTCGCCTTCGACCCACACGGCGGCGGCGGCGAGGACTTACTGAACCAGCTCGAAGCGATGCGCGATCGCCGCGCCGGTGGATCCGGCGCGGCGGCCGAGGAGGCAGCGTCGCCCGAAGCGACGGACCAGCCGCGTCAATAATCGGGTTCGGCGCCGCCCAATACCTGCTGCGCCTGCGCGGTGAGCCACGCCATCGCCGCCGCCCATGGCTGGTGCCCATGGCTGATCCGCGCGACGCCGAGGCCGGCGAAGTCCTTGTGCGTCGGGCCGCCCTTGCCGCGCAGGATGTTCACCGGCAGCGGCGAAGCGTCGCAGATCGCGCCGATGCATTTCGGATCGAGCAGGAAGGGCACGAACAGCGATCCCGCGCCGGCATCGGCATAAGCGCGCGCGCGTTCGAGCGTCGCGGCGACGAGTGTGTCGCCATCCTGCGCGATATCGGCGCCGCGAAAGGTGTCGCAGCGCGCGTTGACGAAAATGCCGGTGTCGGCGGCAGCGCGGTAGCGCGCGGTGGCCTCCGCGATCGGTAGCAGGGCGGTCTCGCCGGGCAACCGGTCCTCCATGTTGATCCCCGCCGCGCCAGCTTCGCGCGCGCGAGCGACCGAGACGCCGACTGCCGCGGGGTCGGCGCCATAGCCCGATTCCATGTCGATCGTGACCGGCAGGTCGGTGACCGACAGGATGCGCGCCAGATTTTCGAACACATCTTCGAGCGGGAAATCCTCGCCATCGGCGCGGCCCTGCGCCCCCGCGACGCCGTAACTGCCCGTCGCGATCGCCTTGGCGCCCGCCGCGGCGACCGCCTTCGCGCTCCCCGCGTCCCAGATGTTGACGAGGATCAGCGGATCGCCGGGGACATGGAGCGCCTTGAAAGCCGCAATCTTGTCAGACATCAGAAACTCTCCCGCTTGAGCAATTCTTCCTTGATCGGCAGGCCATAGGCATAGCCGCCGAGCGTTCCGTCACTGCGTAGCACACGGTGGCATGGAATGAGCACCGCGACATTGTTCGCACCATTGGCGCTGCCCGCCGCGCGCACCGCCTTCGGCTTGCCGACCGCGGCGGCGATGTCGGCATAGCTGCGCGTCTCGCCCGCCGGAATCTTGCGCAGCTCGCGCCACACCGCTTCCTGGAACGCGGTGCCCTTCACGTCGATCGGGATATGATCGAAGCCGTTCACCGGCGCCTCGACCGCGTCGACGACCTCTTTCAGGAGCGCGGCGAAATCGCTGCCGCCTTCGATCAGCTCGGCGGCGGGGAAGCGTTTCTCGAGCGCCTCGCGCCCCTCGGCGAAACTCAGCCGGCACACGCCTTTTGTCGTCGCCGCGACGAGCATCTCGCCGAGGCTGGTCAGCACCACCGCCCAGTGGATCGTCGCGCCCTTGCCGCCGTTGACCCAAGCCGACGCCGTCATGCCCATGCGCCCCTCCATATTGTCATAGAAACGCGACGGCCCCGAAAAGCCCGCGTCGTAGATCGCATCGGTCACCCGGGCGCCCTCGCTGAGCGCCTGCCGCGCGCGTTCCTCGCGCAGCGAGCGCGCGTAAGCGGCGGGCGACAGGCCGGTGTGGCGGGTGAAGACGCGCTGGAAATGAGTCGGCGAATAGCCGGTGCGCGCGGCGAGATCGGCGAGTGCGAGCGGCTCCTCGCTGCCCTTGATCGCGGCGATCGCCTTGATCACCGCACCCTCGTCACGCGCGACGTCGTCGGGCAGGCAGCGCTTGCACGGGCGCAGGCCGGTCGCCCTCGCTGCGGCGCCATCGGCGAAGAAGCGGACGTTCTGGCGCAGGGGATGGCGCGCGGCGCAGCTCGGGCGGCAATAGATGCCGGTGGTGAGCACCCCGGTGATGAAGCGGCCGTCATAGGCCTTGTCGCGCGCCTGCACCGCGTCCCAGCGCTCGTCATCGGTCATGGTGGAGAAGGCCATGGTCACTTCCTCTCGATCCGCGCGGCGAAGCAGCCGTGCGCGGCATTATGCGCGTCGATATAGGCGATGGCATCGCCCGCCAACAGGTCGCGGATCGCCGCGTCGGCCTCGCCCGGCCCCGCGAGCCGCGCGTCCTGCAGCATGCCGCCCTCGTCAAAGGCGCGGAGCGCGAGCGGGCGGCCTTCGAATACCGGCGGCGTGGCATCGACATAGGTCGCCGCTTCGACGCCCGGCCGCACATAGATGGCATAAGCGCTGCGGTACGGCGTCGCGACGTCATGGCTGACATGGTGGAGCAGGATCAGCTCCTCGCCGGCGCGCGCATCCTGCAGGCTGATGCGGCACGGGAAGCCGCGGTCGGCGCCCGCGGTGACGCGGCGGGCGCCGTGCACCGCCAGTTCAGCATCGTCCATCGCGAAATAGGGCGCGAAGGGATCGGGGCTGAGCCCGGTGATCTGATAGGTCATGGGGGTCCTTTCACTGCGTTGAAACCCCTATGCCCGCGTGCCGCGAAGCCTGCGTCCCGATGCTTGCGTTCAAACATCGCAGCGGGCGTCGGATGGGTGGAGGGGGTAGTTTTGGGGCGGATTTCTGCCGCCGTTGCCCCCTCCTCCGTCATCCCGGACTTGATCCGGGACCCGCCTTTTCTTCAAGATCGGGCAGGCCCCGGGTCAAGCCCGGGATGACGGTTGTGGAACAGGCGAACATCGCCTTTCCACCAGAACCCACCATTCTCGCCCATGCACCGTATTGCTGTATTATAACATTGACACACTGACATCGATCCACCACTCTCCCTGCCGAAACAGGGGAGTCGGCAGCATGGCGACCATCGACGCATCCTTCGCATCCACCAAACCGGCGCGCGGCGCCGACTGGCTCAGTCGCGCCGCGACCTTCTGCTACCTGACGATCGCGGCGGGACAGATGCTGTTCGTTGCCTTCATCCTGCTCTTCTATTATCCGGCGACGCTGTCCGGCGATTTCGCGGCCTGGAACAGCAAGCCGCTGATCATGGGGTTCGTGCCGGGCGACACCGCGGGCAACCTCTTCTTCGCGGTCCATGTGCTGATGGCGGCGGTGATCACCTTTGGCGGGCTGGTCCAGCTGGTGCCCGTGATCCGCAGCCGCTGGCCGGTCCTTCATCGCTGGAACGGGCGTCTCTATCTGGTGAGCGCGCTGACGCTCGCGCTCGGCGGGCTGTGGATGACATGGGGACGCGGCACCTGGCTGACGCTGACCGGCGGCATCGGCATCACGCTCGACGCGCTGCTCATCCTCGGCTTTGCCGCGATGGCATGGCGCAGCGCCCGCGCCCGCCGCTTCGTCGACCATCGGCGCTGGGCGATCCGGCTGTTCGTCGTCGCGAGCGCGGTGTGGTTCATGCGCGTCGGCTATATGGTGTGGGGCATCGCGACCGGCGGCGCGGGGATCGGCAAGGCGATGGACGGCCCGTTCGACATCTTCCTCGCCTTCGCCAATTCGCTGCTGCCGCTCGCCGTCGCCGAACTCTATCTGCGTGCCGGGGCGCATGGGACAATGGCCGCGAGAAACGGCGTTGCCGCGCTGCTGACCGTGAGCGGCGTCATCATCCTTGCCGGCAGCGCCGGCGCGTGGATGGTGATGTGGGGGCCATATATCTAGCCCCGCTTGCCTTCCCGCCCCACCCGATTAGGTTGCGCGGCATGACCCGCCTCTTTGCGCTGCTGCTCGCCCTTCTGTCCCTCACCCTGCCCGCGCGCGCCGACGACATCAGCGCCACGTCGCGGAGCGTCGTGCGCGTCGTCACCGTCGCGATGGTCGACGGCGAGGTCGTCGGCTTCGGCCATGGCAGCGGCATCGCCATCTCTCCCACCCGCATCGTCACCAACGCGCATGTTGTCGAATCGGCGGCGCGCTACCCCGACAATGTCGCCCTGGGCGTCGTCCCGTCGGAAGGACAAAAAAGCTATGCGGCGAAGCTGATCGCAATCGACACCAAGCGCGACCTCGCGCTGATCGAGATCACCGAGGGGCGCGTCCCCGCCGCCGCCATCTATTCGGGGCCGTTCGAATCGGGCGCCGATGTGGTTGCCTTGGGATATCCGGGCAATGTCGACGCGGCGACGGCGCAGGGCGCCGGCGATTATATCACCCCGCGCACCCCGGTGCGCAGCGAGGGCAATCTGTCGAACACCCAGGGCGTCGACGGGGTCGCGATGCTCGTCCACACCGCCAAGATCGCGCGCGGCAATTCGGGCGGGCCGCTGCTCGACCAGTGCGGCCGCATCGTCGGCATCAACAATGCAATGACGCGCGCCGACGACGGCGATTCGCCTTTTTCCTTCGCGATCGCCAACCGCGAACTGACGCGGTTCCTGACCGACGCGAGCCAGAGCTTCGGCAGCATCGGCACCCCGTGCCTGTCGCTCGCCGAGGCCGATGCGCGCGACCGCGCCGCGCTTGATGCCGACGCGCGCGCCAAGGCCGAGGCGAATGCGGCGAAGAATGAAGCGGCAGCGCTCGACCGCCAGCTGCGCGAAACGCGCGCCGACGAGGAGGCCCAGGCATCGCGCGAGAATCGCATGGCGCTCGCCGGCGTGCTGTTCGTGATCGGCGCGCTGTCGGCGGGGGCGGCGCTGATGTTCCACGGCCAGAAGAATGTCCGCAACGCCAAGATGGCCGGCGCTGCGGGCGGGGTGCTGGTGCTCGCCGCCGCGATCCTGTTCGCGACGCGCCCCGACGCGCATGGCGAGCTGCCGTCCGATCCGAAGGCGGCCGACGGCGCGGCCGCCCCCGCCGCGCTCGCCGAGGGCAATCTACTCTGCACGATCCGCCCCGACCGCAGCCGCATCACCATGTCCGAAACCCCCGACGTTCCCGTCGCGATCGGCACCTCGGGCTGCGTCAACGGCCGCACCCAATATGCGCAGGGCAGCGACGGCCGCTGGCAGCGCATCCTGGTCCCCAATGAGGAGCCGACGGTAACGATCGCGTCGATCGACGGCGCCGGGACCGACTATCGCGTCGACCGCTATTTTCTTGATGCCGAGACGATGGCGAAGGCACGCGAGGTGCGTGCGGGGGTCGAGATCAAGGGCTGCAGCGTCGCGCCAGACCAGCTCGCGGCGCTCGCCACGCAGCAGGATGCGATCCGTTCGGTGCTGCCCGCGAGCCCGAACGAGCGGCTGGTCTATTCGTGCCAGAAGCTGGCGAAGGGCGCGGTGGTCAACCCGGCGCCTTGAGCCGCCAGCCAGCGCCGGGGTCGATCCACAGATATTGGCTCATCAACTCGCCAGCGAACTCGCCATCGACGGTGCCGACCTCCTGCTGCATCGGGTCGTCGGCGCGAGCATATTCATAAGCGCAGGTCTTGCGCTTCCACAGGGTCGCGACGAGCGCATCGCGATACAGGAGGATGAGCCGTTTGTCGTTCACCGGCGCATGCGGCGCCCGGCTGCTGACGATGCGGAAGCCCGCCGTATAAGCGTCGTCGACCACGCCGCAGAGCGCATCGCCCTCGCGGGTCAGCCGGAAGCGCGCCTCGGCCGCGAGCGTCGGCGCATTGGCGAGCGCGGTCAGTTGCCGCACCGCGACGCCACCGTCGGCGCGCGTGTCGAACCAAGTCATCAAGCGGCAGGTGCGCGCGGCCGGATCGGGATCGTGGCACTGAATCTTTCCGGCGCGCGCCGGGGCGAGCGGATCGGCAACCGGCTTCCACGCCGGATCGAGCCCGAAATCGGCACCCGCGAGCAGCATCAAGGCAAAAGCGAACGCCATCGTCACCTCCTGAAAGGGCGATCATCGCGCGAACTGGTAACGATCGGGTTAGCCGCGGGTCAGCGCAGCGTATCGACCCAGCCGGTCAGGATCGCCTGGGCCGGTGCGCCATAGGCAAGCTCGTGCCCCGCGCCGGCAACGAGCGCGACGGTCGCATCGGGCCGCGCCGCGCGCAGCCGGGCAAGGTTGTCGGGCTTGACCAGCGTGTCGGCGTCGCCGTGCATCAGAAAGACCGGCGCCTTCACGCGCGGCAGCTTCGCGGCATTGTCGAAGCGGTCGCGCACCAGCCAGCCGGGGATGAAGGCGAACTGGCTGCGCACCACGGCGGGCAGGTCCGAAAATCCCGATACGAGCATCAGCGCCGCGACATCGTGGCGCAGCGCCATCTCGGTCGCCGGCCCCGACCCGATCGAATTGCCGACGACGACGATGTCGCGCGGCGCCACGCCCGCATCGACGAGCCAGCGCATCGCCGCCTCGCCGTCGCGATACAGCCCATCCTCGCCCGGCGACCCCGGATTGCCGCCATAGCCGCGATATTCAGCGAGCAGCAGTCCCGCCCCCTTCGTCGCCGGCCCGCGCATCGCCTGAATCGCGCCGGACAGATTGTCGCCATTGCCGTGGAAAAAGAGGATCGTGCGCTGCCCCGGCGCGGCGGGACGATAAAAAGCCGACAGGCGCAGGCCATCGTCGGTTCGCGTGTGGACGAGGCGAAAGCCCGCAGGCGCCGCCTGTGGATAGTGGGCGGGCGCGGGAAAGAGCAGCCGGCGCTGCTGCGTATATAGGATCGCCGTCGCCGCGAGCGCGAAGACGAGAAAAAAGAGCAGCAGGTTGATCGAGAGCTTCACCCCGACGCGCTGTCCAGCGCCAGCGCGGTGCGGATTCGCGCCGCAGCCTCGCCCGGTGCGACCGCGCCGGTGTCGATCGCGATCGGGGGCGCGGGCAGCGGCGGATAATCGAACGCGCCCGCCGCCTCGAGTTCGCGCAGCAGCGCCAGCGACGACAATTTGCCGCACGCCTGCCGCGCCGGTGCCTCGACGCGCGCCGCGACCATCTCGGGCGCGCAAGTCAGTACGACGAAATCGACCTGCCCGCCCGCGGCTTCGACCAGCGCGACCGCCCGCTGCGGAAAGTCGGGCGCGACGCTCGCCTCGGGGTGGAAGGTGAAGATCAGCGAGCGATCCTCGGCCGCAGCCGCGGCGAAGACGTCGAGCCACATCCGCTCGCGCAGTTCGACGAAGCCGGGGCTGCCGAACGGGAACACCGCGAGCAGCGCATCAACGACGAGGTGGTTGTGGAACAGCGGCAGCCCGGTCAGAGCGGCAAGCTCGCGCGCCACGGTCAGCTTGCCGCTCGCTGCGGGGCCGTGGAGGAAGACGAGCCTCACCCCCCGCATGCCTTGAACAGCATCAGCGTGCGTTCGCGCGCCTGCTCGCTGCTCGGCTCGTGATAATCCTTGCGGCGGTCGCTGTTGAAGCCGTGGTTGGCGTCATAGACGAAGACCTGCGCGGTCGGATGGTCCTTGGCGATCAGCGCCTCGACGCCCTCCATCGGGATGCCCGCATCGAAGCGGCCGAAATGCGCGATGGTGGCGCATTGCGGGGCATCGTCGGCGAACTGGGTCGGGACGAGGCTGCCATAATAGGCCGACGCCGCGGCGAGGTCGGGGCTGATCTGCGCCATCCGCCAGGCGACCGAGCCGCCGTAGCAAAAACCGGTGATGAAGACGGGACCCTTGCCCTTGAGCGCGTCGATGCAGGTTTGCGCGTCCTTCAGGCTCTGCTCGAAGGGGTGAAGCTCGCGCGCCAGCTGCACCGCGCGTTCGAACTGCGCGCCCGAATAGTCACTCTCGAACCCCGGATGCTCGCGGTCGAACAGCGCTGGGGCGAGCACCTCGTACCCGTCGGCGGCATATTCGTCGCACAGCTCGCGGATATGGTCGGTAACCCCGAAGATTTCCTGGATCAGCACGAGGCCCCCACGGTGCTCACCATCGGGCGAGGCGTGATAGACCGCGATCTCGGCACCATCGTCCATCGTCATCCGGATCATCTCGCCCATGGACTCACTCCTCTTCCGTTCGTGCCGCGCTTGTCACAAGCCTGCTCTGTTGGCGGTGCTTTTGAAGAAAGATCGGCTCTTCGACAAGCTTGCGACCGGAGGGGCGGCGAGAGGGTCGCAATGAGTCCAACCCCCGCCTTGCATTGCAGCAAAATCGTTGCTAGGCGCGCCGCGACTTCGCTGCGGGGGTATTCTTCGAATATCCGCTAAAAGCCGCGCGACCCATCCCCCCACGGGATAGCAACAAAGGACTTTCACGCGTGGAGAATTCCGGCGGCATTCAGGGCAACATCACGGCGGGCCTCGCGGGCCGTTATGCGGTCGCTTTGTTCGATCTGGCCCGCGAATCGAACGCGATCGACGCGGTCGCGGGCAGCCTCGCGACGCTGCGCGCGGGCCTTGCCGAATCGGCCGACTTGTCGGACCTGATCGCCAGCCCGGTCGTCGGCCGCACCGATGCCGCCAATGCGATATCGGCGGTCGCCAAGGCGATGAAGCTCGATTCGCTGACGACAAAATTCCTCGGCGTGCTCGCCGACAATCGCCGTCTCGCCGATCTGCCCAAGATGATCGACGCCTATGACGCGATCGTCGCCGATCACCGCGGCGAAGTGACCGCCAAGGTCACCAGCGCGCATCCGCTTTCCGCCGATCAGCTGAAAGAGCTGACCGCGAACCTCAAAACCCGTGTCGGCCGCGATGTCGCCGTCGTCACGACCGTCGATCCCGCCATCCTTGGCGGCCTCGTCGTCCAGCTGGGCAGCCAGCTGATCGACGGCAGCATCCGTACCCGTCTCAATAGCTTCGCACAGGCGATGAAAGGCTAAACAATGGAAATCCGCGCCGCTGAAATCAGCAAGGTCATCAAGGACCAGATCGCCAATTTCGGCACCGACGCCACGGTCAGCGAAATCGGTCAGGTTCTGTCGGTCGGCGACGGCATCGCCCGCGTCCACGGCCTCGACAACGTCCAGGCCGGTGAAATGGTCGAATTCGCCAACGGCGTGCAGGGCATGGCGCTCAACCTCGAAGCCGACAATGTCGGCATCGTGATCTTCGGCTCGGACGCCGAGATCAAGGAAGGCGACACCGTCAAGCGTACCGGCACGATCGTCGACGTTCCCGTCGGCAAGGGCCTCCTCGGCCGCGTCGTCGATGGCCTCGGCAACCCGATCGACGGCAAGGGCCCGATCAAGGCCGAGAAGCGCATGCGCGTCGAAGTCAAGGCGCCGGGCATCATCCCGCGCACCTCGGTTCACGAACCCGTCCAGACCGGCCTCAAGGCGCTCGACGCGCTCGTCCCCGTCGGCCGCGGCCAGCGCGAACTGATCATCGGCGACCGCCAGACCGGCAAGACCGCCGTCGCGATCGACACCTTCATCAACCAGAAGGAAGCCAACGCGGGCGATGACGAGAGCAAGAAGCTCTATTGCATCTATGTCGCGATCGGCCAGAAGCGCTCGACCGTCGCGCAGATCGTCCGCCAGCTCGAAGAAAATGGCGCGATGGAATATTCGATCGTCGTCGCCGCGACCGCGTCGGAACCCGCTCCGCTGCAGTTCCTTGCGCCGTACACCGGCTGCACGATGGGCGAATATTTCCGCGACAACGGCATGCACGCCGTGATCGTGTATGACGATCTGTCTAAGCAGGCCGTCGCTTACCGTCAGATGTCGCTGCTGCTGCGCCGTCCGCCGGGCCGCGAAGCTTACCCCGGCGACGTGTTCTACCTGCACAGCCGCCTGCTCGAGCGTTCGGCAAAGATGAACGCCGACAATGGTTCGGGTTCGCTAACCGCGCTGCCGATCATCGAAACGCAGGCGGGCGACGTTTCGGCGTACATCCCGACCAACGTGATTTCGATCACCGACGGCCAGATCTTCCTCGAAACCAACCTGTTCAACGCCGGCATCCGCCCGGCGATCAACGTCGGCCTGTCGGTGAGCCGCGTCGGCTCGGCCGCGCAGACCAAGGCGATGAAGAAGGTGTCGGGCTCGATCAAGCTCGAGCTGGCGCAATATCGCGAAATGGAAGCCTTCGCGCAGTTCGGGTCTGACCTCGATGCGTCGACGCAGAAGCTGCTCAACCGCGGCGCGCGCCTGACGCAGCTTTTGAAGCAGCCGCAGTTCCAGCCGATGCCGTTCGAAGAGCAGACCGCGTCGATCTTCGCCGGCACCAACGGCTATCTCGACAATGTCGCGACCACCGACGTCTCGCGTTACGAAGCGGCGATGATCGCCTATCTGCGCAGCGACCATGCCGGCGTGCTCAAGACGATCCGCGACACCAAGGACCTTGGCGACGACGCCAAGAAGGGTCTGGTTGCCGCGCTCGAAGCGTTCGCCAAGATTTTCGCTTAAAAGGTTTCCGTCCTCCCGGCTTTGGCCGGGGTGACGAAATATAGGGGCCTTCATGGCAAACCTGAAAGAACTCAAAGGGCGGATCAACTCGGTCAAATCGACCCAGAAGATCACCAAGGCCAAGAAAATGGTCGCGGCGGCCAAGCTGCGCAAGGCGCAGGCGGCCGCCGAAGCCGCGCGTCCCTATGCGACGCGCCTCGAAGGCGTCGTCGCCAGCCTGGCGTCGAAGGTTGGCGTGTCGGACAGCGCGCCCAAACTTCTCGCCGGCACGGGCAAGAGCGACACCCACCTGCTCGTCGTACTCAACAGCGACCGCGGCCTTGCCGGCGCGTTCAACTCGAACATCGTCAAGGCGGCGCGCGACAAGGCGCTAGACCTGCAGGCACAGGGCAAGAAGGTCCTCTTCTACCTGATCGGCCGCAAGGGCCGTCCGGTGCTTAACCGCCTGTTCCCCGGCCAGGTCATCGAGAATTACGAAACCACCGGCATCCGCGACATCGGCTTCGATCAGGCGCACGAGATTTCGGCGAAGGTGATGGAACTTTATGAAGCGGGCGCGTTCGATGTCGCGCATGTCTTCTATTCGAAGTTCCGCTCGGCCCTGCTTCAGGAAGCGACCGGCCAGCAGCTGATCCCCGTTCCCGCCCCGGTCGACGTCCCGGCATCGAGCGGCGCGGCGGTCGAATATGAGCCCGACGAGGAAGCCATCCTCGCCGACCTGCTGCCGCGCAACATCACGATCCAGATCTTCAAGGGTCTGCTTGAAAACGCTGCGTCCGAACAGGGCGCGTCGATGACCGCGATGGACAATGCGACGCGCAACGCGGGCGACCTGATCAACAAGCTGACGATCATCTACAACCGCACGCGTCAGGCGGCGATCACCACCGAACTTATCGAAATCATCGCGGGCGCCGAAGCGCTCTAATCGATCAACCCAAGGAAGAAGACCATGGCTACCGCACCCGCTGAAAAGAAGGCTCCCGCCAAAAAGGCCGCCGCGCCCAAGGCTGCTGCGCCGAAGAAGGCGGCCGCTCCCAAGGCCGCGAGCACCGGAACCGCGACGGGCCGCATCGCCCAGGTCATCGGCGCCGTCGTCGACGTCCAGTTCACCGGCACCCTGCCCGCGATTCTGAACGCGCTCGAAACCGAGAACAACGGCAACCGCCTCGTCCTCGAAGTCGCGCAGCACCTCGGCGAAAACACCGTCCGCACCATCGCGATGGACGCAACCGACGGGCTGACCCGCGGCCAGCCCGTGACCGACACCGGCGCGCAGATCACCGTTCCCGTCGGCCCGCAGACGCTCGGCCGCATCCTCAACGTCATCGGCGAGCCGATCGACGAACGCGGCCCGGTCAACGCAGCCACGCGCGCGCCGATCCACGCCAAGGCCCCCGAATTCGTCGATCAGTCGACCGAAAGCAGCATCCTCGTCACCGGCATCAAGGTCATCGATCTGATCGCACCTTATGCAAAGGGCGGCAAGATCGGCCTGTTCGGCGGCGCGGGCGTCGGCAAGACCGTGCTCATCCAGGAACTGATCAACAACATCGCCAAGGGCCATGGTGGTACGTCGGTGTTCGCGGGCGTCGGTGAACGCACGCGCGAAGGCAACGATCTGTACCACGAATTCCTCGACGCCGGCGTTATCGCCAAGGACGCCGACGGCAACCCGACCCCCGAAGGATCGAAGGTTGCGCTGGTGTTCGGCCAGATGAACGAACCCCCGGGCGCCCGCGCGCGCGTCGCGCTCTCGGGCCTGACGATCGCCGAATATTTCCGCGACCAGGAAGGCCAGGACGTGCTGTTCTTCGTCGACAACATCTTCCGCTTTACGCAGGCGGGTTCGGAAGTGTCGGCGCTGCTCGGCCGTATTCCGTCGGCCGTGGGTTATCAGCCGACGCTGTCGACCGACATGGGCGCGCTGCAGGAACGCATCACCTCGACCAACAAGGGCTCGATCACCTCGGTGCAGGCCATCTACGTTCCCGCGGATGACTTGACCGACCCTGCCCCGGCAACCTCGTTCGCCCACTTGGACGCGACGACGACGCTGAACCGCGCGATTTCGGAACTCGGCATCTATCCGGCGGTCGATCCGCTCGATTCGACCAGCCGCGTGCTGACCGCCGCGATCGTCGGCCAGGAGCATTACGAAACCGCTCGCCGCGTTCAGGAAACGCTGCAGAAGTATAAGTCGCTTCAAGACATCATCGCGATTCTCGGCATGGACGAGCTCAGCGAAGAAGATAAGCTGGTCGTCGCGCGCGCGCGCAAGATCCAGCGCTTCCTGTCGCAACCGTTCCACGTCGCCGAAGTATTCACCAACATCCCCGGCAAGTTCGTGGCGATCGAAGACACGGTGAAGTCGTTCAAGGCGGTGGTCGATGGCGAATATGACCATCTGCCCGAAGCGGCCTTCTACATGGTCGGCGGCATCGACGAAGCGGTCGCCAAGGCCGCGAAGCTCGCCGAAGACGCGTAAGGAACCTATGCCCCTCCCCCAAGCGGGAGGGGTCTAAGGAAGTAAAATGGCTCTGAAGTTCGAACTCGTAACCCCCGCCCGCCTCGAGCGGACCGCCGATGTCTATATGGTCACCGTACCGGGCAGCGAAGGCGACTTTTCGGTGCTCGAAGGCCATGCGCCCTTCATGGCGACGCTGCGCAACGGCCCGCTGACCATCTACACGACACAGGGCGCTGCGCCCGAGACGATCGAGGTCGAAGGCGGCTTTGCCGAGGTCAATGAAGCCGGGCTGACCGTCCTCGCCGAGCACGTCACCGCCGGCTGACCCGCCGCAGACATTTTCGGAATCATCGACGCCCGCATCCCCCCGGATGCGGGCGTCGTTGCGTCAGGGGTAGCCCATGCCTTCCCGGCATTAGGAGAATGTCAAAGTTTCCGCTCTATTCACCGTGTCGATTGGGGGTTCGCATGCTTCGGCCGCGACACACCGCATGGACATGATTCGGAAGCAGGACAGAGCAATGAGTGCATTCGGACGCCGACCCGGTACCGCAGGACGCCCCGCCTTTGGCGTGGCGAAGCCGATGCAGGGCGGGCCCGGTTCCTCGGGCGGCGGCCAGTTTCCCGCGCTCGACGCCGTTCCCCTGCCCGAATCGGCACCGTCTTCTCTCAGTCCCGAAATGGAGGCGATGGACCGGCTGAACCAGCGATCGAGCGCCGAGGCGATGGAGCCGGAAAAGGCGCAGGGTTTCGAAGCGAGCGTCCACAAGATCAAGGAACAGGTGCTACCGCGCCTGCTCGAACGCGTCGATCCCGAGGCCGCGGCGACGTTGTCGAAGGACGAGCTGACCGAGGAATTCCGTCCGATCATCCTCGAGGTGCTCGCCGAACTGCGGATCACGCTCAACCGCCGCGAACAGTTCGCGCTTGAAAAGGTTCTCGTCGACGAATTGCTCGGTTTCGGGCCTCTCGAGGAATTGCTGTCCGACCCCGACATTTCGGACATCATGGTCAACGGCCCGTACCAGACCTACATCGAAAAAAAGGGGCAACTGATGATCGCCCCGATCCAGTTTCGCGACGAACAGCATCTGTTCCAGATCGCGCAGCGCATCTGCAACATGGTCGGCCGCCGCGTCGACCAGACCACCCCGCTCGCCGACGCCCGCCTGAAGGACGGCAGCCGCGTCAACGTGATCGTCCCCCCGCTCAGTCTGCGCGGCACCGCGATCTCGATTCGTAAATTCTCGGCCAAGCCAATCACGCTCGACATGCTGTGCCAGTGGGGCGCGATGAGCCAGAAGATGTGCACCGCGCTGAAGATCGCGGGCGCGAGCCGCTTCAACATCGTCATCTCGGGCGGCACGGGTTCGGGCAAGACGACGATGCTCAACGCCTTGTCCAAGATGATCGACCCCGGCGAGCGCGTGCTGACCATCGAGGATGCCGCAGAACTTCGCCTGCAACAGCCGCATTGGCTGCCGCTCGAAACGCGTCCCGCCAACCTCGAGGGCAATGGCGCGATCCATATGGGCGACCTCGTCAAGAACGCGCTGCGTATGCGCCCCGACCGCATCATCATGGGTGAGGTCCGCGGCGCCGAATGTTTCGACCTTCTCGCCGCGATGAACACCGGTCACGACGGGTCGATGTGTACGCTCCACAGCAACAGCCCGCGCGAGTGCCTGGGCCGTATGGAGAACATGGTGCTGATGGGCGACGTGAAGATCCCGAAGGAAGCGATTTCCAAGCAGATCGCCGATTCGGTCGACATGGTGATCCAGATCAAGCGCCTGCGCGACGGGTCGCGCCGCGTCACCAACGTCACCGAGGTGATCGGCATGGAAGGCGACGTCATCGTCACCCAGGAATTGTTCAAGTTCGAATATCTCGACGAAGACAAGGACGGCAAGATCATCGGCGAATATCGCGCGATGGGCCTACGCCCCTACACGCTGGAAAAGGCGCGCCAGTATGGCTTCGACCAGCCCTATCTGGAAGCCTGCCTCTAGGGCAGTTCGCGGAGCTGTTTCCCGGCGAGTTCGGGAAACACCTTGCCGACCTTGCCGATCAGATAGTCGCCATAGCTGCCGCCCGCCGCATGGACATCGGCGCCGTCCCAGCGCGGCAACAGCCGCGTTGTCGCGGGAACCGGCAGCGGGTCGACCGAAGCTGCAAAATCGGGGTCGTAGAAAAGCGGCCACGACAATCGCTTCCGCCCCGAGGCGTTGATCACGCGGTGCGGCGCCGAACGGAAACGCCCGCGCGTCAACCGTTCGAACATGTCGCCGATATTGACCACCAGTGCCCGCCCGCGCGGGGGTACCGCGATCCAGTTGCCGTCGGCGGCACGCACCTCCAGCCCGCCGTGCCGATCCTGCCCGAGCAGGGTGAGCAATCCATAGTCGCTATGCTCGCCAACGCCGAGATCGTCGGCGTCGCCATCGGGCGGATAGTGAAAGATACGGAAGAGCAAGGTCGGTCGGCGCGTCAGTTCGTTTGCGAAATGATCGGCGGAAAGCCCCAGCGCGAGCGCCATGCCGCGCATCAGCGCCTCGGCTGCGGCGACCGATGCCGCCAGATACTCCTCCACCGCAGGGCGCAATTCGGGCAGGCGTGTCGGCCACAGATTGGCGCCGTGCAGCGGCCAGCCAACCGCAACGCGCGGATCGCCTTCGCCGAGTTCCTCGCCCAGATACAGTCCCTCCTTGCGGTCGGGCCGTCCCGAGGTCAGTTCGCCGCCGAGCGGGAACCAGCCGCGCCATGCGGTGCCGCCATGCGCCATCGCGATTTCGGCCTTCTCGGCCTCGGACAGCGCGAAAAAACGATGGCTTACAGCCTCCAGCCGGTCGAACAGCGCATCGGCGATGCCATGGCCCTCGGCATAGAAAAAACCATAGTCAGCGCTCGCCGCACCGATTGCGGCGGCGGTGCGTTCGACCGCGGCGGCATCGTCCATCGCGAGCAGCGGGGCGATGTCGATCGCGGGCAGCGCGGTCATCGCTGGATCAGCCAGAAGGCAAAGGCGAACAGCGCGACGCACGCCGATACGAGCGCGATGCCGCGCCAGGGCATGAAGCCGACCTTGTCGACGTCGCGGCGGTTGTTGCGCCGCCACCCCGCGAATTCGGCGACGCCGAACAGCAGCGCCGCGCCGATGCTCACCGACAGCATGGACACTTGCATCTGACGCCTTCCCTTCGCACTATGACCATCCCCCCAACAGGGTCGGCAGAACCGGCCCGTCCCCGAGAGAGGTGTCCGATATGCGTGATTTCCGTGCCGTTGCAAGTGCAGCGCTGATCGTCGTGGCCGCGTGCAGCGCCCCCGCGCACAACGCCGCCGCGAGCGAAGCCGCGGCCAGGCCCGGCGATGCGATCGCGACCGCGGTCGCCGCGCCGACGCGCACCCCGGCCAATGTCGCGCGCGACCCCTATCGCCACCCGACCGAAACGCTCGCCTTCTTTGGCGTGAAGCCCGGCGATACGGTCGTCGAACTTTGGCCCGGCGGCGGCTGGTACACCGAAATCCTCGCGCCGCTGGCCAAGGCGGGTGGCGGCACCCTCTATGTCGCCGCGCCGTGGGAAAAGGGTCTCAATCGGGTCAAGGCGAAGCAGGAAAGCGATGCGGGCACCTATGGCGCGGTCAAGCTCGCCGAATTCCCGAATGGCGGCACCAATCCCAAGGTCGCCGACGGCAGCGCCGATGTCGTGCTGACCTTTCGCAACGTCCACAACTGGCGCTTCGACGGCGCCGATAACACGGCGAACGCGTTCAAGCAGATTTTCGCGATGCTGAAGCCCGGCGGCGTGCTCGGCGTCGAAGAACATCGCCTGCCCGAAGCGATGGATTCGGCGCTCGAGGAAAAAAGTGGCTATATGAAGCGCTCGTCGGTCATCGCCTTTGCCGAGGCGGCGGGGTTCAAGCTTGTCGGCGAAAGCGACATCAACGCCAATCCCAAGGATACGCATGACTATCCCGGCGGGGTGTGGACGCTGCCCCCCAGCCTGCGCGAGGGCGACAAGGACCGGGAAAAATATCTGGCGATCGGCGAATCGGACCGCATGACGCTGAAATTCGTGAAGCCCGCAAGCTGAAGCCGATCGAGACCATAGACCCTGCGCTGCTGCTCAGCGCCTATGCGCAGGGACTCTTTCCGATGGCCGACGGGGCGGACGACCCGTCGGTCCATTGGGTCGAGCCGCGGCTGCGCGCGATCCTGCCGCTCGACGGCTTCCGCCTCTCGCGCAGCCTGAAGAAGACGATCACGGGCGAACGTTTCCACGTCACCACCGATCGCGCCTTCACCGACATAGTCGCGCTATGCGCCCAGCCCGCCGCCGACCGGCCGACGACGTGGATCAACCCGGTGATCAAGGCGAGTTACGACCGGCTGTTCCGCCTCGGCCATGCGCACAGCGTCGAATGCTGGCAAATGGGCGAACTGGTCGGCGGCCTGTACGGCGTCACGCTGGGCCGCGCCTTTTTCGGCGAATCGATGGTCAGCCGCGTTCGCGACGCATCGAAGGTCGCGCTCGCGCACCTCGTCGCGCGGCTTCGCGCCGGCGGCTGGCAATTGCTCGACTGCCAGTTCATCACCCCGCATCTCGAATCGCTCGGCGCGATCGAAATCCCGCAGCGCGACTATCTGGCGCGGCTCTATTCGGTGTTGGCGGGCGGGGCGGGCACCGACGGCGGCGCGGCCTTGGCGGCGGGCGCCGGGGCTGCCGCTTCCGGCGTACCCTCGCCGCCGTTCGTCGCGGGGGACTGGGGCGCGCTCGACGCCTTGGGGGCGGCCTTGGCCGAGGGACGCGCGACGGGTTCGCCGCCGGGATATGTCATCGCGCAGCTTTTGACGAACACGTCGTAGATCGGGTGCTGGATGATGTTGCGGTCGGGCCGCTCGCGGAAAATCCAGCCCGAAAAGACGCGATACCATTTGTCGTCGCGCTGATCCTGCACCGTCAGCTGGACGAAAGCCCCGGTTTCAGGCGGATCCTCCCATGGCGCGGTCTGTTCGCACGCACGCAGCCGCACGATCGCGCGGCCGACGCGCGCCGATTCGCCGGGCTTCATCTCGAGATCGCGGACGAGGCCGTTACGCTTGTTGAGCAGGCCGACCACCGCGACGCGGCTCGCCATCGGGGTCGCGCCCTCGATCCCGCCGACTTCGGCCGGCACGCGTTCGGACTTGGCGATCGTCGGGACGGTGGCGCTGCCCCCGGCCTTGGACGGCTTGCCGTCGCAGGCGGTCAGCGCGGTCGCGGCCAGAAGCGCGATCAGCGCGGTCGGAAGCTGGCGCGCCATCGCGTCGGTCACTCGGCGCCGGGGCGCCAGGCCTCATAATCGCCGGTCGCGGCAGCGCGCTTGCCGCCGCGTTCGAGCGCACCCGCCGGGCGATAGGCGGTGCCGGTACCGGTCAGGTTCGGCGTCGCTTGCTGTTCCCAAGCGCGCGGCGCTGGCAGCATGTCGGCGGGCAGGTCGTCGAACGTGCCGTGCAGCCAGCCATGCCATTCGGGCGGCACCCGGCTCGCGTCATTCGAACCATTATAGAGGACCCAGCGGCGGTCGCCCTTGCGCGCGCGGAAATAGCGGTTGCCAAGGCCGTCCTCGCCGACCTGTTCGCCGGTTTTCCAGCTGTTCAGCATCGTGCCGACGGTCGCGCCGTCCCACCAGGTGAAAATCTTGCCTAACATGCCCATGGCCGCGCGTTTACAGGCAAGCAGGCGCGTTTCGCAAGCGCCAATGGCGGTGCGCGCGTCGGATCATTTGTCATTCCAGGTGACGACGGCGCTCTCGTCGATGCCGAGCTTGGCCGCCGTGCCGCCCGCGAGTTCGAGCACCGCGCTCACCTCGCCGCCGCTGACCACCGGCTCAAGGTTTTCGGGAATCGTGTTTTCAGCGATGCGGTCGATGCTGCCGTCGGCGCGGATGAAGACCATATCGAGCGGAATCAGCGTGTTCTTCATCCAGAAGCTCGCGAAGCGCGGCTTTTCGAACGGAAACAGCATGCCGCCGTTTTCGGGCAGGCTGGTACGGAACATCAGCCCCTTCGCCTGCTCCTCCGGGGTGCGCGCGACCTCGACGGTGAAGACATGCGTCTTGTCGGGGGCCTTGATCGTGAGCGGGATCGAGCCGGCCTGCGCGCTGTCCGATTCGCCGCCGCAGCCCGCTACCGGCAGGGCCATGACAAGAGCAACAGCGGTCATCCACGCACGCATCGGCCTATCCTTTCGCCGTCCCGGTAAGCGTCCGCTCCTAATCGAGCCCCGCTTCGTCGTCCAGCGCGGCCTCGTCGCCCGGCGCGGTAGCGAGGATGCGCCGCGCGAGCGCCAGCGAATGGCCGGCGCGGGCAAAGGCCGCGACGTGCCGCTCGCGTAACCCCGGGTCGGTGATCGCCTCCCGGGCATAGGGCCCCAGGCGGCGGCGGCGCGCGAAACCGAGCGCCGAGGACAGCGCCGCGCCCTCGGCGGCCGCGACCGCGGCGACCGAATCCGTGGAATCGATGCCGTCGACCCACAATTGCGCCTTCACCCGCCGCACTCCCAGCCCGCGCCGCGTCATCGCGCCCGCGCGCATGCCGGCATATTGCTTGTCGTCGACGAATCCGAGCCGGTCCATTTTCGCGACCGCCGCAGCGCAGGCGGCGGGTCCGTCGATGGCGTCGGCCCAGTCTGATTCGCGTATCTTTCTCGATAGATAGCGCGCCAATTTGGCGCGGCTGGTGGCGAATCGCGCGACATAGGCGAGCGCCAGCTCGTCGAGCCGCGCCGCGTCGAGGGGTCTCTTCGCCCGGTCGGAGGAAGCGCGGCGGTTGGCCATATGCCATGTTTATGCCACAGTCGGGCCTGATTGAGAACGACCAGCGCCGCCATATCGGGCATCAAAGCCTGAAAATAGGCGATTTGTTCCAACGATAAAGGGATCGCGCAGCACGTATGACACAGAAAGATGACATGCTTGTTGCCGCGCGCCCCGCTTCGCGGGATGCCGGAGCTTCTATGACCGACACCATCACCGATTCGGCGGACGCGCTCGTGCCGACGCCGACCGAATGTTTCCAGCCGCGCCGTTTTTCGGACTTCGCCACGATCGGCGAAGCGCTCGACTATGCCGCGACCGGCACCCGCGGCCTCAATTTCCACGATCCGCGCGGGCGTCTGGTGCGCCCCTATCCGTACAGCGAACTCAAGCATGATTCGCTTCAGACCGCGTACCGCCTGATCGCCGCAGGCGTGAAGCCCGGCGATCGCGTCGCGCTGATCGCCGAGACCGGTGCCGAATTCGCCGCGCTGTTCTTCGGCACCATCTATGCCGGCGCCTGGCCGGTGCCGCTGCCGCTGCCGACCAGCTTCGGCGGGCGCGACAGCTATGTCGGCCAGCTCGTCGTCCAGCTGACCAGCTGCGACCCGACGATGCTCTTCTTCCCGCCCGAGATCGCCGCGATGGCGGTCGAGGCCGCCGAGAAGCAGGGCGTCGCACCGATGGACTGGAGCGAATTCGCCGCCCGTCCCGCGCCGCAGACCACCCTGCCCGCGCAGAACAGCAACGAGACCTGCTACCTCCAATATAGCAGCGGCTCGACGCGCTTCCCGCATGGCGTCGCGGTCACCCACGCCGCTTTGCTCAACAATCTCGCCGCGCATTCGCACGGCATGGAAGTGCGCGACAGCGACCGCTGCGTCTCGTGGCTGCCCTGGTATCACGACATGGGCCTCGTCGGCTGCCTGCTCTCGCCGGTCGCCAACCAGGTGTCGGTCGATTATCTGAAGACCGAGGATTTCGCACGCCGGCCGCTCGCCTGGCTCGACCTGATCAGCCGCAATAGCGGCACGACATTGAGCTATTCGCCGACCTTCGGTTACGACATCTGCGCACGCCGCGTGTCGAGCCAGACGCATGTCGCCGACCGCTTCGACCTGTCACGCTGGCGCGTTGCGGGCAATGGTGCCGACATGATCCGCCCCGACGTGATGCAGAGCTTCGTCGATGCCTTTGCCGACGCCGGATTCAAGGCGAGCGCTTTCCTGCCGAGCTATGGTCTCGCAGAAGCGACGCTCGCGGTCAGCATCATGCCGCCGGGCGAGGGCATCGTCGTCGAACTGGTCGAAGAGACCGAGCTGTCGGGCGCCGCCAACGACGCCGGCCGCCCGACCCGTTACCGTGCAATCGTCAATTGCGGCCGCGCCGCACGCGACATGGTGATCGAGGTCCGTGACGAGGCGGGCAACAGCCTGCCCGACCAGACCGTCGGCAAGGTGTGGTGCAGCGGCCCGTCGCTGATGACCGGTTATTATCGCGACCCCGAAGCGACCGCCGCCTGCCTTGTCGATGGCTGGCTCGACACCGGCGATATGGGATATTTATCCCATGGTTACATATACATCGTTGGCCGTGCCAAGGACATGATCATCATCAACGGCAAGAATCACTGGCCGCAGGATATCGAATGGGCGGTCGAGCAATTGCCCGGCTTCAAATCGGGTGACATCGCCGCTTTCGCGATCACCGCGCCGGGCGGCGAGGAAACCCCCGCCGTGCTCGTCCAGTGCCGCACCAGCGACGACGCCGAGCGCGCGCTGCTGCGCGAGACGATCCGCGACCGCGTCCGCGCGATCACCGGGATGAACTGCCTGATCGAGCTGATCCCGCCGCGCACGCTGCCGCGTACCAGTTCGGGCAAACTCAGCCGGTCAAAGGCGCGGGCGCAATATCTGGCCGGGGAAATCCAGCCCTTCGCGATCGCCGCCTGATTTTCGTCCCTGACGGGGACCAAAAAAGCGATCAGCCGTTCGCGCATGGTTACGTTCGGGTAACCCGCTTTCGCTAGAACGGTCCTGTGACCAGGGTGGCGAATGATCCGATTCCGACCGACGATATTCCTGCGCGTGCGCTGCTCGGGCTGAACCGGCGCGACGAGGATATCGGCGATTTGCGGCACCTGCAGCTCGCGCCGTTGCGCGGCCAGGGAAAATTGCGCCTCGTCATGGGGCTCGGCATGACGATCGTCGCCGTATTGACGATGGTAAGCGCGGTCCCAATGGCGGTCGTCGGCGGCTGGGCGATCGCTACGATCCTGTTCAGCCTCTGGTCCTGGCAGGTCGTCTCCCGCCTGCCGCTGGGCGAAATCCACCACACGGGCGCCGCCGAGTTCAACCTTTGCAACCGGCACGCCATCTATTCGGCCGTCGTCTGGTCGGCGCCCTTCTGGCTCCAGGGCCTCCACCCCTCGCTCGATCACCTGCTGTCGATGTGGACCGTAGCGCTGCTGATGATGCTGACGCTGGCGATCGTCGCGCACACGCTGCCGATGGCATGCCTGCTCTTCATCATGCCGGTCAGCCTGTCGGCGGCCGGGGCGCTGGTCTTCGCCGGCGCGCCCGCGCACGCAGGGGTCGCGATCGCCGCCGGCGCGATGCTCACCGGCTTCTGCATTCGATTCGGGCAAAGCCACATCCGCTTTCGCCGCGCCGAAGCGGTACTGCACGAAAAGACCGAGACGGTCAGCCTGCTGCTGCGCGAATTCGAGGAAACCTCCGCCGACTGGCTGTGGCAGACCGACAACAGTCGCCGCCTCGTCCATGTCTCGCCGCGCCTCGCCTTCGCGATCGGAGCTCCCGCCGACCAGCTCGAGGGCCTGCCGCTGCTCCAGGCGCTGTCGGGCGATGCGTGGGAGACCGGGAACTTCCCCAAGAGCCTGCACGACATGGCCGAGCGGATGAAGCGGCGCGAGAGTTTTTCGAAACTGATCGTCCCCGTCACCATCGACGGCGCGCCGCGCTGGTGGGAATTGTCGGCGTCACCGCGCCTCGACGAAGCGGGCAAGTTCCTGGGCTTTCGCGGGGTCGGATCGGACGTCACCGAACAGCGCGCCTCGGCCGAACAGATCGCCAAGATGGCGCGCTTCGACAACCTCACCGGCTTGCCGAACCGGCTCAGCCTCAACGAGGATCTCGAGCGCGCGCTGAACCATGCGATTGATGCCAAGACGCGCTGCGCGATGCTGATGCTCGACCTCGACCGCTTCAAGGCGGTCAACGATACGCTCGGCCACCCCGTCGGCGACAAATTGCTGGCGCAGGTCGCGGCGCGGCTGAAGGGCATGATGGACCGCGGCATGACCTGCGGCCGGCTGGGCGGCGACGAATTCGCCATCATCCTCCACCATGTGCCGACCGCGAGCGATGCCGAAGCACTGGGCCAGCGCATCATCGCGGCGCTCAGCCGCCCCTATGTGGTCGACAATCATCAGTTGTTCGTCGGTGCCAGCATCGGCTTCGCGGTCGGGCCGCAGGACGGCGCTACGGTCGAGACGCTGACCCGCAACGCCGACCTGGCGCTCTACAAGTCCAAGGACAAGGGCGGCAACGTCGTCGCCGCCTATGTCGCCTCGCTCCACGCCCAGGCCGAGGAACGGCGCGTGATGGAACAGGAATTGCGCGGCGCGCTCGAACGGCGCGAGTTCGAACTCTATTACCAGCCGGTCGTCACCGCCGAGGACGGAATGCTGAACGGCTTCGAAGCGCTGATTCGCTGGAACAACCAGAAGCTCGGCAATGTTTCGCCCGGCCGCTTCATTCCGCTCGCCGAGGACAGCCGCCTGATCTCACCGATCGGCGAATGGGTGCTGCGTACCGCGTGTCACGAAGCGATGCGCTGGCCGTCGAACCTCAAGGTTGCGGTCAACGTGTCGGCCGAACAGCTGACCGACCCCGCCTTCGCTTCGGTCGTCGTCTCGGCACTCGCGCAAAGCGGCCTGCCGCCGCAACGGCTCGAGATCGAGGTCACCGAAAGCGTTTTCCTGCGCGACGGCGGCGGCGCCGCGCAATTGCTCGACCAGCTGATCGGACTCGGCATCCGCCTCAGCCTCGACGATTTCGGTACCGGCTATTCGTCGCTCGGCTATCTGCGCAAGACACAATTCTCGACGATAAAAGTCGATCGCAGCTTCGTCGTTGGCGCCGCCAAGGGCATCACCGAATCGATCGCGATCATCCGCGCCGTCGTCGCGCTCGCCGACAGCCTCGGGATGTCGACGACGGCGGAGGGCGCGGAGACTGAACTAGAGGTTGAAACGATTCGCGCGCTCGGCTGCCGCAACATTCAGGGCTATTATTACGGCCGCCCGATGCCGGCGACCGATGTGCTGACGCTGTTCCGTCCGACCGCCAGCCAGGCCAGCGCCGCCGCCTGACGCGGCGAGCCGAGCGAGTCCGGCGACGAATCGAACGGTCTTTCAAAAGGTTCCCCCGTTCACCCCGCGTCCGATGCAGTTCGTCGCGCGGCGGGTGGTTTGCGGCGAAAGCCGTGGCAGAGACGCTCCAACGCTTGAACACAAGCCAAACGGGGGTCGCTTTCCATGTCAGCCAGCCGCTTTTCAGCAGCCATTGTCGCATGCCTGATGATGCTTGCCGCCGCCCTGACCAGCACCCCCGCCGCCGCCGCCAACTACCTCCAGTGCGTTCCGTTCGCCCGCGCCGAATCGGGCGTCGATATCCGCGGCAACGCCGGCACCTGGTGGGCGCAGGCTGCGGGCCAGTATGACCGCGGCGACGAACCGCGCGAAGGCGCGGTCATGGCGTTCGCCGGCACGCGCGGCATGCCGATCGGCCATGTCGCCGTCGTGAAGAAGATCGTCGGCGACCGCGAAATCCTGATCGACCATGCCAATTGGTCGCCGATCAACGGCCGCCGCGGCCAGATCGAACGCAACGTGCGCGTCGTCGACGTGAGCAGCGCCGGCGACTGGAGCATGGTCCGCGTGTGGTACGCCCCGATCGGCGACCTCGGCCTGCGCGCCAACCCGGTGCAGGGCTTCATCTATCCCGGCCAGGGCGCCGCGCCGCGCAAGGCGCCGAGCTTCGACGCTCCGGTGTGGGCCAGCAACGACTGGACCCCGGGCAACGGCCTCGCAATGGTCGCCGCGTCGCTCGGCCAGTAAAGCCCCGCCACCGCTACAAACGAAAAAGCCCCGGCTCGCGCCGGGGCTTTTTCGTTTGTAGCAGGCGCCCAAGTGGCCGGCGCGTCTCAGTCCTCGGACGGGGCGTCGTCCGCCTTGTCGGCGACGACATCCTCGAACCAGGCTTCGACCTCGCCCGACAGCTTGATCGTCATCGGCTGGCCGAAACGGTCCTTCGACTTGCCCGCGGCGACGCGGATCCAGCCTTCGGAGATCGAATATTCCTCGACGTCGGTGCGCTCCTTGCCCTTGAAGCGGATGCCGATGCCGCGTTGCAGCACCTCCATGTCGAAATGGGGCGAGCGCGGGTTGGTCGACATATGGTCGGGCGGCGTATCGGTCATAAAGCAATTCCCATAAAAAGATGGCGCGGCCCTAGCGGGGCCGCGCCATCATCGTCAATCGGGAAGGCGTTTCGGCGCCGCGTCAGAAGTCGCCCTTCAGCGTCACGAAGAACTGCTGCGGCGCTCCCGCGAGCAGGGTCTGGCTGTCGCCGCGGTTGGCGAAGCCGTTGGTGCCGATCGTCGAGACATAAGCCTTGTCGAACAGGTTGGTGGCATTGGCCTGGATCGTCAGCCCGCCGAGCATCCCGTCGGTGAAGCGATAGCCGATGCTGGCGTCGACGATCACGAACCCGCCCACAGCGGCGTCATTCTCGAACGAATAATAGCGCTTCGACGTATAGTTGGCGCCGACCCGGGCGAAGATATTGCCATTGTCCCACGTGATCTCGCCCTTGGCGAGATGGCGGGGCGAATTGACCACCGTCTTGCCCGCGGTCGCCGCGATCACGACGTTCGCGGCGTTGACGACATCGTCCTGATATTCGGAGTCATTATAGGCGTAGGAACCGAAGAGCGAGAGGTCGGGGGTGACCCGGAAGGTCCCCGCCGCCTCGATGCCCCATGACCGCACGTCGCCGACATTCTGCAGGATCGCAGGATTGCCCTGGATGCCCGAACCGTTGGCGAAAGCGATGATGCGATCCTTGAAGTCGACATAATAGCCCGCAACGACGCCCTGGAAGACGGGCGACTTGGTGCGGAAGCCGAGTTCATAGGTGGTCGAGGTTTCGGGTTTCAGGTCGAGCGCGTCGAAGCCCGCCTGCGTCGTCGCGAAAGGCCCGCCCGTCGCCGAGCTTTCGAAGGCGCGCATATTCTGCGTATAGCTCGCGAACAGCTCGTTATCGTCGTTCAGGCGGAACAGCACACCCGCCTGCGGCAGGAACCAGTCCTTCGCCACCGTGCGCCCCGAGGCGAGCCCGCCGCTCACCACCGGGCTAGCCTCGTTGGTCACCTTGAGTCCCTTCCAGCCCGCATTGATCTGGACCTGCCCGAGGTCGAGGGTGTCCTGGACGTGATATTGCAGCGTTTCAGTCTTGAAATCGAATTCCCACTGGGTCGCGAGCGGATCCTTGGGGAATTTCAGGCTGCCGCGGCTCGGCGCCCCGGTGGTGTTGGCGAGGCCATAGAAGCGCCGCGCCTGGTTGAAATCATTGTCCTCGTACCACAGGCCGAGATCGAGCGTATTGGCACCGATCTTGAACTCGCTCGACGCGACGACACCATAGCGCTCGATCGCGTATTCGGTGGTACGGATCGTCATCGGCGCGCCGCCCGGCGTGGTCACATAGGGGGTGAACCACAGGCCGCGGCCGCGATTGCTGTGATAATAGCCGGTCGCCTTCAGCGTCCAGTTGTCGGTGACCGGCACGTCGCCGCCGATCCCCGCGAGCCAGTCCTTGCGCAGCCCCGATGCGTCATAATAGGCATCGTCGACGGTCAGGATCGGCGCCGGGAACGTCTCGCCGGCGCCCGGATAGGGCGCGGTATAGGTCGCACCCAGCGGCAGGCTGCCGTTGGCGACGCCGGCGTTGAACGCTGCGCGCGTGACCTGGTTCTGATAGACTTGCGCGACGCGGACCGCGAGGTCCCAGTCCTTGGCATAATTGTCCCAGTCATAGCCGAGACGGCCGATCATTTCGGCGCTGAGGTCCTGATAGTCGTTTTCGGCGCGGTCCGAATAATTGACGAAGCCGAACAGCTTGCCGTCGCCGACCGGCTGGACGATGCGTGCATTGACCTGATGCTGGCGCTGGACGCCGTCGCCCTTCCACTTGTCGGCATCCTGCCAGGCATAGCTGACCGCGAGCATCGGGCCGCCGGACATGATTTCGCCGCTGTCGAGGCGGATGAAGCCGCGCTTGGTATTTTCGCTGCCATAGGTGCCCGAAAATTCGACCCCCATGTCGGCCTTGGGATCGCGCGAGAAAAATTCAATCGTGCCGCCAAGATTGCTCGAAGAAGCGGCGGCGAGCGCGCCCGCACCCTGCGCGACCTCGACCCGGCCGACATTCTCGCTGATCAGCGCACGGCTGATATGCAGACCGTTATGGTTGCCATAGCTCATGTCGCCGAGCGGAATGCCGTCGAGCGTGAAGCCGAGCTGGTTCTGGCTGAAACCACGGATCGAGATGCGCGACGACCATTCATAGGCGCCGAAGGCATCGGCCGACTGGAAATTCACGCCCGGCAGCTTGTCGATCGCCTTCAGCGGACTGATCCCCGCGACGTCGAGCGCGATGTCCGCGGCACCCAGTTCCTGCACCTGGCGCGCCTGGCCGGTGCCGAGTACGACGATCTCTTCGGCCGCACCGGCATCGACGGCAGCGCCGTCCGCCGCGTCGGCGGCATAGGCCGGCGTCGCCGCGAGCATGGCGATCAGCGCGGCGCCCGCGCGCAAGCGGCGGCTCATAATCTGGTTCATCGATAGTCCCCTCTGCCCGCGCCGAAATGGCGCCGGGATGCGCCGCGGCTTTAGGGAGGCGATATTGCGGCGCAGCGGCACAGGCATGACCCGGCGATGACAAGATGACGACGAGGACTGTCATCTTCGCACCTCCGCTTGCGAGCGGCGGCAAAGCTTGGCATGAGCACGTCCGGGTCGCGTATCGGGGAATGAACCATGACGATACGCCGGGCGGGTTTCGCCCTTAGCGCCGCGATGCTCGCGGCATCGACCCTGCCCGCCTTCGCGGTCGAACCGCCCCCCTGCCCCGCCGACAACGGCGGCCCGTGCGACGAGGCGGCGAACACGCTGGTCGCCGACGTGATCGCCCGGTTCGAAAAGGCGAATGGCGAGGAGCAGGTTCAGGCCGCGCTGGCGCTCGTCGACCTCGTCGCCCAATATCGCACCCGCTTGTCGGAGCGGAACGCGTTCAGCGCCGACACGGGGCTGTGGATCTATTTTCGCGACGACCGCGACCCCGGTGATGGCGATTACCAGCGGGTGACGAACAAGATGCGCGGCTATGCCACCCGCGCCGCCGCCGCCAAGGACGTCGAGAGCGAGCTATTCTTCCTCGACTGGATGAGCCTCGGCCTGTCTTATGAAGAGCGGCTGGCGCATGCGCGGTTGATCCATCGCCGCGCCGCCGAACATGACCTGCTGACCACATCCCCGGCCCGCAGCGCCCGCGTCAGCCTCGAAATCTATGGCCGCGAACTGCTCGAACAGGGCCGCTATGCCGAGGTCGCGCGTGCGCTCGACGACACCTATGCCGAGCTCGAGGCGGCGGGGATGACGGTCGACAACTGGGAACTGCAACTGCGCTATGCCGAGGCCCTGAATTTGGTGCGCCGCGACGAGGAGTCCGATCGCGCTTTCGACGCACTGCTCGTCATGCTGGCGGGTCCCGCATATAACGACTATCAGCGCCAGTTCGCGAACAACCAGATCAGCTATTACCGCAATATCGCCGGTCGCTTCGCCGCCGCCGAGGGTCCGGGGCGCATCGCCGCGACCGAGGGCGAACGGCTGCAGGGCCGCGAAGACATCGGCACCCAGAAATCGCGCTATAATTTCGCGCTCGCGCTGCTCGGGCAGGGCAAGGCCGAAGAATCGCTGCCCTATTTCGAGGAGGCGTTGCCGCTCCAACTCGCGGCCGAACGCGGCGGCGGCTGGTACGACGCGAAGACCGATACGATCATCCTGCTCACCACCCTCGCCCGTGCCCGCGCGCAGGTGAAGGGGCGCGAGGCCGACGGGCTGACGGCGGCGATCGACGCCGCCGACCGGCTTCGTCAGCGGCGCGAGGCCGGGCTGGCCACCGACGACGCCAATCCCGCCGTGGCGGCGCTGGCAAAAGCGGTCGCGCGCGGTACCCGACGCAACCCGCAATCGGGCGCCTTCGACATGGTGATGTTCGCCGGCTGGGCCGCGCGCAATCAGGATAGCGCCATGGATCAGGCCTTTCTCGCGGCGCAGGACCTGACGCTCACCGATGCCGGCGACGCGATCAACCAGGCCGCCGCGCGCAATCTGGCCGGCACCGGCTCCCTCGGCGAACTGGTTCGCCAGCGACAGGACACCGCGCAGGCGGTGGTGTCGCTGAACCAGCGCTATCGCGACATGGCGCTCGGCAAGGACGAGGCCAAGGCAGGAGCGCTCCGCTCCGAACTCGATGCGGCGGCAGCGCGGCTCGCGCCGCTCGACGCGCGCATCGCCGCCGAGTTTCCCGACTATGCGACGCTGGTCACCCCCAAGGCAATCGACGTTGCAGCGGTGCAGGCATTGCTTGAGCCCGACGAGGCGGTGCTGATGCTGCTGCCGTCGGAGGGGCATCATTATGCTTTCGCAATTTCGAAGCAGGGCGCGCGGTGGCACCGCTTCGACGACGGCGCGGCACCCGTTGCCGCCGACGTCGCGCGGCTCAAATGCCGGATCGACGAGAATACCTGCTCGCTGCCCGACTATGACGCGCTGGTCGCCGCCGAGGACAAGGGCGGCCCCAGCCCGATCGACAAACGCTATCCGCGCTACGACCGTGCGGCGGCCTGGCGCCTCTACCAGCGCCTGATCGCGCCGGTCGCGGCCGCGCTGCCCGAAGGCGGACGCATCTACACCGTCGCGAGCGGGCCGGTGGCGGGGCTGCCGCTCGCCGCGCTGGTCGCGAGCGAGCCGGAGGGCGAGGCCGAAAGCGGCGCCGAGGCCGACCTTGCCGCGACCGACTGGCTCGCCAAACATTATCGCTTCGTCACCCTGCCCTCGGTCAGCGCGCTCGCGCTCGCCTCGCGCGAAATCGGCGCGCTGCCCGCGTCGCGTCGTCCCGACCTGGTCGCCTATGGCGCGCCGACCCTCGTCGGCAACGGCAAGGCCGGCGCGCGCGGCGCCGACGGGACGCTGCGCAAGCGTGGCGGCATCGGGGTGCGCGGCGGCGGCCTGACGCTGGCGAGCGGCGACAAGACGATGGCGTCGGTCGACAAGCTCCGCAAACTCGACCCGCTGCCCGGCACCGTCACCGAACTGACCAGGCTGTCGGCGGCGATCGCTCGCGGTGGCGGCGTCCGCCTCGGCCGCGACGCGACCGAGACGGCGGTCAAGGCCGACCGCGAACTACCCCGCGCGATCGCGGTCGTGTTCGCGACGCACGGGCTGCTCCCCGGCGAAATGGGCACCGGGTCCGAGCCCGGTCTCGTTCTCACCCCGCCGGGCAAGGCGAGCGCAACCGACGACGGCCTGCTCACGGCGAGCGAGGCGGCGGCCTTGTCCTTATCGGCGCGCTGGGTGGTGCTGTCGGCGTGCAACACCGCGACCCCCGGGGTCGAGGCGGGCGCCAGCGGCGAATCGCTGTCGAGCCTTGCGCGCAGCTTCCTCTATGCGGGGGCGGGCAATCTGCTGGCGAGCCATTGGCGCGTCGCGGACGACGCCACCGCGGCGCTCACCGTCGAAGCGCTCGCGAACAAGGACGCGACCCCGGCGACCGCGCTCGCGCTGGCGATGGAGGCGGTGCGCACCGGCAAGCGCGCCGACGGGTCGGTGGTCGAGGGATGGCAGCCGCACTGGGCGCATCCGGCGAGCTGGGCGCCCTTTACGCTGGTGACCAACCGCGATCGCTAGGCCGGGGAATGGCCGTCAGGCGCGCGCGGTGCGACGCTGCCCTGTGTCGAGCCGCTCGGCGGCGGGATAAAGATCGGCCTCCTCGCGCTCGATCCGCATTCCGATCGCGTCGAGTATCGCTTCGGTTTCGCGGCAGAAACCCGGCCAGTCGCCGGCGACATTCTCCGCCGTCCAGCGCGCGTCATAGGCCATGAATTCTTCGGCCAGATGCCCCGTTTCGTGGACGAATTCGCCCGCCAGCCGTTTCAGGGCGGCATCGCCGCTCGCCAGAAGCCGCGGATAGAGGACCCAGTCCTCGCATTTCAGGTGACGCACCAGCGTGTCGCGAAACATGCCGCGCACCGCGGCGAGTTCGGTCGGGCGCGGCGGCTGCGGCGCGGCGGCGATATCCATCAGGAAGCGCGAGAGGGTGGCGAGGGCCGCATGTTCGGCGCGCAGTCGCCGCATTTCATGGACCATATGCATAGGGCCGCCCAGTTTCGAGTGGTCCCTCGCAGCCCGTCCTAGGTCTTGCCCGTGAAAAGAGGGTTAAGCCGCATTTGCCATTAGGGCCGGCATGGGTGTTTGCCGACCGGTTTTGCGTCGAAAATCATTGCCAAACTGGCAGCGCCTGCCTGATCGACGGCGAGATTGCCGGACGATCAGTTGTTGTTGCACTCGCCGCCGGTGCAGTTATCGGGGTCGCCGCTGGCCGAAAGCGCGAGCGCCCCGCCCACCACGACAAGCACGCCGACCACGACCAGCGCCGTCGTCGTGCCGCCCGACAGATTGTTGCGGTTTTTGTCCGCCGGCCGCCCGCCGGGGGTATAGCGCGCCGGGGTCAGCCGCAGCCCCGCGAGCGAAAGCTGCGGTACGGCATCATCGCCGCGAAAGCCGAACTCCAGCCCCTCGCCGATCCGCCAATTGGGACTGCGCAGATCGCTGCCGCCGCTATGCTGCATCGGCGCGATGGTCAGGCCGGCGCGGATCATGGGCTTCTCACTGCCACTTCCGCCCAGCGAGATGCGGATGCGCGCGCCCGCAAAGCCGCCCATTTCGACCGGGCCGATTCCATTCATGTGCGGCGCGGGGCCAACCGTCTGGGCATGCAGTGGAGCGGCGCAGCTTGCCGCGAGCGCGATGAGCAATATCGATGTTTTCATGGCAACTCCTCCCGCGCCGAATGTGCTGCCCGTTTGTGGCGGAAAGATGGACCGTCAGCCGCCGCGGCTCTTCATCAGCGGCTGGATTCGCGTCCCGAACGCCTCGACCCCCTCCAGAAAATCGTCGAAGGTCAGCAGCACCCCGCCGGTGTTCGGCACTTCGGCCATCTCGTCGAGCATGCGCGCGACGCTGGCATAGCTGCCGACGAGCGTGCCCATATTGATGTTCACCGCCCCTTCGGGCGCCGCGAGCTGGCGGACGTTGGTCGTGCTGTTGTGCTTGTCGGCGGCGCCCTGATCGATCAGCCACGAGATCGCCGCGACATCGACGCCGTCATTATACGACTTCCACTTCGCCATCGCTTCCTCGTCGGTTTCGGCGGCGATGATCATCACCAGCACGAACACCGACACGTCGCGCCCGGTCTTCGCGGTCGCGACCGCGAGCCGCTCGTTGTTCGATGCGAAGGCGGTCGGAGTGTTCACCCCCTTGCCGAGGCAGAAGGCGTAATCCGCCCATTGCGCCGAGAATGCGAGGCCCTCGTCCGACGACCCGGCGCAGATGATCTTCATGTCGCCTTCGGGCGTGGGCCGCACCAGGCAATCGTCCATCTGGTAATAGTCGCCCTTGAAATCGCTGCGCCCCGTCGCCCATAATTCGCGCAGGATGCGGGCATATTCGTCGAGCATCTGGTACCGGTTGCGGAAATGCTCGTCGCCCGGCCACAGCCCCATCTGGCTATATTCGGGGCGCTGCCAGCCGGTGATCAGATTGAGCCCGAAGCGGCCATGGCTGATGCTGTCGATCGTGTTGCACATCCGCGCCGCGAAGGCGGGCGGGATGACGAGCGTCGGGCAGGTCGCATAGATCTTGATCTTCTCGGTCACCGCGGCGAGCCCCGCCATCAGCGTGAAGCTTTCCAGCCCATATTCCCAGAACTCGGTCTTGCCGCCGAAGCCGCGCAGCTTGATCATCGACAGCAGGAAATCGAGCCCGTGCCGCTCGGCCGCCTGGGCGATTTGTTTGTTGAGGTCGAAGCTCGGCATATATTGCGGCGCGTTTTCGCTGATCAGCCAGCCATTGTTGTTGATGGGAACAAAGACGCCGACTTGCATGGCTTATCTCCTGAGGAAATCGAGGACGACGCGGTTGAAAGTCTCGGGATCGGTGACGTTGCAGGCGTGGCCGCCCCAATCGAAGATGTGCGTTTCGGCCCAGCCGACCGGCGCCGCGACATCGAGCGCGCTGGCGAGCGGCACGAGCATATCGTCGCGCGTCGCGATGACGAGCCATGCCGGCGTCGCGGTCATGTCGATCAGGGCGGGCGAATAGACGCGCACCGCTGCGATGCGTTTTTCGACCGTCGCGGTGCCTGGGAAATGCGCGAGTTGTTGTTCGGCGTCGGCGACCAGCTCGGCATCATGCGCCGAAATCCAGTCGGGCGGATAGAGGAACAGCGGCTGGGCATGGAGGAAGGCGGCGGGGCCGCTACCCCGCAGCAGGTTGAGCCGGACGTCGAAGCAGCGCGCGGTATGCGGGTCGAGCGTGCGCCAGCCGTTGACGACAACGAGCCGGTCGATCCGCGTCGTCATGATCGCCAGTTCGATCCCGATCATGCCACCAAGCGCGTGGCCGATGAAGCTCGCCTCCCCGATATCCAGCGCGTCCATCAACGCGATCACATCGGCCGCCATGTCTTCGACCGACGTCGTGGGCGGCAAATCGCGACGGCTGCGCCCCGTCCCGCGATGATCGTAGACCAGGACGCGGTAATCCGCCGCGAGTGCGGCGAGGTTGGGCGTCCAATAGCTCGCCGATCCGCCCAGCCCCGGCGACAGGATCAGCGGCGGCGCATCCTCCGCCCCGTGAAGTTCATAATAGAGGCCCGCCGCCTCAGCCAATGTGCGCGACGCTCGCGATCTCGACGAGGCAGTCGGCCTTCACCAGCTCGGCCTTGATGCAGTAGCGCGCGGGCTTGGCGCCCGGGAAATAGTCGGCGTAGACCGCATTGAACGCCGCATAATCGGCAAAGTCCTTGAGGAAGATATGGTTCATCGCGACATCCTCGAGCGTCGCGCCCGCGGCCTCGAGGGTAATCCGGATGACATCGAGGATATGCCGCGTCTGCGCCGCCGCGTCGCCGATATGGAGCACCACCCCGCCCTCGCCGAGCGCCAGCACGCCCGACACATAGACGGTGTTCCCGGCCTTCGCGCCGGCCGAATAGGGCGCGATCGGGGTCGGGAATTGCGGCGGGTTGATCGGTTCGAACGGCACTATTCATCTCCCCGGGGTTGCTGGCCGATGCTGCCGCAGAAATCGGCGACATTGCTCACCCAGCCAAAGAATTTTTCGACATTATAGACGGTCGCGTCGCGCACATAATCGGGACCCAGATGATGCGTCGCATCCTCCAGCATCACCGAAAAATATTCGAGGTGGAACGCATCGCGCAGCGTCGATTCGACGCAGACATTGCTGGCAATCCCGACGAAGACGATCGTGCGGATGTCGCGCGACCGCAGGGTGCTGTCGAGCTGTGAGTTGAAGAAGGCCGAATAGCGCGTCTTGTGTAGCCGGATGTCGCCCGGCTGCGGCGCAAGCGCCTCCACCAGCTCATAATCCCACCCGCCGCGCGCCAGAAGCTGCCCCTGCAATTCGGGCCGCGCGCGCATCGTCTTCAGCGCATTCGACTTGTGCCAGTTCGGCGACCCCGGCCCGCCCGCCTCGACATAGTCGGCGTCCCAGCCATTTTGCAGATAGATCACCGGCATGCCCGCGCCGCGCGCGACGCCCAGCACCTGCACGATCCGCCCGATCACTCCCGCAGCGCCCGAAATGTCGAAACCGGCAAGATCGACATAGCCGCCCTTCGACGCATAGGCATTCTGCATGTCGATCACGACGACGGCGGTGGTCGCCGGATCGACGATCAGCGGCTCGGGCCGCGCGGGCAGGATCAGCTTCGCTCCGTCGCCGGGTGCCGTATCGACCGCAATCGCCATGGGGTCCCCTTCAAGCCAGGGCGGCAGCTTCCCCGAAAGCGGCAGGCGATGCAAGCCGCCGCCGCCCAAAAGAAAACCGGCGGCCTTTTGAGGGGCCGCCGGTTCGAATTTTACACCATTTCCTTCTTGCGCGAGGCCTTTTTGCGCTCGTGCGGGTCGAGCAGCGCCTTGCGGATTCGGATGTTCTTCGGGGTCACTTCGACCATTTCGTCGTCGTCGATATAGGCGATCGCCTGTTCGAGCGTCATGCGTTTCGGCGGGGTCAGGCGGATCGCGTCGTCCTTGCCCGTCGAGCGGAAGTTCGTGAGCTGCTTCGACTTCATCGGGTTGACCTCGAGATCGTCGGGCTTGGCATTTTCGCCGATGATCATGCCCTCATAGAGCGCCTCGCCGGGCGAGACGAAGAGGATGCCGCGCTCTTCGAGCGGGCCAAGCGCATAAGCGACAGCGTCGCCGTTGCCGTTCGAGATCAGCACGCCGTTCTGGCGGCCGGCGATATTGCCCTTGTACGGGCCATATTTCTCGAACAGGCGGTTCATGATGCCGGTGCCGCGGGTATCGGACAGGAATTCGCCATGATAGCCGATCAGGCCGCGCGACGGGCCCGAGAAGGTGATGCGCGTCTTGCCGCCGCCCGAGGGGCGCATGTCGGTGAGGTCGGCCTTGCGGACCTGCATCTTCTCGACGACCGTGCCCGAATGCTCGTCGTCGACGTCGATGACGACGGTTTCATAGGGTTCGGTGCGTTTGCCGGCCTCGTCCTCGCCGTACAGCACGCGCGGGCGGCTGATGCCGAGTTCGAAGCCTTCACGGCGCATCGTTTCGATGAGCACGCCGAGCTGGAGCTCGCCGCGGCCCGCGACTTCGAAGCTGTCCTTGTCGGCGCTTTCGGTGATGCGAATCGCAACATTGGTTTCGGCTTCGCGGAACAGGCGGTCGCGGATCATGCGGCTCGTGACCTTGCTGCCCTCGCGGCCCGCCATCGGAGAATCATTGACGGCAAAGCGCATCGACAGCGTCGGCGGATCGATCGGCTGCGCGGCGATCGGTTCGCTGACGCTGGTGTCGGCGATAGTGTTGGCGACGGTCGCCTGCGAAAGCCCGGCGATCGCGACAATGTCGCCCGCGCGCGCTTCCTCGACGGGAACGCGCTCCAGACCGCGGAAGGCGAGCAGCTTCGACGCGCGGCCGGTTTCGATCACCTTGCCGTCCATGTCGATCGCGTGGATCGGCTGGTTGACCTTGACCGTGCCCGACTGGACGCGGCCGGTCAGGATGCGGCCGATGAAGTTATCGCGGTCGAGCAGCGTGGCGAGGAAGGTGAAGGGACCGTCTTCGGGCAGGCCCGGGGTCGGGACATGGCTGACGATCGTCTTGAACAAAGGCTCGAGCGTGCCTTCGCGCGCGTCGGGGCTGTCCGACGCGAAACCGCCGCGGCCCGAGGCGTAGAGGATCGGGAAGTCGAGCTGTTCGTCATTGGCTTCGAGCGTCAGGAACAGTTCGAACACCTCGTCGAGCACTTCGGCGGCGCGTGCGTCGCTGCGGTCGATCTTGTTGACGACGACGATCGGCTTGAGGCCGAGCGCGAGCGCCTTGCCGGTGACGAACTTGGTCTGCGGCATCGGGCCTTCGGCGGCGTCGACGAGCAGGATCACGCCGTCGACCATCGAGAGGATACGCTCGACCTCGCCGCCGAAGTCGGCGTGGCCGGGGGTGTCGACGATGTTGATGCGCGTCAGGTCGGCGCCTTCGCCCCATTCGACGCTGGTGCACTTCGCGAGAATGGTGATCCCGCGTTCCTTTTCGAGATCGTTCGAGTCCATCGCGCGCTCTTCGACGCGCTGGTTGTCGCGGAAGGTGCCCGACTGACGGAAGAGCTGGTCGACGAGGGTGGTTTTGCCGTGATCGACGTGCGCGATGATGGCGATGTTGCGCAAAGACATGCGGAAAGGCCTTGATTGTGAGGGAGCGGCAGTGGCTGCCGCGATCGGCGCGCGCCTAGCAGAAGCCTTGTTGCAGCGCAACGAAATTGCCGAAGTTGGCGAAGGTGTTGCGGAGCGTGGCGCGCGCCGAAGAAGTTTCAATAATTATTGAAACTTCAGAAATTCACGCTATAACGAGTCGCGTGGATCCCTCCTCCGCCCCCGACTCTCCATCGCCGCCGTTTCGGCTCTCCCCGCTAGCGCAGGCTTTTGTCCTGCATTTCGGCGAGATGGGGAGCCGCTGGGGGATCAACCGCACCGTCGGACAGATTTATGCGATGCTGTTCCTCGCCGACGGTCCGCGCCATGCCGAGGAGATCAGCGAGGCGCTGGGGCTGTCGCGCGGCAGCGTCTCGATGGGGCTGAAAGAACTCGCAAGCTGGCGGCTGGTGCAATTGAAGCATTTGCCCGGCGACCGGCGCGATTATTATGCGACCCCGCGCGACGTGTGGGCGATCTTCCGCACCCTCGTCGAGGAGCGCAAGAAGCGCGAGATCGACCCGACGCTGACGACGCTGCGCGCGCTGCTGATGGAGCCCGCGACCGACCCCGCCGACCGCTTCGCGCAGGAACGCATCGCGGCGATGCACGAACAGATCGAACTTCTCACCGACTGGTATGCCGAGATGGAGCGGCTCGACACCGAACGGCTGCTCCAGCTTTTGCGGCTCGGCGAGCGTGTGGTAAAAGCGCTCGAGTTCAAGGACCGCATGCTTGGCCGCGGGAAGGGTGTCTCGACCGCCTCGACAGGCTCGGGACGGGCTTCGCTCGACACAAACGGGGGGTAGCAGACGATGATGGACGCTCTTGACCCGCTGATCCTCGCGCGCATCCAGTTCGCGGCGAACATCAGTTTCCATATCTTGTTCCCGACAATCACCATCGCATTGGGCTGGGCGCTGCTCGGCTTCAAACTCGCGTACAACCGCACCGGCAACGCGGCGTGGATGGACGCGTACCGCCTGTGGGTGAAGGTCTTCGCGCTGAGTTTCGCGATGGGGGTCGTCTCGGGCATCACGATGAGCTTCCAGTTCGGCACCAACTGGCCGGGCTATATGGAAAAGGTCGGCAATGTCGCGGGGCCGTTGCTCGCTTATGAGGTGCTGACCGCCTTTTTCCTCGAGGCGGTATTCCTGGGGATCATGCTGTTCGGGTTCAGCCGCGTGCCGAACTGGGTGCACACGCTCGCCACATGTCTGGTCGCGGGCGGCACGACGCTGTCGGCCTTCTGGATCATCGCGCTCAACAGCTGGATGCAGACTCCGGTCGGCTATGAAATCCGCGATGGCGTCGTCCATGCGACCGACTGGTGGGCGATCGTCTTCAACCCGTCGATGCCGTACCGCCTAATGCACATGCTGCTCGCCTCGGCACTCACCGTATCCTTCCTGATCGCGGGTATGTCGGCGTGGCGCTGGCTGCGCGACGGCGGCGGCGAAGGGGTGCGGCGCACGCTGAAAGCCTCCCTCTATACCGCCGCACTGCTGATCCCGGTGCAGATTTTCGTCGGCGACATGCACGGGCTCAACACGCTCGAACATCAGCCGCAAAAGATCGCGGCGATGGAGGCCAATTGGGAAACGCGCAGCCATGTCCCGCTCGTGCTGTTCGCGATCCCCGACGAGAAAGCGCGCACCAACCATCTGGAAGTCGCCGTGCCGTCGGGCGCCAGCCTGATCCTGAAGCATGAGGCCGCAGGCGTCGTTCCGGGACTCAACGATTATGAAGGCAACCATCCGCCGGTCGCGCCCCTGTTCTGGGGGTTCCGGATCATGGTCGGGCTGGGGGTGCTGATGCTGGCGATCTCGTGGTTCGGCGCGTGGAATATCTGGCGGCGCGGGGTCGACAGATTGCCGCGCTGGTACGCGCGCGCGCTCGTCGCGATGACCTTTGCCGGCTGGGTCGCGACGCTCGCGGGCTGGTATGTCACCGAGATCGGACGCCAGCCCTGGCTGGTCACCGGCATCCTGCGCACCAAGGACGCGGTCGGGCCGGTCGGCAGCGCGATGGTCGCGGGGTCGCTGACACTCTATCTTGCGGTCTATGTCGTGCTGCTGACCGCCTATATCGCGGTGCTCTACCGCCTCGCGCGGCTCGGCAAGGCGGCGCCCGACGCGAAGCCGATGTTCCCGATCCCCGGTGCCGCCCCCGGCCCCGCCGAACCGCTAGAAGAGGGAGTGACGCCATGACGCCGTTCATCGACCCCTGGTGGCTGCCGGTGATCTTTGCGGGCCTCATGGGCCTGTCGATCCTGCTTTATGTCATCCTCGACGGTTATGACCTCGGCGTCGGCATGCTGACGCGGCTGGAGAAGGACGCGAACCGCGACCTGATGGTGGCGTCGATCGGGCCGTTCTGGGATGCGAACGAGACCTGGCTGGTGCTCGGTATCGGGTTGCTGCTCGTCGCCTTTCCGGTCGCGCACGGGTTGATCCTGACCCAGCTTTACCTGCCCGTCGTGCTGATGCTGGTCGCGCTGATCCTGCGCGGGGTGAGCTTCGAATTCCGCGCCAAGGCGCCGCCCGAGCAGAAGCATCGCTGGGACGCCGCCTTTTTCTATGGCTCTTTGCTCACCGCGCTGTGCCAGGGCTATATGCTCGGCGCCTATGTGCTGGGGTTCGACCAGAGCCTGTCGTCGGTATTGTTCTGCCTGCTCGCGGCGCTCGGGCTGGTCGCGGGATACCTGTTCGTCGGCGCCTGCTGGCTGGTCTACAAGGTCGAGGGCGATTTGCAGAAGCGCGCGGTGCGCTGGGCCGAGGTGACTTTATGGCTGACCGCGCTGGCGATGGCGATCATCTCGATCGCAACGCCGCTCTTGTCGGAGCGCATCTTCACCCGCTGGTTCCGCCTGCCCGAGATCATCGCGCTGCTGCCGATCCCGATCGCGTCGGCGACTTTGTTCACCGGCCTCGCGATCTTCCTGCGCCGTCCCTTGCGCGAGAAGGACGAATTGTCATGGGTGCCGCTGGCGACCGCGGGCATCTTGTTCGCGCTGGGCTTCGTCGGGATCGCGTACAGCTTCTACCCCTATCTGATCGCCGACCGGCTCGACATCTGGCAGGCGGCGGCGTCGCCCGAATCGCTGAGCATCATCCTGATCGGCGCGCTGTTCGTGCTGCCGGTGATTTTGGGATATTCGATCCTGTCGCACTGGATCTTTCGCGGGAAGGCGACGCATTTGAGTTATGAGTAAGGCCTGACGATCCTCCCCGGAACGGGGAGGATCGCTACGTCCGCAATCGGTCGTTTCCTGCCATCTCGCCCCTTCGTCATCCCGGACTTGATCCGAGACCCGCCTTTGCCTTCAAACAGGCGAGCCCCGGGTCAAGGCCGGGGCGACGCGCCTGGTGGGTTCGTCAAACACGGCGACGACGCCGCGTGATAGTCGGCGCCCCAGCGGCGATAGCCGGCGGTGTCGATGTGGAAGCGGGTGATCGTGTAGATGCCGAGACCAACCCGAAAGCGCGCGCCGGTGCGGGCGTGGAGGGGGCAGAGTTTGGCGATCAGGTCGTCGCGCGACAGTGGCGCGACCGGGGTCAGGTCGAGCGCGGCGAAATGCAGGTGGCGGCTGGCGCTGGCGCCCTTGAAGCATTTGTTGGCGACGGGGTCGCGGTAGCCTGACACCGCGCGCACCGGGCCGGTGACGGGGACCAGTTCGGCGCGGATATAGCGCAACGTCGGGACCATCGCGGGCCAGAGGTGACGCGGCGGGACCGCGAAGGGCTGGGCCGCCTTGCACGTCCGCCAGCGCGCGTCGCTGCGCAAGATGTCGGCGAGCGGAAGGATGTCGGCGACGCCTTCCTTGCGGAAATAGGCCTCGATCGCGGTCACATCGTCCTTCGCGGCGCCGAGGCGCCAGGCGGCGAAGAGGCCGGCGTCGCGCTGCGGCGCAACCTGCGCGATCGGCGCGACCGCACGGGTGAGCAGCAGCCACACGGCAGCGCCCGCGAGCCCGAGCAGCAGCGCGGCGACGAGCGCGCGCCTCACAGCATCGCGACCAGTCGTTCGACTTCCACTGCGGCCTGGCGGGCGGCGCGCACGAGATTGGCCTGGAAATCGCCGCCGCTGGCGTCATTGGCGTCGTCGGTGACCGCCTTGATCGCGGCCCAGGGTTTGCCGAGCCGCGCCGCGACCTGCGCGAGTGCGCCGACCTCCATATCGACGAGCGTCGCGCCGAGATGGACCTTCAAATCAGCGGCGGCGTCGGGGCAGGCGATGAAGCTGTCGCCGCTGGCGATGCGCGCGTGCGGGAGGCCGAGGCCGGGGTCGGGCATCGCGGCGAAATGCGCTTCGCCCGCCTCGCCCATCGGCCAGTCGCCGGCGCGGTAGCGGCGGAAAAGGCCGGGTTCGTTCGCGCCATAATCATGCTGCACCGCCTCGGCGAGCCAATAGGCCCGGCCGGGTTCGGCACCGAGCGCGCCGCAGGTGCCCGACATGAGGAAGATGTCGGCGTCGGCCGCGAACAGCCCGGCAGCGAGCGCGGCGTTGACCTTGCCGAGGCCGCAGGTGGCGACGGTGATGCGGTGGCCGTGGGTTGTGAGGCGGCGGACGGGGAAGATGCCGTGGATCGGGGTGCCGGTGCCGGGGAAGAGGGCGTCGGCCTCTTCGGCGAGCGCGGCGAGGATGAGGAGATTGGGCATGGCGTTTGTGTAGCCGGCTTTCCGTTTGTGTCGAGCGAAGTCGAGACACGCTGGCGCCGCGCCGGACATCCCTCGACTTCGCTCGGGACGAACGGGCGATAGTTGGCGCGCGCCTGTAACCCGGCACCCCATTCCACCGAACACGGGGCACAGCCCCCGCGCCAACGCCCAATCAAGGACCCCACCATGACCCGCAACATCATCCTCGCCGCCCTGATCGCCGCCGCGCCGCTGGGCGCGGGCATCGCGCATGTCGCGCCGGCCTTTGCCGCCGACAAGAGCGAGGTGGCGTTCGTGAAATTCACCCAGCCGGCATTCGACGCGGCGCGCGCCAGGGGGCAGCGCATCCTGATCGACGTCCATGCGCCCTGGTGCCCGGTGTGCGCACGCCAGCAGCCGGGGATCGCCGCCGCGCAAAAGCTGCCCGCGAACCGGAGTGTCGTGGTGTTCCGGATCGATTTCGACAGCCAGAAGGATGTCCAGCGCCCGCTCGGCGTCACCCGCCAATCGACGCTGATCGCCTATAAGGGCAAGACCGAGACCGGCCGCCTGCTCGGCGAAACCGACCCCGCGCGGATCGCGCAGCTCTTCGCCTCGACGCACTGAACGGCGCGCCGGACCGCCATCATGGACATGCCGACATGCTGCTGACGCTGGGCGCCGCATTTCTCGCCGGGGTGCTGACTATCTTGTCGCCGTGCATCCTGCCGATCCTGCCGATCGTGCTGGGCGCGGCGAGCAGCGAGCATCGCTGGGGACCGGCGGCGCTGGCGATCGGACTCGCCACCGGTTTTGCCGCGCTGGGCCTGCTCATCGCGACCGTCGGCGTGTCGATCGGCATCGACCCGGCGGCATTCCGCCGTGTGTCGGCGTGGTTGCTCATCGGTTTCGGCCTGATCCTGATTGTCCCGTCGGCGCAGCGCGCGATGACGCGGCTGCTGGCGCCGATCGGCGATTGGGCGAACCGTCGCAGCCAGGGCCGCCCGCGCCGCGGCATCGGCGGCCAATTCGGGCTCGGGCTGTTGCTCGGTGCGGTGTGGAGCCCGTGCGTCGGGCCGACGCTCGGCGCCGCGCTGCTCCTCGCCAGCCAGGGGCAGGACCTGGCGCAGGCCGGCGCAGTGATGCTGTTGTTCGGCATCGGCATCGCCATCCCGCTGCTGTTGATCGGCCTGCTCGGACGGCAAGCGCTGCTGCGCGGGCGCGACCGGCTGGGCAAGGCATCGAACTGGGGCAAGCAATGGCTCGGTTTCGGCCTGCTGCTCGCGGGGGTGCTGGTACTCTCCGGCTGGGACAAGGCGATCGAAACCTGGTTCCTGATCCACGGACCGGCGTGGGCGAGCGACTGGTCGACGCGCTTCTGATCGGACCTTGCCAAGCCGCTGCGGCGTCGTCATCACGCGCCGATGCTCGCGCGCATCTTCCCCGACCGCTTCGTTCCGTTGCTCCTCGCGACGATCCTGCTCGCCAGCCTGCTGCCGGTGCGAGGAAGCATGGTGCCGGTGGCGCAGTGGGTTTCGACCGCGGCGATCATATTCCTGTTCTTTCTCAACGGCGTCCGCCTGCCGCGTGACGAGGTGCTGCACGGCATCCGCAACTGGAAATTGCAGGGGGGCGCGCTGACCTTCTGTTTCGGGATCATGGCGCTGTTCGGGCTGGGGGCGCAGGCGGCGACCGCATCCTTCCTGCCCGCGACGCTGGCGCTCGGCTTTCTGTTCCTCGGCATCCTGCCCTCGACCGTCCAGTCGGCGACCGCCGCGAGCAGCCTGGCGGGCGGCAATGTCGCGGCGAGCGTCGTCGCGGCGGCGCTGCTCAACCTGATCGGGGTCGCGGCCTCGCCCTTGCTGTTCGCGGGACTCGCGGGGAGCGCGGGCGAGATTCATGGCGAGGCGGTGCTGCGTATCGTCGCGATATTGCTGCTGCCCTTCATAGCGGGACAATTGGTGCAGCGCTGGCTGCGGCCATGGGTGCTGGTGCACAAAGAGCTGGCGACCTTCATGGACCGCACCGCGATCGCGATCGCGGTCTATGTCGCCTTTTCGGCCGCGGTCGTCGCGGGCATCTGGCAATTGCTCGACGGGCGCGAGATCGCGATCGTCTTCGCCGTCGTCGGCGTGCTGCTGGCGCTGGCGTTCGGCGGGGCGTGGGGGTTCGGCGCGCTGCTAAAGCTGGCGCGGCCCGACCGGATCACCCTGCTGTTTTCGGGCGCGCAGAAGAGCATCGCGGTCGGCGCGCCGCTCGCCGCGACGCTGTTTCCGCCCGCCATCGCGGGCATGGTGCTGGTGCCGATCCTTGTCTATCATATGGCGCAGCTGATCCTGTCGGCCTGGCTGGCGCCGGTGCTCAACAGGGTCGATCAAGTGTGATGCTTGAATAACACAGTGCCGCGTGCCATATAGGAAAGCGGTACGGGGGCCCGAAAGGAAGACGAATGAGCGAGCAGACCGCAACCGCGACGGCAACCGACGAACTGAAGCTGACCCCGCCCGATCCGGTGCCCGTGGTGTCGCCCGAAAAGGCCGCGGGCCTCGTCTCGCTGTCGACCGAGCAGAAATCGAAGCTGGAAGAGCGCGTCGACGGCTTTATCGACGATCTGGTCGCGCAGGACGAGAACAGCCCCGAATTCGGCCAGCGGATCGACCAGATCACCAATATGGGCCGCAAGGAAATGCTGGAGGCGGCGAACCAGTCGAACCGCTTCCTCGACCGGCCAGTGAAGGCGATGGACCGCGACAGCGACATCGGCATGAACCTCATTGAACTGCGCAACACCGTCGAGCGGCTCGACCCGTCGGCGAACGGCAAATTGCTGTCGAAGCGCGGCTTTCTCGACAAGATTTTCGGCAGCAGCGTCACCAATTATTTCGCGCAATATCGCAGCGCCCAGTCGCATATCTCGGGCGTGCTGAACGCCTTGTCGAACGGCAAGGACGAGCTGTTGATGGACAATGCCGCGATCGACGTCGAGCGCCGCAAGCTGTGGGAGGCGATGGGCAAGCTCGAGCAGATGATCCACATCGCGGGCACCCTCGACGCGCGGCTGGAGGCCAAGGCCGAGGAACTCGACGGCACCAATCCCGCGAAAGCCAAGGTGCTGCGCGAAAATGCGCTCTTCTATGCGCGGCAGCGGACGCAGGATTTGCTGACCCAGATGGCGGTGACGGTGCAGGGTTACCTCGCGCTCGACCTCGTGAAGAAGAACAATATCGAGCTGGTGAAGGGGGTCGACCGCGCGAGTACGACCACCGTCGGCGCGCTCAAGACCGCGATCACCGTCGCGCAGGCGATGACCAACCAAAAGCTGGTGCTCGAACAGATCACCGCGCTGAACACCACCACCGCGAACATCATCGACGGCACGTCGAAGATGTTGAAGGACAACACCGCGCGCATCCACGAACAGGCCGCGTCGAGCACGATCCCGATGGAGACGCTCAGCCGCGCCTTCCAGAACATCTATGACACGATGGATGCGATCGACACCTTCAAGCTCAAGGCGCTCGACAGCATGAAGACCACGGTCCAGTCGCTCGAGGGCGAGGTCGCCAAGTCGAAGGGCTATATCGCGCGCGCCGAGGGCGCGAGCCAGGCGCAGGCGAGCGTCGGCGGGGCCGACAGCCCGCTCGCCTCGCTCGAAGCGTGAGCGGAGCCGCGATGACTATGAGCGAGGTCGACAAGATCAGCGCGCTCGGCAATGCCGCGATCGAACGGTCGCGCGAGCGGCGGCGGCCGATCGGGACCAAGAGCGTCGCGCTGCGCCGCCAGCATCTGTACAAGAAGCTGGGACGGATACTGGTCGCTGCGGGGGTCGTGTTGCTCGGCGCGGCGGTGTTCGGGTTGCTGATCCAGCCGCTCGGCTTCGTCGGCCTGCTCGCGCTCACCGTGCTGCTGATCGGGGTCGCGATACTGTTCGGCCGCTCGCCCTTCCCCGAGCCGCGCCAGGCTGACCTGCCCAAGACCGATTTGAAGCAGCTCGCGGGCCGCACCGAAATCTGGCTCGAAGCGCAGCGTCCGGCGCTACCCGCCCCGGCGCGGACGCTGGTCGACGGCATCGGGGTGCAGCTCGACCTGCTCGCGCCGCAGCTCCAGACGCTCGATGCGTCGAGCCCCGCCGCGTCGAACATCCGCAAACTCGTCGGCGAGGACCTGCCCGAGCTGGTCGCGGGGTATCAGCGGATTCCCGCCGGGCTGCGCGGCGAGGCGCATGCGGGGCGGACACCCGACGAGACTTTGGTCGGCGGATTGAAGACGCTGGAAAGCGAGATCGGCCATGCCGCGCGCAGCCTGGCGGCGGGCGAACTCGACAAGCTGGCGACGCGCGAACGCTATCTGCAGCTCAAATATCAGGGTGTCGGCGACGAGGACGGACCCGCGCCCCTCTGAAATTCCAGGCGGCTTACTGGCGGTTAACGCCATGACCCTATAGCATCGGCTTTCCGGAACCGGGTTTCGGGAGGCTTAGTTGGACGACATCACAGACGGACCGCGAACGCGCGATGATGCGGGGACAAGGGGCAGCCGGGGCCGTGCCGCGCTGATCCTGTTCGCGCTGGTCTTCGCGGCAAGCCTGTTCGGCATCTACACGCGCCCGATCGGTTTCCTTGCCAATTTGTGGCCGGCCAATGCGATCATGCTCGCCTTCCTGCTTCGCGTCCCGGCGGGCCGGACATGGCAGGGCTGGCTTGCGGGCGCCGCCGCCTATCTGGCGGCAGACCTGCTGACCGGGGCCAGCCTGCCCAAGGCGCTGCTGCTCAACAGCGCGAACCTGGCGGGCATCGCGACCGCCGCCGCCATTTACGCACGCCGGCCCGCCGACATGATCCGGCTGCGGCAGCCCGCGTCGATGCTGTTCCTCGTCCTGACGGTCGCCGCGGGGGCGGCCGTGGCCGGCGTGATCGGAGCGGTCGCCAACCCCTGGCTGTTCGGGCGGCAGCTGCTGTCGGGGTGGTCCTTCTGGTTCGCGACCGAGTTCGTCAACTATGTGACGATCCTGCCGCTGCTGCTGGCCGCGCCGCCTTTCGGCGCGCTGCGCGGCGCCATGCGCGACGGACTGCGCGCGCTGCCGACGGCGCGCATCCTTCCGATCGTCGCGCTGGCGCTGTCCTGCCTGCTCGCGGCGATCGTCGGCGGCCCGGGCGCGATCGCCTTTCCGGTTCCGGCGCTGCTGTGGTGCGGTTTGACCTATCGCGTCTTCACCGTCGCCATCCTGACCCTCTTGTACGGCAATTGGGCGCTGATCGTGCTCGCCTCGCGGACCGGCGTCGATGCGGAAATGATGATGATCTCGATCCGGCTCGGCGCCGCGCTGGTCGCGATCGCGCCGGTTACCGTCGCCTGCATCGCCGAAAACCGCAACGAGCTGCTCGGCCGGCTGCGCCATATCGCCGCGCATGACCATCTGACCGGGACCCGCGCCCGCGGCGCCTTTCTGGACGATGTGCAGGCTTCGCTGGCCAATGCGCGCGAGCCCGCCGCGATCCTGATGATCGACATCGATCATTTCAAGGCGATCAACGACAATCACGGCCATGCCGCCGGCGACCGGTTGCTGCAGTCCTTTTCCGGGCGCGTCCGGTCGTGCCTGCGCGCCGGCGACCATTTCGGCCGGATGGGGGGCGAGGAGTTCGCCGTCTTCCTGCCCGCGACGAACCGGGCCATGGCGAGCCGGATCGCCGCCGGCATCCTCGGCGCGCTGCGTGACGATCCGTTCGAGGTGGACGACGATCGCGCGATCACCCTGACCGCCAGCATCGGGATCGCCCTGATCGACGGATCGTCGCCCCCGGCGACAGAGTCGTTGTTCGCCGCCGCCGATGCGGCCCTTTACCGGGCGAAAGGTGCCGGGCGAGACCGGATCGAAGTCGCGCGGCACGACCCCGTCGCGCTGGCCGGCTGACCCGCGCCCGCACGCGCGCATCGCTTGCCAAGCGCGAGTGCCGGCGCCACAAGGTCCCGGATGTTCGACCAGTTTTTCGCTTCCGAAAATGTGATCTTCAGCGCCGCGCTGTTATTGATGTTGCTGATCGGCGCGGTGCAGGCGCTGGGCGTCGTCGGCGATGTCGATGGCGCGCATGTCGGCGACCATGACGGCGACGCCGGCGCGGCCGAGGCGCTACTCGCCTGGGCGGGGATCGGGCGCGTGCCCTTTCTGATGTGGCTGGTCGTCTTCCTCGCGCTGTTCGGGACACTGGGGCTGGGGTTCCAGCAACTGCTGACGGCGCTGACCGGCGGCCCCGCGACCAGCCTGTTGGCGGCGCCGGTGGCCGCGGTCGCCGCGCTCCCGCCGACGGGCGCCGCGGCGCGGGTGATCGCGCGCGTCTTCCCGGGCATCGAGACCACCGCGATCGATCGCGACGAATTGATCGGCACGCGCGCGACGATCACCGTCGGAACCGCATCGCCGGGAAATCCGGCGCCCGCCAAATGCACCGACCGTCACGGCCAGCCGCACCAGATCATGGTCGAGCCCGACAGCGCAGACCAGCGATTCCAGACCGGCGAGACGATCTTGCTGGTCAAGCGCGACGGCGAAATATTCAAAGGCTTTTCAAACGGCGATTTCTATTTACCCCGCCTCGACTGACCTTAAGATTGCCCCATGGCGCCCCCGATTCTGGGGGCCGAAAACAAGCTTTGGGGGCAGTAAAATTCCATGATGATTGAAATTGCGATCTACGCCGGCGTCGGGCTTGCGGTCCTGCTGATCCTGGGACTGATCATCACCCGGCTTTATCGCCGCGCGACGAAAGAAATAGCTTTTGTCCGCACCGGATTTCGTGGCGAACGCGTGATCATGAACGGCGGCGCGCTGGTGCTGCCGGTGCTCCACGAAACGATGCCGGTGAACATGAACACGGTGCGGCTCGCGGTCGAACGCAAGAATGTCGACGCGCTGATCACGCTCGACCGTCTGCGCATCGACGTGAAGGCCGAATTTTACGTCCGCGTCCGGCCCGATGCCGGCGCGATCGGGATGGCGGCGCAGACCTTAGGCCTGCGCACGATGAACCCCGAGGCGCTCAAAGACCTGGTCGAGGGCAAGTTCGTCGACGCGCTGCGCTCGGTCGCGGCGGGCATGACGATGAACCAGCTGCACGAACAGCGCGCCGATTTTGTGCAGAAGGTGCAACAGGTCAGCTCGAACGATTTGTCGATGAACGGGCTCGAGCTGGAATCGGTGTCGCTGACCGGGCTCGACCAGACGTCGATCGAGCATTTCAACGCCAATAATGCCTTCGACGCCGAGGGCCTGACCAAGCTGACCGAGCAGATCGAGCTGCGCAAGAAAGCCCGCAACGACATCGAACAGGATACGCGCGTCCAGATCGAGACCAAGAACCTCGAGGCCGACAAGCGCAGCTTCGAGATCAGCCGCGACAATGAATTCGCGCGGCTGGAGCAGGAACGCGAGGTCGAGATGCGCCGCGCCGTCCAGGCGGCCGAGATCGCGCGCGAACAGGCGCAGCGCAACCAGGAGGCCGAGGGCGCCCGCATCCAGGCCAAGCAGCTGGTCGATGCCAAGCAGATCGAGGCCGATCGCGCGATTGAGGAAGCGCGCATCGCGCAGGAGCAAGCGGTCGAGCTGGCGCGGCAGGAGCAGCAGATCCTGATCCAGAACAAGAGCCGCGAGGAAAGCCAGGCGCGCGGCGAGGCGGACGAGGCGCGCGCCGTCGCGGTTGCCGCCGAGGAACAGGTGGCAACCGCGCGCGAGACCGAGATCGCCGAGCGTTCGAAGCGCATCGAACTGATCGAGGCGGCGAAGGAAGCCGAGCGGCAGGCGATTTCGGTGAAGGTGCAGGCCGAGGCGGAGAAAGAAGCGGCGTCGAACCGCGCGGCGGCGCTGCGTTTCGAAGCCGAGGGCGAAGCCGACGCCGAGAGATTGCGCGCCGAGGCGGCGCGCGTCCGGTTCGAGGTCGAAGCCGCGGGCCAGCGCGCGATCAACGAGGCGGCGAACATCTTGTCGTCGAACCAGATTTCGCTGCAGACCAAGATGGCGCTGCTGAAAGTGCTGCCCGAGGTGGTGCGCGAAGCCGCCAAGCCGATGGAGGCGATCGATTCGATCAAGATCGTTCAGGTCGACGGGATCACGCAGAATGGCGGCGGGAGCGGCGGATCGGGCGGCGGCGCCGGCGACCATGGCGGTGGGGGCGGCGGCAACCTCGCCAGCCAGGCGGTGTCGGCGGCGCTCGCCTATCGCGCGCAGGCGCCAGTGATCGACGGGCTGATGAAGGAGCTCGGCTTCGACGGCGGCTCGCTCGACGCGCTGATCGGCGGCGCGACCGCCGAGGCCGGGTTGCCGGTCGCGACCCCGGCACCGCGCGCAGGCCGCAAGCCGCGCCCCGCCGCGCCCGAACCGGTCGAGGACGACGACGAAGCCTGACTTTTCGGGTCTTTCCAATCCCCGCCGGCTGAAGGCGTGCAGGGGTTGGGGTGGTTGGCGGACCGAAAGATCCTCCCTGTCGCGAAACGATGGGGAGGAATTTCAGCCCGAAGTCTTCGCCTAAGCCCCGCGCAACCTTTGCGTCCCGCCGAACCACAATAGCAGGATCAGCAGCAGCGGCGGTGCGAGGCCCCATTGCGACGGGCCGGCGAGCGGGGCGAGCAAGGCGGTGCCCGAGAGGAGCCAGAAGGCCGCGAGCAGCGCCGTCACCGCCAGCGCCTCATAGGCGAAGCTGCGCCAGAAGCGAGCGCGGGCGCGGGCGTAAGCGGCCTGCACGTCGATCGCGCGGTCGACCCGTACGGCAAAGGCGCGGTCGCCGGCGCGCTCGGGCGGCGCGAGCATCGCGGCCAGAAACGCATCGGGCATCGCGTCCATCGCACTGTCGTCCGACCCGGTCATGCCGTGCCTCCTTCGCCGATCAGTTTCTGCGCCTTGGCGCGGCCGCGCAAGACCAAAGATTTGAGCGTGCCGAGCGGCAAGCCCATGATCTCGGCAGCCTCGCCGTGCGACCAGCCATGGCCGAAGCAGAGGGTGAGCGCGGCGCGTTCCTGCGCCGACAAGGGGGCGAGCAACCGGCCGGCGTCGATCGCGGCGTCGGTCGCGGGGTGCGGGTTGCTGCTGGTCGCGGCGTCCTCATCGCGCGCGGCCAGCCCTTCGCGGCGTTTCGCGGTGCGCCGCTGGTCGAGGAAGAGGCGCCAGCCGATCCCCATGACCCACGCCGCATAGCTGCCCTGCCCGCGATAATCGCCCGCCCGGCTCCACGCGCGGACGAACGCCTCCTGCGCGAGGTCGTCGCCGTCGGCGTCGCTGCCCGCGGCACGCGACAGGAAGGCGCGCAGCCGCCCCTCGTGCCGCAGCACGAGGAGCTGGAAAGCGGCGCGGTCTCCCCCGGCGACGCGCTGGTTGAGCGCAATATCGGCATGGGCGTCCTCATCCCTGCGCAGCGGCCCGTTCCTCGGCAGCCGCGGCGCGCGCGAGGCGGCGGCGGACGAGCAGGGCGATACCGACGAAGGCGGGAAAGAGCGCGGCGCCGGCCGAGATGCGGATCAATTCCTCATGCCCCTGGATCAGCCCGAAGCCCGCCATCGCGAGGCCGATCGCGAGCAGGACAAGCGCGTTGCGGTCGTCGCCGCCATTCGGCGTGGCGGCGGCGCCGTTCGGTGCGCCGAGATGTTCATAGGGCTTGTTGAGCTTGTCGATCAGCGGCGCGACCGCGTCCGATTTCGCCTCGAGCGCGCGGCGGATCGAGCGGTGGAGCATCCACGCGTGGATGAGCCGTGCGAGCAGGAAAAAGCCGATGACGAACAGCGCGACCATCGTGATATTTTCCATCAGGCGGAAAAAGCTGTCGCTGACCGCGACGAACTCGGTGGTCGGCGGCGGCGGCGGCATGAACGACGCGATGTCGCGCGGGTCGATATAGGAGGCGACCTCGGCGGGGCTGATGGATTGCATCGGCATCGCGACGGGCGCTGCGGCGACGGCGGCGGCAGGCGCCGTCACGGGTGGGGCTGCGGCTGCCTGTGTCGCGGCTAACAGATGGAACATCGTCTTTCTCCCTGCATGCCCGAAGGCATGGTGAAACCACAGGCGGCGACCGCGAGCAAGGCCGCTTCGGCAGGACGCCCCGGGGAGAGCGGATGGCCGATCAGAAACCGCGTCGCGGTCGCCGCAAGGACGGGCTGTTGGGGCCGGTCAACTGCTAGACGGCACGAGGGTGCGCCGTGGATGCAGGGTTTGGAGAAAAATTGCTCGTCATTGCGAGGAGCGAAGCGACGAAGCAATCCAGTGTAGGCGTAAACCGCTCTGGATTGCTTCCCCCGGCTTTCGCCGGGGTCGCAATGACGGAGTTTTTGGGCGTTAGGTCAGCCTTTCGTCCACCGCCCGCCCAAAGCCCGGAACACATCGACCTGCGCGTCGGCGATGCGCGCGTCGGCGAGCGCCAACGCACCCTCGGCCTCGGCGAAGGTGCGTTCGGCGTCGAGCGCGGCGAGGCCGTCGATCGCGCCTTCGCGTTGCTGGGCGCGGGTGATCTTGACCGCGATCCCGGCCTCGTCGCGCGCCGATTGCAACGCGGTGCGGCGGTCGAGCATATGCGCGTAACCCGACAAGGCGGTTTCGGTTTCCTCGAGCGCGCGCAGCACGGTGCCGTCGAAACTCGCGAGCGACGCCTGGGTATCGGCCTCGGCGCCGGCCATACGGCCACGGATCGCCTCCTGATTGCCGAACGACCAGTTGATCAAAGGTCCGAGCAGCCAGCGCAGCGGGCCACCGCCGAACAGATCGCCGAGGCCGCCGCTGGTCTGGCCGATCGAGCCGCCGAGGGTGACCTTGGGGTAAAGATCGGCGGTCGCGACCCCGATACGTGCGGTCGCGGCGGCGAGACGGCGTTCGGCGGCGGCGATGTCGGGGCGGCGGGCGAGCAGCGCGGCGCCGTCGCCGATCGGGATCGGCTGGTCGAGGCGCAAGGTCGTGGTGCGCGCGGCGGCGATCGGTGGCAGGTCGGCGGGGGTGCGGCCGGTGAGCGTCGCGAGGCGGAACAGCGCGGCGTCGCGCTCGGCGGCGATCGCCGGGATGTCGGCGCGGCGCTGGTCGCGCAAGGCGGCGACGCGCGCGGTGTCGAGGCGGGTCGTCAGCCCGACCTCGGCGCGGCGCGCGGTGAGCTTTACCGACTGGTCGAGCAAGGCGACGATGCGTTCGGCAACGCCGAGGCGTTCGGCGGAGGAGGCGGCGTCGGCATAGGCGCGCGCGGTTTCGGCGACGACGGTGACGCGCACCGCATCGGCATCGGCTTCGGCCGCCGCGACGTCGCCGCGCGCCGCCTCGACCCCGCGGCTGACGCGGCCGAAGAGGTCGACCTCATAACCGACGGTGAGGCCGGCATCGACCTGCCAGCCCTCGCGGTCGGCGCCCGCCGGGACCTGGCCGGCGCTGGCGCGGCCATAGGTGGCGCCGGCGCCGAGGTTGGTGCTCGGCAGGCGGTCGCCGCGGACTTCGCGCAGGCTGGCGCGCGCCTTGGCGATGCGCGCCACCGCGACACGGACGTCGGTGTTGGCGGCGAGCGCGTCGGCGACCAGCGTGTCGAGCACCGGGTCGTTGTAGAGCCGCCACCAGTCGGCGTCGGCGGGGGCGGTGCTGGTGACGCCGGCCTTGACCGAGAGGAAGGGGCCGGACGCCGTCACGGGGGACGGGGGCGTGGCGAAGTCCGGCCCGACCGCGCAGGCTGCAAGGGTCAGCGCGGATATGGTGGTGAGCATGGTGCGAAGAAGCATCGGATGTCTCCTTTCTCTTATCTCAAAAGCGGCCCTGTGCCCCTGCGTAGGCAGGGGCCCATCACCGACCGGTTCCATCTTGCACGGGCCGGTGATGGGTCCCCGCCTTCGCGGGGACACGGGGTGTTATTCGTTCATTGGGTTCATTCGGCAGGCTGGAGCACGGGATCGGCGGATCCGCTGCGGCCGCGGTGGGCGGCGAGGCGGTCGCCGAGCGTGCGGCAGACGACATAGAAGCTGGGCGTGTAGATTAGCCCGAAGAAGGTGACCCCGATCATCCCGTAGAAGACCGCGGTGCCGAGCGCCTGGCGCAGCTCGTAGCCGGGGCCCGAGGCCCAGACGAGCGGCGCCACGCCGAGGATGAAGGCGAAGCTGGTCATCAGGATCGGGCGGAGGCGCGCGCGCGCCGCCGCGACCGCCGCCTCGACGATGCTCGCGCCGCGTTCCTCGGCCTGTTTGGCGAATTCGACGATCAGGATCGCATTTTTCGCGGCGAGCGCGATCAGCACGATGAGTCCGATCTGGGTCAGGATATTGTTGTCGAGACCGCGCAGGTTCACCCCCGCCATCGCGGCGAGCAGGGTCATCGGCACGATCAGGATGATCGCGAGTGGCAAGGTCAGGCTTTCGAACTGCGCGGCGAGCACGAGGAAGACGAACACCACCGACAGCGCGAAGATCAGCGCAGCGACATTGCCCGCCGCTTTCTGCTGAAAGGCGAGGTCGGTCCATTCGGCCGAGAAGCCCGCGGGCAATTTCTCGGCGACCTTTTCCATCACCGAAATCGCCTGGCCGGTCGACGTGCCCGGCGCGGTCTCGCCATCGACCTCGACCGCGGGGAAGAGGTTGTAGCGGGTGACGCGATAGGGGCCGGTCCGGTCGCTGAAGGTCGCGACCGCGCCGAGCGGTACCATATCGCCGCTGTTCGAGCGCGTCTTGAGCTGCGCGATGTCCGACGGATCGTCGCGCGCCGCGGCCTCGGCCTGCGCGGTGACGCGGAAGGTGCGCCCGAGCAGGTTGAAGTCGTTGACGTACGCCGAGCCGAGATAGACCTGCAGCGCCTCGAACACCCGCGCCGGTGGCACGCCGAGCATGTCGGACTTGGCGCGGTCGATGTCGGCGTACACGCGCGGTGTCGCGGTGTTGTAGAGGGTGAAGACGTTGGCGAGTTCGCCTTGCTTATGCGCTTCGCCGATCAGCTGGCCGCCCGCCTGTTCGAGCGCCTGATAGCCGGCGTCGCTGCGGTCCTGCACGATCATGCGGTAGCCGCCGCCGTTGCCGATGCCCTGGATCACCGGCGGCGGGATGACGAACACGAAGGCGTCGTTCACGTCGGCAAGCGCCGCGCGCATATCATCCTCGATATTGCGTTCGGTGCGGTCAGTGCCCGCGCGCTCGGCGAAGGGCTTGAAGGTGACATAGGCGGCGCCGGCATTCGACGCCTGGGTGCCCGAGGCGCCGTCGAAGCCGGCGAACATCACCGCCGCCTCGGTGCCGGGCACCTCGAGCAGCTTTTTCACGACCTTCTTGAGCACCGCATCGGTCTGCTGGATCGAGCTGCCCGGGGGGAGCTGGATCGCGGCGAGCGCATAGCCCTGGTCCTGCGCGGGGACGAAGCCCGCCGGCGTCGCCCAGAATATCCCGGCGGTCGCGGCGATCAGCGCGCCATAGGTGGCAAAGGCCTTGCGCGGGGCGGCGACGACGCGGCGCGCGGTGGCAGCATACCAGTCGCTGAGCCGTTCGAAGCTGCGGTTGAAACGGTCGCCCGCGAGCCAGGCGTAACGCCGCCATCCCGACGCGGGCGCTTCGGTGGCGCGCGGGCGGAGGAGCATGGCGGCGAGCGCGGGCGACAGGGTGAGCGAAAGGATCAGCGAGATCACGGTCGCGGTGGCGATCGTCACCGCGAACTGGCGATAGAATTCGCCAGTGATGCCGGTGAGGAAGGTCGTCGGCACGAACACCGCGCAGAGCACGAGCACGATCGCGACGAGCGCGCCCGACACCTCGTCCATCGAGGTGTGCGCGGCTTCGCGGGGGCTGAGGCCATGCTCCATATTGCGCTCGACATTTTCGACGACGACGATCGCGTCGTCGACGACGATCCCGATCGCGAGCACCAGCCCGAACATCGACAAAGTGTTGAGCGAATAGCCGAGCGCGGCGAGCACCGCGAAGGTGCCGATCAGCGACACGGGGATCGCGATGACCGGGATGATCGCGGCGCGCCAGCTTTGCAGGAAGACGAGGATGACGAGGACGACGAGGACCATCGCCTCGAGCAGCGTCTTTTGCACCGCGGTCATCGATTCGCTGATGAACTCGGTCGGGTTCCAGATGATCTTATACTCGAGCCCCTTCGGGAAGCTCTTCGACGCTTCGGCGAGCTCGGCCTTGATCCCTTCGGCGGCGGCGAGCGCGTTGGTGCCCGGCCGCTGGGTGACGCCCATGATGATCGAATCCTGGCCCGACAGATAGGCGTTCACGCCATAATCCTCGGCCCCCAGCTCGACGCGCGCGACGTCGCTGAGCCGCGTGATCGCGCCGTCGGGCGCGGTGCGCACGATGATGTTCGCGAATTCGCCGGCGGTCTTGAAGCGGCCCTGCGTCTCGACGCTGAGCTGGTGCGCGGCGCCGGTGTCGAAGGGCGGCTGGCCGACGGTGCCGGCGGCGACCTGGACATTCTGCTCGCGCAGCGCGGTGACGATATCGCCCGCCGTCAGGTTCAGCGCAGCGGCGCGGCCGGGGTCGATCCACACGCGCATCGCATAGTCGCGCGCGCCGAAAACCTGGACGTCGCCGATGCCGTCGACGCGGGTCAGCCGGTCCTTGAGCTGGGTCAGCGCGTAATTGGAGACATAGCTGCGATCGAGCGAACCGTCGGGCGAGAGGACGTTGACCGCCATCAACCACGACGGCGAGGTCTTGCGCACGACGACGCCCTGCCGCCGCACTTCCTCAGGCAGGCTGGGATCGGCGAGCGCAACGCGGTTCTGAACGAGCACCTGCGCGGTATCGAGGTCGGTGCCGAGCTTGAAAGTGACGGTGATCGTCAGCCGACCGTCGCCGGTCGACTGCGACGACTGGTAAAGCATGTTGTCGACGCCGTTAATCTGTTGCTCGATCGGCGCCGCGACGGTGTCGGCGACGGTCTCGGCCGAGGCGCCCGGATAATTGGCGCTGACCGTGACCGTCGGCGGGACCACGGCGGGGAATTGCGACACCGGCAACCCGAAATAGGCGAAGGCGCCGACGATCGTGATGATGATCGCGATCACGCCCGCAAAGATCGGGCGGCGGATGAAGAAATGGCTGAGACGCATGGCGGGCCTCCTCGGCCCGTGGGCCGGCAAAATGGTCAATCGGGTTTGGCGGTGCCGCGCCGGACGAAGCCGACGCGGCGGGCCGGATTACGGCGCCAGCGTGGCCTGCGACGCGGGGGGCGACTGCCCCGCGCCGGCGGGCGCGGCGGGAGCGGCCCTGGGCCGGATCACCGTCGGCTTCGCGGTCACCTTGGCGCCCGGCTGGGCGAACTGGATGCCCTGCACGATCACCCGGTCGTCGGCTTTCAGGCCCGAGCGGATGACGCGCAGCCCGGCGACGAGCGGGCCGGTCTCGACCGGCCGCGCTGCGACCGTCCCGTCCTTGCCGACGACGAACAGCTGCTTGCGCGCCTGATCGGTGCGCACCGCGGCGTCGGGAACGAGCAAGGCCGACACCGTGCCGCCCTGCGCGAGGCGCATATTGCCGAACATGCCGGGGGTCAGGAAATAGTCGGGATTGTCGATCACCGCGCGGACGCGCAGCGTGCCCGAATTCGCATTGATCGCATTGTCGGCGAAATCGACGCGGCCCGTCCAGCGATAGTCGCTTTCATCCTGCAGGCGGATCTCGACCTGCTGCGCCGCGGCGCCGCCGGCCTGGCGCTCGCGCTGCGCTTTCAGGAACAACGCCTCCGAACTGTCGAAGTTGAAATAGATCGGGTCGAGCGCGTTGATCGTCGTCAGCAGGCTGCCGCTGGGCCCTTCGCCCGCGGCGACGAGGTTGCCGGCATCGACACGGCGATCCGAAATCCGGCCGCCGATCGGCGCGCGCACCTGGGTGAATTCGACGTCGAGCGAGCGTGAGCGCACCCGGGCATCGGCCGCCGCGAGCGCCGCCGAAGCGGCGCGCACCTTCGCGTTCAATTGATCGAGGTCGCTTTGCGAAATCGCCTCATCGGCGATCAGCCGGTTGGCGCGCGCGAGGTTGACGCGCGCGAGTTCAAGGTCGCTGCGCGCGCTCGCCGCGTCGGCACGGGCCTCCGCCAACGCTGCCGCATAGGGACGCGGATCGATGGTGAAGAGCAACTGGCCCTTGCGGACGATCGTACCGTCGGTGAAATGCACCGCGGTGACCTGGCCCGAGATGCGCGGGCGGACCTCGACCGAGCGGCTCGCCTCGAAGCGGCCCACATAATCGTCCCATTCGGTAATGTCGCGCACCAGCGGCGCGGCGACGGTGACGACCGGGAGCGGCGGCGCGGCGACCGCGGCATTGTCGCGGCTGGCGAGCGTGTAACCGCCGGCGATGACGAGCGCGAGCGGCAGGCCAACCGCCAGGGCGCGACGCCAGCGGCCGGGGGTCTTTGCGGGGGCGCCCGCCGTACCGGGGACGAGTTCGACCTCCCGCGCTTTCGCGCGGTCGAAGGGGGAGAGCATGTTCATGTTTCTTACTTTCGGAAGAGGCGCGTGCTGAGCACGTCGGCAACGCGGCGGCCGAGCAGGTCATAATGGTCGGGGGTGAAACCGGCAGCGAGGAAGGCGCCGATCTGCACCGTCGTCACCGCATAGCCATGGTGCCAAGTGAGTACCGCCATGCGGCGCAGCGCCTCGAGCTTCGGATCGGCGAGCCGGCGGTTGTAGCTGTCGCCGAACAGCGCGCCGAGCAGGCGGCCGATGCGGCCGGGTTCGCGGAGGGACGATGGCCGGTCGTGGCGGGCAAGCATCACGACCGACCATTCCAGCGCCGAAAAGCCTGCGGGTTTGGCTTTCGGTGCCGATGGGGAGAGCGCGGCGACGCGCGAAGGGGCGAGGGCGAAGTCGAGCGCTTCGTTGACGGCAAGATAGGCCATGGCTGTTCCTCCTTGGATGGGGGTGCCGGGCGCAACGGGGCTCAGGCCCCGGGACGCTTGCGCCCGGCGAGGGGAGATTGTGGATGAGCGAAAGGGTTCGTCCGCCGCGTCAAAATCGGGGTCCGTCGCCTGTTCGCGAAAATGCTGTTTGCTTTGCCCGGGTGGTCCCTAGGCGGTTCTACATGTCCTGGTGCGCATCGGCGTTCCCTTCGCGTCTTCGCAGCCGGCCGAACCGCCAAGCCACCTTCTGTACTGTCCGGTATATAACCTGAATCAGAACCGCGTCAAGAGTTTTATACCGCCCGGTACGAAATAATTTAATCTGGCGTTCAGGCGCGCACTTGTCAGGAACTGGGCCAGAGCGTCATGCTGGTATCGACCAGCCGTTCGAGCTCGGCGCGGGTCGCGCCGGCACCGGCCTGGACGGTGATGCCCTGGAGCAGCGCATAAAGGACGCTGGTCAGCCCCTCGGCATCGACATGCGCGGGGATATCACCCTCGGCCTTGGCGCGTTCGAAGCGCTCGACGAGCAGCCGCTGCGACGAGGCGCGGCGGCGGACGACGTCGGCCTTGATCGACTCGGCCTCGGGGCTGCAGGCGAGCGACGAGATCAGCCCCATGCAGCCCTTGGGATCGCTGGCGCCGCCATGGATTTCGATCGCGCCGCGCAGATAATATTCGGCGACCTTGCGCGCGGTCGGCTGTTCGAGCGCTGTGCGGCCATATTCGAGCTTTTCCTGCTCGTAGAGATCCAACGCCTTGTGAAACAAAGCTTCCTTGTTACCGAAAGCGGCGTAGAGGCTGGGCTTGGTGATGCCCATCGCCTCGGTCAGGTCGGTCATCGACGCGCCGTCATAGCCCTTGGCCCAGAAGACGTGGAGCGCCGAGGCGAGCGCCTGGTCGACGCAGAATTCGCGCGGGCGGCCCTTGGGTGCGGAGATGACATCCTGTTCCATAACGGTCGGTATATAATATGCCCCCCGCGAAAGTCCAGAGGCGCCCCTAAAGCCCCTCGCCGCCGGTCCAATGCGCGTTGACCAGTCGCCGCGCGAGCGCGCTGACCTGGTTGCGGATGTCGGGCACCGCGACGACCTCCCACAAATCGCCGCGCGTCATCGGGCCGATCGCGAGGATATGCTCGGCGGGGCGCCCGTCGCGGCTCATGACATGGCCGTCGCGGTCGATGTCGAGCCCGAGGCGCAGCGCATCGGGGCGGATGAGTCCCTGTTTGAGCAGGCGGCGGACGAGCGGATCGGTGGCGCGGAGCAGGTCGCCCTGCGGTCCGGTGCAGTTGACGATCCGCGCGACATCGAGCCGCTGGGGGCGATCCTCGCCGCGCGGGCGCCAGTGCACCGCGACCCCGTCGAGCCCGGCGGCGACCTCCTCGATCTTGCCGGCGCGAAAGACGAGGCGGCGCTCGGCGATCAGCGCGTCGATGCGGTCGGCGACCGCGGGGGCGAGGCGGTGGCGGTGGACGTCCCAGAAGGGGCGCAGGTGGCGCAGGAAGCGCGCACGCTTGTCGGCATCGGCCGACGCCCACATCATCTGGGTGATCGGGCGGATCGAATCGACCGTCAGGCGCCAGTCGCCCTGCTGCGCCGCGGTCCGCGCCCAGCGCACCAGGTCGGACAGTTCGGGGGCGGGTTTGGCGAGCACCGGCCGCACCGGCGCGAGGCCATCGACATGGCGATGCGGGCGCAGGCCGCGGCGCGACATCGCGACGATCCGGCCTTCGAACCCGCTGGAGACGAGCCGCAGCACCACATCGACCGCGGTCAGCCCGGTGCCGACGACCAGCACAGTCTGGTCGGGTTTCAGCCCCTCGCCGAGCGGCCCCGTCCACGGGTCGCCGACATAATGAAGCGGTGTCAGCCCGCCGCGCGCGATCGCCGGATGGTCGTGCGGCGGCAAATTGCCGATCGCCAGCGCGACCTTGTCGGCCTCGATCAACCCGCCGTTGACGAGGCCGAGGGTGACCTTGCCGCCATGTTCGGCGATGTCGAGCACCTCGTCGTCGATCAGTTGGAGCCGGCGCCCATATTTCTCCATCGCCAGCCCGAGCGTTTCGCGCAGATATTGGCCGTAGGTCGCGCGGCTGACGAACGCCTTGTCGCAGCCGAGCCCGCGCGCGGCGAGCCAGTCGCAGAAATGGCCGGGGCGATCGGCGAAGGCGCTCATGTTGCCGGCGCGGACGTTGAGCAGATGGTCGGCATCGGGGCTGCTGTACGCGACCCCGGCGCCCATGCGCCGGCGGTCGCGCTCGATCAGCAGAACCTCGACATCATCCTGTTCGAGCAGGTTGATCGCGAGCAAGGTGCCCGAAAAGCCGGCGCCGACGATCGCGACGCGGGTCGCGGTGCGAAAGCGTGGACGTGGCCCCAGGAGCATCGTGCCGTCGAACTTCACCGCGTCACCACGTCGCCCGACACCGTCACCCGTTCGAGCGCGCGATATTCGGGCCAATAGTCGCCGACCGCATAATGCTGGGTCGAGCGATTGTCCCAGATCCCGATGGCGTTCGGGGTCCAGCGGAAGCGGACCTGATATTCGGGCACCTTGATCCGGTCGAACAGCAATTTGAGCAGCGTGTCGCTCTCCTCCTCGGACACATCGACGATGCGGCTGGTGAAGGTGTAGTTGACGTAGAGGATCTTCTCGCCGGTTTCGGGGTGGGTGCGCACCACCGGATGGCGCACCGGCGGGAAGTCGCGCGCGAGCTGGGCGCGCTTTTCCTCGCTGACGCGACCGCCGAAGCTGCGCACGATGTCATGTTCGGCCTCGAGCCCCTCGATGCGGTCCTTCACCGGCTGCGGCAGCCCGGCATAGGCGGCGGCGGTGTCGGCCCACATCGTATCGCCGCCAAGCGGCGGCAGCACCCGCGCACGCAGGATCGAGGCGATCGACGGCCGTTGGCGGAAGGTCACATCGGTGTGCCATTTGTTATAGGCCTGAAACGGCGCGAGCGTTTCGGCGGTGAGCTGCACCCCCTCGACACCCTCGATGCGCAGGATTTCGGGATAGCCCTCGACATGCGGGATCACCGGATGGCCTTCGAGTTCGCCGAACAGCTGGCCGAGCCGGACATGGCTTTCGTGGCTGATGTCCTGGTCGCGGAAAAACACGACCTTGAAGCGCAGCCAGGCGGCGTGGAGCAGTTCGGCCTCGGCATCGGTCAGCGGCCGGTCGAGGTCGAGCCCGGCGATTTCGGCGCCGAGCGTCGTCGTCGCGGGCGAGATCGCGATGCCCAGCGAGCGGGCCTGTTCGAAAAGGTCGGGGGTCTGCGGCAGCGTGGCCATGCACGATCCTCTCTTGTCTCAAAGGGCGGGATCGGTCGACTCGGCTTACGTCCCGACGTTCGCCCAACATAATTCAACTGAATTAATTGACAAGGGTTGCGCGACAGCCCGCGCGAAAGGCACGACTGGCCGCGAAAGCGGCGGTGAGGCTTTGCAACAGCGCTTGGCCAGGTTCGGGCGGGAGTGGCCATCAAATCCTCCCTGTCGCGAAGCGATGGGGAGGGGGACCGCCGCGAAGCGGTGGTGGAGGGGCCAAAAGGTTGCACGACGCCCGACGGCGTCGGCCCCTCCGTCAGCGGCTTCGCCGCCGCCACCTCCCCATCGCTGCGCGACAGGGAGGATATTACCTAGCCGCCCGAACGGCAGAAATCAGGCGATCGGCAGCGCGCTGGTCGACTTGATCTCCGACAAGGCCACCGTCGAATTGATTTCTTGCACCCCCGGCAGCTTGCTCAGCCGGTCGAAGAAGAATTTCTCATAGGCGTCGATGTCCTTCGCGACGATGCGCAGCATGAAGTCGGTGCTGCCCATCAGCACAAAACAGTCGAGCACCTCGGGGAAATCGCGGATCGCGGCGCTAAATTCGTCGAGATTGGCGCGGCCGTGGGCGTTGAGCTTCACCTGCGCGAAGATATGCGCGTTGAGCCCGACCTTGCGCCGATCGACCAGCGCGACGCGGGCGCGGATATAGCCGTCCTGCTCGAGCCGGTTGATCCGCCGCCAGCAGGGGGTCGCCGACAGCCCGACGCGCTCGGCGAGTTCGGCGGTGGTGAGGCTGGCGTCCTGCTGTAATTCGCGGAGGATTTTCTTCTCGAAGGGGTCAAGATCGGTCATATCCACTCATATATATCCAATTTCGAGATAATCCATCCCACAATTGCGGTATTCGCGCTTTATTGAGGCAAGTTTCTCCGCGCCAGCCGCGCGATAAGCGGCGTGCAAGGAGGAGCATCCCATGGTCGTACAGGTTTCCCGCATGACACCCGCCGCCGAGGTCGTCCGGCTCGAGGATCCCGCATCGGGGCTCGACGGGGTTATCGTCATCCATTCGACCGTGCGGGGTCCCGGCGCCGGCGGCTGCCGGTTCTGGCCTTATCCCGACCTTGCCGCGGCGAGTACCGACGCCTTCCGCCTCGCCGAGGGGATGAGTTACAAGAATGCGATGGCCGGCCTGCCCTTCGGCGGCGCCAAGGCGGTGTTGCGCCGTCCCGCGGGCGATTTCGACCGCGAGGCGCTGTTCCGCGCCTTCGGCCGCGCCGTCGCCGATCTCGGCGGGTCTTACGTCACCGCCGAGGATGTCGGCACGAGCGTCGCCGACATGCACAGCGTCGCCGCGGAGACGCGCCACGTCGCGGGACTGGCCGCCGAGGGCGGGCGCGCCGGCGGCGATCCGTCGCCATGGACCGCGCAGGGGGTGTTCGACGCAATGGAAGCGGGCGCGGCGCACGCCTTTGGATCGAGCCTGCGCGGGCTGACGGTCGCGGTGCAGGGCACCGGCAATGTCGGCGCCGAACTGTGCCGCCGCCTCGCCGACGCGGGCGCCGACCTGGTCATCGCCGACGTCAATCCCGAGCGGCGCGACCGGCTGGAAAAGATCCTCGGCGCGCGCGTTGTCGATGTCGCCGACATTCATCGGGTCGAGGCCGACATCTTCGCCCCCTGCGCGCTCGGCGGCGCACTGACGCCCGAAAGCGTCGCAGCGATGAAGGCGAAGCTCGTCTGCGGCGGCGCCAACAACCAGCTGGCGTCGCCCGAGGTCGCCGACCTGATGCTGGCGCGCGGCATCGCCTATGTCCCCGACTATGTCGCCAATGCCGGCGGCATCATCAGCGTGTCGGCCGAATATCTGGGCGAAAATCGCGCCCATGTCGTCGCCCGCGTCGCGCAGATCGGCCCGCGCGTCGCGGCGCTGCTCGAAGAGGCGGCGCGCGACCGCCGGTCGCCGGCGCTGGTCGCGGACCGCCTGGCCGAACGATTGATCAGCGGCGTCGACCGGATCGCGGCTTGAGCCAGCGATTCGAGATATGGGTGCAGGACGACCCGCAAGCCCTCCTGCGCGTTGTCGGGCTGTTCGCACAGCGATCGCTGACCCCCGAGACGATGACCGTCAGGCGCGCCGACGACGCCCTCCATGTCGGGCTTGTCGCCGAACTCGACGCGGCGCGTGCCGACATATTGGTCGCCAGGCTGCGCGAAGGGGTGATGGTCATCGCCGCATCGCGGCACGACGCGGGCCCGGCGCTCGACGGGACGCCGCCAGCCCGGATGGACTCCGGTACGGGAATGCTGTCCCCAGCCCGCGGGCGCGATCGCGCGAGCGCATCCGAGCCACAGCAGAGTGCATGCCCGCCTCGCCAAATCCGGCTGTGATGTCCCCGCGCCGCGAGCGGCTTAGCGGCCCTGGAATTCGGGTCGCCGTTTCTGCATGAAGGCGCGCGGCCCCTCGCGCGCATCCTGCGTCGCCGAAACAATTGCGGTAAGGCTGGTTTCGATTTCGAAAGCCTCCAGCAGCGGGAGTCCCGTCGTCAGCAACATGGCCTCCTTGGCTTTCTCGAGCGCGACCGGTGCGCCAAGGGCGACACGCTCTGCCATTTCGAGCGCAACCCGCATGAGATCGGCGGGCGCCGCCACCTCGTTCACGATGCCAAGCTCCCGCGCACGCCGCGCGTCGCACGGTTCGGCGACGAGCATCAATTCCATCGCATTGGCCCAGCCGATCTGCCGGTGCAGCCGCGACAGCGCGCCGCCGCCCGCGATCATGCCGCGTCGCACTTCGGTAAAGGCGAGGCTCGCCCGGTCCGACATGATGCGAATATCGGAAGCGAGGACGAGTTCCGCGCCCCCGGCAAAGGCCGGACCATTGATCGCGACGATCACCGGTTTGAGGAATCCGACCCCGCGCAGCATCGCACGATCCCAGATCGACGGATCATCCTTGAGCGCCTGATCCCACTCGTCCTCGACTTCGCGTTCGCCGGTATAGAGCGGAATCAGCCGGTCGAGATCGCCGCCCGCGCAAAATGCCTGGTCACCGGCGCCGGTAAGGACGACGCAGCGCACCGTTCGGTTGGCCGCCAGCTGGTCCCAGGTTGCAGCCAGCTTCACCATCATTTCGGGGACAAGGGCGTTGCGTTTGTCGGGGCGATCGATCGTCACCACGGCGACATGGCCGATTGTCGTGACTTTGATCAGCGAGTTTGGATCATTCATGGGGAGAGCCCAGTCCTTATTTCAGGTTGAAACGCAGCGAGACGCCGAAGACGCGCCCCTTGTTGAGCGGCGCATAGGTCGCCCCCGGACCGCCGAACGCCGCGGGCAGCGCGGTGATGCTGCCTTCGGTGACTTCGTTGAGCAGGTTCTTGGCATAAAGCGCCGCCGAGAGGTTCAGCCGCTCGATGTCGAATGTCAGCGAGGCATCGATCATGTTGGCGGCCTGAAGCTTGGTGCCCGGGACATTGGCGTCGCTGAACCAGCTTGCCTCGCGGTAGTTATAGCTGGCGCGCACGCCCATCGACCCGAAGCGCGTATCGCGGCGATAATCGACCGTCGTGCCGAGCGTCAGCGGTACGAGACGCGGAATCTTCAGATTGAGATCGGCCGAATTGATGGCCCCGTCGCGGTTAATGTCGGCGAAAATCTTCTTATATTCGCCGCTGGTAATCCCGACATTGCCGCTGATCGTCAGCCCTTCGGCGGCCTGCAGCACCGCTTCGGCCTCGACACCCTGGATCGTCGCATCGGCGGTGTTCTCGATGACCTGCACGATGACCGACGTCGGGGAGACGGTGTTCACCTCGCGCTGCATCTTCTTCACCTCGGCGCGGAAGAGAACGAGGTTCAACCGCAAGCGACGATCGGCGAGGTCGAGCTTCGTCCCGAGTTCGTAGGACAAGACCTTTTCGTCGTCGAACGGGCCGGGCAGCACGTTGACCGCGGCGCTGCGAATATTGAAGCCGCCGCCGCGGAGGCCGCGGCTGACATTGGCATAGACCAGCGTGTCGCGGTCGGGTTGCCAGGCGATGCCGAATTTGGGCGTAAGTCCGTTGACCGCATCCTGGCCCGAAAATTCATAGGTGCAGGTGCGCGCGTCGAAATCGCACCCGCCCGGCCGGATCGCGGCGACGATCGCGCTCTTCTCGTCGCGGGTATAGCGCGCACCGGCGCTCAGCGTGATTTCGGGCGTGACCTTCCAGTCGAGGCTGCCGAACAGGCCATAGGTCGTGCTGTCGAGCGTGCCGCCGCCGGCGGTCGTCGAGGTGATCGCGGCGCCATTGCCGAACTTGCGCTGCTCGAAATACTCGACCGTCTGCTCGAACCAGTAAGCGCCGGTCAGAAGCGACAGGTCGCCGAATGTCCCGGCGTAGCGCAGCTCGTTGCTGAACTGTTTCTGGTCGATGATCTGATATTGTTCGAAAAACCGGCCCGGCAGCGAGTCGACATCCAGACCGAATGCGGTGTCGAGCTTGCGCCAGCCAAAGATATTGGTGATCCGTCCGTCACCGAAACCGACGTCGAGATTGGCTTCGAACGTGGCATTTTTATAGCGGATGTCGGCGCCGCCGATGCGGCTTCCAGCCACGTCGAAGCTGTCGGGATCATAGATCGCGCGGTTCTGCGACGGCGTTTCGTCCTTGGCGTCGATGTCGCCGATCTCGAAGCGGCCGACGAGCGAAAAAGTCGGCGACGGCGTCAGCGCGAAGGCTAGACGCCCGATCGCGGTCCGGCTGCCGCCATAATTATTTCCGTCGGCCTCATTTTCGAACCAGCCTTCGTCCTTGTTGAAATAGCCCGCCGCCTTGATCGACAAAAGGTCGGTCACGACCGGACCCGACACGACCGCCGACGCCGTGTAGTTCGGCCCCGTTTCGATGCCCGCCCGGACATCGACGATGGTATCCTTGCCGGGCGTCGTCGTGCGGATGACGACGGCGCCGCCGGTGACATTCTTGCCGAACAAGATGCCCTGCGGGCCGCGGAGCAGCTCGATCGCCTCGATATCGAACCCGTCGAGCAATACCCCTGCCGATGTGCCCAGATAGACCCCGTCGACAAACACGCCGACGGTGGGATCGAGCGACGGGATCGAGCTGTTGGTGCCCAGCCCGCGAATGGTGAAATTGGCAGTGCCCTTCACCGTGCCGATCGGATTGAGCTGCACATTCGGCGCGACATTGCCGATGCTTTCCAGCCCGCGAAACTCCGAACGGTCGAGTTCGGCCTTGGCGAAAGCTGTGATCGCGATCGGCACATCCTGGAGCCGCTCGCCATCGCCGCGCTTGGTTGCGGTGACGATGATGTCATTGTCGCTGGCGTCTTCGGCGGCGGCGTCGGTATCGGACTGCGCCTGTGCCGGCAGAGCGATCAGCGCGGCGGCGAGACAGGCTGCCGATGCCCCCATGGCGGTCCAGCGGCGGGTTCCGGTCCGGGCATGCCGCAGCGTTCCAATAATCTTGGTCATTTCCACTCCCTCATCTGATGTTTGATTTTCTGAAGATCGTCGGTGCGCGATCAACCTGTCGACCGCCGCGCTTGACGCAGGAGGCCGAGCGCCTCGAAATCGACGACAGGCCCCTTCGTCTCGCGGGCCTTGAGAAGATGCTTCATGACCCGGCCACTGGCGTTGCGCGGCAGCGCGTCGGCGCTTTCGATGAACCGCGGGACGGCGAAATAGGGCAGGACCGCCGCGAGGTGGCGATGCAGGTCGGCGGGATCCAGCGCCCCCGCCGCAACCACCACCGCATGGATCATGTCGTCGACTTCGCCCGCCACATGGACGCCGAAGACGGCCGCCTCGCTGATCGCCTCATACTGCAACAGCGCGCGCTCGACCTGAAACGCCGACACATTTTCGCCGCGGCGGCGCAAGAAGTCGGCCTTGCGGTCGAAAAAGGTCAGGAAGCCGTCGCGATCGACCTTGCCGAGGTCGCCGGTGCGCAGCCACCCGTCGCGTATCTTGGCGTCGCTCGCCGCGCTCTGCTTCCAATAGCCGGAGAAGAAGACCCCCGGCGCCAGCGCCCGTACGACAAGTTCGCCGAGTTCGCCGGCGGGCAGAAATTCGCCCGTCTCGCTCATCGCCCGAACCTCCATATCGGGCAGGACGCGGCCGTGGGTGTCGCGTTTGCGCGCGCCGACGACGCTGCTCATCGCCACCGCCGCGCATTCGGTCTGTCCGTACATCTCGCCGAGGCACTGGGCGCCGAAACGGTCCTCGAAGGCCCGTTGGACTTCGGGTGCGAGCGGGGCGAAAGCGCAGAGGCGAAGATTATGGGACCGGTCGTGCGCGCCCGCGGGCTGGCCGAGCAGCGCCATGCCCAAAAACCCGACGCCAAGCGACAGCGTCGCGGCCGTTTCGGCGGCGCGGCGCATGAAGCCGCTGGCGCTGAACCCCGCTTCGACAACGAGCGCGGCATCGGCGACCAGCGCCGATACCAATGTCATGAAGGCGGCGGCGTGATAGAGCGGCGCGACGGTGAGATAGATGTCGTCGCGCGAAAGCCCCAGCGGTTCGACGATGATCGCGCCGCCGCGATGCAGCGCGTGATGATTGATGAGGCAGCCCTTCGGCGCCCCCGTCGTCCCCGAGGTGTAGAGGATCGCCGCCGGATCGTTCCAGTCGAGTTCGACCGGTCCCCTCCCCTCCGGCGCCGCGAGCAGGTCCTCATGCCGGCACCATTTCTCGGGGTGCGCCGAGGCGGGCACCTCGCCCTCGACGAGAATGAGGAGTTCGACCCCGGGCAGATCGGCCATCAGCGGCTCGACAACCTGCGCGGTCGCCGCATCGACGACTACAGCCCGCGCATTCGAATCGATCAGCTGATGCGCCAGCGCCTCGCCGCGCAAATGAACATTCAGCGGCGCGCAGATCGCGCCCAGCGACGACAGCGCAAAGACATGATCGAGGACGGGCAGACGATAGGCCGCGAGAATGGCGACGATGTCGCCGCGACCGATTTGCCGATCGGCGAGGCCGGCCGCCACGCGCCGGACCCGATCCTGCAGCGCGGCAGCGGACAGGTCCGTATCGGCGAAGGTCACGAAATTTGCATCGGGCAGCCGCCGGACCCGCTCGTCCAGCAGCCCGATCAGGCATCCCGTTTGTCGATACTCTTGCGTCATCTATCCTCGCCCGACTCTCTGGTTCGATAAATTGAACTTAGTTCATTGACTCGCTCAATGCAATATGAAAAAAGAACGGCGTTCAATTAAAGGAGAGGCCATATGGTTGACCAGCTTGCACGCAGGCGCGTCGGAGTTTTTTCGCCCATGCGCTTCGAGGCCGACGTGCCCGACTGCATCGTGACACAGGGAGAGATTCCCAAGGCGATCGCGGGCGGCTTTTATCGCTGTGGCCCTTCGATGCGCCGCCGATCAATTCAGGGCGCCTCGGGCGTCACCTCGATGGACGGGATGATCCAGGCACTGATCATCGAGAATGGCAGCGCCCGCTTCGCCAATCGCTGGATCCGGACCCAAAAATATGCCGCCGAGGAGGCGCATGGCCGCGCGCTGTTCCGTTGGGAAGACGGCGACTTTGGCGATTGGCGCAACTGGAGCGGCGGCTTCGCACCGGTGATCAAGGACGAGATCACGAAATCGATTCCGTCGGGCACCAACAATATCAACGCCTTTCCCTTCGGGCGCGATATGATCGCGGTGGGCGAGCAGGGTTGCCCGCCGATCGCGCTCGATCCGTTCACGCTCGAGACCAGGGGCATCGTTCCCTGGTCGCGTCAGCTCTCGGCGGGCATGGCCGAAAAGGTCCATGCCGACGACAGCTCGTTCACCGCGCACCCCAAATGGGATCACGACACGGGCCAGGTCTATGGATGGACCTATCGCGACCGCTCGCCGTTCGTGACGCTTCACGTCGTCAACCCCGACGGCAGCGTCATCACCCGCGATCTCGACGATGCGCCCTATAATACGGTGGCGCACGACATCTGGCTGACCCCGAGCTACGTCGTCGTGCCCTTTCAGCCCTATATCGCCAGCTTCGATCGCGTCGCGCAGGGACTCGGGGTTTTCGGATGGAAGCCCGAGCTTCCGATCATCCTCGCGCTGATACCGCGCGGCGACGTGGCCCGCGGCACGATCCGCTGGATCAAGGCCGATATGGAGACGCAATATGTCCTCCACACGATGTCGGCCAACGAACGCGACGGCAAGCTGATCCTCGACGCGCCGATCTTCGACCGCGCGCCCTTCCATTTCGAGGATCAGTTCAAGCCCGGCGATGCCTTCAAGAGCTTCTGGGAGCTGGGCATGAGCACGCTGGGGCGCTGGACGATCGACCTCGAGAAGGGCAGCGTGACGAGCGAACGGCTCGACGACCGGCCGTGCGAACTGCCCAAGGTCGACGAACGCTTTTACGGCAAGGGCTATCGCTGGGCCTATCTGGTCGCGGGCGAACGCCGCGCCAAGGGCGGGATGCGGATGAACCGCCTCGTCGTCCGCGACGTCGTCGCCGACCAGGAAAGCTCGTACAAGTTCGAATTCGGCCTGCCGGTCGAAATCCTCGAACCGACCTTTGTGCCGCGCTCGGTCGATGCCGCCGAAGGCGATGGCTGGCTGATCGTGCCGCTGTCGCATTATTGCGAGGGCTTTGGGCAATATCTGTTCTTCGACACCTCCGATGTCGCCAGTGGTCCGATCGCCACGGTCGAAATCCCCTTTCACATGGGGTGGACGCCGCACGGCCACTGGATGGACTTCCGCACAGCCGCTCTATAGGGCATCGGCGGTGACAGATTTACGGGAATCAGGCGAGAATGAAGGGGCGGCCGCGTCGAAGCGCGGCCGCCCCTCGGTGGCGCGCGCCGACCGCGAATCGATCGTCGTCGCCGCCTTGAAGATCGTCGACGCCGACGGCCCGCAGGCGCTGAACATGCGCAGGCTCGCGCGCGAGCTCAACCTCGATTCCCAAGGGTCGATCTACAATTATTTCAAGAGCAAGGGCGAGGTCGAACTCGCGGTCGCGCAGCATATTGTCGCCGACATCCGCTCGCCGAAAATCACCGCCGGTCTCGATTGGCAGGCTTGGGTGATCGACGCGGCGGCGGCGTATCACAGGACATTGCTGCAACACCCCAACGCGATTTCGCTCATTCTCGAACTCCAGCCGCGCACCTTCGGCGCGCGCGTTTTCGCCTTTGCCGAGAAATTGATGCTCGATCAGGGGATAGCGGAACAAAAGGTCGAGGATCTGTTTCTTGCGATTCAGTCGCTTGCGGCCGGCTCGGCGTGGAACGCCAAGGTCGCCGCGAACGGGACGGCGGCCGGCGCCGAACGGGGAGCGGAACCCGATCAGGCGGCGCTCGACAGGTGGTTCCGCCGGACCTGCACGATATTGCTCACCGAGCAAGGCGCCGAATAACCCCTGGACGGAGCACGCATTGGGGCTACCCCGGCGTGGGCAATGGCTGCGCACAAATCTCACGGTGCAACCCTACCGCCGAGCGGGGTCGTTCACGAACGCCATACCAAGGCACCCCGCGATCAAGAGCGCCACCAACGCCGCAAAGCCCGCTTGCTGACTGGACCAGATCGCGGTGACCGCGCCCACCAGCGCGGACCCGAGCCATATCGTCACCGTGCCCGAGAGCGCGTAAAGACCGAACCAGCTTCCGACGGTCGCGGGGGTGGCGAGCGAGGTCAGCATCGAGCGGCTCGACGCATAGCAACCGCAGGTGCCGATCGCGTTGAAGCAGGCGATCGCAACAAACGCCATCTCGGGCAATGTGGTGAACATCGGGCCGTCCCAAAGCGGCGCCGCGACAAAGGGGGCATAGAGAAAGCGGTCGGGGGCGAGGCCAATCAGCAGGACCTGTCCGATAATGACGATCGCCAGCTCGATCTGGATCGCACGGCGCGGGCCGAAGGCACGATCGAGGCGCGCGCCTACAAGGCCGCCGATGGCGAGGAAACAGCTGACGATAATGGCCAAAGCCGTGAGTTCGAGCGGCCCCCATCCCATGACCCCGGCGGCGTAGATGCCGGTGTAGAGGAGGATCGCGGTCAGCCCTTCGGTGTAGGTCATGCGCGACAGCAGGAATATCCCCATCGGGCGATTGGAAGGCAGCGTTTTGATCGTCGCCTTGAGCTGGCGAAAGCTGTCGCCGACGCCGCCGCCGATCCCGCGCGGCGCGTCGCGCCCGATGAGGAAGAGCGGCAACGCCCCGCAGGCGAAAATCAGCGCGACGATCGGCCCGACGATCCGTTCGGGTTCATGCGCCGCGGTGGACAGGCCGAACAAGGGCGCCGCGGGCAGCCACGACGCCGCCATCTTGGCAGGCAGAACGAAACCCCACAGGATGAAGATGAGGAGCAGCACCGAAATCGCGCTGCCCAGCGCAAGCCCCGTCCCCGAGGTCGCCGACGTCTGCGCCGACGGGGCGGCAAAAGGCAGCAGCGAGTTGTGGAGCACTTCGGTATAAGCGAACATCAGACCGGCAACGAAGATGATCGCACAGGTGGCGGCGAGGCCAAGGCCATCGGGGGTCGCCCACCAAAGACTGGCGCAGCAGGCGACCAGTACGGCGGTCAGCGCCGCGAGCAGGGGTTTGCGAGGGCCGATGCGATCCATCGCGACGCCGAGCAACGGCGCGGTCAGCGCCGCCAGCAATCCATAGCTCATCCCCAGCTTGGCGACGAGACTCTGCCCGCGCACCGGATCGCCGACGAGTATCGTCGCGAGATAGGGGATGAAGATATAGACCTTGATCAGCAGCACATAGGGCGTGCGCACACCCTCATAGAGCGCCCAGGCGCGCGCCGAGGCGGGCAATTTTCCCGCAGGCACGGCGGCGGTTCCGATCGAGGCGACGGCGGCCATTATCCCGCCTAATGCGTCGGGCCGCCGGCGGCGATCAGTCGCTCATTCTCGGCGACGACCTCCTCGGGGGTCAGGCTGAGATCGATCGGCTGGCCGAAGGGCTGCGGCACATCGATGCCGGTCTGCCAGTAGATTTCGTTCGGATTGCCTTCGGGGTCGGAGAAATAGACGCCGATCGCATTGCCATGGGTGATCACCATGCGGATCGGCGACCCATAATCCAAGATCGCACGATAGAGCGATTGCAGCGACGGCAGATCGTCGACGCGCCACGAAATCTGGTTGATCAGCTTCACATCGCGCGGCGCGGTGCGCCCCTTGGCGAGGACGATCTCGTGATGCTCGACATCGGGGCGCGACGACAGGAAGCTCGCGCCGAGTTCGGGCGCCTCGTCGGTCACGGTCAGCCCGAGAACGCGGGCATAAAAATCGCGCATCACGTCGAGATCCTCGACGTGGAGGCCGGTATGGCCGAGCTCTGCAATACCCATCCGCCTTCTCCTCAGTTCGCGGGCATGTTCGGCGCGATCAGCACCTTCAGCTGATCGCCGGCGGGGTCGAGCAACGCATCGAACATCGCGTCCGCCCGCTCGAGCGGCACGACGGCGGTGACGATGTCCTCGGCGCGCACTCGCCCGGCGGCGAGATGGCCGATCGCCTCCTCCATTTCCGCCTGCGTACAGCTTGCCGAGCCGACAATCTCGACTTCCTTTTGCACCACCGAATATTGCGAGAGCAGGACCGCCGCCTTGGGTACCCCCTGCAGCACGATCCGACCGTTGTACGCGATGAGCTCGACCGCCAGCCCCGCCGCATCGACATGGCCGGTGCATTCGAAGATCGCGGTCGGGCGCCGCGCCCCGAGCGCCTCGACACCGTCCCGCTGCACCGCCGCAAGATCGACCGCGCGATAGCCCGATTTTTCCATCAGCGCGCGCCGGGCGGGGTTGGGGTCGACGAACACGACGTCGGTGATATCGCGCGCCTTGAGCGCCGCCGCGGTCATCGCGCCGATCGGCCCTGCGCCCAAAATGCACACCGCATCGCCGGGCTTCGCGCTCGATTTGTTGACGCCGTGAAAGGCGATGGCGAGCGGTTCGGTGATCCCCGCCTGGTCGAAGCTCAAGCCATCGGGGATGCGGTGGAGCAGCGCGGGGCTGACGACGATATGTTCGGCATAGCCGCCCTGCGCAACGCCGTGGCCGAGCGCCGAATCGAGATGGTCGAGACACAGATAGTCGCGCCCGCTCAAGCACATCTCGCACTGGCCGCACGGGCTGCCATGATAGAGCGCGACGCGGTCGCCTGCCGCCCAGCCGGCTACCCCCTCGCCCACCTCTGCTACGGTGCCAACGATTTCATGGCCCAACACGCTGCCCACCGCCCAGCGCGGGTTGGGACTGGTGCGGGCAACCAGATCGGTGCCGCAGATGCCGCAGCGCTCGACGCGGACCTTGACCGTGTTCGGCGCCGTGATCGGCTCAGCAATCTGCACGACTTCGATCGTGCGGTCGGGGGAGATGCGGGCGACCTTCATCGGCTTGGTTCCTCGGTGATGGGGTTGGTGAGCGTGCCGATGCCCTCGACCCAGCTGGTCAGAACATCGCCGGGCTTCAGGAAGATCGGTGGCTTGCGCGTCGCGCCGACACCTTCGGGAGTGCCGGTGAAGATCAGGTCGCCCGGGTACATGGGCATCAGGTGCGAAATATACTCGATCAGTTCCCCGACCGGGAAGATGAAGTCGCTGGTCCGCGAAGCCTGCATCGTGACGCCATTGACCGCGCAGCCGAGCGCGAGATCGTCGGGGTTGGCGAATTCGTCGGGGGTTACCACCAGCGGACCGACCGGGCCAAAACCCGGCAACGACTTCGCCATCGAAAATTGCGGCATCGGGCCGAGGCGCTGGATCGACCGTTCGGAAATATCCTGCCCCGTCGCCAGCCCGGCAACATGATCCCAGCCATCGGCGGCGCGAACATTGCGCGCTTCGCGCCCCATCACGACGACCAGTTCGACCTCCCAGTCGACGCGGTCGTGGCGAATCGCCACTGCGTCGTTCGGGCCGGTCAGGCAGCTCGGGAATTTGGTGAAGATGACGGGCTGTTCGGGCGGCTCGACCCCGGCTTCGGCGGCGTGGGCGCGATAATTGGCGCCGATCGCGAAAACCTGGCGCGGTCGCGGGACCGGAAGCTGGAGCGTCGCGGGATCGACCGGAGCATAGCTGTCGGCCGGCACGCCCCGCGCCCATGCGTGCACTTCGTCCCACGCTTCGTACAGCGCCTGGGGGTCGACCGGAAACTTGCCGCCCGAGGCCGCCGCTATGTCGACACCCTGCCCTTCGGCCGTCACAAGCCAGGCGCGGCCGCCGATAGATCCGATGCGCATATATCCTCTCCTATTTATGATACATAATGTATCGTATATATATCCGGCCGTCAACTCGCCGGAAGATAGGAATCACCAGGGCATGGTCGTGCCGCCATTGGCGCGCAGAACCTGGCCGGTGACGAAGCGTGCGGCATCGGAGACGAGGTAGAGGCATTGCTGCGCGATATCCTCGGGCGAACCGACGCGCCCCAGCGGCGCGCTCTTGCTCCAGCGGTCGAGATAGGCGGCGCGATCGGCGGCGCCGCCGCCGGCCGCCTCCATCGACAGGGCGGTTGGCACGAACCCCGGCGCGACAGCGTTGACGCGAATCCCGTCGGGGCCGACCTCATTGGCCAGCACCTTGGTGAGCATCGCGACCGCGGCCTTCGAAATCGAATAGCTGGCGTTGGTCGGGATCGCGAGATCGATCGCCGATGAGACCATGTTGACGATCGCGCCGCGCCGCGCCGCGATCATCGCGGGCAGCACCGCCTGGATGCAATGGAGCGTGCCCTTGAAATTGACCGCGAAGATACGGTCGAACGCGGCGCGGTCCATCGTTTCGATCCGCTCGCCCGAGCTGGCAACCCCGGCGATATTGGCGAGGATATCGACGCCTCCCGCGGCGAATTCGCCGAGCAGATGCTTGACCGCGATGCGGTCGGAGACGTCGAGCGCAACCGCCGCGCCGCCAACCGCCGCCGCCGCATCGGCGGCCGCATCGGGATCGCGATCAACGCACAGCACATGCGCGCCCGCCGCGGCGAAGAGCGTGGCGGTGGCGCGGCCGATACCCGCACCCGCGCCGGTAACGATGGCGCGGCGGCCGGCGAGAGACAGACGATCGATCATGGAAATTCCGTTTGCGGATGTGGGCGACGCGGCGGTCGCAGCAGGATGACTCACCATGGCATCGAAATCCCGCCGTTGGTGCGCAGCGTCTGGCCGGTGACATAGCTCGCCGCGTCGCTGGCCAGATACAGGATCTGCGCCGCGACATCCTCGACCGAGCAGAGCCCGCCGAGCGGCGATTTGGCGCGCCACCAGTCGAGATAACGATCGCGACCCTCGGGATCGTCGGCATAGCGCACAAGGCTGAGGTCGCTGGGGATGAAGCTTGGCGCCACGGCGTTGACGCGAATGGCGTCGCCAGCAACCTCGGCGGCAAGGATCTTGGTCAGCGCCGAGATCGAAACCTTGGCGACGGCATAGCTTGCGATGGTGGCCGGCGCGATGTCGATCGCCTCCGAACTCATATTGATGATCACCCCGCCACCCGCGCGGCGCAGGTGCGGGATCGCGGCCTGACAACCGTTCAACACGCCGCCGAAATGCGCGGCGAACATCGCGTCAAACGCGTCTTCGTCGAGATCGACGACGCGCTGCGAGCGCCCGGCGATCCCCGCGAGGTTGCACACGATCCGCAACCTACCCGATGCCGCCGCCGCATCGATCGCCGCGCGAACCGCGACCGCATCGGACACGTCGAGCGTCACCGGGGTGCCGCCCACCCGCTCGGCGATGGCGCGCGCCGCTTCCTCGCGAATGTCGGCGCAATGCACATGCGCGCCGGCCTCGGCCAGCGCGACCGCTACCGCCTCGCCGATCGCGCCGCCGGCTCCGGTGACGAACGCGGTGCGGCCATCGAGCCGCCATGCATCAAAGGGACTCGCCATCTATCGATCTCCCATGATAGGCATATACGAAACATGGAGTATCGTATGTTGAAGGAAGATTTTGTCGGGAGCTGGCAGCTGATCGATTATGTCACGCGGCTTTCCGACGGCACATGCATCGAACCGCTCGGTGCCGAACCCTATGGCCTCGGCACCTATACCGCCGACGGATGGATGTCGGCGCATCTGATGCGGCGCCACCGCACCCCGCTCGGCAGCGCGCGCCCGGCGCTGGACGAGGTCGCGCCCGGTCTGCTGGTGGCCACGGCGGCGGGCTATATCGGTTATGCCGGCCGTTACACGATCGACGCCGACGCTGGCCGCGTGATCCATCATGTCGAGGCGGCCTTTCTTCCCGACTGGGTGGGGACCGACATGATTCGCGAATATCGTTTCGAGGACGATATCCTCACCCTGCGTCCGCCCGCCGTTGGCGGAACAACCTCTGTCCTGCGGTGGCGCCGCGCCATTTGAAGCCATGTCGAACCTCTCTTGCAAAACCGCCTTGACATTACGGTACATCTTGTATCGTATATAGGCATGGATCGGCAGGAGCGGTCAAGGGGCGAGTTTCCCCTTGCCGCAAAAAGCCGGCAAATGAGGGAGAGGACCCATGATGGCGCGTCGCACGATTCGGATGATTGGCTTGATGCTTGGCGGCGCGATGCTGCCCGGGATCGCTTTGGCGCAGGAGACGGCCCAGGAAGCGCCGTCCCAGCCGGCGGCCGCCAATGATTTTGCCGACGAAATCATCGTCACCGCGCAAAAGCGCGAACAATCGCTGCAGGACGTCCCGATCGTCGTCACCGTCGTCAATGCGCAGCTGCTGCAGGATGCCGGCATCCGCGACATCAAGGACCTGACCGTCCTCACCCCCGGCCTCACCGTCGTCTCGACCGCGAACGAAACCCAGTCGACCGCGCTCATCCGCGGCGTCGGCACCGCGGGCGGCAATGTCGGCCTCGAAAGCTCGGTCGGGGTCGTGATCGACGGCGTCTATCGCCCGCGCACCGGCGTCGCGCTCGGCGATCTGGGCGAAACCGACCGGATCGAAGTGCTCAAGGGGCCGCAGGGAACGCTGTTCGGCAAGAATACCTCCGCCGGGGTGATCAATGTCGTCACCGCGAAACCAAGCTTCACGCCTTATGTTCGCGCCGAAGCGACGATCGGCAATTATGACGAGGTCGGCGGTTCGGTCTCGGTCGGCGGCCCGATCGTCGCCAACCGCCTCGCCGCGAGCCTGTTCGCGGTCCACCGCAAGCGCGACGGCTTTTACGACGTCGTCACCGGCAAGGGTCCGCGCACCCGCGACAATGATGCCGACCGCCGTTTCTGGTCGCTGCGCGGCCAGCTCTATTTCACCAACGAGGCCGGATTCGACGCGCGGCTGATCGGCGACATCACCCGCCGCGACGAAAATTGCTGCGTCGGGGTCCAACTCGTCAACGGCCCGACGACGGGAATCGTCAATGCGCTGGCGGGGGCCGGCAATGGGGTCCTTTCGCCCGCCGACCCCGACCGCCGCCTCGCTTTTTCGAACCGCGACACGACGCAGAAGATCCGCGACGGCGGGCTAAGCCTCGAGATGAATTATGACCTCGGCGATACCACCCTCACCTCGATCACCGCCTGGCGCGACTGGCGCTGGGTGACGGGATCGGATTCGGACTATAGCGGCGCCGATATCCTTTATCGCCAGGCCGACGGCGGGACGATGAATCGCTTCCGCCAGTTCAGCCAGGAATTGCGCGCGACCGGCAGCACCGGGCAGCTCGATTATACGGTCGGCGCCTTTTACGCGCACGAACTGCTCGATAGCCGCGTTGCCCAGCTCTATGGCAGCGACTTTCAGCCCTTCCTCAGCCTGCTCTTCTCGGGCGGCACCAACCCGGCGTTCCTGCAGCCGATCCTCGACCTTGCCGTGCCGGGCACGGGTTCGCGCGACGTCTATAAGCAGACCGGCGATACCTTCGCGCTGTTCACCAACAACAGCCTCAAGATCACCGACGCGCTCGAACTGACGGTGGGGCTGCGCTACACGATCGATCGCAAGAAGGCGGTGGCGGACTATGATGCGACCGACGGCGGCGCCTTGTGCGACGCCGGGCAGGCAACCGGGTCGGCCGCGATCATCGGCGCGCTGTGCAACCCCTTCTTCAACTCGAACTTCATCGGCCTGACCAACAGCCAGAAGCGAACCGAAAAGGCGCTGAGCGGCACCGCGAAGCTGGCCTATCGTTTCTCGCCCGAACTCATGACCTATGCGAGCTATTCGCGCGGTTATAAATCGGGCGGGTTCAACCTCGATCGCGTCGCCTTTCCCTATGCGGCGGGGAACGCCAATTCGCTCCAGCCCGTGCTCGACACCCGCTTCCCCGGCGAGTTCGTCGATTCGTTTGAGCTCGGCTTCAAATCGACCCTCGCCGACCGCCGGGTCTTCCTCAATGCGGCCGCCTTCTACCAGGATTTCACCGACTATCAGCTCAACGCCTTCAACGGCTTTTTCTTCTCGGTCTTCCCGGTTCCCGAGGTCACCTCGAAGGGCATCGATGCCGACATTTTGTGGCGCCCGAGCCGCAGCTTCACGCTGCAAGGCGGCCTGACCTATGCCGACACCCGCTATTCGGAAAAGAACCGCGCTTTGCTCTCGCTGACGCCATCGACCGCGCGGCTGCCCGGCGAACGGCTCAACCTCGCGCCGCTCTGGTCAGCCTCGCTGTCGGCGACGCACGAATTGCCGCTCGGCGGCGGGCTGGTGCTGCGCTCGAACGCCAATATGCGCTACAGCTCGTCGTACAACGCCGGGACCGACCTCAACCCGCTCAAGCTCCAGAAAAGCTATGCGGTGATCAACGCCCGTATCGGCATCGGCGAAGAGGACAAGCACTGGGGCGTCGAGCTGTGGGCGAACAACCTCACCGACAAACTCTATATGCAGAACGCCTTTGACGCCCCCTTCCAGTCGGGCAGCATAAACGCCTTCCTCGGCGCGCCGCGCACCTATGGCGTGACGTTGCGGGCGGGTTTTTGACCTCTCCCTTTTCTGCCGAACTGGCCTCGGTCGCGCGCGCGATCGAGACCGAATTTCTGGAGACGCGGCGCTTCCCGGGCGGACATTTGCGCATCCTCGTCAAGGGCGAGAGCATTTTCGACGCCCGGCTCGGCCAGATGGATGTCGCGCGCGGGCGCCCCTGGTCCGAAGACGCGATCGTTCGCATCTATTCGATGACCAAGCCGGTCGTATCGGCGGCGCTGATGCAACTGGTCGAACGCGGCACCGTCGCCCCCGATCAGCCGGTTTCCGACTTTCTCCCGGCATGGCGGGACCAGCGCGTATGGGTCGCGGGATCGGGCGAGACCATGGAGACCGTCGCGGCGACGACCCCCGTCACGCTGCGCCATCTTCTGACCCACACCGCCGGCCTGACCTATGGCACGCGGCTCGCATTGATCGGCGGCCAGAAGGTCGAGGATCCGGTGGCGCTCCGCCATGCGCAAGCCGACGCGGCGGCGGCAGACGGCCTGCTCGCCTATGCCGACGCCCTGGGACAATTGCCGCTGCGCTATCAACCCGGAACGCGGTGGATGTATTCGGTCGCGACCGATGTCGTCGGCGCCATCGTCGAGGTCGCGGCGGGCGCGCCGCTCGGCAACGTCCTCGAGCGGGAGATTTTTGCCCCGCTCGGCATGGCCGACACGGGGTTCTTCGTTCCGCCCGAAAAAGCGGCGCGGCTGGGCGCCTGCTATATGGCCAGTGCCGACGATCCGCTGCATCTGGTCGACGATGCCGCGTCCAGTCCGTTTCTGGCGCCGCCGCGCATGGAATCGGGCGGCGGCGGCCTTGTATCGACCATGGATGACTATGCGCGCTTCGCGGAAATGTTGCGCCTGCGCGGAGGCAGCCTTCTGATGCCCGCATCGGTCGCGGCGATGGCATCGAACCAATTGCCCGGCGGCACCGAGTTGAAGGACATCGCACTGATCGGCGACCCGCGGCTGCTGCCCGATGGCATGGGCTTCGGGTTGGGCCTCGCGACGACGCTCGACGAAAAGCGCACCGGTGTTCCGGCCGATGGCGATTATTATTGGAGCGGCGCGGCGACGACGGTCTGGTGGGTCGATCCCGCGCGCGACCTGACGGTGATCTTCCTGACCCAGTTGTTGCCAGCGACGGCTTATGGCTTCCAGGACTGGCTCAAGCGGCAGATATATTCTGCCATCGACTGACCCTTCCCTTACCAGCCCGCTTGCGCCAAAAGACCGCATGCCAAGCTCCGCCACAGCCTCTGCCGCAGATCCGACGCCGTCCGACAAGCCGCAGATGGGACGCCCGCGCTCGGCCGATGTCGACCGCCGGATTTTCAAGGAGACGCTCGACGTCGTGTCCGAACGCGGGTTTTCGGGCGTGACGGTCAACGAGATTTGCGAGCGAGCGGGGATCAGCCGGGCGACCTTCTATCGCCGCTATCCGAGCCCCGCCGAAGCGCTGGCCGAGGCGATCAACGAGGCGTTCGAATTCCATGCGCTGCCGCATTCGCAAGACCCGGTCGAATATCTGCTCGAGTTCGCGCAATCGATCGAGCGATCCTACTCCGATCCACGTATCGCCCCCGCGATCGGTTTTTTGATCGGCGAGTATAAGGCCAAACCCGAGGTCTATGAGGGCCTGCAAAACGGCCTGCGCGAACGGCGGGCGCACGTCCGCGCCGCGCTGCAGAAGATGGATACGCTTCCCCGCCAGACGGACCATCCGCTCGACATCGACGAAGTGCTGGTCATCCTGTCGTCGCTCGCATGGAATGCGGCGGTGACGCAGCGCAAACTCGACGCCGACGTGCTGCGCACGATCATCGGCCGACTTATCCGCTAGGGACGCATCGCCGTGCTCATCGCCCAGCCGATGCGCGCCGAACCGAATGCGAAGCTCCGATACGGGAAGCCCAGATCGGCAAAATCGCGAAGGCCGGCAAATTTTTTCAAGCCATCGGGTCGCTCTGTCGACAATGGGCCGGTTGCCGCCTGTCCGGTTCTGGCGCGTCCGTTCAAAACGCGGACGGCGTGGGTTGCCTCTGGACCGCCGAAATGCGCCATTGACGCGGCGACACGCCGAACATCTGGCCATGCCAACGGGTGTAAGCGCCGATCGATCCGTAGCCGAGCATTTCGGCGACATCGGTGATCCGCGTGCGCGGATTGGCGAGATATTGCGTCGAAAGCTGCATGCGCGCCCGGTTGAGAAGGTCGCTGAAACTTGTCCCGTCGGCGTCGAGCATCCGCTGCAGCGTCCGCACCGTCGTTCCCATCGATTCGGCGCAATATTGGATCGTCGCGCGCCCCGAAGGCAGCAGGAGCATGATCAGCTGCTCGACCTCTTGCGAGGCGGTTCGCATCGCGGGGTTCATCACCGACGAGATCAATTCGCGCGCGTGACCGGCGAGCGCGGAATCGGCACGCGCCGCCGGCCGGTCGAGATCGGCCGCCGCGATCACGAGACCGTTGAACTCGCAGTCGAAGGTGACCGTGCAATGGAACAGCCGCCGATAGACCTGCATCTCGGGCACCGGCGGCCTGGCGCGCGAAAAGCACACCGAGAGCGGCGACCAGCCATCGCCCAGCACGCTCGCGCAGAGGCGCGCGAGAACGCCCAGCGCGAGATCGGAGGACTGCCGATGCGGTTCCGGACTGCTCAGCGCGAAATCTTCGCGCAGCACGACCTCCTCACCGAAGGGTTCGACATGCAGGACGAGGGTCGAGTTGATCTGGTTGCGAAATTCGGTGATCGCCTGAAGCGCGAGGCGAAGCGTCGGCTGATGCGCGATCAACAGGCTGGCGACGCCGAGATTGGCGAGCGCCCGCTCCTCGGCCATGCGAAGGCCGAGCGTCTCGCACCCGGTCGCTTCGGCGCTGCGTTCCAACAGGCGCATCGTGGCGCGCGCCGAAATCAATTGTTCGGGATTCGCGAACAATTCGGGCGACAAGCCGCATTCGCGGAGCAGGGGCCGCGGGTCGGCCCCCAGCCCCCGCATTGCCGGGAAATAGCCGGTCAGCGCCGCAACGCGGACGAGTTCGGCCACGCTTCTCTCCTTCGATCGCGCCATTGGCGTCTATTGCCAAAATTGTGTCATGAAATGTGAAAAGCACAAGGGAACGCTGCTCTACCCCCATCGAAACGGGAGAGTATGAGATGGCAAAAGCCGTTCGCTTTTATGAAACTGGTGGCCCCGAAGTTCTGCGGGTCGAGAATGTCGCGATCGGCGACCCCGGTGCGGGCGAGGTCCGCATCCGCCATGCCGCCGTCGGCTGCAACTTCGCCGACACCTATTTCCGCTCGGGCTATTATCCGGCACCGCTTCCCGCCGGGATCGGCGTCGAGGGTGCCGGGACGATCGAGGCCGTCGGCGACGGCGTCACCGGCTTCGCGCCCGGCGACCGCGTCGCCTATAACGGCAGCCCGCTCGGCGCCTATAGCGAGGCGCGCGTCATGCCTGCTGCACCGCTGTTCAAGCTGCCCGATTCGATTTCGTTCGAGGACGCTGCCGCGTCGACGATGCGCGGCCTGTCGGCAACCTACTGGCTCGCGAAGACCAACCCGTCGATGAAGGCGGGCGACACGATCCTGCTCCACGCGGCGGCCGGCGGGGTCGGGCTGCTCGCGGTACAGCTCGCCAAGCTGATGGGGCTGCGCGTCATCGGCACCGTGTCGAACGAGGCGAAGGCCGAAAAGGCCCGGTCGCTCGGCTGCGACGAAATCATCTTCTACCGCCGCGAGGATGTCGCGGCGCGGGTCAGGGAATTGACCGACGGCGAAGGCGTGACGACGGTGTTCGACAGCGTCGGCAAGGACACGTTCGAGGGCTCGCTGAAATCGCTGAAGCGCCGCGGCGTGTTCGTCGCCTGCGGGACCTCGTCGGGGCCGTTCCCGCCGGTCGACGCGTTCCAGCTCCTGATGCAGGGCTCGGTCTATTTCACCCGCCCCGGCTTCGCCGACTATTATGCCGACCCCGCCGAGCGCGCCGAATTGTCGGACCTGTGGTTCGGCCATCTGGCGGCAGGCCGCGTCAAGGTCGAGATCGGCCAGCGCTACGCCTTGGACGACTGTGTCGCCGCGCATCGCGAACTCGAAGCCGGCCAGACGATAGGATCATCCATCTTCGTGCTCTGAGGGAGAGGGACGATGAAGATCGAGAAGCTCACGACCCATATCGGTGCCGAAGTCCGCGGCATCGACCTCGCCGAAGCGGCGCGCAGCGATGATCTGTTCGGCGAAATCCGCGCCGCACTGCTCGTCCACAAGGTCTTGTTCCTGCGAGATCAGGACATCGCCCGCGCCGACCATGTCGCCTTCGCCAGCCGCTTCGGTGCGCTCGAGGATCATCCCGTGGTCGGCAGCGACCCCGATCATCCGGGGCTGGTGCAGATCTACAAGGACGAGACGTCGCCGCCCGATTATTATGAGAATAGCTGGCATTGCGACGCCACTTGGCGAGATGCACCGCCGCTCGGCGCGGTGCTGCGCTGCGTGACCTGCCCGCCGGTCGGCGGCGACACGATGTGGGCGAATATGGCGAAGGCCTATGCCGACCTGCCCGACCCTGTGAAGGCGATCATCGCGCCCCTGAAGGCGCGCCATTCGATCGAGGCGAGCTTCGGCGCGCGGATGAGCGAGGAGCAGCGTCATGCGCTGAAGGCACGCTTCCCCGATGCCGAGCATCCGGTCGTCCGCACCCATCCCGAAACCGGCGAGAAGATCCTGTTCGTCAACGGTTTCACGACGCATTTCACCAACTTCCACACCGCCGAGAATGTCCGCTACGGTCAGGATTATGCGCCGGGGGCCAGCCAGCTCCTCGCCTTCCTGATCGGCCGCGCCGCGATCCCCGAATATCAGGTGCGCTGGCGCTGGCGTCCGAACAGCGTCGCGATCTGGGATAACCGCTCGACCCAGCATTATGCCGTGATGGATTACCCGCCCACGATCCGCCGCATGGAGCGCGCGGGCATCGTCGGCGACCGCCCCTTTTAACGATCGACAAGGAGAGAGAATATGCAGTTTCTCGACGACAGCCTGCTTCCCGAAACGCAGGACAAACTGGTCATCACCGTCGCGCCCTATGGCCCCGAATGGCACCCCGACGATTTTCCCGAGGATATTCCGCTCTCGATGGAAGAGCATATCCAGAAGGCGGTCGACTGCTACAATGCCGGCGCCACCGTACTTCACCTCCACGTCCGCGAAGAGGATGGTTCGGGGTGCAAGCGCCTGTCGAAATTCAACGAGCTGATCGCCGGGGTGCGCGAGCGCGTGCCAGACATGATCATCCAGGTCGGCGGCTCGATCTCCTTCGCCCCCGAAAGCGAGGAGGAAGGCGCCGAAGCGAAATGGCTGTCGGACGAGGTCCGCCACATGCTCGCCGACCTCAAGCCCGCGCCCGATCAGGTCACGATCGCGGTCAACACGACCCAGATGAACATCATGGATCTGATGACCGACGAGGAATATGGCCAGACCTCGCTCGCCAATCCCGCGCTGTATCAGGCCTATCGCGAGATGGTGGTGCCCGCGGGGCCGCAGTGGGTCGAAGAACATCTGCGCCGGCTGACCGCGGCGGGCATCCAGCCGCATTTCCAGCTCACCTGCATGCCCGACATGGAAACGGTCGAACGCCTCGTGCGCCGCGGCCTCTACAAGGGACCGCTCAACCTGACCTGGGTCGGCATCGGCGGCGGCTTCGACGGACCGAACCCGAATAACTTCATGGAATTCATCCGCCGCGCGCCCGATGGATCGACGGTCACGCTCGAATCGCTCATGCGCCATGTGCTGCCGGTCAACGTCATGGCGATGTGCCTCGGCCAGCATGTCCGCTGCGGCATCGAGGACACGCTCTACGACCAGCACGGCAACAAGATGACCTCGGTGCAAGGAGTCGAGCAGATCGTCCGCATCGCAAAGGAGCTCGGCCGCGAGGTCGCGACCGGCAAGGAAGCGCGCGAAATCTACAAGATCGGCGTGCAGTATAATTCGGTCGAGGTCGGCGCGTCGGGGCTCCGCCAGGTCTATGAAAATGTCCAGCAACTGCGCGGCCGCGCGGGCGCACGCCAAGTGCCGCGCGATCCCAAGGTCGGGTACAGCCATGTCTATGGCGCGCCGGGCCTGTCGGCGGTCGCGATCGTCACGCGCTAACGCCCAAACCGCCTTTGCGCGCTGAAGGAGCCAGAATTGCAGCATCAGGACCAGAGGGCCACCGCGCCCGGGACGCCAAACCTGCGCTACAGCTATTATGTCGTGCTGCTGCTGATGCTGACCTATATCCTGTCCTTCCTCGACCGGGTGCTCATCAGTCTGCTTGCCGAACCGATCCGCGCGGAATTCGATCTTGGCGATACCGAAATCGGCCTGCTCGTCGGCTTCGGCTTCGTGCTCTTCTATACCGTGCTGGGCCTGCCCTTTGGCGCAGCCGCCGACCGCTTCAACCGGCGCAACCTGATCGTCCTCGGCCTTATCGGCTGGAGCTTGGCCACCGCTGGGAGCGGACTGATCGGCGGCTTCGGGGGCCTGCTGGTCATGCGCGCGCTCGTCGGGGTCGGCGAGGCGACGCTGTCGCCCGCCGCGCTCTCGACGATCGCCGACCGCTTCCCGCCCGAGCGGCTCGCCTTCGCTATCGCGCTCTATTCGTCGGGGGTCGTGCTCGGCGGCGGGCTGGCGATGGGTTTCGGCGGCATGCTCGCCGATTGGGCCGCAGAGACGAGCGTCTCGCTCGGCGCGCTAGGAACGGTCAGCGACTGGCGGCTCGCGATGCTCGCCGTCGGGCTGCTTGGCCTGCCGCTCGCGCTGCTACTGCTCACGACGATGCGCGAAGCGCCGCGGACGGCGGCGCGGGCCGAGGTTCCAGGCTTCGGCGTGCTGCTCGCGACGATCCGGACGAACGCCCGGGCCTTTGCGACGGTCTTCCTCGGCTTCGGCTCGATCGTCATCGCCGGCTATATCCCGATGCTGTGGGGACCGGCGCTGCTCGCGCGCGAACATGGCATGGCGGCGCCCGACATCGGCCTCTCGCTCGGGGTGATCGTCGGGCTATGCGGCTTTTTCGGCCTCCTCAGCGGCGGCCTCCTCTCCGACCGGATGACGCGGCGCGGGATCGTGCATGCCCCGATCCTGCTCGTACTCGCGACCCTGCCGCCGCAGGCGCTGGCGTTCGGGGCGGCCTATATGCTGCCCCACACGCCGACGGTGCTCTTCCTGCTCGGGATCGGCGCCTTCCTCTCCTCGATGCTCGGCGGACTCCAGGCGACGACGGTGCAGCTGCTGGCGCCGGCGACGATGCGCGGGCGGGCCATGGCGCTGTATCTGCTCGTCGTGACAGTGCTGGGCATGGGGTTGGGGCCACTCGTCATCGGGCTACTTAGCGACCATGTCTTCGCGTCGCTATCGGCGTCACTGGCCACGGTATCCACGGCGGCGCTCGCCGCCGCCTCGGCCATTCTGCTGGCAGGACGGAACGCCGTTCGCGACGCATTGCTGACGACGAACAATATAGACCGATAGCGACGTCCGAATGCCAGGCGGGGTCAAAACCGCGTGCCGTTCAGCCCTATTTTATAGCATGCATTTCCCATAGATCCGCGAGGAGTTTCGGCGCCTGTGCGCCGCGGTTCCTTGAGAACAATACACGAACCCGATTCGAAGCGTTAATATCCCACCGTTTTCGACAAAGCGCTGACAAATGCTGGCTATCTCTCGGTCCCGATACCAGAAGAATGTGGCGGCTCGGACCTCGGCCTGATGGCGGCGGTGGCGACCCTCCGGACGATCCACACCGAGGGTGCAAAGGCGGCGCCTGTCATGCACAGAACAGTGGGCACGATCCTTCGCCACGGTAAGAGCCGCAGAAGTAGGCCTATCCACGCGCATCGACCAGCGCTCTCGACGAACGACGGCTTTGCAGATTAGCTGTGGAACTGCCGAACGCCCGACATCGAGGCGCAAAGCAGACCCTCTGGTACAAGGGTGCGCCGAATCATTTTGCAGCCAACGCAGCGGTCCAAGTCGATTTTGCGATCCAATTGTTTGGCGCATGTATCGCAGATGTGGAAGGAGACGCACGGAGGAAGGAGCTTCCCCAGCATTTCAATAGTTTATTGAAGCTCTGGATGCCCCGCGAGGATTCGAACCTCGATAGGCGGTATCAGAAACCGCAGTCTTACCATTAGACGACAGGGCAGCAGAGGCGGGCGCATTATGATTCCGCATGCCCGCTGTCAAGGCCGTTGCGGCCTGTTGATCGCTGCCCCTTGCCCTGTCGCAAATCGCCGCTAGCATCGCCGCATAACAAGACAAGGGGGCCGCTGACCCATGCGGACACCCCGAAGGAGTGGGCTGAATGCGTCATGTCGCGATCGTCGGTTCGGGTCCGGCCGGCTACTATACCGCCGAAACCTTGCAGAAAGCCGAGGACATCGCCGTCGACGTCATCGACCGCATGCCCGTCCCCTATGGTCTGATCCGCACCGGGGTCGCGCCCGACCACCAGTCGATCAAGGCGGTGTCGCGCCGTTACGAAGGCGTCGCGCTCGCCGACAATGTCCGTTTCGTCGGCCATGTGTCGGTCGGCACCGACGTGACGATCGACGAGCTGGTCGGCCTTTACGACGCGGTCGTGCTCGCGACCGGGGCGCCTAACGACCGGCCGCTCGACATTCCCGGTGCCGATTTGCCCGGGGTGATCGGCAGCGCCGCCTTCGTCGGCTGGTACAATGGCCATCCCGATTTCGCAGGCCTCGACCCGCAGCTGACCGCCGCCGGCGTTGCGGTGATCGGCAACGGCAATGTCGCATTGGACGTCGCGCGCATCCTCGCCAAGACGCCGGGTGAATTCGCGGGCAGCGACATCGTCGCGCACGCGCGCGATACGCTGGCGGGCAGCGCGGTGCGCCATATCCACATCCTCGGCCGCCGCGGGCCGCACCAGATCGCGATGACGCCCAAGGAACTCGGCGAACTCGGGCATCTCGAACGCGCCAGCCCGCGCGTCGACCCCGCCGACCTGCCGCCCGAGGGCGACGATGCGCTGCTCGAGCCCGGGATGCGCAAGTCGGTGACGCATTTGCGCAGCTTCAGCGCCAATCCGGTCGCCAAGCCGGTGACGATCGATTTCGATTTCTTCGCGATGCCGGTGGCGATCGAGGGGGACGGCAAGGTCCAGCGCGTCGTCGTCGAACGCACCGCGCTCGATGCCGAGCTGCGCTCGGTCCCGACCGGCGAAACCTATTCGATCGAGGCCGGACTGGTGGTGAGCTGCATCGGATACCAGACCCCGCCGATCCCGGGCGTGCCCTATGAGCATGGTCGCGGACGCTTCGCCAACACCGACGGACGAATCCTGCCCGGCCTTTATTGCGTCGGCTGGGCGCGGCGCGGGCCGTCGGGGACGATCGGCACCAACAAGCCCGACGGTATCCGCATCGCCGAAATGGTGATCGAGGATGTCGGGCGCGGCGGCGGCAAGGCGGGACGCGCCGGACTCGACGCCTTGCTCGCGAGCCGCGATGTCGTGCCGGTGACCTTTCGCGACTGGCGCAAGATCGAAGCCGCCGAAGTTGCCGCCGCGCTCGACGGCAACCCGCGCGAGAAATTCACCAGCGTCGAAGCGATGCTCGCGGCGATCGGACGGTAAGGACCAGCTTCTCTTTCCGCTCGTGTCGAGCGAAGTCGAGACACGCGACCGCATGAGCCCCCAAACGTATCTCGACTTCGCTCGATACGAACGGGGGTGGAAAACCTAGGGCGCTTCCGCCAACAGCGGGTCGAGCGCCGCCTTGAACTCGCGCTCGGTATAGGCGCCCTTCTTGGCGTGGCGGACCACGCCTTTGCGGTCGATGATATAGGTCGACGGCACCGCATTATCGATCGACCCATAATTGCCGGTCATCCGGTTCGACAGCGGATAGGAGAGCACGTCGCTGACCTTCTTCAGCTGCGCCTTGGGCACGCTGTCCTCGGTCGTCACCCCGAACATCTCGAGTCCGCGCGCCTGATTGGCTTTGAAATAGCGGTGCATCATCGGCATTTCGGCCTTGCACGGCGCGCACCAAGTCGCCCAATAGTTGATCACGACGACCTTGCCCTTCATCTCGGCCAGCGTCACCTTGCGCTTGTCGAAGGTGGTGAGCGTGAAGGCCGGGGCGGCATGGCCCGGGGTCGGCGTCTTGCCCGGCGATGCGCCGAGCAGCAGCAGGGCGGCGAGCGGCGCGAGCAGCAGGCGGGCGGGAATGATCTTCATGGCACGACTAGACGAAAAAACATGAGCCCAGGCAAGCCCGAAAGCCCGGTCCGTACCGCGCTGCGCTGGCTGCTCGCGATCGCTTATGGCTATGCGGGTTATCTCCATCTCGCGACCCCCGCGCCCTTTCTGGCGATCACGCCGTCCTGGGTGCCCTTTCCCGCCGACGTCGTCGCCGCGACCGGCGTCGCCGAACTCGCCGGTGCGGCGGGGCTGATGATCCCGCAGATGCGCAAGGCGGCGGGCTGGGGCCTCGCGCTCTATGCGCTGTGCGTCTGGCCCGCGAATTTCCATCACGCACTCGCCCATGTCGCGATCGGCGGCGAGACGCTGAGCTGGTGGTACCATGGCCCGCGCCTCGCGCTGCAGCCGGTGATCATCTGGTGGGCGCTATGGGCGGGCGGAGTGACCGACTGGCCGTTCGCCAAGAAATGACAGTCGCCCCCGCGCAGGCGGGGGCCGCCGTCGGTTTACGCAGCGGTGCAAGACAAAGCCGATAGCGGCCCCCGCCTGCGCGGGGGCGACGGGGTGCTATTTCGCCACCGGCGTTTCGATCGGCGGCTGGCCCTTCTGGCTCGCCGCATAGGCCTCGACCGCCTTCAACACGCGCAGCATGTTACCGCTCGAAATCTTCTCGAGCTCGGCCTGCGTATAGCCGCGCCGCGCGAGTTCGGCGAACAGGCGCGGATAGCCGGTGACATCCTCCAGCCCGACCGGGGTCGCGTCCATGCCGTCATAGTCGCCGCCGATGCCGATATGATCGACGCCGATCGTCTTCTTGAGATGGTCGATATGGTCGGCCGCGATGCCGATCGGCGTCTGCGGCGGCGGGTTCGCCGCGTCCCACGCCTTGAGCGCCGCGGCGGCGCCATCGGGGTTGCCGACATATTGCGCATCGAGCCGCGCCTTTTGGGCGGTGCGCGACAGGCCATGCTCACGTAATTTGGGATCGAGGAAGGCCGCATAGAGCACGACCATCACGACGCCGCCGTTCGCCTTCACCGCGGGCAGCACCGAGTCGGGGACGTTGCGGGGGTGGTCGTTGACCGCGCGCACCCCCGAATGGCTGAACATCACCGGCGCCTTCGACACCTCGAGCGCGTCCTTCATCGTCGCTTCGCTGACATGGCTGAGGTCGACGATCATGCCGATGCGGTTCATTTCGCGCACGACCTGCTTGCCGAAATCGGTGAGTCCATCGTGCTGCGGCGCGTCGGTCGCGCTGTCGGCCCAAGGGGTGGTCTTGCTGTGGGTGAGCGTCATATAGCGCACCCCCATGCCATAAAGCTGGCGCAGCACCGCGAGCGACGAGCCGATCGACTGGCCGCCCTCCGCCCCGAGCATCCCGGCGACCTTGCCCGCTTTCATCTGGCTTTCGAGTTCGGCCGAGGTCGACGCGAAGCCGAGGTCGTTCGGGTAGCGCGCGATCAGCCGCTTCGCGACGTCGATCTGTTCGATCGTCTGCTGCACCGCCTGCTGCTCGTTGGTGTTCGACGGCACATAGACCGACCAGAATTGCGCCCCGACATGCCCCTTGCGCAGCCGCTGGATGTCGGTGTGCATCACACTTCCGTCGGGCTTGGGCTTGGTGGTGTCGTTGAAGTCGAAGTCGTTGATCACATTGCCGACGCTGCCCCGCAGCTCCCATGGCACGTCATTATGCCCGTCGAAGACCGGCGCCTTCTTGAGCGCCGCCTCGGCGATCGCCTCGGGGGTCTTCTGGGCCAGGGCGGGGGTGGAGATCAGGGCGAATGCGGCGAGGCCGGCGAGCAGGTGCGTCTTGTTCATGGCGCGACCTTAAGTTGTTGGCGCGGCGGCGCAAGCCCGCGAAGAAGCCGACTTGACGTTTACGTCAACCCCGCGCAGCATCCACGCATGACAGCTTTCGACGACTGGCGCGCGCGTTCGCCCTATTATGACGAAACCCATGAGGCGCTCGCGCAGAGCGTCCGGCGGTTCGTGACGCGCGAAATCGCGCCGCATATCGACCGCTGGGAGGCGGAGGGCGAACTGCCGCGCGAGCTGCACAAAAAGGCGGCCGACGCCGGCATCCTCGGGCTGCGCTATCCCGAGCAATATGGCGGGCATTCGGAAGGCTTCGACAATTTTCACGGGCTGGTGCTCACCGAGGAGCTCGCCGCGGTCGGCGCGGGCGGGCTCGGCGCGTCGCTGATGACGCATGGTATCGGGCTGCCGCCGATCCTCGCGCTCGGCTCGGAAGACTTGAAACAGCGCGTCGCGCCGCCGGTGCTCGCGGGCGACAGGATCATCGCGCTCGGCATCACCGAGGCGGGAGGCGGCAGCGACGTCGCCAATCTCAAGACCACCGCGGTCCGCGACGGCGACGATTATATCGTCAACGGCGGCAAGATGTTCATCACCAGCGGCATGCGCGCCGACTGGCTGACCTGCGCGGTGCGCACCGGCGGGCCGGGCGCGGCGGGCATCTCGCTGCTGCTGATCGACATGGACGCGCCGGGGGTCGAGCGCACGCGGCTCGACAAGATGGGCTGGCGGTGTAGCGACACCGCCGCGATTCACTTCAGCGACGTCCACGTCCCCGCCACCAACCTGATCGGGCAAGAGAACGGCGGCTTCATCGGCATCATGCGCAATTTCAACAGCGAACGGCTCGGCATGGCGATGGGCTGCTGCGCCTATGCCCGCGTCGCGATGGCCGAGGCGGCGGAGTGGGCGCAGAACCGCGAAACCTTCGGCAAGCCGCTCGTCGGCCACCAGTCGATCCGCATCAAGCTCGCCGACATGGAGCGCCAGATCGAGGCGACGCAGGCGTGGGTCGACCTCGCCGCCTGGCAGGTCAAAAACGGCAAGGACCGACCCGCCGACTTCGCGATGCTCAAGGTCCAGGCGACGCGGATGCTGGAGTCCGTCGCGCGCGAGGCGGCGCAGGTGCTGGGCGGCGCGAGCTATATCACCGGCAGCAAGGTCGAGCGCATCTACCGCGAGGTCCGCGTCAATGCGATCGGTGGTGGCAGCGAGGAAATCATGCTCGACCTCGCAGGGCGGCAGTTGTTCGGGGGCAGGCGTTAGACGCCATGGACGACAAGAAAATATCGAAGTCGCTTTCCTATTGGCTGCGACACCGGCCCGACGCGGGCGGAATCGCCATCGACCCGGCGGGCTGGGCCGAGGTCGACGCGGTGATCGAGGCGCTGGCGCGCGCGGAGTTGCCGCATGCCGCTGAAGACCTGCAACGCGTCGTCGCCGAGAGCGACAAGAACCGCTTCGAAATCTCGCCCAACGGCCAGTTGATCCGCGCGCGGCAGGGGCATTCGATCCCGATCGACCTCGGTTGGCCGGTGACCGCGCCGCCCGAATTTCTGTTCCACGGCACGGTCGAGAAATATCTGCCCGCGATCATGGTCGAGGGCTTGCGGCCGATGGCGCGGCATCATGTCCATCTGTCGCCCGACGAACGCACGGCCTCGATCGTCGGCGCGCGGCGCGGGAAGCCGGTCCTGTTACGGATTTCCGCCGCCGCACTTGCCGCGGCGGGCGCCGAGTTTCGCGTTTCGAGCAACGGCGTCTGGCTGGTCGATCATGTCCCGCCGGCGTTCATCGAACGCGCAGACTGAGCGAACCCTTCAAAGCATGTCGGCGCAGCGCTGGAACCATAGCTTGGCCTCGCGCTTCACCGTCGCTTCGATGTCGGTGAAGGATGCGCCTTCGTCGAAGTCGAAACTGAACATCACCCGCGCCATGACGCCATAGCCCTTGGCCTGCTCCCGCGCGACGAACGCGACCTCGCCGTTGAGGAGGTGTCCCACTTCCGGCTTGCCCACCGACAAGGTCGACAGTTTCAGTTCGGTCGTCATCATGCGTCCCTTTCGTGCGCTACACCGCCGCCGGCAGGCGGGGCGTCGGGTTTGACCATCTCCAGCCACGCCAGCAGCGGTGCGGTGACGGCATCGACCGCGGGCGCATGCGCCGTGCCGCGCGACAGCTCCGCCAAAGCGGCGATCTGGGCTTCCCAATAGACGACGCGGCAGCGCCACAGGTCGAGCAGCGCATCCGGCACCGGATTGCCCTGATCGAGATAGGCCGCCTGCATTCCGCCGAGCTCGGCGCGCGCTTCGGCGGCGGCGTCGCGCGACAAGGTCATGATCGCGCCGAACAGCGCGAGCGGATCAACCATATCAGAGGTTGCCACGATCACCCCCCGGCTTGCGCCGTTTGATCGCATCGAGGATGCCGTCGCGGATCGCGTCCACCGCATTGCGGTGCGTGACAAGCGCATAGCGATCGGCAGCATCGGCGGCACGATGCTTGGCATCGAAGCTGTCGAGCGCATCCTGCGACACTTCGTCGGGGTTTTTGCGTTGCCATTCGGCGCCGATGACGATCGAGGCCATCACCTCGTCGAACAGCGCGGCGACCGCCCCGCGCGCGTCGGGCACGCAGCGGAAGCCCGATATATATTCGACCTGCCAGGTGTCGCCGGGGTTGCCGCCGCCGAAAACGACAAGCTGAATCTGGCCGACGAAGCGCCCGTCGATCGACGCGAAGCCGGCATCACAGGCGTCGATATAGGCGGGATAGACCCCAGCGTCGGCGGCGCCCTTGCGCGTGTCGTCGAGCAGTTTCTGATGCGGCACGACATGGGTCAGCACAAGATCGCCGAAGCGCCGCGTCGCGAGATGCTGCGCCATCTGTGGCGCCGTCGCGAGCGGCGCCGGGAGCAGCCATTGCGCGGTCGGCCCGTCGCCGAACTTCGCGCGCCGCCCTGGCTGGAGCATCCCGTGCCACGGCGCGGGAACGAGATAGCGCTGCGGCAGGTCGGGATGCCCGCAAAAGATCAGCGCGTCGTCGGGCCCGGTGGCGTCGAGGATGACATAGCGGTTCGCGGGAGGTTCGACCTGGATCGCCCCCGTCGCCTGCCATCCCTCGGGCACGAGGAAACTCAGTTCGCCGTCCTGGGTGCGGAACGGCTGGGGTCCGGCGGGCGGCGGCGGCGGGCCGCGCGGAGTGAACAGGGGGTTGGCCATCGCCTTGCCGCCTAGTCGCGGTTCATGTCGACGCTGATCGCGCTGTTGCCGGCGAAGAAGGAATGCCCGTGCCGCGCATGCGTGCTGTTGCCCCCGACATATTGGCCATAAGCCCAATAATGGCCGTCCTTCTGCAGATTGAAGTTCGCGCTCGTGACCCCCGGCGCTTCCTGATTTCCGCCCGGACCCTCGACGAAAATCTTGTAGTTTCCGGATCCGTGAACATAGTTCGACAGATAGACATTGACGCTGATTAATTCGGTCATGATCTCGACTCCGCATTGAGGATGAGGCATTTATTGGTCGGGAACGGGGGATGAATACCCCCCGGATTCGAGAGTTGCCGGGCGATACGCGACGATGGAAAACCGTTCATTGCGCGATTGAGTGGCACTATTCGCGGAGAACGCGATGATTACGGCCGAGATACTGGACATCGTCGACCCATGGCAGGACAGGTCTCCCGCCGAAGCCAGCGACATCTTTTTCGCCGCCGCCGCGCCGCTCGGCGTGACCTATCTGCAGACCCGCGTCTATCGCCGACCGACGACCCGCCTCACCTCGAAGAGCCACTGGGCCGCGGGCGGCGTCGTTCGCCGCGTCGCGCCCGAAAGCTGGCCGGGCAGCGCCGCCTTCAACTATGTCTGTTTCGACTGCAATCCGTTGCTGCGTCCGATCATGGAGGGGCGGACACGCTACGCCTTTGGCGATTTCGCGCCGCACGGCGACCCACGCTTCGGCGCCTATTGGGACGCGCTCGGCGAGGCCGGGGTGAGCGAGGCGCTGTGCGCGACATCCTATGGGCCGAAGGGCGCGATCGCGTCGGCGCATATCGGCTTTTCCGATCGCGACGCCGACCCCGCACGGCGCTCGGTGCAACTCGCCGGGCTGCTCCTGACCGAATATCTTCTGGAAGCGGCCGTCCTCGCCGACGATCCCGATCCCGATCTCACCGCACGCGAGCGCGACTGCCTTGCCTTCGTTGCCGAGGGCAAGACCGACTGGGAGATTTCGGTGATCCTGGGACTCGCCGAATCGACCGTGCGCTTCCATGTCGACAATGCGCGCCGCAAGCTCGACGCGGTCAATCGGGCGCAAGCGGCGGCAAAGCTGGTCCTGATGCGGCTGGTCTAGGCAGCGACACCCCCGTCGGTGGTCGTGGCTAGTCGCCCGCCGCTTCGCCCTTCTGCTTGTCGGCCAGCGCGCGCGATTCGGCTTTCAACGGACGCGACACCGGGCAGACTTCCTGAACATAGCCGTTGAGCACATTGGTCAGCGCATCGGGCACAAGCCGATAAAAGACGAACTGGCCGCGCTTTTCGCTGGCGATCAGCCCGGCGTTTTCGAGCACCGACAGATGCTGCGACACTGCGGGCTTGCTCATCTCGAAGCGCGCCGCGATGTCGCCCGCGCTCAGTTCAGCATGCGCGAGATAGGCGAGAATCCGCCGCCGCGGCGTCGATGCCAATGCCTGAAAAACCCGCTCCATCGTCCTAAAATGGGCAAGCCTATCGCCCTTGACAAGCAATAATTTATTTAAGTAATTACTTATATTCTTTGTATGAGAGGAGTCGGGCGATGCGCAGCGAACAGGACCCCCATGCGGTGAACTTCCTGATCGACGAGTCCGGCCCCGACCCGCGCGCCGGGACCGTCCGCGCCGACCTGCCGAGCATCGTCTGGAACGGCGGCATGGCGCTGGTCGCGCTCGCCGCCGGTCCCTTCTTCCTCACCCCTTCGGCGACCCTGCTCTTCTTCGCCACCACCGGCGCCGCGCTGCTGCTGGGGCACAGCGTCGGGTACCACCGGATGATGATCCACGGCAGCTTCGCCGCGCCGCGCTGGCTGACCCGCACCCTCGTCTGGTTCGGCGCCTTTGTCGGCATGGCAGGCCCCTATGGCATCGTCCGCGCCCACGACACGCGCGACTGGGCGCAGCGGCAGGCCGATTGCCACCCCTTCCTGCGCCATGGCACAAACATCGTCCGCGATGCCTGGTGGCAGATTTACTGCCGCCTCGACCTCGACGACCCGCCGCGCTTCGATTTCGGCGAACTCGACCGAGACCCTTTTTACGGCTGGCTGGAAAAGACGTGGCGCTGGCAGCAATTGCCTGTCGCGCTGCTGTTCTTCGCGATCGGCGGCTGGGGCTGGGTAATCTGGGGCGTCGCCGCGCGGGTCGCGGTCGCCAATCACGGCCATTGGCTCGTCGGCCATCTCGCGCACAACCGCGGGCCGCAGCACTGGACCGTCGACGCGCATGGCGTGCAGGCGTTTGATGTGCCCTGGGCGGCGATCCCGACGATGGGCGAGGCATGGCACAACAACCACCACGCTTATCCGGGGTCGGCGCGAATCGGGCTGCACCCGGGGCAGAGCGACTGGGGTTACGCCTTCATTCGCATGGGCGAGCGGCTCGGGCTGATGTGGGACGTCCAGACCCCCGCGACGCTCGGCACGCGCAGCGGGCTGAGCATCGTGGCGCCCGGCGCAGCGCCTGCCGCCCCGCTCGCCGGGGCCGGCGCGTGATGAAAAACCTGCTGCACCGCCTGCTCGCCGAACTGCCCGATGCCATTCATTATGCGCTGGCCGCCGCGGCGCTGATCCTGTCGCAACACGGCCTCGTCGCGCTTGCCTTTTACGGCCACGCCGCCCCGCTGGCGTTCGACCGGATGTTCTGGTTCTTTCCGATCCGCCAGCTCGCCATGCTGCCCGGGATTTCACCGCTCGTCGCGATCGGCGGCTTCGCCTTCTGCCTCGCGATATCGACGGCGCTCGTTTTCCTGTCGCTGCGCCGCGCCGACCGGCTCGGGCGCGGTGGAGGGCTGGCGCTGCTGACGATGGTGCCGACGATCCAGATCTTCGCGGCGTTCGTCCTGACCCTGTTATGGCGCCGCCGCGCGGGAGCGCCCGCGCCCGAGCGCGTCGGCAACCCCGCCCCGCCGCATCAGCTGGCGCGCGGAACCCTCGCGGGAATGGCGCTGATCGTCCTCGCGGTCGCGGTGTCCGGGGCGACCATGGGCGCCTATGGCTGGGGCCTGTTCGTGCTCACGCCCTTTCTGGTCGGGGTCATCACCGGCTATATCGTCAACCGCGGCACGTTGCGCAGCCGCGGCGAAACCCTCGTCGCGGTGGCGCTGGCGGGGCTGCTCGGCACGCTCGCCTTGCTGATGCTCGCGCTCGAAGGCCTGCTCTGCATCCTGCTGATCGCGCCGCTCGCGGCGGGACTCGCGATCGTCGGCGGCCTCATCGGACGCGGCGTCGCGAAGCCGCTTGGACCGCAGGCTCCGCTTTACAGCGTCGCGGCCCTGCCCTTGGTCTTCCTGGTCGACGCCGCGATGCCGCCCGAGCTGCCGATCGTCACCCGCACCAGCATCACCATCGCCGCGCCGCCCGGGACGGTATGGGCCAGCCTGACCGCGAACCGCCCGGTCGCCGAAAGCCCCGGGCTCGTCGGCCTCGCGGGCCTCGCCTATCCCGTCGCGAGCCGCATCACCGGCGAAGGCGAAGGCGCGCGCCGAATCGGCACCTTTTCCACCGGCACCGCCGACGAGCGCGTCACCGTCTGGAAACCCGGCCGCACGCTGGCGTTCCGCGTCGTCCGCCAGCCACCCGCGATGGAGGAAATGAGCCCGTACAGGAAACTCCACACGCCACATCTGATCGGAACTTTCGACACCGGCGAAACGCGCTTCGACTTGGTGCCGCTTCCCGGCGGTCGCACCCGGCTGACCGCGCGCGCCGACCATGTCCTGCGCATCGACCCCGGCATCTATTGGGAACCGATCGCGCGCTGGGCGATCAAGCAGAATGTGACGCGGGTGCTGACCGACGTCCGGCGCGACGCCGAAAGCCGCATAAAGGCGCCTCGACACGAGGCAGGCTTGGCGGCACACTCGCCGCATGGACAATCTTACGCACAGCTGGCCGACTGAGGCCGACACCATCCTTCCTGACCTTGTCGACCTGCGCCGCGCGATCCACCGCGAGCCCGAACTCGGCCTGCAGAATCCCAAGACGCTCGCGAAGATCAAGGACGCCCTCGCCGGGCTGCCGCTCGAATTTCGCGAGGGGCCGTCGACGACCGGGCTCGTCGCGATCCTGCGCGGCCCTGCCAACGGCCGCACCGTGCTGCTGCGCGGCGACATGGATGCGCTGCCGTTGATCGAGGACACCGGGCTCGACTTCACCTCCGAAACGACCGGCGCGATGCATGCCTGCGGGCACGACACCCATGTCGCGATGCTCGTCGGTGCGGCGAAACTGCTGTGCGCGGCGCGCGATCGCCTGCCGGGCACGGTGATGTTCATGTTCCAGCCGGGCGAAGAAGGGCATCATGGCGCGCGTTTCATGCTCGACGACGGGCTGATCGATCCGCTTCCCGACGCGGCCTTCGCGCTGCACATCATGCCCAACGCGCCGCACGGCGTGTTCGCGGGGCGTGCCGGGGCGCTGCTTGCCTCATCCGACGTGCTGTCGATCACCGTCAAGGGCGCGGGCGGCCACGCCTCGATGCCGCATGACGCCATTGATCCCATTCCCGTTGCCTGTGCGATCGTCACCGCGATCCAGACGATGGTCACGCGCCGGGTGTCGGTGTTCGACCCCGCCGTGGTGACGATCGCCAAGATCGCAGCGGGGACGACGAACAATATCATTCCCGAAACCGCCGAGCTGCTCGGAACGATCCGCACGCTCTCTCCTCACCGCCGCGCTGCGGTCGCCGCCGAGTTGAAGCGCCTCGCCCCCGCGATCGCCGAAGCGCATGGCTGCACCGCCGAGGTCGAGATCGTCGAGGGCTTCCCGGTCACCGTTTGCGACAGCCGCGCCGCCGCCTTTGGCCAGGCGGTCGTCGAGGCAGTCTTTGGCGAGGCGGCGTGGATGACGATGGACCATCCGGTGATGGGCGCCGAGGATTTCGCCTATGTGCTGGAAAAGGTGCCGGGCGCGATGTTCTGGCTTGGCGCCAGCGCGGCGGGCAGCGACTGGCGCAGTTGCTGCGGCTTGCACTCGAACCGCATGGTGCTTGACGAAAAGGTCATGGCACGCGGCGCGGCGCTGCACGCGGCGCTGGCGGAGCGGTTTCTGGAAGGAGGGTTCGAATCATGATCAACATCATCGGCGCCATCATCACCGGCCTGCTGATCGGCGCGCTGGCGCGATTCTTCTATCCCGGCGCGGTCGAGATGGGATGGATCGCGACGATCCTGCTCGGCATCGGCGGCTCCTTGCTCGCGGGACTCGTCACCTCACGCGGCCAGCGCGAATTCCATGGCGCGGGCTGTTTCGCTTCGGTGGTCGGGGCGATCGTGCTGATTTTTGTGGGGCGGTTGCTGGAGATCGGCGGCTGACGCCTATTCGATCATCGCCTCGACCGTCTCGTGGGGATACCGGATGAACTCGTTGTAAAGGCGGTAATGCGCGGTCTCTTCCAGCGTCGTCGGCTGGACGGAGAAGCGATCGATCTGCCACAAATCGGCATCGGGCAGCGCCATCAGGATCGGCGAATGCGTCGCCATGATAACCTGGGCGTTACCGGCGCGCTGAATGCGGCGAAGCAGCTTCAGGAAATCGAACTGCCGGGACGGCGAAAGCGCCGATTCGGGTTCGTCGAATATATAGATGCCCCGGCGATCGGCGCGTTCGTCGAAGAAGTTCAGAAAGCCTTCGCCGTGCGACCAGGACAGATAATCGGGCGGGGCCGCGCCGACATCATGCGCTGCTTCGTCGACGTAGCGGGCGAGCGAAAAGAAGGTTTCGGCGCGGAAAAAGAAGCCCTGGCTCACCTTGGGCAGCCAGCCGCCGCGAAGAGCGTCCGCCAAGGCGCCGCCGTCGCCGCCCGAGATGCTCGACGCGCCCACGGCCCTATGGCCATAGCCCCCACCGCCCTCGCTGAAGCCCGCCAGAACCGCGATCGCTTCGAGCAAGGTGGATTTGCCAGACCCATTCTCGCCGACCAGGATGGTCACCGCCCGCTCAAACGTCATTTCGAAAGCCGGGTCGGCGAACAGCGGAATGTTGAAAGGATAATGATCCGGGTCGATCTGCGACGCATCCGGGTCTGCTTGAACCTCGCGCCGCGACACGCGCCGCAGATAGGGCGGCGGAAGTCTTGAAGCGGACGCCGCCCTAGCCATCGCTCACGGCACCAGCACCGTATCGACCGCCACCGGCAGCATCTTCGGATAATCGAGCGTATAATGCAACCCGCGGCTTTCCTTGCGGTGGAGCGCGCTCTTCACGATCAGTTCGGCGCATTGCAGCAGGTTGCGCAGTTCTATCAGATCGGTGGTGACGCGGAAATGGCCGTAATAATCCTCGACCTCGTGGGTCATCATGTTGATTCTATGTTGCGCACGTTCCAGCCTTTTGGTGGTGCGCACGATGCCGACATAATTCCACATGAAGCGGCGGATTTCGGTCCAGTTCTGTTTGATGATCACCTCTTCGTCACTGTCGGTGACGCGGCTTTCATCCCATGGCCGGATCGGCGGCGGGGTGTCGAGCTGGTCCCAGCGCGCGACGATGTCCTTCGCCGCCGCCTCGCCGAACACGAAACATTCGAGCAGGCTGTTCGACGCCAGACGGTTCGCCCCATGCAGCCCGCTTTCGGTGCATTCGCCCGCCGCGTACAGCCCCGGCAGGTCGGTGCGCCCGTCGAGGTCGATCAGCACCCCGCCGCAGGTATAATGTTGCGCGGGCACCACCGGGATCGGCCCCTTCGTCATGTCGATGCCGAGCGTCAGCAGCTTTTCATAGATGTTCGGGAAATGGCCTGCGACGAAATCGGGGTCGAGGTGGCTGATGTCGAGATGGACATAGTCGAGCCCCGATCGCTTGATCTGGTCGTCGTTGGCGCGCGCCACGACGTCGCGCGGCGCGAGTTCGGCTCGCGCGTCATAATCGGGCATGTAGCGGTGGCCGGTGACCGGATGCTTGAGGATGCCGCCCTCGCCGCGCACCGCCTCGGTGATCAGGAAATTCTTGACCTCAAGATTATAGAGGCAGGTCGGGTGGAACTGCATCATTTCCATGTTCGACACCCGCGCACCGGCGCGCCAGGCCATCGCGATACCGTCGCCGGTCGCGCCTCTGGGGGCGGTCGAGAATTGGTAGACACGCCCCGCGCCGCCGCTGGCTAGGATCGTCGCGCGGCCGACATGCGCATGGACCTCACCGCTCTTTTCATCGAGCGCATAGACACCCCAGACGCGGCCCGATCCTGAGTAACGTTCCTCGTGGCGGCCGGTAATCAGGTCGATGCACGCCTGTCCGGGCAGCAGCGTGATGTTCGGATGCGCCTCGGCGGTCTTGAGCAAGGCAGCCTGCACCGCCCAGCCGGTCGCGTCGTCGACATGGACGATGCGGCGGTGCGAATGGCCACCCTCGCGCGTCAGGTGCAGCGCGTCGCTGTCCTTGTTGAACGGCACCCCCATCTCGACGAGCCGCTCGATCGCGTGCGGCGCATTCTCTACGACGAACTCGACCGTCTCGCGCCGGTTGAGCCCGGCGCCCGCGACCATCGTGTCCTCGATATGATTTTCGAAGGTGTCGCCCGCATCGAGCACTGCGGCGATCCCGCCCTGCGCCCAGGCGGTCGAGCCGCCGGTGAGCTCGCCCTTAGCGAGCACGAGCACGCGGCAATGATCGGCGAGCGCGATCGCCGCGGTGAGCCCCGCGGCACCGGAGCCGACGATGATGACGTCGTGGGTCTCTTTATCTGACATCAAAATTCCGTTCGCATCGAGTGAAGTCGAGATGCCCCTCGACCTCGCGCGCCTTCGATGAGTGTCTCGACTTCGCTCGACACGAACGGGATCAGGGATTCACCCATTCGCCGCGCGCGTCAGGTTGAGGAACACATCCTCGAGGTCGGCTTCGCGGGTCGAAACGTCGACGATGCCATGCCCCATCGCGTTGACCGCGGCGAGCACTTCGCCCGCGTTGGTGCGGTCCTTGTTGTAGTGGATCGCGAGGCCTCGCTCGCCTTCGCGCTCGACCTTGTCGAAGGCGGAGTGCGACGGCAGGGCGGTGACGTCGGCGTCGAGCGTCACAACGACGATCTTTTCGCGCGCCATGTCGACCAGCTCGCGCGTCGGCTTGTTCGCGATCAGCCGCCCGTGGTTAATAATCGCGATGCGGTCGCACAGCTCTTCGGCTTCTTCGAGATAGTGCGTCGTCAGCACCACGGTGACGCCGCGATCGTTCAAGGACTTCACATAGGACCAGAGCTGCTGGCGCAGCTCGATGTCGACCCCGGCGGTCGGTTCGTCGAGGACGATGATCGGTGGCGAATGGACCATCGCCTTCGCCACCAGCAAGCGCCGCTTCATCCCTCCGGACAACGTCCGCGCATAGGCGTCGCGCTTGTCGCTCAGGTGGACCGCGGCGAGCAGTTCGTCCGAAATGCGCTTCGCCTTGGGCACGCCATAGAGCCCGGCCTGATTCTCCAGCGTCTCGAACGGCGTGAAAAACGGGTCGAAAACGATTTCCTGCGGCACGATGCCGATCGAATATTTGGCGTTGCGCGGATCGGCGTCGATGTCGAAGCCCCAGATGCTGGCCGACCCGGCGGTCTTGTTGACCAGCCCCGCGAGAATGTTGATCAACGTCGACTTGCCCGCGCCGTTCGGCCCGAGCAGCCCGAAAATCTGCCCGCGCGGCACGTCGAAACTGACATTGTCGAGCGCCTGCTTGCCGCCGGCATAGGTTTTGGAAACGGCGTCGATGCGGATGGCGGCTTCGGTCATGGCCGCTTCCATAGCCGCGCCGCGCGGCTCGCGAAAGCCCGTGTTCCGGCAAGGAAATCTTTACCATGGCGGGTAAGCATATTTTGTCACATCGCCCTTATGAGGGGTGATGTGAGGACCAGACACATCATCTGCCCGCCGCTTCGCCGGCGCGGCCTAGCCGCCCTGACGCTCGCTTTTGCGCCGTTCGCCGCTCCGTCGGCGCACGCGCAGAACAACGCGCAGGGCGAAGCCGAAGCCATCGTGCTGCGGCCCCTTTCCTTCTTCAAGGTTAACGACCTCGATTTCGGCGACATCATCGCGTCGAACGCGGCGGGGACGGTGCGCATCCTGCCCGACGGCTCCCGGACGCGGACCGGTGGCGCGACGCTGGCCGGGAATGACGGCGAACCCGCGCGTTTCGCCGGGCTCGGCTCGTACAACCGCGAGGTCAATATCTCGCTCGGCGCGAACCAGATCTTCATCACCGGCCCCGGACAGCAGATGCGCGTGCGTAATTTCGAGATCGGCAGCACGCCCACCGCGATCCTGTCGACCACCCCGACGCGCTTTCGCATCGCCTCGACGCTCGGCAACTATAATTTCCCGGTCGGCGCGACGCTCGACGTCAACGCCAACCAGGCGCCGGGCGACTACAGCGGGACTTTCACCATCACCTTGAACTATCTCTGATCGCCGCATGTGGGGCGACGGCACCGGGGGACCACTGGCGCGTTTCGGGGGGAACGCGCTTGCCGGTGCCGTCATGGCGGCGCTCTGGACGATGCCGGCGGCCGCGCAGCAGACGCAGGGCCAGGCGAGCGCGCTGGTGCTCGAACCCATGTCGCTGACCAATATCGAACAGCTCGACTTCGGATCGATCATTCCGTCGGCGACGATCGGCACTGTCACCGTCGCCCCGTCCGGCGCGGTCACGACCTCGGGCGGGGTGATCGCGGCGTCGGGCGACGCGCGCCCGGCGCGCTTCGCGGGTCAGGGCAGCGCCAATCGCGTCGTCATCAAGACCGGATCGAACCAGATCGCCCTGACCGGCCCGGGCGAGGCTATGCGCGTCGACGATTTCGAGATCGGCGCGCTCACCGGCCTGTCGCAGATCGGCAACGGCAACAATTTTCGCATCACCGGCACCAATGGCATCGTCGGCTTTGCGGTCGGCGGCCGGCTGCGCGTCAACGCCAACCAGGCCGAGGGCGACTATAGCGGCAGCTTTTCGGTCACCTTCAACTACCAATAGCCCGCGCAGACCCGATTGCGGCGCTGGCACGCGCTTGCTATGGGCGCCATCGATGACCCAGAACACGCCCGAAACCATCCGCACGCCCAAGACCCGCGTCGCCTGCGACGGCACCGGCGACGGCCTCGCCAACGCCGCGCTCGGCCATCCGCGCGTCTGGCTCGAGATCGACACCGATGAGGGCTTTGCCGACTGCGGCTATTGCGACCGGCGCTTCGTGCTGATCGGCGGGATCGCCGATAAGGGTTGACCCTTGGCGGCGGCGCAAGGCGTAAACGCCGCCTTTACCAAGCCAAAGCATCATCGGTTCACACCCCGCTGGCATAGTCTGTGCCAGACAGGAGCAGAATCGTGGGGATTCCAGGGACCAGCCATCGTCGGGCCGCCGCGCGCGTCCCGGCCATCGCCGCAGCGCTGATCGCGCTGGCGGCGCCTGCGCACGCCGCCGACATGCCCGGGACGACAACCGCGACGGTCGTCCGGCCGAACAGCCTCGTCAAGACCGACGATCTCGATTTCGGGACGATCATCAGCGGCGCCACCGGCGGCACCGTCAGCGTCAACGCCCTCACCGGCGCGCGCACGACCAGCGGCGGCGCCACCGCGGTCGGCAACGACGCGCAGCGCGCGCAGTTCCAGGGCACCGGCGGCATCCTGCTGATCACCGTGTCGGGCAGCACGTCGGTGACGCTGGCACGGGCCGGCGGCGGCGCGACGCCTATGACCGCCACTTTGGTCCGCGCCGCGAGCACCAGCGGCGGCGGGATCGCGCTGCTCGGCGCGACCCTGCTGCCGAGCGGGGTGCAGACCTATTATATCGGCGGCACGCTCACCGTCCCCGCGAACCAGCCCGAGGGCGATTACAGCGGGACGTTTACGCTGACGGTCAACTATCTCTGAGCCTCCCGTCATTGCGAGGAGCGAAGCGAAGCAATCTCCAGCCATCGATATCGCGCAAGGCGGATAGCTGGAGATTGCTTCGCTGCGCTCGCAATGACCATGAGCATTTGCGGACCGTCGGACGCGCGCCTATATCGGCCTCATGACAAGCCCCACCGATCCCCGCCGCTTCCTCTATCGCGCCGATGCGCTCGATCCCGATCTTGCGCAGAAGCTCGCGAAGGAAGCGCTCGCCAAGGCCGATGACGGCGAGCTTTACTTGCAATATCGCGCGACCGAGAGCTTCGGCTTTGACGACGGGCGGCTCAAGACGGCGGATTATTCGACCGATGCGGGCTTCGGGCTGCGCGCGGTATCGGGCGAGATGACGGGGTTCGCGCACGCGAGCGACATCAGCGCCCCGGCGATCCGCCGCGCCGCCGAGACGCTCGCGCTGCTCGACCCTGCGAACCAGCCGCACGCCGCCGCCCCCGCGCGGACCAACCGCCATCTTTATGGCGAGGCCAATCCGCTCGACCTGATCCCCTTCGCCAAGAAGGTCGCGCTGTGCCAGCAGATCGACGCCGCCGCCCGCGCGCGCGATCCGCGCATCGCGCAGGTCTCGGTCGCGCTCGCCGGCAGCTGGTCGGTGGTCGAGATCGTCCGCGCCGACGGCTTCCTCGCGACCGACATCCGCCCGCTCGTCCGTCTCAACGTGTCGATCGTGGTCGAGGAGAATGGCCGGCGTGAGAGCGGCTATTTTGGCCTCGGCGGTCGTTACATGTACGACCATCTGTTCGAGGAAGCGCAGTGGAACCGCGCGATCGACGAGGCGCTGGCGCAGGCGCTCGTCAATCTCGAGGCGGTCGACGCCCCGGCGGGCGAGATGACCGTGCTGCTCGGTCCCGGCTGGCCCGGCGTGCTGCTCCATGAAGCGATCGGCCACGGGCTCGAGGGCGATTTCAACCGCAAGGGCACCAGCGCCTTTTCGGGCCGTATCGGTGAGCGCGTCGCGGCGGCAGGCGTCACCGTCGTCGACGACGGCAGCCTCGCCGAACGGCGCGGTTCGCTGAGCATCGACGACGAGGGCACCCCGACGAGCGAAACCGTGCTGATCGAGGATGGCATCCTCAAGGGTTATATGCAGGACCGGCTCAACGCGCGGCTGATGGGCATGGCGCCGACCGGCAACGGGCGCCGCGAAAGCTTTGCCCATGCGCCGATGCCGCGCATGACCAACACCTTCATGAAGGGCGGCAACGACGATCCCGCCGAACTGCTCAGCCGCGTTAAAAATGGTATCTTCGCGAAAAGCATGGGCGGCGGACAGGTCGACATCGTGTCGGGCAAATTCGTGTTCAGCTGCACCGAGGCGTACAAGATCGAGAATGGCAAGCTCGGCGCCCCGATCAAGGGCGCGACGCTGATCGGCGACGGCCCGAGCGTGCTGACGAAGGTCACCGGAATCGGCAACGACATGGCGCTCGACGAGGGCATCGGTGTGTGCGGCAAGGGCGGCCAGAGCGTCCCCGCGGGCGTTGGCCAGCCGACCCTGCTGGTGAGCGGGCTAACGGTGGGCGGGACGGCTTAACGCCCCTCTCCCCGTCATTGCGAGCGAAGCGAAGCAATCCAGAGTAGGCGTACACCGCTCTGGATTGCTTCGCTTCGCTCGCAATGACGGGATTCTGTGACGCGCATCACTTGGCCTTCGCCAATCTCGCGCCTATACGCCTCTCAAACATAAAGCAGAAATTGGGTCGCATGAGCTTTTCCCCGGGGGCAGAACCTCCGGTCGCAGGGAGGAATTATGCGCAAGACTTTCCAATTCACTTCGCTCGCGGTCATCGCCGCGATGCTGACCGCGCCCGTCGCGGCGCAGCAGAAGACCACCGGTCCCAAGGAACGCTATGAGATGGACGCCGCGACGATGTCGGGCTTTGCCGCGATGGGCGGCGGCAAGGGCGGCATGGGCGGCGCGATGAGCATGATGTTCGGCGGCGGCCCCGACAGCGCGTTGGCGCGCCAGCTGGTCCTGCGCCTCGGCTCGAACGAGTTGCCGACCGCGCCGCCGCCGAAGGGCGATCATTTTTTCCTGCCGCAGGCCAAGCTTGGCAAATCGGTGCCGCTGATCGCGCCCGAGCGCAAGGACGGCACCTACCCGACCGAATTCGAACGGCCGAAGGGTCGCCTGCTGCTCTATTGGGGCTGCGGCGCCAAGGCGGGGCCGGGGCAGCCGGTGATCATCGATTTCGCCAAGGTCGCGGCGGGACAGGTGCCGCCGAACCTCTTCTCGACCGCCGTGCCGATCGTCCGCGAAGTGTCGCCGTCGAACAGCAAATCCTATATGGAATGGCCGAACGGCAAATCGACCAAGATGCCGTCCAAGGACAGCAGCCTGCTCGGCGCGCACCGCGTCGCGAGCAATGTCGGCAACGACATCAATTTCACCCTCGCGCAGGATTATATGCCCGCGCTGCAGGCCTCGACCGCCGACCAGGCCGACGGGTCGGTGACGATCCGCTGGAACCCGGTGCAGAACGCCACCGGTTATGCCGCCTGGACGATCGGCGGCATGGGTAACGGAAGCGGCAAGAACGACGTCGGCGACATCGTCTGGTGGACAAGCAGCGCGACCAAGGAATTCGGCGGCGGGCTGTGGGACTGGCTGCCGCCCTCGGTGGTCGCCAACCTGATCACCAAGAAGATCGTGATGCCGCCATCGCAGACGACGTGCCAGATCCCCGCCGAGGTCAAGAAATCGTCGGGCGAGTTCATGATGGGCAACCTCAACGCCTTCGGCCCCGAGGCGAACTTCTCCTATCCGCCCAAGCCCGCGACGGGGGTGTGGAACATCGACTGGACCGCGAAGGTGCGCTTCCGCTCGTACACGATGCTGATGGTCGGCGCCGATTTCGGCGGCATGAGCGGCGGCGGCGCGTCGGGCGGGAGCAGTAGCGGCGAGGCTGCTCCGCCCGCCAAGAAAAAGAAATGCAAGGGTCCGCTGGGCATTCCGCTGCCCGACGGCGCCTGCTGAGCGCACGCGCGTGACCTGGCCGGCCCCTCCCGCAGGCGCGAGGGAGCGGCCAGGTCACCATGCCTGAGTCAGTTGTCGTTCAGACGAGATGCCCTATATCGGCGGCAGAGGGTGTGTGTTGAATGACAGGAGTCGAACCATGCGTCCGTTTATCGCCACTATCATCGCCGCCGCCGCGGTGGCCGCCGCGCCCGCCGCATCGGCGAAGGAAAAGCTGACCGGCGAGCAGCAGCTCGAAAAATTGCTCGATGGCCGCGTCGCGGGCGAGCCGCAAAACTGCATCCAGCTGACCGGATCGAACAGCACCACGATCATCGACGGCACCGCGATCGTCTATCGCATCGGTAGCACCCTTTGGGTCAACCGGCCGAAGGGCGGCGCCGAATCGCTCGACGACGACGATATTCTCGTCACCAAATTGACCGGCAGCCAGCTGTGCAGCATCGACACCGTCCAGCTGCGCGACCGCACCAGCCAGATGTACAGCGGCTTCGTGTCGCTCGGCGAGTTCGTGCCGTACCGCCGTCCCAAGGCCGAATAGCGCCAAAAAGCCCCGTCCTTGCGAGGAGCCGAAGGCGACGAAGCAATCCAGGGTTGCGTAAACGGCTCTGGATTGCTTCGCTTCGCTCGCAATGACGGATGAAATGAAAGCCCCCGCCCCGCCCGCCGACTGGCCGACGCAACTCCTGACCTTCTGGTTCGACGCGCATGGCATGGACGACTGGTATGGCGGCGGGCCGGATTTCGACACCGACATCCGCGCGCTGGCCGGCGACTGGCACGAAGCGCTGCGCGCGCTGCCCGCCGCCAGCTTCCTGACCGACCCCGACACCGCGCTGGCCGCGGCGGTCCTGTTCGATCAGGTGCCGCGCAATATCTTTCGCGGATCCGCCGATGCCTTTGCCACCGACGATCTCGCCCGCGCGATCGCGCGCGGTATCGTCGCGCACGGCTGGGACAAGGCCTGGCCCGACGCGCGGCGCCAGTTCGCCTATCTCCCCTATCAGCACAGCGAGGACCTCGCCGACCAGCGCGAATCCTTGCGCCTGTTCGGCCAGCTCGCCGATCCGATGTTCCAGGACTATGCGCAGAAGCATTTCGACATCGTCGACCGCTTCGGCCGCTTCCCGCATCGCAACGCGGTGCTCGGCCGCACGACACGCCCCGAGGAGCAGGCGGCGGTGGAGGAAGGCAAAAATTGGTGATAAGCCCGCCACACCGATCTTGCGGAGCCCCGACATGGCCGATTTCACCGACAGCCTGACCGACAAGCATATCGCTTTCATCGAGAAGCAACCGGTCTTCTTCACCGCGACCGCCGCCGCCGATGCGCGGATCAACCTGTCGCCCAAGGGCTATGCCGACACGTTTCGGGTGCTGTCCGAAAACCGGGTCGCCTATCTCGATTTCGGCGGATCGGGCAACGAGACGCACGCGCATCTCGCCGCCGACGGGCGCATCACCATCATGTTCTGCGCCTTCGACCGCAGCGCGCTGATCCTGCGCATCTATGGCCGCGGCCGCGCGGTGCTGCCGCAGGACGATGAATGGGAGACGATCGCCAGTTCTTTCACCCTGATCCCCGGCACCCGCCAGATCTTCGTGATCGACGTCGACAGCGTGCAGACCAGTTGCGGCTGGGGCGTGCCGATGATGGAATTGCAGCACGAGCGCGACACGCTGCAGAAATATCACCGTCAGGCCGACCCGGTGCTGTGGGTCGAGAAATTCCAGGAACGCACCAGGAGCATCGACGGCCTGCCGACCCGCCCGACGGACCGTTTCATCACCGGCGACCCGGCCTGATGGCGCTCGTCGAGCTGGTACGCCTGCCGAACGGGGTCGAGGCCGAATTGCTGCGTGGCCGGCTCGAAAGCGCCGGCGTCCATGCCGTGTGTTTCGACGCCGGCATGAATATCGCCGAAAGCGTCGGCCTGCTCATCCCGGTGCGGGTGATGGTGCTCGACGACGATCTGGCCGAGGCGCAGGCCTTGATGGCGGAGTTCGGCACCGGTTGAACGCAACCTAAGCCTTGCTCAGACGTCCATAATCCTGTGAAAATGCCCGCCATGATCAAGGTCGCCAGTTACAATATGCGCAAGGGCATCGGTCTCGACCGGCGCCGCGATCCGGGGCGGGTGCTGTCGGTGCTGCGCGAACTCGACGCCGATATCGTCGCACTGCAGGAGGCCGACCGCCGCTTCGGGACCCGCGCCAGCGCGATCCCGCCGCATATGTTCGAAGAGCATAGCGACTATGTGCCGGTCGACCTGCTCGGCGGGCGTCCCTATGCCATCGGCTGGCACGGCAATGCGCTGCTGGTGCGCAAGGGCGCCGAAGTCGAGGAGAGCCATGCGCTCCATCTGCCGACGCTCGAACCGCGCGGCGCGGTCGCGGCGACGGTGCGCATCGGCGACACGCGGCTGCGCGTCGTCGGCATGCATCTCGACATTTCGGGGCTGCGGCGGCGGCAACAGGCGCGCGCGATCCTCCACCACCTCGCGGCGGGCGAGGACCTGCCGACGATCCTGATGGGCGACTGCAACGAATGGCGCAACCAGGGCGGCTGCCTCCATGATTTCGGCGAACGCCATCGCCTCGTCGACACCGGCCACAGCTTCCACAGCCGTCGCCCGGTGGCGAAACTCGACCGCATCTTCGCCTCGCCCGACCTGCAGGCGGTCGACGCCGGGGTGCACCGCAGCGCGCTCGCGGCGCGCGCGTCGGACCATCTGCCGATCTGGGCGCGCTTCGAGCGGGCGGGATAGGAGCGTCGCCCCCGCGAAGGCGGGGGCCGCTGGCCGCCTTGTTCGGCAGCGCTGCGTAAACCGATAGCGGCCCCCGCCTTCGCGGGGGCGACGGCCCGTCCTGCCCATAATTTAGGCATCGCGCTGCCTCGCCTGCCCATTCCACTGACTCAATCGGTCGCCTGCGCGCGCCAATTCGTCACAAAATGTTAACTCAACCCCCGCCCGCGCAATTTGGCACGGCTGTTGCAGTGCAACATCTGCCAATAATCACAAGGGGGCGTCATGAAGCTGATCCTGGCTATCATCAAACCGTTCAAGCTCGATGAGGTGCGCGAAGCCCTCACCGGCTTGGGCATTGCCGGAATGACCGTGACCGAAGTCAAAGGCTTCGGTCGTCAGAAAGGCCAGACCGAAATCTACCGCGGCGCGGAATATGCCACCAACATGGTGCCGAAGGTGAAGATCGAGCTCGTCTGCGACGACGCGCTCGCACCGCGGGTCGTCGAAACGCTGCAGCAAAGCGCCGGAACCGGGTCGATCGGCGACGGCAAGATTTTCGTCCTCGACGTCGGTCAGGCCGTGCGCATCCGCACCGGCGAGACCGGCGAGGCGGCTCTGTAATGATAAAGGGGGAAGCAATGACGTTCGCAAACAAATTTGCGGCGACCGCCGGGGCTGCGGGCCTCGCACTGTTCGCCGCGCTGCCCGTGTGGGCGCAGGAAGCGGCAGCCGCCGCCGCGGCGCCCGCCGCCGAAGCGGCACCCGCAGTCGCCAACCCGGGAAATAACGCCTGGATGATGACCGCCACCGTCCTCGTCCTGCTGATGATCCTGCCGGGCCTCGCGCTCTTCTACGGCGGCCTGACGCGCACCAAGAACATGCTGTCGACGATGACGCAGGTCGGCGCCGCCGCCTGTCTCGCGATGCTGATCTGGGTCAGCTACGGCTATGGCCTCGCCTTCGGACCCGAGGGCAACGCCTTTATCAGCTGGGGCAAATTCTTCCTGTCGGGCGTCACCGCCGACTCGACCGGCGCGACCTTCACCGACGAAGTGATCAGCGAATATGTGTTCATCTCGTTCCAGATGACCTTCGCCGCGATCACCCTCGCGCTGGTCCTCGGCTCGGTCGTCGAGCGCCTCAAATTCTCGGCCATGCTCGTGTTCGGCGCGATCTGGCTGACCATCGTCTATTTCCCGATCGCACACATGGTGTGGGCGGGCGGCGGCCTGTTCTTCGAAGGCGGCATGTTCGGCACCGACACGCCGGCCGCGCTCGACTTCGCCGGCGGCACCGTGGTCCACATCAACGCCGGCGTCTCAGCGCTGGTCGCCGCGATCATCCTCGGCAAGCGCATCGGCTACCAGAAGGAAATCATGGCGCCGCACTCGCTGACCATGACGATGATCGGCACCGGCCTGCTGTGGGTGGGCTGGTTCGGCTTCAACGCCGGCTCGGCACTCGAAGCCAATGGCTCGGCGGGCCTCGCGATGATCAACACGATGGTCGCCACCGCCGCCGCCGCACTCGTCTGGATGCTCGCCGAAAAGGTCAGCGGCCACAAGCCTTCGGCGCTCGGCTTCTGCTCGGGCGTTATCGCCGGCCTCGTCGCGATCACCCCGGCCGCCGGCAACGCCGGTCCGTTCGGTGCGATCCTGCTCGGCGCGGTCGCCTCGGTCGTCTGCTACTTCGCGGTGACCAAGCTCAAAGCCAAGCTCGGCTATGACGACTCGCTCGACGCCTTCGGTATCCACGGCATCGGCGGCATGGTCGGCGCGATCGGCACCGCCTTCACCATGCTGGTCGCGCTCGGCGGCCCGGCGGGCGAAGACTATGCCCTCGGCCCGCAGATCACGACGCAGGTCATGGCGGTCGTCACCACCATCATCTGGTCGACCATCGGCACCGCGATCGCGATCTACATCGCCAAGGCGCTGACCGGCCTGCGCGTCAGCGAAGAGGTGGAGCGCGAAGGCCTCGACCTCGGCGAACATGGCGAGCGTGCCTATAATTATTGACGAGACTGGACACCCGCCGCCGCTCTCTCCCTTCCAAAAAAGGCGGCGGGGTCCAACCCAGGTTCCTCCTGCGAACCACTGGCCGGGGCTTGTCCCCGGCCTTTTTTATGTGGCGGGAACGGCCACATCCCCGGCCAGAGCCAGGTAGGGCCGGGCGCTATACCGTCGCGCACCTTCGGTATCACCGCGCGCCAGAGCTTCTGAGCGATCGGGGCGGGCCGCTGTTCGCGGCGGCCCGCCTTCGCAGGCGCACAATAAATAGGCAGTGGTGATGCAAATTTAGGCCTTTCCATCATGACATTAATATGGCATTCAACCATCAAGAGTTTCAGGAGGGGAGAGCCTGAAAGGCTGGGCCGGGACGCAAGTCCCGGCCCTCTTTTTTTGTGCGCAGCATAAGCCATCGCGCAAAAGCCCGGAAAAGCGCGGCGCGGAATTTTTCTGCGCCGCAGCCGGCGCACGGGGCGGCTGCGAAAGCCCCCGATTCGCCGCGCCGGAATCCTCCCGAATAGCCAGCGCCCGCGTACCTATCGCCGCACGCGGCGCGTTGCGGATTCCGCTCGGACGAAAGAATGAGCGAGTCGGGTCCGGACTTGAAGACGGACCCATCGCGACTCCCGCGGCAGCAATGCGGCGGGGGTTGCTCTATCGGGCGTTCAGCCGGCGCCCGCCTCGGACCGCGAAAACATGAAGGCGTTGCCGTCGGGGTCGTAGAAGGTGAGCAGCTTCACCAACCCCGGAATATGCTGGATATCGCCGTCCTGCCGTACCCCTTCGGCATCGAGATGCGCCTTCGCCGCCTCGATATCCTCGACCTCGAAGACGTTGGTCGCGCCGCCGCCCTGCACCACCGTCTCGACCTCGCTCAGCCCGATGTTCACGCCCGCCATCGGCGATTTGAGCTCGCACCAGCCGATCTCGTCGGCGCGGTAGAGCAATGTGCACAGCATCACCCGCTCGTACCAGGCGATCGACGCGGTCATGTCCTTGACCCCCATCGAACAGGTGAGTTCGGACCCGATCTTCAACGCCATTGTCATTTCTCCCTATCTGGCCAGGACTTCGTCATTGCGAGCGAAGCGAAGCAATCCAGGGCGACTTACGCCCGCTCTGGATTGCCGCGTCGCTCGCGGCTCCTCGCAATGAGGGTGCTTATGAATTGGAACCCAAGCCCCAATCCGCTTGCTTCAATAGTCTGGTTTGTATAGTTACTAGCCAATGCCGTCAAGCGTTCCCGATCCCCTGCTCGCGCAGTTGACCCGCCACCGCTGGCTGGTCCCGCTGCTCGCCGATCTCGCCGCGCACCGGGGCGCGCGGTTCGTCGAACTGGCGAACCGGCTCGCGCTCGCGCGCGACAGCCTGACGCGCACGCTCGAGGCGGCGGCGGCGATCGGCTGGGTGCAGCGCAATCCCGGCCACGGCCACCCGCTGCGCCCCGAATATATCCTCACCGAAAGCGGGGCCGCCGCCGCACTGCGCGCCGCGAAGATCGCACAGGCGCAGGCGGCAATCGGCCTGCCGCCCGGCGCGGCGACGCGCTGGGGGCTGCCGCTGGTCGCCGGCATCGACGCCGGGCACGACCGCTTCAACGCGCTGTCGCGGCTGCTCGCCCCCGCAACCCCGCGCGCGCTGTCGCAAGGGCTGACGGCGCTCGGCAAACATGGACTGGTCGTGCGCGAGGTGGTCGACGGACGGCCGCCGAGCAGTCTCTATGGGCTGACGGAGACGGGGCGGGTGCTGGCGGAGGCTTGCGCTTAGCGCTCCGGTTCCCCGGCGAAAGCTGGGGTCCATGCGACGCCGCGCCAGCTCTCTGAGCCCCGGCTTTCGCCGGGGATCGTCAGGCCAAAGCCGCCTTCACGAAATCCGCCGCGCGTTCGCCGATCATGATGCTCGGCGCATTGGTGTTGCCGCTGACCAGCCGCGGCATGATGCTCGCGTCGGCAACCCACAGCGCGTCGATCCCCTTCGCCTTCAGCGTCGGGTCGACCACCGCAGCATCGTCGCTGCCCATGCGGCACGTCCCGACCGGATGATAGACGGTGTCGGCGCGCGACCGGATCAGCGCGTCGAGCGCGGCATCGTCGGCGAGGTCCACCGGATGCCGGTCGACCCCGGCATAGTCCGACAGCGGCGGCGCGGCCGCGATGCGATGCATCATCCGCACCCCGGCGCGCAGCGTCGTCATGTCGCGGTCGTCGGTCAGGAAGCCCGGATCGATCGCGGGCGCGGCGGCGGCGTCCGGTGATGCGAGGCGCACCGTGCCGCGACTCTCGGGGCGCAGCACGCAAGCGTGGATCGAAAAGCCATGCCCCTTGACCTTGGCCCGGCCATGGTCCTCGAGCATCGCGGGTACAAAATGATATTGGATATCGGGCGCGGGCAGGTCGGGGTGCGATTTCCAGAAGCCGCCCGCTTCGGCGAAGCAGGTCGTCATGATGCCGGTGCGTTTCAGCCGGTGCTCGACAATCGCCTTGAGCATCCGCCAGCTGCCACCGAGGCTGTCGCCGAAGGGATCGGTCGAGCGCGTCTCCCAACTCGACACATAGTCGATATGATCCTGCAGGTCTGCACCCACCGAGGCGCGATCGGCGACCACATCGATGCCCTGCTCCTGCAGATGCGCGCCCGGCCCGATCCCTGACAGCATCAGGATCTGCGGGCTGTTGAAGGCCCCCGCCGACAGGATGACCCCGCCCCGCGCGCGCAGCGTCTCCCGGCTACCACCGCGCCGGATCACGACCCCGGTCGCGCGCCCGTCCTCGACGAGGATCTTCTCGACCAGCGCCTTGGTGCGAATGTCGAGATTGGCGCGCCCGCGCAGCGGTTCGACATAGGCGCGCGCCGCCGACCAGCGCTCGCCTGCCTTTTGCGTCGTCTGATAAAGGCCGAACCCCTCGTTATTCGGTCCGTTGAAATCGGCGGTACGCGGCAGTTGCAGCGCCGCCGCGCTTTCGACGAAGCGCCGGCTCGTCACATTGGGCCAGCGCTGGTCCATGACATTGAGCGGCCCGTCACCGCCATGGAAATCATCCGCCCCGCGCTCATTGCCCTCGCTGCGTTTGAAATATGGCAGCACGTCGGCATAGCTCCAGCCGGTCGCGCCGAGCGCCTCCCACTGGTCGTAATCGAACTTGTGGCCGCGGATATAGACCATCGCGTTGATCGCGCTCGACCCGCCGAGCCCGCGCCCGCGCGGCTGATATCCGATGCGGCCGTTCAGCCCCTTTTGCGCAACGGTGTCGTAGCGATAGTTCGACGCCTCGGGGATGAAGGGCATGAAGCCCGGTGTCTTGACGCGAATGATATCGTTCGTGCCGCCCGCCTCGACCAGACACACGCTGCGCGTGCCGTCCTCGGCCAGCCGCCCCGCCGCCGCACTCCCCGCGCTGCCGCCGCCGATGACGATGATGTCGAACTGATCCATATGCCGCTCCCCTCGCCACCCGTTCGGTGGTCGTCGAGATGCTTACATGAATGTCATTAGGCGGGGTGACAAGAGGCATTGGACCTGTGTCGATCAGATGCAATCGCCCGTCAGGCACGCCATCACGAGCAGAAGCAACGGCAATGCTATAACGATTGCGGCCAGCAGCAACAGGCCGCCCGCCACTGCCAGCCAACCGTCCCCTTGTCGCAGGGCAAATGTGGCGGCGACCGGATAGAGCATCAGCGAAATAGCAAGCAGCAGCATCTGGAAAGCTGCCGGCCCGATATCGGCATAGTAGAGGGCGAGTATGACCAAGGGGGTGGCGCCTGCGCAAAGCGCCGCAGTATCCCAATGCCGCCAGGCAGCCATGCCGCTTGGCGCGCTTCGACGGCTCATTCCGCCGGCTCCTCGACCCGCCGTCCCGCCGCCCAGCGTTCCTTGATCATCGCGCTCGTCGCGCGGCTGCCGTCGTGGCTCCAGCCGGGCTCGCGCCACATGTAGCTGAGCTTGTGTTTCCACGGCGCGGCCCAGACGTCTTTCGCGATGCCCACCCATTCATGCACCGCGGCCCACAATATGTTGAAGCTGCCGAGCTGCTTGACGATGCCGTAGCGCACCGGCTCGTCGTCGCGCTCCGCCACGAAGCTGCCGAACATCTTGTCCCAGATGATGAAGACCCCGGCATAGTTGGCGTCGAGGTAGCGCGGGTTGACGCCGTGATGGACGCGGTGGTGCGACGGGGTGTTCATCACCGCCTCGAACCATTTCGGCATCCGCCCGATCGCCTCGGTATGGATCCAGAACTGGTAGATCAGGTTCAGCCCCGCGCAGAAGAACACCATCGCTGGCGGAAAGCCGATCAAAAACAAAGGCAGCCGGAAGAGGAAGGTCAGGCTGAAAAAGCCCGTCCATGTCTGCCGCAGCGCGGTCGACAGATTATAATGCTGCGAACTGTGGTGGATGACATGACTCGCCCAGAACCAGCGGACGCGGTGGGCGCTGCGGTGGAAGGCGTAATAAGCCAGATCGTCGAGGAAGAAGCAGAGAATCCACGCCCACCACCAGTTCCGGAAATCGAGGCCGATGTCGAACAGGTGGAACTGATACACCCACACCGACATGCCGACGACCGCCGCACCGACGAGCGCACCCGCGACCTGGCTGACCGTGCCGAGCATCAGCGAGGTCAGCGTGTCGCGCGCCTCGTAGCGGCTCTTGTCGCGGCGCAGCGAAACGATCATCTCGGCGATCAGCAGCAGGATGAAGGCGGGCACCGCATAGACGACGGGATCGGGAAGCTTATCCACGGGCGATCTCGCGCATCCGGCTGGCCCACATCCCCGCGTCCTTCCCCAACTGCAGCGTCACCGTCCCGAAGGTGCGTTCGGGCATCGTCAGGATCAGAAAGTCCTTGTCGAGCCGCCCGGTCACGCTGGCGTCGATCGGGCGCGCCGCGAAATGATTGCCGTGCGCGCGGACCAGCATCTGGCGCCCCCCGGCATCGCGGACGATCGCCGCGAAACCCGCCCGGTCGCGCGCGACCTCGACGCCGCGGAACCCCGCATCGGCCTCTTCGGCGAGGCGGATCGCATGCGCCTCGTCCGCGATGCGCGGATCGGCGCCCAGTCCCATGGCCTTGACCAGCCAGGCGACGAACAGCACCGCGACCAGCGAAGCGCCCAACTGGATGAGGTCCGCCAGCGTCATTTGTCGCCCGCGAGCGCGTCCATCATCGGCCGCAGCCCGCTCAGGTCATACCCCGCATTCGCCGCTGCCTCGACGATGGCATCGACGTCGTCGCCGGCGCGCGCGCGGGTCAGCGCCCACAGATGCGTCGATCGCGTGCCCGAGCGGCAATACGCGAGGACCGGCCCCGTCGCACCGCCGAGCAAGGTGTCGAGCGCGTCGAGCTGCGGATGGCTGAAGCCCGCATGGCCGACCGGGATCGCGGCATAGGCCAGTCCCTCGGCCGCCGCGGCATGCGCGATATCATCGCCCTGCGGTGCCGAGGGTTCCTCGCCGTCGGGCCGGTTGTTGACGATCATCGCGAAGCCCGCGGCCTTGGCCTCGGCCACGTCCTCGAGTGTAATCTGGGGGGCGACGCTATAGTCGGCGGACAGGGTTCGAAAATCGCTCATGGCGCCGATCTACTCCCGCCGCCCGCTCGCTGACAAGCGGGAAGCTGCGTTGCCGCTTTCCTTGCCCGGCGCTTTACCTATGGTCGTCGCCATGGACGATCATTTCACATGGGCCTTTGGCTATTGCGCGGCGCGCGGCTTTGGCGATCCGGTTGCCGCGACCACCCCTCCGGCGCTGTGGTTCGATGTCGGCAAGGCCGATCAGGCCGGCCGCTTCATTCTGGGGAATGTGTCAGGGGAGGCGGCCGCCGATGCGTTCGCCGCTGTCGCGGCGTCCCATATCTATGTCGACATTGCCGCGCCGCGCGACGCCATTCTCCCCCATATTCCGCCGCGCTGGCAGCCGCGCGACGCGATGTGGCTGATGGCGACCGCCGCCATCATGCCGGCGGCGCGGCCCACGCCCGGCTTTGCGATCGAAGTCGATGAAAGCGTCAACCGTTTCGAGGCGGTGGCCAGGCATGGCGACGGGTCGCTCGCCGCGCGCGGCGTTCTCGGCATCCATGGCGGCACCGCCGTCTATGACCAGATCGTCACCGAAGCGGCGTTCGCTCGCCGCGGGCTCGGCTCGGCGATCATGGCCGAACTCGGTCGCCGAGCCGTCGCCCGGGGCGTCACCACATGCCTGCTGGTCGCCACCGCCGACGGCAAGGCGCTTTACGAACGGCTCGGCTGGACGCTGCGCAGCGACATCGTCTCGGTCATCTCGCCGCCGGGGCGTCCCCACCCCTAGACCGAAAGCCGCGAAAGCCTGGGGGCGCGATCCGCGCCCCCAGGCTCCCTGAGGCAGGCCCGCCTTGCGGGAGGCCCACTGCCTTCTCCCCGAACCCCTCGCCCGGGAAGGCGGTTTTGGGTCAGGCGGTCACCGCTGTTGCACTTGCCTCGGCGGACTTCGCGCCCACCGCGGCGCGATTCCCCGCCACCACCTCGGCAAAACGCTCGGCGTAGCGCGGATGCTCGGTCCCCATCATCTTGTCCCACCAGGTGAAATAGAGGCCGTAATTCTTGTTGAAGCCGCCATTGTGGTGGAGGTCGTGGTGCGTCGTGGTGTTGATCCAGCGCGTCCACGGCGTCGACAGCCACCAGCGCGGGTGGAGTTCGAACCCGGCATGCCCCATCGCGTTGCGCAGGATCTGGAACAATATCCAGCTCAGCATCACCCAGACCGGGGTCGGCACGAAGAAGAGCCAGATCGGCACGAAGGCGATCATCACGAACGCCTCGGGAATGGCGAAACTGTAGGCCGCCCAGGGCGTCGGGGTGATCGAGCGGTGATGCGCGCGGTGGAAGATCCTGAACAATTTCGGGTGGTGCATCGCGCGGTGCACCCAATAGAAATAGGCGTCGTGGGCGACGATGATCGCAGCGAGCAGCGCGAGGTCGCCGGCCCAGCCATAGCTGCCCTCGAACCGGTGCAGCACCCCGACATCGACGCCCCAGATGATGAACGCCGACACGACGGTATAGACCGCGACGGTCTGCACCGACTGCGCGAATTCGCGGCGCCTGTCGGCCATCGTCGCCTCGCGCGCCTGGATCTTGCGAGTCCTGAGGCTGGTCCGCCGCAATCCCCAGACGATCGCCGCGACCAGCGCGGCGGCGACCAGGTAGCGCCCGAAGTCGAAGGCGAAGACGACCGGCCCTTTGTGGACCAGATTGGCGAGCGGCGGAAAGGCGTCGAGCATCGGGGCATCCTGTCTGGATTGGATGCCCGCCTTTCAGCACGGCAGCAGATGCCCCGCTCCCCGATGTCCGAAAATGGCTAGCCGATTCCGGAATCGGCGAGTCGGAGGCTGCGGTATTCGCTCGGCGTCATCGCCTCGGCGTCGCGGAAGGCGCGGTTGAACGGCCCGAGCGAGCCGAAACCCGCGTCGAGCGCGATCGTCAGGATCGGCACCTCGCGCTGCGCCGGGTCGGCGAGCGCGGCGCGGACCTCGTCGAGCCGGAAGCCGTTCAGGAAGGCGGTGAAGTTGCGATAGCCCATCTCGCCATTGATCGCGCGCCGCACGCGGTACTCCGGCTCGCCGAGCCGTGCCGCGAGCATCGCGATCGAAAAGCCCTCGGCGCGATAGGCGCGCTCATCGGCCATCACCGCGCGCAACCGCTGCGCCAGCGGCGAGGGCGCGGTGGGCGACGCCACCGCATCGGGTTCTGTCGACGCTCCCGGCGCTGCGAACAATTCGGCTGCGCGAAACCGGTACAGCCCGACCGAGACGATGAAGGTCGCGACGAAGATCGCGACGAGCGTCACCGACCGGCCAAGGTCCCGGCTCATGTCGCGGTTGTGAAACATCTCGACAAAGGTGACGAGCAGGATGAAGCCGCCGATCGCCCCGACGACGCCGAGCCGGAATCCGCGCCGTGCCTCGATCAGGTCGTTGGCGCGCCCGCGCCAGGCGATCCACATGCCCGCAACCGCAAAGGCGAACATGCCGATCCGCACCACCCCCCAAATCTCCCAGCTGAAGCGCCCGGTCGCCGCGATCAGCGCAACCTGGATCAGCGGCAACGCGCCGAACGCGAGCACCAGCAACCAACTGCGCCAACCGATCCGCCGCCTGTCGTCGAACCACAGCCGCGCGAACAGCCAGAACAGGGCCGGCACCATCACCGACAAGGCATCGCTCAGCACATAGGGGAACAGCGCCGCGCCATGCGGTCGGAACAGCCGCGCCAGCAGATAGGCGATGATTGCGACGTTCATCGCGATCGCGACCCGCGCCGACAGGACGGCGCGATGGTCGCGCACCAAAATTGCGATCCACAGCGCGAACAGTGCAATCGCGCCGCCGCGAATCATCGGGTCGATTATGTCCAGCGCCGCCATTGCCGTCTGCTAGCTCACGGCGCGCGGCGGCGCCATCGTGCCTAGCCGTCGGGATATTGGTCGATGCAGGTCTGCATTTCGGCCCACAGCCCGCCCGCGGCGGCAAGCTGGACCACGCCCATTTCCTTGCCGAGCACCTTGACCTGCATCGTCCGGCCCGCCTTCAGCGTCGGCCAATAATATTCCTGCAGCGCCCCCAGCTTGTAATCGGTCGCGCCTTCCTCGGTCGCGCCATAGATGAAGCGCGCGGCCACCGCACCATCGACGAAGATCGCGGTGCCCGGGAAATTGGCGTAGGTGACGCCGGGATCGAACCGATCGCGCGGATTGCCTTCGGCATCCTCGCCGGCGCTCGCGCCCTTTTCGTGCTTCGCCGACAGCGCCTCGGATTTGCCTTCGTCGATGCGTGGCAGCGCCTTGCCGCTCAGCCAGATATTGCCATCGTTGAAATTGGTGAAGCGCAGCGCGAGCGTCAGATCCTTCGCCAGCGGCCGCGTCGCGATGCAGCTGTTGCCGCGCGACTGAAAGGTCCAGCCGTCGCCGAAGCTCAAATCCTTGCGCGGGATCGGCGGCGGTTCCCTGCCCTGCCGTTCCAGCGCGGCGCCGTCCGCGAATTTTTCGGGTGCCGCGAGCGCGAGCAGTTCGGCCATGTCGCGATAGGCGTCGAGATGGGCGCGGCGCAGCTTGTCGCATGCGGTCATGCGGCCGATCAGGTGATCGGCCCGCGCGCTGCCTTCGGCGGGCTGCGCGACCACGGCTTCGCCCTCTTCCTTGTGCACCGTATCGAAGGCGGCGGTCTGCTCGGCGTCGCTCAACCCCGATCCGTCGCTGGCGAGCGCGAACCAGGTCAGCGCCATCGCCTCGCGCGTCCGCACCGCTTCGGCATCGCCCTCGACGAGCACCCCCATCAGGCTGTTGAGCACCCCGCAGCGCGCCGCGTCGCCATAGGCGACCGGTGTTTCCTCGGCGGCGGCGGGGACGGCGAGCAATAGGGCGGGGATCAAGGGCAAGGCATAGCGCAGCATGGCAGGCTCCATCGGCCGCGACCCTGCGCGCCTGATGCGGCGGTCGCGGGTCCCTGTCAATCGCGATGGGATCGGGCGGAGAGGCCCGTTTCGCTTTGTCTGGCGCGCCGCGTGCGGATCAAAACTGCCTTATCACCGCCAGAAACGCATCGCCCCACGCCTCGAGCTTTTTCGCGCCGACCCCCGGGATCGCCCCCATCGCGTGCAAAGTGCCGGGCTTTTCGGTCGCCATCGCGCGCAGCACCGCGTCGTGGAACACGACATAGGGCGGCACCCCCGCCTCGGCCGCAAGTTCGCGCCGGACGCTGCGCAGCGCGTCGAACAGCGGGTCGCCGACCGGGTTCGGCGCCCCGCCCGCGCCGCCGCGTTCGCGCCGCGTGCGTTTCACCGGCGGTTCGGCCATCAGCACCTCGGCCTCGCCCTTCAGCACCGGGCGCGCCGCGGGGCCGAGCATCAGCCCGCCATGTTCGGTCGTGGCGAGCGCCTCGCGCGCCATCAGGCTGCGCACCAGCGGCTTGATCAACCGCGCCTCCTCGCCCGCGACGATGCCGAACACCGACAATTTGTCGTGGCCGCGATTGACGATCCGCTCGTCGCTGCGCCCCGTCAGCACCGCCTCGACATGGCCGATGCCGAAGCTCTGCCCGGTGCGATACACCGCCGAGAGCAATTTGCGCGCCAGCTCGGTCGCGTCGATCCGGCTCGGCGGTTCGAGGCAATTGTCGCAATTGCCGCAGCGCTCGGGCGGGTCTTCGCCGAAATGGCGGAGCAGCAGGGCGCGGCGGCACGCCGGTGTCTCGACCAGCGCGCCAAGCGCGTTCAGGCGCACCCGCTCGCCCGCGACGCGCGCCTCGGGCAGTTCGCCCAATCGCGACCGCGCCATCGCGAAATCGGTCGCGCCCCACAGCATCAGCGCCTCGGCGGGGTCGCCGTCGCGGCCGGCGCGGCCGGTTTCCTGATAATAGGCCTCGATCGATTTCGGCAGCCCGGCGTGCGCGACGAAGCGCACGTCGGGCTTGTCGATCCCCATGCCGAAGGCGACCGTCGCGGTGACGATGCCGTCCTCCGACGCGACGAAATCATGCTGGACGCGCGCGCGGATTTCGGGATCGAGCCCGGCGTGATAGGCCGCGACCTTGCGCCCGGTAGCGGCAGCGAGCTGGCTCGCGAGCTTCTCGGTCCCGCTGCGCGTCGGGCAATAGACGATGCCGGGGCCCGGGTTGGCGGTGATGAAATCGGTGAGCTGGCGCGCCGGGGTGACGCGCCCGCGCATCGCATAGCGGATGTTCGGCCGGTCGAACCCCGCGAGGATCAGCCCGCCCGCCGGGATGCCGAGCTGGACGAGGATATCCTCGCGCGTATGCTTGTCGGCGGTCGCGGTCAGCGCGAGCCGCGGCACCGCCGGGAAGGCGTCGAGCAAGGGCCGTAGCAGGCGGTAGTCGGGGCGGAAATCATGCCCCCATTCGCTGACGCAATGCGCCTCGTCGATCGCGAACAGCGCCGGACTGCGCGCCTCGAGCAGCGCGCGAAACCCCTCGCCGGTCGCACGTTCGGGCGCCACATAAAGCAGGTCGAGGTCGCCGTCGCGATAGCGCTGGCGCGTCTCGGCGAAATCGGCATCGACGCTGGTCAGCGCCGCCGCGCGGATTCCCGCCGCCCGCGCCCCGCGCAGCTGGTCGTGCATCAGCGCGATCAGCGGCGACACGACGACGACGCAGCCGGGCAGCGCGACCGCGGGCAGCTGATAGGTCAGCGACTTGCCCGCGCCGGTCGGCATCACCGCGAGCGTGCGCTCGCCCGCCATGACGCGGTCGACGACTTCGCCCTGACGGCCACGGAAATGGTCGAAGCCGAAGGTCGATTTCAGGAGGGGGAGCAGCGCGTCGGCGGTCATGCCGGGGCGATAGGAAGTTTGGGGGAGTGGGGGAAGCCCCGACCTCCTCAATATCGGGATCGATCCTCAAATATCGTCATCCCCGCGAAAGCGGGGACCCAGTGCGTAAGTCGACTTACCCCTCACTGGGTCCCCGCTTTCGCGGGGATGACAAAGGTAGAATGAGACGCGAAGCTAAGCCCGCGCCAGCATCGCCCGCTCGGCCATCCGCGACGCCGTCTCGCGTTCGGCCATCACGACATGGTCGGCGCCGCGCCGCACCAGGTCGGTCACCTCCTCGTCCGAATGCGCGCGCGCGACGATCAGCAGCTTGGGATTGATCGCCCGCGCGCGGCGCACGATCGCTCCCGCCTCGACCCCCTCGGGGATCGCGATCAGCAGGGTCGAGGCGTCCTCGATCCCCGCCTGCCGCAGGATGCTTTCCTTGGTCGCGTCGCCGACGATCACCGTCGCGCCGGCCTGCTTCGCCGCTGCCGCCATGTCCTTCTGGTCTTCGATCACCGTCAGCCCCTCACCGCGGCCGCAGATCAACGAGCCGATATGGCTGCCGACGCGGCCATAACCGATCAGCACCACCCCGGCGTTGCACGGCGCGGGCGCCGCTTCGGCCTCAACCGGCTCCACCACAGCATCGGGCTGCTCGGCGCGGATCCGCCGCACCGCGAGGCTGAACAGGATCGGATTGAACAGGATCGACAGCAGCGCCCCCGCCAATATCAGGTCGCGCCCGGTCTCGGGCAGCACCTCGAGCCCGACCCCCAGCCCCGCGAGGATGAAGGAGAATTCGCCGATCTGCGCCAGGCTGACCGACACGGTCAGCGCGGTCCGCGAATCATGGCCGAAGGCGCGGACGAGCGCATAGGCGGCGACCGACTTGCCGATGACGATGATCGCGACCGTCGCGATCACCGGCCCCGGCTGCTCGACCAGCACCTTGGGGTCGAACAACATGCCGACCGATACGAAGAACAGCACCGCAAACGCATCGCGCAGCGGCAGCGTTTCCTCGGCGGCGCGGCGCGACAGCTGCGTCTCGCCGAGGATCATGCCGGCGAAGAAGGCGCCGAGCGCAAAGCTCACGTCGAAAATCACCGCCGCGCCGAACGCGACCCCCAGCGCGATCGCCAGCACCGCGAGCCGGAACAGCTCACGCGATCCCGAATGCGCGACCCAGTGCAGCACCCAGGGCAGCACCCGCCGCGCGATCACGAACATGAAGGCGGCGAAACCCACGACCTTGACCAGCACGATCGCCGCCGATTGCAGCAGCCCCGCGCTCGTTCCTTCGTCGCCGCGCGCCGCGAACATCGCGGGCAGCAGCACGAGCGCGAGCACCATGACGAGGTCCTCGACGATCAGCCAGCCGACCGCGATCCGTCCCTTTTCAGTCTCGACCATGTCGCGCGCCTGCAATGCGCGCAGCAGCACCACCGTCGAGGCGACCGACAGCGCGAGGCCGAACACGACGCTGCCCTCGATCGACCAGCCGAGCCACAGCCCGAGCATCATCCCCAGCGCGGTCGCCACCGCGATCTGCAGCACCGCCCCCGGCACCGCGATCTTGCGCACCGACAACAGGTCTTTCAGCGAAAAATGCAGGCCGACCCCGAACATCAGCAGGATCACGCCGATCTCGGCGAGCTGCATCGCAAGCCCGGTATCGGCAACGAAACCCGGGGTGAACGGCCCGACCATCACCCCGGCGAGCAGATAGCCCGCGATCGGCGAAATGCGCAGCCGGTGCGCCAGCGCGCCCATCAAAAAGGCGACCCCCAAGCCCGCGACCACGGTTCCGATCAAAGAAGTGTCGTGCGGCATGCTCCTTGCGTACGGGGCGCGGGCACGGCGGGTCAAGTTGTGCGGCGCAAAAAACGTGACGGGCGACCCGTCAGGCGGCCTGTGCGCCCACGCCTCCGCCCGCATCTGCCAGCGCGACCCCGCGGCCCGGGCGGCCGATCAGGAAACCCTGCGCCTCGTCGCAGCCCTCGCGGCGCAGCACCTCGAGCTGCTCGCGCGTCTCGATCCCTTCCGCCAGGATCGGGATCGACAAGCTCTTGCCCAGCGCCAGCACCGCGCGCAAAATCGCCGTCGACTGGATATTGCCTTCCAGCTCGGCGGCGAAGAAGCGGTCGAGCTTGATCTTGTCGAACGGAAAGGCGCGCAGCGTTTCGAGCGACGAATAGCCGGTGCCGAAATCGTCGAGCGCGACCCCGATGCCCAGCGCCTTGATCTGGCGCAGCACGTGCAGCGCGCGGTCGCGGTCGGCGATGATCGCGGTCTCGGTCAGCTCGATCTCCAGCCGCCGCGGCGGCAGGCCGGTGTCGAGCAATATCTGGTGGAACAGGCGCGGCAGGTCGGCGTGCGCGAGCTGCAGCGGCGACACATTGACCGCGACCTTCGACTGGTGCGGCCAGGCCGCCGCATCGGCGCAGGCGCGGCGCAGCACCCATTCGCCGAGCGCGAGGATGAAGCCGTTCGATTCGGCGATCGGAATGAACACCGCGGGCGGGATCGCGCCGCGTTGCGGGTGGGTCCAGCGCAGCAGCGCCTCATAGCCGGTGACCGCCCCGCTCGTGACCGAGGTCTGGACCTGGTAATGGACGTCGAGTTCGTCGCGGTCGATCGCGCGGCGCAGGTCGGCGGCGAGTTCGCGCTGGTCGCGGATCGCCTCGTCGAGCTGCGAATCATAATGGCACGGCACCGGCGCGGCGTCGGCCTTGGCGCGATACATCGCGAGGTCGGCATTGTTCGCCAGCACTTCGGCGGTCGCGGCATCGTCGGGGAAGACCGCGATGCCGATGCTCGCGCCCAGCCGCGCCTCGAAATCCGCCAGAATCAGCGGGGCCTTCAGCTCGGCATCGAGCCGCGCCGCGAACGCCGTCAGCTGCGCGCGATCGGTAAAGCGCGTCAGCGCGACGAACTCGTCGCCGCCCAGCCGCGCGACAAATTCATTGTGGCCGAGCGCATCGCGCATCCGCTGCGCGATGCGCGCGAGCACCTCGTCGCCGGCTTTGTGGCCGTGGACGTCGTTGATTTCCTTGAAGCGGTCGAGGTCGATCGCGCAGAGACCGACGCGCTCGCCATTGACGATCGCGGCGCCGATCTGCCGCGCCAGTTCAGCACGAAAGGCGGTGCGGTTGGGCAGGCCGGTCAGCGCGTCGTTCATCGCCATATGGGTCAGCTCGCGCATCGCCTCCGAGCGCGTCTGCCGGTCGAGCATCGCGGCGAACACCCCGGCGGCGATCACGATGCCGCCGACCAGCACCGTCGCGAGCGCCAGCGCGTTGAACTCGGCCGGGCGCAGCGGCGTTTGGTCGAGCGCCATCGGGGTGATGCGCATCGCCGTCATCGCGAGGAAATGCAGCGAGGCGATCGCCAGCACGATCAGCGTCGTGGCGAGCAGGACCCGATGGCGCATCGCGCGGCGGGTGCGCAGCACGGTCAGCGCGGCCGCGGCGAAGACCATCCCGCTGATCACCGCGGCGGCGATATAATTCTGGTCCCAGGCGACGATGCCGTCGACGCGATAGGCGGTCATGCCGGTAAAGTGCATCGCGGCGATCGCGCCGCCGAACAGCGCGCCGCCGATCGCGCCAAAAATATCGTCGCGGCCCCACGCGGCGACCGCGAAACCGATGAACGATCCGACTATCGCGACCATCAGCGAGGCGATCGTCAACACCGGATCGAGCGTGACGGGGGCTTTCGCTTCAAAGGCGAGCATCGCGACGAAATGGGTGCACCAGATCGTCGCGCTGGCGGCGACGGCGACGAGGAACGCCCAGGCGATCCCCTGCGCCCGCTCGGCATCGCGCGCGCGTTCGAACATCTGCACGATGGCAAAGGCACCGATACCGCAGATCGCGACGGCGAGCGCAACGAGCCACGGATCGTGCTCGATCGCGATGCACATGGCCAACCTGATCAAAATCCCCACCTCTTGACGCAAAAAGCCCACCGAAAGGGCGGGACGATTGCTGCCGAAATGGCGGTAATTGCTTACAAATTTGTAAATTTTGTTGACGGTGGGGGGCTGATCGGGCCGCCCTCAGCTTCCGACCGTCGCGTCGGCTCCGAAAAGCCAGCGACCCAACAACCATCCCGCGAGCGCGCCCGCCAGTTGCGCCGCCACGATCCCCGGGACATCGACCGGTGCGATGCCAGCAAAACTGTCAGAAAGGCTGCGCGCGACGGTAATGGCGGGATTGGCAAAGCTGGTCGACGAGGTGAACCAATAGGCGGCGGTGATATAGAGCGCCACCGCCGGCGCGATCCACCCGGGCCGGTGCCGCACCGTCCCCATGATCGTGAGGATCAATCCAAAAGTCGCGACGAACTCGCCCGCCCATTGTCCCGGCCCGGTGCGGGAATGCTGCGAAATTTGCATGATCGGCAGGTCGAACATCAGATGCGCCGACCACACACCCGCGACGCCGCCGGCGAGTTGCGCTCCGACAAAAAGCAGCGCGGCTCGAGGCGCGGTCGCAAGATCGAGCATCGTTACCAGCGTGACGGCGGGATTGAAATGCGCTCCCGAAACGGGCCCGAGCATCGCGATCAGCACGAACAATATCGCCCCGGTCGCGAGCGCATTGGCGAGCAGGGCGAGCGCCACATTCCCACCCGACAAGGTTTCGGCTATGATTCCCGACCCGACCACGGTCGCGAACAGGAAGAAGCTGCCGACCGCTTCGGCCGCGACGGCGCGCCTCACGCCGCGCCTTCCATCCGGCCGATGCGGTTCAACGTCTCGCGCAGCGCCGCCGCGTCCATCGTTTCGAGCGGCAGCGCGAGCATCGCGCGCACGCGCATGTCGAGCAGCCGCCAGGTCTCGGCAAAGGCGGCATCCTCGGCCGCTTCGCCGCCCTCGACGTCGGCGGGATCGGCCAGCCCCCAATGCGCCCGCACCGGCGCGCCCATGAACAAGGGACAGGCCTCGCCCGCGGCATTGCCGCACACGGTGATCGCGACGTCGATGTGCGGCGCGCTCGGCGCGGCGAATTCGTCCCAGTTCTTCGAGCGAAAGGCCGCCACGTCGAAGCCCTCTGCCGCGAGCAACCGCAGCGCTGCCGGATGCGGCGCGCCCTTCGGCCGGCTCCCCGCGCTAAAAGCGCGAAGCCGTCCTTCGCCGAGCCGTCCGATCAGCGCCTCGCCCAAGATGCTCCGCGCCGAATTGCCAGTGCACAGCACGAGCACCGCCAGCCCTTCCCCCGCCATGGTGTCAGCAGCAGCCGGAGGCCGCAGGCGCTTTCGCCGCTGCAGGGACGCAGCAAGCGCCTTCGGCGGCAGCGGGCGACGCCAGCAGCGCGAAATCCGGGCTGTCGCCGTAGATGGTCGCCTCACCATTGGTCAGAAAGGCCTCCCACACCACCCCGTCCGGGTCGGCGATCCAGCTCTTTTCGGATTTGGCATAGCAGCAGGTCGTCGCGCCCTCTTCGAGCACTGGCGCGCCCGCGTCCTTCAGCTGCCCATAGACCACCGCCAGTTCGGCTTCGTCCTCAACCTGCAGCCCGACATGCTCGATCCCGCGATGCGCCCCATCGCGTACCGAGATCGCGAAATTGATCCGCGGATCGTCGAGCATCCATTTGGCATAGTCGGGCTTGGTCACGCTCGGCGCCGCGCCGAACAGTCCCGAATAAAAGGCGATCGACTTGCCCAGATCGGCGACCCCGACATGCATGTGAAACCGGCTCATGCGCTTTTCCTTTCGTCTTGCGGCTGCACGTCGCACGCGGGCGCGCAGACCGCCCCGCCGCCGCAGCAATTTTCGGTGAGAAAGCCGACGAGCGCGTTCATCGCGACATAATCGGCGGTGTAGATCAGCGAGCGCCCCGCGCGCCGCTGCCCGATCAGCCCGGCGTTCGACAATTGCGCGAGGTGAAAGGAGAGCGACGACGCGGGCACCCCCAGCGCCTCGGCGATCGCGCCCGCCGCGAGCCCCTCGGGACCAGCCTGCACGAGCAGGCGAAACAGCGCGAGCCGATGCTCCTGCGCCAGCGCGCCGAGCGCACGAACGACATTGTCCGATTCCATCGCGGCCTCCATGATTCGATAATCGTCGAAATATGGAAATGACTGATGGGCGTCAAGCTATATTTCGAACATCGTCGAAATGTCGGGATGGGACTTAAACCGTCCCCTCCTCCTTCTCCGCCTGCTGCCGCGCCCACATGTCGGCGTACAGCCCGCGCATTCGCAGCAGTTGCTCGTGCGTCCCGGTCTCGGCCACGCGGCCCTTGTCGAGCACGATGATCCGGTCCGCGCCCGTCACCGTCGACAGGCGGTGCGCGATCACCAGCGTCGTGCGGCGTTCGGCGATGCGGTCGAGCGTGTCCTGGATCGCCGCCTCGGTGCGGCTGTCGAGCGCGCTGGTCGCTTCGTCGAGGATCAGCACCGGCGGGTTCTTGAGCAGGGTGCGCGCGATCGCGACGCGCTGTTTCTCGCCGCCCGACAGCTTCAGCCCGCGCTCGCCGACCTCGGTGTCATAGCCCTGCGGCAGGATGCCGATGAAGGTGTCGATCGCCGCGCCCTCGGCCGCCGCCGCGATCTCTTCGGCACGCGCGCCCTCGCGGCCATAGGCGATATTATAGCCGATGCTGTCGTTGAACAGCACCGTGTCCTGCGGGACGATGCCGATCTCGGCGCGCAGGCTTTTTTGCGTGACCTTGGCGATATCCTGATCGTCGATGGTGATCCGCCCGCCCTGCGGGTCATAGAAACGGAACAGCAGCCGCGCGATCGTCGACTTGCCCGCGCCCGACGGCCCGACGATCGCCAGCGTCTCGCCCGCGCCGACCGCGAAGCTGACCCCGTTCAATATCGTCCGGTCGGGCTCATAGCCGAAGACGACATTGTCGAACGCCACCGCACCGCCGTTCACCACCAGCGGCCACGCGCCCTCGGCGTCGCGGACCTCGCTCGGCGTATCGATCAGGCGGAACATCGCCTCCATGTCGATCAGCCCCTGGCGGATGACGCGATAGACCATGCCGAGCATGTCGAGCGGGCGGAACAGCTGCGCGAGCAGGGTGTTGACCAGCACCACGTCGCCGACCTGATATTGCCCCTTCGACCAGCCCCACACGGTGTACGCCATCGCCCCCGCCATCGCGGCGTTGGTGACGAAACTCTGCCCGATGTTGAGCCAGGCGAGGCTGTTCTCGCTCTTCACCGCCGCCTTGGCATATTGGTCGGCGACGTCGCGATAGCGCGCCGCCTCGCGCTCCTCGGCGCCGAAATATTTGACCGTCTCGTAATTGAGCAGGCTGTCGACGCTGCGCCCGACGGTGAGGGTATCGAGGTCGTTCATGCGGACGCGCAGCGCATTGCGCCAGTCGGTCACCTTGCGGGTGAAGATGATGTAGACGATCACCATCAGCGCGGTCGCGCTGGCGAGACCAAAACTGAACTTGGTCCAGAAGATGATCAGCACCGCGAGCAGCTCGACGATCGTCGGCGCGATATTGAACAACAGGAAATAGAGCATCGTGTCGATGCTCTTGGTCCCGCGCTCGATCACCTTGGTCACCTCGCCCGTCCGCCGCGCGAGGTGGAAACGCAGGCTCAACGCATGAAGGTGGGTGAAGGTCGCGATCGCCAGTTCGCGCGTCGCATCCTGCCCGACGCGTTCGAACACGACGTTGCGCATATTGTCGAACAGCACCCCGGCAAAACGCGCCCCGGCATAAGCAAGCACCAGCCCGATCGCGAGCGCGACGCCCTGCTCCATCCCGGGCGCCATCTTGTCGATCGCGGCGCCGTACAGGAACCCCATCGACAGCTGGACGCCCTTCGACGCGAGCACGATGAGCCCCGCGGCGATGATGCGGACCTTATGCTCGGTGTGCCCGGCGGGCCACAGATAGGGCAGGAAGCGCCGCAGCGTGTCCAGCACCGGCGGTTCCTTGGCCGCATCGGCGGAAGTTTGCGTATCGGGCGGCATCGGCGCCCCATGTAGGGTGGACGCCGCCCAACGCCAAGCGGGGTTGGTGACGACAGGCTGACTTATGCCTCCGCGCGCTGCGCCGTGAATATCTCACGCGAAGGCGCAAAGGCGCGAAGAGGGCAGCGCAAGCCACGGGCGCGGGGCGAGGATCGCGCGAAGCGCCTTTGAAAATGTCGCCTGCGGCGACGAGCCGACGCCAGCCGACCAGGCGCGACATCTTTGTGTCTTTGTGTGAGACCCTTTTTCTTTGCGCCTTTGCGCCTTTGCGTGAGATTTTCTTCTTCTACCGCGAATCGCGATATCCCGCCCGCCGCAGCAGGCGGTCGATCAGTCTCCGTTCCTCGCTGGTCGGGCCGGCAAGTTCGGGGGTTTCGATGGTGGTCAGCCGCCGGCCGAACAGCGGACGGCGCGGCGTGACAATCGGGGAGAACCGCATGGGCGGGGCGCCTTTTACTGCGCGGCGTCGCACCCCCCGGTGCCGCATATGGTCTGGTCCCGCCGTCACCTTGCTGCGCCATGGTATCGACCGCGTTGACGGAAAAGGTTAGCGCCCCCTTTCCCTTGAATCGCCGCCGCGGATCAGAGCTGGTGCTTGCCCGCGGCGCGCGCCGTCGCCGCCGCGGCGGGACGATGCTCCCAATGCCAGGCCTCGCTCGGCACGGTGCGGATGAAACCGAACCGCGTCGCATGCTTCGCCAGCCAGTCATAGGTCGGGCTGCCGAGTCCCCCGGCGGTGTCGATGTCGAGCGCGATGCCGTGCTGGTGGTTCGACGACCCCGGCTTGGCGGCCTTGTTGAACCCCGGCCGGCCCGCGACATAGCCCTCATAGAGATATTTCTGGCTGGAATAGGTGCGAAAGCCCGAATTGAGCAGGATCGCGATGCCGTCCGCCGCCGCCGCCGCGACCATCTTCTGATAGGGCTCGACGATCGCCTCCGACAGATATTCGATCTCGAGCGTCCGGTCGACGATCGGGACCAGCGTGATCTGGCCCTGATAGGCACCGCCCTTCCACGCCGCATTGGGGCCGAACTGTCCCGCACCCGGCGCGGGGGCGATCTTGCCCAGCGTGACGTTGCGAAAACTGCCGCTGAAATTGCGCGTCGAGGTCCACCCCAGCGCCGCGCCGCCCGCCGCCGGCGCCACCAGCGCGAAGACGATCTTCGACTGGCTCCCCGACGGTTCGATCTTGATCTGCTCGACCTTCACCTTGCTGTTCTTCGGGATCGTCTTGAACCCGCCGACTGCGGCGCCGGCGGGCAGCGCGTCGCCCGCCCGCCATGTTTCGAACTCGAACAGCGCGCCCGGCTTGCGCAACCGCGCATCGGGATCGGTCACGGTGAATATCGTATCAAGAAAGCTTTCGGAAATCGACACGACTCGCCTCCCCCACTTCTGAAAAATTACAGGGGAATAGTGACACGAAACCGGGATATCGCAAGTAACGGGCGAAAGTGATGAGCCGCGCCCGCCGCGCGGGTCGGAATTCGTCTTGACTTAGAGGCCGTTACTGCTTGCGTTCGGGAACGGTGAAGGTGCCGGTCACGCGCCCGCCCGCACCCGGGACGACATTGCCGTCGGGTCCGCGCGTCGCGCCGCGCCCATCGACCGTCGCGCGCCCCGAATTGAGGTCGATCACCAGCCGCCCGCCGTTCAGGCGGTTGCCGCGCTGGGTCAGCTGGACATTGCCGACCATCGTGATCAGCCGCTTGTCGAGGTCGTAGATCGCGACATTGCCGGTTGCGCGCTCGTCGCCCTTGGTCACCACGACGCCGCCGGTCGCGTCGAGCCGGTTGACGTCGGTGCCGCCCTGCCGCGAATACGCGACGGTCATGCGCTGCGAGGTCACGGTCATGCCCGCCTGCGTCACCCGCACCCCGCCCGACAGCACGACGCGGTCGGACCGGTCCTGCACTTCGATGCTGCCGGCGCTGAAATCAACGGGGGCGTTGCTGTTGTGATTGGCGAGCGCCTGCGCCCGCGCCGGGGCGCCGCCGCTGCCGCCCGACAGGATCGCGAGACTGGTCAGCGCGAAGCTCGCGCCCGCCAAGATCAGGCTGCGCAATCCCCCCAGGCGCGGCGTTGCGGTCATTTCAGCACTCCCTGATTGATCCTCAGCCGGGCATTGCCCGACAGGCGGACGACGCGCGTGTCGAGATCGGCCGACAGCGCGTTGGCCGAAAAATTGCCGATGTTCAATGTGCCGTTGACCCCGCCGCGGCCCGTCAGGCTGCGCGACTTCAAATCGATCGCGACATTGCTCGCGTCGATCCGGTATCCGTCGGCGCTGCGCACGCGCACCGCGCCGGGCACCGCGACCTGTTCGGTGTCCATATTATATTGCCCCGCCGCCGCCGCGATCGTCGCGGGCCCGTCGGCCAGGTTGATGGCGCCCGACAATTGTTCCATCCGAACGATCGGCTCGGCCGAGCTTTTCTGTACCGCGCTGCCCGCGACGAGCGCGAAGGGCTGGCCCTTGGTGTCCTGCCCGCGATATTCGGCGCGGGTCACCTTCATTCGCTCCTGCGCCACCTCGACCTTGTCCTTGGCGAGCAGGAAGCTGACCTCGGTCCGCTGCGTGAAGGGCGAAAAGATCATCACCGCGGCGACGACGCCGATCACCAGCGGCAGGCCGAAGCGCAGGATGCGCACGACACGGTCGTGGCTCGACCCGCTGGTCGCCCACAACTGGCGCATCGTGCGATCATGATCGGCGCGGGCGGACATGCGAATCGCCCCCTCAGCTGTGCGCGAAAATATCGGCCTCGGGCCAACCCGCGAGGTCGAGCGCCGCGCGCGTCGGCAGGAAGTCGAAACAGGATTGCGCCAGTTCCATGCGTCCCTCGCGGACCAGCCGCGCGTCGAGGATCTCCTTCATCGCGTGGAGGAAGCGCACGTCGCTCGCGGCATAGTCGCGCTGCGCGTCGCTCAGCGTCGCGGCGCCCCAGTCGCTCGACTGCTGCTGCTTCGACACCTCCTGGCCCAGCAATTCGCGCACCAGTTCCTTCAACCCGTGGCGGTCGGTGTAGGTCCGGATCAGCCGCGAGGCGATCTTGGTGCAATAGACCGGCGCGGTCACGACGCCGAGCGCCTGCTGCAGCGCGGCAATGTCGAAACGCGCGAAATGGAACAATTTCAACCGGTTGGTATCGGTCAATATCGCCTTCAGCACCGGCGCGTCATAGGCGCTGCCGGGACCGAAGCGGACCAGATGCTCGTCGCCCGACCCGTCGCTGATCTGAACCAGGCACAGCCGGTCGCGCAGCGGGTTGAGCCCCATCGTCTCGGTATCGATCGCAACCGCACCCGGACCCAGCACGCCCTCGGGCAGATCCTCTTCATGGAAATAGACTGTCATGGCCTCGCCTTAGGCCAAGCCGCCTTGCGGCTCAATGACTGGTTTTGCCCGCGCCGCGGGCGCGCCGGGCGGGTGCGACGGACGCTGCCCGCATCGCGACGAAGCCCGCGAATTTTCTGTTCGCAGCGGCGGGTCATTTAGGTTATATATTGCGCCGTTAGCGGCACGGGGCGAGTCTGTGCCAAGGGTGAACTGCGTCTCCGTCCGGCGCAAGGAGCCGGTGGTAACGGAGCGTGGACGACCGAAAGCGACTATCAGACAATGAGTTTCAACAAAGACCGCCGTGGCCATCGGGGGCGCGGTAAGCGCGATGATTTCGGCAATTTCGACAGCTTCGAACCGGCGCCCTATGGCGGTGACAGCTATGGCGGCGGCGCGTCGCGCGGCGGCTTCGGCGATCGCAGTGGCGGCGGCGGGGACCGTGGGGGCGGTTTCGGCGGCGGTGATCGCGGCGGCTTCGGCGGCGGCGATCGTGGCGGCGGCGGTGGTGGCTTCGGCGGCGGACGCGGCGGCGGCATGCCGGCGCAGGTCGTCGGCGAAGGCAATGGCACCGTCAAATTCTTCAACCCGTCGAAGGGCTTCGGCTTCGTCGCGCGCGACGACGGCGGCGAGGATGTGTTCGTGCACATCAGCGCGGTCGAACAGGCGGGCCTGCAGGGCCTGGCCTCGGGCCAGCCGCTCGGCTTCACCCTCGTCGAACGCAACGGCAAGGTGTCGGCGATCGACCTGAAGATCGAAGGCGAACCGATGCCGATCGAGGACAGCGCCCCGCGCCGCGACGATCGCGGTGACCGCGGCGGCTTCGGCGGCGACCGTCCCGCACCGGGCGGTGCCCGCGGCCGGCGTCAGCTGACCGGCGAACGCACCTCGGGCACGGTGAAGTTCTTCAACACCACCAAAGGCTTCGGCTTTATCGCGCGTGACGACGGACAGGCCGATGCCTTCGTCCACATCAGCGCGGTGCAGCGGGCTGGCATGACCGGCCTCGAGGAAGGCGACCGCGTCGCTTTCGACATCGAAGTCGACGATCGCGGCAAGTTCGCCGCGGTGAACATCCAGCCGCATCAGGACTGATTACGGTCCGAACGGATAAGGAAAAGGGCGGCCGAGAGGCGGCCCTTTTTCGTTGGGGGCGTGGCGGCACATATCTTACGGTGCGAGCCCCCCATCTCCATTCGTGTCGAGCGAAGTCGAGCCCCCCTGCAGTAATGCATGCCTTCGGGGTGCCCCGACTTCGCTCGACACGAACGGATTAAAGCTGTGTCGGCTATCAAGCGTCGATAGTTGCCGCTCAATAACCCGCGGTCGCCTCCAGAAACCAAACCCGCTGCTCGGTCTCGTCGGCCCAGCCGTCGACCAGGCCGCTCGTCGCGATATCGCCGGCCTTTTCCGCCGCCGCCTTGACCTCCTTGATCTGCGCCAGCAGCGTCTTGTTGTCGGCGGCCAGCGTGCGGACCATCGTTTCGGCATCGACGCCCGCGGCATCGTCGTCGCGGATCGACTGGCGGCGGCCGACGTCGCCGATCGAGCGCAAGGTCGCGGCGCCATTCTTGCGCACGCGCTCGGCGATCAGGTCGGTGGTGGCGAGTATCTGCGTCGCCTGTTCGTCGAACAACAGGTGCCGTTCGCGAAAATGCGGCCCCTGAACGTGCCAGTGATAATTTTTCGTCTTGAGATAGAGCGCGAGACTGTCGGCGAGCAGCGCGTTGAGCGCATCGGCGACGACGGGCTGATTATGGTCGGGCATGGCACCCTCCTTTCCTGTTCCCTCAATATAGGGATCGGAAAGCCCATGGTCCCACGCAGCCTTTCACGCTGAATGATCGATAAAATCGATTACTGGCCAAGCATCCCGAACGCGGTCATCGCGCTGCGTACCCCCCAGATCGCCAGAATGAGCGCCGCCGCCCAGCGCACGATCTTCGCGCCCAGCCGGTCGGCGAGCGCGGGTCCAAAAGCCAGGAAGGGCAGCATCGCGATCGTCCATCCGGCCAGCCCGCCCGCCGCGGCCCAATGCCCCGCGCCGCTCGTCGCGGCGAGCGCGCCGATCAGGAAATGGCTGCGGTCGCCGAACTGGATCAACAGCATCCGCACGGCGAGCAGCGGTACCGGCGCGGTCAGCACGCGATCGTCGGTCAAGGTCAGCCGCCCGCGCCACGCCAGCGCGACCATGGCCGACAGCAAGGCAAAAGCGACGAGCAGCGCGACGATGCCTTGCCCGATCATCCGGTTGGCGATCGATCCGGCGACCGCCGCGATCACCGCATTGACGACGAATGCGCCGACCGCGATGCCGAACACCAGTCGTCGGTCGCTGCGCGCGGCGAGCAGGTGCGACAGGAAAATCCCCGTCCGTCCGTCGGCGTTGGCCAGCGCCACCGCGACGAGCGCCAGCATGATCGCATCCATGAAATTCGGTCCCGAAGCGTTGGAATCAGTGCCCGAGGCGCATCGCAACCGACGCCAGCCACGCTTCCTGTGCGGCGGGCGCCATCGGCCCGCGCGGTACGCTCGCGGCGTCGCTCATCGCATCGAGATAGGTCAGGATCGCGGCGCGATAGCCGCCCGCGGCGACCGCCGATTCGAGCCGGCTCGCCAGCGTCTCGACCGCGGCAAAGCCATGATCGCGCGCCAGGCAACGGATGTCGTCGACCCCCTGGACGATCTGGGTCAGCGCGCAATGCGGCAGCGCCTCGGCGAGCGCGCCGATCTGCCCGGTGATACGGCGCTCGATATCGTGGCTCGGGTCGTTGTGATGCAACATCTGACACCCCCTGTCCTCAAGGGTGTGACGATGCGCTCATTTGGTTAATGGCCGGTTAGCGATGGCCGGCGGGGCCATCCTGGCCCTGCTTGCAGCGATACATGTCGCGGTCGGCCGCCGCGAGGATATCCGATTCGGTCATGTCGGGCTGGAGCATCGCGACCCCGAAGCACGCCGACAGCGCGATCTCGCGCCCGTCATAGACGGCGGGGGCCGCCATCAGCATATCGCACAGCCGCGTCACCTGCGCCCGCGCGCCTTCCTCGGTCGACTGGTCGAGAATCAGCCCGAACTCGTCGCCGCCGATGCGCGCCGCGACATCGGTCGCGCGGATCGAGGACAGCAACCGGTCGGCAATCTGGATCAGCGCGAAATCGCCCGCGGCATGGCCGAAGCTGTCGTTGATGAACTTGAGCTGGTTGACGTCGGCGAAGACCACCGCGGCGGTCTCGGCATGGCGTTCGAAGCGCGCGATGCGCTGGTGGATCGCGGTCAGGAAATAGCGGCGGTTGAACAAGGGGGTCAGCGTGTCGCGTTCGGACACGCGCTCGAGTTCGGCGACCGCGATCTTGAGGACGCGATTTTCGCGGCGCAACGCGTCGCGTTCGCGCCGAACGTCGCGCAACTGGTCCTCGATGGAGTCGACGGGTACGGCGGTCAGGTGATCGACCGCGATCCGTGCCCCCCCTATGCTGTCCATCCCAAACGTCCCCGAAGCGAACCCGTGCCGCCGGCCGGATGCCGACAGTCTCTCGTGACGGGCGATCCTAGAACGGACTTGATACCAATCGGTAAACGGAGCCCGCGATTTGATGGCGTTGCCCGCATCATTTCGACCCGCTAGGGGAGGGGCGCGGCGATGACTCGCCCGGGCAGGGAGACAGAGGGATGGGCGACACGGCGCCAAGCGTTGGCGTGATCATGGGCAGCCAGTCGGACTGGCCGACGATGGCGCACGCCGTCCACATCCTCGAAACCTTCGGCATCGCCCACGAGGTCCAGATCGTCTCGGCCCACCGCACCCCTGACCGCCTTGTGTCCTATGCCAAAAGCGCCGCGACGCGCGGGCTGAAAGCGATCATCGCGGGCGCCGGCGGCGCCGCACACCTGCCCGGCATGGTCGCGTCGATGACGCGCGTGCCGGTGCTCGGCGTGCCCGTCCAGTCGGCGGCGCTCAGCGGCGTCGACAGCCTCTATTCGATCGTCCAGATGCCCGGCGGCATTCCGGTGGCGACCTTCGCGATCGGCAAGGCCGGGGCGACCAACGCCGGGCTGTTCGCCGCCGCGCTGCTCGCGAATACCGATGCCGGCCTCGCGGCAAAGCTCGACGCCTGGCGCGCCGCGCAGTCCGAAGGCGTCGCCCCGACCCCTGTGCGCGAGGGCTGAGCGCTTGCTGCCACCCGGTTCGACCATCGGCATATTGGGCGGCGGCCAGCTCGGCCGCATGCTCGCCGTCGCCGCCGCGCAGCTCGGCTACAAGACGCATATCTATGCCCCCGACGCCGAAAGCGTCGCCGCACAGGTCGCGGCGCAGCACACGCAAGCCGCGTGGGACGACGAACCGCGCCTCGCCGCCTTCGCGGCGCATTGCGACGTCGTCACCTTCGAATTCGAAAATGTCCCCGTCGACACCTTGCGGTTCCTGTCGGGTCATGTCGCGGTGCGCGCCGGCGCCGATGCGCTCGAAATCGCGCAGGACCGGCTGATCGAGAAAAACTTCGTCGCGGGCCTTGGCGGCCGCCCCGCCCCCTTCGCGGCGGCCCCCGACCGCGCCGCGCTCGATACCGCGGTCGCCGCGATCGGCACCCCCGCGATCCTCAAGACCGTGCGCATGGGCTATGACGGCAAGGGCCAGGCACGCCTCGCCACCCCCGAAGACGCCGACGCCGCGTGGGACGCGATCGACCGTCACGCCGCGGTGATCGAAGGCTTCGTCGCCTTCGACCATGAATTTTCGGTGCTGATGGTGCGCGGCATCGACGGCGAGACGCGCTTCTGGGACAGCCCGGTCAACGTCCATGAGGACGGCATCCTCGCCACCTCGACCCTTCCGCCGCCGCCGATCGTCCTCGACCAGCAGGCCGAAGCCCGCGACCTGATGGCGCGCATCGCCGACGACCTCGATTATGTCGGGGTGCTCACCGGCGAGTTTTTCGCGACCGACAAGGGTCCGGTCTTCAACGAGATGGCGCCGCGCGTCCACAACAGCGGCCATTGGACGATCGAGGGCGCGGTGACGAGCCAGTTCGAAAACCACATCCGCGCGATCGCCGGGCTGCCGCTCGGCGACACCGCCAGCCCGCGGCTGCCCGTCGTCATGCGCAATCTGATCGGCGCCGGCATAAACGACGCGCCCGCCTTGCTCGCCGAACCCGGCTGCCACCTCCACCATTATGGCAAGGCCGAGGTCCGCGCCGGGCGCAAGCTCGGCCACGCGACCTGGGTCGGCACGGAACCCGCATGAACCACCCCGAAATCACCCTGATCGTTGCGCGCGCCGCGAATGGCGTCATCGGCGCCGATGGCAAGATGCCCTGGCACCTGCCCGCCGATCTCCGCCGCTTCAAGCAGCTCACCATGGGCCGCCCGATGATCATGGGGCGCAAGACCTTCGACAGCCTGCCCGCGATCCTCGAGGGTCGCCGCCATATCGTGCTCACCCGCGACCCCGACTGGCAGGAGGACGGCGCCGAACCCGTCGCATCGGTCGAGGCGGCGCTGCGCAGCGCCAACGCGCCGCAGGTGATGGTGATCGGCGGCGCCGAAATCCATGCGATGTTCCTGCCCCTCGCCGACCGCATCGAGCTGACCGAAGTCGCGCTCACGCCCGCGGGCGACGCGTCGATCGCCTATCCCGACCCCGCCGACTGGCGCGAGGCCGCGCGCGAAGATCACCCAGCCGACGAGGCGGGCCGCCCCGCCTACAGCTTCGTCACCTTCGTCAGGAGGACATGATGCGCCGCTGGCTTACCGGCATCCTGCTTGTCGTCGCTCTCGGCGCGCTCGCTTTCTTCAGCCTCGCTCCGGGCATCCTCGAACGCGGCCTCAACAAGATCGACGGCAAGCCGCTGCCTGCGGTGAGCGCGCGCGCCAAAGCGCTGCACGAAACGCTGACCATAGTCGACCTGCACAGCGACAGCCTGCTGTGGAGTCGCGACTTCCTGGAGCGCGCCGAGCGGGGTCATATGGACCTGCCGCGCCTTGAGGACGGCAATGTCGCGCTGCAGGTGCTGGCGAGCACGACCCAGTCGCCCAAGGGCCAGAATTATGATTCGAACGGCGCCGATACCGACAATATCACCGGTCTTGTCATCGCCCAGCTCCAGCCGGTGCGTACGTGGAACTCGCTGCTCGAACGCTCTTTGTGGCACGCGACCAAGCTCCACCGCGACGCCGATGCGTCGGACGGCAAGCTGCGCGCCGTCGCGACCGCCGACGATCTCGCCGCCCTGCTCGCCGCGCGCAAGGGCAAGCCGCTCACCACCGGCGCAATGCTGAGCGTCGAGGGGCTGCACAATCTCGAGGGCGATATCGCCAATCTCGACAAGCTCTATGCCGCCGGCTTCCGCATGGCGGGGCTCACGCATTTCTTCGACAACGACCTCGCGGGGTCGATGCACGGGCTGAAAAAGGGCGGGCTGACCCCGTTCGGGCGCCGGGTCGTCACGGCGATGGAAGCCAAGGGCATGATCGTCGATGTCGCGCATTGCAGCAAGGCGTGCGTCGCCGATATCCTCAAAATGGCGCGCCGCCCGGTCGTCTCCAGCCATGGCGGGGTGCAGGCGACGTGCAAGGTCAACCGCAATCTCGACGACGCGCAGATCCGCGGCGTCGCCGCGACCGGCGGGCTGATCGGCATCGGCTATTGGGACGCCGCCGTCTGCGACACCTCGCCCGCGAGCATCGCCAAGGCGATGAAGCATGTCCGCGACCTCGTCGGCATCCAATATGTCGCGCTCGGCAGCGACTATGACGGCGCGACCACCGTCCGCTTCGACACCGCGCAGCTGGTGCAGGTGACGCAGGCGCTGATCGACGCGGGCTTCACCGACGACGAGATCCGCGCCGCGATGGGCGGCAACGCGATCCGCGTACTCAGCGCGGGGCTGGTCCCGCTCACCCCGCCCGCGCTATGATCCGCCTCGACGGCCACCAGCGGATCGAGGGCGATTTGCGCGGCGGCGTCATCGCGCTCGGCAATTTCGACGGCTTCCACGCCGGGCATCAGGCGGTCGTCGGCCGCGCTGTCCGCCATGCGCGCGACGAGGGCCGCCCGGCGATCGTCGCGACCTTCGACCCGCATCCGGTGCGCTTCTTCAAGCCCGACGCCGCCCCCTTCCGCCTCACCACGCTCGACCAGCGGCAGGCGCTGTTCGCCGCCGCCGGCGCCGACGCGATGCTCGTCCTGCCCTTCGACGCCGCGCTCGCGGGTACGACGGCGGAGGATTTCATCACCGGCCTGCTGCTCGACCGCTATGGCGCCGCCGGGGTCGTCACCGGCGCCGACTTCGTCTTCGGCAAGGGCCGCGGCGGCGATGTCGTGACGCTTGCCGACCACGCCCGCCGCCTTGGCTTCTTCACCGAAATGGTCTCGCCGGTCGACGACGCCGACGAGGTCATCTCGTCGAGCCGCATCCGCGACGCGCTGCACGCGGGCGATTGCGCCACCGCCGCGCGCCTGCTCACCCGGCCGTTCATAGTGCGCGGAATCGTCCAGCACGGCGACAAGAACGGCCGCCTGCTTGGCTTCCCGACCGCGAATATCGACATGGGGTCTTATCTCCGCCCGCGCTACGGCATCTACGCCGTCACCGGGCGGCTTCCCGATGGACGCGTGCTGAAAGGCGCCGCGAACCTCGGCATCCGCCCCAGCTTCGACCCGCCGAAGGAGCTGCTCGAACCGCATTTCTTCGATTTCGCCGAAGACCTGTACGGCCAGGAAATCGACGTCGCCTTCCACGCTTTCATCCGTCCGGAAGCGAAGTTCGACGGGATGGACGCGCTGATGGCGCAGATCGCGGCGGATTGCGACGCGGCGAAACGATTGCTGGCGGGGCTTTAGAAAAAATGCGCGCAGAGACGCAGAGGACGCAGAGAAAAGGGTTCACGCGGAGACGCAGGGGCGCGGAGAAGAAATGAAAATGGCGGCTGCGCCGCCCTTATTTTCCTCTTCTCTGCGATCTCTGCGCCTCTGCGCGAATCCTATCTCTTCTCTTTGCCCTTCCTTCTCCGCATCTCCGCGTGAACAACTCTGTTCGGCTTCGATGTGGCGGCAAGCCGGCAAATGACAACCGGAAGTTGTCATTTCAGCCGAATCTGCGCTAAGCGCCGCCCCCATGACCGACAGCACGCCCACCGCCGAAACCCGCGACTATCGCGACACCGTCTTCCTGCCCAAGACCGACTTTCCGATGAAGGCCGGCCTGCCGCAGAAGGAGCCGCTGATTCTGGCGAAATGGGTCGAGGGCAATCTGGAAGGCCAGATTCGCGAAAGCCGCAAGGGCCGCGACCAGTTCATCCTCCACGACGGCCCGCCCTACGCCAATGGCGACATGCACATCGGCCATGCGCTCAACCATATCCTCAAGGACATGGTCGTCCGCACCCAGACGCTGAAGGGCAAGGACGCGCCCTATGTGCCCGGCTGGGACTGCCACGGCCTGCCGATCGAATGGAAGGTCGAGGAGCAATATCGCAAGAAGAAGCTCAACAAGGACGAGGTTCCGGTCGAGGAATTCCGCGCCGAATGCCGCGCCTATGCGCAGCATTGGGTCGACACCCAGCGCGAGCAGCTCAAGCGCCTCGGCATCGGCGGCGACTGGGACCATCCGTATCTGACGATGGATTATGAGGCCGAGGCCACCATCGTCCGCGAACTGCTCAAATTCGCCGCCAACGACATGCTCTATCGCGGCGCCAAGCCGGTGATGTGGTCGCCGGTCGAAAAGACCGCGCTCGCCGAGGCCGAGGTCGAATATGAGGACATCGTCTCGACCCAGATCGACGTGGCGTTCGGGATCGTCGAAAGCCCGATCGCCGAACTGGTCGGCGCGCATGCGGTGATCTGGACGACCACCCCGTGGACGATCCCGGTCAACCAGGCTTTGGCCTATGGGCCGGATGTCGAATATTCGCACGTTCAGTGGGAATGGATCGATGCCGGTCGAGTGATCCGCGTTTTGGTCGCATCTGATCTTTTGGAGACGTTTCGTTCACGGCTCGACCCTGAGCAAAGCCTTGATCATCCCGACACCGAGGACGTCTTGGGCGTTTACAAGGGCTCCGACCTCGCCGGCACCATCGCCCGCCACCCGATGCATGCGCTCGGCGGCTTTTTCGCGCGTCCGCGTCCCTTTCTCGCGGGCGATTTCGTCACCACCGACAGCGGCACCGGGCTCGTCCATATGTCGCCCGACCATGGCGAGGATGATTTCGACCTCTGCAAGGCGAACGGCATCGACCCCGTGTTCGCGGTCGAGGGCGACGGCAAATATCGTGAGGATTGGGGCTGGCTCGCCGGTCAGGGATCGGTGATCAACCCCAAGTTCAACGCCCCCGACGGCCCGATCTGCACCGACCTGCGCGACGCCGGCGGCCTGCTCGCCGCGTCGGCCGATTACAAGCACAGCTATCCGCACAGCTGGCGCTCGAAAGCCAAGGTCATCTATCGCTGCACCCCGCAATGGTTCGTGCCGATGGACCGGGTGATGACGCATATCGAGCCCAAGGCACCGCGCGAGCAGCGCTGGGAATCCGAGGGCGGCGCGATCAATCCGCAAGAGGAGGATCTCTGCGCCGCGCCGACGCTGCGCCAGGCCGCGATGCACGCGATCGACGACACGCGCTTCGTCCCCGAAAAGGGCCGCAACCGCATCGGATCGATGGTCAAGGACCGCCCCGACTGGGTGCTCAGCCGCCAGCGCGCGTGGGGCGTGCCGATCACTTTGTTCGTCGACCGCAAGACCGGCCAGTATCTCAACGACCCGCAAGTCAACGACCGCATCGTCGCGGCGGTGAAGGCGGGCGGCGTCGATGCATGGAGCGACACGCGTGCGCAGGAGTATCTAGGCGACGCCTATGACGCCGCCGATTACGAACGCATCGTCGACATTCTTGACGTCTGGTTCGATTCGGGCTGCACCCACGCCTTCGTCCTCGAAAGCGGCCGCTGGCCCGCGCTCGTCCGCCACGACGGCGGCACCCACAGCGCCGACCTCTATCTCGAGGGCAGCGACCAGCATCGCGGCTGGTTCCAGTCGTCCTTGCTCGAAAGCTGCGGCACGCGCGGCCAGGCGCCGTATAAGGCGGTGCTCACCCACGGCTTCACCATGGACAGCAAGGGCCTCAAACAGTCGAAATCGGTCGGCAACACCACCGATCCGGTCAAGGTGATGCAAACCAACGGCGCCGACATCATCCGCCTGTGGGCACTGTCGGTCGATTTCACCGAAGACCACCGCATCGGCGACGAGATCCTCAAGGGCGTCGCCGACCAGTATCGCAAGCTGCGCAACACCTTCCGCTACCTGCTCGGCGCGCTCGACGGGTTCAGCGAGGAGGAAGAGCTCAAAAACTACGCATCCTTGCCCGAGTTGGAACGGCACATCCTCAGCCGGCTGTCGATACTGGATAGCCAGCTCAAGCAGGCGGTCGATGATTTCGACTTCAACACGTACACGCGGTTGCTGACCGACTTTTGCAACGAGGATCTGTCGGCCTTCTATTTCGACATCCGCAAGGACGTCCTCTACTGCGACCTCGGCCCCGCGGCGCCGCTCGGCACCGACACGCGCCGCGCCTATCGCAGCGTGCTCGACATCCTGTTCCACGCGCTCGTCCGCTACGCCGCGCCGGTACTCGTGTTCACCGCCGAAGAAGTGTGGGGCACGCGCTACCCCGACGGCGGCAGCGTCCACCTGCTCGAATGGCCGGAAATCGCCAACAGCTGGTACGATGACGATCGCGACGGATGGTGGCTCGATATCCGCGAAGCACGCCGCACGGTGACCGAAGCGATCGAACCGCTGCGCCGCGAAAAAATCGTCCGCTCCAGTCTCGAAGCACGGGTCTCGATGCCCGAGGTGCCGAATCTGAGCGCCGAAGCCATGGCCGAAATCGCCATCACCGCCGCGGTCACCTATGGCGGCGACACAGTGACGGTCACCCCCACCACCGACCATAAATGCGGCCGCTGCTGGCGCCACCTGCCCGAGGTCGTCGAGGACGGCGCCTTGTGCAATCGCTGCGACACGGTATTGAGCTAAGCCATGTCCAGCACCCGTTCGCCGCACCTGAAGTTCGGCCTGATCATCGCCGCCGTCGCCTTCCTGCTCGACCAGATCAGCAAGTGGATCGTCATCACCCCGCTCTCGCTCGAGGCGAAGCGCGTGATCGACATCCTGCCGATCTTCCGCCTGACCTGGGCGGAAAATACCGGCATCTCGCTGTCTTTGTTCGCCGACGGGGGCGAGACGATGCGCTGGATCCTCGTCGCGGTCACCGCCGCGGTGGCCAGCGCGGTGTTGATCTGGATGACCCGCGAAAAGGCGCGAGGAGACGTCTTCGCGCTCGCGCTGATCTTCGGCGGCGCGCTCGGCAATATCGTCGACCGCGTCCGCTTCGGCTATGTCGTCGACTTCGCCGACCTGCATTTCGGCGATTTCCGCCCCTTCCTCATCTTCAACGTCGCCGATGCCTGCATCACCATCGGGGTGCTTTTGCTGGTTGCGCGCGCGCTGCTCTTGGGCGAAAAGGCCCCGAAGGCGGGCGACCAGCCCGCCGCCGATTAAACGGGGCGTACAGGAGTGATTTTCAAGTGAACCGGACCACCGCCATTCTTGCCGCCGCCCTGGCCGCATCGACGCTGTCGGCCTGCGGGTCGAACAATCTGTTCAGCCGCGACCGTCCCGACGAAATGCGCGTGTCGCGCCAGGCACCGCTGATCGTGCCGCCCGACTATTCGCTCGTCCCGCCTGCGCCGGGCGCCGCGCGTCCCGGCGGCGAAACCACCGCCGAACAGACGCTCCGCACCCTCTTCGGCGGCCCCGCCCCGCGCAGCACGACCGAAAGCGCCGTCATCGGCAGCGCCGACGGCGCCCGCGCCGATCCCGGCATCCGCAGCCAGGTCGGCAGCCCGACCACCGAGGTCGTCGACAAGGGCCTCGTCACCCGCGACATCCTCGTCTCGCCCGAAGGCGACGGCCGCGACGCGCAGGCGGCGATTCCGGGGGCGTAAGGCTCCAAGATTTTCGCGCCGAGGCGCAGAGAACGCAGAGATAGGAATTGGGCGGCTTTAGCCGCCCTTTTTCATCCCCTTTTCTCTGCGGACTCTGCGCCTCTGCGCGAAACTAAAATCGAGCCGGCCTTTCGGCTCACCCGAACAGCAGCGCGCCCCTCGAAATCTCACACAAAGGCACGAAGAAAATCCGGTATCGATCAGCTGAACAGGCTCGACAGGATGAACATCGCGGCCAGGCTTTCGACCATCGCGCGCGAGGCATGGCCGAAGGCTTTCAGACGCCCGCACACCAGATGCTGGTTGAACCAGGCGGTCTGCAGGAAACCGAACCACAAAAGCCCGAACAGCGCCAGCGCGCCGCCCGCGAGCACCGACCAGTCATGGCCCTGCTTGATCAGGATCACCGCGGTTCCCAGCATCATCGCGAGTACCGCGGCGACATAGCATTGGCTGTAAAAGGGCGCGCGCAGCGTGGCGCGATCGACCTGCAGCCCACGTGCGCGCACCATCCGCGTCGCCATCATCACCGGGAACAGGCTGTACAGCACGATGCGCAGGATGATCAGGTCGGTGTTGTTGCTGACGAAGGCCGACAGCCCGACCTTGCTCGCGACCACCGCGTCGTTGCCGACCAGCGCGATCTCGGCGGCGTGGACGATGATCAGCGACAGCAGCAGGAACAAAGGCGGGCTCAGCGTGTCGGTATATTGCTGGTCGGACACATCGCCCTGCTCGACGTCCGAATAATCCATCATCTTGAGCGGGTGCACGAGCACCCGCCACAGGGTGACCGGATAGAAGACCAGCCACGACATCACCTCGTACAGAAGCTCGTCGAGCGATTGCAGGAGGTTGAAGAAGTTCATGCGGCAATCTCGACCAGCGACGCTTGCCCTTTGGAAAGCCAGCGCGCGAAATTGCGGACCGTTGTCTGCTGGCTCCGGTCCCAATTCGCCCAGCGTTTCCAGTCGAGGCCGCGGCTGTTGCAATAATGCTCGAGCCAGTCCTGCGGCTCCTCATCGTCGATCGGCAGGTCTTTCAGGAAATCGTCGTCGGGATGCGGGGTCAGCCCCACGGGCCAATAGGCCCATTCGGGCAGCAACTCGTCCCAGAGGAACTCCGCCACGTCGCGCTCGCAATCGCCGGCCAGCATGGCAATGAACCGTTCGCGCCCGACATTGTCGCGCCGGGCCGCCAGCGCCGCCGCCTGCCGTTTGTCACGGCGCGCGGCGATGAGCGAATAGATCAGGAACAGGGCGACGCAGCCGGCGGCGAACCACCAGCCGCTCAAGCCCGAACCCCCGCCTCCTCGACGCCCGCGCTGTTGTGGCGCAGCGCCTTCAGCACGGTATCGACGATCTGCGGCGCGTTCAGCCCCGCGGCGTCATATTGTTTGTCGGGCGAATCCTGGTCCTGGAAGGTGTCGGGCAGGCGCATCGTCCTCAATTTCAGCCCCGCGTCGATCAGCCCCTCGTCGCTCGCCAGCGTCAGCACATGCGCGCCGAGTCCGCCGACGCTGTTCTCCTCGATCGTCACGCACACCTCATGGTTCGCGAGCGTCTTGCGGATCAGTTCCTCGTCGAGCGGCTTGGCGAAGCGCAGGTCGATCACGCTGGTCGATAGCCCGCGCGCTTCGAGCGTGTCCGCCGCCTTCAGCGCCTCGGCGAGCCTTGTGCCGAGCGACAGAATCGCGACGGTCTTGCCACTGCGCACGACGCGCCCCTTGCCGATCTCCAGTTTCTGCGGAACTTCGGGCAACGCCACGCCGGTGCCATTGCCGCGCGGATAGCGGAATGCGATCGGCCCATCGTCATATTCGGCCGCCGTATAGGTCATATGGACTAGTTCGGCCTCGTCGGCCGCCGCCATCACCACCATGTTGGGCAGCGTCGCCAGATAAGTGACGTCGAACGACCCCGCATGGGTCGATCCGTCGGCACCGACCAGCCCGGCGCGATCGATCGCGAAACGCACCGGCAAATTCTGGATCGCGACGTCATGCACGACCTGATCATAGGCGCGTTGGAGGAAGGTCGAATAGATGGCGCAGAACGGCCGCATCCCCTGTGCCGCCAATCCGGCGGCAAAGGTCACCGCATGCTGTTCGGCGATGCCGACGTCGAAGGTCCGGGTCGGATGCGCCTTGGCGAATTTATCGACCCCCGTGCCCGACGGCATTGCGGCGGTGATCGCGACGATGCGCGGGTCGGTGTCGGCAAGCTTCGCCAGCGTTTCGCCAAAGACATTCTGATATGCCGGCGGTCCCGGCGGTGATTTCGCCTGCACCCCGGTGATCACGTCGAATTTCTGGACGCCATGATATTTGTCGGCGGCCGCCTCGGCGGGGGCATAGCCCTTGCCCTTCACCGTCACCGCATGGATCAGCACCGGGCCATGGTCGCTGTCGCGCACATTTTCGAGCACCGGGATCAGATGGTCGAGATTATGCCCGTCGATCGGCCCGACATAATAAAAGCCGAGTTCCTCGAACAGCGTCCCGCCCATCGCCATGCCGCGCGCATATTCGTCGGTCTTCTTCGCCGCCTTGTGCAGCGGCTCGGGCAATTTGCGCGCAAAGCGCCGCGCGATCTCGCGCAGCTCGACGAACGGCCGCGACGATACCAGCTTGGCGAGGTACGCGCTGAGCCCCCCGACCGGCGGCGCGATCGACATGTCGTTGTCGTTGAGGATGACGATCAGCCGGTTGCCCGCCGCGGCGGCGTTGTTCATCGCCTCATAGGCCATGCCCGCCGACATCGACCCGTCGCCGATCACCGCGATCGCGCGGCCCGGCTGATCCTTCAGCTTGTTGGCGATCGCAAAGCCGAGCGCGGCACTGATCGAGGTCGAGCTATGCGCGGCGCCGAACGGGTCATACTCGCTCTCGCTACGCTTGGTGAAGCCCGACAACCCGCCGCCGGTGCGCAGGGTGCGGATGCGATCGCGGCGCCCGGTGATGATCTTGTGCGGATAGCATTGGTGGCCGACGTCCCAGACGATCTTGTCGCGCGGCGTCTCGAACACATAATGGAGCGCGGTGGTCAGCTCGACGACGCCAAGCCCCGAGCCCAGATGCCCGCCCGTCGTCCCGACCGCCGAAATCATCTCGGCGCGCAGTTCGTCGGCGAACTGGCGGAGGTCTTCGGGCTTCAGCTTGCGGAGGTCGGCGGGGACATCCACCGTGTCGAGCAGCGGTGTTTGCGGGCGATCGGTCATCGCCCGGTCATACTGGCAAGTGCCGATAGTGTCGAACGAAAAGGGCGCGCGCCGGGGGCCTCCGTCCACCGTGCACGCGGGGCGCACCAAATTGTTTCGAGTTGCATTTCGCGCGCCGATCGCCTCAGATTTGCGGCGGCATCCGCCGACGCGGCGCGGCGAAAAGGATCGGGACATGACGACGGGAAAGACACGGGTTTCGATGATCGGCGCGGCCGGCGCCGCGGCGGCGGCGCTGCTCCTGACGCCGGTGATCGCCGTGGCGCAGAGCGGCACCGACGATGCCTTTGCCGGCCCCTATGCCGGCGCCAGCTGGTCGCTGAAAAAGGTCAAAAACGGCACCGGCCAGTGCATGATGATCGTCAATCACGGTGCGATGGGGCTCGACGCGGCGGGGACGAAAACCGTCAAGGAACGTTACGGGTCCGGCGGCGTGGCGCTGATCGAATGGAAGGGCGGCTGCAACGCCGACGGGCTGATCAGCGGACCCGGCACGCTCTACATCGACCTCGACGAGACCGGCGACTTTTTCTCCAAACGCTTCATCGGCACCGCCGACCGCGGCGTGCTGAACGGCCCGGTCGGCTACAACGCCTATTATGATGTCGACGCCGACGAATATGACGAACTCGACCCCGACCAGCCGGTGACCTTCGTCAACGGCTGCAACAGCTGGAACGGCAAGCAGCCGAGCAGCTGCGACGCCGGCCAGTCGGACCGGCTGCGCGGCCAGCATATGGCAAGCCGTGGCGGTTCGACCGCCAAGCCGACCCCTGCGGCCCCGAAACCGGTCGCTGCGACACCGGCAAAACCCGCCGGCCCGGTGGCCGTCGACATTCCCCCGTCCGAAACGGGCCATCTCAACGAAGAGCAGAATGCCGCCGCCGCCGCCTGGCTCAAGGCCGACACCGAGGCGCGGCGTATCCAGGCCGAAAAGGTCGCCGACTTCGAACGCAAACAGGCCGACTTCAACAAGAAACAGGCCGATTATGAAAAGCAGCAGGCCGACTATCGCGCGGCCGTCGCCGCGCACCAGGCCGAGGTCGCGCGCGTCGCCCGGGCCAACGCCGACATCGACGCCTGCAACAAGGGCGACCGCTCACGCTGCCCGGCGCCGAACTGACCCGGCGACGCTGTACGCCGCCTGACCGCGTCGGCCCCTCCGTCAGCCGCTGCGCGGCTGCCAAAATACCGCCATTCCCCAGAGAGGGCGGCCCTTCCCTGCATCCTATTTGGCGTCAGCATCCTCGGCGCCATCAGCCGGCGGCGGCGCCCGTTTCGCGACGTCGACCTGCGCATAGAGCCCGCGCACCATCAGGTCGGTGAACACCAGCATCACCCCGACCATACCGAGCAACAGCACGGCCGCGATGACCGGCAGCGGCCCGACGCTGGCGATCGTGCCGCGCCGCTCGAGTATCGCGAGAACGACGGCGCCAGCCATCAACGCATAGCCGACGAACCGCGGGATCCGGCTCATGCCCCTGTTCTTTCGGTGACGTCACGACGGAACAACGGGACAGCCATGGCGTCGGCGCCAATGTCGCGCCGCGCAACATCGGGCGCGGGATTGTAAAGATTGCAGGCCATGACTCGCTGCATGGGAACTAAATCCCCCGTCGGCAAGTCTCTGTCTTTCCAAGCCCCCATCCTTCGCATACACCCCCTGCACGAGGGGCAAGACCATAGGAACCTAACGCTTTATGCCGATGCCCGCCTTTCTCCCCCGCCTTGCGCTTCCGGCGCTGCTGCTTTGCGGCGCCGCCCCTGCCCAGGCGATGGACGGCCCCGCGCTCGGCTATGACCTCGCCGGCCTGAGCGCCGAGATCGCGCCCGGCCGCCCGGCGCCCCGCACCACGACCACCGCCTATCTGCAGGACCGCGACATCGACGAGGCGATCCTGCTCCCCGCTGCCTCGCCCGAAGGCGACGACAGCGACCGCAAATGGTCGCGCGACTATATTTCTGTGGCCGGCGGGGTGATCACCGCGCCGAGCTACAACGGTTCCGACGACCGCGTCGTCCTGCCCGCCTTCTACGTGCGCGGCCGGCTCAGCGGCTTTTCCTTCTCGACCCGCGGCACCAATTTGCAGGTCGACCTGATCCGCCAGAAGCGCGGGCAAAAGACCGACCTGAAATTCGGCCCGATCATCAACCTGCGCAGCGACCGCACCGGCCGCATCAAGGATGCCCAGGTCGAGGCGCTCGGCGAAAAGAAGATGGCGGTCGAGCTCGGCCTGTCGGCGGGCGTCACCCACACCGGCATCGTCACCAGTGGTTACGACCAGGTCGGTTTCCGCGTCGTCGGACTCGCCGACATTTCGGGCAAGCACGGCAGCTGGGTCGTCTCGCCGACCATCGATTATGGCACCCCGCTGTCGAAACAGGCCTTCATCGGCATGTCGGCGTCGGTGAACATCTATGGCAAGGGTTTTGGCCACTATTATTTCGACGTCGACCCTGTCGGCAGCGCCGCGAGCGGCCTGCCCGTCTATACCGGCGCGGGGAACAAGGTCACCGCGGGCAAATATACGATCGGCCTCGCGGGCGCCTATGGCCTGTCGGGCGATTTGCGCAAAGGCTTCGTGCTGATCGGCGGCGCCCAATATGGCCGGATGCTCGGCCGCTACGCCGATTCGCCGATCGTCGCCGACGCGGGCAGCGCCGACCAGTGGCTCGGCGGCATCGGCCTCGCCTATCAATTCTAGACGGGGACCCGTCCGTCCCCATCTTCGTTCCGGGGGGAAGCGAAGTGGCAGAAGACCAGATATTGCGCCTGATCCCGTGGTTCTTCGCGGGGATCGGCCTGCTGTTCGCGAGTATCGGCCTCGCCATGGCGAAAAAGGAAATGCGCGGCCGCCGCTGGCACGAGGTCGAGGGCCGGATCATCGGCCATGACAACCATTGGAGCAGCGACGGCGACGGCGACCGCACGCTGATGCACACCGCGACGATCGAATATCGGCTCGCGGGCGTCACGAAACAAATTCCCGACAGTCTGTCGACCAACCATCCCAAAGCGGTCGGCAGCATCATGCGCGTCCGCTACAACCCCGACGATCCCCATGACGTCATGATATGGGCGCCGATGCGCAACGGCTGCTTCATCGGCCTGTTTGTCGGCCTCGGCTCGCTGTTCGCGCTGGTCGGCGGGGTTTGGATCGCCTTCACGATGATCGGCTGACGCGTCAGGCCAGCCCCGCCATCCGCAGCCGCGCCTTCATCGCCGCGACGAACAGCCGCACCGACGGCAGTGCCGCGCGCGACGGTTCGAACAGCAGGTGGACGGGCAGCGCGGGCGGCTGGTCACCGGCGAGCAGGGATATCAGCCGCCCGGCATCGACCGCGTCCATCACCTGGTAACTCAGCAGGTTCGCGATCCCCACCCCCGCTTCGGCCGCCGCCATCGCGCCGTCGACCGTGTTGACCACCAGCCGTGGCCGCGCCTCGAGCTTCAGCCGCGTGCCGGCGAACTGCCATTCGCCCCCTGCGCGCGGCCCGTCCATCGCGATCAGCGCATGATCCGCGAGGTCGCCGACCACCGCCGGAGCGCCCTGCCGCGCGAGATAGGCGGGGCTCGCGACCAGCATCTGCCGCACCGCGCCGATGCGCACCGCTTTCAGCGCCGAATCGGCGAGCGGCCCGATGCGCAGCGCGACGTCGATCCCCTCCTCGACGATCCGGACGTTGCGGTCGACCAGCATCATCCGCGCGGTCAGCGCATCATGTTCGGCGAGCAGGGCACTCACCACCGGCAGCATATGCAGCCGCCCGAACATCACCGGCGCGGTCAGGTACAGCTGGCCGCGCGGTTCGGCCGCCGCACCGCGCACCGCGCGCTCGGCGCCCGCCAGGTCGCCGAGGATGCGCCGCGCTTCGCCAAGAAACGCCGCGCCCGCGTCGGTCAGCACCACCGCGCGGGTCGAGCGGTGGAACAGGCTCGTCCCCAGCCTGTCCTCGAGCGCGGCGATGCCGCGCGTCACCGCGGGCGGCGAATGGCCCAGCTTGCGCGCCGCGGCGGCGAAGCCGCCCTCGCCCGCAACCGCGACGAACATCTCCAGCGTCAGCAAGCGGTCCATCGATTATTCCATTTTCCGGAATGAAGTTCTGCAATCTTCGCCGATTATCGCCGTTCGGGCAATGACCTAGATCGGCTCGGCGAAAGGAGGCGACCGATGGCACGCAATTACCGGACCACCCTCTTCAACGAAGACGTCCGCAAGCTGCAGGAAATCCACGGCTCGCGCGCCGCCTATGCCAAGCTCGACGCCGGCGCCGACGGCACGCCCGATGCGCTGACCGACAAGGAAATCTCCTTCATGGCCCTGCGCGACAGTTTCTACATGGCCAGCGTCACCGCCGACGGCTGGCCCTATATGCAGCATCGCGGCGGCCCCGCCGGTTTCCTGCGCCCTGTCGCGGGCAATCGCATCGGTTTCGCCGACTATCGCGGCAACAAGCAATATATCAGCACTGCCAACCTGCTGCACGACGACCGCGTCTCGCTGTTCCTGATGGACTATCCGAACAAGGACCGGCTGAAATTGATCGGCCATGCGCACAGCGTCGAGCTGGCCGACGATCCCGAACTGGTCACCTCGCTGATGCCCACGGGCTATCGCGCGGTGCCCGAGCGCGCCTTCCTGATCGACGTCATCGGCTGGGAATGGAATTGCTCGCAGCACATCACCCCGCGCTTCACCGAAGCCGAAATTTCGGCGGCAATCCAGCCGATGGCCGCCGAACTCAACCAGCTGCGCGCCGAAAACGCCGCGCTTCGCTCCGCAAAGGAAGAACAATGACGACAGCCTCGCCGCGCCCGCTCACCCGGGGCGCCCACCATATCGGCCTCGCGGTGCGCGACGTCGCCGAGGCGCGCGACTTCTTCGTCGACGCGCTCGGTTTCACGGTCGCCGCCGAACGCCCCGACTATCCCGCGATCTTCGTCTCCGACGGCACCATTTTGCTCACCCTGTGGCAGGTCGTCGATCCCGCATCGGCGCCCCCCTTCGACCGCCGCGCCAATGTCGGGCTCCACCATCTCGCGCTGCAGGTCGCCGATCTGCCCACGCTGCGCACCGTCTTCGCGCGTGTCGAGGGCCATCCCGGCGTCCGAATCGAATTCGACCCCGAACCGATCCGCGAGGGCGCGACGACGCATCATTTCATCTGTGCGATGCCCGGCGGACTCCGTATCGAGTTCGCGACCCCGTTCGCTTGAAAGGACAACGCCATGCCCACTGTGAACATCAAGATCACCCGTGAGGGCGCGACGCCCGAGCAGAAAGCCGAACTGATCGCCGGCGTCACCGACCTGCTCCAGCGCGTCCTCGACAAAAACCCCGCGACCACCGTCGTCACGATCGACGAGGTCGAGCTCGAAAATTGGGGCATCGGCGGCCTGCCCGTCCGCGACTACCGCGCCGCGCAGGCGGCGAAGGCGGCCAAGCCATGACCGCGAACAACAGCGCCCCCGCCTTCGCGCTGATCATGCTGCTCACCGGCATCGGTATCCCGATCCTCGCCGCGCTCAACGGCGGGCTCGGCACGCGGCTCGGCAGCCCGATGGCGGCGTCGATGATCCTCTTCGGGCTCGCCTTCCTCATCGCGACGGCCGGCGCGCTGATGACCGGCTCGGTCGGGCAGATCCGCTTCACGTCGGATATCCCGCCGCAATTCTACTTCGGCGGGCTGTTCGTCGCTTTCTATGTGATCGCGGTGACCTTCATCGCGCCCAAATTCGGGGTCGGCAATGCGATCTTCTTCGTCCTCGTCGGCCAGCTGGTCAGCGCCGCGACGATCGATCATTTCGGCCTGTTCGGCGCGATGCGCTCGGCGATCGACCTGAAACGCGTCGCGGGCATCGGACTGATGGTCGCGGGGGTCTATCTGGCGCGCCGGACGGCCTAGCGCCGCCTGTACGTCCAGCGCATCGCCTTCGACCCGTCGATCAGCGAGATCGTCGCGGTCAGCGTTTCGCCGTCGCGCGCATAGATGATGCGCTGCGGATAATCATGCGCGGCATTTTCGAAGGTCGCATGCGCAGCGCCATGCTCGGCCAGCGCGAACGCCACCGCCGGACCCCCGCCGGGCCGCGCGATATAGGTCGGCGTGCCGTCGGTGCCCGGCTGCAGCATCAGAAATTCGAACCCCTGCGCCTTGTCGCCCGCCCCCGACAGGCTGTGGCCGATCATGACCCCACCGCGCGGTTCCGACCAGCTTTCCTCGCTCCATTCATCGCCCGCGTCCCTGACCCACGCCCCCGCCATCCACGCGAGATCGCCGACCGTGGCGGCCGGGGCCGAACCCGGGGCCGCCGCCATCAGCAACATCGCCGCCATCGCCGCCGTCATGCTTTTCATCATCGCTTCCTCCCCGCCGCAACTCGGCGCTGACCCCGTCTGCCGCCGCCGCCGCCGCGCGTCTTGAACCGATGCGACAAAAAGCGTCTAAAGCGCGCATGGACTATCGCGAGTTCGCCCCGCCCCCCGCGCTCGCCGGGCTGGTCAAGGCGCGCTGGACGCTCACGGGCGGCGGCGACCCCGACGCGTGGATCGCCCAGCAGGCGACCCCCGACGGCTGCATCGAGCTGATCCGCCGCACCCATGGCCGGTCGCGCTGGGACGGCGACCAGCCGGCGGATTTCGTCGTCGGGCTGGTCGACCGGCCGCAGGCGTTCACGATCAGCGGCGACGCCGCTTTCGAGGCGCTACGGCTCTGGCCCTGGGCCTGGACCGCGCTCGGCGGCGCCCCGCTCGCCCAGATCACCGGCCGGTGGCAAGCCTGTCCCGCCGCCGATTTTGATGCCATCGAACGGCGATTGTCCGCCGCCGCCGATCTTGGCGTCCTCGGCCTCGCCATCATCGGCGCGCCGACCGTCGCCGCGATGGGCGCCGCCACCGGCATGGCGCCGCGCGCGCTCCAGCGCTGGTTCGCGGCGCATGTCGGGGTGGCGCCGCGCGCCTATCTGCGCCTGCTGCGCTTCCAGAAAGCCTTCGAGACGCTCCCCGGCGAAACGAGCCTCGCGGGCCACGCCGCCGACGGCGGGTTCGCCGACCAGGCGCATATGGCGCGCGAATTTCGCGAATTGGCCGGTATCCCCGCCCGACAGGCGCGGGTGCGGGCGCGCGGGCCGTTCCTGCGCTAGGCGTCGGGGTCGCCGAGCCGCGCCTTGTTGTGGCGCGTGCGCGCGACGATCACCCACAATAGCACCGCCCAGCCGATGCCAAGGCAGATCCATCCCCAGGTCTCGGTCGGCAGCGGCCCCAGCATCAGCGGCCCGCCATTCTGCGGCCAGGCCCATAACCCCAGCGAGGCGAAGACGAAGATCAGGCCCAGCATGCGCGGGGCGCGGGCGATGCCGCGCAATTCGCTGCGATAGGCGGCGCGCGCGTCGGCATCGGACAGGTCGGGCCGGGTCATGCCGCCACCGCCAGCCGCGCCGCGAACGCCGCGCGCGCCGCCTGCACCGCGCCGAACTGGCGCTCGATCCATTCGAAAAAGGGCGTCATCGCGTCGCCGAGCGACACCCCGAGCGGGGTCAGATGATATTCGACATGCGGCGGCACCGTCATGAAATCGTGCCGCTCGACCAGCCCATTGGCCTCCAACGCCCGCAACGTCTGCGTCAGCATCTTCTGGCTGATCCCGCCGACCCGCCGTTTCAGCTCGCCGTTGCGGCTGTGGCCCTGCGCGATCACCAGCAGGATCAGCAGGCTCCAGCGGTCGCCGACGAGGTCGAGAATATCGCGCGACGGGCAATTCGCATCGCACGGATCGACTTTGCCTACCCAGTCCGGAACAATCATTTTGGCAGTTACCTCAAGGTGCGTACTTCACTTTTGGTTCCTACCCCATCATCTCCCGTTGCGCAAGCCGCCCGGACCCTCCGCGGCATCAGCAAAGGACGACAGATATGACCCAGGTAGCGATCATCCATCATTCGGGCTTCGGCCACACCGCGGTCCTCGCCGCCGACGTCGCGCGCGGCGTCGAAGCCGCGGGCGCCACCCCGGTGCTGCTCGCGATCGAGCCCGGCCAGACGAACTTCGACGAATTCTTCGCGGTCGCCGCCGAATCCGACGCGCTCGTCTTCGGCACCCCGACCTATATGGGCACCGTTTCGGCGCCGATGAAGGCGTTCATGGACGCCAGCGCCGCCGTCTATTTCACCAAGCAATGGAAGGACAAGCTCGCCGCCGCCTTCACCGTGTCGGGCTCGCCCTCGGGCGACAAGCTCAACACGCTGACCACCCTCGCCATCTTCGCAGCGCAGCATGCGATGCTGTGGATCGGCACCGGCCAGAATCCGGGTAACAACGACGACACCAGCGCCGCGACCGACGTCGAAAACCGCCTCGGCAGCTTCCTCGGCGCGATGGCACAGGCGGCGAACGACAGCGCCGAGGTCACCCCCAAAGCCGGCGACCGCGCCACCGCCCATTCGCTCGGCCAGCGCGTCGCCGCGGCGGCGTCCCGCTGGCAGGCGGGCGCGCGCGAAAGCGTCGCCGCGGCGTGATCGCGACGCGACCCGCGCGCCGCTCGATCGGCGGCGCGCGGGCGGCGGTCACATCTTGTGCGCGGGCGCCGGCGCGGCCTTGGCCGCGACCGCGCGATTCGGCGCGGCGCTATGCTTCGCGGCGACGCGATGCTTCGCGACATGATGCTTCGCGGCGTGGTGCTTCACGGCGTGATGCTTCGTCGCGACGCGATGCTTGGCTGCGGCATGATACCTCGCCGGCGCGCGATGCGCGGCGACGGCATGGCCTTCGCGTTGCATGCAATTGTCGGTCACCGACTTCGAGCAAAAAGGTGTCGCATTCTGCGCGGTTGCGGCCGTGCCCGACAGCGCCAACAGGGCTGCCGCGCCGATTGCCGCGAGTTTGGTCATCTGCATGATAAGCCTTCCTTCATCCTGTGGAGAGGGTGGCATCTATCGCACAGCCATCATGGCGGCAGCGCGTCCGTAACATTACAATCCTGCAATGGAGCCGGCGGCGGCTAGTCGGCGGCCGCCGGCAAATGGGCGACGATCGCGCGCAGCGCCGCGACGTGGCGGTCCAGCGCCTTTCCGCCTTCGCGGGTCAGCGAGGCCCAAGTGCGTTGCCGCCCGCCCTCGGACGCCTTCTTCAGCCGGACATAGCCGGCATCGCTCAGCGCCGAGAGATGCTTCGACAGCACCGAATCGCTGACCTTGACCAGTTCGCGCAGCCTGGCGAATTCCATGTCGCTGACCGTGCTGAGCAGCGCCGCGATCTGCAGCCGCGCCGGCGCGTGCAGCAGCATGTCGATGCCGTCCATCGTCACGCGCCCTTCAGCAGTTCGCGGTCATAGACGCGCGTCCACCACAGGCTCATCGCCAGCGCCACGACAAAGGCGAAACCCGCGATGCCGAACTTCACGAGCAAGCCGAGACCATAGGATCGCGCGTAAATCTCCGCGCCCATCGCGCCGAGCATCAACACGACAAGCGTGAGCGTCAGCGGCAGCGTCCGCCCCTTGCGATAGCCGTTGACGAAGACCCCATAGCGTTTGCGATCGTCGGTGACGAGCCAGGCGACCGCCGCCATCGGGAACACCAGCAAAAGCAACGACCATGGTTGGCCAACGCCCTGCCCCAGCACCAGCGCCGCCATCACAGCGGCAAAGGCGGCGTGCCGCCACAGCGGGTATTTCGGCCCGCTGCGCGCCAGTTCGCGCCGCGCCTCGGCCATACTGTCGAGCGCCGCCTGGGCTTCGATCGGGTTCATCACAGACCTCCTTCACTTTCCAATACGGAAAGCAATAGGCATCACTTTCCGATTCGGCAAGTGATAATTTTCCAACCTAGAAAGTGAAGCGTCAGCCGGGCACGATCCGCACCGGCATATGGACGAATCCGTGCAGGAACGGGCTCGCCAGCCGCTCGGCCTCGCCCTGCGGCTCGATCCGGATGCCGCGCGTCACGATCTCCTCGATCAGCGTACACAGCTGGATTTCGGCGAGCCGCGCCCCCACGCAGCGGTGGATGCCGTGCCCGAACGCGACATGCCGCCGCGCATTGTCGCGGCGCACGTCGAAGCGCTCGGCGTCGGGAAACACGCTCTCGTCACGGTTCGCCGAGATGTACCAGAGGATGACCTTCTCGCCCTTGCGCAAGTTTTGCCCGCCCAGCTCGACATCTTCGGTGCAGGTGCGCCGCATATGCGTCACCGGCGATTGCCAGCGGATGATCTCCTGCGCCGCATTGGGGATCAGCGACGCGTCGGCGCGCAGCCGGTCGAGTTCGCCCGGATAACGATGCAGCGCCTCGACCAGCCCGCTCATCGAATTGCGCGTCGTGTCGTTGCCGCCGACGATCAGCAGCGCGATATTGGCGAGCCGCTCCATCGGGTTCAGGCTCCCCATCGCCTCGCTGTGCACCATCCGCGACAGCAAATCGTCGCTCGGCGGCATCGCCTTGCGCTTGGCGAATTCGGCGTCGAAGCGCGCGAGCATCGCCGTCATCTCGGCCATCCACTGCGCGCGATATTCCTCGGTCGCGGTCTCGGGCGAGACGTTACCGCCATAATCCGACCAGCGCTTGAGGTCGTGCCGCTCCTCCCACGGAAAATCGAACAATATGCACAGCATCCCGATGGTCAGCGGCACCGACACGCTTTCGACCCAGTCGAACGTCTCGCCCACCGGCAGCGCGTCGAACAATTCGCGCGTGCGCTGGCGCACCACCTTCTCGCGTTCGGCCATCTGGCTCGGGTTGAACGCGGGGGCGATCACCTTGCGCTGCGCGGTGTGCACCGGCGGGTCGGCGGCGATGAAGTTGGGCAGGTTCGACTGCGGCGGCGGGTCGGCGATGACGATATTGCCATTCTCCCACGACGAAGAAAAGACCGTCGGGTTCAGCTCGACCGCCTGCACGAGCGCATGGCTGACCACCGACCAGTAACCGCCATAGGGACTGTCGGAACACCAGCTCACCGGCATCGCGGCGCGCAGATGGGCAAAGGGTTCGCGCCATGTGTCGTCCGTATAAAGCGCGAGGTCGCTGACATCGACCGGCGCGATCGCCCGCGCGTCTTCGAGTACCGAAGCCATATTGCTCTCCCTTCGCCCGCGTCGTTCGCGGGTCTGCGGCAAGACTATGCCACGCTTGCTTGGCGAGTCCAGCCGCGCCTAGAATGCACCATGACTGACCTTTGGATCGACGCCCTCTCGGCCTATTCGACGACCCGCGAAAGCGTCTTGGAGCATCGCTTCCTCGCCGACGTAGCAAGCTGCTTATGGAAACGCGGCGAGTTCGCTTTCGCTATATCGCACAGCGAAGTCGACAACAGCGGGTACGACGTGATCCTTGAAGCGTGCGGAATAACCCGGCATGTCCAGTTGAAGGCCATGCACGTCGAAGGCACCGCCGACTCCTTCAAGATACAGCAGCGATTGGAAGAAAAACCGTCGAGCTGCGTAGTCCTCATCGTGCATGATGCACGCACGCTCGCAATCGACCATTATCGCTGGTTCGGCGGAGCGCCCGGAGAAAAAATGCCTTCGCTCGGTGACAAGATTGCGGTGCATACAAAGGGAAACAGCGACGGCTTCAAAGCGCAGCGGCCCGCCATTCGCGAACTGGCGAAATCGCGGTTCGCCAAACTCGCCGATATTGACGCGCTCGTCGATCATCTGTTCGGCACAGACCACCCATGACCGACCCCCGCGCCCTGATCGAAGCCTTCGCCCTCGCCCCGCATCCCGAGGGCGGCTGGTACCGCGAGACCTGGCGCGGCCCGCCCGGTCCCGACGGCCGCGCGAGCGGCACCGCGATCCATTTCCTCCTCGAAGCCGGACAAAGCTCACACTGGCACAAGGTCGATGCCGAGGAAATCTGGCTGTGGCACGCGGGCACGCCGCTCACCCTGTCGCTCGCGGCGACCGACGCCGACACCCCAGTGCACCACCGCCTCGGCCCCGACCCGCTCGCGGGCGAACAACCACAGATCCGCATCCCCGCGCACCACTGGCAGGCCGCTTTCGCCCCGCACGGCTGGGCGCTGGTCAGCTGCCTCGTCGTCCCCGGCTTCGACTTCGCCGGCTTCACCCTCGCCCCGCCGGGCTGGTGCCCCGGCGCGTGACGCATCAGATGCCGTCGTCGCGATCTTTCGGCCGGAAAGGCGTATGCGCCTCCAGCCGGTTGCACAGCTGAACGAACAGCGACTGCCAAGTCGGCGTGTTGCCGAGCCGGGTCTCGATCCAATGCCGGTTAGCAATAAGGAATTGCGTCGCGGGCAAGGCGCTCGTGGCCACGCCGACGACGACCGCAGCGGCACTTATTTGGGGAGCGACCACCGCGGTCGCCGCGATTCCGGCCAGCGTCGTGCGCGGATGGTTCAGCGCCACCGCAAACGCCTCGATCACCAGATTCTGCGCGGTGTCGCTGCTCCATCGCGTCCGCCGGTCGGCGGGGTCGGGGACGGCGGGCGCCAGATCGGCGGCCTCGATCACCACCGCGGCAACGCCTTCGACCAATGCCCCAGCAGCGTCGGCAGCGCGCGCCAGGGTCCGGATCGCGTCGGGCTCCAGCGGCGCCGGCTGGACGTCAGGACCGCGCTGCGCGGTATCGAGCGCCATCAGCACCGGATCGAGCCCCACCGCCATATTATGCGCCGAACGCCAGCTCTGGCCGTCGAGCAGCACCGCGTCGGCCAGCGGCGCCAGCATCGTGTCAGGGCGCGCATAGCCCGCCAGTTCCTGCCGCAGCCGCTCGCCGCGCTGGACGAACAGGCTGGGCCGCATCCTTTCTATGCCGTCGCCCGCAGCCTCCAGATAGGCTTCGAGCATCGCGATCATCCGCGCGCCCGCATTGCTGCCCTGACACTCCGCCAGCATCGCCCGCGCCAGCGCCGCCGCCTCGGCATGCCGATCGCGCGCCTCGGCATCGGTGCGCAAAGTGTCGGCCAGAGCCGCCGCGTCGATCGCGATCCGGCCGTCGGCGGCGGTCCGAAAGCGGACGGCGTGGCGGGCCTGCTCGGGCAAGGCCGCGGCTTCGTCTTTGGGCAGTGGGGTCGCCCGTGCCCTCGCCTCGTCGATCCAGCCCTGCAGCGTGACATTCACATACGCCGCACCATGGTTCCAGAAATCCTCGTCGGTCGCTTGGATCAAGCGATCTAGAATCGCCCGATCTTCAGATGAATCTTGATCCCCGGGGATTTCGAAGCCGGAAGCGTTGCCTAACAATCGTCGTTCAAGCCAATCCGTCCAAACCTCATAGCTTGGATGCAACGTTTTCAGACTGGCTCTGGCTACAAACCAAGCACGCCGCCAGCCAGCGTCGTCGTTCAGAAAAAGCCAAATCGGCGCCGACGCCAGAAGCTCCGGAGCATCTATGGGACTGGATTGGACTTGAAGCCAGTTCTCGTCGCCCCATAGGGCCGCCCAAATGCTATGCAAATCCGTGGCAAGGTGGGCCGCACCTATGAACCCTTGGCCATATCCAACTGCATAGCCATATGATCCATTCCCGCTGGCGCGGACGCCACCATGGCGTTGCAGGCGACGGCATAAGCCGTACCCATCGCATCGTGGAAGCCGTCAATCTGGGAATATCTGGCTTCGCCATGCGCCCGGTAGATTGGCGAGCGCTGAAATGCCTCGTAAGCCCGTCGAGCAGCTTCGCGACAGTCCCACGACGTATGCTTGGCCGCCGTCCATCCGACAATAGCGCAGCGCAGAAGCGATAGCGCCGAATCTTCATCCCAAATTTCATCGGCGTTGGATGGGAACGCAAATGGAATTATGCGGAGCGCCGTTCGCGCCACCAGAGCCTGCGCCCACTCATGCGGCACTGAAAGCAGCAATTCGGTGAGCTTTTGGGTCGAGCCAACCTCAATCATCGCTCCGCCCTCCCCCATTATCGGTATCGGCGCAAGAGCTAGTCTCCGCACTGCCCGACGGTGCGGCCGGCGGCTAAAGCGCTTTCCCTTCACGCCCGCCCCGCCTATAGTCCGCCCCATCCCCGGGGAGCCTGTGTGTGGAAACAGGTTGAGAGCGGAACATCCCGCGACCCGTCGAACCTGATCCCGGTAATACGGGCGGAGGGAGGGTCGGCGTTCCACTCGCGGAATCCGTGCTCGCTCCGATCATAATGGAGCGACTGCACATGGCCGACATCGACGCGAAATTCGAAACCCCCACCCCCATCGGCGTCACCACCGGCCCGATCCGTGGCAGCCGCAAGATCCATGTCGCGACCCAGACCGGCAGCGGCATCCGCGTCGCGATGCGCGAGATCGACCTCGACCCGCATTCGGGCGAGCCCCCGGTCCGCGTCTATGACACCAGCGGCCCCTACACCGACGCCAACGCCACCATCGACATCAACGCCGGCCTGCCCGAAATCCGCAGCGAGTGGATCCGCGGCCGCGGCGACGTTCAGGAAGTCGCCCAACGCGAGGTAAAGCCCGAGGACAACGGCCAGCTCGGCCCCGATCGCAGCGGCGGCGTCCCCGCCTTCCCCAACGTCCGCCGCCAAGTGCTCCGCGCCAAGCCCGGCGCCAACGTGTCGCAGATGCACTACGCCCGCCGCGGCATCATCACGCCCGAGATGGAATATGTCGCCGAGCGCGAGAATCTCGGCCGCGCGCGCCTGTCCGAATATAAGCGCGACGGCGAAAGCTTCGGCGCCAGCATCCCCGATTACGTTACCCCCGAATTCGTCCGCGACGAGGTCGCGCGCGGCCGCGCGATCATCCCCAGCAACATCAACCACCCCGAATCCGAACCGATGGCGATCGGCCGCAACTTCCTCGTCAAGATCAACGCCAATATCGGCAACAGCGCGGTCGCATCCGACGTCGCATCCGAGGTCGACAAGATGGTCTGGTCGATCCGCTGGGGCGCCGACACCGTCATGGACCTGTCGA